>Ga0315336_1000055_pt1 | contig 615909 bp, 506 predicted proteins | sample ASW5metaG_FD_204512 | JGI IMG/M metagenome (GOLD analysis project Ga0315336, IMG submission 204512) | Ammonia-oxidizing marine archaeal communities from Monterey Bay, California, United States - ASW #5 | ecosystem: Environmental > Aquatic > Marine > Intertidal zone | place: USA: California...
CACCAGCACGTTCATGCCGCGCGCGTGCACCACCGCCGAGGCCAGCGCCGCCGCATCGGCCGCGTCCTGCATGCGCTCACGGTGGGCGATGGCCTCGCCGATGCCAGCGATGTGAAAGACGACCGCGCACAGGAACACCGCCGCGAACACCCCCAGCAGCATCATGCCGCCGCGGCAGTCGTTGATCAGCGATGGGCGAGGGCGGCGGCTGGAGGCATGGGGTAGGGCGGTGAGCATGGCGCACCGTCTTCATCGGGCGCCGGGCTGTGCGGTTGCGTGGCCGCGTCGGCGACTTCGGAGGTGGGCCCTGACGTGGCGGGTGTCGTCGTCGGCGGGGCGGCTGTTTGAGCCGGTCGACCCACTCGAGCGTCGCGCACTCGACCACGTCTGCCAGCATGGTCCCCGGCTGACACCTGCGCGCGGGGCCAACGCACGGGCCGCCTGGTCGGTGCGGCGCGCCTGGACTTTGCCGCCCGCATCACCCTCCGGTGTGCCGCCTCGGCGCAAACACTGCGGGGAACCGCGCGGGGCTACCCGCGGGATTGCTGGCTCGTAGCGCTTCCGGTAGCGTCGCTGGCGCTTGAAGACGCGAGGGGAGAGTTCGATGCGAACTGTGTTCAGCCTGATGCTTGTGCTCCTTCTGGGGCTTTCGATGACCACCAGCGGCTGCGGTGACGACAGCGGCGGCGGCGCCGGCGACGGAGGCAGCTCCGCCGGCGGCGGCGACGGCGATGGTGACACGGGTGGCGACGGCGACGGTGACACGGGCGGCGATGGCGACGGCGACACGGGCGGCGACGGCGACGGCGACGCAACGCCCCCGGGCGACTGCGCGGCCGACGTGGAGTGCGACGACGGCGTCTACTGCAACGGCGACGAGACCTGCATCGAGGGGACCTGCGCCGACGGCAGCGTGGTCGACTGCGACGACGGCATCGACTGCACGGCCGACACGTGTTCCGAGGACGCCCAGAGCTGCCAGTACACGGCCGTGGACGCGGACTCCGACGGGCACGCCGACATCGCCTGCGTCGACGGCGACGGCCTGCCCCTGGGCGACGACTGCGACGACGCCGATGGCGACCGCTTCCCGGGCAACCCGGAGGACTGCGACGACCACGACGAGGACTGCGACCCAGCCACCTTCGGCGAGCTCGACGAGGATGGCGACGGTGAGGACTCCGACGTCTGCTGCAACCCGGATGGCAACGACGTCAACTGCGGCACCGACTGCGACGACGGCACGATCTACAAGCGCAGCCTTCAGCTGGAGATCTGCGACAACCGGGACAACGACTGTGACGGCCTGATCGACAACGACACCGTCTCGGTCGACTGGTATGTGGACGAGGACGGCGATGGCTTTGGCGGCGGCGTCGTGGAGAGCACGAGCTGCACGGTGGTGCCTGGCGCTTCGTTGCTCGATACGGACTGCGACGAGGTCAACGGATCGAGCAATCCGGCGTCGAGCGAGCAGTGCGGCGGCGGCGACGAGGACTGCGACGGCGAGACCGACGAGGGGCTCGACTGTGGCGGCGGTGACGGGGTCTGTGCCGTGGACAACGGTGGGTGCGGCGACCCCCAGTTCTTCGCCTGCGACGATCCGCCGGGCGACTCTCCCCGAGTCTGTACCGACATCGACGAATGCGCCGTGGACAACGGCGGCTGCGGAGCTGTCGAGTACTACCTCTGCATCAACACCATCGGCGGACCGCCGACCTGCGACCTCGACGAATGTGCCGACGGGAACAATGGCGGGTGCGGTAGCCCCCTCACCTACGCGTGCATCAACAACCCGGGCGCGGACCCCACCTGCGACCTGGACGAGTGTCTGGTCAACAACGGCGGGTGCGGTAACCCCCTGTACTACGGCTGCGACAACCAGATCGGCGGACCGCCTCCGACCTGCTCGGATGTCGACGAGTGCGCGACCGACAACGGCGGATGTGGCGACCCCGCGACGAACATCTGCACGAACAACGACGGCGCTCCGCCAAGCTGTGACGTCGACGAGTGCGCCACAAACAACGGCGACTGCGGTGACGAGCAGTACGTCGTCTGTACCGACCAGAACAATGCCCCCCCGCTGTGCGAGGACATCCTCGAGTGCGATGTCGACAACGGTGGGTGCGGGCAGGCAGGCTTCTTCGTCTGCCACGAGAACGATGCCGCCGCACCGACCTGTGATGTCGACGAGTGCTTCACGAACAACGGCGGGTGCGGCGACGTGAACTATGTGACCTGCGTCGACGCCATCGGCAGCTTCCAGTGCAACCAGATCAACGAGTGCCTGGGCAACAACGGCGGCTGCGGCGATCCCCAGTACTATCTGTGCACGGACGTCGACGACGGCCCGCATGTCTGCTCCGACATCGACGAGTGCATGGACGGCGACAACGGCGGCTGCGGCGACCCGCAGTACTACGCCTGCTACAACCAGTCCGGTGATGCTCCCGTGTGCGACCTCGACGAGTGCGGCATCAACAACGGCAGTTGCGGCGATGCCACGTGGTTCAGCTGCGAGAATCAGCTCGCTGGTACGCCGCCGATCTGTGCCGACATCGACGAATGCGACGACGGCAACAACGGTGGCTGCGGCGACGTGCCCTACTACGTCTGCGTCAATAGCGTCGGCGGCGCGCCGACATGCGACCTCGACGAATGCACCGATGGAAACAACGGCGGATGCGGTGACGCCGTGTACTACAACTGCGAAAACGTCATCAATGGTTCGCAGACCTGCGCTGATATCGACGAGTGCGATGACGGCGACAACGGCGGATGCGGCGACCCTGCGGTCTTCGACTGCTTCAACAACGACGGCGCCGCGCAGGACTGCGACGTCAACGAGTGTGCGGTCAGCAACGGTGGATGCGGCGACGCCACGTACAACAGCTGCACCAACACGGTCGGCAGCTACACCTGCGCGGACATCGACGAGTGCATGGACGGCAGCAATGGCGGGTGCGGCGACGCCATGTGGTACAGCTGCACGAACGTCGACGGCGGCCCGCAGCTGTGCGCGGACATCGACGAGTGCGCGTCCGACAACGGGCAGTGCGGGGACCCCGTGGAGTGGGCCTGTACGAACAACGACGGGGGCCTTGCGACGTGCAGCGACCGCTGGGTGCAGGTCAGCCACCGCTACGGAAACGGTTGTGGTCGACGCGCGGACGGCTCGATCGCGTGCTTCGGCTACGACGGTTCAGGTGGGGCCGCGGCCGCCAACGCCAGCGGCGTGAGCGATGCGATCGACGTCGCGACCGGCCAGGGCAACGTGTGCGTCCTGCACGAGGGCGGTACGATCGAGTGCTGGGGGCGCGACACGGACGGGGTCGTCACCGACACGGCCGCGGCGAGGATGGCCGGCACCGTGTTCGTCGACGTGAAGACGGCCACGTACCACGCCTGCGCGCTGCGCGGGACCGGTGACCTCGACTGCTGGGGCGCGGATGGCTACGGGCAGACGAGTGGCCCGGACGGCGCCGCCAATGTCATCGACTTCGACGTCGGTCGAGACCACACCTGCGTCGTATATGGCAACAACGACATCGAGTGCTGGGGACGCGACACGGACGGCGAGGTCAACGGTCCCAACAACGACGTGAGCGCCGAGTTCGTGGAGATCGCGGCCGGTGAACTCGCGACGTGCGCCCGACGCAGCAACGGAACGCTCGTATGCTGGGGCGACGCGCTAGACCCGCACATCGCCGGCGCCAACGCGGACAACCAGAGCGATTACATCCAGGTCGTCGTGGCCTCAGGGCCTCAGATTTGCGGGCTCCACGCGGACGGCACAGTCAGCTGCTGGGGCGCCGACGACACCGGGCGCATCACGGACATCGAGGCCGAGGACGGCATGGACATCACACAGATCACGGCGGGCTTCCACGGTGTCTGTGTTGCGCGGGCCGAGGGCTCGCTGCAGTGCTGGGGCGCACCCGGCTGGGGTCTGCTGGACATCAACGCGATCGCGTCCATCCCGTGATCCGGGCCGGGCGCGGCCGTCGCTGGTTCGGCGAGCTGACGGCCACCCGACCTGGAGTCGCCTAGATCACGGCGACGTCGACCATCATGTGGTGCGACGGTCGCACACCACCGGTGTTCTATGACGAGGGCCCTGACGCGTTCGGGGTGACCAGGCGTGCGATCGTCGATGTGTGAAACCGGATACGCGCTGCCTATCTGCGATCATCTCGGTGTCGTTGTGCTTGCTGGGCTTCCTTGGCTGCGCCGACGACGAGGAGGCGCCCGGAAGCCTGTGCGATGGCGCGGACGTCGGCGCTGCCTGCCAGTGCAAGGTGGGGGATGGCGTGATCGCATGCCAGAACGACGTGCCCGTCTGCGAATGCTTCGCGACGCCAGGGGAAGGCGATGGCATCGACAGCACCGGCGATGCCGGTGACTCGCCGGGTGATGCGGACCGGGGGGACGGCGGAACCGGCGGTCTGCAAGGCGGCGGCGATGGTGACGGCGACGCAGCGGGTGACGGTGACGGTGACGCTGCGGGCGACGGCGACGGTGATGGTGACGGCGACGGTGACGGTGATGGTGATGGTGATGGTGATGGTGATCCCGTGCCCCCCGGCGGTCCGTGCGCGATCGACGGCGATTGCCCATCGGGGCAGTTCTGCGATGTCGATGCGTGTGCGCTCACGCTGTGCGAGCCCGGCCTCTCTGCCTGCATCGATGACAACGTGACGGGCTGCAACGTCAACGGGAGCGCGGCGCTGCCGCTCGACGACGGCTGCCCGCCGCCCGGTCTGCAGTGCGTCGATGGGAGCGCTGCGCCCACGTGCACCAGCGGCATCGACGGCGAGGACGGCTGCAGCTGTACGGGCGGCACCTGCGCGGGGGGGCTCCAATGCAGTGGAGGGCTGTGCCTGGTTGCGCCGATCGCCGACTGGCGCTTCGACGGAGACGCGCTCGATGCCAGCGGCAACGGCTACCACGCCAGCCTCGATGGAGTCGACTACGGGAGCGTGGATGGGAGTGAAGGCGTGCGCGTTCGGGGTGAAGACGGGTACGTGGACGTCAGTGCCTTTGCTTCGCACTTCAAGTCGGTCATCTCGGAGTTCACCACCGTCATGCGTCTGTACCGCACCGACGATGCCAGCGGCGGCATGCAGGTTCTCTTCGCCCTGGGCGATACGGGCGAGGAGCCCGAGGCCAACTCCTTCCGTTTCCACATCGATGGCGGCAACCTCACGATGAAAACGGAGACGGGCAACGGCACGAACAACGACGTCAGCTTTGTACCCGCACCGGCGACCGGCGCCTGGGTAACGGTCGTCCATGTCGTTGCCAACGATCGGGTGACGGTCTACGTCGACGGGTCCTGCGCGGTCCGACGCCAACTCGTGCCCGCGCAGACGCAGGCCGTGCGGATGTCGATCGGGGGCTGGCCCTGGGAGGACATCTCGTTCGACGGCTACATCGACCGGGTGAGGGTGTTTGACCGCGCCTTGAGCGGTGAAGGCATCGCCGCCCTCGAGCCCTAGCCGCTGAACGCACAGTGCTCACCCGTTGCCCGCGCAGAGGTGGCTGGGTGCAGAGGCTCGCAGTCGCCGACGAGCTCGCAGCCAACAGCTACGACTTCAAGACGCTCATGCGCAGCCTCGTCGAGCACGGGGCGTACCGCACTCTGCAATCGCCGTAGCGGTGGGCCCGTCGTGGGCGGCCGCCTACTCGCACTTGCCGGGGCATTCGCAGGATTGGCCGCACGCCACGCTGGGCCCGGCGACGCAGCGGGCGTGGCAGGGGCCCGCGCCACATATGGCACCATCATCTCACAGGGCGAGTCCATGGGTCACACGTACCCGGTCCCCCTCAGCAATTGACGCAAGACATCTCCTGCGTTCTGGGGTTTTCACCACCGAGCGGGCAGACGTGGCCGGTCTGTGAGACCCATCCGCCTCGGTGCCGATGCCCGTTGCGTCGGGCCCGCCGGCCGTTCACGGCACCTCGCAGATCCAGTTCTCAGGGTTGCCGCAGGCCCAGTCGATCCATAGCCCGGAATCGATTGCACCGCAGTCGTTGCCGTCCGGCTCCCCGTTGCGAAAGTTCTCGTAGCCACCCATCGCCAGACTTGCGTCGACCCACTCCCAGACGTCGGCCGCGTTGTCACCCGAGGCGCCCTGCTTGTTGAGACCGACGATCCACTGGTTGCCACCGGTGGCGTGGGTGCGCACGAAGTCCTGTTCCTGTTGATCGTTGATGCTGAGCAGGTCGCCACCAATGCCCTGGCAGTCGGATCGCGCGGCGTCCCAGTCCCTGTTGTTCGTGCAAAACCAATAGCCATGGCCGCAGTGCGTCTGCCAGGTGCAGGTTCCAGGGGAGTCGGTCATCATGGGCGGCGCCGCCGCGCAGCCGTCAGCACCGGTATCGACCTGACCCCCGTCGGGCCCCAGGACGCTGCCATCGACCGTTCCCATGTCCGAGGCGCCGCCGTCGCTGAGCCCAGACACATCACCCGTGCCACCGGCGTCGCCGGCGTCGGCCCCATTCGAGACAGCACCCCCGTCGGAGCCCGCGCCCAGTACGCCTCCAAGCCCGCCCGTCGGTCCGTCGACTCCCTCGGAACACGCGCCCGACCCGAGTCCGATGAGCCCGACAGCAGTGACAATGAACGCAGTTCGCACCGGCTGACCTTGCGGCGCGGATGCGACCCGCGTCAAGTCGACGATTGGCGGGTGTCGCTGACATCACCCGTTGCGGTCGCGGTGGCACGATCTCGAATGCCTGTGGGACGTTGGCGCATTCGCCAGGTCCGACTGCCGTGTTAAGCTTCCACACGGACGGTGCGGCAACTAGCTGCCACCGATCGTCTGCGTGGGAGGGTTCCATGAACAGGCCGATGAGTGCGAACCCCGTGTTGCTCGCACTCGTTGCGGCGGCCCTGGGCGGGTGCGCGAAGTCTGATCCGAGGGCGGCGGATGACCCCGGCATCGACGGCGCCGGGGGATCGGACGACGGCCAGGGCACCGGCGGCGATGGCATGCAGAGCGGCGACGGCGACGGCGACGACACATCGGGCGGCGACGGCGACATGGCCCAGCTCGACGCGTCGGTCAGCTGCCGGCCGAACCCCGAAGCTGACCCGGCGTGCCCGGAGATCTGCCCCGAGACGTGCAACGACGTGGACGACGACTGCGATGGCGTCGTCGATGAGGACGCCGACGACACCGACTGCGCGGCGGACCAGGCGACCGGCATCTGCACGGGTGGGCGGTGCATCCTCACCGGCTGCGACGATGGCTTCCGCGACTGCGATGGCGCGCAGCAAAACGGCTGCGAGGTCGATATCACGAGCATCGAGGACTGCGGAGCCTGCGGCAACCGCTGCGAGTTCGACAACACCGCCGCAGCCTGTGTGGACGGCGCGTGCGAGCCGGGGGAGTGCGCGGAGCCATACCTCGACTGCACCGGCGATGATGGGGTGTGCGAGACCTTCGCCGAGACGCTGACCGACTGCGGGAGCTGCGGCCAGATGTGCGGGGCCCCCGACCGAGCGACGCCGGCGTGCGTCGCCGGCGCCTGCGGGATCGACGAGTGCCTGGGCAACTTTGGCGACTGCAACGGGGACGTTGACGATGGCTGTGAGCTGCCACTCAACACCCCCGCCCACTGCGGCGGCTGTGGCGTGCCCTGTGCGTTCGCGGGCAGCTCGACGAGCTGTGACGAGGGCGTTTGCATCATCATGGGGTGCAGCCCGGGGTTTGCCGACTGCGACGGGAGCCCGCTGACCGCCTGCGACTCCCTCGACACGGAGCAGGACTGCGGCGGCTGCGGACAGGCATGCAGCGTGGCCAGCCTGGAGCACGTCAGCGCCGCCACCTGCGACAGCCGTAGCTGCGAGGTTACGTGCGCCGCAGGCTTCGGCGACTGTGATGGGGTGGCCAACGGCTGCGAGACACCGCTGACGGGCGTCAACAACTGCGCCGGCTGCGCAGTGGCCTGCGATCCGGATCACGCGGTGGGTAACTGCGACGACGGAAGCTGCCAGGTCGCTGTCTGCGACAGTGGCTGGGCGGACTGTGACAACGACCCGGCCAACGGCTGCGAGACCGACACGGGCCGGCCGGAGAACTGCGGCGGGTGCAACATCCAGTGCCAGGTCAGCCCTCCCATCGGTTGCAACGGCGCCACCTGCGCCGGCGTCCTGTGCCCCGAGGGCGAGGCAGATTGCGACGGCGACGACATGTGCGAGGCAACCCTGTCCGATGACGCGACCTGCGGTAGCTGTAACGTGGCCTGCGAGTTCGACAACAACGTCGATGGGCATGGCAGCATCGGCTGCGCCGTCGAAAACAGCACTCCCGGCCAGATGGCGTGGGGATGCGAAGTGACATGCATGGACGGCTTTGCCGATTGCGACGGCGACTACCGCAACGGCTGCGAAGCGGACCTCACCGATCTGGATACCTGTGGCAGCTGTGGCAACGTCTGCACGAAGTCACACGCAACTCCGACATGCGACAACCGCGTCTGCGAAGTCGCCACCTGCGACCTGGACTGGGGCGACTGCAATGGCGATGGCGTCGACTGCGAGACCCAGCTCAACAGCGCCACCAACTGCGGCGCGTGCGGCACCGACTGCGACCTTCCGTTTGCGGCCGCGCTCTGCGGCGGCAGCCCCGGCAGCCGCCAGTGCGCCATCTCCGCGTGCCTGCCCGTCGAGTACGCCGACTGCGACCTGCTGCCGGGCAGCGGCTGTGAAGTCGACACGACCACCGACTCGCAGCACTGCAACGGCTGCGGCAATGACTGCACGGCGGCGAACAACGTAGTGGGAGCGGCCTGCGTTGACAGCGCGTGTGCGTACACGTGCGAGACCGGCTTCGACGATTGTGACCCGGGCGGCGGCTGCGAGACCAACCTGCTGCAGCCGAGTAGCTGCGGCGCCTGCACCACCGACTGCTTCGCGCTACCGCAGGTCGATACCGCCACGTGCCTGCCCGGTGGCGGCAATCCCGTGTGTGCGGTGGACGCGTGCGACGTCGGATACGGCGACTGCAACGGGGCGGTGGGCGATGGCTGTGAAGTCGACACAGGCACGAGTGATGTGGACTGCGGCGCCTGTGCCGGTGAGCTTGGCAACGAGCCCTGCACCGGTCTGACCGGCGTTTCGACGAGCGTGTGCGTTGCCGGCATCTGCCGCATTCAGGTGTGTGACGGTGGGCTGGTCGACTGCAACGGTCTGACCGCAGACGGCTGCGAGTGGGACCCGGCGCAGGTAGGTGAATGTTGCGACCCGAATGACGACATGGACTCGGACGGTGTCAGTGACTGTGACGACCTGTGCCCGACCGATCCGGGGAAGGGCGAACCGGGAGTGTGTGGCTGCTTCGTGCCCGATAGCGATCGCGATGGCGACGCTGCCCTCGACTGCATCGACGCCTGCCCCGATGACCCGAGCAAGACCGACGACGCGGATACGGACGCCGATGGTCGCCCGGACTGCGTGGATGTCTGTCCGCTCGACCCCACCGACAACGCATCGCCGCGAGCCATGACGTCGTCGCCGGGAACCTGCACCTGGGCGACCCATTGCTCCCATGGCTACTGGTTCTGCACGAACAACCGGGACTTCGACCAGGCCCGCCCGCTGTGCCAGGCGATCGGCGGTGACCTGTTGAGCATCAACAACCAGCCCGAGCAGGACTTCGCCCGCGTCTATGCGACCGGCGGCAATCAGTGGATCGTCGGCCTCAATCAGATCAATCTCTCGGGCAGCAACGCCGCCGGGGTCTGGGAGTGGATCGACGGCACGCTCGCCATGGGTGGCTTCGAGAACTGGCGCAACGGCGAGCCAGACAACAGCGACTGTGGCGCCATCGACTCGGGCCTGTGGATCGACTGGAACTGCGGCAACGCCGAGAACTGGATCTGCGAAGTGCCCTGACCTCGCGGTCGTCGTCCGCTTGTCACAGGGCAGGGCACACATCGTCCTCGTGTTTCGTGGTCGGAGGGTGCAGCGCATGCCGGTCGCGCAGCGCGATGGCTCGCTCGAGCTGGACGTGCCGTGCCGCGAGGCTGGCTAGCGACTCGTCACGTGAGCGGTCCGACGGAACGCGCAGCCTGGCAGTGGATCGCAGGGCCGGCCCGATGTGGCCGATTCGCGGCGTGGTCCGTGCAGCGCCAGCACGCTCATCCCGCTCGCGTGCACCACCGCCGAGGCCAGCGCCGCGTCGGCCGCGAACACACCCAGCAGCATCATGCCGCCACGGCAGTCGTCGATCAGCGACGGCCGAGGGCGGCCGCCGCGGCACGGGGTAGGGGGGTGAGCATGGCGCACCGTCGTCATCGGGCGGCGGGCTCGCCAGTCGCGTGGGGAGCCGGCGGGACGATTCGCTACGGCTGCCGCAAGCGCTGCACCTGCTGGAACCTCTGTTGCCGTGCCTCGCGGAAGCTTCACATCGCGATCGAAGGCCCCCACCGCTGGATGTCCCTCGCCGCCAGTGCTGGGCAGCACCGTGACGGGGACAATACCCGCCAATGCGGGTAGCCTCCCGTACTGCCATGGCGTGTCAACGAAACGGTCTCGTCCTCTGCTTGGTTCTGTCGATTGCCGCGCCCGTGCGGGCGCAGCCCGGCGCAGACGCCCCGCCCGAGGCGTACACCCGGTCCGTCGCGATGGGTCTGGAGGAGTTCGAGCTGGGCAACTACCCCGAGGCGCGCGCTCGGTTCCTCCAGGCGCACCGTGTACTGCCAAGCGCGCGCACACTGCGCGGGCTCGGCAAGGTCGAGTATGAGCTCAAGCGCTACGGCTCGGCCATCGAGCACCTGCAGCAGGCCCTCGACTCGCAGGTCCGCCCGCTGAGCGAATCCCAACGTGCGGAAACGGCAGAGCTGATCCAAAGCGCGCGGGACTACACCGCGACGGTCACCTTCGACATCAGCCCCCCTGATGCCCACCTGCGCATCGACGACGAGGCTGTGCCCAGCGGCAAACGAACGCTCGTGCTGGACCTCGGAGAGCACACGCTAGAGGTGAGCGCTGACGCCTATCACACGCAGCGCAGGGAGATCACGATCAAGGGCGGCGAGAGCCGGGACATCCCGATCAAGCTCTTGCCGGCCCACCTGCAGCCGGGTGACACGAACGGCGCACCCGCGGATGCGCTTGCGGCGAGCTCCGAAGGTGTACTGGATACGTGGTGGTTCTGGACCGCCACGGGGACGGCCATCGTCGCCACGGCATTGGTCGCGTGGGCGGTCACCCATCCCACGGAACGCGTCGGCGGCGACCCCGAGACAACCCTGGAGCCGATCGGCACCGTGACCCTGAACGCACGGGGGAGCCGATGACACGCGCGTGCGCATTGCTATCACTCACGCTGCTGTGGGGTTGCGAGGAGATCATCGACCGCAGCGCGATCGTGGTGGAGGTCCAGATGCAACCGGGCGTCGAGATGCTCACCCAAAGACTCCAGTTTGAGGTGTACCAGAAGGACGCGGCGGACTGCGAAGGGGATGACTGCTGGACGAGGGTGGTCGACGAGTCGATAGACGCGGCCGACCTACCCGCCCCCGCCACCTTTGCCGTGGCGGCGCCCAAGTCCGGCCTGCCGATGTTCGAGGTGGTCATACGTGCGCTCGACGACCGCGAGCGACGGGTCGCCGAGGCACGCCTGGTCAGCTCGTTCCAGAAGGGGGTTGTCGCAGAGGTCGTTCTGATCCTGACGGATGCCTGCTCCGGACTCGAGGGAGGCTGCCTGGCTGACACCGGCTGCCATGGCGCGCAATGCCTGGTTTGCTCCGACACCGACGGCTGCGTCGAGACGAGCATCGCCGAGATCACCAATGGCAAGGTGGTGCGGGTTCAACCTGCGGCAGACCTGCCGGCGGGAGATGGCGACGCGGTCGTGGGCGATGGGGACGGCGACGTCGGCGTGTCCGGTGATGGAGATGGCGATGGCGATGGCGATGGCGATGGCGATGGCGATGGGGACGGCGACGGCGATGGCCCCCCTCCCGCAGTGGACTGTGCGGGTACACCGGGGGGCACGGCGGCTCTCGACAACTGCGGGAACTGCGATTCGGACGGTGCCAACGACTGCGCCATGGACTGCGACGGTACGTGGGGCGGGGCCGCGCGGGTCGATCCATGCGGCACCTGCGACGCGGACGCGTCCAACGACTGTCCGCCGGGATGTGCAGAGACGCCGATCGTGTTTGCCGACGCGTCACTCGAAGCCTCGGTCAACGCCGCACTTGGACTCGCTGGAGCGGACATCACCCTGGCGGCATTGTCGGCACTGACGACCCTCAACGCGCGCAGCGACGGGATCACGGCGCTGGAGGGCCTGGGGTGCGCCATCAATCTCGATGACCTCGACCTGTCGAGAAACTCGATCGTCGACATCTCCGAGCTGGCGAGCCTGACGGATCTGACAAACATCGATCTCGCGGAAAACGCCGTCGAGGACGTCACCGTCCTGGCCGGCCTGACCAAGCTGAGCCGGGTGGACCTCGAGAAGAACGAGATTACGAACGTCTCGTCGCTGGCGAACCTATCGCGGCTCGAGCGACTCACGCTCAACGACAACAACATCGTAGACGTGAACGTCCTGGGCAACCTCCCACTGCTGGACTACCTCATCCTCGATGACAATCTGATCACCAACATCGACTCCCTGGCCGGTCTCGCCGACACGCTGGTCACGCTTCACATCAGCGGCAACGCCATCGGCAACGCGGGCATCGCGGTCATCGGCATGCTGACAAACGTGACCGGTCTGCACATCGCCGACTGCGGCGTGAGCAACATCGACCCGCTTGCCCCGCTACGCATCCGGTTCTTCACGCTGTCGAGCAACAACATCAGTGACCTATCCGCGCTGGCGGAGATGTTGGACATGCAGCGATTTTGGGCAGGCAGCAACAACATCAGCGATGCCTCGGTGCTCAACGCCCTCGACGAAGTGAGCTGGGTAATCCTCAGCGACAACAACTTTTCCGCCATCCCGGACCTGAGCGGCATGGACGGTCTCCTGAACCTGGAGTTCCGAAGCAACGGAATATCGAATCTCAATCCGCTGACCGGTCTGACCATGCTGGACGCCGTGTCGCTCCAGGACAACAACATCACCGATCTGGCACCACTGACCGGCGTGCCGGCGCTGCGGTGGATCTACGTGGACGACAACCCCTTCAGTTGCGTGGGCCAGGCCTCCATCATCGCCAACCTGGAAGCCGGCGGTGCCACGGTCCAGACCTCCTGCCCGTAGGCGGATAGGTGGCACCGAGCTCGTGCTCCTCTCACGGTTGACCGGGGGCCCTCCGGGTGGGAGTGTGTACGCAAAGGGAGTGAAGTATCCCTTTCTGCAGGAGGCACCATGGACACCGCCAAGCTCGCGCTGCACCGCAGCGGCATCACCGGTCTGCTCACCTGCCTGGCCGTCGCCCCGGCCCTGGCCTGCGGCGATGACACCGGGGCATCCGATGCGATGAACGGCGACGCTGCTATCGAGCCATCCGTCGAGGGGACCACCGATGGCGATTGGCCCACCAACGGATGGACAGAGAGCACGCCGGCGGAGCAGGGCATGAATGCCGATGCGCTCGAGGGGGCCTACGACTATGCCTACGGCCCCGAGATGAACACCCAGGGCGTGGTCATCATCCGCAACGGCCACATCGTCAGCGAGCGCTATGCGCCCGATCGCGACAAGGACAGCTGGGCGACCAGCTGGTCCATGGGCAAGACCTTTGCGGCGACCACCGTCGCCATCGCCATCGACGAGGGCCTCATCGAGTCGGTCGACGTGCCGCTGACCGACTACTACCCGCAGTGGCTCGGGACCAACAAGGAACGCATCCGACTTGAGCATCTCCTGCGGATGGCCACCGGTCTCGACTGGGTGGAGGACTACACGGGCGCGGGCGGATCCCACGTCTCCCGGATGGCCGCCTTCGAGCGCGACTCGCTCGCCTATGCGCTGACTGCGACGGAGCCTACCTACGCTCCGGGAACACGCTTCAACTACTCCAGCGGCGACAGCATGTTGATGGCGGGGATCCTCGAGCAGGCCACCGGGATGTCCGCCGGGGAGTACGCCAAGGAGAAGCTGCTTGCGCCCCTGGGCATGGCCGATGCGCAGTGGTGGACAGACGCCGTGGGCAACACGCTCACCTATTGCTGCGTGGACACCACCACGAGGAACTACGCCAAGCTGGGCCTGCTGTACCTGCGGGGCGGCGAGTGGGACGGGCAGCAGATCATCCCTGCCAGCTGGGTCGAAGCCGCCGTGGAGGGTGGCCCGGCGTGGAATGGCTACGGCTACCAGATCTGGCTCACCGGACAGTACACCAGCCTGCCGGACGAGCTGTTCGCCTTCATCGGCGTCGACAGTCAGCTTGTCTACGTGCTGCCGAGCGAGGACCTGATCGTGGTGCGCAACAGCATCTACGACAAGTACGACGGCCCGGCCATCGGTGATCCCACCATCGACTCTCGGCTACCGACGGGGGGTCGCGGTGCGCGTCTGGGAACAAAGGCCCCGCGCGGCGAGTGGGACGACGTGGCGTTCATGCAGCCCATCATCGACGCCATCGAGTAGGCGCAGGCGACGGCGACCGTGCGCGATCGAGGCCGCCGCACGTTGGGACGCGACCCTCGCATGCTGCCGTCGCCGCACTCGGCACCGGTGCGAGCCGGTGTGGACCTCATCGAGCGTGCCGGTTCGTGACCGGTTCCCCGGGCTCGCCGACGATGAACCGTGTCGCTTTGACCTGTACTGATACGACTCTGGCCCCACATGAAGGACCGCATGCCCCCGCCGCGACGGTAGGTTCGCTGGGCGGCACCCGGCGGCCTTCATCGAAGGTTGCTCTGCGCGATCGCGCGCCCCGGGACCGAGTCGCCGCACCGCTACCGTCATCGTGCCGCAACGGGCACGCCTGCGAGAGGGAATCCTGTGGAACACACTAAGATGGCTACGCGCGTACTGGGACTGCTCTGCTTCGCGCTCGTGGTCGCGTGCGGCGACCCGGATTCGGTGGACGACGATCCGATGGACGCGGCGGCGGTGGACGAGCCGCTGACCGTCGCATCGGTCGAGCAGGGCACGCTCGAGGGTGACGACCTCGGTGGGTCGGTTCGGTTTCTGAAGATCCCGTACGCGAGGCCGCCCGTTGGCGAGCTGCGCTGGGCCGCCCCCGAGCCGCCGGAGCCGTGGGAAGGCACGCGGCACGAGAGCGACTTCGCCACGCCGTGTCCGCAGGGCATGTCACGCCAGAGCGTGGCGAGCGCCGACGAGGACTGCCTCTATCTCAACGTGTGGCGTCCCAACGAGGACATCGATGACGCCCCTGTGATGCTCTGGATCCACGGCGGCGGGTTCAGCAGCGGTTCGGCCGGAGACTTCGTCCCGACCACCGAAGTGCGCTGGCACACGGGCGAGGTCTTCGCACAGCGCCACGGCATCGTGGTGGTGTCGCTCAACTACCGGCTCGGTGCCCTGGGCTTCCTCGCGCACCCCGCACTGGCAGCCGCGGGCGAGGCGCCGGCCAACCAGGGCCTGCTCGATCAGCAACAGGCGCTTCGCTGGATCCGCGACAACATCGCAGCGTTCGGCGGCGACCCCGGCAACGTCACGGTCTTCGGGCAGTCGGCCGGCGCCGGCGCGGTGTGCATCCACATGGTGTCGCCGGGTAGCCGCGGCCTCTTCCACCGGGCCATTGGCCAGAGCGGCACCTGCGGTGGTGGGCCCGGTGCAACGATCGACGAAGACCTGGATGAGGCCCTCTGGGCCTGGTCCGACGGCCTCGGCTGCCCACGCGACGGCGACGAGGACGTGCTGAGCTGCCTGCGCGGCCTACCCACGGAGGAGATCGTCCCGCAGGAGACTTCCGACCGTCTCGCCGGCATGACCCAGGCGCGCCCGCTGTTCCGTGTCCAGGCGGACGGCGAGGGCGGGGTGCTGCCCGAGCCTGCGAGCAAGCTGTTCGCCGACGGCGACATCGCCGACGTCCCGTACATACTCGGTACGACCCACGACGAGTCCCAGCTCTACCTGGTCACGGTCGACACGCCCACAACCGACGAGGCGTACATGCAAGAGCTCCAGGATACATACGGCGACTTCGGCGAGCGGATCTACGAGATGTACCCGCCCGCCGACTTCGACGGAAACCACAAGCTCGCCATCGGTCGTGTTCGCACGGACTCGGGTGCCGTGTGCGGTACCTATGAAGCCGCGCTGCTCGGCGCGGAGCACGGGCTGGACATGTACCTCTACAACTTCAACATCCCGTGGTCCCTCGCGCGCGACATCCTGGGCGCTTGCCATACCTCCGAGGTGAGCCACGTGTTCGGCACCCCGTACATGGAGGACAACAGCCCCGAGAGCCTGGCCGTGGCCGATGCGATGAACGCCCACTGGGCGCAGTTCGCCAGGACCGGCGACCCCAACGGCGAGCTGACCGACGTCGAGTGGTCGGCGTTCAATCCGGACGGCGGTGCAGACCAGTACATGGAGTTCGCCACCGAGATCCAGATGGTCGACGAGTTCAGGCGCGCGCAATGTCTACTGTGGCGCGAGTACAGGGAGCAGGGATAGGCTGCGGGCAATCCGATCAGCTCGTGTTCCCGCCCGGGCGCGTCGTCCAGGGGCTCGGAGATGGCGATGACGCACATGTCGTCCTGGCACGCGGTGCACCCGTGACAGCGGCTGTTCGTTGACCGTGGTGCTGTCGGACGCAGCTGGTAGACTCATCGCACGGCCACCATCAACCGAGGGGGCGCCATGCGCGGGTTTGGTTCTTTGACGTGTGCGTGCCTGTTGTCGATTGCCGCGTCTGCCTGTGGCGGCGGTGGCGAGGGTTCCGGCGACGGCTCCACGGACGGCAGCGGCGGTCGGCGAGCAGCCAACGGCGACGGCGATGGCGACGGCACGAACACCGGAGACGGTGATGGCGACAGCTCGGACCCGGGCGACGGCGATGGAGACGGGGACGGCGACGGGGACGGTGCTATCGGCCGGTCCCCCTGCGACTGTGTGTGGCCCGGTACGGTCGACCTGAGCGACTACGGGAATCCGGACACGGTGCACTTCAGCAGCGCGGGTGACCTGTATCTGTTCTTCTTTGGCTCTTCCGAGGTGGTCGTCATTCGCTGCCTGACAGGCGAGCTGGAGCTGCTGTCCGTCGACGTGAATTCGCCCACGACCTATCGCGTGCTTGGGTACACATCGGCGGACCTGTTCGTCGCGGAGAAGCACACGGGCGACGACCGGGAGATCGTGTGCATGGATCACGACCTGCAGGTCGTGACGACGATCGTCGTCACGCCTGATGGGCGCAGTGACTACTCCGGCGCGGTCGATGGCCGAGGGCACGTCTTCGTGAAGGATTTCGAGGGCAACTCCATCGACGAGTACGGTCCCGACTGCGAGCTCGTCGTGGCCGACACTCCCGTGGACTTCGATTGGAACCGCGTCCGGCCCGTGGCGGTCGCGGACGGCTTGTACCTGAGCCGCCAGCTGGGATACCGGACTCCGGTCTGCAGCGTGCAGCCAGTCAACCGGGTGACATGCACTGACGGTGCGCTCGAAAACGGCAGCTGCTCCTCGCTCGGTATCGGCTCTGGCAGCCTGGCCTGCGATGGCTGCTATGGGTTCGACGCCACCGGGTGTGCCGAGCAGGTCGCCGTCACATGTGGCGACGGAACGTTGGACAACACGGAGCTATGCGACGGCGCCGAGGTAGCCACGAGCTGCGATGACCTCGGTTTTCTTCGTGGGGACATGGGGTGTCGAGACGACTGCATCGGGCTTGACGTGGACGTCTGCGACGACGGCCTCTACCGGCTGCACGGCGGCATCGAAGATCGCATCTCGACCCGCTGGCCCTGGGTAGGCGAGGAGGACCCGTACGAGGACATTGGCTATCAGTTTGCGTTGACGCCAACGGACGCAATCCTACAGACGCTGAACGACAGTACGAACACCTACGACGGTGACATACAGTTCCGCGTCCTGGGGCTCGACGGGGAGCTTCTCTGGCAGAGCATGGTGTACGACTCCGTCAGCCGCCTCTATAGCTCCACCCGCCTCGTCGAAATATTCGACAACGGCGACGTGCTCCTGCGAGCCACCGAAGTGGCCCCCATGTCAGGTAATGGGAGCGGATCAGGACACTTCGCCAACACGCTGACGTGGTCGCAGTACCGCGCCACCCTCCTGTTGCGCTTCAACGCCGACGGGGAGTTTCTCTGGGGCAAGGCGTGGCTCAACGACCCCAGCTCAGACACCATCAACCGCTGCGGCTCGACCTACCAGGTGAGTGAGGGCGCGGACAACAACGCGCTCGTACCGAGGAGGATCTACAAGATCGACGCGGACGGCAATGTGCAGGAGGCAAGCGCGCCGCACGATCCGCCCCCGGCGACAGGAGACTGCGATGCCGAGGACATCAACCTCGGCGCCGGCGTGGACATTCAGGCGGTATCGCAGTGCCAGACCGCTTGCGTGTACACCGCAGAGCTGTCCAACCCGGCGAACGCGGGGGCGCAAGAGCAGGCGATGCTCCGCACGTTCATCGATGGGTCGTGCAACCAGCTAAGGCTGTTTCCGGGCGGTCCCTACGACGACAACTGTCAGTACTGCAACTGATTGGCGGTCAGCGATTGTCGGCCCCATGCCTTGTCCATGCCCGGAGATCGAACGGCTGTGGGTCAACATGATCACCTGGCTCGGCCCCCGCGACAGCTGCCAGGTAGTCGCCCCGGGGTAACGTGCAAGCCCACGAACGGATGTACACTGCGTGCACCGACGCCCGGAGGTCCGATATGCGTGCATTGTGGATAGTGGCCCTTGTCTCTGCAGCGGCGGCCTGCGGATCGTCGGGCGGCGGCTCGGGTGACGACAGCGATTTGGATGGTTCCGTATCTTCCGGCGGAGACGGCGATGGCGACACCGCGGGTGACGGTGATGGCGACACCGCTGGCGATGGCGATGGGGACACCGCTGGCGATGGCGACGGCGACGGTGACACCGGGTCCATGCCGCGCTGGCTTGGGTTCGAGCGCGACACCGAGATGACGTCGGCGGGGCTCGGCCCCATCGGACTCGCTGCGGCGGACCTGCGCGGCGACGGCCGCATCGACTTGCTGTCGACAAGTGCATTCGATGGTGTGCAGGTCATGCTGTCGGAGGGTGACGGCACGTTCGCTGCGCCGGTCGGCATCGGTGGCGATGACCGCGGCCATGCGCTGGCGGCCGGCGACTTCAACGGCGACGGCGACCCCGACCTCGTCAGCAGCGACGGGAGCGATCTGTGGGTCTACTTCGGCGATGGGGGCGGCGCGCTGACGCTCAACCAGGAGCTGTCTGCGGCGAGCGCCAACAATGGCCAGCTCGCGACGGCGGACCTCGATGGCGATGGCGCGGACGACATCGTGCTGTTCAATGGCTTTGGCGAAACCTGGGTCATGCTCAACGACGGTGCCGGCCAATTCGCCGACGGGGTCGAGCTCGATGACCAGGTCTCCATCGCGCAGGGGCTTGCCGTCGTCGACTTCGACGGCGACGGGCATGTCGACATCTTCGTCTCCGGCACGCAGGGTCTGCTCTATCGGGGCGACAGCAGCGGCGCGTTCCCGACGTCCCAGGACGTAGGCTTTGCGCCGCAGCGCCCCGTGGTGGACGACTTCGATGGCGATGGGGACCCGGACATCCTGGACGCTTCCGGCAGTCGCACCCGGCTGTATGTCAACGACGGTGCGGGCGCCTTTGGTGCACCCATCGAGGGCTCCTACCGGGAGGACGACGATGTGCGCAACGCCACGAGCGCCGACTTCAACGGTGACGGGCTGCCCGACGCGGCGCTCATCACCGACCGGACGACGAGCGTGCAGATCCTGTTGGGCGACGGCGGCGGAACATTCGACGAGGCCGACTCGGCATTGCTGCGCAACAGCACGCCGATGAACATCCTGTCGGCCGACTTCGACGGGGACGGGGCACCCGACCTGGCGGTCTCCCATGCCGACGGCTCCATATTGACGATCTGGATGAACCGCGGCAGCTCGTAGGTCCCGCTGCGACCGTTGGCTCGCGAGGTCAGCGCGATATACTGCCGCCAGACAACGGAGCCGACATGCATCACCCCTGCGCGATCCAGCCCGAAGAACACGCTAGCTACCGCGACGACAAGATGGGCAAGAGCACCCTGTTCGAGTCCGAACGCATGATGGTCGGCCTCAACGCCTTCGAGCCGGGCCAGGCCCACAAGCAACACACCCACGCGACCATGGACAAGCTCTACCACGTGCTAGAGGGCACCGGCGTGTGCACCCTGGGGGATGATGAGGTCCCGTTTACGCAGGGGCAGATGGTGGTCGCGCCGGCCGGCGTGCCCCACGGCATCCGCAACGACAGCACGGAGCGACTGCTGGTCCTGGCCGTCCTGGCCCCCGCTCCGGGCTAGAGGTGACCCACGCAGCTGGCTGGGTTGCCGTCGCTGTTGGTTCGATTGCGCCACCCACTTCGTGCTGCAACCCGACGAGCTGCTGCGGCGTCCCGTCGCGCTCGTTCCGCGCCCGCACAAGAAAGGGTTCCGTCGCAAAGCCGGGACCGACCTGGTGCTCTGGTGGGGTCAAGACACGTTGCCTTGGCCTCTTGGGCTCCGGCGCGAACCCTGGACAGCTCCAGCAAGCCGGCCTAGGTACAGTGGATGCGCCGTGGTTATCTGTGGATCTTCGTGGTTGGTGTCGGGTGCGGCGGTGCGGTCGCACTCGCTCCGGACACCGCTCAGCCGCAGCCCGACAGCGGGGCGGACAGTGGGGTGGACACGCGGGCGGACACCGAGGAAGCCAGCGCCTCCGACCACATGCTGCACCATTTCGGTACCGTGGCCGAGGCGCGGGATGCGGTGATCCGCGGCGACGTCGCCGGCATCGTTGCTCCGATGGGCAGGCTCGAGCGGGGCGAGTACGGCATCGAGATCCCGCAGCAATGGATCATACCGCTCACGGAATTGCAGAGCGCAGCACGCCGCGGCATGCGTGCCAAGACGCTGCGGGAGGCCGGCCAGGTGGTTGGAATGGTGAGTCGCCAGTGCGGCGAGTGCCATGGCACCTTCGGCCGCCCCGCGCACATCGCCGAGACCGGGGCCTACGCGGCCCGGGGACAGGGCGTGGCCGAGGTCATGGCTCGGCACAAGTGGGCGGCCGAGCAGATGTGGCTCGGGCTTACGACGCCGAGTCACGAAGCCTGGATTCGGGGCAGCGAGGCCATCTCGGAGCGCTGGACCCCACCGGCACCTGCGGTGGATGCCGGCCAGGCCGACGCTAGCGTGGCTGCGGGCTCGCAAGCCACCGTGGATCCGAGCGTGCAGCGATTGATCGGAGATGTCCGTGCCCTCGGTCCACAGCTGCGCGAAGCCCAGACGAGTCACGCCCGTGCCAAGGCCTACGGCTACCTCATCGCCCGCTGCGGCGCGTGCCACGTCGCTTCAGGCGTGCGTTTCTGAGCTCCGCCGGAATGTCGTCGACGACCGGCGCGGCCATGGTCAGTTCGGTGGGGTCCAGCAACAGTACGGCGCGTCTCGAGCAGCGGATCGTCCAGCGCCCAGTCCTCGATACGCCCGACGACGGTCTCCCAGTCCATGGAGGCTCACAGCCCGGCACCCGCCAGAGACGCGCGAGATGACGGCGCTCGTGAAGAGGCGGTACCCACATGGCTAGCCTAGCTGCGCCGGGCGGGCCGCAACGTGGGTCGCTGTGGGACGTGGCAGTAAGTGTGATGATGATTGAACAGCGTCTGCGAGACGTGCTTATCGGGCGTGCCGTCGGTGGGCCCAGTGGGCGCGGTTACAGCAGGTTGGACGCACCTGGAGTCGGCGTCGGAGTCGCGGCCCAATCAGCGGAAGCATCGTCGGTGTCCGTGCCGTCGGGAATGCGCGAGAGCGACCCGTCGCCCAGGTCCTCCACGGCGGTGGCGGTCCCCTCCACGAGGGACACCACGCCAACGTCGGGCAGGTCCACCGCCGTGACTTCGCCTTCGTAGCTGAGGGCATCCAGTAGTGTGCCTGCGCCCCCATCGACCAGCGCAACACCGTCGGGCCCCCCCGTTTTGAATGGCGTTGCTGGAGAGGCCGAACGCGATCTTCTTGGCTCCACCGGGCACGCCGGCAAGCACGGCCTCGACCCCGACGACAAGGAACCCGCGCGCCTCGAGCGTCCCCGCCGACGACAGCGCGACGCTGTCATAGACCGTTGCATTGGATCCGTTGATGAGATGCAGCACCAGGTTTGTGAGGTCGGCTGGACCGGCACCCGCGTTGTAGATCTCGACGAACTCGGTGGTGTCGGTGCCCGGCTGGTCGTAGTCGATTTCGTTGATGACCAGCCTGGAGGGCAGCACGTTCGGGGACCCTGGCGTGGGCTTTCCCGTTGCCACCCAATCGTTACTCGCGTCATCCGTATCGGTCCCGTTCGGTATCCGCGACAGTGACCCGTCACCCGGATCGGGCGCCTGCATGGCGGTGCCCTCGACGAGCGATACGACGCCCACATCGGGCAGGCTCACTGCGGTGATCTCCCCCTCGTAGCTGAGGGCATCGAGCAGCGCCCCGGAGGCGCCATCCACAAGTGCGACTCCGTCGGGGCCGCCGTTCTGAATGTTGTTGGTGTCCAATGCAAACGTGAGCGTCTTCTGGTTTTCGCCAACCGCGGCCAGGGCCGCCGAGGTCCCCACGACCAGGTACTGCCCGGGGTCGAGGCTCGTCGCGGGCGCCAGGGGCAGCGTCAGGTAGATCGTGTCGTTCGCACCGTTGACGAGGTAGAGCGTGATGTCGCTGAGGTCGGCGACGCCGTCCCCGCGATTGAGGATCTCGATGAACTCGGTGGTGTCGGTGCCCGGCTGATCGTAGTCGACCTCATTGATGACCAGCTCAGCGGCGACGCCACCGCCATCGCCATCGCCATCGCCGTCACCGTCGCCGTCGCCATCGCCGTCGCCATCGCCGTCACCGTCGCCGTCGCCATCGCCATCGCCGTCGCCGTCACCGTCACCGTCACCGTCACCATCGCCGTCGCCGTCGCCATCGCCGTCACCGTCACCGTCACCGTCGCCGTCGCCGTCGCCGTCGCCATCCCCGTCGCCGTCCCCGTCGCCGTCGCCGTCCCCGTCGCCGTCGCCATCGCCGCCAAGGATCACGGTGCCTCCGTCCTCGCCGTCGGCAACCGAGTCGACCTGGTCGTCAGCGAGACAGGCGCCGAGTAGCGTAAGTGTCAGCAGCAGCGTGGTGGAAACGAGATCGCGCATCGGGAACTCCTCTGTGGACGCCATCAGAATAGCGGCCGGAGCCTAGCACAATGCTGGGACGTGCCTACGGCATTGAATGCGACGCGGACAGCCGCAGCGCCAACTGGATTGTTACAGCGGCTCGAACAGCGCGTGGTGCAGCACCGGGCTCTGGTCGGCAAGGTCGAGGCGCTGAGGCAAGGGCGAACCAGCCGATGGCGGTGGCAGCGCGATCCCGATGATCACCAGCGTCCCGGTCAGCTTGACCGCGACCAGGATGGCCATCAGCGCGGCCATCGTCAGGCCCGGCGATGTGAAACACCACAGCGCTCAGGAACACCGCCGCAAACACACCCCGCAGCATCATGCCGCCACAGCAGTCGTCGATCAGTGAGGCGCGACGCACTGTTGGTGACCGCGCGGTTTCGACGGTGCGGGTAGGGGGCGGCGGATGGAGTGGGCCGCCATCGCCCAGGCCCTCAGGCCTCCTGCAGCCTCCTGCAGCGCACCCTGCGCCGCACGATGGAGACGAGCTGCAGCGCGTTGAGCGCGACGAAGAAGAGGTTCCAGTAGACCACCGTCATCAGCGGCTGCGCCTGGTTGTAGAAGTAGGTCACCAGGCAGCAGGCGGCCACGATTGTCAGCATGCGTAGATGCAGGATGTCGCGAACGATGTACGACAGCAGGTAGAGAACATTGGCAGTACAGACCAGGGCATCCATCGTCGTCACCTTCCTTTCCACGCGTGCCGCGTGGCATGGGCCTAGAAGCCAAACCGCCAGGCGAGTCGCGCGAGCTGCCGGCGCTGCGCCGGTTCCGCTTGGCGCCGGTCGTGGATGACGCCGCGCACGATCACCGTGGTGGGGCGCTCTGCCCGCTGCGCGACGTGGCGCGTGGCAGCGCCTCGTTGACGGTGTCCTTGAGCGTGCGCCTGCGGCCCATGGGCCGAAGCGGGTGCGGCCACGCCCAGGGCGATGGCACAGGCAAGGAAGCAGACTTGGATTCGAATCGTTGATGAGGTCGACATGGGGGGCTCCTCCGGGGCGTTCCCGGTTTCGGGGTTCACACAGAAGGCGTGACGACCGGCCTCACGATGTGACAGCTCAACAATTGCTGCTTCACGTGGCGCCCGCGGTGAGGCGTTCGCGTTCTTCGAGACACTCGGACTCAGGCAGCGTGGTCGAGCCTGTAGAAGCGGAACAGGTCGTTGTCGATCGGCAGGACCCTCGCGCCCGCGAATCCGGCGTCGCGCGCGCAGCGCTCGACGATCTCCGGACGAATCGCAGTCCCGATGGCGGCCGTCGGGGTGTCAGCCATGGCCACGGGCAGGCAGTGCGAGACGCTCCATCCGTACATCATTCGCTCGACCTCGTCGCCGGGGGCCACGAAGGCCTTGGCCACGCGCTCGTCCGCGACCAGCAGTGCGCCGTCACTTGCGAGCACGCCGCGCAGCGCGCGCAGGGCCTCGGTCGGACGCGACATGTCGTGCAGCGCCTCGAGCAGCAGGATCAGGTCGAAGGGGCGGTCGCTTGTCAGCTCGGCGGCGTCGCCGCAGACGAACGCGACGTCCACGCCGGCCTCGGCTGCGTTGCGACGCGCCGCCTCGATGGAGGGCGTGTCGAGGTCATAGCCGATCACCTCGGCGTCGGGGTACGCCCGTGCCAGCGCGATCGTCGACCAGCCCTCGCCGCATCCGACGTCGGCCACGCGCGCGCTCGTGCTCGTGCGCAGCCGCGCCTCGATGTCCGGCAGTGCCGCGAGCCACGGCCCGGCCAGGTCCGTCGAGAACGCTGGCCGGTTGATGCCCGCCTGGCCGACGCGGAAGTCGCTGCCGTAGTGCGTGTAGTCGACGCCCTCACCGCTGCGGTACGCATCGACCACCCTCGGCAACGCCCCGGCGATGCCGACGAGCATCTCCGCGAAGGGTGCGACGTGGGCGGCGTGGCCGTCCTCTGCGAGTACGCCACGGTGTGCCTCGGGAAGCGTGTAGCGACGCGCGTCCGCATCGCCGACGAGGGTGTCGACCACCAGGAAGTCCGCGACCGCCTGCTGCTCGAGCCACTCGCGGGCGTAGCGAACCGCAATCCCGGCCGACTCGGCCAGCTCTAACGGTGTCTGCGCGCCGCGCTCGGCGAGGCTCCGGTACAGGCCCAGGCGCTTGCCCAGGTAGACCCCGAACAGCTCGAGCGTGTGGATGGTGCCCTGAAAGAGTCGCTCGGTCAGGGCGTCTTCGCGTGTGATGTTCGTATGACACATGGTTTCGTTCTCCTAGGCGCTGTGGTGGATGGGGGTGAGGGCGGTGTCGCCCGGCGACGAACCTTCGGTCGCGGCGGGCGGCTCGGTGACGTCGCGCATGGCGATCATCTCGGCGACGCGCGCAGAGGCGCCGTCGTAGAAGCCGGTCTTCAACTCGTAGCCCTCGGGGTTTACGAAGGTGCCGAACGCGATGTCGAAAAGCGGCAGGTCGGAGTAGTTGCCCGCATGCACGCCGCGGCCGTGGTGAACCGTGTGACTCTCGGGTCGCTGTACGATGTAGCCGAGCCAGCGTGGCGTCTTGACGTTGGTGTGCTGAAAGATGGCGAGCAGGTTCGTGATGATGAGGATGTTGGTCGCCGCCTCCGCGCTGACGCCGACACCGACGACCAGGCAGAAACTTCCGAGCGCCGTCCAGCCGACCATGTCGAGCGGGCTGAAGTAGAAGGCGCCGTAGCTGTCGATGCGCTCGGCGCTGTGGTGCATCTGGTGGGCTCCGCGCCACAGCGCCGGCACGGCGTGCAGCGAGCGGTGCCAGACCCATGCGCCGAGCTCGTACACGAGCAGCCCGACGACCGTGCCGGCGGCAGTCCCCAGTGCCGTCAGGTCCAGCAGCTGATACGGCGCGAGCCTCGCGTCCCACAGCAGTGGGAGGTAGCTCGACAGGAAGAAGAACGCCGTGAACGACAGCAGGCCCCTGGCGGTCGAGCCGGCGATTCGCGGCAGCCTCCGTCCGGGGGCGACGGCCTCCCAGAGCATGAGCCCGGCGTACAGGGCGAGGATGGTCAGCGAGATGGGATCGAGGACGAGCTCGAGCGGTGTCGGCATGGTGTCTCCTGGTCCGGCCACATCCGATGGCCGGTGAACTGGGCCGAGGCCCGTTGGTTACCGAGGAGGCGTGATGTCGCGTCTCACAATGTGAGACCGGGGCCGTCGTTCGGCTACGCGGGTGGTCTCAGAGCTGCCAGTCGACCGGTTTTTCCGGCGAATACGTGCAGAACTGGCCCGTGCGAATCGCATTTTCGAGATGCTTGCCGAGGTCGGGATGGGAGGCGGCGATGCGCTTGATCGCGCCGCGGATGCGCTGTGTGACCGCCGAGCGGGCACGCTCCGCCGGCGCGCCCAGCTTGCGCGAGCGTCCCCCGAGGCCGAGCGACTTGCCGACGTGCTCGACGAGGGCGTCGAGCTCGGAGTGCAGCGCCTCGGTCCGGCCAAGGTCGCTGTCGTCCTCGGCCTGTGCGAGCTCCTCGCGTAGCTCCGCCATGCGCGCCCGGTACTGGGCGCGCGCCTGTGGGTCCATCTGATCGTCGCCGCCGGTGGCGTCGGTCACGCCCATCAGCTCGGCCGCATGAACCTCGTCGCCCGGTCGCTGCAGCAGCGTGCCGATGTCGGACAGGCCCTTGGCGTGGGGCAGGTGCGTATCGCGCCCCGCATAGCTCACCTGCCACAGGGAGCCTACGCGCCGGAAGGCGCAGCGGTTTGCGGGCTGCGCCGCCGGTGCAAGCGGCTCGCCCTCCAATGCGGCGGCGCGCATCAAGCCATCGACCAGGCGGGCCATCTGTTGGTCGTCGCGGTAGGCGTTGACGTGGGCGATCCAGCGCAGTGCCTCGCCCGGCTCGGGCTGTCGCCCCGTGGCGATCTTGAGCGCGAACTGCTCGAGGTAGAGCGCGGCGTAGCGGGCCGCCTGTGCCTCGTCACCGAGCTGCAGGTAGCTCGCGGCGAGGTAGCCGGCCAGGTCGACCATGACTTCGATGCCGCAGCGCTCCCCGCGCTCGATCACCTGCGCCCACTGTCCCCGCGCGAATGCCACGATCATGCCGAACGCGTAGTACCAGGCGTCGTGGTAGGGGTTGAGCCGCAGCGCCCGCGAAAACAGCACCTCGGCGCGCTCCGCGTCACCCAGGTACGCTTGCGTCATCGCCGCCTGGACGAGGCAGTCAGCGTCGTTTTCGTTGAGCGCCAGCGATCGCTCGATGTGCATGGAGGCCAGCTCGAACTCGCGGCGGAAGAGCAGCACGCGGCCGAGCACCATCTGCGTGTAGTGGTCGTTGGCATCGAGCTCGGCGGCGCGCTGCGCGTACTCGAACGCGGCGGTCTCATTCTCCGTCCACTGGCCCCACAGCTGGCAGCTCCACTCGTTGAAGTGGCTGAGGCTTAGCCCCAGTACGGCCCGCGCGTAGGTGGGGTCCGCCTCGAGTGCTCTGGAAAACAGCGTGCGCGCCTTCCGGTCGGCGGCCAGCGAACCCTCCTTGAGGCGGTCGTAGCCCTGCAGCCAGAGATCGTGCGCGGCAAGCTCCGACGTCTTCTTGCGACGCGACGCCGCGAGTCTCCCCGTGTTGATGCGGTTTGCGAGCCTACCGGTGACCTCGGCGGTGATCTGGTCCTGGACCTGCAGGATCTGGTCGACGGGGGCGTCGTAGCGATCGGCCCAGGCGATGCGCCCGTCGTCGGGTGTCACCAGCTGGGTGGTCACCCGCAGCGTCTGCGGGTCGCGACGGATGCTGCCCTTGAGAACATAGTCGACGCTCAGCTCCGAGACGCGCTCGTCCGTGGAGCTGCGCGGTGCGATCACGAACAGCTCTGGAAAGCGCGACAGGTCGGTGATCAGATCGTCGACGAAACCGCGCGAGAAATAGTCGTCCTCACCCGAGAGGTTCTCGAAGGGCAGGACCACTAGCGACGTACTTCTGGACTCGGGAGCCACGCCGCGACGATAGCATCGCCGCCCGCAGCATTCAGCGGTGAGCTGGCCCGAAGCACCGCAGGAGCCAGGATTGCGCCAGACCACGCGAGGCTTGCGGCCATCCGAGGCCTCACCCTGTCCCCGCCGTCAGTCGAGTGTCGGGCGTGGGATGCTGTCAATGGCCGCGGACGACAACTCGACCGCACCTCCCACTTCCGGGCCGCTTCAAACCCACGGGTCGGTGAACCCGGAGCACGAGGGTCCCGTCATTGACAGACCCCGATAGCCAGGGTCATCTGGCTTGTGGATCGAGTCCGTGCACGCCTGAGCCTCGTCTGCATCGTCGTCACGCTCTGCAGCAGCCTGCTTGGCGGCTGCGTGATCAAACTCTACGAGGTGCGGCCCGGCCGACCCCCGTGCCGGGTGTTCGAGTCGGCGCCTTCCGTCGCCTTCCTGTTTTCGGGCTTGGGCTTCGCAAACGCTGGCTACCTCGTCCTGAAGGAGGATGATGAAGGCGACATCGAGGAGTTGGACACGGCGCTCGCGGCGGTGATCGCTGCATTCGCGGTCTACAACTTCGTGCTCGGCGTGCAGGGGCTCGACTACGAGACCTGCGAGGTGCCGGACGGGGAACCGATATCGGAGGCAGGGCGCGCCCGGCCGGTGGGCTATCGCGGTGCAGCAGGCGAGACGGCACGGGACCCAAGGGGCGGCACGGTCCGCCGCCGGCCGGACGGTGCGATGGAGCTCCGGATGCGCACTCGCACCGGCGAGCTGCTTGCCCGCGTTCCCACCGCGGGCGCGACGCCGACGGTGCACCTGGAGATCCGCCTCGATAGCCGCCAGCGTGATGGCGGCCCATGTGCGCTCAAGTTCGACGAACCTGTGCTCGCCGGTGCCGCCAAGCGCGCCGACGCGGAGTTGAGCGGGGCGGCGGCTGCCGAGATCGGATTGGGTCGTCTGCTCGCGGTAGCGCAGACGACGACGCTCGCGGGAAACGCGTGTCGCAGGTGGGGGTTGGGGCGCACCGAGCAGCGCGTGCTGATTCGCTTCTTGCTCGCCGCCCGCAAAGCGCATCAGCGCGGCGCCGGCGTGCCCGGTGAACGTCCAGCAGCGCCACCCGCGCAGCCCGAGCCGGAGCTCGAGTCCATCGGATCCGAACCCGAGTCCGCAGTGTCCGACTCGCCCGACGCGGTCGCGGTCGATCCCGAGTCCGACGTGGATGCTGTGGAGTCCGGCGCCGCGCCATCGCCACCCGCGTCGAGCGAGCGCGTGCATCCCACGCGTGAGGAGGTCGTGCGTGCGATGACGTCGATCGGCGGCGCGGTTGGGCGTTGCTCAGCCGAGGTCACGCGCCTGTTCGTCACGACCACGTTCGGTTCCGACGGGCGCGTGTCGACGATCAGTGTCGATGCCGCCGATGGGCACGACAGCGCGACTCCCGCCGCCATCTACTGCATCCGCAAGGTCGTGCACGGGACGAGGCTGCAGCCATTCACGCAGCCACAGTTCATCGTGCGCTACCCGTTTCCCGTTGGGCCGCGCTGAGCTTACTGGGCCTTGGAGGGCCACGGGCCGCACCTTACCCGGCGTCGTACAGAAGCTGCAGAAGCTGCGGTCCGCAGCGCGGCGTTCGAGAACGGCTTCTGTATGAAGCGGGTGGCGGGCTGCTGCAGAAGCTCGAGGGCCCGGTCGCCACTGTCGGCGAGCTGCACGACAAGACCGGCATTCCGCAGCAACGCTGCAATGCCGTCGTGGACCATCGCGTTGTCGTCGACCAACAGGATGCGCTTGCCCACGACCGACCTTGCCCGCCCGGGTTTCTGCGCGGGAGCCGCGCGTGAGGCCGGCTTGGCAGGCGGGAGCCACATGCGGATACGCGTCCCCGCTCCCGGTGCAGAGTCGACCTGCAGGCCGGCAGTGTACAGGAAGCGGTCACCGTGCAGAACCCGGGACGGCGATTGGGAAGCGGACGACCCCATGGGGGTCAGCGGAAAGGAACCGCCCACCTGTGAGGGGGGGCGGCGTGGACGCGGGTCGCGTGGAGGCGCTGCAGCCCATGGGGACGCCTTTATGCTGACTATGGCCCCCATAAGTGCCCCTCTCCCCCTGTTGTCCGAACAAACCGGTACGCTAGCGGGAGTGACGTAAACCGACGGCTGCGTCACCGAGCGAGCGCCGCGCGGCGGCCACCAGCGGCGATGCTTGTCGCGCCCGTTGCTTCAGACGGGCATTGCATGGGAGCTGCGCAATGCAACAGGTTCGATGGACGACCGGGACTTCAATCCTTTTCCTCGCAATGGTGGCGGGAGCCTGTCTCGCCGGGGGAGACGGCGGCACGGGGGGCGGCGCGGAGAGTGGTTTCGACGAGGCAAGGCAAGCCGAACACTGCGACGCGATGTGCGATGCGCTGATCGGCTGTGGTCTCCTCACGGCGGACGAGTGCGTCGATGCGGCGTGCGGCCCGGTGATCACCGACGCGTGTGTGAGTGCAGTGGTCGCCGCGAGTTGTGCCGAGCTCGATGATCCTTCGGCGGGTTGGCTCGAAACCTGCGTTCCGCGTTGCGACGATGCACAGGTGGGTACGGGCACGTGCAACGGAGACGGCACGCTCACCCTCTGCAAAGACGAGGACGGGGGGAGCCGACAGAGAACGTACAGCTGCGACTTCATCTGCGACCAGGGGCGAGGACCGTGGACCGGTGTCTGTTCATCTGAACACGAGGGCGAGCAGTACACGGGTCCATTTCAGTGCATCTGCGAAGACACGGTGACCGATACGTGCGACCCGATCGCGCTGGGGTCTCCCTGCACATGCAATGCAGGCACCGAGGGCGAGACGGGCTGCCTGGATGGCGCAGTCGTGTGCGGCTGCCTCAACGCCGACGACATCGGGAGCTCTGGGGATGGCGATGGGGATGGCGACGGGGATGGCGATGGCGATAGCGATGGCGCGGCGGGCGACGGGTGCCCCCCCGAGTTGCCCTGCGGTGACGGCATTATCGACAGCATGACCGGCGAGGAGTGCGACCCCGGCAACCTCGCGACAGGCGCGCCCATGGATCTCGGCGGTGAGACCTGCACTTCACTGGGCGCCTCGGGCGGCAACCTCAGCTGCGACTGCCTGTGCGATTTCGACATGGACGGCTGCACGTTCTAACCCCGCCCGGAGGCGGACCATGGCGTGGGGCAAAGTCCAACCGTCCTCAACTTCCCCGCGCCACCCGCCAGGGTGGTGGAGGACCGGACTTGAGGCGCTGCGGGATTACCAGGCCCAGCGCGACGCCATGTGCCTCGACACGTTCATGATCAGCGACAGCCTGGCCGCGTTCGACAGCGACCTCGACGTCGTGCAGCGATTGCACCGCGATCTCAGTGCTGCGGTAGCGCGCCAGACCCGGGTGCTCGAGGGCCTCGATGGGCAGCCGAGCCCGTCGCCGCGCGGCGTCGTCGCCGGGAGCGTCGCCGAGGTGGCGGCATCGTCTGCGACTGCGTTGTGACCTTCGCGCGCTCATGACTGCGGAAGACGCGCACGCGCGGGACATCGCCGTCCTGCGTCTGCGCGTCGTTCCATGCCTGGCGCGCCATGCCACCCTCCGCCCGGACCCACGCGCGGTGCGCGGCGTCTTGCCGAGTTTGAGCTGCGGAGCACACTGTGGGACGCGCCCGCTGCTCGGGCGATGTCACACTGCCCGTGGTAGGGTTGTAGCCAGGGGGGAGCATGGGAATACTCTGGTTGGTTGGCGCGCGAGGAAGCGTTGCCGCGCGCTGGTTTTCGAGCCCGCGGTGGACTGCCCGTGGGCTAGCCCTCGCGTTGTGGGTGCTCTGCGCCAATTCGCTCGCTTGCTCTGGCGACTCGGTGGACCCGCAGCCCACGACGGGCCTTCAGGCTTCCGCTGATGGACTGGACGTCGAGATCACGTGGAACAACCCGAGCGGTGCCGGATACGTCGAAACCATTCTGATCCGCTTCGAGGGTAGCGATACCTCCGGCTCACCTGATCGAGGCTCCCCCGTTTCGGAAGGCGACCCCGTGGACGACGGCGTCGTCGTCTTCGTCGGGCGGGACGAGCGGTTTACGGACCAGGTCGATGCCTGCGGGACGTTTGGCTACAAGACCTTCACCCGCAATGAGGCACGCGAGTGGAGCAAGTCCGAGTCCACCGAGGTCGCGGATGTCGGCAGCCAAGCCTGGTATGCCGATGCCGACGGCGACGGACTAGGTAGTGCGGAGTCGGAGCGGATCGCATGCGAGCGCCCGCGCGGCTATGTCGAAGTGGCTGGCGATTGTGCGCCACGGGACCCGGACGTTCAGACGGATGCCCCCGCAGATCCGACGCGTGTGTCTGGCCCCGACGAGGTCTACGACAGTTACATGGTTGTCGAATACTCGGTCGAGCCCGTCGATACGGCCGACAGCTACACGTGGTCCATACCCGACGGCGCGACCATCGTAGAGGGCCAGGATGGCGAAACAATCACAGTCGACTTCGCGGGCGCATCCAGCGGTGACATCACGGTCAGCGCGGCAAACGGCTGCGGACAAAGCGCGCAGGTGAGCTTGACGGTGAGCGTCCTGGAAGACTCCACGGTCACCATCGGCGACCCCGGCCTGGACCAGTGCATTCGAGACGTGCTGGCGGTCCATTCGACCCAGCCGCTCTACGCGAGCAAGATGTTGGAGCTCACGACCCTCGATTGCTCGATCAAGGGAATCACCGACCTGGATGGCATGCAGTGGGCGCTGAACCTGCATGAGTTCCACCTGTATTCGAACGACGTCAGTGACCTCAGCCCACTCGGTGAGCTCACGTCACTGCGCATCCTGCTACTGGGTGACAACCTGATCCAGGACGTCTCATCGATCGGGGGGCTCACAGAGCTGGAGCACCTCGATCTCGGCCAGAACGACTTCACCAACGTGGCCTCGCTCCGCACGTTGACGGGGCTCAAGCACCTCGACCTTCGACACAACGGGATCACCAGCATCTCGGACTTGAGCACCCTCGTAGACATGGAACGGCTCCACGTGCCGGGCAACGAGTTGACGGACATCTCCGTCGTCGAGTCGATGCCAAACCTGGCGGTTTTCAACATTGCTGCCAATGCGGTCAGCGATATCTCCCCACTCGCGTCGGCGCTGCAGCTCACCTCACTGTATGCATCCGACAACCTGCTGACGGAGCTCACGGGGTTGGAGGACCACACTCAGTTGACCGCCCTGCGTCTGGAGGACAACAGCATCACGAATCTGGATGGCCTCACGGGCTGCACCGAGTTGATGCAGATCAACCTGGATGACAACGCGGTCTCCGACATCGGCGGACTGTCAAGCGCGACCAAGTTGACCGACGTCACGATGCGCCGGAACAACATCTCGAACATTGCCGCGCTGGGCGATGCGGACGACCTGGTCACGCTGGAACTGCCGAACAACGCGATCGCCGACATCTCCGCACTCGCCGCAACCACCAAGCTGGAGACGCTCGACCTCTCCCTCAACCAGGTCGTCGACGTAACGCCGCTGAGTGGTTCGACTGCGCTGCTTACGCTCAATCTGGCTGGCAACCAGGTCGCGACGACCGCTGGCCTGGAAGGCCTCGCCCAGCTCACAAACCTCGACATCGGGTACAACCAGCTCACCACGATCACCGATCTGACCGGGCTCACTGCGCTCGAGATCATCGACCTTCGCCGGAATGTGCTGAGCAACATCTCCGGCCTGAGCGCTCTGGCGAACGTCAGCACGATGAACCTGGAGTACAACGAACTGACCGATGTATCCGCGCTCAGCGGCCTCACGAGTCTCACGGAGCTTCGGCTGAGCAACAATCAGTTGGGCAACGCGTCGGGCCTCGGGACGCTCACGAACCTGAGGCGGCTCTGGCTCGACGACAACGCGATTACGGACCTCTCTCCGCTTGCGACACTCGCGGCCCTGCGCGCCTTGTACGCTCGCAACAACGGCCTCGCAGACCTACTCCCCCTCGCAGGGCTGTCGGAGCTCACCAATCTCTACTTGAGCGACAACCAGATCGCGGACATCTCACCGCTACAGGGTCTAGGCAACGTGGACTCGATCGACTTGGACAACAACCTGGTCGCTGACATCTCCAGCTTCGCCAATGGCTTCGTGTGCTCCCAGACATCGATCACAGTCATCAACAATCTCCTCGATGCAGGCGACTGCGCTGATATCCTCACGCTGCGCGCGGACGGCTGTAGCGTGATGGAAGACGGACTCGGCTGCTGAGTTGGGACGCCTTTCGTCCCTTCCCACCCCCTGCCTTCTGTGACTACATTCGCCGGAAGCAGTGACCCGATGCGGGCCTGTGGTTCCGCTGACCCACCAGGAGTACCGTCCGATGTCCGACCCCGCCATGGCGCGCCACACCGTCGCCCCTCTGATCATCTGGCTCGCCCTGGGCTGCATCTCGAGCGGGTGCGGAGGAGATGACACGAGCGCGTCCGACGCGGGTGGAGACCGCATCGGTGACGGCGATGGTGACGGCGACGGCGACGGCGACGGCGACGGCGACGGCGATGGCGACGGCGATGGCGACGGTGACGGAGATGGCGACGGCGACGGAGATGGCGACGGAGATGGCGACGGCGACGGGCCTTCGATCGTGATCGGGGGAGCGGCGTTCGGCGCCACCGGCACCGTCATCTCTGCGCTCGAGGGCGCGACCGTCATCGACGACCTCGGCAACAGCACCACGACCGACGCCGACGGGGCCTTCTCGCTCGGCGTCGACGAGGGCTCCTCGGTCGTCCGCGTTGAGCACCCGGACGTGCAGACACAGTTCAGGCGACTCCCGGGCGGCGGCCAGTCGGCGTACGTCGACATCGTCAGCCCCATGGCGCTGTCGCGAAGGCGCGTCGATCCCTACCTGCCCGCGAGCGTTCGCAGACGCGACGGCGCATCCGCGCAATTCAGTGCGGGCGGCATCGACGTCGTCGAGGCCCAGAACCGCGGCGCGACCGAGATCCACATCGCCCCGGTCGACCCGCGCATCGTCGCCAACCGCCGACGCTATCCGGCGGACTTCCCCGCACAGAGCATGGACGGCGAGGCCGGCAGCTTCAATGCGGTGTCGGTGCTGGCCCTGATCGCGCGATCGGGCGGGCAGGACCGCAACCTCGCGCCGGGCGGTCGCGTCACGATCGACTTCCCTGCGGATGGCCCCGCGGCGCCCCGTCGTCTGGGCCTCTTCTCGTTCGACGAGAACATCGGGGTCTGGGTGCAGGAGGGCTTCGCCGACCTGACGATCAACGGCGGCGGACTGCCGGTCTACCGTGGCCTCGCGCGGCACCTCTCGTGGTGGGCCGTCGGCGAGGTCCAGGTCGACGCCGCGTGCGTGCGCGCCTGCGTACAGACCAGCCGCAACGTGGCGCTGCCGCAGGCGACCGTCACCGTGTCCTCGCTCGACACGGGGGCGCAGACGTCGAGCTACACAGACGCCGTCGGTTGCTTCGCGGTCGACGTACCGTTGGCCGGTCAGGTGCAGATCGACGTGGCGTCGGAGTTGGGGTCGATCACGCCCCAGGTCTTCATCGCGCCGGACCAGCCGGCCGTGGTGGCTGACGACCCGGCCGCCTGCACCGACCTAGGCACACTGCGGGTCGAGATCACGCGCGACCCGGTCTGCCCCTCGGCGCTCGCGGCCTGCGGCGGCGGCTGCGTCGACACCGCGTCGGACGTCGACCATTGCGGCGGGTGCAACAGCGCGTGCCCCCTTCCTGGTCAGTCCTGCATCGACGGCGCGTGCACGTGCATGGCCAGCCAGACGCTCTGCAACCTCGGCAACTCCGATGCCTGCATAGACCTCGACAACGACCCGCTGCACTGCGGCGCGTGCAACGCGCCTTGCGGCAACGGCGACATCTGCTCGGCCGGTCGCTGCTACCGCGCCGTCTGCGGCTTCACGGAGTCCAACTGCAGCGGCTACTGCGTCGAGCTGGGCTTCTCGGGCCAGTGCCCCGACCCCGCCAATCCTGGGTGCGGCCCGGGCCTCACCGCGTGCGGCGAGCAATGCGCGGACCTGGCCAGCGATCTATCGGACTGCGGGCAGTGCGGAAGCGCGTGTGCGGCTGGCGAGATATGCAACCAGGGCAGCTGCGAGGCGCTGCCGGGAGACTGCCCCTCCGGCCTGTCGCTGTGCGACGGCTCGTGTGTGGATCTGCAGACCTCGGACGAGAGCTGCGGCGATTGCAACACCGACTGTGGTGGTCTGGGCTGCTCGGGCGGCCTGTGCGACGCCCCCTTCTGCGACGAGGTCGACATCCCGTGCAACGGACGCGACGACAATTGCAGCGGAGGCGTCGATGACGATCCGGCGTGCGGCATCGACGGCAACTACGGTTGCTCGGGAGAGACCTGCGTCCTGCAGAGCTGCAACGGCGCCCGCGCTGACTGCGACGGCTGGCACGGCAACGGCTGCGAGATCGACCTCGACAACGATCCCGGCGGCTGCGGCGCCTGCGGGGCGAGCTGCGACTTTCCCAACGCCGTGGCCGCGTGCAGCGGCGGGATGTGTGCCCTCGGTCCGTGCCTCCCGGGCTTCGAGGACTGCAACGGGATCCCCGCGGACGGCTGTGAGGTGGACATCGACAACGACCCCACTCGCTGCGGCGCCTGCGACTTCGACTGCTCCGCGCTCCCCAACGTGATCAACGTCTCGTGCTCGCAGCAGGTCTGCCAGGTCGAGTGCGCAAACGGCTGGGACAACTGCTCCGGCAGCTACTCGCAGTTCGGCTGTCCGGACGGCGGCTGCTAGCGCCCTCTCCCCGAAGCACCTCCACCCACGGTGACGCCGCCGCTCCGGACACCGTAGACTCGGCGCAATTCGCTACTGGCCGATGTCACGGCGGGCAGGTTGTCGCCCATCGCGCAAGGAGGAGTCGAAGTTCGGCCGCTCCGTCTGCATGGTCGGGACGCTGCTGGGCCGAGCCTCGCACGGGCGGCGACTGTTGTGAACGATCGCCCACGCCCCGATGCCGGAGTCGATAGATCTGGTCCTGAAGGATTGATAGCATCGCGCGGCGCCGCGCACCGCGGGTCGCCGTCCCAAGGAACCGTCATACCCAAGTCAGCTCCTACCGCAGGCCTCGTTGTCACCAGGGCCCTGAGGACACGTTGGCTGGTTGGCGCGATCACGGGCTCGGTGCTTGCTGCTCTCATGGCTCCCTTCGAGCGGGTCATCTGGCACCGGTACCTGTACCCGTCAACGATGGACTTCGCCCAACACGTCGCCTGGGCCGTGCTCACTTCGGCCGCGTTTGCGCTCTCCGTGGCGTACCCGCTTCATCTCGCCGGGGGATTCTTCAGGCGTACGTCGGTTGCCCGGTTGGCAACTGCAGGCGCTGTGGCGGGCGCTCCAGCGGGTGTGCTCGTCTTGTTCCTCGTGGTCGCACCCTCCAAATACGGTGCGTTCGCTTCGACTCCGTTTGGGCCGCTGATCGCTGCCCTGGGTGTCGCTGTACTGGGCGCAGCTGCCTTGCCCGCGTTGAGAGCAATTTGGCTGCGGGTGCCGCGCCTACTCGTTGTCGCGACCGCGCTCGGTCTTGTGGTGCTCGTTTGGATCGATCTGCATCGGTACATGCGCTCCTACGGCAATATCCACCTACTTGCCGCTGGTGCACTGCTCGTTGGATCGGCGGGTCTAGGCGAGGTTGTGATGGCCAACAGTCGGCCTCGCTATGCGCCGCTGGTCGGCAAACCGCTTGCGCTCACGATCTGCGCGGCAATTCTGGTGCTTGCGTTTAGTAGTCCATCGCCGGCTGCTCGAGTCGCTGTGCTGACCTACGGTGGACTTGAAAAAACCGCGATTCGTCACGTGCTGTGGCCAGTCATGGATCGCGACGGAGACGGTAGCCCAAGCGGACCGTGGGGCACGGACTGCGACGATGGCGATGCACAGGTCCATCCGCTCGGCAGCCCGCCCACTTCACGTTACTTGGGTTGCCGCCGCGTCGCCGTGGGTCGCGTTGCCGACCAGGTCGTGAATCGGGACATCGCGCGCGCCAACACCGGATCGAACCGTGGGGTTGTATTGGTGGTCGTGGACACCCTCCGAAAGGATGCGCTCGAGGCATCGGATGCCGGATTTGGAGACTTTCGGCATTTCGAGAACTACAAGAGCTGTGGTTCGGAGACACGGCACGTTCTGGCTCAGTTGCTCGGCGCCGAGGGATGCCCGTCCTCTCGCCGTTGGGGCCCGATCGCGGCCAGATTCCGCGATGCCGGATTCGCGACCGCCATGTTCAGCGAGTACGGCCCCGATGACATCCGAATGCCGCAGTCCCTCAGGACAAGGGTCTATGGCGGCTTCGAGGACATGGAAGTGGTGAAGTCGCCGCAACAGGTTCTGCAGAAGGCCGGTGTTTGGATCAACGAGCACGCCGCCCAATCGAAACCATTCTTTACGTTTGTTCATCTGGTGGGGGGCCACGCGCCCTACTCGGCGGCGGGAGCCACAAGCCTCCAGCGGTACTCCAACCAGGTTCGAAACGCATTGCTGCTGGTGGGGAAGTTCGCGCGGAGTCTTCCGGATGAGACTTCCGTGGTCGTGCTCGGCGATCATGGAGAGGAATTCGGAGAACACGACGGCTATCAACACGCGCAAACACTGTACGAAGAGGTGCTGGCGACTCCGCTGCTACTGAAGGGGCCGTCTGTTGTGCCAGGAATCGATGCGCGCGACCTGGGCTGCGCGGATCTGGGAGCTTGGCTAGCTCGATTCACGGAGGGCACGACCACTCTACCGTCACCTGGGCTGCCACGGGCGGCATCTCTCGACGTGCCGGCGGGTACCATCGGTGGGCTCGCCTCAACTTACGTGCGGGCCATGTATCTACCAGGTGGCTACAAGATCATCTGGAGGCCCGACGTCGATGTGTGGGAACTCTACGATCTCACCGATGACCCGGCCGAGCGCAGGAACCTGGCCTCGATCGACAGCCGCGTATTCAACACCTCTGCCGACGCGCTGCTCAATCTGCAGCAGGTCTGCTACGCCCAAGCCGCAGACTGACGCCTGTTGAGTCGCGAAAGTGATCGATAGGCGCGATCGACATGGGCGGCGGGCGGCGAGCTAGCGTTCGCGTCGAAAGCGCGCGAGCAGCACGGGGCGCAGCTTGTTGTAGACCACGCCGGCGATGAAGCGGTTGCCGTCGGGCGTGTAGTGCGCGTAGTCGATGAAGACCGTCTCGCCGTGTGTCTTCAGCGCCTCGGTCGGGTCCACATGAAGGATGCCGCGGGACTGCGTATAGGCGTTGAACATTCCCCGGCTCCGCTCGTACTGAGCGATCTCGCCGTGCCCGCGCTTGACGATCGGATGGATCGAGGCCTCCTCGTCGCTGAGGGGCTTGGTGCTACCCAGAGCCGAGAGGGTCGGCTCCCATACGAAAGCGATACCGTGGTTGGCCGCCCGTGCGCAGCCACTGTGCCCCCGCAGACGCCAGCGGACCCTGAGTATCATCGCCGGGAGGGGACAGGAAACACGAACCGGCCCGGCCCCGAGTCTACATAATCGCATCTTCTGCGACACCTATCAGCTGGCAGAAGGTCGACTGCTTCGGTCGGGGGGCGGCGACATCTACAACGAGTTCCCGGATCGGCTAGCGGATGCGATCCTGATCGTTGCCGTGGGCTACGTGGCGCTGGGCGCGCCCTGGCCCCATGGAGACGCACTCGGATGGGCGGCCTGTTGTCTCGCCGTCCTCACCGCCTACGTTCGCGCCATGGGCGCAAGCATCGGTGCGCGTCACGCGTTCCACGGCCCGATGGCGAAGCCCCACCGCATGTTCCTCCTGACCTGCGCCTGCATCGCGGCGGCCGCGGTCAGCACGCAGGTGATGGGCGCGCAGATCATGTACGCAGCGTTGTGCGTGATGGTGCTGGGGGCGGTCGTCACGCCGGTGAGGCGGCTGCGGGCCATCGCCGGTGATCTGAGGCGAGCTGCCTAGTCGGGGCACGTCGCTCGTAGGAGCTGCGCCGCCGCCTCGACTACAGTTCGTCGCGCCACGCGATGGCGGCCGCCGCGCCATGGCGGGTCACGCAGGCGGCCACAGCCTTCGCGGCGACCCGCAGCGCATCGCGGTTGGTCAGCAGCGTAGTGGCGGTCGGGTCTGCTTCAGGAACCGTCCGGATACGCCCCCAGATGGTCGACCAGAAGGCCGCTGAGCACGTCGGGGACGACGTCGGGGATCCAGTGGTTGACGCCCTCCAGAATCTCGTAGCGGTAGGGCGCGTCGACATACCCCTCGCTGTCGATCACGCCACCGTAGGACACGGCCTCGTCCTGGTCGCTCCAGATGAACATGGTAGGCACGCCGACCTGTCCGACCAGCACCGGGTCCTGCACCAACTGGGCGGCGCGATACCAATTGATGGCGGCGCCCAGTGCCTCGCTGGTACCCAGGCGCTCCACGTAGACATCCACATCCTCGGGTTCCAGACCATCGTAGATGGAGCGCAGCAAGCCGGCATCGTTCGCCAGTAGTTGATCCTCCGAGCCGGGTTGCACGAGAAAGGTGATGTACGCGGGCGTGCTGTCACTCGACGAGAAGCTGACGAGCGAGTCGGGATGGGGGACCGAGAGGGTGGTGAGCGTGATCAGCCGGTCCGAGTGTCCGCCCCCGACCGTCCACGCCACGACCGCGCCCCAGTCGTGCCCAATCAGATGGAAGCGCTCGAAGCCCAGAGCATCCGCCATGCCGATCACATCCTGCGCCAGGAGCTCCACCCCGTAGTCCTCGACCTCGAGGGGGCGGGCGCCGGGGGAGTAGCCGCGCTGGTCGGGCGCCACCGCCCGATAGCCCTGCTCCGCGAGGGCGGCGACCTGGTGGCGGAACGCGTACGAGGTCTGCGGGAATCCGTGCAGCAGGATCACCCCCGGTCCATCCTCGGGACCCGCGGCGCGCGCCTCGAACATGAAGTCATCCACGGCGATTTCGATCTCGGTGATCTCGCTGGTATCGACAGTCTGTTCCGCGTTCTCGACGTCGTCGTCGGCGACGGCCGCGTCCTGCGGATCGTCGTCCGAGTCCGAACACGCGCTGACGACAAGCACGGAAAGCAACATCCTGGTGACGCTCGACATCACGGCCTCCTGACTACACATGGGAGGCTCGTACACTAGCAGAGGGCACGCCTGGGGGAGGGCGGCGTGGAGGGCCCCACCTATCCGAACCGGGCGTAGCCACTCGCCGAGGGCATTACGCCTACTGGCCGACGACGACGCTCTCGAAGTCGGCGTCCGGGTCGATGAAGTCGGCGAGCCAGTCGCTCAGCGTCACGCCCTCGGACTGCACCGAGCCGGGCGACTGGATCGTCAGAACGTGGCCGGTGCCCGCGATCTCGTACATCGCGAAGCTCTCGGTGCGACCCGCGAAGCGCTCACGGATGTCGGCCAACCCCGACCTGAACTGATCTTCGGCCATCGGCGCGGCAAAGGCCGAGTCGAAGGACGCACAGTCGTTGACGCCAAAGCCCATGAACGCGCGGATGACGAAGTCAGCGTCATAGCTGATGAAGCCCTGACGGACGTGCGCGATCCGCGGCGCTGCCCACTCGAGCAGCGGATCGAGGATGTGCCCGTTGGCCGGGTCGCACTCGGTGCAGTCCGGAGGGAGGTTGTCCTCGCCGTGCCAAAGCTCGCTCAGCCTCCCCTGCATGCACGGCGACAGGTACTCTTCGCTGAACATCGCGCCCGAGTCGTTGAGCACGCTCAGGCGTACGTCGGGGCCGAAGGCCTCGAGCATCTGCACGGAGTTCATGGTCGCCGCGATGCCCCCCGCACTGTAGCCGGTGAGCACGACCTCCTTCTTGTCCGCGAAGGTCGGCACCAGCCGCTCGAGGTAGCTTCGGATGTTGAGGTAGCCCATCTGCGTGCGCCCCTCGTAGCCCGTACCGTCCACGGCGGCGCCGGTGAAGTTGTCGCCGCTGCAGTAGGGGATGAAGACCTTGCTCCAGCCCGCAAACGGGTTGGTGTCGTCCGCATCCGACACGATGCCGCTGCTGACGGCATCGGCCAGGGAGCCCTCGTTGAAGCCGGTCGGGTTGGCGACGATGGCGCAAGTGCTCTGGTTGAAGCACGCGCCGCCCCCCTGGATCTGAATCAACACCTTGTCGGAGTCGGGGTTGTCCCAGATGCCCAGGCCGCTGGGCGAGTCGTCCATGCAGCGGGTGTCGGGAAAGTCGACCCAGGTCCACTCGGTCGAGGGCGCGTCGATCGGCTCGCCGAGGTCGAGCGGTTCGGTCAGCGGCGCAAAGCCGGCGTCACCTGCCGATCCCGCGTCCGGCATCCCCTCGTCATCCGCATCGCCATCCGTCTGCCCATCGCTGCAGGCCGGCAGACTGAACACACACGCCGCAACGGCAACACGAGACCACGTAACGCAAAACATACGACTCCCTCCAAGTCTTCGAGGCGGGGCACGATAGCACGGTGCATCCGGCCGCTGCCCCCAGCGAGAATAGGGAACAGCTCAACGTGGAGTGACCCGCTGCGGGCAGGTTGTTGGAGCGGTCACGGTGCAACCGAGTCTGACTTTTGTCCGCCGAGGGCAGTGTGGCGATAGCCCAGGCCATCGTCCCCGAATCGCGCAGTTGGGTTGCGTCAGATCAACTGCGGTGGGCTCGAGTCCGCTTCTGCCTAGTTCTGGCCGTGGCAGTGCTTGATGTCGTTTTGAACGCAGCTATCGTGGATACATACGCGGCGGTATGTTCCTGAACGCTGTGGGCATGCCTGTCCTCGTACCCGTCCCCCGCGACCGGAGGTACAGATGGTCAGTTCGAAGCCCGAGGGTGTGAAGGTCAAGTTCCGTCGGATGAAGTTCGACTTCGAGGAGACGGGGTTCGACCGCTACTGGCAGCGCGACAGCCCGTTCATCAGTCTGTTCTGGGGCGCGGTCTCGGCGGCATTTCCTGGGGGCGAGAGCTTCTTCATCGACTCGTGCCGCAACGTGAAGGACCAGATCGAGGATCCCGAGCTGCGCTCCGAGATCGATCAATTCTCCCAGCAGGAGGCGCACCACACCTTCCAGCATCGCAAGTTCAACAAGATGGTTGGCGAGCAGGGCTACGACATGGAGCGGAACGAGGCTCGCTTCAACGATGCGATCGACTTCATGCGGGAGCGCCTGGACGACAAGGGCATGCTCGCCATGACGATGGCGCTCGAGCACTTCACCGCTGGCTTCGCGGTGCAGTACCTGACCAACCCGAGGATCAGCAAAGGGGCGGACCCCAACGTGAGTGCGTTGTGGGCCTGGCACGCGGCTGAGGAAGCTGAGCACAAGGCGACAGCATTCGACGTGTACAACGCCCTCGGTGGCGGGTACTGGCAGCGCGTGCGCATGATACCGACGCTCTGGCTTGCGTTCGTGGGGATCACGTTGACCAACCTGTTCTTCATGCTGAAGCGGGATGGAAAGCTCTGGAACATCGTCGATATCACCAGGGGGCTGTGGTTCCTGCTCGGTTGGCGCGGGTTCATCAGCAGCATGATCCCGTCGTTCCTCGCCTACTTCAAACCCGGCTTCTATCCGTGGAGCTCACCGAAGGAAGCCCAGTTGATCGACGACTGGCAGGGCGTCAACAGCAAGTACATCGACAATCTGGAGGCCGTCATCGCCGCGGCCTGATCAGGCGACTGGGGCGACCCGGTTCGCGGCGACCCGACAGGCGACCCGACCGTGGCGAACCGACGGTACTTGACGGCCGTAATCCGACCCCGCGACAGGTCGCCAATCACGGCTGGGTCGCCCCAGGGTCGCCCCCCAGGGTCGCCGCAGGGCCGCCGCAGGGCCGCGACAGGTCGCCAACCACGGTCGGTTCGCCTCTCAAAAAGGTCAAAAAGGTCGAAAGGTCGCCAATTACAGTCGGTTCGCTGGGTCGCCGGCGGGGATTCGGGTGCCGTTGTGTGCTAGCCTCCGCCGCGTCCGGTCGGCACACACGTCGTCGGGGTTGAAGCAGAAATGGATTCCAATGTTGGGTGAAGCGGTTCAGTGCAAGCCAGTCCAGGTCGTCGTCGGCGAACGCGGCATCGAACGGGCAATCAAAGCCCTCAAGCGTACGATGGCCAACGAGGGTATCCTGCGCGAACTGAAGAAGCGGCGGCACTACATGAAGCCGTCGATCAAGAAGCGAAAGAAGCAGGCCGAGGCCGCCCGAAAGCGACGCAAGCAGGCACGGGTCGCTGCTGAGAGGCAGTGAGTCGGCGCGGCGTCTGAGGTTTGCGGCGTCCCGCTGACCTCCCACATACAGCGCTCCCAGCCAGGCGCGAGTCATCTCATGGCTCTACCCGGGACAGGCTGCATGTCGTCCACCCTGCATGAACCCGCTGCAGATGCAGGTGGCGGAGCTGGAAGTCCGCGCTGAAGGCATCGGGCACCCGGTGATGATCATGCTACGCGAGGGCGCGGAGCTGGGAGCCGCTGCGCGGTTGCAATCCGACATTTGCGACAGGTCGAGGCGAACGTAAAGCCTTCTTCGACGCGGTGGCGAGGCTGCGTGCGTTTCGCCGCGCCTTTGCCAAGCGCTGGTCGACTGTCGCCAGGGTAAGCGGGACAGGGTGTTTCCGCATGGGGCCTGGGGCCTGGGGCATGCAGCGGCGGCACCATGTCGCCATCGCATTGCCTGTCCATCCGGCGCCGAACGCCGCGGAGGCCTCCGCGGTTGCGCACGCTCACCTGGCGCGCGAAACGCGTTTGACAGGGGATCATGACGCACATACGCCACGGCATGCGAAACCGCCACGGAGGCGCATGATGGCTAGCAGTAAGAGAGACAAGCCTCGCAGTCCCTCGCGGCGGCGGTTCCTCAAGAAGACCGGGATTGGCGTGGGCGTGGCGGTCGGGACCGGCGTGGGTGTCATCCCCCTGCAGAGGACTCCCTACGACGCGAAGTACCCGGTGTTCCCGGAGAACAGGGTCGAGCTGCCCGACAACGGCAAGACGGTCATCATCCTCGGCGGTGGTCTGTCGGGGCTGCAGGCTGGCGTGGAGTTGTCGGCGCGCGGCTTCCGAGTGCAGGTGTTGGAGAAGACGGGCACGCCCGGTGGCAAGCTCAAGACCTGGCGCGACAAGAGCTTCGGCCCGGCTGACGACCCCGCGAAGAAGGATCCGAACTTCAAGGGCTACGTGCGTGAGCATGGCATCCACGCCATCTGGGGCTTCTACAACAACCTCAGGGAGTTCATGCACCGCTACGGTTGGGGGTTGCAGGACATGCCAGGCGGCTCCTCCATGTATCTGTTCATGGATAAGGATGGCAGCAAGGGTGAGTTCCAGCAGACCACCCTCCCGCAGCCATACGGCTCGATCGACCAGGCACTGAGGAAGATCAACCTCGACGACTACCTCGGCTTCGAGGACAAGCGGGCGATGGGGCGCTTCATGCGCCACGCGGTCTCCTTCGACATCCACGACCCGGAGCAGCGCGACTACCTGGACTCGATCACATTCGCCCAGTGGGCGGCCGCGTTCGACGTGCCCGAGGCGGTGACTGGCAAGATCATGGACTCGTTGATCGAGATGGCTTTCTTCGACAACGCGAAGTCGGCGTCGGCGCTCAGCCTCGCCAACATCTTCCAGCTTGCGTCCGGGTCTCCCAAGGACATGGACGTCAGCCTCTACATGAACCCACCGGGGGAGACCTTCCTGCAGCCGATGGTCGACTACATCCGCGCCAACCGCGGCGAGGTTCACTACAACACCGAGCTGACTGGCATCGAGGTGAAGGACGGCAAGGTCGTCGCCGTGGAGGCCGCCCAGGTCGGCGATGGTCGAGCGGCCGTGGCGCGCTGCGCGGTCTGTGGCGCGCTGCTCGGGCCCGACGGGCAGGAGCTAGAGAAGTGCCCGATGTGCGGAGCCAACCCGGAGATGATCAGGATGCTCGAACCAGGGGAGCTGGTCGAGCGCAGGTTCAGCGCGGACTACTACGTCTCTGCCATGGACGTACCTGCTTCCAAGCTCTTCTTCGGAGGCGCCGGCGGAGCCATCAGCGAGCACGGGTACTTCAAGCGGATTCAGAAGCTGCAGGCGGTGCACGTCTACGTGGTCAACCTCTGGTACGAGGGCCAGGACTTCTGGGAGGAGAACATCACGACCCCGAGCGGCCGGCGTTCGCATGACTTCTTCGCTACGGGCTTTCAGGACCTCGGCATCACCCTCAACTGGTCGCTCCCGGGCCACTACCCCGATGGCATACGGTCGACGATTCGCGACTACGATGGCCGCAACGTGTCCGTCATCGAGACGCAGATCGCCAACGCGGAGGGCATCGCGCATCTGTCGGACGAGGCCATCGTGGAGCGCGTCCACCAGGAACTGAAGGCCGTGATGCCGAAGATCCCCGCCTACCGGTCTTCCTACGTCAACCGTTGGCGTCACTACACGGCCTACCGCCCCGGCGACACGACCAATCGCCCCGCGATCCAGTCGCCGCTGTCGAACCTGCTGCTCGTGGGGGACATGCCGTTCATCGATCACCCGGCGGTCTTCATGGAGAAGACCAACGTCACGGCCAAGATGGCTACCAACCTGCTGCTCGAGAAGATCGGACAGAAGGAGGGCCGCATCCGCATCCTTCCCTCCGGGACGCCCGGCCTGGTCGCCTCCATCAAGAAGCGAACCGGCTCCGTCTTTCCGTAGGGGCATGACGCCCGATGCCCAGGCGCAGGCCGCCCGGATACCTGCGCGCTCCGGGCGCGTGCCGGTAGGCGCTCCCGCGGTGGGCTATGCTCCGGGCGGTGATGACTCGGGAGTCGGCTAGGGCGACCATGCCGCACGCGCTCGATACCGCTGTACGGATCTGCGTCGTGATGGCGCTTGGTGTCACCGCAGTCGTCCTATACTTCGCGTGGGCCCGACCCTTCTACGGCGGAGACGACCTCTACTGGCTTCGACACTCCGCTGAACTGGAGACGGTTTGGGGCTCGAGGTCGCCATTCCGCCACTATCGACCCACGTTCGGCACCTGGCTGTGGACTCTTTCGCAGCTAGGGGTGCACGGCCCGGCCCCGTGGGCCCTGGCCGGACTCGTTCTGGGCGCAGCCACGGGGGCGCTCGCCCGACTGGCTGTCCGCCCGCACATGAGTGCCTCCGGGGCCTCGCTCGTGGGGCTGTTGGTCTACCTGAACCCGCTGCGGCAGCAGCACGTCTATTGGTTGAGCGGGCAGCTGGGGGATGGGCCACTGGTGGTCGCGGTGGGTACCCCCCACGCGAACGTGACGCGGGTGGGAGAGCTCGACCCGTGTGCTGTCGACCGCATCCTGTGGGATGACGGCCAGCGCGACTGCGGATGGCTGCCTACGCCATCGGGACGATTGCGCCCGACCCCAGCTGCCGCATGCGAACACTATGTGAGACCCCCAGGCCCCTTGCGAATGCGCAGTGCACACCCGCGGGCGAGGTGCGGTCCATAGCCTTGACCCTCGATGCGCTTGCCGGCCCCGCGTATTCACGCCCGGGCTGCGGTCCCCCGGCCGTCTTCGTCTGGGATGGCGCGCGGCTGCGCGCCCACGGGCCCAAGCCGTATTGAAGGGGTGAAGACTCCGTCGAGGAGCAGGACGTGCGCGTGCAGGTTGAGGTTTGCGGCCGATGCGTCGGCCGCGCCCCATGCCCGCGGACTACAGCCCCTTGCTGTCGGTGATCCAGGCCCCGTCCGTGCACAGCCCGCAGCTCGGGCCGTAGAAGGGTGCGCGTGCGGTGTCGTCGCCCATCAGGTGGGCGCGCATCCACGCCGTCACCGGCGCGGTGTAGCCGCTGTTGCCCGAGAAGCCGGCGAGGATCCAGTCGGTGTGATCCGCGGTGGTCAGCTCGCCATAGAAGAGCGGCACGCCCGACAGGCCGTCATAGGCAGCGCGTACACTGCTCGGCGACACGGTCGTGTCCATGCCCCCCGACAGGATCAGCGCCGGGCCGTGCAGCGTGATGCCGCGACTCGACGCGCCCTGGATGGGCGCGATGGCCGTGATGCGCGGATCGTTGGCGGCCTGCATCGTGCCGAAGCCTCCCTGGGAGTGGCCCGTCGCGCCGACCTTGCTCGCGTCGACGGCGCCGAACATCGGACTGCCTGCGTCGCCGTCCTGCTGGATGATCCAGTCGACGCCCTGCAGCATCTCCGCGCCCGAGCCCACCTGGGTGCTGTTGGAAGCGATCACGATGAAGCCGTGCGATGCCAGGTTCGATAGCAGAAAGGTATAGCTGGAGGGCGTCGTGCCTGTGCCGTTGCCCCACGTGATGATCGGGTGGCGCAGCGCGGCGCCGCCGTTCGGGTTCACGCCGGGCATCGAGGGCCGGTGGATGGTGAACGCGTTGCCCGGGCCGACCGCGTCGTCGGTGAACGTCGGGAACGGGCCGTTCGAACCGAAGTCCGCGGCGGCCGGGAAGGGTCCGCTGTCGCCCGGTGGCGGATCGCCCCCTGCGCCGCCCGAGCCCGTGTCGCCGCCCGAGCCCGTGTCGCCGCCCGAGCCCGCCTGCTGCGTGCCGCCGCTGCCGACCTGCGTCATGCCGCCGGTTCCACCGGTAGCCGGGTCACCGCAGAAGCACGAGGTGATCACCCCCGAGGAATCGCACGTCGTCGAGCCGGTCCCGACGTCGCACGCGCAGAACACGAGGTTGCCCGGCATGCAGCTGCTACCGATGCCCGGTGCATCGCTAGCGTCCTCAGAGCTCGACTCGTCATCTCCACACGCGCCGACGCACAGCGTCAGCGCCAGTCCCACCCACAGTGTTCCCAGTCGTCGCATCCCAGCACCTCACAGTTGACCGCACCCACGCAAAGGACCGTACGTCAAAAGCATGAGAAAGGCTCACGTTCACGGCCCGCGTTTTCGGTGTGAATTGTTGCCGGGTCGGAACTCGTCGCGTCGTCGCAGGCCATGCGATATGCGCGGCGAGGGACGTGCCCAGGGCATCGCGGCGGTCACAGCGGCGGGAAGAACGGCGGGTAGCCCCAGCAGGTAACGCTTTCGTCCGCACGTTGCGCGCATGTGTGCCGCACACCGAGGGCGACGACTGAGAAGTCGGTGCTGTCGTCGTCACGTACCGCCCCCAGGTTGGGCGCGATACTGCGGTCGTCGTAGCCCCAGCATGTGATGCCCCCGTCGGGTCGCAGCCCGCACGTGTTTCCAGCGTAGACGGCGAGCTGCTGGAACTCGGCGCCATCATCGATCACGACTTCAGCCACGTCTCTGAAATCCAGCTCGGTCCGGATCGCGCCCCAGCAACTGATCGTCCGATCGGCACGCAGGACGCAGGTATGGAGGTTGCCCAGCGCGATCTGCACGATGTCCCCTCCGGCGTCCGAGCTCGGCCCGCCCACTTGGTTGCCCGCGTCATCGCCCCAACACGTCGCGGTGCCGTCGTCATGCAATCCGCAGACGTGATCTCCGCCGACCGCGACCTGTATGAAGTCGGTCGAGCCATCCCCGTTGGCGCCACTCACCTGCGGATCCTCGTCCCAGCCCCAGCACACCATCGAGCCGTCACTACGCAACCCACAGATCACGCTGTTGGTCGCAGCAGCGACCTGCACGAGATCGTTGCCAGCGTAGGCGTTGGCGTCTCCAACCGAGATGATACTGGCTCCCCAGCAGGTCACCGAGCCATCTTCACGTAGCGCGCAGACGAGGCTGGACCCGGCCACGATCTGCGTGAAGTCAGAACCGCCGTCCGCGTTGGCTCCGCTGACTTCGCCGGCGTCGTCTTCGCCGCGACAGGCTATGGACCCATCCGAGTACAGCAGACAGGTGCTCGTGGGGCCTGGCGCGATTTGGCGCACCGGAAGGCAGGTCGGGTCTGCGCCCATGTTGTCCTCGCAGAGGCCGCTACTGCAGCCACCGTTGTCCGTGGCGCACTCATCGATGTCGCCGCACATGGCGGTCTCACCCAGTACTGTGCAATCGAAGTGGGCCGGGTCCCCACACCCGCCGTTGTCGACGGTACACGGATTGGCCTCGTCCCAGCCGACGCACACGTCCATGTCGTAGTAGCAGGTGGTCGGGTCGCATTCGAGCTCACCGGAGACGTAGCCCAGTGACCGGCACGTGTCGGCGATGGTCGTCGCATCGCACGGTGGCCCCGATCCACATGGGCCCGGTTCCGCGTCATCAGCTTCCATATCGTCCGCGTCGTCACCGCCACCTCCGGAGCAACCAGAGGTTGGCAGCCCCCAGCAGAGGGCAGCGATGAAGCAGAGACGGGGGAAGGCCACAACCAGAGGCGATGCGCTCGACACACCCACAGGGTACGGACTGTTGCCGGTCCTGTCAGCCGCGCTGCTGCCACGGCAGGTGATCGCCTGCTGTGTCTTATCTCGGCCATATGAACCAGACCTCGACGATGTTGGTGATCGGCGAGTAGCTCGCGGGACGAGCTGATCGCACTGGCGCCGCCAGGAGTGGACACCGTTTGCTAGCTAGCGCATGGCTCGCCGGTACCTTGTGTGAAGGACAAGAGGCGATAACGCTCGCGCCCTGCTAGTCGACACCGGCCACGGTCATCGTCTGATCGGAGACCTGCGCCGGACGGTGCGTAGCCTGCTGCGCATCGAGGGCCGTGCGATGCTGTTGCCACCACGCGGTGCTGTCCGACACCGTCCACGCGTGCATGGCCTCACAGGCCCGCAGCGCCACGAGCAGGCCGGATGCACCCTGGGGACGCTCACCGGGCGCCTTCGCAAGACACTGCATGATCACCGCCTCGAGGTCCTCCGCCACAGGCTGACCGAGGCGGGAGGCCACGGGCTCGGGCTTCGTGTGCAGGTGGTGTGCGCAGGTCTCCACGAGGGACTGACCCGAAAACACGTGGGTGCCAGTCAGCAGGTAGTAGCCGACCGCACCGAGTGCGTAGATGTCACTTTGCGGTCCGGCCAGCGCCGATGAGGAAACCGCCTCCGGAGCCATGTAGAGGGGCGTTCCGATCAGCTTCCCCTCCTGCGTCACGCCGGAGTCATCGCTGCGGTCGATCTTTCGCACGAGACCGAAGTCGAGCACCTTGACGGTGTCCGGGTCCATGCCCTGCCGGGTCAGCATGATGTTCGCAGGCTTGATGTCGCGGTGGATCAGCCCCGCTTCGTGGGCCTCCTCGAGGGCGCCCGTGGCCTGCTCGAGGATCGACAGGACGCGCGCGGATGTCAGCGGTCCGCCCACCTTCACAACATCCTCCAGGGTCGCGCCGGCCAGATGTTCCATCGCGTAATAGAACGTGCCGTCGTCCGTGCGACCGTAATCGTAGATGGTGATCGTGTTGGGATGCGTCAGCTGCGCCGTGAGCTGGACCTCGGACTCGAAGCGCGCCACCGCATGCTCGCTGCTGCGCGAGGCCGGAAGAAGCTTGATGGCGGTGGAGCGACGCAAGCGGCTGTGACTGGCGATGTACACCTCGCCCATGCCGCCTTCACCCAGCTTCTCACCCAGCGTGTACTGGCCGAGCATCCGCGCCGTGAGCATCTCGACGTGCAACCCGTGAACGACCCGCGAGATCACGTAGCAAACCCAGGTGGTCACAGACCACCAGATCCCGGCCAGCAACGCCACCACCATGTCAGGACGACCGTCGCCGAAGGATGCGTAGAACTCCGGTGTCCCCGGATCGGAAGGAACCGCAAACAGTGGGATGTGCCAGAGCGGAACCAGTACGAACGGCAATCCAACGCTCGCGGTCAGCACCGCAGTACGGCGAGGCGAGGTGGGAACCAGCGCCGCGCGGGCCACCAGTGCGAGTGCCATGGCGAGGACCACAGACATCGACGACAGCTGCTGGCTCTTGAAGAGCTTGAAGCCAAGCGCCATGTCGTTGCCCAGGGCAGGGCCTGCGTAGCCCGTGAACCCCTCGATCGGCCCCAGCCGACCCACCACCGCCAGTGCGGTCACCGCGCCACCGATGCCGAGTGCCTCGACCGCCCTCACCGAGCGCGGCCCCATCGGGACGTACGTGCAGGCGAGCCACAGCGCTGCCCAACACACGCCACTGAAGACCGCAACCCAGTAGCTCACGGTCAGCAGCTCACCGATGGGCGCGCTGTTGATGAGCAGCTGGACTATCGAGATGAAGCCGATGACCGCGGCCATGAGCGCCCCGAGGCGGGCGAGCCGGTCCTGCACATAGCTGGTGCTGACGCTGGCACTGTTTGACCCGGTGGTCCCCGTAACCATGCCTCTTTTTTAACCGAAGGCAGCGATGATGTCACGGCGCGGCCAGCGGGTATGAACGCGCCCGCGCGGTCACCGAGTGTGATAGGAACGCCGCTGAGCTACCGGGTACGATCACGTTGTCCATTCTCGAATCAGCACGGCGATGGCCGGCCACGCATCGCGTACTCGCCGCTTGTCGCAGTGTCAGCTTGCTGGTCGTTGTCCTTCCGGCCGGGGCATCGGCGCAGGATGCCCCCCCGCCGTCCAACGAGGCAGCGCAACCGCAACCGCAACCACAAGCGCAAGCGCAGCCGCAACCTCAGGTCGAAGACGACACCGTCGACGATGACGCGGGTGGAGATCAGGTGGAGGACCCGGGCGGTTTTACGGGCATCCCGCTGATCGCATACGAGCCCAATCTGAGCCTGCTGTTTGGCGGCCTCCTACTGTATCGCTTTGACGTGGGTGCCAATGGCGACGAGGTTGCCGAGGGCGAAGCTCGGCCACGGAAGTCCGCCATCCAGCTCGCCGCTGCGTACACGTTGAAGAACCAGCTGCTGTTCTCGCTCGGCCCGAAACTCTACCTCGACTCAGAGACGTGGCTCGCCTCGGGTGGGCTCGAGGCGGTGATCTTTCCCGATCGCTTGTACCGCCCAGGTCAGCACAGCCCGGACACGTTCGAGATCTACAGCCAGCGCCTGCTCGCCGCTTCGGTCGGGCTGGAGCGGCGTGTGGTCGGACAGCTGAGGGCGGGTGCAGGCATGCGCGTCGCTCACGCAAAAGTCACAGAGGTCGAGGCGGACGGCCTGTTGGCGACCGACCAGCTGCCCGGAAGCGATGGCGGACTGCTGTTTGCAATCGGCCCCAACGTGGCGTGGGACGATCGGGACGTGGACACCGCCCCGCGCAGCGGCGGTCGGCACGAGGTCACCCTGGCGATGTTCCCCGAGGCGCTTGGAAGCGATTTCGGATTCACCCAGACCATCATCCGGCTGCGACAATACCTGTCGCCGTGGCTGGACCACGTCGTTGCAGCCGAGCTCTACGCGGAGCTGACCACCGGCGATGTGCCGTTTCAGATGATGGCGTCCCTCGGCGGCAGCAATCACATGCGCGGCTACTATGGTGGCCGCTACCGTGATCGGCACCAGGCCGTCGCCCAGCTGGAGTACCGCATGCCCGTCTGGTGGCGCTTCGGCGTCGTCGGCTTCGTGGGTGCGGGCAACGTCGCGGACTCGCTGTCGGCGTTCGACCTCGACGACCCGAAGGTCGCCGGCGGCGGCGGAGTGCGCTTCGCCCTGAGCCCGGAGCAGCGGGTGAACCTTCGTGCCGACTTCGCTGTGACCCGGGAGGGGGACTCGAACCTCTACATCGGGCTGCTCGAAGCATTCTGATCAGGTCGCGGCACCGCCCGACTTCGCAGAAGATGCGATTGTGTTGCTCCGGGCTCTTCGCTACCGACAGGTGTGGAGGCGCCCAGGCTACGGGCTTCGCCGTGGCGTCATGATGCTTCGCGCCGTGCCAGGTCCACCGCGACTGTTGCCGATGCTGTCGTGGCCTCTTCGGGATGGAGCGCGTTGAGCGCTTCGCGGTGTTCGTGCCACCACGTTTGAGCGTCGACATCGCCCCACTGGCCGGCGCTGCGACAACTGCGCAAGCGCTCGAGGAGGTCGCTCGCCGACTGCGGGCGTTCGCTCGGGTCCTTTGCGAGACATGCCAGCAGCACGGCTTCGAGGTCGTCGGGGACATCCTTGCCGAGACGCTTCGACGGTGGCTCGGGTTCGGTGTGGAGGTGGTGGCTACCCAGCTCGACCACCGACTTGCCGACGAAGACGTGCTCCCCGGTGAGCATGAAGTAGCCGACCGCGCCCAGGGCGTAGATGTCACCGCGCCCATCGACCTGCTCTGGCGAAGTGAACGACTCGGGCGCCATGTAGAGCGGTGTCCCGGTGATGGACGTGGTGCTGGTCAACTCTGCGTCCTCGCCGGAGGCCAGATCCTTGACCAGACCGAAGTCGACGAGCTTGGCGACGTCCGGCTTTCCTCCCTGACTGCACAGGAGGATGTTCGCCGGCTTGATGTCGCGGTGGATGAAGTCGACACCGTGCGCCTCTTCGAGCGCACCGGCCACCTCGGCGAGCACCTTCAGGACGCGTCCCGGCGGCAGTGGCCCAGCGACTGCGACGACGTCCGAGAGCGTGGCCCCGTCGAGGAGCTCCATGGCGTAATAGAAGACCCCGTCGGGCGTGCGGCCGTAGTCGAAGATGGTGATCGTGTTGGGGTGAGTGAGCTGTGACGTGAGCTGCACCTCGCGCTCGAAGCGAGCCAAGTTGTTCTCGCCCGCCTTGTCGGGATGCAGCAACTTGACCGCGGTCGGTCGCCGCATCATGGAGTGGCGCGCGCGATAGACCACCCCCATGCCGCCTTCACCTAGCTTCTTCTCCAGCGTGTACTGGCCGAGCTGGAGCGCGCGGCGGACTTCGCGTCGCAGATCGTAGACGACCCTGGTGATAGCCACACAGATGACCGTGGTCAGCGTCCAGTAGATCGCGAAGTTGACCGCGGTCAATGTGGTGAACCTGGCGGGCGTATGGTTTCGAATGGGCTCGCCGCCTTCGAGAGGAACCGCGCCGACGGTTACGATCACACCGCCGATCACGCCGGCGAGCAGGGTGAGTACCACCGTGCGCCCGACGCGCGAGGGCACAATTGCAGCGCGCAGCACCACCGTCAGCGCGAGGCCAGTCAGCAGCGTGAATCCCATGTAGCTCTGGAACAGCCCGACGAACGCGTCGTATCCGGGGTCACCTGGCTCTACGGCATTCGCCAGCACCTGCGGCAGCAGTCCGGGAAGCTTGAATCGCAGCATGACTGCGGCCACGACCGTGAGGGCAACCAACATGGACGCCTCGACACCACGACTGAACGCGACTGACCGCTTCCCGGTCCGGCACAGGAGCCAACCCGCAGCCATGCCGGCCGTGCCGACGACGTAGAGAGCAAACCACGGTGCCAAGAGATCGCGAAAGGAAGTGGCCACGTGCGCGCAGCCACCGAGCGCGTTGACCAGCAGCATCACCTTGCCGAACAACGCCACGCGCGCCTGCAAGAAGCCGCGCGCCTCATCCCCCATCTCCGTCGTCTGCGTCGCCATGAGCTGGGACAGTCTAGGCGCCCCGCCGTCAGCTCCGCAACGTCGATGAGCCCCACCGAGCGGTCCTCTGGCGCGATGGAGTAGGGGCGCCGAGGCGATTGTCAACGGCTCGACGGGCCCCGGAGCATCAGTTCCAGTGCGGGCTGTTCGCCTACATTCGCAACACGCCTATCGAGGAAGAAGGACCGACTCGCGGTGCCTACCGAGGTGGCCGCCTTCCGTGATGATGTAGGCTCGGCGGGTCATGCATGCATCTTGGTTTCCGGGGCACCCCAATGGCAGTCGGGCGGCGGCATATGTCGCGGTCGCCACGCTTGCGCTGGCCTGTTCCGACAGTGGCGGTGGGGGGGCGGCAGACGCGGGCGAGGTTGAGGTGCCGGGGGATCCGCCGCCGGTCTCGGGCGACCCGGGTCCGGGTGCGAGCGCAGAGGTCGACCCCTTCATCGGCACCGATGACGCGGAGACACCGTCCGCGGTCCCCAACGGGCAGTTCGGCGCCACCTTTCCAGGGGCTGCCCTTCCGTTCGGACTCGTTCAGCTCAGTCCGGATACGACCGTCACCGCGCCCCATGGATACCACTACGGCGACTCGGAGATCCTCGGGTTCAGCGCGACCCACCTGAGCGGCGCCGGCTGTTCGGCGCTGCGCGACGCCCCGCTGTTTCCGAGCGTCGAGCCCCCCACGCCCGGCGACGTTCAGTCCGCTGCGTTCTCCCACGACGACGAGGTGGCATCGCCGGGCTTCTACGAGGTGCTGCTCGACTCGGGGATCCTCGTCGACTTGACGGCGACCCAGCGCACGGGGCTTGCCCGGTTCACGTTCCCACAGGGGCCGCGCGGCTACGTGACGCTGCTGTCGGGTCACCGCGATGCGCTCAGCCAGAGCTTCACGACCGGCTTCGATGCAAAGGTCGCCGGGCCGGACCTCATCACCGGATCCCAGACCAACGGGCTCTTCTGCTTCACCGAACCGTCGTCGCGGACCTATTTCGCGATCCGCTTCGACCGTGCGTTCGACGCCTCCGGGCTGTTCGACGACGAGGCCATGCTGCCGGGCGCGGACGAGGTGACGGGCAACCCCACCGGCGCCTTCGTCGAGTTCGACACCTCCGAGCGAAGGGTGGTGCATGCGAAGGTGGGCATCTCGTTCGTCAGTGTCGACGGCGCGCTCGCGAACCTCGACGCGGAGAGCCCGGGCTGGGACTTCGATGCCGTGCACCGCTCGGCGGTCGATGCATGGGACAGCTACCTGGGACGCGTTGAAATCGAGGGCGGCTCCGACGCGGACCGTACGGGCTTCTACACGGCGCTCTACCACTCGTTGCTCCAGCCGGCGGTCTTTCAGGACGTCGACGGTCGCTACATCGGGTTCGATGACGAAGTGCACGTCGCGAGCGACGGGGAGACGCGCCGTGCGCACTTCTCCGGCTGGGATGTGTACCGCTCCTGGATTCAGCTCATCAGTGTGGTGGCGCCCGCCGAAGCGAGCGACCTGGTGCGCTCCCTCATCGGCGCGGCCGCGGAGGGCGGTGCCCTGCCGAAGTGGTCGCTCGCCAATCACGAGACCGGTGCGATGGTCGGCGATCCGGCGGACCCGACCATCGCGAGCGCCTGGGCCTTCGGCGCCCGCGACTTCGATCCGCGCGCCGCCCTCGACGCGATGCTCATCGGCGGGCTCGATCCCAGCGCGAACAACGGCGGCGTGCCGTCTCGGCCCGGGCTCGCCGAGTACCTCACGCTCGGCTACGTCCCCGACGAGCTCGAGAGTGACTTCCGCGGCATCCCCAACACCCTCGCCTGGGGCACTGCGGCCACCACGCTCGAGTATGCGATCGCCGACTTCTCGATAGCGCGCATGGCGGAGGCCGCGGGCGACATGGAGACCCGCGACTCGATGCTGGCGCGGGGGCTCAACTGGCGCAACGTGTTCGACCCCGGCCTGACCGCGCGCGGCTTCACCGGCTACCCGCAGCCACGGTTTCGAGACGACGTGGGCGGTGCACCGAGCTTCGACCGCGTGGGTGAGTCGACCACCGATGGATTCGTGGAGGGCAACGCAGCGCAGTACACGTTCATGGTGCCCCACGACGTGCGCGGACTCGGTGAGGCCCTCGGGGGCGACGCGACCGCCATCGCCAGGCTCGACGACCTGTTGTCCGAGCTGAATGCGGGGGTCGATCGGCCGCACTTCTACATGGGCAACGAGCCCCAGTTCGGCACGCCCTGGCTCTACGCATTCTACGGCGCCGCGGCCCAGACCCAGGCCGTGGTGCGGCGCATCACGCGCGAGCTGTATACATCCACGCCGGGCGGGCTCCCGGGCAACGAGGACCTCGGCGCCACGAGCTCCTGGCTCGTGTGGGCGATGCTCGGGCTCTATCCGGCAATCCCGGGTGTCGGTGGTTTCGTCGTGGGCAGTCCGCTGTTTCCGCGCGCCACGGTGACGCTCGCGTCCGGAGCCCAGATCGTGATCGAGGCCGAAGGTGCGGGCCCCGATGCCGCCTACGTTCAGAGTCTGACCGTCGACGGTGTTGCGACCACGCGCGCGTGGCTCGACTGGAGCGAGCTAGAGGACGGCGCCACGCTTCGCTTCGTCCTCGGCGACACCCCGAACGAGAGCTTCGGAGCCGGGCCGGACGACCGCCCGCCGTCGATGTATCCGTGAGGAACGTGTCTGCACGATGACGAGGACTTCTGCGGCAACACGCGGGCCGAACATTGACAGACCCCAATAGCCAAGGTCAGCTGGTCTGTGGTGGCGAGTCGGGATGCGACGTCACATGGGTCGGGAGTTTGGCCTCTGCCAAATGGGCCTGGCCTGCGTTCGAACCGCTGGCGACCCGGGCCCCGGCTACTGCGCTCGGAGCTGCGAGATCAGCGACACATGCCCTGATACACAGTCCCATGTGGAGGCCGAGTGCACCGGCGGGCCTCGCGAACCGAACTGCGCGCTCGACTGTGACCCCTGGGTGATCGTCGAAGACCGCGTGGCGACCTGGACTACGCATTGGTGGACGACCGGTGACATGACCATGGCGCACCGTCTTCACCAGGCGCCGGGCTCGCCGGTTGCGGCACCAACCGTCAGCTGACCGTTGGCTGACCGTCAGCGGACCACGTCGCCGACGAACCCCAAGGCCCATCGCCCGCGATCGTGTTGGCAACCGACGAGGGGCGTCGCTGGCACGCGCCTTGCTCTGTGGCCAGCAGGCACCGGTGAGGTGCCCCAATCGAGCAACCAGGACCCAACCATGCCCCACCCATCATCCCATCCCAATCACTCTCAGCAGCTGCGACTGTTGGCGCTCGCGGCGGTGGCGACCGGCGCATGCCATGCCCATCCGGTCGAGTTCGAGGAAGGCGACGCCGGAGTCGCAGTGGCCGCGCAGGGCTTGATGGGAGGCGTCGACCATGCGTCCTGCGACGTGCCTACCCGGAGGTCCGTCCTCAACCAGGCCGCCATCCTCGGCCGCACGCTGGTCCAGAGCAACGCCTACCAGCAGTGCCTGACCATCGCGATCCGTTCCGGAATCAGCGTTGGGATGCCCGACGGCTCCCTTAGCAGAAGGGGCCCGTACCGGGAGTGCACGAGTGAAGATGGCGACTCGCTCGACCCATTCCCCTTCGCGAGCGAGGACGTCAAGATTCAGCGCGCGCTGCAGACCGCCTCTTCGCCGAACATCATCGAGTCCCTGTGTGACGAAAGCCGTGAGGACGGCGGCGGCGGCGGCAGGAACCTCACCTCCGCTTCGTTCTTCCTCGACGGGAACGAGGAGATGACCATCTTCGCGAACTACCTCGACGACGCGCACCAGCGGATGACGCAGCCCGGCAGCATACATGCGCGAGTATCTCGCTCGGGATCGAGCGTGGCGCAGCTCTCCAACACCATCTGGCACGAGGCCTTCCATGCACACGAGTGGACCCACCAGAACTGCGATCCCGACGACGCCGACTGCCACCATCCGGGGTGCGTCGACGGCGACCATACGAAGACGATGCCGTGGATCGCGGGTGATTGCATGTACTCCGTCGGGCGTCAGGCGATGCGGACCTGCGACCAGTCGATGTGCGCGACCCACGGTGGTCGCATCGCGGTCCCCAGCAACTACGGAGGCAGCTCGTGTGTGTGCATCCGCGATGCGACCGAGGACGCGGACATCGGAAGCGAGATGGAGGGTGCGACGCCGGTGCTGGGTGACAACCAGCTCAACGACCGGTACGGGTTTTCAACCGTCAAGGCCGACTTCAACCGTGATGGCTTCGAGGATGTGGCCGTCGGGGCGCCGGGGGAGGGTGGCAACGCCGGGCGCGTCTACATCTACCACGGTACGGCCTTTGGGCTGTATCCCGAGGGCGTGTTGGGCGGCGCCGACGACGGCGTCTTCACCGACATCTACCTCGACGCGGTGCCGCCGCCGGGCCCCGGAGACTTCTTCGGCTACTCGCTGGCAGCGGGCGACTTCAACGACGACGGCCACGAAGACCTCGCTGTCGGTCTGCCGGGCCGATACGGCTACGAGGGCCGCGTCTGGGTCTATCGCGGATCGGACCTCGGGCTCATCGTGGGTGACGCGGCAGCCGGCTACGAGTACGGCCAGGAGATCAACAGTCCCAACCGCCCGCGCAAGTTCGGCAAGGACGAGGCGGGCGACCTGTTCGGTTTCGCCTTGGCGGCCGGTGACCTCGATGGTGACCTCGGCGACGACCTCGTCGTGGGTGCCCCCGGTGAGAAGCCTGGGAAAGGGCCGGCCGGCGCCGGCTGGGCATTCGTGCTCGAGAGCAGTGGCTTCCCATTCGCGGCGCCGAGTCTCGAGGTGTCCAACCAGATCTCACCGAGGGGCAATGGTGACGTGCCGGACAAGCTGTACGAGAAGGGGCGCTTCGGTGCGGCCATCGAGATTGGGTTGCTCGGTGCCGACGGTCGTCCCGACATCGTCATCGGTGCCCCCGGTGCGTCGCTGACCGGTCGCGCGTACATCTACGAGGGCAGTGACATGCCCAGGTACGGCAAGCGCTGGATCGCCGACTACACGATCGCGCCGAGCGCGGCCGGATTCGCAGCCCAGTTCGGAAAGACGCTGGCGATTGGTCGCTTCGGACCCAACGCCATGGGTACGGTGGCCGTCGGTGCGCCCAATGGCACAGGCAGCGGCGGGCAGGCCAACGTCGGTGGCGTCATCGTCTACTCCGGCATCGGTGCGGAGCTGCAGCGCTTCGGCTTCAACGACGTCGCGGGTCAGATGATGGGCAACGCGTTGCACGGCGGCAACCTCGATGCACCCGAGCCAAGCACCGTGTACGACCGTGACGAGCTCATCATTACGACCGGTTCGTCGGTCAGCACGGGATTCCTCTTCGTGATGTCACACCAGGGCAGCACACTCACGGGCGCGCAGGCGCTCACCCAGAGCACGATGGGTGTGGATGAGGTAGGAGACCTGTTCGGCGCGTCGGTCGTGGTCGCAGACATCAACGGCGACACGCTTCCAGACCTCGTCGCCGGTGCGCCCGGCGAGGCTCCTGGTAGCGACCCGAACAACGCAGGCGCGATCTTCACCTATCGCCGCACCGAGTTTCCGCTTGTCGGCGGAAACGCGGCCGACTTCCCGCTCATGCCGTTTGCGGCCTTCAACCAGGAGGACTGAGCGACGCCGGTCGGGTGGGGCCCCGTGAGGGGGCCTGCCCAAGACCTGCCCGTACGCGAAGGCCGTCGCAGGCCCTTGCCGCTGACACTGCGGGCCGCTGCAACCGCGATAGTATAGACGCCGGTCTGGTGTCCCAGACCGGGGTGTTCTTGAGCTGGTGACGGGCCTCTCTGGGGGCAGAAGAGCGGTGTTCCAATTGGCACGGCCGTTGCGTATGACGGGCGGTATGAAGATTCGACACAAGGCTCTTGGGTGCTGGCTATTGACCGCTCTGTTCGCCCCAGGTTGCGGGAACGGCGACACAGGTATGGGTGACCTGGTGGATGGGGGTGAGCGCGGCGCCCCCGTGGCCTGCGCGGATCGCATCGATGCATTCGAGCAGGCAGTGCGCGAGGTAGTCGATGGGGCGGGTATCGCGTGCACGGATGCGGGGGACTGCGAGCTGATCGACGAGCCGGACCGCAACGACTGCTACTCGCACTGCCGCGGACCGGCGGCTGTCGGCGCGGACGGTGCAGCTGACGTGATCGCCGAGATCGACGAGCTCGAGAGGGTGATGTGCAGCGACGTGGGGGAGGCCGACGAGCCGGCCTGTCCTCGTCGTGTGGCTGGCAGCACGTCGTGCACCGCCCCTTGGGTTGCACGTTGCGTTGCGGGTGAGTGTGTCGCCGAGATCGACCAGTAGGGAAGCACAGCCCGCATGAAGGCGTCCCGTAAGGCGGCGGGATCCCTGCCACGGCGATAGTATGACTGGCCCAACCAGGGCACCCACGCACCGGTGGGTAGATTTTTGTCTCGTGACAGGACTGCGGGTTCCCTGCGCGTGCCGAAGTCGATGCAAACCCTTCTCGTTCTACGCCGGATCGTCTATTCCCACTCCCGGCTGACCTCGGGGACGTTGGCCAGCGTGCTCGTGATGCCTGAGGCCGTACTTCGTTTTGGACAGTTTGCGCTGGATGTCGGTCGGCTGGAGCTGCGCGCCGCCGACGAGGTTCGCCCGCTGGGGCAGAAGGCGTTCGAAACGCTTCGCTACCTGATCGACCACCGCGAGCGCGTCGTGGCTCGGGACGAGCTGCTCGATGCGATCTGGCCGGATACCATGGTCAGCGACGGCTCGCTCAGCACCGCGATCAAGGAGATCCGCCGCGCGCTCGGAGAGCGGTCGGGGGGTGAGTCGGCGATCCGCACGGTTCCGCGCCGGGGCTACCGCTTCGTCATCGACCTCGAGCTGGACGGGGCGCCGACCGAGCCGGCGTCGCCGCCCGGCACCGACCTCCCGCGCGCGGCGACGCCGAGCGATCGCCCCGACGCGCCGATCGCGGGCCGCGCCGACGAACTGCGTATCCTCGAGACTTTCGTCGAGGGGATCCTCCACCGAGAGGGAGCGCTCGTCGTCCTCGCGGGTCCCGCTGGAGCGGGCAAGACGATGCTGGCGCGCCGTGCGTCGAATCTGGCGACCGCACGCGGCATCGAGGTGCTGCGCGCCCGATGTGACAGCGTGCCCGGTGCACCTGCCCTGTGGCCGATCATCCAGGTGCTGCGCGTCTTGGCAGCTCGCCAGTCCGACGCGAACATCGAGGCGGTCGGTGGACGCACCGAGCTCGCCGCGCTCCTGCGCGCCCTCGGCGGGCCGAATGCAATCGGCGACATCGACGACGATCCGGCATCGGCGCGCTTCAAGCTCCTGGACGCGGTGTCGAGGACGTTGCTCGGCGCCGGCCGTTCGGCGCCGCTGCTGCTCTGGTTTGAGGATCTGCACAGCGCGGACGCCTCCTCGCTCGAGCTACTCTCGTTCTTGGGCCAGCAGCTCGAGGGTACGTCGGTCGGGATCATCGCCACCTGTCGTCAGGATGCGGAGGGCGGCATCACGGTGCCGCGCGGTGCACAGCTGGTCGACCTCGGGCGCCTGAGCGATGCGGACGTCGCGGCGCTCATAGACATCGCGGCCGGGGCGCCGATGGGCGCCCGCAGTCGGGACAGCATCGTGGAGGCCGCCGACGGCAATCCACAGCTCGCGTGCCTCCTCGTACAGTCGGTGATCGAGGCGACCCCCCCCGGTGCGTCCGAACCCGGACCGGGCTGGCAGCGGCACATCGCCCGCAGTCTGCGCGACGTCGTGGTGAAGCGCTTCGGCAGCCTCTCCGCCGAGTGTCAACGGACGCTCCACGCGGCGGCGTGCGCCGGCGAAGAGTTCGGCGGGGCGCGACTGGCGCGGCTGCTGGAGATCAACGAAGAGCGACTCGGCGGGGATCTGCACGAGGCGGCGATCCAGGGGCTGGTCATCGTGGGTACCCGTGTCTCGTCTCGACACCGGTTCGCGCATGGTCTCTACCGGGATGTCGTCTATGCGAGCCAGCCCCGGGCATCGAGGGTCGAGTGGCACTCGCTCATCGCTGCCCAGATCGAGCGCGAGACAGGCGGGGTGTCGCAGGTGGCGGGTGAGCTGGTGCATCATTATGGCGCGTCCAACGCGGGCTCGAGTGCCGCGCGCTTCCTCCGGCATGGTGTCGCGGCGGCCGTGGAGATCGGCGCACACGACACCGCGGCACAGCTGCTTGGTAGCGTGGAAGACAGGTCGCTCCTGTCGTCGCTTGATGGGCCGGGGCGTGCCGAGATGCTGCTGCGCGCGGCGGTGTCCCGCGAGGCTATCGGGGCGTCGAGCGAAGAGCTGCAGACGATCTACCGTCGCGCCTTCCGGCTGGGGCAAAAGGCGCGGTCCGCCGAGCTGACTGCGCGTGCGGCACTCGGGTTTGCGGGCTGCCGTTCGTACCGCGGCGTGGGCGTCGGTGCAGGCGCCGCTACGTCTGCAGAGCTCGACCTGTTGGGCGGAGCCCTGGAGCTGCAGCCCGACAACAGCGTGTGGCACGCGCTGGTCGAGGCGCGCCTGGGCGTCCTGCTGCAAGGCACCGACGACTCGCTGAGGGGGCAGGGCCTCACACGGGCGGCCACGGTCAGGGCCGAGGCGCTCGGAGATCCGCGGACGCTGTGCGAGGCGCTGGTCCTGCGCGCACGCGCGCTGTCGGGCCCTGACGACGGGGCCCGCTGCGTCGAGGTCGCGCAGGAGGCGCGCGTCATGGCGCAGCAGGCCGGCTTCAGTGCGCTCGAGTCCGACGCGCGCTTCGAGGGGGAAGTGGCCAGGTTGCGCGGTGGGTCGATGACGGCTGCCGAGCTCGACGAACTTGCCGGCGTCCAGGCGCTCGGAGGCGATAGCGATCCACGCCGCGCCCTGCGCCGCGCATGCTGGGGCATCCTCCGGGCACACGCGATGGCCGACGTCGGCGAGATGAAGCGACGCATCCCGGAGGCGACCGCCCTCGCCGCGCACGCCGCACCGATCGCCGTGCCGCGACTGCTGCGCACCTATGACTGGGAGCTCGAGCGGCTGCGGACCGGCAACCCGAGCAAGGGACCAGCTCTGTCGATCGCCGAGGCTGCGCTCTTCAAGGCGGCTGCATGGATGGGCTTTGCCGGCCTGGCGGTGCAGCTCGACGAGGGGCACCTGCGATCCGCGCGGATCCTGCATCGCGCGATCGCGCCGCGTCTCGGCAAGCTCGCGCGCAACGCGCACTTCCTGCCGGCGGCTGCGGTTGCGGTCTGGGGCGCCCATGTCTTCGACGACCCACGGCGGGCCCACGCGGCGTACGATGTGTTGCTGCCCTATGCGGGACAGATGGTCACGGTTGCGGACGGACTCATCGTACAGGGCCCCGTGCATCACTACCTCGGTATCGCAGCGCTCACGACCGGCGAGCTCGACGCAGCCCAGGAGCACTTCGAGGCGGCCAACGCTGAGCAGCGCAGGCTCGGGGCATTGCTGTCGGAGCTGGTCACGCGCAAGTACCAGGCGCTGCTGCGCCTGGCCCGCGGTGACGTAGATGGATGTCGGGAGGCTGTGGGTCATCTGCGACTCGAGCTGAAGGCGCGCGGACTGGGTGGACCGCTGCGCGATCTGGAAGCCGACCTCGAGCGACGAGCACCGGCGGCCGCGCAGTAGCCGCGCGCCCGTGTCGGAGGCGCCGTCGCCACCCCCGCGCAAGGAGCGACCGGGGTGGCGACGCCATTCAGAGTGACCCCACGATGGACGCGTCGGTGAAGTCGACGCCGAGGTGCCAGGTGTTGTTGCTCGCCTCGTCGACGACGACCCGCAGCGTCTTCTGGACCCAGTTGCCGATCGACCAGTATACGTTCATCGTCTGCCCCTGACGCACCGTCAGCGACGACCCCATCGTCTTCCATCCCCTGATGGCGCGGTGCTTCTGAACCCGCACGCGGATCGCGCCCTTGACGGCATTCACGAGTACCTTGGCCGTGACCCTGCGGCTGCCGCTCTTGAACGTCTGGTTGCCGACACGCCGCGTGACGCAGACCTCGGCCTTCGGAGCACAGCGGTCTCGGAACTGGCTGCTTGTCAGTGCGCTCGCGGAAACAGCCACGCCGTCCGGTGCGGCGAGTGGCTCCGGGCTGCGCTCGTGCATGGGACGCGCGCCGGTGGCCAGGGCCCGGTCCTCTGCATCGATCAGAGTCCGCGGCGGCGTCTGGCCCGTCAGTGTGATGAATGCCTCCACCGGGAGCATCCCCTGGACATGGCCCGCAGCCAGCGGGTCGAAGCCATCCACGGGGTGGCTGCCGGCGACCATGACGCCGTCTTCGCCCGCGTCGAGGAACTCGATGGACGCGTCATGCCGGGGGTAGTCGATGCGCGCGAGCACGCCCGCTGCCTCGTCCGTCGTGACCACGGCCTCGCCCGCGACGCCCATGGCCGAGTCATTGCCCGGTACCGGTGCGGCGCAGGCCACCAGGGTCGATATCGCCAGGCAGAGCAGGGCCCGGGCATGCGGTGGTCGTTTGTTCTCTGTAGTCATTGGCTGGTCTCCAGGGGCTTGCGGCCGCGAGATGCCCACGGCCACGTGGTGTGCAGACACTGCTCCGCAGGCGCGGGCAAGACATGAACGCCAGCTGAGGATGTTGTGAAGAATCGCGTCGGCGTCGAGGCGCGACTGCAGCGCCCCGATTTCAGAAACGCCTCAACTGGCCCTCAGGACTCCATTGCGCCCGGGACCTAGCTTCCATCGCCAGAGCCCCGGGCGCCGCTGCCCAACCGGGCGGCTGACGTCGAGCGACGCCACCGGTCGGTCGTGGGGACCCCACCGTCAGGAGACAGACAATGAAAACGACTCTCGTACAAACACTCTTTGGAACCCTGGCCATGCTGGGGATCGGGATGGCGACACCCGAGACCTCGCAGGCCGACTACACCCGCGCCCAATACGAGATCAGCCCGTACCGCGTGACCATGAAGGCACCGGGCTACAAGTGCGTGTGGAGCGCGACCTCCGTGCCAGACGCGAAGCTCAAGGTGTCCAGGGCCGAGAAGCGCAACGACTACCTCTACAACTGGCACTGTGCCAAGGGGAACGACAAGCTCTCCATCTACGTGCACACCGAGACCCGCGGCTCCGCGGCCGCCTACCGCAACCAGAGCACCACGGTTCCCGCCAGCGTGACCGTCAAGCCCAAGCTCTACATGTGGCGAAACGGTCAGTACTGTGGAATGGGCCAGCGCACCATTACCCGCACGACTCCGCGCTACGCGTACAAGAACCAGGTCGTTCAGAGCAAGCGCATCATCAGCTCGAGCTGCGGCTCCGACGTGACGTTCGAGTGGGTCGAGACGATGCGCCGGGTGGACTGGAGGTAGCTGCGCACCGCCCATGCAGCGCGTCGACAGGGGTCGGCGCGCTGCATGAGCACGCCACGATGGGGGACAAGATGACGACGATGCGGCACCGATCTCCAGCGCGCTCGAGGCGCAACCCTGTGTGGTTGGCAGCCGTTGCGATGGTTGCGGTTGGGGGCTGGGTGTCGTGGTCGCGACAGGAGGCGGCCCCCATTCGTGCGCCCAGGTTGCAGGTTGTGGAGGCGCCGGCAGCGAGGGCTGCGGGAGCAGATACCGAGACAGGGGCGGGTGCATCGGTCGGTCGACCCGCGGTGTGGTTGCGGCCAGCCGGCGTCGACCGGGCGGCGCTCGCGCAGGGGGTCCGGCTGGACGACGCCCAGAGATCGCGACGTGCAGACTTCGAGCACCACGCCGAGGCGCTCGAGGACCGGCACATGGCGCAAGATGACACGGCGGCCGTATCCGAGGACTCGGCGTTGCGGGCGGAAGCGGTGGCCCACGCTATCGAGGGGCTGCTCGACGATGACGCGGAGCTGTTCGATGTGGACTGTGGGGCCGACGGTTGCCGGGTCGAGACCCGCCACACGACGCCCGAGGCGTACGCCGCGTTCACGCGGAAGTTCGCGCCCGCGTCGCCCGAGCAGGCAGGTCGACCCGGTTCGCACTGGGGGGAGGCGGTCGACTTCACCACCTTGCCCTCCGGCGCAGCGAGCGCAGATGGGACCGCAGTGACCTCCGTGGCGTTCCTGTCGCCGCCCCACCAGCCACCCGCACAGGATCTCGAGTCCGACGACAACCTGGATGAGGGCGTTGGCGACGTGGTCGATCTTCCGGACGGGGCACTCGGCGGTACGGGCATCGACAGCGAGGTGCCGGGTCCTCGGTGATCTAGCGCCTCATCGAATGCCGACGCCCATCAGGGGCGACATCGCATCGCCGTCGACCGTCAGACGGAACCCGGTCTCGACCGAGACCGCACGCAGGCCGGCCTGTTCGAGAGCAGTTCGGATCTCGTCTCGGCTGAGCCCGCGAGGCCCCTCCGAACCGGGCTCGAATTCCCAGTCCCACTGAACCAACAGGCCGCCGCTTCGAAGGCTATTGGCCAGGAGCGCGACGGCACCCGGGTAGTCGTCCAGGAATCCGCATACGGACGAACAGACGACGAGGTCGAAAGGCGCAGCGAAGAGTTCATTCCGAGCGACGAGATCCGCGCTGAGGATCCCGGCGAGCGAGTGGACGCGATCCATCACGAGCTGGGCTTCTTGGCGTCGAGCGCGGCGATCATCTTCTCGGAGCTGTCGAGGGCGACAACCTCGTCGCAGAGGGAGGCCAGCTTCTCGCTCAGGAGGCCCGTACCGCAGCCAAAGTCCAGCGCTCGGGTGCCCTCGAGCTCGAAGCTTCGTTCGAGGCAGGCGCGCTTCAGCGAATCGAATGCCGCGGCCGTGTATTCGCGAACGCCAGGCTTTTCGTCCCAGATCGCGGCGTAGTCGTCCCAGTCCACGGGGGCAGGCTACCCCGGGACGAGCCCCCGGTGACAGCGAACGTGAACGGGCATCGGAACTCGCGTGCACGTGGACATCCCTCGTGCACGAAGAGGAGTCGGCGGGAGCCCGGGCGACGCCAGTGAGGAGGTCGCGGTCAACCGCGACCTGGGTCGCGCCCGTCTGCAACTGAGCCAGGCTCCGTAGGGTGGTGGTCTGCCGCGGGCAGGCCTACAACAGCGTGCCTTTCCACGCCTCGTCGAGTTGCGCGACCTTCGCGCTTGCGCCCCACACCTCGTAGAGGCGCCGCGCCTCGGCCATGTATCCCCTGGCGGGAGTTTGGCTGTCGCGATCCGCGTGCAGACACGCGGCGAGCTCGTTTGCGAGGGCGGCTTCGTGGGTGAAGCCGTGGGCCTTCGCGTGCTGAATGGCGCGGTCGTACAGGTCCATCGCGTCTGATGCTCGGTCCTCGACGCGCGCGACCTCCGCGCCAACCAGGTGCACCCGGTGCGCGTGATTGCGCTCCGAGAACTTCCGCCAGGTCTCCAGCTGCTGCAGCTGCGGTGCCACCGACAACAGCGCAGCCTCTGCCGACTCGGCGGACCCGGCCGACCCGGGTCGAACGCGGCCAAGTACGGCCAGGGCGCGCATCTGGTTCCACCACACCGGGTGGTACGTCGCCACGCAGCCGTCGACGTAGGCCGCGCCCCCATCCGCGACCTCGATCGCACCGTCCAGGTCACCGAAGAAGAAGCGCGCGGTGGTCGCGGCGACCGTCAGCACGTAGAGACCGCCGCGGAATCCCGTGGACTCGAGCTCAGCGCGGTGGACGGCTTCGTCGTAGGCGTCTCCGATCAGTCGGGACGGATCCGCTGTGGGCCCCGTCAGGTTTCGTACCAGCTGAGCCATCTGGAGCGAGCATCCCAGCGCGGGAAGCTGCTGATGGAACTCGAGCACGGCCATGTTCCGGTCGACCAGCTCCGACAGCTCGGACAGCGGCATGCCGCCGAAGAACCCGAGGCACAGCATGTTGTGCGCGGCCCACGCCGCGTACTCGAGGTCGCCGATGTCCATCGCACGCTCGTAGACGCGCTGCTCCCAGGCGACGTTGTCGAGGACCGGCGTGACGAAGGGATACACGTGGGTGCCCAGGACGTGCAGGGTCTTCGGCTCGACGGCGCGCACGTCGACTACCTCGAGCATGCGCTCGGCCATCTTTCCGGTGTCGTAGGAGATGTCGATGAGGTTGCCGGCGTTGAGTATCAGGGCGAACACGGCGAAGCCGTAGGGCGACTCGTCGAACAGGCCTTGCTCGAGTGTCGTCCGCACGATGTTGCTGGCGAGGATCGGCAGCAGATTCGGGGCGGTCAGGTAGGCCGTCGACATGGCCCCGTTCTGGATGCGCAGCGCGAGCGCAAGCTCCCGCGACTGTCCTCGCTCGAGCGCCGCGATGACCTCCGGGCCCGCTTTCTGCAGGGCACCGAGGGTTTCCCCGACGGCCGCCTGGGCGTCTTGTGGCGAGGAATCCTCGGCGATCGGGATGCCGAGTTCGCCGAGGACGCGCAGCGTCAGCGCGATGGCCTCCGTGAAGCGCTGCTGGCTGACGTGGGCATGGATGCGTACCTCCTCGGCGCGGATCCGATCGAGGAGGTTCTCGGCGTGCTCCGTCGTCTGCTCGACGAGTGCGTCCATGGTGTCGTGCGCGCCCGTGAGGTAGGCCGCCTGCGCCGCCTCCAGATGCAGCGCCACGGTGGCAGCCTGATCGGTCCGCCACGGGTCCGCCGGCAGATGACGCAGTGCCCGTTGGTAGTAGCCATGGGCGGCTTCGAAGGCGGCCGAAGCATTGGCACGCCGCGCCGCAGCGAGGTTGAGCTCGCGCAGTGTCGGCGCATCGATGCCGTCATTTTTGGTCGCCCGGTTGAGGTGTTCCACCAGTTCGAACAGCCTCTGTTCCTGCTGCGCCCCGGTCAGCGTCGCGAGCAGGCGCAGGGCGACGGTGCCGTGTATCTCCCCCGCCTCGTGATCCGACAGACGCTGCCGTGCGGCCTGCCGAACGCGGTCGTGGGCGAACCGAAACCACATGGCGGATGAGCCGGCCGCGGTGAGACCGGGCATCCACGGATCCTCCCCTCCGGCGACCACCAGCTCGGCCGACAACCCGGCCCCGAGCGCCGTGATCGCCTCACTTCGGCCCACGCCGAGCATCGACGCGAGCAGCGTCAGCTCGAACCGGTCGCCGATGCACGCCGCGATCGAGAGGGCCCGCCCGGACAGCGGCTCCATGCGATCGATCTCGGCGCAGATGAACTCGACGACACTGTCCTCGATGGGTCGAGCCGCGATGGCCGTGAAGTCCCACTCCCAGTGCGAGCCGTCGGTGCCGAGCGTGAACATCCCGTCCTCGTGGAGCGACTCCAGGAAGCGCTTGAGAAAGAACGGGTTGCCGCGCGTCTGCCGAAGGCACTCGAGCGACAGCCGTGCGCGCCCCGGGCTCGTCCCCAGGGTGTCCGTGATGAGCTCCAGGACCGCGTCCTCTCCGAGGGGCCCTAGCTGCACCGCATCCACCGGCACGCCCGTCGTGCGAATCACCGATACGGCGGTCGTGAGCGGGTGCGTGTCGGACACCTCGTTGTCGCGGTAGGCACCGACGAAGAGCACGTGTTGGGTCTCGGGATCGGAGAGCAGCCGATTGATGAGTTCGATGGACGACAGGTCGGCCCACTGCAGGTCGTCGAGGAAGATCACCACCGGCGAGTCAGGCGAGGCGATGGCCCGCAGCAGCGCGCCCAGCGCACTGTGGAACCGGTTGCGCGCTTCGTTGGGCGGGACGTCGGCCGGCGCAGGCTGCGGGCCGATCAGAGCCTCGACCTCGGGAATTGCAGCAACGAGCGCGGCCCCTGCACCACGCAGCTGCCCGGCGATGCGGCGACGCGCCGTCTCGAGAGCGGCCTCGTCGCGCGCGAGCACGGTGCGGACCAGCACGCGGAACGCACGGACGATCCCCTCGTAGGGAACGCCGCGGTTGAACTGATCGAACTTGCCGCCGGCGAACACCGCCCCGCGCGTCAGCATGCGCTCGTGGATTTCGCGTACGAGGGACGTCTTGCCGATCCCCGCGAATCCACCGATCAGCAGCAGCCGTGGACGGCCCTTTGCCGCCAGCTCGAAGGCGTCGAACGCCTGCGCCAGTTCGGCGTCTCGGCCGTAGAGGCGCTCGGGGATGCGGAGGCGACCGTCGGGCGCGGGCGCACTCTGCGCCCCGCGGGACGTGTCAGCAATCGCCGCGCGGAACGTCTCCACGAGCTCCTCGGTCGATGCGAAGCGCTGTTCCGGGTCCATGTGGAAGGCCCGCCGCATCCAGTCGTCGAGCGCTGCCGGCAGCCCGGGCTGCGCCGTTGTCACGGGAGCGAAGCGCTGCAACACCATCTGCGCGCCCACGGCAGCGCGCGTTCCTCGAAACGGACGGTGCCCGGTGAGCGCCTCGTAGGCGACGACCGCAAGGCTCCAAAGGTCCGCTTGCTCGTTGGCCGGGCGTGCCTCGATGAGCTGCTCCGGCGCCATGTAGACAGGGGTACCGATTAGCTCGCCCTGCTTGGTGAGCGTCGTCACGCCCTCGTCCCGCAGCGGCTTGGCGATGCCGAAATCGAGCAGCTTCGCGAACAGCTCCGGGGGGCTCGCCAGCAGCATGATGTTGTGTGGCTTGACGTCGCGATGAACGATGCCGAGCTCATGTGCGTGTCCCAGCGCACCCGCGAGCTGAGAGATCATGCGCTCCACGTCGTCCGGCGGCATCGGGCCGTCGGCCTCCAGGCGCTCTGCCAGCGTGACGCCGTCGAGCAACTCCATCACGAGAAACGGGGTGCCGTCGGCGAGCGCGCCCCGATCGAACGTGCGCACCGCGTGGGGGTGGTCGATGCGGGCGGCCAACTGTGCCTCGCGGGAGAGGCGCTCGCGGAGCTGCACGTCCTCGTTGACGAGGACGAACTTGACCGCGACCTCGTGGTCGAGCGCGAGGTGATCCGCGATCCAAACGCTGGCCATGCCCCCGCTCGCAAGGGGCCGCGCCAGTCGCAGGTGGTCGGTGATCAGGAGCCCCACCTCGGGCTGCAGGGCCTCGCGCGGCGGCGTGCCCGCCTCGGAGGGCGGGGCCCCGCGCCGCGTCGGGCCGGGTCGACTGACCACGCGTGTGGCGACCTGAGAGGTGGGCGGCGGTGACTCGTCGTCGGTGGCCATACCCACGGATCATATCGCAAAGCTGCCGCGTGTATCCTCACCCCGCGGCGAGGGTGAGGCCGAACCCGGCAGGCCCGCGAAAATCGTGCGAAATCGCAAGCTCCGTGCGGCTCTGGTGCTCCCTGCAGGCCCTGGCTGGATCCCAGACGACTTGGCCGTCCGCTGCGAGTGCGACGTGCGCGACCATCCACGGTGCACGGTGAGCGCCACGAGTCCTGCCACGGTGTTCGACGCTGCGACTATCGCCGGGTCACCGGGCCCGTCTCGACGAACCCGCAATCGACGCTACAGCCCTCCGCCATGCCGGACTACGCTCGGTCCGTGAGGTGACGAAGGTGGCCATGGAGAGGATGTTCTGGATCGACGGGAGCCTCGAGTCAGCCCCGGCCATCGACAGCTGGCTGCGCACGAAACCGGAGGCCCTGCAGCAAATCGCCAGGCGCTGGTTTGAGCGGCTGCGCCAATGCGGCGACGACGTGCGGGAGACGATGCATGACGGCTGTCCGGTCGCGTGTCTGGACAAGTACCCCTATGCCTATGTGAACGTATTTACGTCCCACGACATGCGACAAAGGCTCCCCGCCGCCACTGGCGACCAGGTGCCACGCCGGTTGTGTTGCGACTCTCAATAGAGTGGCGGGTGGCTCCACCTACGGCCATGGGCGGCAGGACACCTGTGCTACGATCGCGCGTCATGGTCGGCGCAGTGAGTGAGACCGCGAGTCTTTGAATAGCGAACCCACAGCGGCTGTCGGCGACGTGTTTGCCGCCCATCGGCTCGACGGTGAGTATGAAGTGCTCGGTCCGCTTGGCGACGGGGGAATGGGCGCTGTCTACCGCGTCCAGCACCGGTCGAGTGGGAGGCACTTCGCCCTCAAGCTACTCAAGAGTCATGTGCGGACGCCGCTGCTGGAGCGTCGCTTTCAGCGTGAGGCGCGGGCTCTCGGGGCACTGGAGCACCCAAACATCGTGTCGATCGTCGACGAGGCGTTCGATGAGGCCGCTCCGTACCTGGTCATGGAGCTCGTCGAGGGCGAGAGCCTGGCGGACGTGCTCGCCGATGGCCCGATGTCGAACGAGGCGGTGTTCGCGATCGCCGTGCAGCTGCTCTCCGCGCTCGCCTACATGCATGACCGGATGATGGTCCACCGCGACCTCAAGCCGGAAAACGTGCTGTTGCAATCGAAGGCCGATGGCAGCCACCACGTGAAGCTGGTGGACTTCGGGTTCGCCAAGTTCATCCAGCCGACCACCGAGAGCATGCACGAGCAGCTGACGCGGCAGGGAGAGGTCTTCGGCACGCCCGCGTACATGGCGCCCGAGCAGGTGGGCGGCGACACCTCGGACCCACGTACCGATCTCTACTCGATGGGGGTCATCCTGTTCGAGATGTTCACCGGGAAGCGTCCGTTCGAGGGCAGCATGTCGCTCGTGCTTCGCGGCCACCTTGCGATTGTGCCACCCACGCTAAAGGAGGCCTGTCCGGGGCGCGGCGGTACGCCGGAGCTGGAAGCGCTGGTCGCGCGTGCGCTCGAGAAGGACCCCGACGATCGGTTCCAAACGGCCGAGGCGCTCCTGGAAGCGCTCGCTGCCATCGATCGCGAGCAGCTCGATGGCGTCACCGGCAACCTGCACTCGATGAGCGTGGCGCCCACCATGGAGCTGCGCGCCGCGTCCGTGCGACCCCCGGCGCTCGACCAGGACACGCAGGAGGCCAGGGAGGCCCGGCAACTGCTCAGTGGCCGGCCACCCCCGCCATCCGCGCCATCCCCGCTATCTCCGCCATCCCCGCCATCCCCGCCATCTCCGCCAAGGGAAGTCTCGCCCGAGGGACAGAGAGGCAAGGTCGTGGTCGCGGTGCTGTTGGTGTCGGCGGCGGCCGCGGCCTACGCGCTGTCGAGCAGGGAAGCTGCCGCGCCGCCGGACGAGCGAGAAGAGGGAAGGGCGGCGGCAGCGATCGCGGACACGACGGCGGCGGCCAACGACAAGGCCGAAGCCGTCGAGGCTGTCCCCGCGCCGCCGAAGCCGAGCGGCACGCCGACGACCGCGGCGCCAGCGACCGCGGCGGAAGTACAAGCGGTCGCAGAGATCGAAGGCGAGCAACCAACACCGGCTGTCGAGCCGGCGGCGGCGCCTCCCGTGAAGCGCACGCGTGCGGTCAACCCCTGGGCACGCTCCATCCCCAAGCCGCTGCGGTACATCCACAGGTTCACGCAGCGTGGTGGCGAGGGCAAGACGACCACGGTCGCGACGCTCCGACGCTACAATCGGGCTCACCCCGGTGACCCGCGCGGCCATCTGCTGCTCGGGAGGCTGTACCTCAACCGCGGTTGGCGCTCGGATGCGATCGCGCAGTACCGCTTCGCGTACATGGCTGACCCAAGCTGCCGCGGCGCCAAGGGCATGCTCGACGACCTGCTGCTGCTCGCGACCCACCGGACCCACGGCGAGGAGGCCGCAGCGCTGGTGGTCGAGGCATACGGGCAGGAGGCACTGCGGCCGCTGCAGCGCGCGGAGCGGCGACACGCGGACGATCGCGCGAAGAGCGCGGCACTCGCCCACCTCCGGCAGCAGCTCACCGGTGGCACGCAGTAGCCCGCTGGCTGTCTACGGGAGCCTGAAGTACGCATTGGGTGGACGGCCGCTGACATGTCCGGATACTTCGAGTTGATGGGGCAGGTCTTCGGACAGACTTGGTGGTTCGCGGCAGCCTGGCTGGTCCTCGCGATTCTGGTTCCAGTCCGAGCCGCCCCGACGAGCGCGGTGTGGACCCGGATGATCGCGGCCGTCGCCGCGAACGCGTTGGCGTACGCATTCATCGGCTGGCTGGTGCTCTACCCGGCGCTGGGCCACATGTCTGCCTGGGCGGCCTGCATGTCGCTGGTCCTCTACGCCTGGCCGATCACAGTTGTGAGAGGGGTTCGGGTTGCGCTGGCCGCCAAGCGAAGTGATCGAGGTTCCAGGACCGGGCCGTGAGCGGTGTTGGCCGGCGCTACGCTCTGCGACGAGCGAGCCGAGGCCCTCGAGTGACCGCGAGACGCGCTATTCCCGTGTCGGTCGTGCTGATGCGGCGGTTGCGAAAATGCATGCGACCCCGGCGCGCAGCGCCAGGCGGGGATCTGCACCTAGCCGGCCATGCCGATGTGGTGTGCTGCGCTGCCGCGCCGCGGTTGCCTGCCGCGTTCGTGCGTGGAAGAGTCCGCCGCATGAAGAGATCGATCGGACTTTGGGTGCTGGTGTGTGGGCTATGGTCGGGGGGATGCGACGACGCGTCGTCCGCCGACGGTGCCGACGGTGCCGTCGGCGATGGCGACGGGACGGAGGCCGAGCTCACGTGGCCAGGGGCCGAGTGGGAGCTTGCGGAGCCCGTCGACGTGGGGCTCGATGCGGAGGTCCTCGAGGGTGCGCGCGAGTACGCGTTCGACACGGGCAAGGAGACCCAGGGTGTGGTGGTGGTCCGCCACGGCCGCGTCGCAGCCGAGTGGTACGCCAGGGGCAGCGACGCGGACACCCTGGGCACCAGCTGGTCCGCTGCGAAGAGCTTCACCAGTACGCTGATCGGCATCGCGCTCGACCGGGGCGAGCTCCCGGGACTCGACGCACCCATGGCCGACTACGTCACGCAGTGGCAGGGGTCCGACCGCGAGGTCATCACGATCGAGCACGTCCTGCGCATGCAGAGCGGCCTCGCGTGGAGCGAGGGCATGGACAACATCGCACTACAGCTGAGCAACGATCAGGAGACGATCGCGTTCGACCGCGAGGTGGCCAGTCCGCCGATGGGCGGGTTCAACTACTCGAGTGCCGACACCCAGACACTCGGGACGGTCATCGACAGCCTCGGCGAAGGCAATGCCGGCGCCTACGCGGACGAACACCTGCTGGGGCCCATCGGCATGACCGCGCACTGGTGGCAGGACACCCTGGGCGTGACCGCGACGTACTGCTGCATCGACGCGACGGCGAGGGAGATGGCGCGCTTCGGTCTGCTGTTCGCACGTGGGGGCAACTGGGACGGCACGCAGGTCGTGAGTGAGGAGTGGGTCGAGCGCGCAACTGCACCGGCGGACAACAACACCGGCTACGGTCTGCAGTGGTGGCTCGGCGAGTCCGACAACCTGCCGCCGCACTTCATGTCGCGCGGCAAGGACAGCAACCTCGTCTACGTTGTGCCCGAGCTCGACCTGGTCGTGGTGCGGCAGAGCACGTACATGAACTTCAACGGTGAGGACTACATCCTCGACGGCAGCCTGCACATCCTGACCAACCCGTCGGAGGGTGGCTGGGACGACGACGCGTTCCTCGGCCCGATCGTCGACGCCGTCATCGGCGACTAGCGGGGGCCACCGCGGGGTCGACTTCCTGGTCCGCGAAGGAAAGAAGAATCACCGCCGAGCCGCCGCCGCACATGTAGGCGGCGCGGCAAGGTCTGGGAACACCTTACGGGAGACTGGGACGATGAATGGATTTCGATCGCTTGCGATCATCATGGGATGCGCTGTCGGGCTGCTCGGCTGTGGAGACGACGGCGGAGACAGCGGCAGCGCCGGTAGCGGCAGCTGCCAGGACTTCTGCGAGCTCAACACGGCCGCGAGTTGTCCCGGCGAGGAGAAGCTGCGACACGTGTGAGTTCGCCAACGACGGCGAGTGCGACGTGGAGCCGAACTGCAGCGAGGGGACCGACTGCACCGACTGCATGTAGTCGCCCGAGCGCTCTGACACACGGCACGGCCCGTCACCCCGCGAGGGTGGTGGGCCGTGTTGCACGGTTGGCTACTCGATGTCTTCCTTGAAGATCTCGATCTCAGGGTAGCGTTCGCCGATCGCCGCCCAGCTCTCCGTGTGGTCTCTGCAGTATAGAACCTCTTCGAAGGCGGCGGTCGACGCGTACCTGACGATCTCGACCTGCTTCGTGACAGGGATGTGATCGTCGGCGCAGTCGAAGAGGTTTGCGATACTTTCCGTGCCGCATATGCCGTACTCGACGCCGACGTCGAGGATGGTGTTCCCGGCGGGGTTCTTGAAGTCGCACAGCTCGGTGACCAGCAGGTGCCCCGCGTCCTTCACGGCTACCACCCGTCGTGTGGGCGCGGTCCAGCTGTCGTAGAAGGGTCCGATCAGATCCCAGCTCGCGACCTCGTCACGGGTCGCAGCGATCCCGAGCACGGAGGTCACGTTGGGAGCCGCCAGGACGGGCATCCAGCCCTGCATGGGTACCAACACCTGCACCGAGGGATGCGTCACACCGAAGGCGGTGGCCACGCCGCCGGCGCTGTGCCCTGTCGCCCCGGCCCGCGATCCATCTGCGGTGCCTTCGATGAAGGACCACTCTCCGGTAGCTGCGGCCACCGCATCGATCAGATTGCCCGCCTCGTCGCCGAAACGCGTGTAGTCCGAGTTGGTGGCGGGAAGCTCGCCAACGCACTCGTCGTCCGGGTCGTCACCCGAGAGCCAGTCCGGCATGTACATCCCGAGATGATCGGCCGCCACGACGATGAAGCCACGGCTCGCCAGGTGGGTCATCATCCCGAGTGAAGTCGTCCGGAAGGCTGCCGTGCCGTGAATGTAGACGATGACTGGATAGGGGCCGTGCTCGGTGTCGATTGGCAAGCCTTCTATACAATCGCATTCGGCAAGCGCGTTCTCCCCCTCGGGCAGCTTGTCACGCTCGGACTCGGGCGCCCACTCCGCCGCGAAGTCGTATGTCTTCTTCACACCACCCGCGTCGCTTCCGACCTCGGCGGGGTACCAAACATCCACCCTGTTCACATCACCGATGCCGTCGGGACGGGTCAGGGTCACGTTGCCCACCGGCCAGGGCCCGGCCTGCCCGGGATTGCTGGGTACGCTCAGCAGGGTCGCTTCACCACAGGTCGTCGCTCCCTCGGGCAGCGACGAGTCGTCTGCCACCGAGCCATCGATCGAAGTGTCATCCCCGTCGCTGCAGCCCACCACCAGAGCGCCGCTCAGGCACCCCACCAGCAGCAACGCCCATATGTTGTCGTTGTGATGTTGCGACATTGAACTCTCCGTGAATCACCCTGCTTACAGCGCACTCGGACAGAATATATCGTGTCGAAGTTGCGCTCGACAATGACATTCGGGCGTCACAGCAAGGCACTTTCAGACGACTCGAGGCACGCCAACCCGACCATCATCGAGCTTCTCGTGCACGACCGAGCTCGAATCAGCGAACCTCACCACGCAGGCTTCAACCGCCATGCGTGCGGGCACCGTTCCAGGGTATTGTCGGACACAAGCGGTACCTCGAACTCCAAGTCGGCCCAGTCGTTCGATGAAAAGAAGATTGATCTTCGGCGCTCACGTCGTGATCTCGTCATGTCTGCTCGTGGCGGGGATGCAGATCTACGACAACCAACCCGACGGAGACTCCGCGTGCCCGATACAGGACACCACCCACACGGAAAGCGCCGATGGGAGCGCCATCGGCATTCACAACTACGGCTGCCGTGACCACGGGGTCAACGTGGTGTGGTCCGTCTCCGTGCCGCGCGAATGTGAGCAAGGTGGTTGTGGCCTGATCATCGACATCCACGGAGCCACCATGAATGCCGAGGTGGAGAACAACGGCAGCCAGCTGCGCGAGTACGGATGGAAGGCCAGACGACGCGGAGCGGCGGTGAGCTACGTGGTGGCCCAGCCCAACCTCACCGACCTGTTCGACTCCACTTCGATGCTCGACCCCTCGTCCGTGTTCGGAGGCGCCTATCTCAACGAGCTCGCGTCAATGGACGCATTCATCGAGGATCTCAAGGCGAGATTCAAGGTGAACCCCAACCACATGCATCTCTATGGATTCTCCAGGGGCACACACACCGCCAACGTCTACTACTGTGACGAAAAGCGCCGGGCGCAATTCGCAAGCTTCGGAATGCACGGCGAGCAACTGAAGTGCGACGTCAACGACAAGCCGCTCATCATGCTGAACGGTCTGTCGGATCTGCATCAAAAGGACCGAAACGCCCAAGCCATCCGGAGGCTCGACGCGCTGGGCGCCACCAGCAGCGTCGTTCACGCGGACTGGAACGACACCGCCCAGGGCGTCGAGTGGGTCCTGGGCCTGTTCCCCTCGGCGGCTGCCCGGGGACAGCGTCTGCATACGCGGCACCGCCTGGGTGACAAGTGGTACGAGAGTATTCAGCACAATGGGGCGACCTATCCGCTCGTGGGACACTGCCTTCCCACGACCCAGGCGGATGGCTGGCTCCACTGTCAGGCCAACTTCGATACGGGCGAAGAGATCATCGACTTCTTCATCGCCCATCCCGGGGGAGGATAGAGAGCAGGAGCGCCTCGGACGCGACGACCAGGTGGCCATGCTCCCCCCCCCTCCCCCTTCACTTGAAGTAATAGTCCCAGGTCTGCGCGTTGCTCGAGTTGCAGGTCCAGGTCTGCACGGGCGTGTTGTTATTGGCGCTCCCCCACAGGCGGTCCAGGCACAGGCCGGTCTGCTCGTGATGGATCTGACCGCTGAAGTTCCACTTCTGGTTCAGCTGGTTGTCGAGGCAGGTGTACATCTGGACGTTCATGCCGTTGCCTGGCCGGCCGCTGCCCGCAAGGTAGGACGAGTCGAGCAGGCTCTGGACGTCCATGCAGAAGGCTTCGTTTGCGATCAGCTTGATCTCGCCGTTCGAGTTGAAGTCGAACGTCTGGTAGACCGGATAGTCACACGTGTGGATGAACACCATGCCGGCGTAGGCCGTGACGCAGCTGTTGGAGTTCAGTCCGCCGAACTTGATCTGCCCGGACTCCGTGATGCTCCACTTCTGGTTGTTGCCGCCGGCCGCGCCGCACTGCCACATCTGGATGTTCGTCCATGGCGTCGTGTTGCCGTGGTGTAGGTCGAGGCACAGGCCGCCCCAGCCCCGGATCTCCACGTTCTCGAAGGACCAGTCCTGCGTCGGGTAGCTCCCGCAGTTCCACAGCAGGGTGGGGTCGCCGCTCTGGTTGGTCCACCACTGGCTCTCGAGGCAGCGGTTGGGGGCGAGCTTCAGGTGGCTGCCGTCGCGGATCCACTCCTGGTCGTCGTTCGCCTCGTCGCAGTCGTACATGAAGGTGTGCTCGCCGTTAGGCGCGTCCGCGTGGTTGGAGACGCAGTCGCCGCGCGGCGAGACGAGCGAGCCTGCGATACGACGGCCATAGGCGCGCTGGACGGCTGCGATGTCTCCGGCCGAGAGGTTCTCCTTCCACGTGCTCGGGAACTCGTAGGGCTGTCCGCAGTAGCTCATGACCGAGGCACTGTCGTATGCGCCGTAGTACTGGGGGTCGCTGTTGGCCGCGTCCTGCTCCTGGCAGTCACTGGGAAACGTGCTGCCCGGCAGCATCGTGTAATCGTCGCGCTCCTCCTCGTGATAGAAGCCGAGCACGTGGCCGAACTCGTGCAGCGCCACGGCGCGGATGCAGTGCTGTCGCGCCGCGTTGTCGGTTCGGCACCCATCGGGCCCCTGCGTGTCGAAGAGCAGATTGAGCGTCACGCCGTCCGTGACTCCGTCGAGCAGGTAGCCGCCCGGCGCCGACGACACGTCGTCCGCGATCCTGATGTGGACGCCCGGGTCGCCGTCGCTGCATGTGTCCCACTCGGTGAAATTGACGCGGGCGTAGCGCGCCCAGTTCTGCTCGACCGTCTGTCGAACCCAGCCGCGACGCTGCGCGGATGCGGCGGAGGGATTTTCCCAGCAGACCGGGATCATCGGCGGGTCGCCTGGCCACAGGTAGTCCTCGTTGCCGTAGAGACCCTGGTGCAGGGCCTCGACCTCCACGCCGCCGTCGGCGGCCTCCAGATTCGGCTGTTCACAGCCCGCGAGGGCAATGCAAAGGCACAGCGCGCGCTGCGCGCGGATCGATGTCGGTCGTGGAACCATCATGGTCGGACTCCTGCGCGTCGGCCGGGTTTGCTGCGGTGGCGAGCGCTCGCTGACCAGTGAGCAATCGCCGTGCCATGCGGCGCGCGGTCAGCCCGGGCTCGCGCGACCCGCCTATGCGCGGATTTGGACGCCGGGAAGGGCGCCTGGAATGCGTTCCGCGCACGGGGCGCACTTGCGGACGGTCACTGACGGTCAGTGATGGTCAGTCGTCGTCGGGTATGGTGACGACGTCAGAATGATCTTCTTGCCCGTTCCGCTGGCGAACGGCGCGACGTCACCGTGGTTGGCGGGTCATGCAGCCCATCCCCCTCAGCGACTTCACTGCGCCGCCGGCTGCGGAGGTTGGGCGGGTGGCGGCGTGGTATCAGGTGGCGGTGGTGCGGCAGGCACCGGTGTCGGTTCCGTCGCACGCAACGCTGGCTCGGCCGGCGACACGCAACGCCCCGCATCGCAGACGCGATCCCCCTTGCACTGCGTGTCGACGGAACAGCCCCCGGGGTTGGGCGGGTTGACGATCATGCGCAGCTGACGCGCCTCGCGGCGATGCCGGTCGCGATCCCAGCGCTCGACCGCTTGGACCTTGGCTTCTTCACACTCGTCCGCGTAGGAGAATCCCGAGACGGCCGACGCGATCTCGAGCACAGCGAGCCCCGCGTAAAACAACGCAATCCGCTCGTAGGCGCCGCTGTCGGTATAGGGCGAGGACTCTGCATCCCGCGCGATCGACACCGCACCGAGTGCCGAGACCCCCCACAGCGAACCGAGGACCACGTCGGTGATCGGGGCGGCATCGCTGCTCGTGCAGTCCACCCGCATCGGATGCATCTTCTCGTGCCTCGCCGGGACCTTATCCATGAACAGGTAGGAGCAGCCCTGGCAGCCGAGACCGACGCACAGCACGACCACGGCCCGCACGGCGCGGGCCCGCAGGTCGTTACCCAGATCCAATCGACAGTCCCGCACAGGCGCACCCGGAGTCCCCATCAATCACATCTTGATGAAGCGCTCATCAGAAGGCAAGCACGTGTGCCGCTCCGTTTGCCTTTCCTATTCGGTAGGAGCACGACCCCACGGTTGCCCAGGTCGAAGTAGCAATCGAGCTTGCCGGGTGTCCAGGCTCGCCGTGCGTTGCGTGCTGCCTGTCGATCGGAGAGGATTCCCCATGCTCCGAGTGGCAGCGATCGCGTGCATCGCACTGTGCGCATGCGTTGGAGGCGCCCAGCAGGACACGGGTGACGGCGACGCATCGGGCGATGGCGACGGTGATGGCGTCGGCGCCGGTGACGGCGACGGGGACGGCGACTCCGGCGGTGGCGGTAGCGGTGACGGCGATGGCGACGGCGATGGCGACGGTCCCGGCGACGGTGACGGAGATGGCGACGCAGCGACCTGCCCCACGGCCTTCGCGGGTTGCCCCTGCGGCCCCGGCGCGCCTTGCGGCGCCAGTCTTTCCTGTCTCGCGGGCACCTGCGTGGACGCAGACGGCTTCGGCGACGATGCGGTGAGCTGCGACCGCTTCGCGGGCCCGTCGTGTCCGCAGGATCAGAAGTGCGTGCTGCTGTTGCGGAGAGCGGTCGATCAGGACGCGTCCGCCGTCTACGCCGGTTGCGTTCACGCTGCGGTTCCCCAGACCGCCATCGACGCCCACTGCTCGCAGTGGAGCATCGACTACGACCACCCAAACACCGACGACGTCATCAACCTCGACCCGTGCGCTCCGGGGCTCCATTGCGCGCCCCGCGCTGACGACTCGGGTCTCTATGCCTGTCAGCGTGCCTGCCAGTCGGGCCGCTACCAGGGTATCGGGCAGCAGCTGTGCGCCGGCCACCCCGGCGAGTATTGTTCGAGCGCGGAGGCGAATCCCTTTCTCGAGCACTGCGTGCTGAGCGCCGGCTGCGACCCGAGCGACCCGCTGGCGTGTGCGGACAACCAGGGCTGCTTCCTGCGCCTCGGTGACGCCGCACCCGGCGCGACCCCCTCGGTGTTGTCCGAGTGCTACCCGGCGGTACCGTCTCCACTTGCCGACGGGATGCTCTGTCAGTTCGTCAACGACTGTGCGCCCGGGAGCGTGTGCTGGGGCCCCGCCATCGAGCCGGCGAGTCAGTGGGCCGCACCGAACATCCTGTGCCGCCGGGCATGCACGCCAGGTCTCGTCGACGACTGTCCGCCGGGAACCGCCTGCATCGCTGTGAGCGACTCCGGCGCCGACGTCAGCTCGATTGACGTCGCCGTCGGTCAGTGCGAATAGCGGCCCCGCTCAGCGCCGTCGCCTCGCGACCTGTCCGGTCCAGTCCGGTCCGGTCCTGTGGCTAGATGGAGTCCCGCGCACACCGCGTGTACGCTGTGGCGATGCGCCGGGGGCCAATACAGCACGCTGGGACGAGGTGGCACGTCGGCCGGGTGTTGGCGGTGCTGTGCATCGCGTGCGCCGCGCCGGGGATCGCAAACGCGCAAGCGTCGGTCGACGTAGCCCAATCGAAACCGCTGCCGCAACCGAAGGAAGCCCCCCCGCCGGAGCAGACTCCGTGCGGTTGCGAGGAGCCGCCCCCCGAGCACGTGATCGAGGTCACCCTCGGCACAGCCCAGTTGTTCAACCGCCTCAGTACGTCGACCCGCTCGGGGATGGTCGACTCGGAGATCATTCCGGTCTCGTCGGCGCTGTTGATGACCGAGTGGCTCTTCATGGACGCGCTGTCGGCGGCGCTGCTCACAACGCTACCGCTCGAGGAGCAGGCGGTGCTCGTCGATGGAGAGCTGCACTACGAGTTCGCAGCGCCAAGCGTCCTGCTGGGGATGCGGTGGACGCCGTATGGCTTTGCGGCGTTCTGGGATTCGACCGTCGAGTTTCAGGCGGCTGCGTTCCTCGGCCGCACGCTCGGGAGCGTTTCCGGCGACGTCTTCTTCCCGCTTGCGGCGGGTCGCCTGCACGTGCGAACGGCTGCCGGCTTCGCGCTCTACATCGGCGGCGCCTTCGCCTTCGCCAAGGACACCGGTGCACTCATCTATGGCGCGGGCCACCGGTTCTAGCGGGTCGCCGCCTCTCGGTGGGCCTTCGGCTTGGTGTTGCCTATGTGCCCGCGGAGGACGTGATGCGAGCGTTCGAAGTGGAGCGCATGCGATTGTCGATTGCGTACCGGGTGTTGGGGCTGGCGCTGGCACTCGTCTCTTCAGCCGCACTGGCGGATGACGGGGCGGCCGGAGACGAGCCGCCGAGCCGGCTAGGACTGTTCTTCTTCGTCGAGCCCGCCGTCCCCCGACGCATTCGTGTCGATCGCGCCGTTCAACCTGAACTTCCGCTACCTCGTGCTGGCCGGCGATGCCGCGCACACCGACGTCGGCGTCAACTACCCGATCTGGCTCACGGCTGGCTTCCAGTACTAGCTGCGCCCGCTGGCCCTGACCATGGGCACACGATGCCGGCGATGTGCAGGGCTCCAGGGCTGTTCATGGCCGTTCCGCCTGACCCGGGATGGCGTTGGGCGGGAAAAACGGCGATCGTGGGCAGGAGGTATCGTTGGACCGGACTTCCGAAATCCTTGCAGCCCTGTGTCCCCCGCAGCTCGGCCGCTCCTGCGCGCTGGGGTCGAACGACGCATCGGTGATTCTGGTGTTCGTCGCGGCCTGCGCGCTGTTTTCCCTGGCTCACTTTGTCTTCCTTCCCAAGCTTTGGGTGCCCGCCTTTCGCAAGCGCGGCCTCGAGGAAGAAGCCGCCGTGGTCGCCGCGGGCGTGACACGCAAGGTGGGGGGCGGCTTGGTTCTCGGCTTCGGCGGTGCCGCCGTACTCCTCGCTGTCGGAGACGATCCACTGCGGTCCGGCCTGCTCGGTACTGACGTCTCGAGGTTCACGATGGTGACTGGCGTCGGCCTTTTGACGATCGTGCCCGGTGCGCTGCTGTCCGCGCTGGGAAAGCAGTCCTGGGCCTTCTATCCCGAGATCCGCGTTGCAACGTGGCCGAGGAACGTCGCGATAGCGAGCGCGCTGGGTTGGACTGCATACCTGATCGGGTTCGAGTTCTTCTTTCGCGGATTCCTGCTCTTCTACCTGGCACAGGTGTACGGCGTTGGAGCCGCGCTGGCGATGACCACTGCGCTCTACACGTTGGCCCACCTACCGACCAACGGCCCCGAAACCGCGATCTGCATACCGATGGGCTTCGTGTTCGGAGCGATGGCGCTCTACACCGGGACGATGTGGGCGCCGTTCATCGTGCACCTCGTGGTCGCGGTGGGCACGGAGACCGTGTCCGCCTACAGGAACCCGCAGGTCCGCTGGTCCTGGTCCTGATACTGACGCAGGGAACGGGCACAGCGACGCGGCGGCGAAACACGCCCGCGGCTGGAGGCCAGTCAGTTGGCATACGGGTTGTGCTGACCGCCGCCGATGTTGAGTACCCGCGTGACGGTCTTCCCCGGCTGGATGCTCACCGTGATGCGCTTCTCGATGTCGAACGAGCGATTGCGCAGGAGCACGTCGTGGCGGCCCGGCGGCAGCGCGATGTTCATCTGCGGTGTGTTGCCCATCAGCTGGCCGTCGATGAACACCTGCGACCACGGGCGCGTGTTGATCCGCAGCGTGCCCGTGCGGGTGTCGTGGGTCGGGTAGGCGATCGGCTCGGCCGCTTGCCACTGGTCCTGCGGTGCCGTGGCGGGCTCGGGCGGGGGCTCCGGCTCATGGCGGGGGCTCGAGATCGGCGGTGCGTCGGGGCGGTGCATGTAGCGGCCCCCGTGCTCCACCATGTCCAGCTCCACGTGCGTCCCGGCGCCGAGGTGGATCACCCGCGTATGGTCGATCGCCCGCGCGGTATTCTGAAAGCGGATGCGGCGCTCCCCGTCCTCGACCATGCGCAGGACGCCACCGGGCATCGGCTCGCCGTCGAGCGTCACGATCGCCGCCGGGTCCGTGCGTATGCTGAGCTGTGCAAAGCCGCGGGAGCCCGACAGGGAGGGTACCGCCTGGTACAACCCCCACACGAGTGCGGGCGCGACGACGAGCAGCAGCACCGCCCACTGACTCGGCTGCAGACGGTGGATGTTCATGCGGTGCTGACCCGCTCGCTGTCCGACGGCTGCTCGACCTCGGCAAGCGCGGACCGCACGCTCCGCAGGCCCGTGTGGACGAGCACGCCGACATTGGAGACGCTCGTGTCCATGACGGCCGCGATCTGCTTGTAGCTCAAGCCCGCCCCGAGCTTGAGGTGCAGCGCCTCCGCCTGGCGCTGCGGCAGGTCCCCCATCGCCTTCGCAGCCAGCGACAGGCGCTGCCGGCCCGCCGCGTGCCGCTCGGGGTCCGCGCCGATGCTCGCGATGCCGTCGAGCATAGTCTCGAGGTTCATGCGTCGCTCACCCCGCATCGCGTTCCAGCACAGGTTGCGCAGCACCTTGAAGAGCCACGCGGCGACGTACGCCTCCACCTCGGCACGGTCCTGTTTGCACAGCCGCAGGAACGCCTCCTGAACGAGGTCCGCCGCGAGCGACGGGCCGACGAGGCTCGTGGCGTAGCGCAGCAGCTTGAGCTCGTGGTCGGCCACCGTCTGCGACAGCCAGCGTGCGTCCTGTGGGGGCCTCATGGGCGCACCCCCCGTGACAGACGTACGAGCTCGAGGAACTGCTTGCGATACCCGTGGGGGTCCTCGCCCATCGCGCCCGCGGCCATCTCCAGCACACGGCCGTGGCTTGCGAGCGGTGCCCCGCTGACCTCGTTGAGAATCATGCCGAACTCGGCGACCGCCGCCGCGAAGCGGAACTGTGGTGATGCCTCCTCCCAGACGCCGCCGCGGTCGACCACGGGCGCCTCCAGCTGCCGGCCGCTGGTTCCCGACGGCGACTTGTAGCGCAGGTGCACCGTCGCGAGGTCGCGCGCGCGCTTGCCCTTGGCTACGCTCGCGGAGGGCTGCAGCACGACCTCGTAGAAGACCGTCACATCGACGCCCGCGCCCAGCTCGCCTCCGTCCTCGAGGTCGTCGGCAAAGGCCGCGTTGGCCATCGCGCGGTTGTGGTACCCGACACGTCGGTAGGAGCGCACCACGGCCGGGTCGAAGGCGAGCTGGAACTTTACGTCCTTGGCGACGGTCACCAGCGTGCTGGATGCCTCGTGGCGCAGCGCGCGATGGGCCTCGTGGCGACTGTCGATGAAGGCGTAGGTGCCGTTGCCGCGGTTGGCCAGGTTCTCCAGCGTGGCGTCCCCCGCAGCTTCGCGGCCGAAGCCGAGCACGCTGAGGAACACACCGGAGCGCGCGAGGCGCTGGATCATGCTCGTGAGCGAGCGCTGGTCGGTGGCCCCGCGGTTGAACGCGCCGTCGGTCGCCAGCAGCACGCGGTTGTTGGCGCCCGGGATGAGGCTCCGCTCGGCGAGTCGGTACGCGACCTCGAGTGCATCCGAGCCGTTGGTCGACCCGCCGGCCGTCAGCCCGTTGAGGGCCGCGCGGATGGTCGAGTGGCGGTGGCCTTCGGTGGGCTCGAGGACGACGGTGGCCATGTCGGAGTACGCGACGATGGCGATCCTGTCCTTGCGCCCCAGGTCGCCCACGAGCTTCCCGAGTGACTCCTTCAGCAGCGGCAGCCGCTGGGGCCGTGCCATGGAGCCGGAGGAATCCACGACCACGACCAGGTTGCGCCCGCGCTTCACCCGCTCGTTGCGCGCCTGGATGCCGATGCGCAGCAGTCGCCGGCTTGGATCCCACGGCGCGCTGGCGACCTCGGTGTGGATAGCGATCGGGTGCTTGCCGGTCGGCTGGGGGTAGCCGTAGTCGAAGTAGTTGAGCATCTCCTCGACGCGCACGCCCCCGGCCGCCGGTCGCTGCCCGTTCTTCAGCGTCTGCCGCAGCAGCGCGTAGGAGGCCGTGTCGGTGTCGGCCGCGAAGGTCGACTTCGGCTGCGCCTCGGCGTTCACGAAGCCCGCATCGGAGGCGTCGGGCAGCAGCGCCTGCGCGCGCTCGTAGGCGTGCAGCGGCTTCGGCGTCGGCTCGGCGACAACCGCGCTCGCAGCGCGCTGCTGCACAGGCGGGGTCGCGGCGGCGGCCGGCGATGCAGGCGAGTCGAACCTCATGAAGGGCTCCGCCTTCGCCTTCGCCCGCGCCTTCGCCCGCGCTTGCCGACGGCCGGCCGGGGCTTCTGACGGCGCCCTGTTGTAAGAAGGAGGGGCGGTGCGAAGCGGGGCCGCGGACGGTCGCCGGTGAGCTGACTTGCGCGCCATGGCGCGAGCTGCGCGCTTCGGCGGTGCCTGCGGTGGAGACGGGGCCGCGGCCCGTGGGGGTGCAGCGACGATCACCGGCGCGGCTTCCGCCACCGGCGCGGCTGGCGGCACCGGCGCGGACGCTGCGGTTTGACGCTGCAGCACGACTGTCTCCGCCGAGGCTTCCTCCGTCTCGACCGTGACCATCTGCCCGTCCGGTGACATCACTACGAGCACGAGCGTCGCGGCGGCGGCCACCACGCCCGTGCCGAGCCAGACGGCGCCGGGATAGCGGTTGATCAGCGGCGCAAGCGGCACCGGTGTGCCGTCATCGTCGTCGTGCTGCTCCGGACTCGTCTCGTCCACAGTGGGCGGCGGCGCCGGCTGCTGCTCCGGCGAGGGCTCCACGGCCGCCTCCCCGGCGATGGCGGACTCGAGTGCCGCACGCTGCGCCGCGCTGCGCGGCTGCACGGGCAGCTGCTCGATGCTCTGCTGCAGCAGCCCCACCGTGTCGCCGAGCTCGCCGCGCGCTAGCTGAAGATCCGGGTCCTCGGCGAGGCGGGCCGTCCACCGCGCCGCCTCCTCCGAGCCGAGCTCGCCGAGCAACAGCTCCGTCATCGCCTGCTCGGCGCCCTCCTCCTCGACTTCACCACTCGCCATTTTGCCGCCTCCTGTAGCGGTAACCCGGCAGGCGACCGTTTCTTAGGATCGATCTGAAAATCGGTAGGCAGCATGACCACACGTCGGGAAACGAAGGCCGCGGATAGTCAGCGTCAGCCGCACGCGAGCCGGGTGTCGGGCGCACTCAGCCTCTGAGCTGGTTTCGCTGGTCCTACGGATCGACGAGCTGCCGCGACAGTGAGCGTACTCCCCGTCCAGCACTCGGCCGCGGCACCTGCGGCCGCGGCTTGCGCGCTGTTCTCACATGCACATCGGGAGTAGCAGGTAGCGCGACTCGTCCCAGACGTCGGCTCCGCCGTTGTAGTCGTAGGAGCCGAAGAGGAAGTCGGCGAGCGGGATGTCGGCGGAAGCGATGGTGGCGTTGGAGAGATGAATCAGTATCTCGCCGGCATCTGTTCGAACGGCGCTGTCCATGTCACCGAGCGTCACGCCGTTGCCGAAGAACTGAACGGTCCCCGCGGAGCTCGTGTAGATGACGTTGAGCTGTGCTGCCCACGACCCGTCGCTGCCGCGGAAGTCGACGTTGCACTCGAAGCGCTGGGCCGGATCGAGCGGAACGGGCGAGCCGAACTTTACGAGTATGTCCACGCCGTCGCCGCTACAGGTGGCACTGACCTCGACGATGTCCACGTGTGCGAGTGCGGCTGGACACGCCTCGTGCGCACCGTTCGAGGTCACCTTGCAGTCGTCGGCCGGGTCGGTGCACGGACTGGAAGAGCACGTGGTGTCACCGTCACCGTCGCCGTCACCGTCACCGTCGCCGTCGCCGTCGCCGTCGCCGTCACCGTCACCGTCACCGTCACCGTCCCCACTGATGACCACGTCGGGTCCCGCGCAGTTGATGATCAGGCCACTCTCGGCAGCCGAGGTGCTCGCGGCCTCGGCCCCTTCGCGCCAGCCGGACACATCGTGGGCCAGTGACGCGGCACCTTCGGTAAGGCAGGTGACGTCGAACTCCAGGGCCGTATCTTCGCCAGCCGCGGCCTCGGTGGGGTTGTCATAGTACGCCTCGATGAGCACGCTGCCCGCCCCACCGCTCTGCTCCAACGACCCCATAAGACGGGTCAGGGCAGATGCGCCGGGGTGCACGCGGAGCTCGACCAACAGGGTATCGCCCGTGTCCAACGCCCGTATCCCCTCGGGCGCGATCGACACCACAGGGCTGTCGTCGTCATCGTCCGCAACCTCGCAGCCAACCATTGCCACGGCCATCGATGAGACCGCGCGGGCCAAGAAAAGAAATCTACGCATGCTGTGCCTCCCTGTGCTGTCTGGAAGACTAACGGAAGGCAGCCGTCGGCGGCTATACCTACGCGCGGGGCACGCCCCCGCAGCGCGCTGGTGACGACTCCGCTGTCGACGGGCTCGTGTCACGACCATCCGCACACATCCCCTCCCTGGTCGCCCCGTCGGGCGCGCGGTATCGTGGGGCTGGACGCCGTCGCGTCGGTCTGGAGTGTCATGCGGGTTGTACGTTGTTTTGAGACATGGCTCTTCGCCGCGCTGCTGGTGCTGACGTCCGGCTGCGGGGAGGAGTCCTCCAGGGAAGCCGCCGGCGAGGGTGCGGGCGGCGCGCCCGGTTCCGGGGGGGGCAGTGGCGGCCAGGGTGCGGATCGGGATGCAGCCACCGACCCTGCGGGTAGTGGGGGCGGCTCGGCTGCGGACGCCTCGGTGGTGGATGTCACGCCCGCCCGCCGCCCGCCGTGCATTACGAAGGCGAGCCAGGTCATCGTGGTCGGCGACTCGTACATCAACTACAACGAGCAGCTGAACCCGGACCTCGCAAGCCGCGCCGTGGCGGACGGTGCGCTGCAGCAGGGTGAGGAGTGGCGCATGTACGCGCTGGCGGGCGCATCGATGGCGTCCGGCGGCATCATCGGCTTCGACATCCCGATCCAGTTTCAGAACGCCTTGCTCGCGGACCCGGACATGCTCGTCGGCGTCATGACCGGGGGCGGCAACGACATCCTGATCCCCAACGCCCTGTTCCTCGGCGAGTCCAACGGCTTGCCCGTCGGCGCAGCGGACTGCAAGAACCGGGCGGATGCCGATCAGGTCAAGGTGTGCGTCGACGTGATGAACCTCGCGCTCGACACGGCGTCCAAGCTCATGGTCGACGCGGCCGACGCCGGCGTTCAAGACGTCATCTACTTCTTCTACCCGAACCTGCCGGGGGGCGGCCTGGGCGGCACCAACCCCAACGTGATCCTCAACTTCGCTTACCCGCATGCACAGGCACTGTGCGACGACGCGGTCACGAACACAGGTGGGCGGCTGCACTGCCACTTCATCGACATGCGACCCGTCTTCGACGGCCACGCGGACTGGTTCCAGGCCGACGGCATCCACCCGACCGCCCCCGCCCACGACGCCATGGCCGACGAGATCTGGGGTCTCATGCACGACCGGTGCATCGCGCACACCGAGAGCAGCGGTTGCTGCGAGCCGCAGTAGCGGATCGTAGGGAGGCTGCGCCTGCTCGTCGCGCTGCGAATCCCTGCGAGCGTGTTAGAATGGCCGCGTGGGCATGACGAGGTTGCAGTTGCTGGTGGTGCTGTCGGTGTGCGTGGGCACCGGGTGTACGGGTTCCGGATCGGTGGCCGATGACGGGGGCTCGCCCGCGGCGGACTCCATGTGCGGCGGCTCCCCGATTGGCCAGGCGTGCGACTGCGGGGCGGTGATGGGCAAGCTGATCTGCAACGGCGGCAGTCCCTGGTGCGACTGCCCGGGCGGTGGCGGCGGGCCGACCGGCGGCGGTGACGGCGACTCGGGCGGTGGCGGCACCGCGACCGACGGTTGCCCCGCCAGCTCGCCCGGGTGCTCGTGTACCGTGGTCGGAACGTGCGACGGCGCGCTTTCGTGCGTCTCGGGGTACTGCGTCGATGACACCAGTGGGGACGCGTGCCCGATCGGGAGTCAAGGATGCGCGTGCACGCAGGGCGGCTCATGCGACGGCACGCTGAGCTGCCCGTCGGGATACTGTGTGGTGGAATCCAGCGGAGGCGATGGCGACGGCTCGGTCGTGCCTCCGCCGACCGGCGGCGCGTGGGCGCCCTGCATGCTCGATACCGACTGCGCCGATGGGCGCAGCTGCACGAGGGCGACGCAGGAGCTGATCGTCTCCGGCCGGCCCGGGCAGTGCGTGATGAATTGCAGCGGCGCCGACGTCAACAGCTGCGATGCGACGCCGGCGGGAGCGGGCGCCGCGACGTGCGTCCTCGACGACACGGGGGCTCGCTGCGCCATCGGCTGTGTGCAGAGCGACTGTCCGGCGGGCTGGGAGTGCATCCCCATCCCGGCGGTCACGCTCGTGAACCTCGTGTGCATCCTGGCGCAGTAGGCACGCCGGTGCCGGGTCGCTAGTTCACCTGGCGACAGTAGGGCGGGAAGCTCGCCGGCAAGCCACCGGCGTAGGGGTCGGGGCTCACGCCGAATGGATGGGCCTTGAGGAACGCCCACTGGGCGTTGGTGACCGCCTGGGGAACCTCGCAGTGCAGCCCGCCGTGATCGCAGTTGACCACGATGCCGCCAGCGGCCGCGATGTCCCTGGTCAGGTCGGCGGTCGACTCGGAGAAGTCCAGCCCCGTCGGCTCCCACACGTCCACGCCGGCTCCGCCATGGACCGACATCAGCGAAGGCACGTGCGCGGGGTCCTCGAAGGGCGGCTCGAAGTACTTGATGACGCCGCCGGAGTTCGGCATCGCCCCGGCCAGGTAGCTGGAGCGTGCGAACATCATGATGCCCGAGTGCAGCCCGCCGGCGCTGCACCCCGCCGTGAAGATGCGGCGCGTGTCGACGTTGAGCTGCTGCGCCGCGCACGCCAGTAGGTCGTCGGCCATCCCGAAGTCGCCGCTGTGCCAGACCCCGTTGCCAGGGGTGTCGTAGCCCTCACCGGTCGAGGTCGAGAAGGACGCGACCATGCCACCGCCGTCGATGATCTCCTGGATGATCGGCATGCCGAGGCCCCAGTTGATCTCGTCCCACTGCTGACCGGTGCCGTGCCAATAGAACATGATGGCGCCCTGCTGCGCGTCCTGGCGGTTGCCGACCCACAGGCGAACCTGCTGGCCCCTGACGGTCACCATGCCGGTCGCGAGGTTGGGGCAGGTGGCGGGGGCCGGCGGTATCCTGCCGCCGTCGCCGATCACCGTCGGCATCGATCCGCTGTCACCATCGCCACCATTGCCGCCGTTGCCACCCGTGCCGTTGTCGACGCCGCCATTGCCAGGGGGCATGCCTGTGTTGGAGTTGCCCCCGCTACCCGCAGCCGCTTCAGGGCAGAAGCATGCGCCGACGGTTCCCAGCGCGTCGCAGGTCACCATCCCCTGGCCGGTCGGACACGCGCAGACCAGCACGTTGCCCGGCGTGCACCTATCGCCCGACGACGCCACGGGCGCCATGGTGCCCGCACCGCTGCTCGAGCTGTCGTCACCGCAGCCACCCATCCACAGGATGCACACGATCCCAAGCGCTCCCAGCGCGACCCTCAGCCAACCCATCGCACACCTCCTCCAACCCACGTCCCAAGGGAGGCGAAAGCTCCCCTTCGACCCTCCGGACGCTGCCAGCGGTGGGGGCCGGCGTCAAGCAGAAGGGAGTGCATGCACCCTTTCTTCGCGGCAGCGATGAGGGCGCCTGCTGTCCGCGGCTAGGGAGCGCCGTTGCAGGCGTATCGATAGATCGGGACGGCGTCGCCTTCGCTGATCGTGAAGTAGGCCAGGCCGTCCGACGCGAATCCCATCGCCTCGCCCTGGTCTTCACCGCGGGCCTCCCACCGCAGCTGCGGCCCGGCCATGGCGGCGGCCACCGAGGTGCCGGCTGCTCGGCTCCAGGCATAGAGGCTGCCGTAGGTGCGCACCGCGATCCAATCACCGCCCGGCGAGATGTCACCGCCGGTGGTGAGCTCGCCCCCGAGCTCGAGCGAGTGCACCTGCTCGAGCGTCACGTTGCTTCCAGCAACCAGCGGCGCGGCCGCCCTGAACAGGACCGACGTGCCGCCGGTCTTCGTGAGCACGAACAGGTCTCCGGTCGAGGGATCGACTAACAGTGTCTCTGCATCGTGGGCGCCGGCCGGGTAGTTGAGCGTGAGCCTCTCCGGCGAGACCCGGATCGTGCCGGTGGCGCCCGTGGGGTCGACGAGCGGCTCGTCGAAGCGGTGCACCTCGAACGAGCTGAGCTTGTCCGGGGCGTTGCCCCCGATGTCCCCGACGTAGATGCGGTTCTGCGGGTCGATCGCGATGTCCTCGTAGTCGTTCGCGTTGACCCCGGACAACTCGACCGTGGCCAGCAGCGTGCCACTGGTGTGGATGGCGTAGATGCGGGCGGCATCACCCGAGTCGTTGTGGACCCACAGCAGGTCCTGATGCTGCCGGCTCGCCACGACGCCCGAGATCTCGTTGCCCGCGCCTCGGTCCAGGTCACCCTGGGAGACGCCGGACGCGAAGCTCGAACAGCGCGCAGGAGCGCTTGGGCTTCCGCCGGTCCCCTGCCCGTCGTCGCCGCCCGTCGCGGACAGGCCGCCGGTGCCGCTCATCATCGCGCTGCTTCCACCGGTGCCGCCCGTGTCACCGATGGCCATGCTCTGACCACCCGAGCCATGCATCGTCGCGGAGCTTCCGCCCGTGCGCTGCGCCGTCGAAGAGCAATCGCAACTCGGCGCGGCGCTGTCGCCCGCCGCGCAGCCGGTCATCCCGGACCTGCCGTCAGCGCAGACGCAACTACCCTCGCAACTCTGCCGGGCGTCAGAGGAATCCGTTTCGCAACCCGCAGCGACGGTGACTCCAGCGAGCGCAGCGACCGCAAGCGCCGCGCGCAACGCCGCTACCAGCCACGCGCTCGGACGCGTGGAAGCCGTGCAAAGCGTCCTGTGTCGGTTGGTGGGATCTGTTGGCACGGGGTGGCTCCTGGCCAGTCGCAGCGTGGACGATCTGTTCACTGTTAGCGCGCGCCCACGCCGCCTGTCACTCGCGGGGTCGGGGCATCTGCGGCCACCGGATGAGCAGACCCGGCAGAAGTTACGTCACCTGCCGACGTCCGTGTTCGGCCCGCTCACCTGGCCGCTCGCCCGGCCGTCGGTGTCGATGTCGCTGCCCCAGCACGTCACGCTGCCGTCGGCGTGCAGGCCGCAGGTGTGGGACGCGTAGACGCTGCTGCTCGCGCTCACCTGCACGTAGTCAGCGCGCGCGTCGGCGGTCGGTCCACTGACGACGCCCGTCACGCCGGCGGCAGCGTGACGTGCTGGGGCAGCGACATCGGCTTCACCGAGGCGATGATCGACACCATCGCGGGCAAGGCGTGCATCGATCGCGATGCGGTGTTCGTGACCGGCTTCAGCATGGGCGGCTACTACACCAACAACCTGGGCTGCGCGCGGCCCGATCTCGTGCGCGGCATCGCGCCGCACTCCGGCGGCGCCAAGGATATGGACTGCGCCACGCCCGTGCCCACGATGGTCATCCACGGCGACGCAGACGGCCTCATCGTGGGCTCGTGCGGAGTCGCCGCCGGCGAGAAGTGGGCGCGCAGCAATGGCTGCGCAAGCACCTCGACGCCGCGCCCGATCATGGGCGGCACCTGCCAGGTCTCGGACGGCTGCCCACCCGATGCGCCGGTGGAGACCTGCATCCTCGCGGGCATGGCCCACGGCTGGTCGGGCGGCACGGTGGGCGCCTACGCCGGCGGCGCCCAATACGAAGACGGCGCGCGCATGGCGTGGGCGTTCTTCGAGGCCCTGCTGTAACGGCCCTGGTCGTCGTCGAGGCCGTTGCCGCCGATGCCGGCGCCACCCCCCGTGCGACGGGAGCTGTCGGCGGACTCCGACGCGCACGCACCGAGTGCAAGCGAGAGCATGCACGACACCGTCCACGCACGGGACCGACCTATACCGGTCAACCTGCTAACTGCGGCGATCGAGGCCAGCGGCGACCGTGCGAAGGTCGGTCAGTGTGGTGCGTGCGGCGGCCCGGCTACTTCAGCGCGCCACCTTCGTAGAACCACGCGAGCGCGTCCGCGTCCGTGCAGATCTTGCTGCCGACGGTGCGCAGGTGCGCGGCGATCTCGTCGGTCATGCCGTCTTCGCGCGCCGCGCCGACCGCGCCCTTGCGCACCATGGAGCCGTGCTCGAGCACCTGGACGGGCGCGGTGCTGATGGTGTCGAACTTGCTCTGATTCGCTTTCATCCACGCGAAGGTGCTGTGCTCGTCGATCGCGGCCCACTGCTCGGGGCTGGGGTCGATGCCGAGGAAGTCGGCGACCTTGCGCGTGCAGCCGGGCAGGTCCTTCTTCATGTCCGCGAAGTGCAGCATCAGCACGTTCGACGCATGCCGTTGCGGCCACCAGCTCGCGATGAAGCCGAACAGCATGCCCTGCATACCCTTGGCGTCGATCACCTCGTTGTAGAAGCTCGGGAAGTCGGGCCGCGCCAGCGCCTGCTTCGGCACGCCCCATAGATCGAAGAAGGCCTGGGTGTGCTTCTCGATGAACTGCTTGAACGAGACCAGCGCCTCCTCGGGGTTGCGGCAGACCACGACGTACTTGACGTCCCTGCCCACGCCGGGCTCGGCGTAGGGCAGCGGGCCGGGTCCGGTGTGCGTCTTGAATGCGCGGCGGCGGTCGGTCGGCATCGCATCCAGGCGAGCGGCGACCTCGGCGATGGGCTGGCCCGGGTGCTCCACGAACTCGGGCCACGCCACGACGTCGTAGATGCTGTCGAAGTCGGCGCTGCCGCCGGTGAGCAGCTGGTGGACGATGTTCATCATCCAGTTGGTGCCGCTCTTGATCGGCACCGAGATGATCACGTCACCGTCGCGAAAGCTCACGTCCTGCTGGCGACTCGGGTCGAGCCACGGAGGTCCGGCCGGCTTGGCTCCACTGGGCGCGGCGTCCGCGGCCCCTGCGGCCCCCGCGGTTGGCTGGTTGGCGTCGGACTGCGGCTGCTCGCTCGTGCTCAGGCTCATGGTGTCTCTCCCGGGAATGACTCGAAGCACAACCTTCGACCTGTGTAATCGCAGTTGCAACGGAGTAAATCGCAGTGATAGCCTGCAGGAATGCAGCTCGATTGGAATAACCTACGTGTTTTCATCGAGTTGCATCGCGCTGGCACCCTCGTCGGTGCGGCGCGGGCCCTGGGCATGGACGCCACCACGGTCGGCCGCCGCGTCGAGCGCCTCGAGGCGACGCTTGGGGGCAAGCTCTTCGCGCACACGCCCGAAGGCTTCGACCTCACCGACCTCGGCCGCCACATCCTGGCATCGACCGAGCAGGTGGAGCGCCACGCGATTGCGGTGCAGCGTCAGGCGAGCGGCGAGGACGCACGGCTCGAAGGCAGCGTTCGCATCACGTGCACCGTCGGCTTTGCCACAGCCCTGATCTTGCCCGCGCTCCCGAAGTTCCGCGAGCAACACCCGCGCATCGAGGTCGAGCTGCTCACGGGTTATCAGCTCGCGGACATCGCACGCCGTGAGGCCGACCTCGCGGTGCGTGTCACGGCGGAGGGTGCGCCGGTGCCGTTGTCGGCAGGTAGTGCCGACGACATCGTCGCCAAGCAGGTCGGGCGCTTTGGCTTCGGCTTGTATGCCTCGCACGACTACGTTCAGCGTCGCGGGGGGCTGAGGACCGGGCGTCTGCTGGCGGGCCACGACATCATCGGGACGACGACCGCCGGGGCGCCAGGACGCGGCTGGCTCTCCGAACATGCCGACGGCGCGCGGGCCATGGTGCGTTGCGACGACGTCACCGCGATCGTTGCGGCCGCACGCGCGGGCCTCGGCGTGGCGCTCCTGGCCACGTTCATGGGCGACGGGATACCGGAGCTGCGTCGACTGGACGGCGAGGGTGCGCTCTATCAGCGCACGGCCTGGGTGCTGGTGCATCGCGACCTGCAACGCGTGGCCCGCATCCTGGCGATGTCGGAGTTCCTGTCGGCCGCCTTCTCGCGGTTTCAGCTGGCGCCCACGTCGGCGTCCCCGGCTTCGTGATGACCACGACCGACCGCCGAGCGCACCTCATGGCGAGGCGCTCTCGAAGGCAACGCCGGCACGTGGCCCGGCCTGTGACGCCATCACACCGGGCGAGGTCGCGCTACGCGTGCGCGACGAGCGCGATCTGGCAGGCGCCGGGGCCGAGCTCCGCGCCCATCGCACAGCAGGCATCGACATAGCCCGACGGCATGTCGGCGAGCTGGGCGTTGGAGAGGGGCTTGAACGTGACTCCGCCGACCTGCTCGATCTGGAGCCCCGCCTCGGCGACGTGGGATGCGAGCTCGTCCGTGGTGTACACGCGCTGGTGCCCGAGCATGTGATCTCCATCGTTGAGATCGGTGACCTGGTTCAGGAACCCCATGTGCTTGCCGAGGTGGCGATGGAACGAGTGCGCGTTGGGCACCACGAGCAGGATGCGGCCGCCCGGGGCCAGCCATGCGCGCAGCTTGTCGAGCAGTCGGACCGGCTCCGCGATGTGCTCGAGGAAGTGCGATGCGGAGATCGTGTCGAACTGCCCGTCGGGGACGTAGTCGAAGACGTCGCAACAGACGTATTCGATACTCGGGTAGCGCGATGCAAAGCGGTCGACGAGCGTCTGTGACATGTCCAGGCCGATGACCTGGCTGCTGGACTCCGTGGAGAGCCGCTCGTCCCAGGTTCCGTAGCCGAGACCCAGGTTGAGAATGCGCCCCGGCCGTAGGTGGGAGTAGAGGTGGTCGCGTGCCGCCGCTACGAACATCGGGTCGATGTCGGCACTCTCGTAGTGCCGGTCAGCTGCCGCGGTCATGCGCTCTCCGTGTGCTTCGGGTAGAGGTTGACTCCAGGATCACCACCTTCGAGGCAGTCACCCGTGGCGAGGTCGAAGACCCATTTGTGGCGCGGGCAGGTCAGTCGACCCTCGCAGACCTCGGCGCGCTCCAGGCTCTCGCCCTCGTGTGGACAGAACTTTGGGATGGTCCACTGCTCACCGGCGTCCCCGACCGAGATGGTTGCGGTCGTGGATGAGCGCTTGCGCCAGTAGTTGACCAGCTCGGCGCCCGAGCCCTCGTCGTGACCAAAGCGAAGCAAGGAATGCAGGACGTCGTCGAAGATGTCGGGGTCGCGTATGAAGCGTGCGCGGGCGGACAACAGGAGGTCGTCCATGGTGACGCTGCCATCCATGAAGGCGCTCAGAATAGGCGCGGTCGAGACGATGTGCAGGTGGGGAGGTGAGGGGCGTCGGCCGGCCAGTCGTTCCCAGGACGCATCGGATTTGTCGAATCTGAACTCGATCGTCCATGCGTAGTCCGTGCCCTCGATCGCATCGAGATCCTGCACGGCCGAGAGGTACATCGCGGTGCCGAGCTCTTTGCCTGCGGCTCGCAGGAGGCCAGAGAGCCTGCGTGCGCAGCTCGCGGCCGACTGGTCGACATCATCCGATGATGGGGCGGGCCCATCCCCGGCAGAGGGGCTCGCGGGCGCGGGCGGATCCTTCGCGAGGAGCTGCCGCCAGTCTTCGAGGCGCACGAAGCGGGGGCCGTCGTCATCCAGCTGCAGCACGCTCCCGGGCGCGGGCCACTCGATGTTCACACCGTCCTCGCGCAGCCTCTCCAACATCATCGACCAGTCCATCGTCTCCGGGTGTGCACCGAGGTGGGCATTGATCGGGTCGGCAAACGTCACGGGCCCGGCGAACGCGATCGCCTGGGTTGGTCGCAGAATGTCCACCGCCGTGCGATAGCCGGCGAGTATCTGGTCGCGTACCGCCTCCACGCGCGATGCAAGGTCCACGTCGTCGCTCCGCAGGTACGGGAACGGGTACCCATTGGCCATGAAATTTAACGTGTACATGAACACGGCGACGGGGCCGCGCTTGGCGACCGCGGAGAGCGTCGCGCTATTGAGGCCGCAATCGTTGGCGTTGATCACCTGGCCGTACTGGGTCTCGAACACACCGATGGAGTTCGTCCGAAAGCGCGGCTGCTCCGGGATGATTCGCAGGTCGCAGCCCGGGGACAGGCCCAGGCGTGCGCCCGGTGCCAGGACGGTCAGGTCGTGGACGTCCCGCAGCGCCTCGAGCGCATCCATGAATCGTCTGTTGCGGAACTCGCTCACCACCAGCGTCTTGCGCGACAGCGAGCGCAGAAACACCGGGTCGAAGTGGTCCGCATGCTCGTGCGAGATGTAGATGTGCGTGCTGCGATCGATGCGCTTGCGCATCGCCTCGAGCGCCGGTCCCTTCGTCTCGGGGTACGCCCGCCAGGAGTCGAGGTGCGCGCGGCCGGAAAACCATGGGTCGCTCACAACCTCGACGTCACCCGAGCGCAGTGCCACGCAGGCCTGCCCGAGGAACTCCATCCCGATCATGCCGCGGATCATCGTGTATTTGCCTGTCACCGACAACCATCGCCGGGAGGGGCTGGAACGCAGCCCGTGAACGCTGCGCGAGCGTGATGCCGCCTGGGCGCGCACAGGATCGCCGCGGCGAACAGCCTCCAGCCGCCATATGGTGAAGTCGAAACGTGTTTCACCAGCGCCAGCGCCATGCTAGGCCTGAACTGTTGGGATAGTCCCGAGTGTGGCCGAACGTGTTGGCGGTCGGCTTTGCACTCCAAGGGACATCGTCGGTGCCGAGGGCCCCATGTGGGTGTCGCCGGACTGTCGAGTGTGTTGGGAGAACGCGATGTCTAGAGCCTGGGGAACCTGTGCGGCGAGTGCACTGATCGCCTTTGGATCGATTTGCCTGTCGGCGTGCACCTCCGATGACAGCGACGACGGCCGCGGTGGCGGTAGCGGTGGCGGCGACGGCGACGGCACCGGCCTCGGAGGAGGCGATGGCGACAGCTTCAACGCTGGCAATGGCAACGGCACCGGGAGCAACGGCTTCGACGAGCCGATGTACGAGGGCGGCGATGCGGAGGTGAGCGCCACGTTCATCTGGATCGCCAACAGCGGCGAAGGCACCGTCAGCAAGATCGACACCCGCTCCATGGAGGAGCTGGGGCGCTACTGGACGAGCCCGCAGAAGAACGGGCACCCCTCGCGCACATCCGTGGGCGGCACGGGCGCGGTGGTCGTTGCAAACCGCGGCGGCGGCGGCGACTTCGGTGCCAACCCGACGGGCGTGGTCAAGATCCACGCGAACCACGACGACTGCGAGGACCGCAACGGCAACGGCATGGTCGACACGTCGACCGGCGCTGCCGACATCAAGGAGTGGATGGAGGACGAGTGCATGGCGTGGTGGACGCCGCTGGACTTCTTCAGCAACCGCCCCATCTCCTGGGCGCCCCCCGCGGGGCCCGACCTGCCGGAGACCGTCTGGACGGCGGGAACGACCAGCTGCCTGTCGGGTGGCTGCAGCTTCTCCGTGCTGCGCCTCAACGGCGACACGGGCGCGATCGAGGAGCGCGTGGAGTTCGGTCCGCTCACCGGCGTGAGCTTCGTCTCCAGCATCGTGGGCGGCGGGATTCCGATCCCCGGCCTCATGCTCCCCGACATGGGCGACACGATCATCGGCAACTACGGACCCTACGGCGGCGCGGCGGACGCGGGCGGCAACTTCTGGGGCTTCAACTCGAACACGATGCATCTCTTCCGCGTCGACGCGCTCACGCTCGAGGCGCGCACGTGGGAGATCCCGATGGCCAACGGCTACGGCATCACGATCGCCAAGGGTCACATCTTTCTGTGCGGTGACCTCGGCATCACCCGCTTCGACCCAGCGACTCAGACGTTCACCGAGAACTTCGGCGCGATCGACACCGGGTTCAACGGCTGCATGACCGATGGCGGCGACAAGATCTGGGTCGGCGGCGGCGCGGACTTCGGCATCAACGGCCTGCACGCCTTCGATGCGAACAGCCTGCAGTTCATCCAGAGCTACGACGTCGGCGGGCAGGTCAAGGGCGTGAGCATCGACTTCGACGGCAAGGTCTGGGGCGTCGGCGGTGGCAGCAGCAGCCCCGACAACGACAAGGCCTTCCGGCTGGACCCGATGACCGGCACCGTCGACATCTTCCGCGGCCTCGTGCAGGCCTACTCCTACAGCGACATGACCGGCTTCGGGCTACAGAACTCCGGCCCCGTCATCGTTCCCGTCGAGTAGCTGCGCATGGGTCGTAGCAACAGTGGGCAGTGTCAGATCGAGGGCACTGTCGCCCAGGGGTTTGAGTCCGTCAGACAACTCTACGAGCACAACATGCGCACGCTGGTGGAGCGAAACACCCAGCTGTGCGTCTACCACCGGGGCAAGCGGGTGGTCGATCTGTGGGCGACGGCGACGGGGGACAGCGAGTTTTCGCCCGACACCCTCGTCAACGTCTTCAGCAGCGGCAAGAGTCTCGAAGCCATCGCCATGGCATCGCTCGTGGGCAAGGGACTGCTCGACTACGACGCGAGGATCACCGACTACTGGCCCGAGTTCGGCGCCAACGGCAAAGGCGAGGTGACGGTTGCCGACCTGATGCGCCACGAGGCGGGGCTGGCCGCGTTGCGTACGCCGCTTCCGCCCGAGGACCTGCTGCCTGCGAGCATCAAGCAAAACAGGGTCGGCGCGGTCATCGAGGGCCACACCCAGAGGTTTCGCGCAGGGGGCGGGAGCCGCAGGGAGTATCACGCCATCTCCCGCGGCTGGATTGCCAACGAGGTCTTCCGTCGGGTCGACCCCGCGGGCCGAACGATCGGTGAGTTCATCGCCGAGGACATCAGCGGTCCGCTAGGCGCCGACGTGGCGATCGGTCTCGAGGAAGCGGACCTGGACCGGGTCTCGAGGGTGTCGCCGCTCCGGCTGGGGTTCCAGCTTCGTGAAGGCCTGAAGCCGAAGGCGCTGGGCAGGAGGACCGAGCTGAACACGTTTCAGATCTTCCGATTGATCGGCGGCATGATCGCGGGGAGGGGCAAGACCACGACCGCCGATGCGCCCCCTCCTTTCAAGGGTCTGAAGGGGTTTGGCTCCTTCAACAGGCCCGAGGTGGTGATGGGGGAGACCCCGTCCGCAAATGCCCACTGCTCCGCGAGGGGGCTGGCGAAGATCGGAGCGATGATGTCTGCCGGTGGAAAGTCGGACGGGACGCAGTACCTGAGCGAACAGGCTTGGCGGGCGATGCACGGTGAGCCCGTCGAGGCGGACATGGGGTTCATCAACACGACCTTCACGCAGGGTGGCGTCAACTCGTTCACCGCAACCACTGCGGCGAGCAGCGACATGGAGACGGCATTCAACGCGGGCAGGGAGGGCTTCTTTGGTTGGATGGGTCTCGGCGGTTCGATCCTCCAGTGGCATCCGCAGCACGAGATCGGGTTTGGCTACGTGCCCACCTCCCTCAATGTCATGGACTTCCTCAACACGCGGGGGAAGGCCTATCAGCAGGAGACGCTGCGCTGCATTGACGGGATGAACAGCTAGCGGCAGCGCGGTGCGCTGCAACGGCTAGAGCAGACGCTCGGCGCTGCGGATCAGCTTGTCGACGAAGTGGTCGCGGATCCTGATCAGTGAAGAGCGTTGCCACCGCCGGCGCACGCTCAGCAGCTCGCCGTCGGGCTTCACCAGGTCGCCCAGCACCAGGTCGTCCTCGAAGTCGTACTCGGTGTAGTCCTCCACCGTGTTCGCGAGGTGCACCGAGTCGATCGTGTTGCTCGCCGACGCGCTCGAGCTCAGCGCCATCAGAAGGACCAGGGTGACTGCCGCTTTCTTCATGTAATTTCTCCTCGTTTTTGGGTCTCACCCCTTCAAACGAGCCACCCCGCGAAATCCGTCGGTCTCTTTGTCGAGCGACGAGAAAACGTGCGACATGTAGACGTACGTCACCGTTTGCGCGAGCGACCACGCAGTCCCGCCGCCCACCTCTGTGGTGGACGACAGGACGGCGCAGAAGACGCGACCGTTGGACGCGCGGCTGTGGTGCAGAGCGGGCCTGCCTACGGCGCGAGTGCAGCCGAGCAGGTCATGAACGCGGTCGCCTCGTCCATGCACGCGGTGACGTCCGACAGGCCGACTTCGCCCTCGTCGTCGCACGCGAACACGGTGTCGAAGTTCTGCGCTGCACAGATGCCGAATGCCAGGTTCTCGTCGTAGCAAGGGTCACCTGGCTTGATGTCCTCGGCGATGCAGTCGGCCGTGCAGGTCTCGACGGTGTCGGGCTCGTTGGGGCAGCCGAGGTCCGCCTGGTCCTGGCAGAAGATGGGGCAGTCGACCTCCAGGTCGACGTCGCTGTTGGTGCCGTCGGTGTCTTCGCCGACGACATAGATGCTGAAGCCCATGACGTCGATGCTGGCCGCTCCACCGTCGAACGTTCCGCCGTCGACGACCTCCCAGGTCTCGTCCGCGTCGTCGTCGAGCCTCAGGATGACCGGGCTCTCCGGCGTGCCGTCGTACGGCAGCATGATCGTGACGGCCTCGTCGAACGTGGTGCCGTGGGGCGTGAATGCGAAGGCCTCGCCGATCAGCGTGGTGCCCGCGGGCGTCTCGAGCGCGTCCACCTGGACCGCGGTGATGCCCACCTCGACGTCGGCGCCGAGCGCACCGGCCGGAATCGTGATCGCGGCGCCATCCGTGCTGGACAGCTCACCGCCACTGGCACCGATCGAGGCACTCACGTCGCCCGAGCTGCTATCACCGTCTCCGTCCCCGTCGCCGTCCCCGTCGCCTCCGTCCCCGTCGCCGGTCGCGGCATCGGACCCCGTGTTGGAGTCGCTGGTGTCATCGTCGGAGCAACCGCTCGCACACAGGCCGAGGGCGAGAAGAATGGAGAGAGCTTTGGTCATGGGCTTCCTTGGGTTCCAGGTTGAACTGCCAATTCGAACGCCACGGCCGCGGCGTGGCCCCAATGGTACCGCCCCTGGCATGACCGGGGAACTGCCGCTCACGCGTCGCCGGCGGGATCGCGTCCCCGGATCCGCTCCATGTGTTCGCGGAGGCGCTCCTGATCGGCGCCATGTCGGCCCAGCACCCGTGCCGTGACCTCGGCGGCCACCTCGAGTTCGGCAGGCACCACATCGCTGGCACCGGCGGCGAGCAGCGCTTCGACGTCACCGACGTATTGCGTGCGCACGAGGATGTGTGCCCCCGGCGCAGCGCGGCGGGCAGCCTTCACCGCGCGCTCGGCCGCGCCAGGGTCGTTGACCACGATGACGATCTCGCGCGCAGCCGCCGCGCCGACGTGCTCCAGCACGTCGGGACTCGTGACGTCGCCGAAGTAGGCGGGCTCCCCGGCCAGCACGGCCGCGCGCACGTTCTCGGGATTGAGATCGACGATGATGTACTCCTGACCGAAGGCGCGCAGCGATCGGGCCAGCTCCTGCCCCGCGAGTCCGAAGCCGGCGATGATCACGTGCTCCGATCTGACCTGATTCGTCGACTCGATGGCGCCAGCGTTGCGAACCCCAAGCAGCTGCGACAGCGGGCTCGCGCGGATGGCCCCCGCGGCCAGTTGCGGACCCAGCGCCAGCGTCAACGGGGTGATGAGCATCGACAGGATGATCGCAGGCATCAGGAGGTCGGCGGCCTCGCTCGAGAGGAGCTCGGTGCCATCCGCCATCCGAATCAGGACGAAGGAGAACTCTCCGATCTGCGCCAGCGACGAGGCTGCCAGCAGCCGCACGCGCATGGGCAGACCCATCAGAGCCGTCGTGACGAAGACGATCAGGAACTTGCCAACCGAGATGACGATGACCAGGCCCAGAACAGAATGCCACGACTGCTGCACGACCTGCGGGTCCAGGAGCATGCCCACCGAGACGAAGAAGATGCTCGTGAACACCTCGCGGAACGGCACGAGCTCGGCGAGCGCCTGATGTCGGTACTCACTGCCCGCGACCACGAGGCCGCCGAGGAATGCACCGAGCGCGAGCGACACGCCGGCCAGTGACGCCAGCCACGCGGTCCCCAGCGAGACGAGAAAGACGGTCAGCACGAACAGGTCCCGCTGCCGTGTGCTGGCGACCATGTGCAGGGCGCGCGGCACCAGCAGCCAGGCGGCCACGACAACGGCCGCGAGTGCGAGCACGGCACCGAGCGCTGCCACACCCGCGCTCGCCATCGACGACGTGGACGCGGCACCGGTGGCCAGCAGCGGGACGGCGAGCACCATCGGGATGACGCTGAGGTCCTGGAAGATCAAGATACCGAGCGTGAGGCGACCGTGCGGTGCGTCGATCTCCCCCCGGGCCTCGAGGCCCCGGAGCACGATCGCGGTGCTCGACACCGCAACGACCAGCCCGAGGAAGATCGCGCTGTGGGTCGGCACTCCGAATCGACTCGTCACAGCGGCGGTGGTGGCCGCGGTCACGCCCACCTGCAGCGCCCCGCCGATCAGGATCGGCCTCCACAGGCGCCGTAGACGACTGAGTGGCAGCTCGAGGCCGATTCCGAAGAGCAGCAGCGCGACGCCGATCTCGGCGAGCATCTCGACCTCGTGAACGTCGTCGATCAGCCCGAGCGCGCGTGGCCCGATCGCCACACCGGCCACGATGAACCCAACGATGCTCGGTATGCCGACGCGTCGCAGCGTCGCGACGACGAGCACCGAGACGACGAAGATGACGACGAGGTCGCGCAGCAGGGGCAGCTCATCCACAGCGGGAGCCTAGCAGGTTGGCCCGCGGGCGCGTGTAGCAGCGACGCGTCCGGCGGCCTGCCCGGTTCGAGCCGCCGGCCACTTGCACGGCAGCCGCATGTCTGCGACACGGGCGCATGGGCAATCCACACAATCCCGAGCACAACCACGTCACCTTTCACGTGCTCGTGGACGGAAAAGAGAAGACGTACTCGGGCGTGGGCCCGGCGCGTGCGGTGGACTGCGTGGAGGCCATCTGGCGTGTCGTCTCCAAGGAGCCTGGCGTGCGCAGCCAGGATGTTCAGCAGATCTACTCCGAGTGGGAGCCGGCCGGCGAGGACCTGAAGTTCCTCGACGCGACCTTCCCGGACTCGGCGCAGCTCGGCTACACCTTCGCGCGCCCGCGGGACGGGCACTGGGCGGCTGCGCTGGCCGCCGCCGCCAAGACCATCGAGACGTCGTCGGACGAGTGAGCCGCCGTCGCGGGTAGGGCGTCGCGCTGCTGCCCGGTGGCAGCGCACAGCTATGGAACCGGCGCGGGCGCGTCGAGCTGACTGTGTTCCAAGTAGTTGCCTCCCCGGCAGGTGAAGGCTGCGGCGTAACGGTAGTGACGCGAGCATTTCGGCGAGTTGACATTGATGGACGACATGCGTAATACACGCATCCATGGCCCACGAGATCACCGCCCGCGAGGTTGCCCTGACCGCTGCACGGCACGCGCCGCGCTCGGGGGTCGAGGTGTGGCAGATGGTGAAGATCGGCACGCTCTTTGGGTTTGCGGACAACGCGGTGCGTGTCGCCGTGACCCGCCTGTGCGCCGCAGGACGACTCGAGAGCGTGGGGGCGGGCAGCTACCGACTGACCCCGGCGGAGCGGAAGCTGCACAAGCACGGCGAGCGGTGGAACAGTGGCGAGGAGCGAGTGCGCCCCTGGAAGGGCGGCTTCCTCGCGGTCTCGCTGCCCGCCCGGACCAACGCCAACCGCGGGACCCGCCGCGCCTCGGAGACGGCACTCCAGCGGCTCGGCTTTCGCGAGGGCGTCGCACCGCGGGTGTACCTGCGCCCGGACAACCTGCGGCAGCGCCGCGGGGTGACGGAAGCACAGCTGACCGACTTCGGGTTGCAGAGCGATGCCGAGGTGTTCGTGATGGGCGGGTTCAGCGACCGCTTGATGCGTGCCGAGTTGTTGCAGCTATGGCCCACCGATGAGATGGAGCGCGAGTATCGGCGCCGAATACGCGACCTGGGCAGGACGCTCGATCGCGCGTCCGACATGGCGCTCGAGGAGGCGCTGGTCGAGCTCTCGGTCGTCGGCGGTGCGGCGGTCCGCACGCTGGCCCGCGATCCACTGCTGCCCGACGAGATGATGCCGTCGGCGAGCCGCGCAGAGCTCACGCAGGTCGGTCTTCGCTACACCGCGCTGGCCCGCTCGCTGTGGACCCGCTTCATCGAGGCACCCAGACTCGAGTTGATCCAAGGAGGTCGTGATGGTCGCTGAAGTCCGAGGTGGGGCGCTGCCCATCGCTGTCACCCTCGCGTTGCTCGCCTGCGTGGCGTCCTGCAGCGACTCATCGTCGAGCACCGACGAGGATGATGCGACTGCGCCCCTCGACGTGCCGGTGACGCCCGCCGCGGGGACCGCGCGTAGGTTGACGATCGCGCAGTACCACAACCTCGTGCGCGACACGTTTGGCGACGAGGTCGTGCTGCCGTCGAAGCTCGAGCCCGACGCGCAGGGTGCGGGCCTGATCGCGATCGGCGCGGGCACGACCAGCATCTCGTCGCGCGGGGTCGAGCAGTACGAGGAGGCGGCGCGGCAGATCGGTGTCCAGGTGACCGAGCCCGGGCCGCTGCGCGAGCGACTGGTCGATTGCGGTCCTGGCACCGAGTGCACCGAGACGGTGGTGGCCCGCGTGGGTCGGCGGCTGTGGCGCAGGCCGCTGCGGGACGAGGAGCTGGCAAGGGTCGTCGCGATCGCGAGCGCCGGTGAGGAGGCCACCGGGGACTTCCATGGGGGGCTCGGCTACGCCATCGCCGCGCTGCTGCAGTCGCCGAAGTTTCTGTTTCGCATCGAGGTCGGCGAGCCCGACCCCGAGCATCCGGGCGAGCATCGCTTCACGAGCTCCGAGATGGCGTCGCGCTTGGCGTTCCTGTTCTGGAACACCGGGCCCGACGAGGCGCTGCTGGACCTCGCGCAGGCCGATGCCCTGGTGTCCGACGAGGGCCTGGGGGCGGCCGTCGACGGGCTGCTGGAGTCGGACCGCCTGGACGAGGGCGTGCGTACCTTCTTCGCCGACATGTTGGGGCTTGCCGCACTCGACGAGCTCACCAAGGACCCGACGGTCTTCGTCCGCTTCAGCAACGAGGTCGGCCCGTCGGCGCGCGAGGAGACGCTGCGGGCAGTCACCCACCACCTGCTCGAGGAGGACGGCGACTACCGCGACCTGATGACGACGCGCACCACCTTCCTCGACCGCCGGCTGGCGGCGATCTACGGCGTGCCTGCCCCCGAGCGCGATGGCTTCGGGATGCACCAGTGGGATGCGGACGCTACGCGGCACGGCCTGCTGGGCCACGTCAGCATCTTGGCCGGCAACTCCCATGCGACCGCGTCGTCCGCCACGCTGCGCGGCCGGTTCGTGCGCGAGTCCCTGCTGTGCGCCGAGATCCCGTCGCCGCCGGTCGACGTCAACACCGCACTGCCGGAGGTGAGCGGCACAGCGCGGACCCTGCGCGAGCGCGTCGCCGAGCATCTGGAGAACCCGTCGTGTGCGGGCTGCCACGCGGCGCTCGACCCGGTTGGGCTGGGGCTCGAGAACTTCGACGGCCTGGGCAGCTACCGCGAGGAGGACAACGGAGCGGTCATCGACGCCACAGGCGAGCTGGACGGCACCGACTTCGCGGATGCCAAGGAGCTGGGCCAGGTCCTTCGCGACCATGCCGACCTGCCGGGCTGTCTCGTCACGACGCTCTACCGCTACGCCACCGGGCGGGTCGAGGAGAGCGGCGAGCACGAGCTGATCGAGGCGCTGACCGAGCGCTTCGCGCTGCAGGGCCACCGCCTCGTTCCACTGATGAAGGACATCGCCACCAGCGACGGCTTCCGCTGTGCGAAGGCGCCCGTGCGTGAAGGAGGTGAGCCATGAGGCTCCGTTCGATCCACCGTCGCACCCTGCTCAAGGGGCTGCTCGGCGGCAGCGCCGTGTCCGTCGCGCTTCCGGTCCTCGACCTGTTCGTCAACAGCCACGGGACGGCCCATGCCGACGGCTCGGCGTTTCCGCGGCGCTTCGGTCTGTGGTTCTGGGGCAACGGCGTGCACCCCGAGCGCTGGGTCCCCGAGGCGAGTGGCGTCGACTGGGCGCTGTCCGAGCAGCTGCAGCCGCTTGCCGACGTGAAGGACCTGATCACCGTCGTGTCCGGCCTGCGCGTGCACGCGGGGAACGATGCGGCCCACGAGTCCGGGCCGGCTGGCTTCCTTACCGGTGCACCGCTGGGGGGCACGGAGTTTGGGCAGCAGTACAACGCGCCCACCCTCGACCAGATCGTGGCGCAGGAGATCGGCGGCGAGACGCGCTTCCGCTCGCTCGAGGTCGGCGTCGCACCGCACACCAAGGGCCGGTCGTACAGTGGTCCCGGCGCGTCCGTGCCGATCGAGACGTCGCCGTTCGCCCTGTTCGAGCGCATCTTCGGAGCGGGCTTCACCGCACCCGGGGAGGACCCGATGCCCGATCCCGGCGTCGGCGTCCGACGCAGCATTCTCGACGCGGTCTCCGAGGACTCGAGGGACCTCATGTCGATTGTGGGAACGTCCGACCGCGTGCGCCTCGAGCAGCACTTCGATGGCATCCGTGAGCTCGAGCTGCGGCTTGCGCGCCTGCAGGACTCGCCGCCGGTCCTCGAGGCGTGCAGTCGTCCCGAGCCACCCGCCGAGGACTACCCGAGCGTCGATGCGCGCCCGCCGCTGCGGGAGATCAACGCGGCGATGACCGACGTGCTTGCGATGGCGCTGGCCTGCGACCAGACGCGTGTGTTTTCGCTCTGGTACTCTGATGGCATGGACCAGACGCTCCATCCGGACATCGACACCGGCCACCACCGCCTCACCCACGACGAGGGCGACGGCCAGCCGAAGGTCAACGCGATCACGAAGTACATCGTGTCCAGCTTCCGCGACACGGTCGAGCGGCTGAGCCAGGTGACCGAGGGTGACGCCACGCTGCTGGACAACAGCCTGGTGCTCGCCACCAGCGACGTGTCCCACGGGCAGCGCCACTCGATCGACGAGTTCCCGGTGCTGCTGGCGGGCAGCGGCTGCGGGCGCATCCAGCAGGGCATCCACTACCGCTCCGAGACCGACGAGAACGTCAGCAAGCTGGGGCTCACCGTGCTGCAGACCATGGGCGTGCAGCGGGACTCCTTTGGTGCCGAAGAAGGTCTGGCGACGGCGCCGCTCACCGGTGTGGAGGCGACATGAGAGCGACGGCATGGATGACACTGGTCCTCGTGGCCTCGGGATGTGGAGATCTCGACGACGACGCGGCCGACGCGGGCACCGAGGACGCCGAGGGTGAGGTCTCCCGGCCCGAGTGCGCGACCGACGCGTGCACCGACCACTTCGCCGTGGCGCAGACCATCGACTACGTCTTTCCGGACGACGCGGGCACGCTCGACGGCTTCGACATCGACGGGCGGGTCAGCGACGAGGACGATACGGAGGGCTGCAACCAGCAGGACTACGTCTCGGCCGACGGACGCGAGGGCATCGACAGCCAGTCGTCGATCCTGATGCGCCTGCTGATGGACATCAACGGGGAGGCCATCGACGGGTACACGAAGACGGCGATCGCGGACGGCGACCTGCTGATGGTCACTGGCATCGAGGGTGTCGACGACCCGATGGACGACGACTGCGTGATCGTCAGCGCCTTCCCGGTGGTGGGCAGCCCGTTCCTCGGCACCGACGGCCTGATCGCCGCCAACCAGACCTTCGACCCGCATCCCGACCACCCGATCGAGCGCTCCGAGTGCGCGTCGATGAAGGACGGCGTGGTCACGGGCGGTCCCTTCGAGTCGATCATGCCCATCTACATCGTCCAGCTCTCGGTCGACGTGCGCGTGCACGACACCCACATTCGCGCCGAGCTACACGACGACGGGTCGATGGACGTGCTGTCGGGTGGCGGTGCCGAGACCGACCAGCTCTTCGAGCTGGTGCTGCAGTCCGGGGAGGCGGCGGAGATCGCGCTCGCGACGGCAACGCTCGACTCGCTCGCCGACCTCGAGCCGAACGAGGAGGGCCAGTGTCAGCAGCTGTCACAGACGATGACCATGGCCGCCACGCCTGCGTTCCTGTTTTGAGCGATGCGCGGCAGCGGCTGCTCGTCGTCGCGATGGCCGGATTGCTCGTGCAGGGGTGCGGCGATGACGGCGCATCCGACACCGATGCCTCCGTCGTGGTGGGGCAGGGCGCTGGAGCGGTCGCGGACGTGGGCAGTACGCAGGAAGAGCTCGAGGCCTTCCTGGACGCACAGCGGCACCGCGGAGATGGCTGGGCCCCCCAGACGGATGAGCCGCGCGAGGCTTCCGATCCGGTCTCGCCCCATGGCCGCGTGCAGGTGTGGCGAAACGACACCCTGCGCGCATCCCAGGCGGCGGGCAACGGTGCGGACTTCGATGCGCCCGCGCACGAGACCGGAAGCATGGTCGTCAAGGAGTTCTACGACGACGCCGACGACCTGCTCGGTCGCGCTGCGATGCTCAAGCTGGCGGGCGATGCGCGACGCTGGGCCTACTACTGCAGTGGCCCAGACGCGCGCTGCATGGACACGGCGCCCACGTACGGCATCGACGCGGAAGCGAGCTGCAGCTTCTGCCACGGCGGCCTGGTGTTCACGCAGGGTCCGTGAGAACCGGCCGCGTTGATGCTGGCAGCTGGGCGCGGGCGGGATCGGACCCGGAGGATCGTCGTCGCTAGCCGGCCCTTGCGTCACCGACGTCCCGATGGCATGCGGGAAGGGGAGGAAACGGATGAGACTTCAGGTGACGCTGCTCGCTGGACTGCTATCGACCGCCTGTGGAGGTTCCACCCCCGGTCCTGGTGCCGACAATGGGGGAGAGACCACAGGCTCATCGCCTTCTACCGAGTCTCCCCGTGTGGCGGGCGGCTACTCGGAGAAAGCCATCGATGCCGAGGATGTCAAAGCCACGGCGGACCGAGCGGTGACGTTGCTGCGTGCGCGCACCGGGGACGAGTCGCTCACGCTGCAGAGAATCGAGCGCGCCGAGACGCAGGTGGTGGCGGGACGCAACACGCGGCTGACCCTCGCCATCACGGGTGACGAGGGCGAGCGCCCCGTCACCGTCGTCGTCTACCGCAACCTGCAGGGCGAGGAGAGCCTGACCTCGGTCGAAGGGCTCTGACGCGAGGCGTGCGACCCCACCGCGGTGAGCGCGACTTCGCGCCAGCTACATTCCGTTGAACATGGCCCACGACACGTCACCCATCGCGCAGGCCCCCATCGAGGAGCTCGACGACTACTGGCACGCGACGGTGCGGTCGCCGTACATCGTCTCCAAGCGATACGATTGGCTGTGGTTTCTGCTGCCCCCGGTGCTGGCGCTGGGCCTGGGCGTACTGGTCTCCACCAGCTCGCTGCCGTACGAGCGCGTCGACCTCTGGGGCCAGGACATGTCGTGGCGCAATGCGCTGCTCGGCATCCTGGTTCAGGCACACCTCGTGGCGGTCGTGTTCCGGTCCCACGCCAACAGCTCGGTCTTCGAGACGTTCCGGCTGCGATTCGTGCTCGTCCCGATCGCCCTCTGCGCTGCGATGAACCTGTCGCTCTGGGTCATGGTGAGCGCCTCGGTGCTGGCGACGTTCTGGGATGTCTACCACTCGGGCGCGCAGACGTTCGGCTTTGCGCGCATCTACGACAGCAAGGCGGGCAACGACCCGGCGGTGGGTCGCAGGCTGGACTTCTGGCTCAATCAGCTGCTGTACGCCGGGCCGATCCTCGCCGGCGCCACGATGATGGCGCACATGGAGGACTTCGGGGAGTTCGAGGACCTGGGCCACGTCCTGTTCCTATACGTGCCGTCGTTCGTACACAGCAAGCAGGCGTACCTCTCGTGGACGATTGTCGGTGGGGGCACGCTCTTCCTCGGATACTACGTGCTCGCGTACGGGCGGCTGATCGCGCAGGGCTACCGGGTCTCGCCGCTGAAGATCTTCCTGCTGGTGAGTACGGGCGCGGTCTCGATCTACAGCTGGGGCTTCAACACCTGGGGCGAGGCGTTCCTGATCATGAACGTGTTCCACGCGGTCCAGTACTTCGGTCTCGTCTGGGCGCATGAGCACGGGAATATGATCGACGTCTTCCGTCTCGCCGGACGCAGGTACGCGAAGCCCATCACCCTGATGCTCTTTGTCGTCATCACCGGGCTCTACGGTTACTTCGTGAAGGCGACCACGTCGGAGGTGCGCGTGATCTGGAGCATCACCACGACCGTCTCGCTCATGCACTTCTGGTACGACGGCTTCATCTGGTCGGTTCGCAAGGGCCAGATTTAGACACGTGCGGCGACCTTGTGATCGTTGCGCGGGGTCGCCCGGGGGTGGCTCAGCGACGGCCGTGCACGTGGTCCTGCCGAAAGGAGAGGCCCAGCCGCAGGGTCGTCTCCCGCTGGTCGTAGAGGTCGAGGCGCCTGCTCATCCCGTCGTGGCCCTGCACGAAGAGGTACGGGCTGAACCATCCCGCTGCGCCCCATGGCCGCAGCGCCGTCACGCGCGATGGGGAGCTGGCCCGCATCGCCGTCGCCGCTACTCCTCCAGGCAATAGACAGGCAGCGCGCCGCTGCGGTTCATGCAGCTGTCGGTGCCATTGCCGTACCAGGCGCGCTGGCCGCCCTGGACGGTCGTGGAGTGGGACATCCCGATCACGGCGTTGCCCGCGGCGACGGTCCAGTCGCTGCAGGTGGTCGACAGCTGGCCGGCCTGGTCTGGCGTGTAGGCGCCTGTGAAGACGCGCCAGGTCCAGCTGCCGTTTCGGTCGCCCTCCTCCACCGGGGGATGCACGAGCGGCCCCGTGCTCAGGGTGGCGAAGTCGTTGGCGACCAGCAGACCATCGAGGGTGACCACGGCACTCCCGTCATCCGCGAATCGACTGATGGCGGAGGATCCCGTCGAGGCGACCAGCGCCTTGAAGCTGCCGCCCAGGTTTGCGCTCGCGACGTCGGCTGCACACAGTGCGTCGGCACCCGCCAGGCCGGTCGTCACGTCGAACTTTCCGGACGACACGAACATGCGCTTGCCCGTCTCCGCGTAGTCGGCGATGTCGAGCGGGTGGTAGTTGTCGATCTGGAAGCAGTAGAGGTGGTAGCTGCTCGTGCACTCGCCGTTGGTGCCCCGGTTCTGCCACTCGCTGGTGGTATCCGAAAAGCCGTACCAGGCGCGCTCGGTGTCGGCGACCGTCCAGCCGGTGCAGTCGGTTCCGCCCCCGCCGTCGTAGTAGCGGCCACCGGAGGACGCGCTCCACACGGACTGCTGCCCCAGGTCGTTGCCCATCGAGTCAATCCGCAGAGCGGCGAGCGGTCCCGTGTTCTGGAACATGTCCCCCGGCTCGTCACCCAGCGGCCGACGATCGACGCGTACCCACCCGCGGGCGCCGGCAAGGCGGTCGCGGGCGTCGACGAGGGTCGTCGAGAGGATCGCGCGGTAGGTGCCCGGGATCCCCGCCACCGTCGCCCACTGCTCGCACAGGGCATCGGCGCCCGCGAGCCCGCCGAGGGCCGCATCGACCCCGACGGGTGAGAGGAAGGCCCAGTTGGGGTCGGGGTCGTCGCAGCGCGTGTCGGCGCCGGTGGCAAGGTCGCCGGCGTCGTTGGTCGTACCCATCGGACACGGGACGCAGACATTTGGGACGCGGCCGGGTCGACAACCAGCAGCGTCATCGCTGCAACCAAGGATCCAAGTAGAGTGTGGCGTATCGGGCCATCCCCCTCTGAGAATATGCACCCCACTGTACCCCCCGGCGAGCTGCATACAAAGGCACCGGGCGGGCGAACATGCGCTCGCCGCCTCGCCATGCAAGTGCAGTATTTGCGGTGCGATTCCCCTGCGTACAGTCGTGCGACGGGGCCGCGGCCGGGGGCTCGAAAATGACGAAGAACGTGAAGAGTTGACGACGGTGCTCGCCGGACGCCACCGACAGGCCCACCGTCGACGCGAGCCCGGGGGCAGCGACCGTAGCCGGCGCTGCAGCAGCACCTGCTGAGCTTCTTCGAGACCACCCGCGCCCGCGGCGATGGGCCGCCAGGAGTCGTCGCCCGTGGGCTTGAGCTGCTAGGGTCCGCGCCATGGGCGGTTGCACCCAACGCGTTCGACGGTGGGGTATCGGCTCGGCGCCCGGCCGTCGTGCGGGCGGTGCCGTCGTCGCGCTGATCGCAGTCGCCTCCGCGACGACGCCTTCTCGAGCCCTCGAGGATGCCGCGGGCGCCGAACGCGAGTCGGAGGGGACCACAGACGCCTCCACGGATACCTCCGCACCGGTGTCCGCGCCCGTCCGCCCGCGCGAGGAACCGGAGGCCTCCGACGCGGCGCCCATGGGTGACTCCGGCATGCGGAAGTTCACGCTGGAAAATGGCCTCGACGTCGTTGTCGCCGTGGACCGGCTGCGTCCACGCGTCGGCATCGCCCTTCAGGTCGATGCGGGCTTCGAGGACGACCCACCGGAGTACGAGGGCCTGGCGCACGTGACGGAGCACGCGATGTTCGAGGGCGCGGCACACTCGCGCTCCGGGGACTACTGGCATTCCCTGCGCCGGCTCGGAGCAACGTACGTCCAGGCGATGACGGGCGAGCGACGGACGGTCTACCTCTCCGAGGTCCCCCGCGACTCGCTTGCACAGGCGCTGTGGATCGAGGCGGAGCGCGCGGCGCTTGCGCTCGAGCATCTGGACGCCGACGGGGTGCGGCGCGCGGTCGAGTCCGTCATCGATGAGGCCAAACACCGGTCCCGCGATACCTTCGGTGTGGCGGTGCAGGCGATCTACGGCCCCGGCCATTCGCTTGCGCGCCGTGGTTCCTTCGAGGTCGAGCACATCGACCTGGATGAGGTGCGATGGTTCGTCCAACAACACTACGACCCGTCCAATGCCACGCTAGCGCTTGTCGGGGACCTGGAGATAGACGCAACCGAGCGTCTCGTGCGCGACATCTTCTCGCGCTGGGCTGCCCGCCCCGGGCTAGGCGCGAAGGCGCATCGGGCGCGGCGAGACACCACTGACCGGCTCACGGAGAACACCGTCCTTCACGAACACGCACGTCTCTGGCGCCAGCGCCTGAGCATCGTCTGGCCCGTCGCCGATGCGTCGATGCACATGACGCTCGAGCTGCAAGCCATCGCTACCGCGCTGCGTACCGCAGTGCGTGATCGTGGGCTCGACCATGCGGGGGTGCGGGCCCATGACCTGGGTCCGGGCAGGCCGCGCGTCTTCTCCATCATGCTTTGGCTCCCGACCACGCACGGATTCGAGCTCGCATCGGGCGCGCTGCAAACGGTCCTCGAGCGTGTCTGCGCAACCGATCGCCCCCCGCAGGTCACCACCGAGCTGGCCTCAGCGATCGCACTCAATCGGCAGCACGCAATCCTGACCTGGGACCTGTACGCGCATAGGGCCGCCGCGCTGGCCGGCAGGCCGGAGGAAGCCTCGTATGCGAGCCTCCGGGCGCAGCTGCAGGCCCACGCAGCCCTCACGCCGGAGGGCGTCGCTGCCACCTGCCGTCGCCTCCTGGTCGACGGCCGCAGGGTCGAGGTCTGGACCGGCTGGGACGAGCACGGGCTGTGATGCACCGCGCCCGTCGACTGGCTGTGGCCGTCACGCTCGTCGCGTGCGCGGCATGTCGCGCATCACTGCCCGCACCCTCGACACCGCTGAGCGCGACCCGGGCGGATGCCTTTGATGACATGCCGCAGTCCGGGCCCCACCGCTCGACCCATGGTCCCAGCACCCAGCAGCTGCGGCTCAACAGCGGGTTCCCGCTCCACGTGTTGCACGTGCCTGGCTACCCCCTGTCGGTCGGCAGCCTCGTCACGCACGCCGGCACCGCATCGCGGGAGTGCGCAGGCGCTATCCGCACAGTCACGGTCGAGGCCTGGCGCGACGCGATGGAAGCGCTGGACCCGGGTGCGAGGCTGACCGCGCAGACGCAGCATGATCACGTGTCCATCTCGTTCGCCGTCGACTCGGCTGCGCCCAGCCGGTTCGCCGCAACCATTCGCCGTGTGCTGGAGGCGACGCCGAACGCAGCTGCGATCGACCGCGCGCGCCGTCGGGCCGAGCGTGCCGCAGCGGACGGCGAACTCGGGGGCGCCGGCACGGCGGTCGCGGTGCTCAACGAGTGGAGAACCGGCGAGCGCCGGGCCACCACGACCCGAGTACTCGCTGTCGAGGATGCGAGCGTGGTGCGATGCCTGGCCACCCTTCGACATCCCGACCACCTCACGCTTGCGGCGTCGGGCGGACTGCATGGGGTCGCCCTGCAAGCCGAGCTCGAGCGGTCGCTGTCGGGCTGGGCCCCGTCGGCGGTTCGCGATCAAGACAAGGCGCCGTTCACGCCACCGCCGCTCGATCCCCCCCTGCTCGTTGTTAATCGGGACGTCGAGAGCGTCGCGGTGGCTGCACGGCTCGCAGGGCCCGGCGCGAGCGATGGCGACTACCCGGCGTTCGCCGTCCTGGCGCACCTGTTTGGACAGGGCGGTGGAAGCCGCATGTCGGAGGTCCTGCGAGGTCGGCTCGGCCTCACCTACTGGGCGGGTTCCGATATCGCGGTGATGCGTGACGCGTCGTCGCTCACGGTACGGACGTTGGTCGACGCAACCCGCCTCAACGAGGCGCTTCGGGGGCTCGACCGCGCCGTCGCTTCGATGCGGAAGCTCACGGATGGCGAGATCAGCGCGGCGACGGTGTCCCTGCGGGAGCGCTGGCTACGAGCCATGGAGCGGCCGGCTCTGGCGGCTGACGAGATGGCGAGCAGGGCTCGCTTCGGCGACGACCCCGGCGAGTCGCTCCGAATGCGTCTCGATGCACTCGCAGCCCTGACCCCGGACGCCGTTCGCGCTGTGGCCGATCGGTACTTTCGGCGCGACGAGATGCCGATCGTCGTCGTCGGACACCAGAGGACAGTGCTGACCCAGCTCCAGTGGTCGGGGCGTAGCTACGACTTGATGGATGCTCGCTACCGGCGGATCCGGGGCGGTCCCTGAGTACGCGGCCGACCGCGCCGCCACGACGATGCACTGCGGCCATTCGTGCTATCTGGCGCGGATGGCTTCACCACTGCGGCATGCGCGCGCGCGGGCGCTCAAGGCGCTCTTCCGAGTCCACGGCGTTGTCTACGAGGCGACCGACGGGCGGCTCGGTGCCGAGCTCGGCCTGCCCATGCTGATGCTGACGGTGACCGGACGTAGAAGCGGCGAGCCCCGAAGCACACCACTGGTCTACTTCGAGGACGGTGGCAGCTACGTGGTGGTCGGTTCGGACGGAGCCGCCCGGCGCGACCCGCAGTGGTGGCGCAACCTCCAGGTCGATCCCAGCGCTCGGCTCCGCGTGGGGCGCCGGGTACTGGCGGCGACCGCGCGGCTTGCCGAGGGTGACGAGCGAGCACGGCTGTGGGAACGCGGCAAGCTCGTCAATCCGGCATGGGCTCGCTATCAGCAGCGCACGGAGCGACAGCTGCCGGTGGTCATCCTGACGCCCGCGCCCTGACGCAGTCCCGGGCGTCGACGGTGGCTTGTACGGCCGGCGCCGCTACACGCCAGGGCGGTGCTCGCCCGCGCGACCCGCACCTGCGCTGCCCGGGGTGCTAGGATGGCGTCTCCCCACGATGATTGTTGAATGCAAGAGCTGCGGCGCCCCGCTCGACCTCGCCGACGGCAAGACGTTCGCCAAGTGCCTCTACTGCAAGACCCCGCAGCAGGTGCGCGAGATGCGGACTATCTCCGCGCAGACCCCGGCCGACTTCAGCCCGCCCAGGGAGTGGCAAGGTGCGTCCAGGACCCGCCCGACCGTGATTGCCGTCGCGGTGCTGACGATCATGATGGGCGTCGGCACAGCGCTCTACGTGATGGCCATGATGCCCTCCGCCGTCCCCCCGCAGCCGGTGACACACGCCCCGGTGGTCTCCGTTCAGGACAGCCCGGTGCCATCACCTGCACCGCCGGCTGCAGATGACCCGGACATCGTGGTGGAGGCTGGGGCTGAGGGTGCGCCGCGCGAGCGCGGGCCCGCCGCTGCGCCGCGCCCGACCGCGCGCAAGGGTTCCGGTGCCAAGCCCGCGAGCAAGCGCCCGTCTACACCGGTGATGAGCAAGAAGGAGGCCCAGGAGGTGCTCGAGCCCGAGCTGCTGGCCTGCATGAAGAAGCACGCGACCCATCATGTGATCGTGCGCATCGGCCAGGGCTATCGCGGCAGGAAGACCGGACCGCTGGGTCCGCTCGCGATCGTCGACAAGACGACCGTGAACTATGCAGACGCCCCGAAGTTCAAGCGCTCGCCGCTCGGCAAGTGCATGCAGGTGGCCATCTCGGGGCTTCGCGCCGACACCGCCCGCGGCAACTACATGTACTTCGGCCTCGTCAACAAGGCGGCCCCGGATCCACTGGAGGGGGCGAACGCGAAGATGAGCCACGAACAGGGCGTCGCGGCGATGACCGCCCACGATGAGGAGGCGCGCGACTGCGCCCGCCGACACCCCGACGGGGCCACCGAAGGCAGGGTCGTTCGCGTCCAGGCCACCTTCCGGGGCGTGGACGGCAAGGTCTCCCGCGTCGAGCCGCTCTACCTCGATTCGAAGTCCCCCTACACCAAGTGCATCAAGGGCGTGTACCGCAAGGCCACCGTGCCGCGCTTCCGCAGGCTCTCCGAGAAGCACATGCACAAGCTCGCCCCCTGACGCGCACCCCGGGAAGACACACGAGCACGGCCGATGATCGACGAACTACGCGACTGGCTCGAGGACAATGCCGATGGCGTCAAGGCGGTCGCGGCGGCGCTCGCGGGCGCCATGGTGCTCTGGTGGCTGCTTGCCGATCCGCCGGTGGAGGTCGGCCCGTCGCCGGGAGCCGGAAGCCGCGTGGTGATCCTGCTGCACGGACACGGCGCCTCCAAGACCGACCTCGAGCCCCTCGCCGAGGAGCTCGCGCTGTTGGCGCCCGGTGTGAGCTTCATCATGCCGTCCGGGACCCACCGGGCGATGATGGGCCGGACCTGGTACCCGAGCTTCCGCGAGGACTCGCAGGAGGCGGTCCGCATGCGCATGCTGGAGATCCGGGCCGAGGCCCGCGAGGTCGTCACGGAGATCGCACAGGAGCTGACCTCCGACGGTGTGTCGCCGAACGAGATCTACGTGGGCGGTTTCTCCCAGGGCGCAACCGTGGCGCTCGATGCGGTGCTTGCGGATGAGCAGGGGCTCGGCGGGCTGGTCTCACTGTCCGGCGGTGCGCTGCCGCTCGACCTCGCGCTGCTCGAAGCGCGGGGGCCGGTGCGGGCATTCGTGAGTCACGGCGTGTCGGATAGCGTGCTGCGGATCGGCGGCTCGCAGGCGATTGTCGGCGCGCTGCGCGCTGCGGACCACCCCGTGGAGTTCATCGAGTTCGAGGGACGCCACGAGATCCCCGACGAGGTGGTCCAGGCGCTCGGCGCGTTCCTCGCCGAGCCGTGACGCGCCCGTCTGCAGTCGTGTGCAGAACACCCGGCGAGTGGATCCCATGGACGGCGTGGGGAATCCGGCCGTCTAGATCTTCTGCCAGGAGAAGGCTGGAGTGGCACCGGTTGCGCTGGAGAAGACGTCTGCAGTCGTGGTGGTCGGGAACTCGATGAACAGCGTTATCTGGTTGCCGGTTTCGTCGATCATGTCGCCTTCGCAGTCGGCCGCGTTGTTGTCGAACGTCACATGGTAGTCCACGCGGAATCGAGCATCCGGGCTCGCCGGCGCCTCGAAGGTGTAATCTGCCGTGATGCGCTCTCCACTTGTCGATGAGATTGTGTAGCCACCCGACGCATCGAACGTGTTGGTATAGCTGCAGTCTCCGACGACGTGGCGCCATGAACCGATCACGGCGTTGTCCGTCTGGCTGCCAGTCCCGGCCGAGTCACCATCGCCGTCACCCGCGGCGGCCTCGGCGGCGTCACCGTCGCCATCGCCACCGCCTCCCGCAGCTCCCGCTTCGCCGTTCGGGTCCATCGATCGGCTTGATGGCGGCACTGCCTCGGCCTGGGAACCCTCGCCGCCACAACCGGCGACCGTGAGGAGCAGGCACAGGTGGCGGGCGAGTCGGTGCATGAGGCTGTCATATCACGACGTCGCTTTGGTAGCTTCCCAACGATTGAGCTCGGATGGTCGAATGGTCCGGCGAGCCGAGTTCTCGGCCCTACCTCGCCTTGGACCTCGGAGCCAGGCCGGTTTATGTTTCCTATCCCCGGTTTGCAGGGCACTTCGCAGGACGTGCTTGACGGCGATCAAGCGCGGGGGCGGACGGCCTGCTCAGGTACGCGGCGCTGCCTGTGCTTGGGCTAGAGTGCTTGAGTGCGCTGCGTTAGCAGCTGCCCGTCGGGAGGACATGAGCATGGCGTCGAACCGCGAGACCTTCTGGGACAACGAGAGCTTCGCCTTCGTGGGCAACTCGCAACGCAAGCCATTTCCGCGTCTGTCATTTGAAGCGCTCAAGAAGCAGGGACGCACCGTGTTTGCGGTCGACCCGAGCGTGTCGTCGATCTCCGGCACCAAGGCCTACGACGACCTCGCATCGCTTCCGCAGTCGGTCGGCGCCCTCGTGCTCGAACTCCCCAGAGATGAAACGGCTGCATGGGTGCAACGGGCGGCCGACGTGGGCATCAAGGAGGTCTGGATCCATATGCTAAGGGATACCGGCGAGGCCCGAAGCATAGCCGAGGCAAATGGAATCAACCTACGCGTCGGCAGTTGCGCCATGATGTACGTGTCCAAGGGACTCTCCTACCACTCGGTGCACAAGCGCTTGGACCAGGCCCTCGGTCGCTACTAGGGCAATGCGTCGGCGACGCTACGGATCCAAGTTCTTCTTCTGCTACCTACCGCTTGCCAGCGTCCGTGTGCGACAAGCTGTCACTCCGTGAGTCGCTACAGATCGCGAGGCGACTGTCCCGTTTATGTTTCCTATCCGCTGAATGCACAGCACGTCCCTTCAGGGGGCCGCATACGACCGCGCTTCCCGTCACGCCGCCACCCGAACCGCCACACCGACGGTACACAGCGTCGTTTGCGGGTCCCCGCAAACGAACGAAGCCAGGCACTTGGCGGATTGTGCTGGGATGGTGGGTGGCACATTGCGGGTCTACCGCAACCCGCGCCTACCAGACCTGCACCCATTGGAGGATCTCGAGCGGGTGGGCAGCCTGACGATCGAGGAGAACGCTGGCCTCGTCGAAATCGCCACCATCGGGCTGGTGTACCTGGACCAGATACGGCACCTGGACATCCTCGATAACCCCGGGCTCTCACAGTGCCTCGCCGAGGGGCAGCGCGATGCGCTCTACGACGCGGGCAACTTCGAGTTCGACGACTGCGAACCCCCGACCCGCCACGAGGTCTCCCGCGTCTACGGCAACCGGACGGACTGCGGCTGCCAAGCGGGCGGCAGCGGGTTCACGTCGCGACCCTGCGTACCGGACGGCGAGTGTACGGAGGACGCGGATTGCCACCCAGCGTTCCAGTGCCGGATTCCGAACGGCCAGCCGACCGGTAGCTGCGAGTGCGGAGGAGACACCTGCTGGTGCGAAAAGGGGATCCAACAGTGCGAGCCCGCCAATGGTTACCCCTTCGCAACAACCATTCTGGTGTGCGAATGCATAAACCTGTAGCCGCCTGAAGGGGGGCGCCGAAGGCGCGTGCACGCCCTGCTCCCGTAGACGAGGTGTGGGCGAAGGACAGCCACGGTGGGGTCAAGGAGCTGTGCGATCCGATCTACCAGGCCCTGCTCGGCGCCCTGGCCGCGAACATCTAGCAGCCCGACCCACTGAGTACGGAAGTCCGCGCCGGCACTGGTAACCCCGTGGCCGGCGCGTCGACGCCTGCAGCGACCATCCGGGAGTTGCCCGTGGCCGAACTACGATGTCCCCGCCGCCGTCTTCTGCGCGATGAAGCGCCCGTACAGCCTGTCGTTGATGCAGATATGGGTCAGCAGCCAGCGTCGCAGAAACTCGATGACCTCGGACGACACGCCTTCGAGGCCACTGATCTCGAATTTCTCCTTCAGCGCCTGGACCTCGGCGAGCAACGCCTGGTGCTGCCGCACGTGGTGGTCGAACTGGGGGTAGCCCACCTCTCGCATGAGCAGCTCCTCACCCGCGAAGTGATAGACGGTATAAACGGCCAGACCTTCGAAGGTCTTCAGCAGGGACTCCCGGTCGCGCCCCGCGACCACCGCCGCATGCAGCTCGTTGAGCAGGCGTATGAGGTGTAGATGCTCATCGTCCATGGCCGCGACCTGGACACTCATCGTGTCGTTCCACTCGATCAGCGCCATCTGGCCTCTTCCCTCAACCGTCATCCGACTGCGCAGAGGCACCGTGCCTCGTCTCAATCGGCATCAGGTTAACGTACATCAGGTCGTGTAGGCCACCTGAGACGCTGCGGAAAGCGGTCGAAACGCGCAATGCGCCCTGGTGCCGGGTCAACCCCCGCGAGGCACGCACGTCGCTGCTTGGGGTAGCGCCTTCAGAGCGGGTCGAACTTGCTGAACAGGAAGGGGGTCATCTCGTCCGCGTCGAGCTCCTCGAACTCCGGATCGATGCGAATCGAAGTGTTGGCCTTCAGGTAGGAAGCACCGAGGATCTCGGACGGCTCCATCAGGCATATGGGGTCAAACGGTGACTCGTTGAAGCCGAAGCTCACGTTGTCCATCACCTGGAAGGAGTGGATCTTGTCGACTTGAGCCCAGAGCTTCATGAGGCGCGGTTTGTACGCGTACAGCGGCCCCTCATTGCCCAGCAGCGGGCCCATCACCTGATGCAGGTGGTACGTGGGCTGCTCCAGAAGTGAGGTTACCCCCGAGGGGTCGGCCTCACCCGGCATGACCTCGCCGCTCGCCTCGATGATCGGGATCCCCCGGCGGCTCGTCTTCCAGGAAAACCGGTTGCCCTCCCTGCCGTACTCGAACTGCCCGACCTTCTTGGCGGTTCCGATCATCTCCCGCCCAGCGATGGCGCCGATGTCAGTCTCGATGAGAATCGAGATCGGATACAGGCCGATGCTTCCCTTGTACTCGACCACCGCGCCAAGGATGTTCTCCAGGTAGCCCGCGTTGAGCCCGTCGTTGCCTTCGCCGTCGTTGAGCTTGAGCTGCTGGACGCAGACGTTGATCAGGGGCATCTCCGCCACGAACTTCAGGGGCGGCGGGATGAACCGGCTGACCATGTCGACGTTCTTCGTCTTGAAGAGATACGTGTAGTACTCGGCGTCGAATAGCTCCCAGCGCACCCGCGCGGCCATGGCCCGGGCTTCCTCCGGATCCAGGCCGTAGAGGGGCTTGATCTCGAATCCAGTTGGATTGGTCTTGGGCTTGAGGATCTCGTAGTTCACGGGCTCTTCTCCTTGGTGCGGCGGGTTTTGCACCGTTTTGGACCGTCGGACCTGCCTTCGTGACACTTTGTCACGTTATGCATACGTGATATTGTCTCACGTTATGGATGTCAAGCGCGGTCCCCAGACGAAGGCCCAGATGCGCCGCGCCCCCGAGCAGGCGCGCAGTCGCGACCGGGTGGAGCAGATCCTGGCGGCGGCAACGGAGCTGATACGTCTGACAGGGAGCGAGCAGATGACGATGAGCGCCATCGCCAAGAAGGCGGGCATGTCGCTGCCCTCGATCTACAGGTACTTCCCGGACAAGAGCGCGCTCATCCAGACGCTGGCCAATCAGTACATGGCCCTCGTTCGCGTCGGCATCGAGCAGGCGCTGGCCGGCGTGGACGGTCCGAAGGAAGCCCGCGTCGCGCTGCGGTCAATGATCCGGACCTACTGGTTGCTGTACCGCTCCGAGCCGGCCTACCGCGACGTTCTGACGGCAATGCAGGCTGATCGCCGGCTGGCGCTCAGTGAGCTTGAAGACAGCCGCACCGCCGCGGCACTGCTGGACGCCAAGCTGCACGGTCTCGTCCCGGTCGAGGTCGAGGGCAAGCTCGACACGCTCACCTTGCTGGGCACGCACCTCACGGCGGCGGTCATGCGGCTCGCCCTGCTCACCGATGAATCGGAGGGGGAGGCGCTCGTGGAAGCGTGGATCGACATCGTTTGCGCGACACTTCTCGACAGCAAGGCATAGCCCGGTCGGCAAGCACTCCATTTCGTCACGCGGACGATGACCGACGCCGAGCCCCTACTCGCGCGTGCCCGCCGGCGGCCCGCGCTGCGCGAGGTATTCGTGGACCAGGTGCGCGAGTACGCAGTCGATCAAGGAGCGGCTGATACGGCCACGTGCGGTGCTCGGCGAAGTACTCGAGGTCCATGCCGGTGACGTGGAAGTGGCTCATAGAGCGAATCACAGAGAGGGAGAACGGAAACTCGAGCCGCCGCGCCCCGCTCGGCCCTCCCGGCAGGAGTCGAGCAGCTTCGACAGCACGTTGCTCTACGCGTGCTCAGGGTCGACCTCGCCGCCCCACGTGAAGGAGTCGCCGTAGAGTGAGACGCAGGCCTTCCGCGTGTCGGCGAAGGCCGGGATGAGCAGCGAGCCGGTCTCGTCGTATTCGTCCGTGCCGTATACCGAGGGCGCCGGCCAGCCCAGGACCGGGTCCCGGTCCGCGATGTAGCTCTCGAACCCATCTGCCTCGGCCGGTCGATAGAAGACTCCGCGCGGCTCCAGGTAGCGCCCGACGCCGAACGCGACGAGCTCCATCGCGCCGAGCAGGACGACCAGAATCGTCAACGACCCTACGACCTTGACGATCGTGCGGGGTCCGCGTTTCGGTGGCTGCGTTGCTGCGCTCATCGCTCGGCGAGCCTATCGATGCACACGCAGCCCAGCAACCACCGCTGCTCCATGCTCAACACCGTGTATGGATCCACGCTGCCGCTCACGACCGGCGCGGGCTCCCCCCACCCGGACTTGCAGACACTTCACGACCGTCCCCCGTGCCGCACGACCTCGTGCCCCTGTTCTGCATCTGATGCCCCCCGGACGGTCGCGCGCTCCGCGCGGGTGGCGGCTGCCGGTGGACGCGTAGCGGATGGTCAACGACAGTCGGGTCGTGATGGCCGGTTTTGGCCAGAACCATCCGACCTGGCAGCACGACGCGCTGCCACTGGTGACACTGTGGCCTCCCCGGATCGGCTGCTAGTGTGAAATCGTAAGCGATGGACACCGAGACACTAATCCACGGAGTCGTGCAGCAGACGATGGTCCTCATCGGACACCTGGCGACCGCCGGCGGCGTCCGAACGCCGCTGGCGCGAGTCGCCGACCAGGTGTTCCTGGATCTGACCGAGGAGCTGCACCGTCAGGGTGTCAGCAAGAACGTCATCTCGGACATGTTCGGTATGGCGCTGCGCACCTACCACCGCCGCGCGCGAACACTCGCCGCATCGCGCACCGACAGCGGGCGCGGCGTATGGGACGCGGTACTCGCACACATCCGCGACCATGAGCCGATCGCGCTGCGCGACATCCTCGACCGCTTCCGCCGCGACGATCCGGTGGTGGTCAAGGGAGTCGTCCAGGACATGACGCAGTCGGGCTTCGTGTACAGAAGCGGGCAGGGTGATGCGGCTGTCTTCAGGTGCGCCGACGCGGCGGACTTCAAGACCGGCCACGAGCGCTCGCGCGCCGAGGCGATCGAGTACCTGGTGTGGATGACGGTGTACCGGCAGGGCCCGATGCGACGCGATGAGATCGTGACCGCGGTCGGTGCGGATGGAGCGCCACTCGACAGCGCGCTCGACCGTGTCCTGGGCGATGGCCGTGTGACGGCGCGTCACGAAGCTGGGCAGGTGGTCTACGAGAGCCCCCACTTCGACATTCCCGTCGGTGCATCGCAGGGCTGGGAGGCGGCCGTCCTCGATCACTTCCGGTCGCTCGTGAGCGCGGTCTGCATCAAGCTTCGCGACCAGGCCACCGGAAGCGGTGCGGAGGCGACGGGCGGCACGACCCTCACGTTCGATGTGTGGCCCGGCCACCCGCTCGAGTTCGAGGCGCGCGGTCTGCTCGAGGAGACGCGCAAGCGCGCCGAGGAACTCCGCGCGCGCATCGATGAGCACAACCGCCAGCAAACGCGACAGCCCGAGCTGCAACCGGTCGTCTTCTACGCGGGCCAGTACGTCCGAACCGACGACGGCCCCAGCGGCGGACCGGACGACAAGTAGAAACCCCTGCAATGGAGCACACGATGACGCAAGACCCCGCAACATGCGCCGCCACCCACGCCGCGCTGTACCTCGGCCTGCTGATGACCGCAGGCTGCGTCGACTCCTCGCCCCGCACATCGAGCTCGAGCAGCTGGCTGCTGTGCGACACGGCCCGGGACTGCGAGATGGACGGGATCCCTCCCAACTGCGAGGAGGGCTACTGCGTCGACCCGGCCGGTGCCCGCATCGCAGCCCCGATGGAGTGCGCGGAGACGTTCGCGGCGCCGATCGACCCCTTCGACACCTGCGACACCCTCAGCTCCGAGTGGACCGTGTACGGCGATGCCTCACTGTGCGAGTGCGTGCAGCACTGCGAGGGCAACGAGGAGTGCGCCGAGTATCAGGTGTTCGACTACAACCCCGACGAGCGCTCGTGCATCGTGGATGCGACCTGTGTCTCGACGGGGCGCGGCTACATCGCCTACGCCTTCGGCGACAGCTTGCCCGACTCGGATGGCGACGGGATCCCGAACGTTGCGGAGGTCGACGAGAGCCGTGACGAGGGCAGCCAGGGGCGCGAGGGCACGGACTCCTACTGCGAGGACTACTGCCGCATGGAGGCCCAGTGCCTCATCGTGTCGACACAGGACGGCCCCGATGACTGCTACTCGGACTGTGTCCGCTGGAAGGCCGGCCACCGGGGCTGCGGCTTCGACGACTGGCTTGGTTGCGTCGGCGTCCTGAGCTGTGAGGACGCGGTCGAGTTCTTCATCGCGCACCCCGACGGGGTTGGGCCGCAGACGCCCTGCGCCTACGAGTACGAGCAGATGAGCTGCCTCGACTTCGAGCCGCGCCAGGAATACGACTACCCCGGAAACTGAAGCGCTCATCGAATGGCGCTCATCGCTCGAGTGCGCGCTTGACAGCGACTCCGTCACCCGTCGGCGTTTGCGCTGAATCCTCGCTGTCGCCACCACGTCCTGTGCCCGTGCAAAGCACGGAACTACGCGCGCCTCTCTCTCGGGCGCTGTCGCTAGCGGCAGTCGTCGTACTCGCATGCCAGGGGTGTCCATCGACCCCGCGCACGCCACGCCCGGTGCAAGACCCGCCGCCGAACCCGCAACGCGACAGACTGCACACCGGCGATGACCACGTGCAGCGCGACCAGGGGCCGACTGCCCCTCCATCCGACACACCGGCCGCGGGAGGCGGTGCGTCGGCATTCGCGGGTCAGTGGGTGGTCTACCACGCGTTTCGCGGCGGCCATCAGCAGACCGTGTATCGGTTTGAGTCCGACGGCCGCCTTCGGCAGGGGGCGTCCATCGGCGCGCCGAGGGCCTTGTCGGGTGAGATGCGGGGGACGGGTCGAATTCGAAAGGGCCCACGTTCCACGAAGGGGATCATCATGCAGTGCCGGTTCGGCGACCGCTGGCGTGCGGTGGACGAACGCACGCTCGCGATCGAGGGCGTGTGCACGGGGGGGAAGCGGCAGATTCAGCTGACGTTCTCCGAGCACTGGGAGCTCGGGTCGAGGAAGCTACTGCCGAAGATCTCCGTGGACTCGGAGACCGACTGGGGACCGCTGAGCTGGGCCTGGATGATGACGAAGTGCACCGACGAGGAGATCGCGCTGCCGCCCGCTGGTGCGCGCGGCGCGCTCGGGTGGGGGTGTCGGTTCGAAGAGCCAGCGGACGAGTAGCGGCGCGGCAATGCGGCCGCGTGGGCCATGGTACTGTGACGTCATGGCGTGGCCCTCGCACCGAATGTGGTCGTCGCGGTGTCTGCTTGCGGTTGGCGCGGCGTATGTTGGCGCGGGCTGCTCGGAGTCCGGGGACGGTGCGGGCTCCGGGATGCCAACCATGGGTGCAGGCGACGGCGGTGCCGATGGCACTTCGACGACGCAGGACGCGACCACAGTTCGCGACGGCGGCGCGTCGGTCGGCGCGACCGCTGTGTCGGCGGCTGACTTTGCGAAGCGCTACACCGACGCGTTCTGCCGAGCGGCGGTCACCTGCTGTGACGAGCGCGGCATGCCCATCGAGGCGGGGCTTTGCGACGCGGTCGAGAGCGCGGTGAGGCAGGACCTTGCCAGCTACTTCACGAACTCGAGTGTGATCTACGACCCCGCCGCGGCGGGTGAGTGCTTCGCGCGCGTGGGAGCCGATGTTGCGGCCTGCATGGCGCCGACTCGGCCCAGCTGTCCTGATGTGTTTACCGGCACGCTCGGACTTGGGGAGCGCTGCGACAGCGGTGTGGAGTGCGCGCGTGCCGACGGCGCCGACACAGCTTGTGATGACAGCGGCGACACCGGGCAGAGTATCTGCGTCGTGGACGTGGGCTTGCCCGCGTCGTTGGGCGAGGCCTGCGTCGGTAGCTGTGAACATCACGACGAGGGCGGAGTCACCTGCAGCTTCGTGGCGCCGTTCGACGCGAGCAGTGAGGTGCCGCGCCATTGCCTGCGGGGGCAGGGCGCGCGGTGCGATGGTGTGGCGCTGATCTGTGTCCCTCTGAAGGTGACCGGCGAGCAGTGCCTGAGCGAGCGGGAGTGCACCGTCGGCCTGCGCTGCGAGGGGCGTACGTGTCAGCAGCGGGGCACCGCGGGCGAGACCTGCGGTTCAGACACCGGCTGCGTTGATGAGCTCGCGTGCATCGAGTCAGCATGCGCACCGAGGGTCGCCGACGGGCAAGCCTGCACCCCGGCGGTCGCCTGCGCGCGGGGGTCCCTGTGTCGCGACGGCGTGTGCGTGGCCCTCGGCGGCGCCTACGGCCGGCTGTGCCGGGGCGACTTCAACTAGTGCTGCTGCTGTCGGCGCTGTCAGCACGATCGCAGCCGTAGCGTTCCGCTGTCGGCTACGGCTCGTCGAACGCGTCCGAGTCGTCCTGCTCGACCAGCTCGTCGGCCAGCTCGTCGGCCAGCTCGTCGAGCGCTTGCTCAGCGAGCTCGTCGGTCAGGTCGTCGAGCGCTTGCGCGGTGGGGTCGCCGATCGAGTCGTCGAGCCCGTCGACCACGTCGTCTTGTGGGTCCAGCCCATTGAGCCCGTCCCGCATGGGCTGATCGCGCGCGTCGTCGCGGGCCCCAGGCTCGGGTTCGGAGCCCTCGTCAGCCGCGGCCACATCCTCATACGGCAGGTCGTCACCGTCCTCTCCACCGCCCTCTTCGTCACCGTCGTCATGCATACCGACCGCGAGGACCAGACACAGCGCACCAGCCACGACCGCGCCTGCACGCGACTTGGGGCCAACCTTGGGGATCTTGGCTTCCTTGATCTCGAAGCCCCCGCCGATGATGCCCGTCAGCAAGAGCAGTGCGGCCAACCCCATCAATGTCATCTCGAACATGCGTCGCTCCCCGTTGCGCGGAAGTAGAGCACAGGGCGCTTCGAGTTATGCCTGCTATCTGCAGCCATGATGTGGCCTGAAGAGGTCAGATGCGACGGCTGGCTGGCGGACCGTCAAGGCCCCTTCGGGTCCATCGCGACGGGGCTCCCGCCGACGTCTCGGTGGTGATGGAATGTCGTCCTGCCGGAGCACTGTCTCGTCGAACTCGATGGTGAGGCCGCACGGAGTTGCGACGCTACTCGATGCGCGTCATTGTGAAGCATGGGTGAGCCGCAGTCGCAGTGGGTCGTGGTGTATCGGGGGCTCAATGCGAGCACGGTCGACGTGGTCGAGGCCATGCTGCACGCGCAGGGCCTCACCCCCCACCGCCAGGGCCGCACCAGCCCCGCGCTTGCGGGCGTGGGGATGCACGCGATGGAGCAGCGGATCAGCGTCCAGGCCGAGGAGGCCGACCGGGCACGCGAGCTTCTGGATGCGTTTGACGGCGAGCTGGACGAGGGCGCACTCGAGCAGCTCGAGACCGAGGCCCTCGGTGCCGAGCCCGTCCCTCAGCCGGGCTCGCTCGAAGGCGCCTCGAGTCTGACCTACTTTACGTTCGGCGTCGTAGTGCTAGCAATCCTGGCGGCCGCGCTCTGGCTGTCCGGCTGATCGGCCGGTCGGGCGCGGCTAGCCGGTGGCCAGCTGCCGATGCAGCTGAGAGTGCTCTCGTACCCGCGCCGACATCCCGGGCCTATCGAGCTCTTCCTCGGGCATGAAGAGAGTTCGCTTTCGTACTTGCTCCGCCAGGCCATCGGACTCGGTATCCCGGGACAGCATGAGTGTCACCGAGCTCATGCCCATGGCGGAGATCGGCATGAACATCACAGACTCCCGATGGGCCGGACACTCATCGTCGAGCCGCTGCAGGATCTCGAGCCCGTTGACCAGCACGCCGGCCGCGTCGCGGTGCGCATGGAACGGCACGAGCAACGTCCGGGCGGCCGTGCCGCGAAGCTCGCGCAGCACCTCGTCATCGGAGGTCTTGGGCGGGATGATGTGCGCACCGTCCATGTCGAGGCCAGCCTGCGACAGCAGATGGAACACACGGTGCCGGATGCGCCTCGAGTAGGGTCTAACAACGACTACGGGCACTGCACGCGAAGTGTCCCACCGACGCCGAGTAGGACTCAACCCCACCACACCCTGCTACCCCTGGGGTTAGTGCTGGACCGGCTCTATGGGGCATGGGCTGGGGGGTGCTGGCACGGGCGTTCTGGCGGCCGTGCGTAACGAATACGCGTTTGCCGCGTTTGCCGTGGTAGCGGCACGGCGCCTTCCGGCGCGACGAAAACCCTGCGCCCCTGGCATTCCACGCGATGACCCGCTCCCACATCCGATCCCTGCAACAGGTCGACGTCCTCGACCGGCCGCCCGCCTTCGACCGGCGGGCCGTGACAGCAGTGACGCCTGCGCGTGCGGACATCAGCCTCGCTGCCCTCGCGGGCCCCGGCAAGCTGGGCACCCTGCTGCGGGTCGTGGGCCCGGTCATCGATCGGGTCCTGGGCATCCACGACCTGGCGCGTCGCTACGAGGACTACGGCCTTGGCGGCCTCGACAAGCATGCGGCGGCTGCCCGTATCCTCGAGCAGCAGGGCATCGAGATGCCGGGTGCGGAGCAGCTGCGGCAGGCTGTGCCCGCGGACGGTCCCGCGCTCGTGGTGGCCAACCATCCCTACGGCGGCATGGAGGGCATCATGCTGGCCCACATCCTGGGCGAGCACCGCCGGGACGTGAAGATCCTCGCGAACGTCGGCCTGCGCGTGCTCACGGATCTGTCAGGCTTCTTCATCTTCACCAACCCGCTGTCGCCGAGGAGTCGCGGCAATGTGCCGTCGCTGCTCGCCTGTCGGCGCCACCTGCAAGGGGGAGGGCTGCTGGTCGTGTTTCCGGCTGGCCAGGTCTCGTCCCATCAGGAGCCGCTCGGCCGGATCAGCGATGCACCCTGGAACCGCCTACCCGCGCAGCTTGCGCTCCAGACCGGTGCGACCGTCACGTCGGTCTTCATCGCGGGCGAAAACCGCAAACGCTTCCACCGCATGGGTCGCGTTCACCCTCGCTTTCGTCTGCTGATGCTCGTGCGCGAGATGCTGGCGCTGCGCGACCGGGCCGTGCCGCTCGCCTGCGCGCGGCCGCTGCCGTCCGGTCTGCTGGCGCGGCTCGGTGACGCCCAGGAGGTCAACGACGTCCTGCGCCTCCGGGTCTACCTCGCCGATCCCGCCCGCGACGTCACCTGGCCGCGGGTTGCCGACCAGCGCGCCGAGCGCTTCGCACCGCTGGCGCCGCCCTCCGACGCTGCGGTCGTTGCGCGCGAGGTCGCCGCGCTCTCCGCCGCGCAGAGGCTGGTGCAGCACAAGGGCTACAGCGTCTACTGCGGCTACCAGCGGCAGCTGCCGCAGACCGTCCGCGAGATCGCGCGCCTGCGGGAGAAGACCTTTCGTCCGGTCGACGAGGGCAGCGGCGAGAGTCTCGACACGGATGACTTCGACGCGACGTACCTGCACCTGTTCCTGCGTCGTGACGGGGACGGGGAGATCCTCGGTGCGTACAGGCTCGGTCAGACGGACGTGCTGATCGACGGCGACGACCTGTCCGGCATGTACCTGTCGGCGATGTTCGACTTCGGACCCGGGTTCGAAAACCGCAGGGCGCCGTGCCTCGAGCTGGGGCGCTCGTTCATCGTCCCCGAGTTCCAGAAGAGCGTCCACGGCCTGTTCCTGCTGTGGAAGGGCATCGGCACCTACCTCGTGCGCAACCCGCGCTACCGCACGCTCTACGGCACCGTCTCGCTCAGCAAGCTCTACGCCCCGCGGACGGTCGACCTGATCGATCGCGTGCTGTCTTCTCGCACCGACGATGTGGCGCCCGTGGAGCCCTTCTCGATTCCCGAGCATCCCGACCTGAACGACTACCTGCGCGGCCGTGACCTCGGCATGAAGCAGCTCTCGACGCTCGTGCAGGCGCTCGAACCCGACGGCAAGGACCTGCCGGTACTCGTGAGGCAGTACGCGAACCTCGGCGCGCGCTTCCACTGCCTCGGCATCGACCGCTCCTTTGCGGATACGCCCGGGTTGCTGCTGAGCATCCACGTGCCCGGCATTCCCCCGCGCCACCTCGACCGCTACCTCGGCCCTGACAAGGTCGCGTACCTCGCCCACGAAGGCCCATGATCGAAGCGCACCTCGAAGTACTCGCCCAGGCATCGAGCTACCTCATGGAGGTCGGCACGCCGCGCTATGTGCAGGTGCTGTCGCCGCGCTTCATGAGCTCGGCCGGCTCGCACATGCGGCACATCCTCGACCACTACACCGCCCTGCGCGCTGGCCTGCAGTGCGGCGAAGTCGACTACACCGTGAGGAGCCGCGGCAGTGCGATCGAGAGCGATCCGGTTGCCGCGCTCGCACGCCTCGACGCGATCGAGGCGTGGCTCACGCATCTGCCCGATGCTCAGCTGCGCGAGCCGCTGTCGCTGCGCACGGAGGTGTCGGTATCCCGGAGGGAGGTCGCGAACGTGCCAACCACCCTGGCGCGCGAGCTCGTCTTCGCGGCAAGCCATGCGGTGCACCACTTTGCGATGATCGGGCAGATCGCGAGTCAACAGGGCCAGGTGCTCGCGCGCGGCTTCGGCGTTGCCCCGGCGACGGCCAGCCATCTCCGCGCGACGGGCGCTGCGGTTCGGCAGACCCGTGTCTGAGCCGAAGCGCAACCCCCTGACGGGGATCGCAGCCGCCATCCTGGCCTTCGCGTTCTACGGTGGCTGGGCGATGTGGGTGAACTGGGAGCACGGACTGCGCCCTGCGGTGGTCGCGCTGCTGGTGCAGGGCACCGCCAGCTTCACCACCACCTTCGTGCTCGCGACGCTGGTGACGTTCTTCTACCGCCGCCACTGCGGACCGGGGGGCGGGCAGGGCGTGCGCCTCGCACTCCCCGCCGCGCTGAGCACCGGCCTGGTCGCCATCATGCTGGTGCTAGCGCATTCGGTTGCCGGCACCCCGGCGTTGCTCGCGACCATCGCACCCTCGGCGATCATCGGCTTCGGGTACTGCATCTTCTGTACGCATGACCTTGTGCGCGTGGAACGCGCGCGGGTTCACCAACCATCGAGTTAGCTCTCGCGCGTCCGCAAACGGCGTCGGTTGGCAGCCGCGCCATCATGGTGTTTGCTGTAGTGGGATTGGGGTCGGCGTGGGGCTGGCCAAGGGAGTGCCAGGATGCGTTGTCTATTCACGGCGATGTCGATCGCCGCTGTCGCCGCTGCGTGCGGCAGCACAGAGAGTTCGTCGAGCGATGCGGGCGAGGTCGAGACGGTCGACTCGAGCATGGCGGCCGTCGACATGTTCACGGGTAGCGAGCAGCTCGCGGCGGGCCAGCACGAGATGTCGCTGGAGCACGACGGCGAGCAGCGGACGTATACGCTCATCGTACCGGACGGTGACGAGCACCCCGGTGCGCGTCCGTTGCTGGTCAACATGCACGGCTACACGTCGAACATGATGCAGCAGCAATCGTACATGGCGCCGGACCCGGTTGCGCGCGACGCGGGCTACGTCCTGGTCTTTCCCCAGGGCCTCTTCAACTCGTGGAACGCCGCCACCTGCTGTGGCAACGGTCGGAGCGCCGACGTGGACGACGTCGGCTTCATCCGCGCGCTGATCGCCGAGGTACAGGATCGGACGTGGGTCAACCCGCGGCGCATCTACGCGACCGGAATGTCGAACGGAGGGATGATGTCGCATCGCCTGGGTTGCGAGGCGAGCGACCTCATCGCCGCCATCGCCCCGGTGGCCGGCGCCTCCATGCCGGGCGCCGGTGGCGCGTGTATGACGGGCCGTGGCGTGCCGGTGCTGCACTTCCATGGCCGCGCGGACGACGTGGCCCCCTACGCGACCGTGCCCGGACCGATCGCCGAGTGGCGCAGGCTCAACGGCTGCGAAGGCGCGCCCGAGGTCACGTACGACGAGGGCGACACCGTCTGTGAGACCTATGCGGACTGCGACGACGGCGTCGAGGTCACGCTGTGCTCGAGCGAGGGCGCGGGCCACTGCTGGCCGGGGATTACATTCTGCACCTTCGGGGCCGCCGCCACCGGCATCTCGGCCAACGAGGCGATGGTCACGTTCTTCGAGAAGTACGAGCTGCAGCCGTAGTCCGTCGGCGGGCGGGCGGTGGCGGGTGGCCGGCTCGGCGTCGCCCAGACTGACCAGGCAGGTGCCCGTCGCGCGCGTAGATCTCAGCGGCGGCCCGCGCGCGCGCCACCAGTGCTCAGCCGAGCGAGAGGGTAAGCGACAGCCGCACCTCCCTTGCCAGACCGGCTTGTCCGAAGAAGTGCAGGTATGAGAAGGCGACGCCGGGGGCGTAGTCCATCTTGCGGGTGCGGCGGAAGAGCTGCGCGAGCTCGATACCCGCGCGCAAGACGGGGCCGTTGTTCAGCGGCAGACTCACGGACCGACAGCCGGAGCAGTTGAAGATCGAGTTCTTGCCGTGAATGGCCGCATAGCCGCCCTCCGCGAACAGGCCCAGGCCGACCCGTTGACGCGACGCGATGCTCAGCATCGGCGAGCGCACGCCCAGCATGTAGGTGCCGGTCACTACCTTGAGTGAAGACCTCGAGCTCTCGGGTTGCTCGGGTATCAGGGTTCCTGTCTCAACCGTAGCTTGACTGAAACTCTCCTGACCGAGGGGCCAGGCTGTCGACACGCCGAGGCTGGCACTGACCAGGTCGTAGATGACCAGCGACCCAGCTACGGTGAAGCCCACCCCGACATTGTCGTACCGATAGCGCGCCGCGCCGGATGACTCCAGTCCGGTGTATCCCCCGCCCAGCTCGAGTACGAGCCGCGCGGGGTCCAGCGCATAGAAGCTTCCAGGAGGAGGTCGCGTCTTGTGCTCTCGTGCGCCTGCGGGGCCCGTCGAAGTGAGGAGGGATCCAAGCAGTACGGAGGCGATGATGGCAGCCTTTCGCACGCCGACTGGGCGCGAAACCAGCGATCGAGACGAACAGGAGGTCGACGAATATCCGAACATTGGACCACATCCCCCGGGTCCGGGGGTAGCCGGCAAGGAGCAGCGATAGTAGTGGTTATTCGGAGATAGCAAACACAAAACGCCCCGTGGTACGAGCGTGACGGACGCGGCTTCACTGCGTGCTTCTCCGCTGGTGTCAGTAGAGACGGCGATGCTACGTTGGGTCCGGATGAATGCCACACGTCCGCTGATCCTCGTCGTCGCTGTGCTGACAGGCGCCTGCATCTTCATCCCGATCCCGCGCAAGGAGTCCAGCTTCGACGCATGGGCACGCGACGACGCTACCGGCTTCGGAGAGCTCGTGCAGCTCACGGAGCGGATGCGTGGCCACCGGTTCCTGCGCCCGGTACGGCTCTACACACCGGGGGACAGCAGCATCGAGGCGACGCTGGATGCGCGCGAGAGGGGGCTCGCGGGCCACATGGTCACGCTCCAGGCGCTGCGCCTGGCAAATCCCATCCCAACCGAGCGACAACGGCAACGGAGGGCCCGGTGGGAACGCTCCCGCGGCGGCTGTGGCGGAGCGGTGTATGACCCGAGCTCGCAGCGGATTCAGGCATGCGTGCTGGTCACGCGAAGACTGCACATGGGTCCCATCATCAAGCGCAAGTCCTACCGCGACGACAACGTCTTCGCGGCGAATATTCTCTACGGGGCCCCGACCTTCGGTGGGCTCCTGAGGTCGCGAGAGGTCTCCCGGAGGATCCATCCTCAGCGTCAGTTCGCGGAGTACGTGACGGTTCGGACGATCGTCGAAGCGCTGCAGGACCAGCACCTGTCGCCTCGGATACCGCGGGGTGGGCCGACGACCGACGCGAGAGAGGCGCGCCGGGCCCTGTTCGCGGGCGACGCCGAGCTGGCAGCCATGGGCATGCATGCCGACGACAACGGCGTGCGCCCGCTCGGCCCCCCTGCAAGCGACGTGCTCGAGGGACAGGACACGCTCGCCACGTGCAAGTCCGCGATCGATGCCGCGCTCAATGCTGGCCTCGACCGGGGACGGGCGCACCTCCGCTGTCTCCGACATGTGGACGCGCCTCGTCTCGCAGCCACGCTGTACCGGAAGTGGAAGTGGGCGGGCGTCGACGCCGCGCACTTTGCGCCGCCCGACTCCACTGCACAGGTGCTGCATCCCGAGCGCTACCTCGCCGGCGAACACCCCGAGACTCTTCGCACGGGGCCGCTCGACGGGTTGTTGCAGAAGGGTCTGCAGCGGCTCGGCGAGGATCGCGTCGGCGAAGCGCTCGTGGCGGCTTACTTCGGCGGCGGGGCGCCACTCGACCAGGCGCGGCAAGTCGCGAGCGACCTGCGCGGCGATCGGGTCCTGTTGCTCGCGCCCAACGGGCACACGGCTGCGCCGACCGCCATCTGGTGGACGCGCTGGTCTGACGAACCCAGCGCCGAGCGTGCGACGGCTCTGTTTGCCGATGCCCACTCCGCGCTGAGCGGGCCCGAGCGTGGGCTCAGCCTCCTGCGACGATTCGGCGCTGACGTGCTGGTCGTGCGCGGTCTCCCCCGTGAGCTCCACGTGACCCTGTTGACGGATGTGAAGCCGCCTGCGGGCGCGGACGCCGGCGACCGTGGGGACCCGCCATGAGCGGGCGCACCGTCTTGGCCTGGCTGTTCGCTGCCGCGGGGGTCGCGGTCCTCTGCGTCGGATGCCCGTACCGGCGGGGACGCCCCCTGCAGGCCCCCGGGCGGCTTCCGCCCGCGGTCCAGACCTTGTCGAGTGAGGATGGCTGTCCAGTGGTGGTGCTGCAGCCTCCGGGATCACGCACGGGTCTACGCTGGAGCGGACGTCCGCTCGCTGACCCTCGGAATGTCTCGCTCGCGCCGATCCATGCGGGGGCGGCCACCGGAGGCTGCACTCTGCGGTTATCGGTCGATGGACAGGAGGTGCTGCTGCGTAGCTCTGAGGACGGCGCACGCATCACTGTCGCGCTCGCCGAGCTGACCCGGGGTGCCGAGACCAGGTCGCTGACCGGCAGCACCTGCGGCCGCACGTGGCGTATGACGACCAGCGACTACTTCGCGCTATCGCAGTTCCTGGAGCGCCTCGAGGCGATGACTGCCGTGGACGCCCTACGCGACGGCAGTGCTTGCGAGCACTTGGCCGAGGCCGGCACCCCGCGCGATGACGACGCCGGCGTGGACATGTAGTCGGCGAGCTGTCCGGTCCTGGATGTGGTGGTGTGCAGCGGTCGCCTCGTCGACCGAAAACACGGCGTCGACGCGGGGGGCGACCACGTGGGTGTCCGAAACGGCCACCCTGGATGGGTCATTTGGTGCTGTCTAGCGTCCTAACCCGACAGCGCTGGCCGAACTTGCCAACGACGGGACGGCGCCAACATGTCGACTCTGTAACACCCTATCGCCAGGGCGGTTGGCGGCTTTCAAAGCGTCGTTTCTGTGTGTTAGGGCGCGGGTGCCATGTGGGAACGATCGCGGTTGTGCCCTGCGATCGCCCGGGGGTGGAGATGACAATGATCGGCAAGCTATGTGCAGTCGTCGCGATCGCGACCGGCGTTGCGGCGTGCGGTGGCGAGGAGGAGGACGTGGACCGGCACGAGGTGACGTACCACCGCGACCTGCGTCCGGTGGTCGAGGAGAGCTGCTTGCCGTGCCATGAGAGCGGCGGGATCGGGCCGTTCGCGCTCGAGTCCTACGACGACCTCGTCGGGAGCTTCCCCCTCGTGCTGCCAGCCATCGAGAGCGGTGCCATGCCGCCATGGCCAGCGGCCGACGGATGCCACGACATCCACGGCGTTCGGCGGTTGCCCGACGAGACGGTCGAGATGTTTCGCACGTGGCAGGCGATCGAGATGCCCGAGGGGCGAGAGAAGGACTACGAGCCGCCGCCGGGCGACGAGCTGCCGCCCCTGGGTGAGCCCACCCTGGAGATCACGATGGACGTGCCCTACGCCACCCATCGGCTGCAGCCAGGTGAGGAGGACGAGCTGCGCTGTTTCCTGCTCCCCGAGGGGATCGACGAGGAGTCGTTCATGCGCGCGCTCGAGGTCGCTCCGAGCACGAACACCGTCCACCACCTGCAGGTGCACCGCGTTCCGGCCGAGAGCGTCGCCGCCGCTCAAGAGGTGGATGCTGTGTCGGCCGCCGAGGGCTGGCCCTGCTTCGGCGATTCCGCCGAGGGCTCCTACAACCTCTTCAGCTGGCATCCCGGCGCCGAAGTGATTCGCTTCGGGCAGGACGAGGCGGCCTATCTATCGGAGGGTTCGCGTCTCGCGCTTCAGGTCCACTTCAACGCGGACGCATACGAGGTGGGCGAGCCGATACCGGAGGAGCAGACCACCGTGCGCCTGTGGCTGCTGCCGCAGGACGAGCTCCCCGACTACGTGGTCGTGCGTTTCTTTCTCAGCGGCGGGGCGATCTTCCTGCCGCCCGGGCAGCAGGCCGTCGACGTGACGCAGATGAACGCGATGTCCGACAGCGTGGTGGAGGACGGGGGGTTCATCCCGGGGGAGTTCATCGGCCACACGCCGCACATGCACTGGCTCGGGGAGGGCTTCAACGTCACGCTGCACCGTGAGGACGGTGAGGACGAATGCCTCATCGACGTTCCCCAGTGGGACTTCGACTGGCAGCTCGACTACTGGTACCCGAAGGACAAGTACGTGGCGTTCGACGAGACCGACATGGTCACCGTCACGTGCAACTACGACAACGGGCCCGCGAACCAGCCGTATGTCGGGGGCCAGCAGCAGGCGCCGCGGTTCGTCACCTTCGGCCAGAGCTCGACCGACGAGATGTGCCTCAACCACACGTGGGTCCGTTACGAGCGGGAGGCGTATCTCGCGGCACGGGGCGAGCCCGGCGAGCGGTGACGGCGCGCGTCCTCAGCGCGCTGTGCGTCCTGTGCGTCGCGGAGCCCGCCATGGCCCACGGGCCGGAGCCCGGTGTGGTCGGGCTCGTGCGTAGTACCGGCGGTCGTCTCGACACCGTACGGCTCACCGAGGGGCTGGCCCTTCGGCAGGGCGATGGCTGGCGCTACGTCTGTCCGGTGCAGTTCGGTGACGCGCTCTCGCCCGACGCGCTGGCAGCCGAGGATGGCGACGTGTACGTGGTGGGCAGCGACGGCTTGCTGTCCATGGACGGCGAAGGTTCGGTCCGGGCGCTCGACCACCCGGGCCTCTCGCGAGATACGGTCCTGGACCTCACCTCATCGCATGGGTCGGTCTATGGCCTGCGATACAGCGACGATCGCAGTGAGCTCGTCCGTCTAGACGCTAGCGATGCGACCGTGCTGTGGTCGCACGACGGGTTCATCCAATCGCTTAACGCGGATGGGGAGCGGCTGTGGCTGACCTCGACCGTCGACGGAACGGCGACCCTACATGCGGTGACGTCCGAGGGCGAGTCCCTCCAACAGCGCACGGTCGCGGTCGACCGTGCGGGCGTGATCACGCGCGTCGTCCAGGTACTCGATGCGCTCTACGCCATCGAGGCGCAGCCATCCGGCAACCGACTCCTGCGGCTGCCGGATGTGGGCGATGTACCCGAGGTCGTCTACGACGCGGGCTCGGTCGTGTACGGGCCCATCGCCGAGGGCGCGGCTGGGTGGTTCGTGGCCGATGGTATGTTGATGTCGCTCGACAACCGAACGCCGGGCGAACAACCGGTTGATGCGGAGGCGGCGCCGACCGCGCTGTGGAGTCTGCTCGACGAGACCTACCTGGTCTCCTACTTGCAGGTCTTCCGCTTCGATCGCGACGGTGTGCTCCAACCCGAGGCCGACCTGCGGCAGCTGCAGCCCCCGGACCTGACACGTGTCGAGGATGCACTGCAGAGCGAGTGCAGCAACCAGTGGACGACCGCATCGCGCGACATCGCGGCGCGCTGGGGCGGCGGCGAGCAAGTGCCGACCGCGGGGAGCGGTGGTGCCACCGCACCCGAGCCGCAGGACACGGAGCCCACGGGCGCCCACGGCGGCTGTACCGCAGTCACCGCACCGCTGCCCGCACGTGTGCCGCAGAAGGTCGTTGCGCTCGCGGCACTGGCTGGGCTCGTGCGGCGGCGCAATCGACAGCGGCCGCGCTGATCGCCTACCGATGGGATGCCGGTGCATGGGTGGGCGAGCCAGCGCGCGCGTCTCACGGCACCAGCAGCACCTTGCCGAGGTTCTTTCGATCCTGGATGTGGTGGTGCGCGGCGGCGGCGTCGTCGAACGAAAACACGGCGTCGATGCGTGGAGCGACCACGCCTTCGGCGTACAGCGCGGCGAGCTCGTCCCACCAGCCGCGCAGCCGCTCGACGTCGTGCCACATGCGACCCATGTTTACGCCGAAGGCCCCCTTGTTCTCGTTCATCAGGGTGACGGGATTGAACTGGAACCACGGAAGCTGCATCGCCATGCGCAGCATCGATAACGGGCTGCCCGACTTGTTCGTCACGGCCGTCGACATGCCGAACATGCCGATGCGCCCCGTCGTCGCCAGGCAGCGGAACCCCTTCTTGAACGAGTCGCCCCCGACCGCATCGAGGATCAGCTCCACGCCGCGCCCCTCGGTGATCTCCATCACGCGCGCCTCGAAGTCCTCGCTGCGATAGTCGATCAGGTGCTCGACGCCGAGCCCCCGCAGGAACTCGTGCTTGCCCGCGGATGCAGTACCGATGACCGTGGCGCCGATCGAGCCGGCGAGCTGGACCGCCGCGATGCCCACGCCACCACCCGCGGAGTGCACGAGCACGGTGTCGCCGCGGCGCAGCCCGCCCATGCCGACCATCAACTGAAAGGCGGTCAGGTACACGACGGGGATCGCCGCGGCGGTACGCGCATCCATCCCCTGCGGTCGGTCGAACACCTGCACCCTGGGGACGCAGACCCGATCGCTGTAGCCGCCGAAGCGCGTGAGGGCGACCACGTCGCGCCCGACGAGCGAGGCATCGACACCGTCGCCCACCGCGTCCACCTGGCCGGCGACCTCGTAGCCGACGACGATGGGAATGCCGGGCAGGTCCGGGTATTGCCCCATGCGCGCCATGATGTCGGCGAAGTTGACCCCGGCCGCCTCGACCGTGATGCGCACCTCACCGGCCTGCGGCTCGGGGTCGGGTGCCTCGCGTACCTCGAGCACCTCCGGAGCGCCCGCCTTCGTAATCCAGACCTGTCGCATGCGCGCACGATACAGCGCCCCGCGCGCTGTCGCGAGGGGCGGCCACTAGACTCGTGCGCTAGTCGCAGGTCGCGTCGATGCACGCCGACAGCTCGTCGCCGCACTCGGTGAAGATGCAGCCCTGGCACTCGGGGGGAGGGGCGTTCACGCAGATCTCCGCGCACGGCCCATCACCCGTGCGCGCGATGAGGTCGCAGCGCACGGCGGTGCTCAGCTCGGCGGAGACCTCGGGGCAGGCGCTGAGAATGCAGGCCTGGTAGGCATCGTCCAGCGCGCCCGCCGCGGACTCGACCGCGCAGGTGGCGGCCTCGGCGCATGTGAGCGTGCCCTGGCCCTGCAGCTCCGCGGCGCGCATCCAGTGTGCGAAGGTGCCGTCGTCACTGCACCACTCGAGTGCTGGATCCCGCGGGTAGTATGCGCCGACGAACATGCACATCTCGTCGCTCGACTTCGGACCGATTCCGATCGCCTCGTCGCCGACGTTCTCGTAGTCGCATTGCCAGCTGACCCAGCTGCCCTCGGCCAGCGCCACGCCCTCGGGATAGGTCTCGACCTGCACGTACTCCCACGCGTCGCTCGCGTAGAGCTCATCGCCCTCGCCGTCGCGCGGTGCGTCCCTGGTCTCTGCCACGAAGTTCACGCCGCGGGCGTGCATGTGCGACTGGGCGTCCAGCAGTGTCACGTCGCGTGTGATGGGACATGCATTCCAGCTGCTGGCGCTGGCCTGTGGCTGAAGGTCGGCGAACCAGTTGAACCAGAAGATGACCCCCGCCTCCTGGGTGACCTCGTCCTGTGGCACCGTGTACAGGTCGACGGTGGTCTCGGTCTGCGCTTCCTCGTCCGTGGTGTTGATGAAGTGCGTGTTCATGAGGAGGATCGCGCCAGGGGGTACGCGGATGGCGACACCCTCGGGCAGTCCCTGCAGAAACGTGCTGCTGGGGTCCTGGGCTCCGCCGAGCAGCCGCGTCGCCTCGAAATCACCGAAGCCGTCGCACTCGAAGGCGCCCTGCGGCACATCGTCCGGCAGCTCGGTCAGCGCCGTCTCGAACAGCAGCACGTGGTGACTCGTGCCGTCGTAGTCGACCTCCTGGCGGTTGTAGCTGAAGCCCTCGGGGGGCGCCTCGACCAGCTGGCACATCTCGTTTTCCACGCCGGGGGCCTGCGTCGTGACCATGCGGAATCGCCAGCCCTCGCCGTCCGGGAGCGCCACGAGGTCAGTCCTCGAGGCCGCGTCGTCGCTCGTGTCGCTGGCACAGCCGCATGCCAGCGCCACACACATCGTTGCAGTCCAACGGATCGTCATGTTCGTCTCTCTCAGCTTATGGGGTGCACTCGACGATGGGGTCGTTGGGGCCGGCCGCGACACAGCCGAGACCGACGGCACCCCCCACGAAGCCGCCGCACACGCCAGTGGCCATGCAGCAGCCGTCCTGGTTGCCCGTGGGGGCGGGCACCTCTGGGCAATCTTCCGTCCGCTCACCCGGCTGGGCGAGCTGCAGGCAGAGCCCGGTGAGTTCGGGCACCAGCGAACCGATGTCCACGCCGCAGAGGTCGGGTCCGCGGCCCGCGTCCTGGAACTCGTGGCCCGGCTGCCCCGTGCCCTCCGCCGTGCAGCACAGCGGGAACCCGCCCGGGTTGTCGACGGTGGCGCACGCCACGCCGCCGCAGGAGACGGGGTCGGCCGCGAGCTCTTCGCCCACGGTCACCATGATCTCGTTGCTGGTCAGGCCCCCGCGGGTCACCAGCTGCAGGGTGTGGTCCCCCTCCGCCGGTGACTGCGCAAGTTCGATGTCGATCGCGTCGCTGTCGCACTCCGGCAGCTCGCCATCGCCGGTGCAGCCCAGCGCCGCCTCCACCGCGGCACCATCGATGAGCACGATCGCGTTGTCATCGAGGTGAAGGCCGTACAGTGAGATGGTCTTCTGAACGGCGAGGTTCGGCAGCTGCCCAAGTGGCTGACCCGCTGCCAGGGTCGGGCCACTCTCGACCGGGCCCGTCCAGATGCCGGGCTGCCCGTGATCGATACCGACGTTCGATCCCGTGAACGCGGTCAGGGTCGCAAGCAGCTTGCCGTCCGTGGCCCGCTCGCGCAGCTCCGCGGGGCTCAGCGACGCGCCCGCCTTCCCCTGGCCGTCGAGCTCGATGTAGGCGCCGTCCTCGTAGCTGAACGTGAACCCGCGGCCCTCGTCCAACCACACGCCGGTCCCGCGCAGGGCGACCACGCCGCGCTGGGCGGCGGTCTCGAGATGGCCCATGAGCCCGGCGACGGCCTCGTCGGATGAGGTGGCCGCATCGAGTGTGAGCTGCCGACCGAAGGCGCCGGAGAAGCCCGTCGAGGTCTCCTCGAAGAGCTGCCACAGCTCGTCTGGGCCGCGGTTGTTGCTGCCGCGGACGGGCCCGGGAAGCACGGCCGTGCCGAATACGAAGCCGAAGGAGTACAGCTCGTTGGGCCCGTCCTGAGGATCCCAATCGACCTCGCTGTTGCCCGACCTCAGAATATCCCAGAGGTTGGTGCGACCGTTGGGCAGGATCAGGTAGCGGTCGGTGAGGCCGCGGAACGTGGGCGCATCCATCCCGTTGCCATCGGTATTCGTGCCGGCCAGGAAGGGCGGGCCGTGGCACATGCCTGCCCGCGCGCAGCCCGGGTTGGAGACGTTGGAGCCCACGAAGAACTCCCGCATGCCCGCCCGCGCGAGGTCCGATAACTCGTCATCCACCTGCCGCGAGCGCGCCGGCGGATACGGCACCGCCATGAGGAAGCGCGCCATCGCATCGCGGTCTGCCACGCTCAGCGCGCCCGGCAGGCCCTCGCCGTTGTCCGGACAGGTGTTGAAGTCGCACATCGTGCCCAGCAGGCTCTCGTCCACGACATCGCGGAAGCAGTCGACCTCGTCCGAACAGGTCGGGTCGACCACCGTGCCCGAGTCCGCCAGCTCACCGTTGCTGCCCCCGAAGGGGTCGGCGAGCACGCCATCCCAGTGCAGCGGCAGCGTGTCGCGCAGCCCGCGGATGGGCATGGTCGTGCGCGGGATCTTTTGGTCGCACCCCTCGGTCACACACTTGGCGCCGAGGTTCCACAGGATCTGATCCGTGTTGCCGTCCGGGTGGCAGCTCTCACACGAGAACGACGCGCTGGTCGAGCCCGCGGCGTTGTTGAACGCGAGGCGGCCACGCTTGAAGTCGGCAGGCGTCGGGTCTTCCAGCGCAATGCGAACGACCTCGGAGGGGGCGGCGGGGTCGGACACGTCCACGAGCGAGATGCTGTTTTCGATCGCGTTGAACACCCACGCCTGCCGCGGCTCGCCGGCCGAGTTGGACTCGAGCACGAGCGACTTGGGTACGCCGCCCAGGTCGACGAGGCCGAGCACGTCGCCGCTGTCGGCGTCCATCGTGAAGAGCCGGCTCGAGCTGGCCGCCACGGCCACGATGGTTGCATCGTCGCCGCTGACCTGGATACCGAAGGGCGTGGCGAGAGCCGTCTCGAGCGTGGGCTGGAGCGGCAGCTCGGGGTCGAGGTCGATCAGCTTCGGCTCGGCGCAGCCTCCGTCGCAGTCCACGCGGGCGATCTGGTTGAGGAACATGCGGTTTTCGATGTCCTCGAGATCGTGCCCGTCCACCAGCTCGCCGTTCTCGTCGTTGCGGGCCTCCGTCTGCGCGATGAACACCCGCCCGGTGGAGTCCACAGCGATGCCGTACAGCAGTGTGCCGATGGTCGAGACCTCCTCGACAAGGCTCTCGTCGGAGGTGTCGTAGATGAAGAGGTCGCGGTCGGGGACGCGGGGGTTGCGGATGATGTTGGCGGGGAAGTTGCGCGTGAGGATCGCGTCTCTGCCGTTGCCTAGCAGGACATCGACCACGTCGAACGTGCAGTCCTCGGTGTTGGGTGCGAAGACCTCGCCGGCGATGGCCAGCTGCACCTCCTCGCTGGCACAGCCCGACAGCTCCGTCTGGTTGCCCGACTCGAAGGGGATCACGTAGAGCTTGCCGTCGCGCACGGTGAGCGCCCGCGGCTCCTGCGACAGCACCTGGATGTGTCCGGTGACCTCCCGGCTCGCCACGTCGACCACGGCGATGCGATTGCGTGACGTGAGCGCAACGTAGGCCTTGTCGTCGCTGGCGAAGGCGATCGACGATGGCTCGTCGAACGCCGTAACGAGCCCACCCTCGCGCCATTGCTGAATGGTGGCCACCACGCGGTAGCGGGTCTCGCTGCCCTCGGCGACGTCGACTACGCTGACCGAGTCCGACAGGTGGTTGGAGACCCAGACCTCGCTGCCGTCGGGGCGCACCGCGACGCTGCCGGGGTTGACGCCGACACCGATGCGGACGCTGACCTCGCGGCTGTCGGTGTCGATGATGTCGAGCGTGCCCGCCGCGGTGTTGCTGACGTACAGCTGCGCGCCGTCGGGCGACAGGGCGACCGACTGGACCTGTGGGCTCGCGAACCCGGGGCGGCCGACGCCGGCGGGGTCCGCGTAGTGGACGCCCGTCGTGTCCTCGGGTTCGCTCAGTGGGCCGCAGGCGACCCCGCACAGGGCGAGGCATGCGGCGATGCGGAGAGTGCCGCAGCCGGGGAAAGTAGATGTCATCACAGGGTCCTGCTTCCAGTCGCGCACGCGCGGGCCGCAGGGAGGCCGTCGCCATACCCGGGCCTGCACTGTGCAGATCGGTTCCCAGCCACCCTGGCGTGGCGCCGGGGGCGCAGCAACAGCGCTAATGTGTCACTTGCGGCCACATGTGAGCGCTAGGTGAGGCTCGCCCGCATGTCCAGGGCGCGCTGCACCGCGCGTCGGCACAGGGTAGTGATGCGCCCGCGCGTTTCCTCGTCGCCACCATCAGGATAGAGCGGGTCGACCAGCGTGTAACCCAGCAGGGCCACCGCCCTGAGCCAGCCGAGCTGCCAGCCGCGCTCGAAGGCCTCCCGGTCGACGGGTGCGGTCGACTGGAGCCCTAGTTGATCGACGTACCACGTGGCCAGGTCATCGCAGTGATCGCCCGGCGCGGTGCCATCCGGCGGGTAGCCCCAGTAGTGCAACAGGCAGTGCCACTGCAGATCGCAGCCGGCGGGACCAAGGGCCGCGAACTCCCAGTCGAAGAGGTCGATGGCCCCGTCACCGATGGAGATGTTGGCGCGCCGGAGGTCGCCATGCAAAAGGGTCGCCGGTTCAGCATCCAGCGTGTCCACCCAGCTGTCGTCGGCGACGAGGGCGAGGTACTCGTCTGCGAGTCTGGGCCCCAGGACCTCCAGGAACAGCGGCAGGAAGGCGCCCACGACCTTGAACTCGTCCACGAGCTCGAGCACCCACGGCGCAGGGGAATCGAGCTTCCCGCACAGCTGCAGGACGGCGGCCCGCAGCAACCGCGTCGTGCCGGACACCGCAGGCAGGTGCGCCCGCCGCCGGGCGCCGCCGTCGAAGTGCGGCGCTTGCATGGCGGCGAGCGCGGAAAACAGCGCCCGCGTATCGTCGCGTTTGAACTGACCCCGCTCCCTGATCCCCGTCGAGACATCGCTCATCAGGACCCGGTAGCGGTCCGTGGACGGCTCCCGCGATACATCGATGACGGGACAGCGAATCGGGCCCGTCAGCTCGCGCGTCACCCCCGCGGCCCACAGTCGGTGCTCGCCACCCTGGGCCACGCCCAGCCCTGCGATTTGCCAGCTGCGTTCCCGCACCAGCTTGAGCACGTAGCTCGCGCTGCCCACGGTGAGTCGTTGGACGGTGGCGCCGGTGCGCCCCCCGAGTAGCGGTTCGATACGCAGCGGCCCCCGCGGCGGCGGCTGCCCGACGCGGCGCAGGGCCGCACCGAGGTAGTCGAGGTCCAACTCACCCGTGCTCTCCGGAATGTCGTGTGGGGCCGGGGCGGTGCTCATGCGGCCCTCGCGCAGCGCACGGCGATCTGCTCGATGTGTTCGGTCCCGGTGCCGCAGCAGCCGCCGAGGATCTTGAGTCCGTGGCGTCGTTGCGTGGTCGCCATGTGCGTGGCGAGCTCATCCGCGGGCTGCGTAACGAGCGACTCGGCGTCGTCGAGCTGCTCCGGGCGCAGCGTCGAGGTGTTCGCGCGCAGTCCCAGCACGCGCCCGGCGACCGCGGACCCACCGACATCGAGGCAGCGGTCGAGAACGTCTGGATGCACGCAGTTGACCATGTAGCCCACCGGCGGCTGCGGGCATGTGTTGTCGATGCGGTCGAGCGCGACGGCCAGCGGCGTTCCGTCCAACAACATGCCGCCCTCCCGAACCACGAAGCTCAGCAGGTATGGAAGCGCCGTTGCACCGAGCAGCTGCGCGATCCCGAGCGCCTCGGGCAGAGCCGGAAGAGTCGCGGCCATGAGCAGGTCGGGGCACCCATCCGCAAGCGCATCGACCTGGTACTCGTGGAAGCGCATGGCGGCCTCGCGGTCGGGTGCCTCCCCCGCGCGGTACGCGTCGCCCGCAGGGCCCATGGTCCCGGCCACGAACAGCGGCGCCCCCGGCGAACCGCCCGCGTCGGCTACCTGTCGTGCGAAGGCGATGTTCTGTTGGTTCACCGGCGCCCCCGCGTGACGGGAGCGCGCCACGCGCTCTCCATTGGCTCGCCAGGTGCTGGCACTGACCAGCATCGGAAGCGCATGCCGCTGTGCGATGTCGATGTACTGCCTGTGCACCGCCTCGAGGATAGGGCGGGCCATGTCGTCGTAGATCAGCGCGGCGTGGGCCACGTCCGGATCGAACACCACATCCTCGCGGCGTCGCAGCCGCTCGAACATCGAGCCCCCTGTCAGTACCAGGGGAGAATCCCGAAGGCTTGCCTCGAACCCGGGCTCACGAGGCTGCATGGGCCCGCCCTTGTCCGCACGCATCGGCGGCTAGCCCTTCACGATCTTCGAGTCGAAGCCGACCTGGTCCTTGATGACCGCGCGGATCTTCTGCGGATTTGTGCGATCGGGCCGGTACACGATCGTCGCGGTCTTGCTCTTCAAGCTGGCCTCCACCTTCTCGACACCGGCCATCTTCCCAACCGCGGCCTTGACGAGGGCCGGACAGCTGGGCGTGGCCATGCCGAGGATCTGGAGCGTCACGACCTTGGTGGCCGCCGGCTGTTGCTGCTGGGCCTGGGCGGACGTTGGCGAGGACGCGCCATGGTAGCTCGTCGTCAGTAGCAGCAGCAGTACGGTGGATAGCAACTTGGTCATGCGTCTCTCCTTGGAGTGGTTGCGGACTGGGATACGCCCGGGGGAATGAGGTGGGGTGTGTGGTGGGCGTGAGCATCTGTCCGAGCCGGGGCAGGACCACGTACTCGAAGAGATTGACCGCGACCGCGAGCACGGTGGCGGTCCACAGCAGCGCGCGTGCGCCACGCCGTCCACGTGTCGAGCCCGACTCGCAGTCGTCACGGCGGTAGATCCAGTAGAAGCCGAACAACAACGACGCCACCGTTGCGATCGTGGCGGGCACGCGCAGGTGACCGTAGTGGGTGAGCCATCCGAAGCCGCCAACGCCGAGCATGATCGCAGCCAGCGGCCCGATGCAGACGAGCCCGGTGATGCCGGTGGTGAGCAGCCCGGCGATGGCTGCTGCGATGCCGACCGTGGCTCCCTGTGGACTTGGTGAAGCCTGTGGGTCCGGCTCCCCCTGTGGCCGTGTGTCGGCGGTTTGCATGTTCGACGGTCCTTCAGTTCACTCGAGTTACGGACGGCAACCGCTCAGTACGAGACGACGCGATCGGCGGCGACGACCATGTTCCCGAAGTCCTTGGCGGTGATCATCTTGGCCTTGCGACCGGCGATGGCCTTCTTCGAGACGTTGCGGGCCTTGCCGCAGGCGCCGCAGGCGGCGATCGGTACCTGGTGCTTCTCCAGCCGTGCGAACCACTCCTTGGCGGAGCCCAGGCCCACGCCCACCGTGGACGCGGCGACCGTGTCGTCGAGCAGGTACAGGGCCTCACCCGCGAGCACCAACTGCACATTGTGCCCGGCTTCGGCGATGCCCCAGGCACCCACCAGCGCGAGCACAGCCTGCGTCGGATCGTTGGAGCCCGAGGTGGCCTGGACCAGGACGGTCACTTTGGAGTGGTCGCGCTTGGCTTCGGCGATTGTGGCCAGGCAGAGCGACAGTGCGATTACGAGCGCGATACGACGCATGGGTTTCTCCCGTTGTTGGGGGCGGTCTCGCCACCCGATGAACGAAAGTAGGCGTACCAGGGCCGACTCCCCCGATTCTTACCCGGCCGTTAAGTGCGGGTTTTCAGTCGGTTGCCGGCGATTCGCCCGTGCGCAGGCGCTGCAGCGTTCGCTCCGCCTCGGAGCGAAATGTGGCGGCGTCCTGTGGCGACGACTCGGCCAGGCACTCCGCGAGTCCCTGTTGGCACAGCGCGGCCTCGTACAGGTTTCCGTAGGCGGAAAACGCATCCAGTGCGGCGCGCCATGCCGCCGCTGCTTCCCGGGGCTCACCGGCAGCCGATGCGTACCGTCCACGCGCCTGGTGGGCCATGCTCGTCCAGGCGAGGCTGCCGTACTCCGCGGCGATCGCCTCCAGCGCGGTCACATCCGCGAGCGCCCCGGTGAGGTCCCCCACAGCCAGGCCGACCTTCACGGCCTCGGGAATTAGCAGCGCGTTGCACGTGGTGCAGCCCCCGTGATCGCGTCCCGCCTCCTTGCCCAGCTCGATGCAGTGCCGCGCCACTTCCAGCTCGCCTGCCTCCAGGCGGTTGCCGGCAAGCGATGCGTACGATCGAATGAGGCCGTGGCTGCGCAGCGGCGAGTGCTCCGAGATGTGCACACTCTCCTCGAGCGCCGCCCTGGCCTCGTCGAGTCTGCCGCGCGCCGTCAACAGCACCCCCAGGCGTCTGAGAGAGCTCCTCACACCGGACGCTGAGCCGAGGCCTTGCGACAGCTTCAGCGCTTGCCGCAGCGCTTGCTCCGCCTCGTCCCACCGCCCCGCGTTGAACTTGAGCAGCCCGCCGAAGTTTTGGCACAACGCGATCGCCCGCGGCGTGCCCATCTGCACGGCATGGGCCATGGTCTCCTCGACCATGGTGTGCAGCTGCTCGTACTCCTTATCACCGTACAGGTGATACTCCCACAGTCACAAATGCGCCTCGAACGCGCGCGCGACGTCGATCGCGTCGCCCACGATCTTCTGGCGCCGCTGCACGTAGTCCATCCCCTGTCGCCACTGTCCGAGCGAGTGGCACGCCATGGCCAGCATCTCGTAGCCGCGCGCGAGCGTGTCCGGGTCGCCGCTTTGCTCACCGACCTCGACGACGCGCTGGGCAAGGGCTCGTGCTTCTTCGTGGCGCTCCTGGCTCCAGTGCAGCTGGGCCTGGCTGAGAAGGAGCATCGAGCGCTGCTGAGCATCACCGCCGACCCGCCCCAGGGCGTCGTCGAGCCGCGCTTCCGCCGCTTCGTAGTCGCCCATCGTGATCAGCGCATCGGCGACCAACCGATCGAGCTCGATCGCCTCAGCAACCGACTCCCCGTTGCCCTCCGTGAGCAGCGCTCGAGCGCGCTCGAAGTGCTCCAGGGCCTGTGGCATGTTGGAAAGTGCGCAGTGGATCACACCGAGCTGATGGTGGCTCGCCAGTCGCTCGGCTCCCCCGGTGATCCCGCATTCATCCATGATGGACAGGGCCTCGTCGAAGTACCGCCGCGCCTCCTGGAAGCCCACGCGTTGCATCGCGTATTGACCCGATGCGATCAGCTGCGGCATCGCCTCGCGGGGACGCTTCGCTTCGCAAAGGTGATGCGCCAGCACTGCCCCGAGCGCCGAGCCCGTCTCCGCATTCACGCGCGGCAGCAGGTAGTCCGCCACTGCGCTGTGTCCCGTCAGCCTGCGTTCGCGTGACAAGCCGCTGTAGATCTCGCTCTGCACGAGCGCATGGCGAAAGCGATACTCGTCGCCAACCTGCTCGATCAGCCAGGCACCGAGGCTGGCGTCGCCCGCCGCCATCGCCGCCTCGTCGCTGAGCCCGCTGGCGGCCTGGGCCCATGTGAACGCGAACGTTCGTCCGACGATCGAGGCAGCGCGCAGGAAGCGCTCGCCGTCATCCCCGAGCTTGGCCACACGCTCCCTCACCACCTCCGCCAAGGTCTCAGGTACGGCGAGCGTCTCCCCCTCGTCACGTTCGGCATGGGCGAGTGCGACCTCCTCGGTATAGAACGCGTTGCCGCCCGTCAGCGCGAAGATGCTTGCGGCCAGCTCGTCGGTGGCCGAGCCCACCAGTAGATCCACTACCTGCCGCGCTGTGGCCTCGCGTGACAGCGGACCCAGGGTCACGCGCCGCACATGGTGCTCGCGACGACAGCTGGTCAGCAGGGTGCTCAGCGCCGTGCCAGGGTCGACCTCATCCTGGCGGCAGGTTCCAACCAGCAGCAGCGGAGCACTGCGGCTGACGCGCACGAGGTGATGGAACAGCTGGAGGCTCGACTCGTCCGCCCAGTGAAGGTCCTCCACGATCAGGACCGCGGGGGCATCCGCCCGCGCGCTGCCCAACGCGCGCTCCACCGCCAGCAACAGCCGCAGTATCTCTTCCTGGGGCTGCCCGCCCGCGGGCGCGAACGATGCGAAGGGGTCGTCCTCCGGTGGTCTGTTGGCGATGTGCCGATATTCCGTCCAGGCCTCGGCGAACGGCGCGAACGGCAAGCCCCTGCCCATGTCCGTAGCGGAGCCCGCAAGCAGCAGCGCGCCTCCTTGCCCTGCCAGCCGAACGACCTCCGACACGAGCCGCGTCTTGCCCGCTCCTGCCTCGCCGAGGATCAGCAGCACGGCTCCCTCGGGTTGCTCTCCGTCGCTTCCCAGCGTCCGGGCGACCATCGACGTGATCGTCGCCAGCTCGGTCTGGCGCCCATGCATCCGTGGTGGATTGGCGCTCCCCGCGAGGCGCCGCAGCAAGCGTCGCCATGGCGCGATGTCCGGCTTCGCCTCCTCCACGAGACGCGCCTCGATCGCGTCCCGAAGCCGCACGGTCTCGAGCTCGGGTTCCCGGTCCAGCCCTCGCCTCAGCATCTCGACACACGAGGTGTACTGCGACAGCGCATCCCGCGGGCGCCCCCCCGCCGCAAGCGCGCGCATCAGCAGACGGTGGCCATCTTCGCGAGTCGGATTTAGCTCCAACAGGCGCCGCAGGGTGGAGATCGCCGCGGCCTCGTCACCCACCGCAACGAGGCGTCGACCGTGCTGCAGCGAAGCGTCCTCGAACTGCCCCTGCAGCGACAGCCGTCGGGCTTCGAGCCACGCATGGTCGATATCCTCTGCGCACAGCGGACCCGCGTACAACGCGAGGGCCTCGGCGACCTGCACCGATTCGCCCGCGGCGAGACCCTCTTCGAACGCGCGCACGTCGACCTCGACCGCGTCCCCCAGGCACACGACCCCATGGTCGAGCCGGACGACACCCTCGCCGACGATCCTGCGAAGGTCGTAGATGGCCCGGTGCAGGTTGTTGCCTCCGCTGCCGCCGCCCTTGTCCGGCCACAGCGCCTCGATGACAGCTTCGCGCCGCAGGCGCCTGTCCACGGAGCTCGCCACCAGCTTGAGAAGCTCCGCTGGCCTTCGTCGCCGCCATGCGCCGGGGGGTAGCCGCTCGCCGCCCACGTGAACGACGAACTGGCCCAGCAGCTGCAGCCTCACGGTTGTGTCGTTCGCGTCATCCATGCCTGAGTGCTCGACGAGCACCTCTACAGTAGCTCCGATCCCCGGCGCTGTTGAGTGCCTTGTTGTGCGGCCTGACGGGAGTGTCGGAGGGGCGAACGTTGTACGGCTGGCAATCGTCTTCCTGTGCGCTGCGAGCGAGGCTAACGCAGCGCACGCGACTACGGGCAGCTCGGGGCGGCGCCGCACTCGGCGGCACACTTCTGCTGCTCGCAATTGCCGAGCTCATTGGACCATGCGCACGGCGTGCCGCCGCCCGGGGCGCAGGCAGGCTCGATCATCGCGCCGTTGAGGAATGCGTCGGGCGTGCCGACGCCGGCTGCATCGCCGGTCTCCTGACTGCAGGGACCCGCGTTGATGTTCCCGCCAAGCGGATCGCAGGTTGCGCCGCACAAACAGCAGTCGCCCGAGCAGTCATTCGCCTGGCTACAGGCGGCGAGTGCGGAACAGAGCGGGTCGTCTCCACATCGAGTGATCTCGTCGAGACAGCCAGCGCTACCGACGGTGCACAGGCACCCGGCGCACGCGCCGGAGTTGCCGTCCGCGACGGCCTGCACGTAGCACGCGCCGTGCACCGTCCCGTTGCCACCCATGCCGCCCGTGCCGCCACCCATGCCGCCCGTGCCGCCACCCATGCCGCCCGTGCCGCCGCCAACGCCGCCCGTGGCGCCGCCGACCGCGCCCGTGCCGCCGCCGGTCGCGCCTGTGCCGCCACCGGTCGCGCCTGTGCCGCCACCGATCGCGCCCGTGCCGCCACCGATCGCGCCTGTGCCGCCACCGATCGCGCCTGTGCCGCCGCCGGTCGCGCCTGTGCCGCCCTGGTATCCGCCGCCGTTGCCGCCCCGGTACCCGCTGTCATCGGAGTCATCCACGCACAGCTCGGAGATGCACGAAAGCTCTCCATCGCACGTCGCGTTCGGAAAGCACGCGCCGCCCAGCTCACCTTGCGGCTTGCCGCTACCACCGCCACCGATGCAGGCGGCGCTCGCCACGGCGATACAAGCTGAGACCCATGCTCGACAGTCCATGGGCGCGAGTCTACACCGCAGGCGCCTTCGGCGGAATGTGGGGAAGCGTAGTTGGCACGCTCGGACTCGGTCCAGCGATGCTTCCAGGTCACGGCTGCTGTGTGTGCTGACATTGAGTCGGGAGCACGGCCACCGGGCGTCCCAGATACGCAGCATTAGAGCCGAGACCCATAGAGACCTGGACAGCGCTGTCGCCGCGGAGGACCAGGGTTGGGCGCGTGCTAGGCTCGCTGCATGACCGCGTTCCCCTCGCTAGCAACGGTAACGTACTCGCCACGCGTTTCGATCGCGCTGCTGGTGACGATCGCGGCCCTGTCGGCGGCCTGTCAGGAGTCGGACCCGGGCGAGACCGAGGCCGAACGCTGCGCCATTCCCGAGCGACCCGAGCCAGGGTCCGTTGCCCCGGATCTCCCGCAAGGTCCTTCGCTTGCGGAGCGCGACCTGAGCGGATGTGATCTGCGCGGCATCGACCTGAGCGACTCGGACCTGTGGCGGGCGAATCTCACGATGACCGACCTGCGCGACGCAGACCTCACCGGCGCCTACGCGGCGGAGACCACACTGACCGGCGCAAACCTCGAGGACGCCACGCTCGTCGAGCTCGACCTCTTCAACGCCACCGGCTCGGGCGCGAACATGCGAGACGCGATCCTGACCCGCGCCATCCTTGCGGGCGCAACGTTGCCGAGCACCGACCTCCACGGTGCCGACCTGGTCGACGTCTTCGCGGAGGCCGTGGTCCTGACCGAGTCGGACCTCTCAGATGCCGATATGCGACGCATTCATCTCGTCGTCGCTGACCTCGCGGGCGCATCGCTCGAGGGAGCCGACCTCACCGGCGCCAACATGCACGGGGCCGATGTCCGCAATGCGAGCCTGCTCGGGGCCATCATGAACGATCAGGTATCCAATCGTCTCGGCGTCAACAACACGATCTGCCCCAACGGATCGAATAGCAACGACGAGGTTCCGCCTGCCTGCTACATCCTGCTCGACGACGGGGGACTTTGACGAGCGCCGGTGCGTGCGGGAGTCACGACGCCTGACCCTGCTCGCGCGTTCGCGCTCAGAACGTCTCCATGTACGCGATGAGCGCGTCGAGCTGCGTGTCGTTGAGCCATGCGGTGTCGCCGTGCTCGTCTCCGCCGCAGTCGGGGTCGAAGCGGTCGCGCAGTATCTGGGCGCAGCCGTTGTGAATGAAGGGCGCGCGGTAGGCGATGCCCACGAGCGACGGCACCTGCAGCGCATGGCCCGCGCCGGTGCCGACGTCCACGCTGCTGTTGTTCGTGAACTTCGAGCCCCCGTGGCAGCCTGCGCAGCCGGTCTCCTCCGAGTCGAACAGGCGCTTGCCGAGGCTCAGCGTCAGGTCGTCCGCGTCGAACTGCCGCACGGGTGCGGGCGGTCGCAGAGAGAACATCCACTGCCGCAGTGCGTCGACTCGCTCGTCGCTCTGGTGCACGCCGCCCATGCGGCTGACGAAGACCTCGTTCATGAGGCTCGTGAGATCTGGCATGTCGCCGTCCCAGTGGAAGGGCGCGGTGTCCTCGAGCCCGACGTGGACCGCCTGCGTACGCCGCCGCCCCACCGAGCTGAAGGACCAGACGTGTCCGTCGTCGCCGCCCTCGGCGTGGCACGATGCGCACGCCACGCCCGCGCCGGCGTCGCGGTGGAACAGCGCGTGCCCGGTGTCGCGCACGCTCTGCCCGCCGAGCTCGATCGCAACCATCTCACCGCGCGGTTCGCCCACGTAGATCCGGGCGGGCTGTCGGCTCTGCGCGACGAGTCGGCCGTCGTCGAGGAACGCCACAGCGGTGATCTGCCCCTCCACGTCGACGGCCTCGAGTGGGGTGCACGCATCGAAGGGGTCCTCGGGGTGCATCTCCTGCGGCTCCATCAGCGCGAGGCCGCTGGCCATGCCGGGGGCGGAGGCCGACACGGAGGTCACTTCGCCGCTGCCGTCGTCCACCTCCGTGAAGCGCCGCGGAGCGTCGGTATCCTGGGCGCCGGCAAGTGCAATCGCGACGAGTCCCGTGGCGCTCACAGCCAGGTCCACGGCGAGCACGCCCGCGGTGATGGCGGCGATCCGCGGAGCCTCCGGGTCGTCGCCAAGGCGCGTCACCGCCGTCTGCACGATGGCCGAGCACTCGACGACGTCGTCGTCTCCGGTGCCGCCGTAGGCCGCTGCGCCATCGCCGAGCGCTCCGTCGGGTTCGAGTGCGATCGTCGCGGTGGAGGCGCGCTGGTGCAGCATGTAGATGCCCCCCGGACCGCGGGCGGCCTTCCACGCGAGCGTCGGGAGCATCCCGACGAGCTCACCATCAGCGGATACGCCCATGGTGACCGCCGGTCCCCTCACCTCGCCGAGCGGGCCATCGTCGTCGAAGGACCGCAGCGTTGCGGACTTGAAGTTCGTGACGTGCATGCCTGTCGAGTCGATGAGCACGTCGCGCAGGCCGGGGGCCAGGCGCACCACGAGCGTCGCGTCGCCGCCGTCGGCGGGCAGCCGCATCACCTCGCCGCCCGCGCAGGCCACGTAGATCGCGTCGTCCACATCGTCGGTCGCGATGCCGCGGGGCGCGCCGCAGACGGTTCGCCGGGCGACGATGGCCGCGGCCTCGGGATCCACGCTCACCACCGCCGCACCCCGCCGCAGGGCGACGTGCACGCGACCGGCGCTGTCCTCCGCAATGCGCCCGGGCTCATCGCCGGGTTGCAGGTCGATGTGCACGACGGTCTGCAGTGCGGGGTCGACGACCGACAGCCGGTCGCGGGCGGGGTCCGCAGCGATCACGAGGCCCGCGGAGGTGACCAGCAGGGTTCCGCCCGTGATCGGGGGCGGGGGCGCATCGGCTTCGAAGGGTGGACGCGTGTCGACCGGGACCACGAGACGCGACGCCGTGGCGCTCCGGGGTGCGTCGTCCTCGGCTTCGTCCTTCTCGAGCTCGAGCCGCTCGTCGGCGCTGCAGCCGCCTACCGTCCACGCAACCGTGGTCGCCGCCATGAGCACGAAGTGTCTCTTGTCCAACGCTGCCTCCCGGGGGTGCCTGCTGTTTCGCAAAGCAACGCGCGTGCCACCGGCACGCTGCGCGGGCTCGCAAACGCTGCGTACCGAGGTGGCAAAGCCGCATGCGCGTTGAAGGTTTCGGTGACGGCGCCGCAGCCCCACGGTTGCGTCGCGCAACTATTGCGTAGCTGGTGTGAACCGACACCGTCGCGATCGGGTGACACTTTTTGCACGCGGGTGACGCATTTTGTTCGGACTGCCGGTCCGCTCAACCGAGGTCGAGGAATGCCAGCGCTTCGTCCTCGGCGCGGAAGACCTGCACGTCGATCGCCGTGCCGTCCCGATAGCTCTGGAACATGCGTGCCATGCCGAAGGTGAGATCGGTCGGTGCGTAGATCGCCATCTTACCCGGGTTCTCCACGCGCCCGCCGCTCTGCAGGATGCTGTCGAACTTGCGCAGGCCGTCGGAGTCGATGGGTACCGACGTCACACCCGAGAGGTCGATGAAGTCGCGCGTAGCGGCGTCGATCTCTGGGTCATCCACCGCGTGCTGCGCGTACGCGACGAGGTCGGCCCCCGAGACGGTGCCGTGCATGCGCACGGTCAGAAGGCTGCGGGCGCGGTCGTGCTCGAATTCGATCGGCATCCACGACACGGTGCCAGACCGGTACCGCCGCTTTCAAGCGCAGCGGCAGCTTCATTCGATGGTAATAGAGCTGGCAGCTCAGGAGCTTTCCATGATCTACATCGCGGCGTTGCTCAGCCTGTTCTTTGTGGTCGTCATCATTCTCAGCCTCTCGGGCAATTTGCTGAGAGCCGTCGTGGCTCCGTTCAAGCCCGGTCGGTTCGACGCCGAGGCCGCGGGCGCACCGCCCGACTACGCGGACCCGGACAACTGGGCCGCGCTTCCCGAGCGGGAGGGCCTGGCGGACCTGACACCCGCGGGAGTGGAGCGCCGTAGCGAGTCCGCAGAGGTGGATGCGTTCTTCATTCATCCGACCGGCTACATGCATGGCGATGCCTGGAACTCGGCGATGGACCCGGGCAGCAACACCGAGCAGAACACGCACTGGATGATGGCCAACCAGGCCAGCGCGTTCAACGGATCGTGCAACGTCCATGCGCCGCGTTATCGCGAGGCCACCATCTACACCTACCTGTCCGCAGGCGACGACAATCGGATCAAGGCGCTCGCGCTGGCGTACACGGATGTGGAGCGCGCCTTCGAGCACTTCATCGAAAATCGCAGTGAGGGACGCCCCTTCGTGCTCGCCTCGCACAGTCAAGGTACGCACCACGCCATGACGCTGCTGAAGAACCGCATCGCTGGCACGCCGCTTCGCGACCGCATGGTGGCCGCCTACTTGCTGGGCGGAGGCGTCACCCACGAGTTCCTCGCCGAGCTGCCCGGCATCGATGTCTGCGGTGGGCCGACGGACCTGCACTGCGTCATCCACTGGGCGACCTATCGCAATGGGGCGAAGGTACATCGGGAGCCGTGGCAACCGGGGCGCGTCGTCTGCACCAACCCGCTCACCTGGCACGACGACGGCGGCCGCGCCGAGGCGTCCGCCCACCTCGGCGCGGTCCTGCCCTCGGGAAGGTTCTCGATCAAGTTTGCCGGCAAGGACACGGCGCGCGACATCGCCTTCCGGCCGCTCGAGCCGCCGTTGCCCCAGCACACCTGGGCCGAGGCCCGCGGCGGCTTCCTCTACGTTGCGGATCAGTGGCGCGGTCCGTTCGCGCGCAGGGCGGCGGGGCCCGATGGCAACTACCATGGCCTCGACTATCCGCTGTTCCACATGAACATCAGGCAGAACGTCGCAGCGCGGATAGCGGCGTACCACACGTGGAAGGCAGGCACGGCCGACTAGATCGCGAGACCGGTTAGGGTCGCCCGGGAGCCGCCATTCGAGGGCGCAGGGCGGGAGCGGGGTCACTCCCGACGGGATGCGGGCGGCTGCCCGGGCGATGACCATCGTACTGCGGTACGCCTGGCACGCGCGTCACCCCGTGGGGTGTGCGCACGTTGAACGTCTCAATAGGTGGGTGCCGGCGCGGGCGCGGGGGCGGGCCCCTGCGCGGGTGCTTCAGGCTGGGGCGAGGGCGTCGGTGTCGGGAGCGCGGGCGCGGGTGCTGGAGCCGCGGGCGCCGCTGCGCCGGGCAGGGGCGGCAACGGCCGCGCGGGCTTGGGCGCAGGTGCCGGTGCACCCATGGGCTTGGGTGCGGGCGCCGGTGCACCCATGGGCTTGGGCTTGGGCGCGGGCGCCACGGCGGGCGCGGTTGCTGGCGCGGGTGCGGCAGCGTCTGGCTCAGCCACAGCGGGCGGAGCGGCGGGAGCGTCCTGTGCGCAACGGCAGCCGGACTGACCGGCCCCGGGAAGGATGCTCGGGACGATGTCGTCCCAGCGCCAGACCAGGGCGCCGCCTGCGGTCACGATCATCGGCCCACTGAAGGCGCCGCCCAGGCTGGAGAGGCCGACGCCGATGTTGAGGTCGGCGCCGGTGCCGAGGTGGAATGCGAAGGCGAGCCCCGAACGCAGGCCGAGGTTGGCGGAGAACTCGACCTCCACGGACTCGTCGACGATGTCGCCCACCGCGTCTTCGCTCAGCTCGTCTGCGCCGACCATGCCGCTCTGCAGATCCGCGAGCTCGTCGTTGGCCGCGCCGCCGAGGTCGAATGACTTGATGTCCGTGTCCAGGTTGCCGCTAACCGACGGCTCCACCCATGGCGTGATCGTGATCCAGTCCGCGGGCGACACAGGGATGCCGAGGCCGACGACCAGCGGCAGCGTGATGTCGTTGATCTGACCGGTCGTGAGCACGGCCGGTACCGCGCCCATGTAGAACGCGACGGCGGCCGTGGGGACGCCGTTGTCGTAGCGATCGGTGACCGGCATGCTCATCACCGCGGTCGCGCTCGCGGAGGCGCCGTGGAGCGATTCGTCCTCGCCGGTCTGCTTCAGGTTGAGGTAGTGCAGACCGAACTGTGCGCTCAGCCTGCCCGTGGTCGAGGTGAAGTTGGCGTTGTAGCTGAACGTGTTGAAGTGACCATCGTCCATGAAGCCGAGCCGCGACTGGAGCACCACGCTGGAGGCGCGCGTGTCCCACGTCGACATCGACGGACCGTGGGTGCCCGGTCTGGCCTGGGCGGTCGCACACAGCGCCAGCATCCCTGTGAAGGCCAGTAGCCAGACACTGCCTCGCCGTAGTCCGGCGCTCTTCGATCCGATGTTCATCATCATGTTCCCCGTTGGAGTTTTGACTGCATGCTAGCGGGCACGCTTCTTACGTAGATTCATTTCCTGCCGTATCTCTTCGGTCTCGTCGTCGAGGATCCAGCTCTTCTGCATGGCCTTGAGCACGACGATCGCTTCGCGCAGCGTCAGCATGAGCTCCCGGGTGACCTTCGGGATCTCCGGACCGATCTTCGCGCTCTCCTTCGCGAGCACCGACACGTTGTCGAGCAGGTGCTCGAGCTTCTCGGCGTCGCTGAGCCGGGCCATGGCCGTCAGCATCTTGTCCACGCGCCTGTCCTGCAGCAGCCGCTCGGTCGACCGCAGGGCGCCGTTGAGGTGTGACTCCTCGGCGAGCAGCTTGTCCATACGCAGCAGGACCTTGTCCATCCTCGCCACGACGGACTTGAACTTGTCCGGCTCGATCGAGTCGCCCGCCCGACTGACGAACTGCATGGTCGCGGGATCGTTGAAGACGTCAGCGGCACCGCGGATGGCGCGCTTGAGGTTGCGGTCCTCCAGCAGCGCCACCATTGGATCGCCGGCGGTCTTCAGCAGGGTGTTGGCGCGCTCGAGGGTCTCCGGCAGATGGTCGAAGGCGCTGACCATGCGCTCGAACCGATCGTTTTCATCGAGCTTCCCGAGGATGCGCTCCGATACGTGGACCATCTTCCCGAGCATCTCGGCGTGGCGGTCCAGGTCGATGTCGGCGATGACGGCAAGCACGTCGAGGGGCTCCTTGGAGACCATGCTGCCGCCTGCCTGAAGCCTCGGCTTGCTCGGGTCCTCCGTCAGCAGGTGGACCTGCTTCTGTCCGACGCCGAGCACGCGACGGATCTCGGCGACCGTGCCCTTGCGCACGCGCGAGGCGTGCTCGTCGAGTACGAGCAGCTCCATCTCGATGCGCCCGTCGGGGCGCAGGTTCATCTCGCCGACCTCGCCCACGGGGATACCCGAGACCAGGACGGGCGTGCCCTCGCGCAGGCCGTCACCCTGGGCGACGGTGGTGTGGAAGGTGACCGGGACCTCGAACCAGCCGTTCTCGATCGCCGAGCCCACGACGAACGCCGCCACGCCCAGCGCCGCGGTGAGGACGAACAGTCCCGCCATGCGTTCCCTGCGGACGGTGGCGTTCATTGCTCGCCCCCCGCCCGGCCATAGTGCACAACGCTTCCACCGCACTCGACGAAGGCGGCCTCGAACTCCACGTCGGTCGTGGGCAGGCACACCACCATGGACAGGCCGCGGTCAGCCCGCCGCCGCAGCAGAGTACTCCATGCCACCGGCAGTCTGGCCGCGGGAGAGCCAGCCGACATGCCCTCGACGACAAGCCATGCAGGCTCGAGTGACAGCGCCCGCGCAAGGCAGCAGCACCAGCGGTCGAGCTCGTTGAGCTGGTGGGGAAGATGGTCGGCGACCCCGAGCAGCTCCAGCTCCTGCAGCATCTGGGTCACGTGTGCGTACTCCTGCTCGAGGTCGAGCTGCGCGTGCACCGACGCGGGCATCGCCAGGTTGTCGCGGATGCTGAGGTTGGACAGCAGCCCACCGGCGCGGTGCACGAAGCCGAGCTGCGTGCGCAGCTGCTGGCGCTCGAGCGGCGGCAGGGCGTACACGTCCTGTCCGAGCAACCGCAGTCGGCCGCGCTCGGGGGGCAGGATGGTCGCGACGACCCTGGCCAGCTCGTAGGAGGGGTCATCGCCCGGCCGCGCGTCCTCGGGTACCAGCGCCAGCCACTGCGCGGCCTCCACCTCCACCTCGGGCACGCTCCAATGCGTGCCACCGGACTCGAACACGAGGCGCTCCTCGACGGCGAAGACCGGCGGCTCGGCGCTCGCTGCTGCTGCGGCGGACGTCATAGCGGCACCAGGGACAGCTGCAGGTCCGAGACGGTCTGCAGGATGCTGCCGACGGAGATCGCACCGTGGACCACCAGCAATAAAATGAACGCATTGAGCGACGCGTTGGCGACCGCGATCGGGATCTGGGTCGAGGCGCGCTTGACCGCCATGCCGTGGTGGCATGCGACCAGGAAGATGCCCGCACCCCCCAGGCCGATCTTGAGCGCGAAGGCCACCAGGTGCCCCGGCTCGACGGCCGACAGCGTGGCCGACAGCAGCAGGTGCGGCGGGATCGACAGCACCAGGTCGCCCACCAGGAGACCGCCCGCGAGCGCCACCGCGTTGAAGATCACGTTGAGCCCGAAGAACGCGAACAGCCCGCCGAGCAGCCGCGGTGTCACGAGCAGCCGCGTGGGCGAAAGGCCCATGAGCTCGACCGCCTCGATCTCGCGCTGCACCTTCATCACGCCGAGCTGCGCGGTGATCGCCGTCACCGAGCGCACGATCACGATGCTGCCCGTGAGCAGCGGTGCGATGTCGCGCAGCACCACGACGGCGAGCACGCGCCCGAGGCTCTCGGCACCGGACAGCGCCGCGGCACCGCCGATGCCCTCGAGCGTCGCGATGCCGCCCACGGCCAGGGCCAGCATGATCACAGGGGGCGCCGCCTCGACGCCGGTGAAGTAGATCTGCAGCAGCACCTGCCGAACGAAGGCGCGCTGTCCGAAGCGCCGGTGGGTCCAGACGACCGCCAGGGCCTCGTAGAGGAGACCCGCCAGGGCGAACGGGTATGCCGCCACCACTAGAAAGCGTGCTCCTATGCGTTCGACCCAACCCACGACCGTCGTAACGAATGATAGCCGAGCGGCTTCACCAGCTGAACAATATCAGGGCGACATTCGCGCAGATCGCATGTCGTGGGGGCGATCGGGCGCCTCCGCGGTCGGCTCGGCCACGTAGCGCCTCCCGCGGGGCGTGGGGCAAGGGGCTCAGCTCGCCGGCGCCCGGGAACATCGGGGTGTTCGCGGGTGTCAATCAAGCACGGCCCGCTTGTGGGTCGGGACCGCAACACGGGAGGCTGCGATGGCGACGTTGGACGTGGGTGGCGGGCACTCGAGGAGGCGCGCGGTGGATTCGACCATCCCTCTCATCCCCTTCATCGATCTCTTGCTGTGCTGTGTGATGTTTCTGCTCGTCACGGCCGTGTGGAACGAGCTCGCGGGCCGCGACGTCGTACAGCGGGTACCCGGTCTGAACGCGGTCGACCAGCCGCCCGTCGAGCGACTTCGGATCGTGCTTCAGCTTCGTCAGCAGGGCTACGTCGTAGCGACCACGGTGGGCGACCGCGTTGAGATCCCAAAGGTCGGCGACAGCTTCGACACGGCCGCACTGCGCACGTGCCTCGGGAAGACGGCCGCCGTCCCCGGTGCGCCCGAGGGCGAGATCACCGTCACGGCGGAGGACGGGCTCGTCTTTGCCGACATCATCGAAGCGATGGATGCCGCGGCAGCGGCAGGCTTCGACCGGCCGTCACTGTTGGCGGCGGGCGCGGGCTAGGGTCGGCATCATGAATCGAGCCGTGGGTTCGCGCGATGTGGCCACGCAGCAGACGTGAGGTAGCGACCCTGTAGCTAGCGCGCGCGCCACTGTGCGACCCTGGGGTGGGCGGCGACCGCCGCGTGCAGCTTCACGAGCTTCGGATGGTCGGCGAAGTCGTCCTCGCCGATGTAGTCGATCTTGCCGCCCAGTAGCGCGTCCATGATGACGAAGAGCTTGAGGTCCGCCAGGTGCAGCTGCTCACCTTCGATGAAGGGGCCGGTGATCTGCTGCTCGAGGCCGCCCGCCCAGCGCTGCACGTAGCCCTCGGCGAACGCACGCCGCCGCCGCTTCTTCTCGTCCTCGTCCTTGGTGTCGCCGGTCGCAATGGCCGCCCCGCGGTAGTCCTCGACCGCGGCGAAGATGGCCTCGTGGCGTGCCGCGTCCCACGGGTCCTGCGGATGATGTCCGTGGACGCGCCCGATGTAGGCGAGGATGGCGTTGCACTGGCTCAGCGGCGGCCCGCCGTCGCGCTCGAGCAGCGGCAGACTGCCGAAGGGCGTCGTCGACTTGAGCTCTGGCCACTGCTTGGGCGGGATGCGGTTGTCCTCGAACTCGACCCCGTTGACGAACAGGGCCAGCCGGCACTCCTCGCCGCGGCTGCCGGAGAAGTCGAAGTAGCTGAGCTTGTAGTCGGTCATGGAGCCGATCCATGGGTGCCGAGCGCTCGGATGTCAACGGGGCGGCCGGCTGCTGCGCATCGCGCGCCACGCCCGCAGTGCCCGAGCCCCGTCGAGCGGACCGAGCGGCACGAGGTCGAAGCAGTTGACGAACGCGAACAGCGCGCCCAGCAGCATCGGCAGCGTGCTGTCGGTGACGAGGCCGGTGAGCACGCACAGCGCGCTGTAGACGAGGCCGAAGGCGGGGCCGGCGAGCGCCAGGTGCAGCTGGTCCGCGGGGTTGAGCGGCGGCTGCTTGAGGTGCACGGCCGCGCCCAGCAGCGGTACGAAGATGGGTGGGCTGCTCGACAGCCCCAGCCGCCTCAGCACCCAGAGGTGCCCCGCCTCGTGCACCGCGAGTCCGGCCATCATTCCGAGTGCCATCGGCACGCCGAACATCGACTCGTAGATAGCGAACGACACCAGCGCTGACACCGCCGACAGGGCCATCGCCTGGTACGCCGGCGGTCGCAGCGAAGTGAGAAACGCGTCCGTGCCGTCCGTCGCCGCGAGGCTGTGTCCCTCGTGTCGGTGGTGTGCGTCCAGGGGCTGCACGGCGAAGGAGGGCTGCGGCGGGTGCGCCGCGTCCGAGTGGAGCGGGGACGAGCTCACAGTCGCGGTGCCTCCGAGGTGGCACCCCTGCCGAAGCCGGTCCAGGTGCCGCCATGGACCACCGCGCGGATGCGCCCCTCGTAGTCGAGTACGGGCGAGCCCGAGTTGCCGCGCTCGATCGGGCAGTCGGAGAGCCAGCCGACCGCTGCGCCGTCGCCGCCGAGCGCCTCGCGTGCGGCGCCGTCGTCCATCACGCGGCACAGGCGCGTGTGCAGCGCGTGCGCGAGATCGTGCATCGGGTGGGCGGAGACAGACGCCACGGTCACGATGGCGCCCGGCTGAAGCGGCTCGTGATGGATCGTCAGCGGACTGCGCTGGACCGCGCGCGCGAGCTGAATCAGCGCGTACTCCTGCTGCAGTGCGTCGGTGCGGTGCAGGGCCGATGCGCGCACGACGCGCTCGCAGCGCGCCCACTCGGCCGGCGCGCCCGGGCTGTCCGGGAACGCGACCCAGGCGCGCTCGCATGAGCCGCCGGCGTGTCGATCGGCTGCGCGCACACAGTGGCTCGCTGTGAGCACCTGGTCGGGTGCGACCAGCGTGCCGGTGCACCGCTCGTGGGTCGGGTCGCCCTCGAACACGACCATGCCCACCGCCTGTGGGCAGCCGCGCGCGTCGTCGCAGCGCAGCGTCAGCTCGGGCGGCTTCGATGCGGCGGCCGCGGTGACCGTTGCGACCGTTGCGACCGTGTTGGCGGGCGCGTCGGCTGCTGTGATTGGGGTCGCGGCAACCAAGGGCGCCGCCGTAGGTTGCGCGGGCTGCCGTGGTGGGTATGCGGGCGACGCGGCGCAGGCCGACAACACAACGACACACAGAATCCCGACCGAACGACGCACCACCATCGTATGACAAGCGTGCGAGTAAAATGTTCCCCGCGCCAGCCGACGGCGCCAGGAGCTAACTCACCATCGTCTCAACAGCGCGACCGCCGCTACCCGAGGAACGGGCGGACCTGCTTGATGACGAGTCGCCCGTCCGCGGCGACAGACTACGGCAGGCCGCCCAACCAGTTTCGCGCGCTTCGCCCGTCCACGGCGTAGTCCTGAAGCGGGCTGCGCGTCGACAGCACGGTGCCGGGCTGCGCCAGCACTCGGTGCACGGTCCGGCCGGCGAGGACGGCGCCGAGGACGGTGCTGAATGCACTGCCGATGAACACGCCGGGCAGTCCGAACAGCGCGGCGCCGGTCAGCGCCATCGGGAACGTGAGGGCGAACGTCTTGATCGCCAGCACGCGCAGCGCCGTCGTGGGCTGCTGCAGCCCGTTGAAGACGGAGGCGGTGACGGTGATGAGACCGAGGGCCGGATAGGAGAGGCCCAGGAGCCGGAAGTAGCTCGTCGCGTGCGCGATCACCTGCGGGTCGTCGGTGAAGGCGCCCACGATCGGCTCCGAGAGCGCGACGAGCAGTGCGCATGCGCCGAGCCCCCAGTAGACCGAGAGCTTGCCGGCGAACACGACGGCCAGGTCGACCCGGTCGCGCTTGCCCGCGCCGTGGTTCTGGGCGACGAACGGCACGATCGCGACCGCGGCCGCGTTGATGCCGACGAGTGCGAGCATCTCGATGCGACCGGCGAGCCCGAAGGCGGCCACCGCTGCGGTGCCGGAGCGCGCGACGAGGAAGGTCGTGAATGTCATGGTCAGCGGGACCAACAGCTGGGTCGCCACCGCGGGCCCGGACAGCGCGCCGATCTCTCCGACGACGTCGGTCAGCGAGGTTGCGCCCAGCGGCGGTCGCATCGTGAGCAGTCCGGCGCGCAGCAGCAGCACCGCCATGCACCCGAAGACGAAGACCCAGGAGACCACCGTTGCCACGGCCGCGCCCTGCAGCCCGAGTGCCGGGAAGCCGGCGTGGCCGAAGATCAACACGTAGTCGAGCACCAGGTTGATGACGCCAGCGACCGCCATCACGGCCTCCGGTGCCTTCACGTGCCCCGAGGCGCGCAGTGCGGAGCCGCCGACGATACCAAACACGAGCAGCGGCATGCCCAGGTAGAGCACGCCGAGGTAGTCTTCGATCAGCGGAAGCAGTGCCGGCTCGGCGTCGAGTGCCAGGAAGGCCGGCTGCAGGGTCACGGTGCCGAGCGCCGACAGCGCGCTGGCAACCAGCAGCGCGACCATCAACGCGACGCGCGTGTAGCGGGCGGCGAGCAGCGGCTTGCGCTCGCCGAGTGCGCGCGCGACCAGCGCGGACGTGCCCACCGCCATGCCGATGAACAGGCCGACCAACAGGAAGTAGGCGGTGGAGGCGAACCCGAGCGCCGCCAGCGCCTCGGGGCCCAGCTGCCCGACGAAGTAGGTGTCGACGACCTGGAACAGGAAGGTCGAGAGCATCCCGATGCTCACGGGCCAGGTCATGTGCAGGAGCGTCGCGGTGACCGGCGCCTCGAGCATCGGGTTGCCGTCGCCGTGTTCGATTGCTGTTGGGGGAGCGGTCATGTTGGTGGAATCAGCATGACTCTGCCGCCGTCCGTAGACTATCTAGTGAAATTGACGCAGATTGATGTCGAGATGACAGCAATGGACTACGACCTGAACGACGTGGTGGTCTTCACGAAGGTCGTGGAGACACGCAGCTTTACCGCCGCTGGCAAGGCGCTGGGGCTGCCCAACTCCTCGGTCAGCCGCAAGGTCTCGCGTCTCGAGGAGCACCTGGGCACCCAGTTGCTGCAGCGCACGACGCGCAAGCTCAACCTCACCGATGCCGGGCAGCTCTACTACGAGCGCAGCGTGCGGCTGATCTCCGGGCTCGACGAGGCGGAGGCCGTGCTCGCCCACAGCCGCTCGACGCCGCGCGGACGCGTGAAGCTGAGCGCGCCGCCGGAGCACGAGTTCTCGATGCACGTGGTCAACGAGTTCCTGCGCCGCCACCCGGAGGTGCGGGTGGATGTCGAGTTCAGCTCCGAGCAGATCAACATCATCCAGGAGGGCTACGACGTCGCGCTGGTCGCCGGCGAGGTGCAGAACCTCTCGGTCGTCGCGCACAGGCTCTTCGACAGTCCGTTTCAGCTGCTGGTGAGCCCCGGCTACCTCGAGCGGCGCGGCACACCGCGCACGGTGGCCGACCTCTCCGACCACGACTGCCTCGTCTTCGGGGGCTCGTCGCTCAGCGGCAGCTGGAGCCTGCGCGACGGACGCGAGGTGGTGAAGGTGCCGGTCCAGGGGCGCATCGCCGCCAACCACATCGGCGCGCTGAAGTCCGCGGTGCTCGCAGGCCACGGCATCGGCCTGCTGCCGAAGCTCGCGTTCCATGCGGAGCTGGCGGCGGGCAGCGTGGTGGAGATCCTGCCCGGCGCCTCGCCCGAGCCGGTGCCGGTCTCGGTGACCTACGCCAGCGGTCGCTTCCTGACGCCGGCGGTGCGCGCGCTGGTCGACTTCATCAAGGAGGAGCTACCCCCGAAGGCCCAGGCGGCGCTCGACTGCTGATTGCTGCGCGCTGGGCAGCAGTGCTCTGCGGCGTTGGCGGCTAGTGGCGGGATGGGACGCGACCGATAGTGGTGGGGTCGGCGGCATCGATGCCGTCGCCCACCCAAGGAGCAGCCCATGAGCCCCCGCAGAGTCCTCGTCACAGGCGCAACTGGTAACCAGGGAGGCTCGGTCTTGCGCGCACTCCTCGCAGACGGCCACGAGGTGCGCGCGCTGACGCGCAGCACGGAGGGCGAAAAGGCCGACACCCTGCGCGAGCTCGGTGCGCTGCCGGTCGCCGGCAGCTTCGATGACGTCGAGTCGGTTCGGCAGGCGATGCGCGGTGCCGATGCGGTGTTCGCGAACACGAGCTCGTTCGCGGCCGGCCCCGCCGCCGAGGTGCCCCATGGGCACGCGCTGATCGATGCGGCCGTGGCCGCGGGCGTCGAGCACTTCGTGTTGTCGTCGGTGGGCAGCGCCGACCGCGCGACCGGAGTAGGGCACTTCGACAGCAAGTACGCGATCGAGCAGCACCTGCGCACGACGTCGCTCAACTGGACCATCACGGCGCCGGTGTTCTTCGCCGACAACGCGATGTTCCCGTGGAACGTCGGCGATATCGCCCAGGGCCGCTTCCGGCAGGCGATCGGTGCGGGCACGAAGCTGCAGGTGGTCTCGGTTCGCGACATCGGGCGCTTCAACGCGCTGGTGATCGCACGCGGTGCGGAGTTCTACGGCAAGCGCATCGACTACGCGGGCGACGAGCTGACGGGCCCGCAGATGGCCGATGCGTTGACCGCCGCCACCGGCGCGCAGGTGGAGTTCGACGAGCAGCCGGTCGCCGAGATGGCAGCGATGGGCGAGGACATGGTCGCGATGTACACGTGGTTCGAGTCCACCGGCTACGTCGCCGATATCGAGGGGCTACGTCGCGACTATCCCGAGGTCGGGTGGGAGCGCTTCGGCGACTGGGCGGCGCGTCAGGACTGGACCGCTGCGCTTTCGCAGATCAAGGCGGCGTCATGAGCGCCGGCCTCATCACGGGCGTCGCGCACCTCGGCATCCGCGTGCACGAGCTGCAGCGCTCGCGCGAGTTCTACGAGAAGCTCGGCTTCGAGTTCATCGTGGGGCCGGTCGGGCCCGAGCCCATCGCGATGATGACGCACCCGGGCGGCGTCGAGCTGAACCTCATCCTCAACGCGGACGCGCCGCAGACCGACAACATCCTGCAGGACGTGGCGGCCAAGCACGCCGGGTACACGCACGTGGCGCTGGCGGTCCCGAGCGTCGACGACGCGGTCGCCCACCTGAAGGGGGTCGGCCTTCCGATCCGCAGCGGGCCGATCGACTACCCCGGGGGTGCCCGCGGGCTGTTCCTGCGGGACCCTGATTTCAACACGGTGGAGTTGTATCAGTACGCCTAGCGGACCAGTAAACGGTGTTTTTGGCGGGAAAGCGACCTCCAACGGGCGGTGCGCTTATTGAAAATGATTTGCAATATCACCCGTTGACAGGTGTCGGCCTGCCTCCTACAAATGCTACTGAAAATGATTCTCATTTTCATGTAGTCGCCGTCCGGGCCCGTCCCGGCGGTCCGTAGAGGGAAGCAGACATGACGATTCGCCACACCATGTTCACCGCACTCGCGCTGTTGCTGAGCGCGCCCGCGGTCGCGCAGGAGCCGGCCGCGGAGGTGGCACCGCCCGCCGCGTCTACGCCCGAGACGGACGTTGCGTCGGCTTCCGAGCCCGCCGCGCCGACCGAGGCCGCACCGCCTGCCGCACCTGCTTCCGAGGCCGCACCGGCTGCTGCCCCCGAACCTGCCTCGCCCACTACGCCCGCTGCGGACGCGGCGCCCGCAGCTGCGCCGGAAGCCGCTCCTTCGGTTGTCGAGCAAAGCGACGACGGCCCGGTGCTGGACCTCCCGCCCGAGGTCGACGCGCCGGTCGCTCCCGTCGCGCCCACCGCCGGTGTCTACGGTGCCCAGCAGACCATCGCCCAGTTCGCCCGCCGCGGTTCGGGTGTCGGCGGCTACGCCGAGATGCACTACGTGCACGAGAACATCGGCGAGGACGACAGCGTCGCGGACCTGGACCTGCACCGCCTCGTACTGTTCGTCGCCAACGACCTCGGCGCGGACTTCCGTTGGTACTCGGAGATCGAGATCGAGCACGCCATCGTCCACGAGGGCAGCCCCGGCGAGGTATCGGTCGAACAGGGCTTCCTCGACTGGTTTCTATTCGATGATGCACTCGCCCTGCGCGCGGGTGTCATGCTGGTGCCGATGGGCATCATCAACACGTGGCACGAGCCGCCGCTGTTCAACGGCGTCGAGCGCCCGACGGTGGACAAGGTCGTCATGCCGAGCACCTGGAGCGAGGGTGGTGTCGGCATGTTCGGCAAGTCCGGCCCGGTGCGCTACGAACTCTACGTGGTGGGCGGCCTGAACGCCGCGAACTTCCGCGCGAAGGACGGCATCCGCAAGGGTCGCCAGAAGGTCGGACACGCGGGGGCCAACGGGCTCGCCGTCACTGGACGCATCGAGTACGAGCCGGTGCTCGGCGTCGTGGGTGGCCTGGCTGGCTACCACGGCCTCGCCGGACCGAACGGCGACCTGTTCAAGGCCGGCAGCGATCCGATGGCGCCCGAAGAGCTCGACATCGACGTGCCGGTCACCGGCGTGTCGCTCGACGTGCGCGGGCGGAAGCTGGGCATCGAGGCGCGCGCGGTGTTCGCCGCGTTCGCCATCGGCGACACCGACGAGCTCAATGCCAGCGTCGACGGCGAGACCGGCGAGGCGCGCAACCCCGGCGTCGGTGAGCAGCTCATCGGCGGCTACGCCGAGGCGGGCTACGACGTGTTGTACACGGCGACCACCGAGCAGCAGCTCGTGCCGTTCGTGCGCTTCGAGCGCTACGACACCCAGGTCGGCATTGGCGGCGACTCCGCGATCACCGAGTGGACGATGGGCGCGAGCTACCGGCCGATGAGCCAGGTCGCCTTCAAGGCCGACTACAAGCACGTCGCCCCCGAGGCCGACGGCGCCGACTCGACCCAGACGCTGAGCCTGGGCGTGGGCGTGATGTACTGACTCGACGGGGAGGCCGACGGAGTTTTTTTGTCGGTTTCCCCTGCTTTTTTGGGCCATGGGCGATCCAACGCTTGATCCCAATCACGGCTGACCGTAAGTACCCAATGTCAGCTTGTTGATAATGATGTTCAAAAGCATTTGCAAAAGAGGGCTACTTGTAGGTGCGCTGCTTCTGGCGGTGCCCGCGGCCAGCTATGGCCAGGTCTTCCACACGGTGCGCGACCTGCTCTCCGCGCAGTTCAGCAAGTCGGATCGGGTCAGCTTCGTGAAGGTCGCGGCCGACTCGAAGGCGCGGGCGCGCATCGAGAAGCGCCTCGGTCGCAAGCTGGCCGCCGCCGACTACACCTTCTACGTCGCGAAGACCGGTGAGCGGGTCGACGGCTACGCGCTCTTCGATCAGGAGAAGGGCCAGCACGAGCCGATCAGCTTCGCGACCTTCTTCGACGCGGCCGGAAGCATCACACGCGTCGAGGTCGTGGCGTACCGCGAGCCCTATGGCGACGGCATCCGCGCAGAGCGCTTCCGCAAGCAGTTCATCGGCCGCAAGGCGAGTAGCGGCTTTCGCGCCGACGCCGACATCGATGTGATCTCCGGCGCGACCATCTCGTCGCGCTCGCTGTGCAAGGGCGTCAAGCGCGCCAGCGTGCTGCTCGACGAAGCGGTGCTGCGGGCCAACGACAAGTCCGTCCTCGCAGCGCGATGAAGGACTTCACCCGGCCGCGCGGGCGCCTGGCGAGCCTGCCGCTGCCAGCGCGCGTCGTCTACACGGTCTTCCTGGCGTTCACGCTGGCGGGCCTCGCCATGAGCCTGTGGCTGACGGACGACATGGTCGGCCTCGGCCTCGAGCAGCTCGACGCCTACTACGCCGGCGTGGAGTCGGCGCCCGCTGCCGAGGTTGCACCGGCCGCGGGGCAGGGCGGACCCACGCTCGATCTTCCGGATGACCTGCCCATCGTCGAGCAGGCCGAGCCGATGCCGCTGCTCAAGCTGCTCGAGGTCACGCACTTCCATCTCTTCTCGATGCCCGTCTACCTGATGATCCTCTCGCACCTCTTCATGCTCGGGCGTGGCAGCGATCGGTCAAAGCTGCTGTGGATCGGCATCGGCACGCTCTCGACGGCGGGTCACATCGCGGCGCCGTGGCTGGCGCGCTCCGGCGCTGCCAGCGCCGCCGTCGCCTATGGGCTCACCGGCAGCGGGCTGTTGGTGTCTTACGTCGTGATGAGCGTCGTGCCGCTCTGGGAGATGTGGGGGCCGCGGCAGGGGTAGGGCGGTTGCGCACCCGTCGCGTCGTCGCTGCGGCGACTGCTAGGCTGCGGTGATGGTTCGTCTAGTCATCGCGCTTGCATGCGCGTCGCTGATCGCTTGCTCCGAGGACACCACGGGGTCGCCCGCTAGCGGTCCGGACGGGGGTGGCCCCGGCAACGGCGGAGACGGCGACGTCAGCGGAGACGGCGACGCGGCCGGCGACGGAGACGCGACGGGTGATGGTGACGGCGTCGGTGACGGCGACGGCGACGCGGTCGGCGACGGCGACGGTGACGGTCCGCCTCCGAGCGACTGCGTGTGTGACGCCAGCGTGGCGGTGCCCGCCGAGTGCGACCCGGTCTGCGACACCGCCTTCGAGGTGATCTTTGCGGCCAGCCAGTTCGCGGGCGTCTACCTCACGATCGAGGACGCGTCCTGGAACACCATCAGCTCGTGCGCGAAGGATGACGCGCACAGCACGATGCCGCCGCCCGAGTGCGACTACCAGCCGGCCACCTTCCACATGGTGTACGCGGCCGACCCCGACGACCCGGGATCGCAGCTGGTCACCACGCCGGAGATCCCCGTCGGCGTCCGGCGCAAGGGCCGCGTCAGCTGGCGTGACATGGACGACAAGCCCTCGCTGAAGGTGAAGTTCGTCAACATCAGCCCCGACAAGTTCATGGGCCTGTCACGGCTGACGCTCAACAACATGTACCAGGACCACAGCATGCTGCACGAGCGGACGGCCTATCGGGTCTACCGTCTAGCGGGACTGCCCGCGCCGCTGGCCAACAACATGCGAGTCTACGTACGTCGCAGTGCGAATGCGGACTACGAGTCGTGGGGCGTCTACGCGAACATCCAGACGCTCGACAAGCGCTTCATCCACTACGCGGTGCCGCCGGGTGATCTGCCTATCGGCAACCTCTACGACACCTACAACAACCACTACTACTCGGACCTCGACCGCTCGTCGCAGCGCGACCAGGCGGGCACGGCCCCGGGCGCGCAGGAGTCGCGCTTCGAACTCGAGACCAACGAGATGGCGAACGACACCAGCGACCTGACCGCGCTGCTCGACGCCATCTACGTGGACGACCCGACAGGTGACAACAGTCAGTTCATGGAGGAGGTCGGCCAGATCGCGGACGTCGACCAGTTCATGCGTCTGTTCGCGACGCAGGCGCTGATCACGGACTGGGATGGCTTCGCCGGCATCCGCAACAACTACAAGCTCTACCATGACCCCGTCAGCGATCGCTTCGTGATGTTCCCGTGGGGTACCGACCAGAGCTTCGCCTGGTGGGACGGCGTCTACTACGTCAACTGGGACTACCGCTTGCAGCACGACGACTCGGTCCGCACCGAGTCCCTCTTCATGCGCCGCTGCGTCGACGACGCGGGCGACTGCTACGCGCGCTACCTGGTGCACGCCCAGGACGTGCTCGACGCGTGGAACTCGGTTGACCTCGCGGCCGAGGTGCAGGTGTGGGCGGCGCAGACCGACCAGGCGATGGCCGACGACAACATGAAGTTCTACTCCACCGACGACTCCCGCCGCTCACGCGACTACCTCATCCACTACATGCAGACGCGGGGGCAGTGCTTCGGCGGTCAGCTATCGGGCAACACCTGCGCGAACATGGACTGCCCCCTCGGCGGAGGCTTCTTCGTGCGGGACTGCACGGAGAACTGAGGCGTGCGGCGGGCGGGGGCTACAGGCATTGGTGCTCGGTGGCCTGCTTCGCCAGTTCCCATCCACTGTTCGCCGCTCCCGGCGTGCGGCAGGTGGGGGTGGGGTGCGGCGGCTCAGACAGTCCTCGGGTTGGCGTGAGAGGGCGTGGACGGCGAAGGCTCGCGTGCAGGCGTGCTGGAGGCGCGCGGTCAACTGCCGAGAGCCCTGCGGGGAACTCGCCGGCGCACCCCACCCCCACCGGCATTGGACGGCGTAGAGGAGACCTGCGGGCAAAGGGCGCGGTCGTCAGGTGACGTTGGGGGGCGTGTCGATGGGGTGGCGAGCGTGCAGACCCGCGGCGCGCTCCGTGGTCAGAGTCGCTGTGGGCGTTCGGCCGGTGGGGGTGGGGTGCGGCGGCTCAGACAGTCCTCGGGTTGGTGTGTGATGGCGTGGGTGAGGAGGGACTGCGCCCAGTCGTGTGAGCGCGCGCGGTTGGCTGTTGAGAGCCCTGCGGGGAACTCGCCGGCGCACCCCACCCCCACCGGCCTTGGACGGCGTGGGGAGACCTGCGGGCAAAGGGCGCGGTCGTCAGGTGACGTTGGGGGGCGTGTCGCGCACGTGCACGACTGCGAACACGAGTATGGGTGCTGCTGTAAGGTCGGTAGCGCTGCCGTCGTCAGGCGTTACTCGAAGACGCAGACGTCGATGAACTCGCCGCCCAGGTCCCTCTGCTGGCACTCCATCGTGTCGCCGGGGCGGGTGTTCTTGCAGTCGAGGTGGGAGACGCAAAAGACGGTGCAGAAGTGGTCGTTGCCAAAGGGCGCGCAGTAGGCGTCGTCGATGCCTTCGACCCCGCACTGGGCGTGGCCCTGGGAGTTGGGCCCGTCGCAGCTTTCGGCGCTGAAATCTGTCTGACCGTCGCATGTGGTCGTCCGCGGCTTGCAGACCTCCGCCGCTACGCTATCGATGCTTATCCATTCGGTCTCGCTGCCGATCTGAAGAGCGACGTTCAAACAGTCACCGTCCGGTGCTCCGTTGCCCTGGGCGGCCTTGCGCCACAAGCAGCGGTTTCCGGAGTCGGAGCCGTTGAACTCCGTTTGCATGCAGAGCATGCCGCTCAGGCAGTGGGCATCTGACACGCAGGGCTGGCAGGCGAGGGATTCACCTTCCAGTTCTTCGGTGCAGACGCGCAGCTCGCTGTCGCACACCTTCGGGACATCGAGTGCGCCAGCTCCGCACTTGCTGTAGTCGGTGCCCGTGCACTCGACACAGGTGTCCACGTCGCAGACGGTCTTGCCGGTGACGTGCGAGCAGGCTTCGTTGTCTGCGCCGCAGTTGACGCATGTGTTCGTGTCGGTGTCGCAGCGGCTCGCGCCAGGGTCGGTGCAGTGGGTGTTGTCGGTGCACTGCACGCAGGTCTTGTCGCCGGTGGTGTCGCAGACGCTGTCGGTGCAGTGGTCGTTTTCGAGGCACCCGGCGCATCCGTTGTTCGTCGGGTCGCAGTGCGGCGTGTTGCCGTCGCAGGCCGGCGCCATCTCGCACTTCGAGGCATCGCCGCCGCACACCGGCGTGTACTCGCCGTTGCATGTGGCATCGCCGTCGCCGTCTCCGTCCCCGTCGCCATCGCCGTCGCCATCGCCGTCACCATCGCCGTCGCCGTCGCCCATCGTGCCGGCGTCCGCTGTGCAGCCGGTGGCTGACGGGTCGTCTATGCACACCGGGCAGTCGGCGTCGTAGGGCATCTCGGTGCAGCCGTCGCATTCCATCGAGGGCTTGGGGCTCTCGAGGCAGCGGTTGACCTCGCAGGTGGGGGCGAGCGAGGAGCCTTCGCAGTTGTCGGGGCGGCAGCTCGACAGCGCGGCGGATAGCAAAGCGATGATCAGCAGGGTGGACTTCTGCACGGGGCCTCGGGGGGGGTGATTACCACGAACCGCCGACCGATGCGGAGTCCCTGGTGCACATGCACCACGCATCGGTCACCGACCCCGCCAGTTGTTCAGGCACGGGGCCCGCGCTCACCGCCACTTGCCCCCCAAACGGGGCAATCACCCGCCGCCCATCGCTGGTCAACGCACGCGCGTCATGGAAACATCGCCTGCCATGCGCCTGCCTATCCCAGCTCTACTCGCCCTGCTCACGTTGTCGGTCCTGGCTGCCTGTGCCTCCGGCCCCCACCCGAGCATCGAGGTCGCCTCCAAGGATTTCGAGTGCCCCTCGGCCGAGCTCACGCGCACCGAGATCTATCCCAAGAAGCAGAAGTTCGAGGGCTGCGGCAAGGAAGCCATCTTCATCCTCGGCTGCGCCGGTTACGGCGCCAACGAGAGCTGCGAGTGGGTGCGCCAGCCGCCCGGCGGTAAATAGGGCGGCCCGCGCACGGCGCCGCAGCTAGCCTACTCCGAGGCAGCGGCACGCACAGTCGTGCCCTGACACCCATACGAAGCAGTGGGTACGGTTGCGTCGTGGAACGCGCCGCTATCTCGTCGTCGTATGGCCGCGCAACCATCGATGCGGCCACGCGCGCATTGCTTGGCTTGTAGATGTCGCGGACCATGGCGACCAGAGAGTCAGATATGCAACCACCCCATCTCAAGGCCAATGCAGATCCGGTGCATCGATTCGACGACGAGCCCCGGGCGTTCGACGAGTCGGAGCTGCTCAGCGCGGCGTCGGCCGAGGCCCGCTCGATAGTTGACGGCCTGCCGCTGACGGCGCGGTTTCGGCTGGGCTCGGAGCTCAGCCCGGTGCAGGGCGCGTTTCTGCAGCGACACGGGTTCATCGTGTTTGCGGGGTTGTTGAGCCCGACGGAGTCCGGGCGGGTGCTGGAGGAGATGGCGCGCGTGGAGCGCATGCTGGTCGAGGAGAAGATCGACCGGATACACGGAGTGCCGGCGTGGTTTGGCAGTGACGAGCAGGGTCGGCCGTGGCTGCAGCGGATGGGATTTTCGTCGGTGCACTCACCGTGGCTCGAAGCGCTGGTGACCGATGGGCGGTGGGAGCCGATCCGGCGGCTGATCGGTGAGGACGCGCGGATCGGCACGCGCGAGAAGGACGGCGTGGTCTTCAACCGGTACATCAACCGGCCCGGTACGCTGCGTCCCGACCTGCCGTGGCACACCGATGCGCTGCGGGATGTGGCGTACAACTTCAAGATGCCGGGCCCCATGCTGATGATCGGCCTGCACTTCGACCGGATCCGCCCGGAGGATGGTGGGCTCAGGCTGCTGCCCGGTTCCCACGAGCAGTCGAGCTGGCAGACGCTGTTTCGGAAGATCCACTTCGTGTCCAACGACGACGACCCGGGCGAGATCCCGGTCGAGACGTGGCCGGGTGACGTGACTGTCCACGACGGGCGGATGTGGCACCGGGTCAAGCGCTCGCCGCACACCGGCCAGCGCTCGCTGCGGCACAGCATGTACGTGCCGTTCGTGGCCGACGCCTACCAGCCCAAGGGCGAGGACGCGGAGACGAATCTGTACATGCGACTGTTTGACCGCATCATGAAGTGGCGGGCGAAGCGGGCGCGGCGCGGGCTGCATCAACTCCACTGATGAGCGCAAGCCGAGCTGCTCCGGGGTCGACCTCCACGGCGCGTCCGAAGAGGATGTGAAACACGAGGCCGGCAGTCGCGCCCGTGGGCCGAGGCGCCGGAGGCGTCAGGGCAGGGGGCCGAGTACGCACTGCAGCGGATCGGGCGGCGGCGTCAGCACGAAGTTGCCTGCAGGGGTCCCCTTGGGGTGGGACAGCAGCAGGTCGGTAATCCAGAGCGTGAACGAGTTGTCGTAGTCCACAGTGTAGGCGGAGACCGGAGGATCGATCGTCCAGTTGGCGGGCCAGCTGTGCCCGTGTGGACCCCAGCAGGAGACGGTCACGACGTTCGGCTGCATGTCGAAGTACCGACTGGAGGCACGCGACCCGTCGTGGAACGTGTACTGCGTCGGGCCGTCGAGCGGCCAGATGTCGGTCTCGCCTCCCCACACGACGATGGCGACCGAACCGTCCATGGTGCGATAGGTCGCCGGAACGGTTCCGTCGTAGAACGTCGCCGAACCGGGGATGCCGCGAGGACGACCGTCGGACAGCCCACGGCGATGTCCGCGAGACCACCACCGGCCGACCAGCGTGCCGAAGGTGCTGTCGCAGGCGGACGGTGGTCGACGCTGAAGCCTACGGACGACGCAGCGTCACGGTTTCGGGTTGTCGATGTAGAAGCGCAGGATCTCTTCGCCTGACTTGAAGTCGGACGGGCAGCCGTAGGTGCTTCCGTAGCCCACGATGCAATGGCCCCGGTAACCGGTGCGATACGTGTGATCCAGGAACTGCAAGAGGTAGCCGTTGCCCGCGTACCTCTTGTAGGCGTAGTCCGAATCTGTCGCCAGGATCTCCGGGGTCAGCATTCCGGTGAGCTGCTGGAACGTGCTCTCCAGTTCGGTTGCGTCTCGATAGGGTGAGAAGGGGTCGCCGGGTCCGTGGGTGATGAGGATCGGGGTCTGCGGCAGCGGGTCGCAGCCCGCGTCGCTCGACTCCGGCTTGTGACCCGCCATGATGGCCCAGCTGGCGACCAGGTCGTGGTCGAGGCAGACCATCCTCGCGGTAGCGTAGCCGCCTTGGGAAAACCCGCCCACGTGGATGCGGCGCATGTCCACCTTGAAGTCGCCGGCGGCCTCCTCGAGGATGGACCGGAACTTCGCGAGCCAGGAGCCGTTCCCCGACGCGTTCTTGCTGCCGCTGGGTTGAATGACAATGTAGTTGAGAGGGGCGTTGAAGGGCGCACCGATTGCCGCGCGCCCGAGCTCGGCCAGCTTCGTCTGCCGCTCTTCGTCGTTGGCGTCCATCGTGGCGCCGTGCGTGTCCATGATGATGCCGCACGGTTCGGCGCCGGGGTCGTCGGGGGGGCCACAGCTGTCGGGCACCGAGAGGTTGTAGGCGTAGTTGTCGCAACGCAGGGTGCGCTTATCGGTGGGCGAGGTATCGGTGATGCAGCCGCTGCCGGGTGTCGGCGGGTACTGGGTGAGGTGATCGTCGCTTGGAGGCGGCTGCTCCTCGATGGGCGCGGGTGCGAGCGCGCCCGCGTGCCCGAGGTCGCCCGAGCTGCCAGGCACGCCGGCCATGCCGGGCCCGCTCGCGGTATCGCCGGCCGGGGGCTGTCCGCTCAGCACGCTGTCGTCCATCGTAGAGGGCATCGTGGGCGCGCCGGTGGGCGGTGCGATCCAACCGTTGCCGCGCGGCCCCTCGGCGCCGGCGTCGTCGGAGCAACCGACCGGCCCAAGGCCTGCAACCAGTGCAAGCACCCCCAACGTCTCAACCGCCCGTCGCAGATCGTGTTCACCCATCGCACACCTCCAACGCCGACCCCACGCATTCAGCGAGCCAGCGAACGGTCGCGCGGGCAAGGGCTCCCCGCTCGTGCGGTGAACGTACTGGCGATTTACACAGGCGCCGGGTCTGGGCGGATGACGGATGCGCGGAAGCGTCACGGGGGGGGGCTACAAGCGGCGCCGCGGCGCTACTCGTTGCGCAGACCGCCACCGAGGACTGTCGAGTAGACCTGCAGCGCATCCTCCACCGTGTACTTGTCGTCGAGCGCCAGCCGCTCCCCGATTCCGACCAGCGCGCCGAAGATGATGCAAGACACCATCTCGCTGTCGAGGTCCTGGTAGGCGCCGCTGTCCATCATCGCCTGCAGGTGCGGTTGGGCGTCGGTGGCGATGCTGTTGTACTCGCGACGCGCCTTGTCCACGAGCTCCGGGTTTTCGCTGGCGGCCGCGTTGCGAAGGAGATTGAGCAGGGTCGTGTAGACATCGAAGCGCTTCAAGAATCCGAATGCCCTGCGGATGCCGGCGGCCGCGTCCAAGTCCTGCTCCGGCGGTCGCCTGCGCGGAAAGATCTGGACGCGCACGTGCTTGACGCACTCGACCAGCAACTCTTCCTTGCCATCGAAGTGGCTGTAGATCGTCGCGCGACTCACGCCGACCTCCGCCGCAACCTCGGTGAGATTGACGGCGTCGTAGGGCCCGCGGAGAAAGATCTGGGTGGCGCCAAGCACGATACGCAGCCGATCTTCTTCCGCGGCTGTGCTGGCTGTGCTGGCTGTGTCGGCTGTGGCGGACGACTCGGAGGGCGCGAGCTTGCGTTTGATCTCCGGTATCGTCAGCCCCTGTTCGCGGAGCTTCACGATCTGATCCAGGGCCTCCACGTGCCGCTGATCGTAGGCGTGCCTTCGGGGCCCGACGACCTCGGCCTTCGGCACCAGGCCCAGGCGAATGTAGTGATGGATGGTGGACCGGCTCACGCGTGCGACATCTTCGAGCTCGGATATCTTCATGGCGCTGCGCTCTCCCGGACGCAGTGCATTGTCGCGCTGCCCTGGGTTGGGCGCAATGCCCCGGGCCTCCCAAGCGGTGACCTACTGACAGGGGTGCGTGTTCTGGGAGTCCATCAGCTTCCACTCGTTGGTGTTCGGCAGGGCGGCGAAGTGGCCACAGGCGGCCATGTCGCCGAGTAGCTTCCAGCGGAACCACGCCACCGCCGACTCGTTGGACCAGCCCTCGTGTGGCTTGGGCGAGACGTGGGAGGCACCGATGGCCTCGTACCAATAGGCCTCCAGGTCACCGTCGAGCGCGTCGAAGCCGTCGCGCACGCGGCTTGCGGATACCAGCGTGTCTCGACTGCCGTTGAACATGAAGATCGGCGTCGCGATCTGCGCGTACAGCGACGCATAGTCTCGCGGACCCTCGCCGTACCAGTGGGACGGTTCGATGGCCTGGACCGCGAGGGTCCGCGCGTCGCCCCAGCTCTGCTCCGCGTTGTAGGCGCAGAGAATGGCCGAGCGGCCGCCCTGCGAGTGGCCCGTGAATCCCACGCGCGTCTCATCGGCCACGTCCGCGTGCTGTTCGAGTACGGTCTCGACCGCCTCGATGCATTGCGTCCCTGCCCCGGTCTTGCCGCTACGGTAGCAGGCGGCCACGAAGCCATGACTTGCCAGGTGGGTTAGAATGCTTTCGTTGTCTGCGCAGGTGCCGTTGGTGCCGTTGGCGTAGTGCACGACCGGGACCCTGCATCCGGCGGGCACATCGGGCACGAACACCGTGACGCTTCCGTGCGATCGCTCGACGTAGGACAACGGCCCGGCGCTCGCGTAGATAGACGGGTCGATGCCCGCAAGGCAGTCGTGTGCGCTGACGTCGTCGCTGCGACCGCCCATGTTGTTCGGTCCCGCGGCCGGGTCTTCCGAGTCTGTCGGGCCTGTGGGGGGGAGTGCTTGGCCGGACCCGACGGCCGCGTGATCGCCGTCGGTCATCGCGCCGCTAGAGTCCGTGGCAACCGGGGGAGCCGAATACGGGCTGGCCGCGGCACCTGCCGTACCCGCCGCACCGGTACAGAGGTGCCCGGTTTGCCGGGCACACGGCTGCGGTGCCTCGTCGTCACTCGCGCATCCGCCCGACAGCGACGCCGCAACCCAGATCGCCGACGCGTATTTCAACATCCATACCTCCCCATGGTTGCAACCACCCATCCACCGGTAGCCGCCGTTTCCCTACAGAGTTGGGTGGCGCTGCCAGAAGTCCCACATGACCCGGTTGGCATGGATGTCCATGTTCGCACTGCCGAGCTGGCACGGAGAGCCGGGCCAGCAGTGCCCCATGCCCTCGCTGACGCAGAACAGCACGGCGCCGCCGGGGTCGCACCGGGTCCACTCGCTGCAGTGCGAGCCATTGCCGTGGTCGGTCACCTCGGGTTCGCCGCTGCAGCCGTTCATGGCGATGAAACGATCGCGCTCGGAAGCGCCGGTCGTGTTGATGTTCACGAACGAGTCTGTCCCGTGGAACAGGGCGACGGGCAGCGGTCGCGGAAGCTGGCAGCCGCTGTAGGTGAGGCCGCCCTCCACCGGCGCGGTGCCGGCCAGGCGCTCACCGTGCAGGCACGTATAGGTCGAGGTGGTCACGGCACCCAATGACATGCCGGCCATGTGAATTCGCTTCGGGTCGACGCATACGGTCGCCTCGACTTCGTCGATCACCGCGTTCAGATATCCCATGTCGTCGGTGCCGCTGCGGGAAGCATCCGAGTTCCACGTGTTGCTGACGCCCTCCACGGTGACCAGGATGAAGGCCTCTTCGAGGGCGAGCTCGGAGAGCTTGCTCTGTCCGTACTCGCGCTGGGCCGAGGACCCGTTGCCGTGGATGTCGATGACCAGCGGAGAGGGCCGGCCAGTATCGACGCTCGTGGGGACGTCGATGTAGTACACGCGCTGCCGCCCGTCGTGGCCCAGGGACCGTTGCTCGTACGCGGTACCGGGCGCGAAGGCGGCTGCCGGGCAGTCGACGCTTGCGACGTTGGCCGGCGCACCACCACCGGGGACAGTGTCGACTTCATTGCCGCCGCCGCTGCCGCCGCTACCGCCGGTACCGGGATTGCCGGTGGCCGCGGGGAGGCTGGCCGCGTTGGCACCTCCGCTCCCGGCTGGTGCTCCGCCGGTGCCGTTGTCATTGCCCCATGCACCACCGGTGCCGAGGTAGGGCTGCGACCGGGCTTGGGTGGGCTGGTCTGTGCCGCACGCGGAGAGCCCGAGCATGAATGCGCCGCCGATTCCCACGAGTGTGCGGTACCAAGGCATCGGCTAGTCCATCGTCCAGACGGCGTACCAGGTACCTTGGCCGCCGAAGTTGGGATCCACCGGTTCCGTGACGACCCACGACCCATCGAAGAACTCGCTGTTGGTCGCATCGTAGGAAGCGTCCATTGTCCCGTTGAACACGTATCGAATCGCGAACACGTCGTACCAACCGTTTTCGATCAGCCCGTGGAACTCGCCCTTGGCGCAATCCAAAGCGCCCCTGATCTCAAACTCGAAGGGGAACAGACCATTGGCCAGGCCGCGCGCCTTGCCGCCGTTGATCACGTAGTCCGCGGAGATCTGGAATTCCTCGAAGCAGAACTCATCGTCCGCATCGCATTCGACCGCCACCGCCTCGACTGTTTCCTCCACGTTCCCCTCCAACCAGAATTCAAACCCCGGGGTCTTCGGTCCTGAGTCGAAGGCTTCGGCAAATCCCACTCCGTCGGTTGAGATCGGAACGGGCAGTCCGGCGATGATCGGACTGCTGTAGATGCCCTCGGCTGCGCCCTCGTAGTGGCCGATCTTGCAATCACCGGTGTCGTCACGCACCGCGAGGTCCGCGCCCGCGTCCGGTGGGGCGAAGCTCTCGGTGTTCCCCTCCGTGTTGTCAAAGCCGCCGGAGGTGGACCCGATCATGACCGTGCCGGCGGACCCTCCGATAGCCGCGGTCTGCCTGCCGCGTCCGTCTTCCGCGTCCTCGGTGCAGCCCATGAGGACCAGCGCGATAGCGAAGCTAGATACGAACTCCCGGCTCACGCTCGAACGCTCTGCACTGCGACATCCCATGAATCCACCGATAGCGAGCGAAGCGCTTGGCAAGCAAGGGGCGGACACGCTCGCCGTGAACGTACTTTGGATTTACACGGGCCATCGTTGCCGCTCGGCGCCTGTGTAAATCCCGGGTACGTGCACGGCGCCCGCCTGTGGCCCTTGTTTGCCCGTTGCTTCGCTGGTTCGGTGAAGTGGGTGCAGGAAGGTGGAGGTGATCGATGGTTGATGTGTCGAGAAGATGGTCGTGTGTTGGTGCGCTTAGCCTCGGGTTGCTAGCCGCGTGCGGCGACGAAGAACCGGGCTACGCCCAACCCGCCAGCGGTATCAACTGCTTCCCGGGCGAGGTCCGCGTGTGTGACTGTCCGAATGGCCAGACACAGGGCACGTCGCAATGCGACGTCACGGGCGTGTTCCAACCCTGCGCCTGCGGAGGCGCGAGCAACGAACAACCCTTCGTGAACCCCGGAGGTCCGATGGGCGCCGGCGGCGCGATGGGCACTGGCGGTGCGATGGGCACCGCGGGTTTCATGACTGTGCCACCGCCGCCCGCCTGCGTCGGCGACAGCTGCGAGCCGCAACCCATGCAGATGGTGCAGCCGGGCGCAGCGCCGACCGGGCTGCCCACGCCCACCCAGGCCTGCCCCAACCTCGGTAGCGACGGCACCGTTCAGGTGCTCGGCCGGTCGGCCACCATCTGGTCGGGCGGCGCCGGGCAGAGGGGCCCGCTGATCTTCTACTGGCACGGGACGGGTCAGCGGCCCTCCGAGGCCAGGACCTCGCTCGGGTCGATCCTCTCGTCGGCTGTCGCCGCGGGTGGACTGGTGGTGTCGTTCTCGGCCTCCGGCGGCAGCGGGTCCACGACCGGCAACAACGTCTGGTTCTTCGAGGACTACCTGGTGGCTGATGAAGTCGTGGGTTGTGCGATGGAGCAGGGCCTGATCGATCCAGCGCGCATCCATGGCTCCGGATACAGCGCCGGTGGCATCCAGGCCGCCACGTTCGTGTTCGAGCGCGAGTACGTCGCCTCGGTGATCTCGTACTCGGGATCCATCAGTGGCTACCTTCGTGGCGCCAGGCGGGCGATTGGCCCGGGCAACACGGCCGCCGGAATGCTCATCCACGGTGGATCCGGTGATGGCACCTTCGAGGCTGGATCCATGGAGCTTGCCGACATGCTCAATGCGGCGGGCAACCTGGGGGTGGTCTGCAACCACAACAGCGGGCACCTGGGCAATCGCGGCCAGTACGACAGCTCCGGTTGGCAGTTCTTCGACACCCATCGCTACAATACGCGGCCCTCGCCGTGGACGGGGGGGCTACCGGGCGGCTTCCACGCCACGTGCAGTCTCTAGCCCACCGCGGTCGAGCCCGAAGCATCCGCTGGCAGCCGGGTGAGGTGGGCGCCAAGACGACTGCGACGGATGGGCGCCGTTGGCAGTGCGCGACTGGTATCCTGCGTGGACCCGTCCCGTGGAGGAACTGAATGACAATGCACACGGTAGTGATCTTGTTCGCCTGCGGTCTGCTCTGCGTTGGCTGCGGTGACGACACGAGTAGCGGGGACAACGGCGGCGGCTCCGGCAGCGGGGGCGATGGCGACGGCGACACCGACCAGGGCGGCGACCGCACGTGCTGGCGCGACGACGTCAACGGCGACGGAACGGGCGAGTTCTGCATCCACTACGTGGGTATTCCGGCCGGCAGCGTCGGCGCCGTCGAGGCCGGCTGCACAGACAGCTGGGGCGGCATGGTCGGCGAGGAGACCGACTGCAGCTCGCTCGGGCTCACCGGCCGCTGCATCCTGGAGGGCGACACCACCGGCAATGCATCATCGGCGATCATCTACTTCTCCGACGTCGACCATGGCGTCGCGGAAGACGACGTCTGCGGCAGTGATGGCGTCTACATGTCGCAGTAGCGCAGGTCTGCCGCGCCAACAGTCGCCGCCAACAGTCTCATCAGTCGGTCTCCGGCGGTGGCGGGGCGAACTTCGGGCGGTAGATCTTGCTGCGGTGCTCGAACACCAGGCCCCAGTGCAGGACGTTCAGGTTGGAGAGGTAGCGGATGTTGTACGGGTCGCGCCCGTTTTCCCAGCGCACGTAGACCCCGCCGCCCGCGGCCTCGTCCAATGTCCAGCGGCCTTCCATGGCGTAGTGCTTCGGGGGCGCTTTCAGGTCGTCGACCGACTTCGAGACGAAGTGCGCCACCGTGATCTCGCCGGTAATGCGTCCCGCGAGCCAGGGCAGGGGCGTGTACTGCGACCAGAAGGCGAGCCGCGTGGTGATCGAGTACAGCCCGTAGAGCTTGCGGTGCTCGTCCTCCAGCGCGCCGGTGGCGCTCTCCGGTAGCTCGATGCGGTAGAGCTGGCCCGCCACGAGCCCCAGTCGCTCCTCACCGGTCTCGCCCTCGATCATGTTGTACTCGGCGTCCAGCCTGCCCATGAGCGCGGTCGAGCTGAACTCGCCCGTGCGGTAGTTGACGTTGTTGTCGGTCCAGTCGTTGTTCTGACCGTCGCAATTGTCGCCGTCGCTCGAGTGGTAGCGGGGTGCGTCGGGGTCCGCGAGGAAGGGGCACACCTCCTGGCCATTGGAGTGGTGCTCGAGGCCGATGGCGGCGTGCAGGCTGTGGAGGATCGGGTTTCGCCAGCTCGTACCGAAGTAGTCGCGCGACGGATAGCTGACGTAGTAGCCGTCCACCCAGAAGCTCGGCTGGAAGGACGGCGTGCTCACGGGGTTGGAGTCCGTGGTGAGCATGCGCGCCTTGAACGAAGGCAGGATGGAGCCGCCGATGGCCCAGCGCCTCCGGTCGACGATCGCGTCCCCCAGGGTGTTGAACACGATGGGAACGTTGACCTCTGCGATGAACAATAGCGGGTCGTCCTCGGCGGCCGGGTTCCACGGCACCTCGTACGAGGGATCGGAGAGCACCTGGTCGTCCTCGATGGAGGCGGTATCTCTGTGCCTGGCAGCGGGCGACGGTGCGGCCGCATGCGAGGGCGAGCTGACGCCGCGTCCGCCCGAGCGTATGCTACGTGCGTGATGCCATCCTCGTTGCACGAGTTCATGCTGCCTACAGGAACTGTCGACGCGCCCTGCATCGCCACCCGTGCCGGACTGATCGTGGCGTGTGTGTTCACGGGGCTGGGCGGCTGCGCCAACGCGCACACGTCTGCTGCCGACGGGGCGGACGCCCCGGCCTCCGGCGAAAGCATGGTGCCGAGGGGCTCGAACGGGACAGACGACACCACTCCGCCGACAGACGAGGGGTCGGGAGTCGACGACGGGTCGGGGGTCGACATGGGCGCGGGAGGCTCGCCCACGGACGGTCCACGGGACTACGATCCGGGCGCCCCTGGGCGTTGCATCGCGTCCGAGGGGCTCGGTGCGCTGACGCAGTGCGCGCCGCCGGAGCCGCTGCCGGGCGAATGTGCGCACCCCGTGCTGGTCGATCACGAGATCGGCCCGTTCGACGATGGCGGCTTCGACCTGTCGGTGGAGATCGCCTGCGCGCCGCCGCCTGAGCGCTTCAACGATCTCGCGTTCATGGCCTACATTCCGGATCAGGGCATCTGGGATGAGCTCTACTCGAACAACACGCCGGCCGACTGGATTGAGCCACTCGGCGACGACCGCTTCAGGGCGGGGCTGCGCGTGATGGGCATCGACGAGACAGTCCTCGCCGACATCGAGCGGTGCGCCGGCTGGTTCGTTGGCTTCAACGGCGTCGAGCCTTCAGGCCAGAACTACGCCCTGACTCGGGATGCCGTCGAGGCGGTCGCGGGAGTGGGCGCCGTCATGGAGCCCGCAGAGGTGCCCGAGTCGATTCGCTGCACGACGATCGCATTCGGAAACTGAGCGTTGACCGCGGGTTCGACGACCGGTCTCGGCTGCTATACTCGCGCACATGTCCGACAGCGGTCCGCCGACAGGCATCCAGCGTCCCGAGCGCATGATCGTGGTCATCGGAGGCCCGGACGCGCTCGTGCACGCGGCGCGTCGGGTGGCCGCGCTGCATACGGATGCGGGCGTCTCCACGGCCACGGTGGCCGACGCGGCCAACAAGGCGGCGGAGCACCGGCCATTGGCGCTGGTGCTGAGCACCGACCTGTACGCGCTCGACCCGGCGGAGTTCCAGGCGCTCGCGCGTGACGTCGGGGCGGAGGTGATCGTGGTCGAGACCGACGGGCTGTCGCCGCAGAAGATCGCCGATGCGCTGACGCCGTCCATTGTGAAGGCAGCGGAAGCATAGGGCGGTCGTCGCGGCGCACCGAGATCGCCGAGAGGTCTTCGCCTCCCCCCCCCAATCGGCCAGTGGGACGGTCGCGGTTCGGCGCTCCGCGGTCGCGCTGCCAGGCGGTGGGCGCCGGGCTGCATTTCGAGCGCTTGTGCCAACTGCATGCGGGCACTCGGTCTTCCTACGCAAGCCTTCGGGCCCCGACCGAAAACGTTGATTGCGCAGCGTCGTGTGGTCGTCCGCCACCGCCAAGCGAGTGGCCAGTCCACGTCGCCTCAGAGCTCGGGCCCGACGGTCAGGAACGTCGAGCCGGGCCTCTGGTTGTTGTACTCGGTTGCGATCCACTCGGCCGACCGCACCGTCGTCGAGAGGTGCACCTCGTCGAGGATGCCGTCCAGGAAGACGTTGTCCAGCACGTTGGCGCCGAGCCTTCCGCCGGTGCCACTCGTGTTCGCACCCGTGTGCGAAACCGGCCCGTACACGGAGGCGCCGTCGAGGAACACCTCCGTGTTGCCGGAGTTCCAGACCCAAGTAACGAGCTTCCAGCCGAGGCTCTCGATTCCGTCATCGGTGTTTACGGCGTTGGGATTGAAGCCCACCCTTATCGTGCTGGTCGAGTCGTGCGTCGAGAAGAGGTAGCGGACCTGGTTCGAGCCCGGCGTGCCGAACGAGATGACGGAGTTGTTGTCGCCGTCGTTCGGCTGGTTCACCCAGGCGCTGATCGTGCTCGCGCCGCTGCCCGCGAACCTGTTGGTGTACGAGAGTCGGTCGTTCGAACCGTCGAAGTCGATACCCTTGCCGATCGGTGCGTCCACGAGATCATTGGAGGTCATGCTGCTGTGGGCGGTCGCATGGGAGGTCCCGGTGGAGTCCAGGATATTGCCTGCGCCGCCGGGGCCGGGGTCCTGCGTCAGGTGCCAGACGTTCTCGTAGCCATTCGTCCAGACACCCGCCGGGTTGGACTTCTCGGTGAGGTCGTCATCGTCGTAGTAGATGTAGAAGACCTGGTCAGCGCCGGTCAGGCCCATCCTGACCCAGGCAACCAGCGCGCCGCTGCCGGAGTCGTAGGACTCGCGCTCGAACGCCAGCGCGGTGCCCTGGTCGTCCTCGAAGTAGATGTCGAGCCCGCTCGCATCGGCGCCAGCCTGCAGCTCGGCGTCTGTGATGCGGACCAGCACCGGGAAGTCGCTCTGCGCCGACGGCACCTGGCTGCCCTGGATCGTGAGCGCCTTGCGCGTGTAGATGCACGCCGGATACTCCAACTCCGACACGCCGCAGCCGCACTGCCCGGGGTCCTGCTTGAGCGGGTCGCCGTCGCAGCTCTCCTCGCACACGAGGAAGCTGTCGCCGTCGCCGTCGACGTCTGCCGTCCCGCAGCCACAGGTGCCGGGCACCGTCTTGCCGGGGTCGTTGTCGCAGTCCTCGATGCAGTTCTCCGCGCCGTCCCCGTCGCTGTCCGTGTCCGCGACGAAGCAGCCGCAGACGCCGGGCGTGACCTTGCCCGGGTCGGTGGGGCAGCCGTCGGCGCAGTTGTCGCTGCCGTCGCCGTCGTCGTCCATGTTCGGGTCGCAGCACATCCCGTCGACCGCCGGGTCCCACTCGCAGCCGTCGGAGGACACGCGGTTGCAGTCCTCGAGGTTGCCGGTGCAGCTACCAATGACGCACAGCCCAGCACCGCAGGTGCTGCTGCCGACGCCGGTCAGGTTTTCGCACGGCTGGTTCCCCGGCTCGCCGCTGCACGCGCCGCAATGCGCCTCACTCGTGTTGGTGGGTTCCTCGCAGCCGTCACCCGGGTCGCCGTTGCAGTCGCCGAAGCCGCCGTCGCAGCCGGTGATCTCGCACACCGGGTTGCCGCCGCCCGGCTGGCAGTTCGCGCTCGTCACCTCGGGCAGTGCGAGGCAGTCGTTGTTGCAGTCACCGCAGCTGCCAGCCGCTAGCAGGTTCGTCTCGCAGCCTGCGGATCCGGTGCAGTCCCGGTAGTTCGGCGCACAGCTGTAGCTGCACGCGCTGTCGATGCAGTTGCCGCCCTGCACCTGCGGCCCCGTCGTGCAGTCGTTGCCGCAGCCGTTGCAATTGAGTGGATCGTTGCGCGTGTCGGCCTCGCAGCCGGTGTCGGTGTCGCCATCGCAGCTCTCGTGCTCCACCGGCACACACTGCTGGATGATGCAGGCGCGGTTGCCGGGGCTGCCGCCGCACGCGCTCGCCGCGAAGGGGAAGTCGCACCCGTTGCCGCACGTCCCACAGTCATTGGCACTGTTGAGCTGCGTCTCGCAGTCCAGGTCGTCGTTGTCGCAGTCGCCCCAGTCCAGATCGCAGCTGCCGACCTCGCACACGCGATTTTCGCACGTCGGCGCAGCGCGCGTCTTGGTGCACACGTTGCCGCAGCCGCCGCAGTTGTTCAGATCCGTCAGGTCCACCTCGCACCCGTTGCGGTAGTCCCCGTCGCAGTCGGCAAAGCCGTCCGTGCAGGACACCTCGCAGCCCCAGGCCAGCTGTCCGGGGGTACTGTTTTCTACACTGCACCCGATGCTGCCGTGTCCATCGACGCCGCCATCGAAGGCACACTGCACGCCACAGCTCCCGCAGGTCGCGTCGCTCGACAGGTCGGCCTCGCAGGTGTCGTTGCCGTCGCAGTCGGCCTGGTCCTCCGGGCAGAGCACGCCGGCGCAGATGTCGCCGTTGCACCCGATGGGCGGGCTCACCTGGCACTGGATGCCGCAGCCGCCACAGTTCTCCGGTCGGCCGGTGTTGGTCTCGCAGCCGTTGTCCGGATCGCCGTCGCAATCTGCCCAGCCCGCGTCGCACATGCCGACCTGGCAGCTGCCGCCGCCGCAATCGCCGACCGCGTGGTCGGGGACGCATGCCACACCGCAGCCGGTGCAGTTGTTGACCCCGGTTAGCGGCGTCTCGCAGCCGTTGGTCGGCTCGCCGTCGCAGTCTCCGAAGCCCGACACGCACGAGACGACGCAGCTGCGTGCTGCGCACCCGGCAGTGGTGACGTTGTCGAGCGCGTCCACGGTGCACTGCCGACCGCAGCCGCCGCAGTGGTCGTCCGTGTCCAGTGAGTCGCAGGCGCTCAGCACGTTGCCGTCGCAGTCCGCGTAGCCGGGGCTGCACGCCTCGATGACGCAGGCGCCGCCGTCGCAGTTCGCTGAACTGCCCGCGAAAGCACAGGGGATACCGCAGCCGCCGCAGTGGGCTGGCGTGTTGAGCGGCAGCTCGCAGCCGTCGGTCGCATCGTCGTTGCAGTCGCCAAAGTTGCCGAGGCACTCGTCGACCATGCAGGCGCCATCCATGCAGATGGGCGTGGCGCGTGGAGGCGCTTCGCAGCTCGCGCCGCAGTCGCCGCAGTCGGTCAGCGTCTCGGCGAAGGTCTCACACAGCCCGTCTTCCCCGTCGCAGTCGAGGTACGGCTCCACGCACTCACCCGGCTCGCACACCCCGTCGACGCACACCGCGGCGGTGTTGTCGTACTCGCAGGTGATGCCGCAGGCACCGCAGTTGTCGGGCGTGGCGATGTCGACCTCGCAGCCGTTTTCCCGAACGCTGTCGCAATCACGGAAGCCACCGTCGCAGGCCGAGAGGATGCACAGGCCGCGCGTGCAGATGCTGGTCGCGTTGGCCACGGCGCAGGCGGTGTCGTCGGCACCCTCGTCGACCACGCCGTCGCAGTCATCGTCCGCGTCGTTGCATGCCTCGGGACAGATCTCCGGACACGCCGGGTCGGCCTCTGGATTGGGTCGGCAGCTGGTCGCTGCATCGGGTTGACCGGTGTCACCGTCGCCGTCGCCATCGCCATCGCCTTGCGTGACCACGCCGCCGCTGCCGCCGCCCTCACCACCGGTGCCCCCCGCGTCGGGCGCGGGCGACGTCCGCGGGTCGGCCTCCGCGCACGCGCCGAGCGTCCCCAAGACGAGCGCGACAAGGATGGCGCCCACGGGGCGGCTCTGAAGCAGCAAAGTACCCACCGTCGATTCTCCTACCCAGCTCAAGACAAGGTGCCGTCAGCGCCGTGACCATATCAGAATGGGTCGACGAAGCAGCCCGGCCATCCACGATGGCTGCCTGCCACGAAGCGCCATACGCATTCGTAGCACTGGCAATACGGTAGGACAGGTAGGTGCTCACCGGATAGGTGAAGCCCGACTGCGCTGCGGCCGCTGCGGATACTTGTCGCGGCGCGTCTGAACGGTGCGCCGCCCGGCGTTCAACCACATCGGCGGCCCCAAGTCGGGTCGCCAGCGAACCATCGCACTCGACTGCATCGAGCAATGGTGGAGCCGGCGGGAGTCGATGTTGGCGACGAGTGCCGAAGAGGCTGAGATGTTTCCACCTCAGCAGCAGTGGAGCCGGCGGGAGTCGACCAAGCACCGGAGAAATCCAGCGAGCTGGATTAGTCCGGTGTTGGCGACGAGCAAGAGGAGGTGGGTACGCGTTGCGTCACCCACAATAGTGGAGCCGGCGGGAGTCGAACCCGCGTCCGAAAATGATCCACGTTAGCGTCTACGCACGTAGTCCACGTTTTGATTTAGCAACGCGTTGCGCCCATGGACAGGCTCGCTGCGTCGCGAGTGGTTCTGAGTTTCGCGATTCCGCCGAACCACGTTCGGGACCGCTAGCCGATTCGATAACGCCCCTTGGGCGAAGCATCGGCGGGCTCCATCCCAGGGACGGCTCTGCTTACTGCGGGTTAGGCAGCCAGAGCGAGTGTGTTGTCGTTGGCAACTATGATTCCAGAGGTATTAACGTCGTCCCTGGCCGACGTGTACGCAACCAACGCTTCAAGCACCTCCGTCGAAACCGTGGCGGCCCCGTGACGTATGGGCGGCAATGCCCACAACCGCTTTACTTTAACAGCGTTTTGCAAGGGCACAAGGCGCAAATTTCATAAGCATTCCAGGGGGCTGAAAAGCGCCTCCACGGCTTGGCGTCGGCGTTTGCACCAGCTAAAACTGATGATTGACGTGTCTGACCAACCCAAGCTTCCCGGCAAGCGCGACGTAGCGACCACGCTGCTCGAGAAGGGCACCGCGTTCGTGCACCTCGACCCCCGCGGTGGCGAGGTGGTCGTGCCGACCTGGCTGAAGGAGCAGCCGCAGCTCGTGCTGCAGGTCGGTCTCAACATGCCGATCCCGATCCTCGATCTGCGCGTCGACGCGGCGGGTCTCCATGGCACGCTCTCGTTCAACCGCCAGCCGTTCACATGTTCGGTGCCGTGGGAGACGGTCTTCGCCGTCGTCGGTGATGACGGGCGCGGCATGGTGTGGCCCGAGAGCATGCCGGCCGAGATAGCCGCCGAGGTGGACCGTGAGGCGGCGCGCAACCACGTGCCGATCCCCGACGCCGTGGGCGAGGGCGACGAGTCGAGCCCGGCGCTGCGCGTGGCCGACATCTCTCCGCCCCGCATCAGCGAGAACAAGCGCCCCATGCCGCTGCGCACCGATGCCGAGCTGCCCGATGGCTCCTTCCGCGTACGCTCGCGGCCGCCACGCGCGCCCGAGACGCCCGAGACTCCATCGATGGCGCCCGTCGACGAGGCCCAGGGGGGCAACGGCCGCCCGAGCCGTCCGTCGTCCCGACCGCGCGGGCGTGTGCAGCTGCCGCCCTACCTGCGCGTCGTCAAGTAGCGACCGCTGGCTCGACGGTCGCATCCACGTGCGCCCGGCGTGTATCGCCCATGCGCACCGCCACGACGACCCCCGATGCCAGGGTGAGCGCGGCGGCCGCCAGGATTGGCGTCCGCAGGTCGTAGCGGTCGGCGAGCGTGCCGGCGAGCAGTGCGCCCACGACGTAGCCGAGGTCGCGCCACAGCCGGTAGGTGCCGACGGCCGAGGCTCGCCAGCTCGGCGCGGTGACGTCGCCGATGGCCGCCAGTAGCGTCGGATAGACCATCGCGGTGCCGGCGCCGAGCAGCACCATCGCGAGGGCGAAGCCCCCGAAGCTCGCCGTCTGCGTGACCGCGACGAGACCGACCGCCTGCACGGCCATGCCCCATGCGATCAGGCCGCGGCGCCCGTAGCGATCCGACAGGCCGCCGGTCAGCAGCTGCCCCAGGCCCCACACGGCCGGGTAGATGGCGGCGAGCACGCCGACCGCGGACAGCTCGAGTCCGGACGCGACGAAGAGCAGCGGCAGCAGGCCCCACGCCACGCCGTCATTGAGGTTGTTGACGAGGCCGGCCTGCGTCGCGGCGGACAGCGCCGGGTGCTTGAGCGTCGTGTGCCAGAAGGGGCTCTTCGGTGCGGGCATCCGCTCCTGCTCGCTGTGGGCTGACTCGAGCGCGGCGTGCGCGCGCGTGTCGCGTGCCCAGCCGAGCGAGAGCGTTAGACCGAGCACTACGAAGCCCGCGCCGAGGTAGAAGGGCGCCGGCCGCAGGCCGTAGACCTGTGCGATGTAGCCCGTCGCGAGCGCCGCGAGCGCGACCATCACGTAGCCTGCGCACTCGTTGATGCCCATCGCGAGGCCGCGGTGCTTGGGCCCGGCGAGATCGATCTTCATGATCACCGCCGCCGACCACGACAGCCCCTGGCTGAGACCGAGCAGCACGTTGACCGCGATCACCCAGCCCCAGCTGGGCGCCCACATCAGCACGAACGGCACGGGCGCCGCGAGCACCCAGCCGGCGATCAGCACGTTGCGCCGCCCCCACGCATCGGAGAGGCGGCCTGCGAGGTAGTTGGCGAACGCCTTCGCCAGCCCGAAGGCGATGATGAAGCCGAGCACCGCGGTCTGCGCCGCGACGTGGAATTCCTGCTCCGCTAGCACCGGCAGGATGCTGCGCTCGAGCCCGACCATGCCGCCGACGAAGCCGTTGATCACGACCAGCAGCGCGAACTGGTAGCGGTTTTCGCGGATGCCCAGGCGCAGGGCCGGCGGCGATGTGGTCACGACTGCGCCAGGTCGCGCCCGCGGTTGCGTGCCACCGTGGGCGCGATGTTGGCGATCGGCACCACGGTGCGGTCGCTGAGCTCGACGATGAACGCGTCGCGGCCGAGCGACAGCTGGGGGTTGTTGCGCTTCTCGAAGCCGATCGTGGTGGAGGGCTTGCCGCTGACGCCCGCGCTGCAGGCGGAGCCCGCGAAGTGGGCCGGGTAGACCTCGAGGTCGTCGGGGAGCGCCAGCAGGATGTCGTGCAGGCTGTCGTACAGCCGCCCCGCGTCGCGCTGGCTGTCGCCGCCGAGGTCGGGGCGTCCGATGGCGCCGCTCATCAACGTGTCGCCCGTCAGCACGAACCACGGCGCCTCGCCGCGCCGCAGGTCCGTCACGATGAGCGAGAGGCTGTCGTCGGTGTGCCCCGGCGTGTGGCGCACGTCGATGAGGGTGTTGCCGAGGGTGAGCCGGTCGCCATCGTGCAGCGCGGTGAATGCACGCGCCGTGTCGGTGCCCGAATGCGCGCAGTACTTGGCGCCCGACCGCTCGGCGAGTGTCGGCCCGCCGGAGACGTGATCCGCGTGCACGTGCGTGTCGATCACGTGGGTGATCTGCAGCTCCTTGCTCTCGGCGAGCGAGAGGTAGCGGTCGACCTCCGCCTCGTGCGGGTCGACCACCGCGCACTTGCCGTGGCCGATGCAGCCGAAGAGGTAGGCTGCGCAGCCGGTCTCGTAGCGATAGAAGGGTGCGAAGATCATCGTGCCACCTCCTCCACCGCATCGCCCTGGCCGGCGGCCGCAAACTCGGCGACGCCGTCCTCCATGCGAGTTGCCGTGAAGCCGGCGGCTGCCAGCTGACGCACCGCCGTGGCTGCCCACAGGCAGTAGGGGCCGCGGCAGTAGGCGACCACCTCGCGGTCGCGTGGCAGCTCCTCGAGGCGCTGCTTCAGCTCTTCGATGGGGATCGAGATCGCGCCGGCGATGTGACCTGCCTCGAACTCGCTCTGCGGGCGCACGTCGATCAGCGTGACCTCGCCCGCGAGCACACGCGCGCGCAGGGACTCGCGATCGAGCGGCTCGGTGGAGGCGGCGTCGGCCACGAAGCCGCGGGCCGCCTCCTGCAGCTCGAGCAGGCGTCCCTCGCCGAGCTCACGCAGCGCGACCACGAAGCGCGCGACCGACGGATCGGCCACCCGGTAGACCCGGTGCGTGCCGCGCTGGCTCGCGTCGACGAGGCGCGAGGTGCGCAGCACCTGCAGGTGGCGCGATGTGTTGGCGACCGAGAGGGCCACCTCGGTGGCGATCGACTCGACCGTGCGCGGGCCTTGGCAGAGCAGCTGCAGGATCTCGATGCGGGGGCCGCTCGAGACGGCTTTGCCGATTCGCGCGACCTGGCCAAAGGCCGTGTCCTTGAGCCGTCGGGGGTCCACGGGGACTTCGGAGGTCATCAATCAACTATACAAGCAAGTGATTGAATATGAAGGCCCGGCCGAAGAAAAACGCTCGGGGAGCCGCAGGTCACGCAAATGTGACTACAAAACTTCCTGGATCTGGGACTAGAGTACGCGTGCAATGTAGGTGTACACCTGCAGCCACCTCACAGGTGATCAGCAGATGAGTCAGGGCGAAAAGCAAGGATCGGGAGATGGGGCGCGCGATGGGCGCATCTCCTCGGTGCCCGGTCTCAGCAAGCGCCTCGAGAAGGCCCGCGTGCGCGTCGCCCGGACCAACCTCAAGAAGCAGCTGCACGACGCCGCCGCGAGCGCACCTCCCAACGCCGACCGCATCACCCTGACCGGGGGCACGGCGGGTGGCGGGGACAAGCGTGCGAGTGAGCGGCTCGAGGTGTCGCTGCCGCTTCAGCTTCGGCGCGCGGGCAGCGAGCAGGCGAGCGACGATCGCTGCCGCGACCTCACGCCCACCGGCATGTTCATCGCGACGGGCGAGCCGTTGACGCTCGGGTCCATCGTCGCCTTCGACTGCACCTACGGCCTGCTGCGCCGCTTCGGCGGGATGGCTCGCGTCGTGTGGACACGTCAGGTCACCAACAAGCACGGGCCGCGTGGCGTGGGCGTGTGCTTCCTCGACCTCGACGTGACCGGGGTCGAGGCGCTCGAGTTCATCATGAAGCACGCCGCCGAGCATCCGGAGGCCGTGCCGACCGCGACCGTCCTACCGCCTGGTGTCCACGGTGGCGAGGGTGGGCGTGGCCCCGAGGTGCGCTCGGTGACGCCGACGTCGGATGTGATCGTGGATGCGGAGCTGTACGCGCATGCGCCGCCGCGGATGGCTGCGCAATCATCGATGGCTGCGGCTGTGCAAGTGGCGGGCGCGGTGCAGCTCGAGCAGCCGCGCGTGCCGTCGCCCCGTGACGTCTCGCGCCACGCGGAGCAGCTCGTGGCGCAGCCGCCAGCCGAGGCGACGATCCAGGTAACCGTTCCCCCCCCCGCGGAGCCGAGCGTCGTCGAAGCGCCGACACTGCAGTTCAAGCGGCCCGACCTGCCCGGCTCGAAGCAGCCCGACGATGGCGAGAGTGCGTTTGCGGAGCTCCCCCCGGAACCGGCACAGACGCCGGACTCGGATGTCGTCGTGCGCGCAGAGCCGCCGGCGAACGTCACGCTCGAGAAGAGCGAGACCGGTGGCGGCGGCTATCACGTGAAGGACGCCGAGACGACCGTCGTCCGACTCTCGATCCCGCCCGATCGCGAGACCCTGCGCGGGCGTCGCGAGACGCGGCGTGCGCGTCCCAGCACACCGCCACAGTCGCGCGCGACGGGCGTCACCACGACGGCGCCACCGAAGGTGGTGGGCGAGGCATCGGCACCCGTGTCGCACGACGATGACCCCCTGCGCCGAACGCTGCTCGGGACGCCCCCCCGCCGCGACAGCGCTGAGTCGAGCGCCGCCGAGTCACCTGTCCGCACCGCGCCGGCGATTGAGCAGCCGCGGACGGTGGTGGTCGCGCCGGCTCCGATCGTCGAAGTGGCGGCGCAGGATGCGCGCCCACGTGACGCCGTCAGCCCTCCTCCACCGAGTGGCGAGCGGCCCGCGGTGGACCGTGACGGCGCCGCGTCAATCGGCGACGCGGAGTTGGTCGACTCCGGTGAGGTCGAGGCCTACACGCCACCGCGCGAGGACGACAGCGGTCCGGTCGACCCGCAGGTCGCGCGCGGTCTCCAGGATGCGGACGAGAATGACCCTGTCTGGCGTCGCGCCCGGCTGGCGGAGCTCGTCGCGAAGCAGGACGGTCGCATCACCGACGCGGACGGGGCGGGTCGCGACCGAACCACACCGGATGAGCTGCGCGCGATCCTCAGCGATGCCGCGTTCAGCGAGCGCGGGCGACTCGTGGCGCTCGGCGTCGGCCTCGCCCTGCTGCTGTGCGCCGTCGCATACCTTCGCTAGCCTGCCAGGCGCGTCGTCGGGGGTACTCGGCCCGCCCGGCTACAGTCGCAGGCCCGCCGTCGCGAGCCAGGTGACTGCGTGGCTTGCCGCGGCTTCTTCGCCCAGCACGAAGTCGAGTCGGACGTCGGCTCCGAAGTAGAGCGAATCGAACGGCACCAGCACCCCCGCCCGCATTCCGAACGTGGGCAGGAAGGTCTTGCGCACCGGCGTGATGATGAGACTGCTGCCACCGGACGCCAGTGCCCGTGCACGCACGTACCGGAAGATCAGCTCGTAGCCGAGGTCCACCGTCGCGCGTGCGGTCGAGTAGTCGCCGGACGGCAGCTCCGTGTCGGTCGTCGGCGCGCGGCGGGACTCACCGATGAAGTACAGACCGCTGAGGCCAACGTGCGCGTTGTAGATGGGAAGCGTGTAGCCGAGGTTTGCGCCGAGTGCCGGGCCGAACGGGTTGACGCCCGGCGAGTCGATCGCCCAGCCGTAGCCCGTCATCAGTCCGAGCGTCACGGGGCGATCGTAGCGTTGCTTCATGAACGCGCGCAGGTCGCGGAAGTACCGCCGCACCTCGTCGGGGGTCATCCCGCCCGGCTCGATAGGAGGTCGCGTGGCCTCGTTGTCGGGGGGCGACTCCGGGTCGGGAGCATCGCCCACTACGCCGGCTTCGACCGCTGAGACCTTCGACGTCGTCGGGGCGGCGAGCTGCGCCTCGGCGAGTGCTTCGGCCGGCTGGGCTCTCGAAGCCTCGGCCTCGGCCTCGGGCTCCGCGTCTGCCGGTTCGGCCTCCGTTGGCGCGGTGGGCGCGGGCGTGGGCTGCGGTGTCACCTGTGGCCGGGGCTGCGGCTGTTGCTGGGCGTGCGCCGAGTCCGCCGCGAGCCCGAGCAGCGCGAGCACGGCGAGGCCGTGAAGCGCGCTCCTCATTGGCGGATCAACACCGTGGCGGTGGTCACGGTCATCGCGGTGCTGAGCAGCGGCGATACCAGCGCGACCACCTCGGTGACATCTTCGATCCAGTGGTCGGACACGTAGATGATGTCGCCCGGCCTCATCACCACGTCGTGGGTCTCGCCGGCGACGAGGTGCGCGAGGCTGGTACGGTAGATGCTAGGCTCGGTCAGCGTTCCGCGGATGATGCGCACGTCGTTCTTGTCGCCGCCCGCGGTCACGCCGCCCGCCAGCGCGAGGGCCTCGGTGAGACGCATCCCCTCGCGGTGGGGGAAGACCTTGCCGCCACCACCGACCTGTCCGAGCACGCTGATGTTGCCGCCCAGTGTCGGGGGCACATAGATCATGTCGCCGGGCTGCACGTGGACGTTGTGCAGCGCCTCGCCGCGCAGCGCCTTGCGGAAGTCCACGGGCAGCGCCTGGTCGTCGCGCTTGAGGACCGCTCCCGACAGGTCCGCGAGCGCCACCTGCGCGTTGCCGCTGAGGGTCGCGCCTCCGGCGAGCGCCACGACATCGGCGAGTCGCGCACCGGGGATCAGCTGTACCGAGCCCTGCTTCTTCACCGAACCCAGCACGGTCGCGCGCTGCCCGCCGAAGCCGGTGATGCGGATCGAGACCTGCACGAGCTTGTCGAACTGCTGCAGCTGCTGCGTGATCGCCTGCTCGGCCCCGGTGAGACCGAGACCACCGACCTTCACGTCACCCGCGAGCGGCAGGTGGATGATGCCCGTGCCATCGAGCAGCAGGTCCGGGTGCGATTGCGTTGTCGTCGAGATCACCTCGACCGTCACCGCGTCGCCGGGTTGCAGCTGCAGGGCCGTGGGCGCGTCGCCGGGGAGACCAGGTCGCGCCACCGGTTCCGGATCGGAGAAGCCATCGTCGGGTTGCGCCGGCGTCACCGGTAGGTTCATCCCGCCGCAGGCGCACAGCAGCGCGGCGACCACGCACGGCAGATGCGGCAGACGCGGGCATGGGGCGGTGGACCGGGGTGACATGGCGGTTGGCATGCCTCAGTCGCTGGAAAGGGTCAAGCTGAGGACGGCGGCCGTGAGGGCGAGGCCAATGACCGGGCCGACCACGGCAAGGATCTCGGTCGTGTCTTCGAGTGGGTCATCGGTGACGAACAACACGTCGCCGGGCTGAAGCGCGACGTCCGCGCGTCGCCCGTCCGCAATCGCGGTGACGTCTGCCCGGTAGACCACCGCCTCGTCGCCCGGGCCACGGATGAGCCGAACGTCGCTCTTGTCGCCCTGCTGCGTGACCCCGCCGGCACTCGCCAGCGCCTCCGTCAGCCGCAGACCGCGTCGGTGGCGCACGACCGAGGGAGCCCCCACCTGACCCAGGATGCTGATGCGTGCGCTGCCACGCGGTACGACGAGCAGGTCGCGCGGGTGAGCCAGGACGTTGTGTCGAGGATCGCCGGTGAGTGCCCTCTCGAGGTCGACGGGTAGCGCCTCGCCGTTGCGGACCAGTCGTGCGGCGCCGAGGTCAGCCCCATCGACCGCCGTTGGGTCGCTGCTGCCGCCTGCTGCGGCGTACACCGAGGCGATGCGCGTCCCCGGTGCGATCTCCACGGAGCCCGGTTCCGCGACCGCGCCCAGTACGGTCATGCGGTGCCCGCGCGCATGGGTCACGCGGACCGCCACGGTGCCGAGGCTGTCGGAGCGAGCGAGTTGCTCCTCGATGGCGCGCTCGGCCTGCGCGGTGGTCCTGCGACCCACCTCGATATCACCCACGCCGGGAACGTGGAGCGCGCCGCGACCGTCGACGACCAGGCCGACGTGCGCCTTGGCGGGGACAGTCGCGAGGTCGACCGCGAGGATGTCACCTGGCTGCAGTGTGAAGGCGGTCAGCGGGTCGTGATCGACGCCCGACGCGCCGATGGCCGCGGCCGTCTGTCCAACCGGCGGCAGCGGCAGCCCGGCGCAACCCGTGAGCATCGCGCCGACGACGGTCAGCGCCAGCCTGCGTCTCGTCCAGTTGGGGGCCATGCCGTGCGGAGGCTACCCATCGGAGGGCTCCGATCGCCAGTGCGATTCGCGAACGGCGGCCCCCAGCGCCCCTCCCTTGATTGGGATCGCCACGGGAGCCGAGAACGGGGACACATTCAGCCTGAGTAGTCGGTTGCACAGGCTGTGCACCCATATGACTACAATATGCTATGATGTAGGACACTTACCGCGCCTACATGCTGTTTATCCCCAAGATAGTGAGGGGTACCAAGGTAGGAATGTGTGGCACGTAGCTTGCGTAGCTATCTCAGTGCGCCTAGGTTGCGGACCCGTGGCGCCTGGAAGGTCCTTCATGATGCGTAGACTACTCTCGACGTTGGTTCTCGGTTTTGGGCTGCTGGTGATGCCTGTCGACACGGCGTCGGCGGGTTCGGCTGACTCCTTCCGAGGCGGCTCCGGCCAGTACGGCCGCGGCCATCGGTCGACGCGTCATCGGCACCGCCCGCGGCGCCACCACCACCGGCGCGGCAAGCGAATCAAGTCCGTCCCGGAGCTCGACGCGGGCTCGGCGGCAGCGGCGCTCATCCTGTTGCTCGGTGGGGCCGTGGTGATCAACGAGCGCAGGCGTCTGCGCCCCGTCCTGCGGCCGACGGCCTGAAGCAGTCAGCGCTCCGGCCCGTGGCCTCCGAGGCAACGACGGTCGAGCACGCCGCGCGATGCGGGGCGAGTCAGCGCTAGCAGGGGCGGTTCGTGGTAGGGGCACCCATGCGTCACGCGCACCCCAGTTGCACGCTCGTGGCGTGCCTCACGCTTGCGCTGTGCGCATGCGGCAAGGGCGAGCAGCCGGTGGAGGGCCGCCTCACCACGGCCCGGATGCTCGTCAAAGCGGGCAAGGTCGCCGAGGCGGCCGAGCTGTTGGATGGGTTGAGCGCGCAGACGCGAGACCCCAAGACGCTCCATCGGATCGCGCTGTCGCAGCAGACGGCGGGCGACCTGGGCGGGGCCGTCGCATCGCTCGGGAAGGCGATCGAGATCGCACCCAAGCATCACCTGGTGCGGCTGCAGTTGGCGACGACGCTTGCGGTCCTCGGCCAGGCGGATCCGGCCCGGGGCCATGCGATCAGGCTGATCGAGATGGCACCGTCGCGTAGCGGCGGCCCGCTGCTGTTCGCCGCCCTCGCGCGTCCTCGGGAGCTGGCGACGGCCATCGAACACCTCGAGCGATGGCGCAAGGGCGCTGATGCGCGGACGGTGGTTGGCCTCGAGGTCCTGCTGGCGCTGGAGGACCTCCACCGGCGACGCGGTGAGCAGGCCAGGGAACTCGAGACGCCGATCGAGGTGGCCAAGCTGTCCAACCCGCCGGGTGCCCTGCAGTTGGCGCAGATCTACCGGCATGCCGAGCGGCGCGAGGTCAGCGCAGCGCTGTTGCGGGCTGCGGGTGCCGCCGATCCGACACTGCCCGTGTGGGGCACGCTGGCCGCGCTCGAGACGGACCTGGGCCGTCTGGACGAGGCGGAGGCCGCGCTCGGCAAGCTGGCGGCGGCGGAGCGCGGCCGGCCACGGCACGAGGTCGTGCGCGGCGCGATCCTGCTCGCGCGCGGACAGCTGACGCAGGCGGTCAAGGTGCTCAGGGCTGCGAAGGACAAGCTCGCACCGGCGGCGCGACATGGTCGCGTGTCACTGCTGCTCGCGCAGGCGCTCGCGCGCAGCGGCGACCTCGGCGGCGCTCGCGACGAGCTGCTCGCGATGAAGGCGGCCGGCCCCACGACGCCCGGCACGCTTCTGCTCGCGGACGTCCTGCGACAGCGCGGCGATCTAGCCGGTGCGGCGCGGGTGCTCGAGCCCCTGCTCGCCGACCCGGATACGCGCGAGCAGGGCCACAGCAAGCTGGTCGCGATGTACTTGTCGGCGGGTAGCGTGGTCTCCGCAGCGCCGCGCAGCGAAGCCTGGCTGAAGGCGCAACCGGGTCACCCGCCGGCGCTACTCGCCGCGGCGCGCCTCGAGCTGCTGCGCGCAGAGCCGGGCAAGGCGAAGGAGATCGCGGCGGCCGTGGTGGACGGCCACCCCGGGATGGTGCCGGCCGTGGACCTGCTCGTGGCGGCGCTGCGCGCTCTGGACGATGCGGCGGGCGCGCGTGTGGCCATCGACGAGCAGCTGGCGCGATCGCCGACGCCCGGCATGCTCGACTTCGCCGGGTTCTACCTCCAGAGCAACGGCGAGTCCGCCGAGGCGGAGAAGCTGTTTCGACGGCTGCTCGCCCTCGACCGCAGCGATGCCGGGCCCTGGGCGAGGCTGGCGCGCTTGATGCGCGAGCAGGGACGCGCGGGCGAGGCGCTGCCGATGTATCAGCAGGCGCTCGTCCTCGCCCCCAACGACTTGAAGCTCGCGCTCGAGGTCGCGCCGCTCGAGGCGGATGCCGGGCAGCACGACGCGGCGATTGCGCACTACGAACAGGTGCTGGCGAGCGGCGTCGACGACGCGAGCCTGATCAACAACCTCGCCTACCTCTACGCGCAGCAGGGGAAGAACCTGGCGCGCGCCCTGGAGCTGGCGACTCGGGCGCAGCGCGCGCTGCCCGACTCACCGGAGGTGTTCGATACGCTCGGCTGGGTCCACCACCGCCGCGGCGATCACGACATTGCGCTGCGACTGCTGCGGCAGGCGGCGGCCAAGCTCCCGCAACGGGCCAACGTGCTGTACCACCTCGGCATGGTCGAGGTGGCGGCGGGCCAGAAGGCGGCCGGTAAGGGCAGCCTCGAGCGGGCGCTTGGCCTGGACCCCGACCTGCCGCAGGCCGCGACCGCGCGCGCCTCGATCGAGGCGGCCGAGGGCGCCGGAGCGACGCCCTAGCTGGGCACGCTGGGGCGTCCCTGAATGGATACGGGGTCGTCGCGTGCGCTGATCGCTCGCCTGCATGGCTTGTGCAACAGGATGTACAGGCGGGTGTGCAAGGTAGGATACGCGCCCATGTTCCCGTCTGTAGCAGGCCGCTTTTTTCGGAGATTAATGGTCTAACCGCGGTGGCATACTGTTTGCTTTTGCGTAGGGGTAGGCCGAGGTGCCACCTGGCACCGAGCGCACGGTTTGACGCCGCGGCGACCCGGTCGACCTTCTTGGAGAATGAGCCTCGTGCAACGCATCGTTTCCCTATTCGCGCTTCTCGCCGGTCTCGGCATCACGGCATCCGCCTCGGCCGACAGCCTCTCGCTGGAGGGCGTCGAGGTCGGCGCTCCTGGTGAGTCGAACTCGGTGAGCCTCAACTACTTCAGCGTCAGCGAGTCGGATGTCGTCGACATCCTCGTGTCGACGGACGCCAACTGGAGCAGCGACGATCACATCAACGCGCAGGTCTACCTGTTCGACATGGACGGCAACGTCATTGCGACGGACCTTTCGTTCGGCGGCGAGGCGGAGTTGTCGGCACTGCTGGAGGCCGGAACGTACCTGCTTGCGGTTGGTGACTTCCCGATGAGTTCGGAGGAGGCGTGGGCCGGCTTCAACGATCCCACCTGGTGGGAGAGCAAGGGCTACTTCGCATTCGACGGCGAGTACGACGTCACGGTCTCGGCCGAGGACGCGAAGCTCGCGTGGGCCGAGGGTGGTCCGGTCAGCGTGCCCGAGCTGAACGCTCGCGGTGGCGCTGGCTCGGCGTTCATCCTGTTCGCCGGCATTGCGCTACTGTCCGAGCGCCGCCGTCGCCGCACGCTGGCGTAGCCGCGTAGCCGGTGGGTAGCAGGGGCGGTGCGCTGCGCTAGGCCCAGAGGCCCCAGTGGCCGAGCAGTAGCACCTGCGCCGACACCAGGCCGTTGGTCACGGCGTGCGCGGTGATCGCATCCGCCGTATGACCGCGTCTCGACTGCGCGAGTCCGTACGCAACTCCCGCCAGCGTCCCGGCCAGCCATGCGCCGTGCAGGAGTCCGAACGCCAGCGACGATGCCAGCAGCGGTACGAAGTGCACCCTGTCGATGGCGACGGACTCGAAGTGTCGACTGCTCAGGCGTCGCAGGAAGTAGCCGCGGAACGCCAGCTCCTCGACGATGGGGACGAGCAACGTCGAGCCAACCACACGGGACAGCACCCACAGCGCCCCTGACAGGCCGCCTAGCTGCGCCACCTGCGCCTGCAGCGCATCCCCCGCCTCGCTCGTCCCGGGCACCACGGCGGCCCACAGGGCGTACACGAGCACGCCTATCCCCGCGCTGGTCCAGTCGGGTGCGACGACCATGCTGCGATAGCTCGCGCGCAGTGCGTAGAGGACCGCGAGTGCGGCGAGGATGCGAAGCGCGTACAGGTAGTCGACCCCGGCGGCCCCGAGGCCCGTCAGCATCGAGGTTGCGATCAACGCGAGCAGTGGCAACAGGTACGCCGTGGCCGGGTCACCCGCATCGACCTCGGTGTGTCCCGGGTCCTGCGAGAAGGCCGCGCTCCGCTGCACGTACATCACGACGGCCATCGCGATGGCGCAGAAGAGCACCCAGCCGGCCTTCGAGTGGAAGCCGCCCGTTGCGACCTCGGGCGACCCGTGGGCACCGATCAGGATCAGCGCCGCGATGCGACCCACATTGGCGATCCACACCGCGGCGATGCCCGCGGGGATGACGAGCAGCACCTGGGGGAAGCGCAGCTCGCGGCGATGGATGGAGATGTAGCCCGTGAGCAGCGCGGCGATCAGGCCCATACCCTCGAAGCCCGAGCACACCGGCGCGAGGCGCACGACGAAGTCCCCGGTGCCCAGGATCAGCTCATCCGGGTAGTAGATCACGTCATGGGTCAGCACGCCCAGGGCCCAGGCGGCACTGTCGAGCGTGTAGTGCCCGAGCGTCGACCAGAGCATGGTCGAGGCGCTGCCGAGCGCCGCTGCCAGACCGCCGGCCACCGCGCCGAACGCGAGCGACGGCGAGAGCCGCCGCAGCAGCGAGGGCAGCTGACCGGCCTCCACCAGCAAGGGCAGTGCGAGGCTCGGCACGGCCATCGCCACCGCTGCCCACGTCGCGAGCAGCTGCCCAGGGAGTCGCTCGTCTGGGGGGCTGTCGAATATGCGGACGCTCAGCTGGTACAGCGCGCCGTAGCAAAGTGCGTGCGCCGCCAGCAGCACCCACGTTGCGGGGGTCATGCCAGTTGCACGCGTCGCTGCGAGATCCTCCAGCAGCTGCTTGCCGCGCAGGACGAGCATCGCAGCGATCATCACCACCAGGACCTTCGCCACCGAGCCCAGGTGCTCGAAGCCGTACACGTCGCGCCCCCGCAGGGCGAGCGCGTCCACGCGCAGGCCGATGGCCAGGTACTCGCCCAGCAGGATCGCGGCGCCGACCGGCCAGCGTGCGCCGAGGCGCGCCAGCTGCGCTACCGTAGTCGTGCCGTCTGCGCCACTGGACGCGCCGCGCTCGTTCGTGTCGTCCGGGGTGCTCATGGGCGTCGTCTGTGTGGGCGGACCTGCGGGCCGGCTCAGTGGATGCCCCAGAACCGCTCGGCATTGCCGATGCGGTCGGGCAGGTCGACGAATTGCGCCGGCAGGCCGTGCACGACCAGGGCGACTCCGCTGTCGCGGCCGAGCCGTGTGGGCAGCGTTCGCAGCTGGGTGAACAGCTCGTCGCCGGAACCGACCAGCACGAGCACGCGGTCGGCGAGTCTGCATGCGCGCCGCAGGTCGGCCCCCGCGAGGTCGCCGCGCCACGCGTGGAAGGACATCTGGATCGGCGCGTCGGATCGTTGCGCGAGCGGGGCCCTTGCGCTGTCCGCCACGACGATCGAGCTTCCGCCGGGCGCGGGACTCGCGTCGTCCGACGTGCTCGGCGTCTCCCAGCCGATGACCGACTTCTCGGCCTCGTCCATCGCGGGCGCTCCGGAGCCGAGCCAGTCGACCAGCTTGCTTGCGAGCGCCGCCTTGCGCGGAGTCGCGCTGATCACCAGCGTGGTGCCGGTTGTCTGGGTGGCGTGGTCGTTCAGCTCGTCGACGAAGCGGTGGAAGACCTTCTCGTCCCGCGGCCAGCGCGACGAGGCCACGACGGGGAGCTTCGACCAGAACGCGGCCTCACGTGCGGTATGGACCCTGCCATCGCGGATCATCCTGAACACCAGCACCAGCAGCACCAAGAGCGCGGCGCCGATGGTCGCAGCGGCGACGAAGATGCGCCGCTTGGAGGTCTTCGGGTGGGGTGACACGGGGGCGAGCGAGAGCACGCGGAAGTCCGGCGCAATCGCGCGCTCGGCCTCACGGGCCGACGCCAGCTGACCGCGCAGCTCCTCGACGCGCCGCTCCGCGACCTCCACCGCCTTGAGCAGCGCCCGCGCCTCGCCCTCGATGCCGGACAGCGTGGCAAGGTGTTGCTCGGCTGCCTTCTTCGCGCCCTCGAGGCTCTTGCTGCGCTCCTGCTCCGCCGCCTGGTCCGTCTTGGCCGCCGAGAGGCTCGTGCGCAGGTTGTCGAACTCCGGATTGGCCGTGCTGACGACATCCGAGACCACGCTGCTGGGCTTCGCGCTGCTGGCCGCGAGGGATTGGATCTGTGCCTCGAGCCTGCGGATCTGCGGATGGCTGGGGGCGAGCCGCGCGGACAGCCCTGCGAGCTCGGACCTCAGCTGCGCCAGCCGGGCCGAGTTTGGGTTCGACCGCACCGCCGACTGGACCCGCATCTTCGGGCGCGACTTGGCGAGCCGGCTGAGCGTGGAGGCACGGGCGCCGAGCGCCTTGCTCGCGGCATTGGCGTCGCTCTGATCCCGCACGATGGAACCCACGGCCGCCATCGCCTGCGCGAGCTCGGCCTCGAAGTCGACGATGTTGTGGGCCTTGCGGAACTCGTCGTAGCGGCCGCGGTGGGCGTCGAGCGACTGCTGTGCGGACGCCATGTCGCCCGCCAGCAAGCTGGCTGCCTCGACCGCCCGCGTCTTGCCCAACGACGACTGGTTCTTCAGGAACACCTCCACCAGCGTGTTGCCGAGTTGTGCAGCCTCGGGCCCGGTGCCTGATCTCGCGACCACGGTCACGAGGTTGCTGCTCTCGTCAAACCAGACGTCCACCTGCCTCTTGAGGAGCTTGAGCGGCGTCTTGAGCTTCAGCGTCTTGTGCGCCTCGGCGAGCGTGCCGGGCAGCGTGATGATCCCGGCCAGGGTCGACAGCTCACGGCGATCGGTCTGTGTGTTGGGCTCGTAGATGAGCACGCTCTCGGACTCGAAGGACACGGGAATCCGGGCGAACGCGTACGCGCCACTGAGCACGGCCACGACCCCTGCGGTGATCGGGATCCACCGCCAGCTGCGCCGCACGGTCAGCCAAAGGCGGCCGGGGTCGACCGGGTAGGCGCCGGGCTGGTTGGTCGAGGCACCTTCTTCCTCGTCCCATTGCTGTGGGTTGTCGTTCATCTCGAGCGCGAATCAAGCGGTAAGCGGCGAAGGCCATTGTATCCTGCGTACCGGCCGCGACGCGAACAGGTGGCGAAGTCGATGCGGCACCCCGCAGGGTGCCGGTCGATTGCGCGCAGCCCCCTCTCGGCTGTGCAGGGAATGTCGTTCGGGGGTCCTACCCGGTGCTGCTTGGGCGATTCCTCCGTGTCGGACCGCTTCCTACCCTCATTTGGGCACCTGCGCCAGCGCGGGTGAGCCCGGTCGTGGCAGGGCGGTTGGCGCCGCCGGACGCGCCCAATCACCCCGTTTGTTGCTACCCTGGTGCGCGCCAAACAGAGCGGCCGCAACAGCACGTGAAGACGCCCGAGACCCAAGAGCCGAGCCACGGAGACAGCGCAGAGGACGCGTCGGAGGCCGCCTCCGATCCGAGCGGCGGAGACGATGACGCCACCGCGGGTCCGCTGGACGGCGAGGCCGCCGCGGGGGGCGACGACGATCCCGCCTGGCGCGCACAGCGGCTGCAGGAGATCGTGGACTCGCACCCGCCGCCACCCATGGCGGCGGTCACGCCCTCCCAGCCGCCCGGGCCCTTCGATGGCGAGGCCATCACCGACCCACCGCCTCCGCTAGGCCCCCTGGGCGTGCCCTACCGTCGCTGGGCCCTCGTCGTCGTCGCCGCCGTCATCGTGGCCGTCGGCTGGGCGCGCTATTCGGACTCGCAGCGGCGGGACGGCCGCGGGGTGCGCGTGGGGGAGGGTGCGCCGGCGACGATCCACCTCCAGGTCCGGACCGAGCCCGACGGCGCCAGCCTCGCGATCGACGGTGCAGCGGTGGCGAACCCCTACGGGGTGGACGTCCCGGGCGGCGGCACGCATCTGATCGAGGCCTCCGCGGACGGCTACAAGAGCGCTGCGAAGTGGGTGGAGTTCGACCGGGACCGCTCGATCGCGATGGAGCTCCCACGGAGCGACCCCTAAGCGCGCGCGTCCCACGCCGATATTCGTGGGTGCGCGTCGGGCGCAGTTTGGTAGCGTGCCGCGGTGACCGACGCGACCCCCCGTACGATCGATCTCATGGGGATGCCCGTGGCGAGCCTCGACGAGCGCGCGCTGCTCGACCTCATGTTCGCCGAGCTCGATGCGGGACGCGGGGGATGGCTCATCACAGCCAACCTCGACTTCATGCGGCGCTGGGCAAGCGACCCGGCGCAGCGCGAGCTCTACGCCGCCGCTGACCTGCGCGTCGCGGATGGGATGCCGCTCCTGTGGGCAGCGAGGCTGCAGGGCGATCCGCTGCCCGAGCGTGTGACCGGCAGCGGTCTCGTGTGGACGCTCTGCGCGCGCGCCGCGGTCGAGGGTCGCAGGGTCCTGCTGCTGGGCGGCGACGAGGGCGCCGCCGAGGCCGCGCGCGACGTCTTGACCGCGCGCTCGCCCGCGCTCGAGGTGGTGGGGACGGCGAGCCCGTGGGTCCACAACCCCCCGACGCCGGAGGAGATCGAGTCCATCGCAGGGCTGCTCGAATCGACGCGACCGGACATCGTGCTGGTGGGGCTCGGGTCGCCGAAGCAGGAGGTCCTGATCTCCGGGTTGCGCGAGCACTTTCCCGGGATGTGGTTCGTCGGTGTGGGGATCAGCTTCAGCTTCGTCGCGGGCATGGTCGAGCGGGCGCCGGCCTGGGCTCAGCAGGCCGGCCTCGAGTGGGCGCACCGCCTCGCCCAGGAGCCGCGCAGGCTGGCGCGTCGCTACCTGCTCGAGGACATCCCGTTCTCGGCCCGCTTCTTTGGCAGCGCACTGCTCGTGCGTGCGCGGCGTCTCGCGCGGCGGCAGAAGCAGGCGAGGCGCACCGACCGCTAGAACCGCAGGCCGAGCTTCACGAGCGTTTCGATCGAGTGTGCGGCGAGATCGTCGCGCCCGAACTGCAGGTCGAACCGAGCGTCGCCGGCGACGTACATGCTGCCCAGTGGGAACATCAGCGTGCTGCCGAGCCCGACCGTGGGTACGATCAGGATGACCTCGGGTGTGTCGAAGAGGGCGCCGCCGCCGGTCAACAGTGCGCGCATCCGCACGTGGCGGAAGATGAACTCGTAGCCGTAGTCGAGCGTGACGCGGTTGCTCGAGTAGGCGCCGCTCGGCGGGTCGTCCTGTCCCGCTTCGAGGGCAGGGTCGACGTCGTCGCCGAAGAAGTGGATGGCGCTCAGCCCCAGGTAGGCGTTGTAGACCGGGAACGTGTAGCCGACGCTCAGTCCGAGCGATGCGCCGTAGCCGTTGACCCCCGGCGAGTCGATGCCGTAGCCGAAGCCCGCGCCGATGCCGAGTGTGAAGGGACGGTCATAGCGCTGCCGGTGCCACCTGCGCAGGTCCTTGAAGTAGGCGGTCGCCTCCTGCAGCGTCATCTCCCCCGGCTCGCCCGACGTGTTCTCGCGCTCGGCCGCAGGCGCGGACGGCTCGCCCGTCGCCGTCGCCGTCGCGGGTGCAGCGGGCTGCTGCGCCGCCGCCGGCAGGGCCAGCATCGACAGCAGCACGAGTGGGCCGGTCACGCGGAGGAATGCCTGCACCCGCACCGAATAGCACCGGCAGGCCGCGCTGCAAACCGCCCCCGGCCTCTGCGGCCCGGTGCTGACATGAGCTGGCTGTTCCATGCGGACGGACGGGCGGACCGGTTGCCGACCGCCTAGGCGGTGGCGGCGTCCTGGCGTGCCCGGAAGTTGTCGAGCGTTCGGCGCAGCCCCTCCTCGAGCTTTACGGTGGGTGCGAAGTCGAACAGGGCCTGGGCCCGCGAGATGTCTGGCTTGCGCTGCCGCGGATCGTCGGCGGGCAGTGGCTTGTACACGAACGGCTTGTCGCCGCCCGTCAGCTTCTGCACGAGCTCCGCCAGCTCCTTGATCGTGAACTCGCCCGGGTTGCCGACGTTGACGGGGCCATCGAGTCCGTCGAGCCGCGAGACGCGGAAGAAGCCCTCGACCAGATCATCGACGAAGCAAAAGGAGCGGGTCTGCTGACCGTCTCCGTAGAGCGTCAGCGCTTCGCCGCTGAGCCCCTGCAGCACGAAGTTCGACACCACGCGGCCATCGTTGAATGCCATGCGCGGCCCGTAGGTGTTGAAGATGCGGATGAGCCGCGTGTCGACGTTCCAACACCGGCGCGCATCGTTGAGCAGGGTCTCGGCGGCGCGCTTGCCCTCGTCGTAGCACGCGCGCTCTCCGATTGGGTTCACGTGCCCCCAGTAGCTCTCCGGCTGCGGATGCACCGCGGGGTCACCGTACACCTCGGACGTCGATGCGTGGATCACCGTGCAGCGCCGACCGCGCGCCATCTCCACCAGATTGAGCGCACCCATGACGCTCGTCGTGAAGGTAGCGTGCGGGTCGCTCTGGTAGTGAATGGGGGAGGCGGGGCAGGCGAAGTTGAAGACGATCTCCGCGTAGACATTGATCGGCTCGCGGACGTCACCGAGCTGAAAGTGGAAGTGCGGGTCCTTGCTCGCCGCCTCCAGGTTCGTCAGGTCACCGGTCATCAGGTTGTCGAACCCGACGACCTCGTAGCCCTCCGCAAGGAGGCGGTCGACCATGTGCGAACCGACGAAGCCCGCCGCTCCCGTCACCAGTGCCGTTCGTCGCTGTGCTCCAAGTCCCATCACATACCTCGCAAGAAAATCCCGCGGACCCTACCACGCGGTACCAGGACTGCACGTCCGACACTCCGCTGGCGGCCAGCGCGCCTGATGACACCGTATGCGGTACGCCGGGAGTGGCCCGGGGCCCCTGCGCTGGGCTGGCATTCGCCGATGTTTTGATCCACAAGTCCCCATGGCTTGGATGACGAGGTTGCTGATTGCTGGCTTGCTGCTCGTTGCCGGCGGCTGCGAGATCCGCCTGCGTGATCGTGCGCAGGACTCGGTACCGGGCGATGGCTCGGACGGTGGGGCGGGCGACGGTGACGGTGGTGATGGCGACGGTGGTGACGGCGACGGCGGTGATGGTGACGGCGGTGATGGTGACGGTGCCGGGATCGACGACGAGTGCGGCGACCACACGACGGTGATCCAGGACATCGACGCGGGCGTGGAGGGTGAGCTCCCGGCGGGGCTCGATGTCGTCGACTTCGAGGACAACACCGTACCGGTGGATGACGTGACGATGCCCGGCAACGTGACTTCGGGCGACTACCGGTTCACGGTCACGGGGGACCGTGCGTACCTCGGGCGCGGCGAGATCTTCCACACGACGTCGGAGCTCGGCACGGAGCCGGTGTGCTTCAACGGCTCGACGTTTCTCTACACGTTCGCGACGTACGACAAGGAAGGGGCCAACCCGGGGTGGCGCGACCCGGTGATCACGATGGCCCGAGTCGATGGGGCGCCCTTCGACCTCTTCCAATTCGATGTCGCGATGACGCTCTGGTCCGCGGGTGCCAGTGTCCTGTCGGTCGTCGGCACTCCGGCTGACGGCTCTTCTCCCGTTGCCCGGGAGCTACCCATCGAGGTCATCCCCGACGGCAAGTGCGGCGCGCGGCCCGGCTGCATGGCGGGCAACGAGTGCGGCCCGACCGGTGCTTGCGACCCCGACATGGTCTGCGCGATGGAGGACTTCGCTTGCCCCACCCCTGTCGCCTGTGGTGCCCCTGACTTCCAGGTCGAGCGCTTCGGAGACGGGTGGCGGCGACTGTCGAAGGTGGAGCTGGTCGCGCTCGAGGGCGAGCGCGAGCGGGAGTGGGTCGTGGACCACATCCACGCGAGAGCTGCCAACTGATTCGGTCGACCGATGGGGAACGACCACAACGCGCAGAGGGCTGTCTCCACCGGTATGAGTGCGCTTGCTTTAGGCGCCGTGGTTCTGTCGGCGTGTGTCGGCGGCGACGCTCGCGCCGGTGACACTCGCTCCGGCTCTGCTCGGCGTCCCGTGCCCGTTGAGCCGATCGTCATCGACGCCCCGCGGGACGGCGACCCGGGTGGTGCCCCCACGCCTGCGCGCGCCACCCACTACTGCGACTGCGCACAGGGCGCGGCTAGCGGCTGTATGCCCGGCTCCGACAGCGCGGGCGATGGCTCGGCTGACAAGCCGTTCCGGACGACCGAGAAGGCGCGCCAGACGCTGCTCTCAGGGGCGTGTGGGGACGCGGTCTACTTGTGCAGGGGGGGCGCCTTCGACGTCTGGAAGGAGGGTGTCTGGACTGTCGCTGGTGAGTTTTGTGCGCCCGGGAACTACCGAAAGCTCGGAGCCTACGACGCGAAGTGGGGAGCCGGCGGAAAACGTCCGCTCGTGAGCGGACGCACGACGTTCTTCAATCACGTCAAGACACGCAAACCAGGCGGGGGCGTGGAGGTCGAGGGGCTCGAGCTGCGATGCGTCGGGTGCGCCGGAAAGAAGAAGTATCGCGGGTTCCGCTTCTACGGAGCGCAGCGCAACTGGCTGATAGAGGACGTCGTGATCGATGGCTTCGGCTTTGCCATTCAGCTGGGTTCCGACGGCAAGCAACCGAACGCGAGCGATATCGTCGTCGCGGGGTCGACGATTCTCAACTCGACCGGCATGGGGATCCTCGGTGCCGCGGACAGGATGATCGTCCACCACACGGTGTTTCGGAACAACGCGTGCGCCGGCTACGGTCCCAACGAGGCAAGCCAGTGCGCCTACGATCACGCCTGGTACATCGACGGCGGCGAGAACCTCGAGACCGGTCACTCGCGCTTCCGCGACGTCGTGCTGCGCGACAGTGTCTTTCAGGACAACTGCAACCTCGGATCCTCGGGGCGTTGTGCGTGCGCGGTGGTCGTCAATCGCGGTCAGTCCAACCTTCGCATCGAGGGCAACACGTTCGTGAGCAACCTCGATTACGGTCCCGAGTGCATCGCGATCGATGGCACCGGCACCAGCTCGAACCGGCGCGAGTCGTGCATCGACTGCACGATCCGCGACAACACGTTCCTGGGTGGATGGTCGCGGGTGATCAACCTTGGCGGGAGCCCTGGCCTCGTCGTCGAGGGCAACCGCATGCAGGTGCTGCAGGGTCCCACGGACCCGGTGCATTGTGCGGGCATCAACGTGAAGCCAAAGAAGGACGGCAAGGCCGGAGGAGGCGAGGAGCGCGTCTCGAGCGGCGTGACGATCCGCGGCAATGCGATCTACTTCGACGCGGACATGGGAGGCGATGAAGAGTGCATCGGGATCGCCATCGCGGACGAGGCCGCCGGACACATCGTCACCGACAACGCGATCTACATGGAGGGCGCGGGAGAGCTCGACTGTTTTCACATCGGCGGTGAGCCGGCCAAGGTGATGCAGGCGATGGACCGCAATGTCTGCGGTCGGGGTGGCCCGGGAACGTCGTTCGACTGGAACAAGACCGGAGAGGGGCTCGAGCAATGGCGCTCGGTTGCACCCAAGCTCGACGTTGGGTCACGGCAGGCGAACCCCGGCTTCGTCCATCCACGCGCTAGCTATCCGGCCAAGGAGTTTCGTTCCTCGGTAGGGCGCAAGTAGCGGGTACGGCGCTGACCCATGGGTAATCCCGCAACAACGAGTCACGACCAGTTCCTCGCGACGACGCGCTTTGCGGGCCTCGACGGCCTGCGCGCGATCGCGATTCTTCTGGTCATCTGGCATCACACGATCGAAGTGTTCGCGCCTGCGCTCTTGCAGTTCAGTGGTGCTGGCTATGCCGGCGTACGCCTGTTCTTCGTCATCAGCGGATTCCTCATCACGACACTCTTGCTGCGTGAGCATTCGCAGCGAGGCGCCATCTCCTTGAGGAACTTCTATGTTCGTCGGGTGCTGCGGATCATGCCGCTCTACTACACGACCATCGTCCTCTACGTCGTCGTCATCGCGGCAGCGAACCTCGACCCTCAGTACGAGGCAAACTTCTTCGAGGGGCTGCCTTACTACGCAACCTTCACGTCCAACTTTCACTTCGAGCTGCACTGTCACTTTCGGCAGGCATGGTCGCTGGCTGCGGAGGAGCAGTTCTACCTGACCTGGCCGATCCTACTGTCTGTGGCCGGCTCTCGTCGCGCGGGCTGGGTTCTGCTCGCGTTGCTCGGCGTCGTCCACCTGTTCCTGCTGGACGACGTGAGGGCAGCGCTTCCGGGGCGAGCCACGCAGCTTTTGAGCCGGGTTCAGATGTCGATCTTGTTCGGCGTCGGCCTCGCGTACACCTTGCACAGCAGACGCGGCCATCGCCTCGTGAGCTCCCTGCTTGCGGGCCGTGCGTGGCCCATGGTGTCACTGGCGGCGCTGGCGCTGCTCAACGGACTCGGGTCCCGCATCCCGACCGCTCCGCACCACTACATGCTGGAGGTCGCCGGGCTGCTGGTCGTGCTGTGTTGCTTGCTACAGCCCACCTCGATCGCGGTTCGCGTGCTGGAGTCCAGTCCGATGTCTGAGGTCGGCCTCTACAGCTACGGCATCTACATGCTCCACATCCTCTGCATTCTGGCCGTGAGGGCCCTGTCGGAGGCCGTGGGCGTGGACAGCCTGGCTCTCCAGACCCTTGCTGTGGTGGCTCTCAGCGTGGCAGTCGGCCGCGTGAGCTACTACCGCTTCGAGCGCCCGTTTCTGGAGCTCAAGCGGCGATTCGGCGCCGTCACGCCGGCCTCGAATGCATCCACTGCGCCGCGCGACGCGCCTGGACCCAAAGGTCGCGGCCTGCCCACGCACTAGACGACGCCCGCCTGCGGCCGCCGCTAGTCGCTGCCGGGGGGACGCATGCTGTCGCGGAGCTTGCGCTTGATCGACCGCGCACCCGACAGCAGCGTCCGGCGCGCCTTCTCGGCGGGCATCAACAGATTCCCGCGCAGGACCTCCGAGGGACGCGCCTTGAAGACGGTCGAGTGCGCTTGCCCGTTCCAGTGCGAGGGCGCCTCGTGTGTGTAGTAGTACGCCGCGAACGATCGTCGCATCTGATCGTTGGGGCAGGTCAGCGGGGTGACGCCATGGAAGCTGACCTCGCTGGTCTCGAAGATCACGCACCGATTCATCGCCGGGGCGAACGAGTGGTGACAGCGGCGGACATCCTTGTCCCACAGCTCGATGCGCCCGCCCCAGGCGTCGTCCCAGTGAGGGTTGAGATAGACGAGAATGTTGAGACGGCGGTGAAGGTTCTCTTCCTCGAAGTAGTTGAAGTCCACATGCACGTCGAGCCGCCCACTCGCGTTCGTCAGGTGCATGCCCGCGCCCCTGAGCTGGGCGTCGGCCAGTAGCTTGGGGATGCCCGTGATCTCGGCCAGGTCGCCCAGGAACTCTGGCGAGGCAAGCGCTTCGTTCAGCTTCGCCACCGGTGGGTTGAATCTCTCCGGGTCCGAGATCTGGATCTTGAGCTTCTCGTTGACCGACGCGAACTCACGTCCCATTTCGAGGGCATGATCGTAGCTGGGGTAGGCGGCAGCGACCTGGCGGGCGAAGTCCTCGTCGAGGAAGTTGTCGATGGCGACGAATGGGAAAGGTTTCGCGGTGCGAAACTTTTCGCGGAGCTCGTCGACGTCGTACGCGCAGATTGGAAAAGCCATGGGTCCTCGGTGCAGCGGGGCTCTCGGCAAGCTACGTCCGGTCGTTGAGAGCGTCAAGCGATGCAGACCTCGCGTCGGGGTGGGGGCCGTGTCGGCGTGAGCGCTCCTCAGCGAGCGGTGCGCCGGCGTGGTGCTTACGCGGTGGAGCCGGCATCCCGCGCGGCGCTCGTGGGTGGTGCGCGTCGCCCCGAGGGGGTGACAGCCGTCACGGCACCGAGCAACGCGCCGGGAAGGAAGAACGTGATCGAGTTGACGGATCCATTCGGTAGGAAGTCGAGTGCCGTGAACGTGACGACCAGCGAGAGCACGGACACGCACATTCGATGGCCCGGCACGCGTATGCGACCCAGGCGCCGTGAGGCGATGAGCACCGGGACCAGCAGGAGCCCGAACGTTCCGATGACGCCGAGCATCCCGCGCCCCGCGTACGTCACCAGCCACAGACCGTCCGGCACGGACTCCTGCTCGCCGGTCCTCCTGTCGTAGACCAGCGCTCGACCGAAGCGGCCCCAGCCCGACAGGAACCGCTGGTTGGCATGTTCGATCGTGACGTCTTCCATGTCGAACCGAAAGCCGAGCGACTGGGCACGCTCGGGGCTCAGCTCCGCCATCTGGTCGACGAATGCCTCGGTCGGTAGGGCATCGAGGAGCCGTAGTCCGGGGTAGGCCAGCACGAACCACGCGATCACCACCGCGACGCGCATCTGTCCCTTCGATGAGAGGGCCCAGATCAGGGGTAGCGCGGCGGTCATGTAGAACCAGGTCGCCATGCTCTTGCACGCGATCGCGACGACCAGCAGGTACAGCACGACGCGCCCGGTGCCGAGCTTTCCGCCTAGCCGCGCCCGTGCAAGCCCCGCCGCGGCCAGAAGCGCGCTCGTCATGAACATGGCGACCTCGAGCCCGTGCCCCATGAACACCATCGGCCGCCATCCGCCGAACCGCTTCGTCTGCGCGAACGAGTGCTGGCGGAACCCGTAGATGATCTTGTGCAGGCGCGGACTCATCACGATCTCGTAGATGATCGGAAGCGAGTAGATCAGGGCCGCTCCGACAAGAACTGCAAGCACGACGCCGAGATCCTCGGGGCGCCGCACGACCGCGTAGCCGAGCAGGAACGGACCGAGCATCGTCGCGAAGAGCCGGAAGGCCATGCTCAGTCCTTCGTAGGGTTGGATCGCCGGTAGGACCTTGTTCGGCATGATGATCGCCTGGCCGTTGCTCGCGACGTTGAGCGCGATGCCGATCAAGGTCAGCCAGAACAGTGCCCGTGGCAGCGCTCCCAGTGCCCGCGCCTTCCAGGCCTTCCCGGACCAACGAGCCCCGAGGTACGCGGTCAGAAACGGGATCGCGGCCCGGTCCAGCGGTGGCAGCAGCGGTGCGTCGAGCTCTGTCGAGGGGAGAAAGAGTGTCCCGGCGAGGATGCAGATCAGGCATGCCTGCAGTTGTGGATAGCGGCGGAACACCCAATAGCTAAAGGGGATCCACGCCGTGAGCACGGTGAACGCGAAGAAGTTGCCTTGCATGGCGCGCGGGTCCCGACTCTCGATGGCACGCGCCGGCGTGCCCGAGCCTGCGCAGACTTATACACGCGGCCCAATTCCGGGACAACCACGCGCGCCGACCGCGGCCGGTGGCGAGAGCGTGACCCGCTTGGGTGACGCGGAATGCTGCTAGTCGGGGACGGTTGCCAAGGTCCGGTGCGCGTGCCAGCACGTCTCGCACACGTGGTCGTCAGAGCCGACCGTGCCCGAGAGAGGGGAGAGAAGATCCAATGTCCAAGGCATCCGCGACATCAGTCGCCGTGCTCCTTGCGTGCGTCGTCGCCTGCAGCGGAACGATCGGCGGCGAGGCGGGCGGCGCTCATGGGGGCGCCGCCTCACCTGGAGGCGATGGCGATCGCGCTGCCGGTCAGCTCGGCGACGGCGACGGCACCCCACCGGGAGATGGTGACGGAGATGGCGCGCGCAATGGTGACGGTGATGGAGACGCCGAGTCCGTGGATGTCGGCGGCGATGGCGATGGTGATGGCTACCGCGCGGGGATCGACCCGATCGATGCGCTGGCCGACGCTGACCTCGGGGCGCCCGAGGTTCCGGGCACGGCGACCTACTTCTGTGACTGCCAGCCAGGTGCCGAGGGCACCTGCGTGCCCGGCTCCGACAGCGATGGCGACGGCAGCATGGACAGCCCATACCGCACGTCGGAGCGTGCGCGAACGGCGCTGCTGTCCAGCGAGTGCGGCGACGCCGTGCTGCTGTGTCGCGGCGGCTCCTTCGATGTGTGGGGGGCCGGCGCGTGGATGCCGAATGGCGAGACGTGTGAGCCGGGTGCGTATCGCAAGCTCGGCGCCTATGCACCTGCTTCCGGCGCCGAAGCCCGTCCGCTGGTGATCGGGCGCCGGACCTACTTTCAGACCATCAGCGACACTGCGGGTGGCGGGTTCGAGGTGGAGAGCCTGAACCTGCGTTGCGAAGGATGCGATGCGGACGACGGCTACCGCGGCTTCCAGTTCTACGGCCCGCAGCGCAACTGGCTGATCGAGGACGTGGTGATGGACGGCTTCGGTTTTGCGATTCAGCTGGGTTCCGACGGTCAGCGGCCCAATAGCGAGCGCATCGTCGTCGCTCGATCCTTCGTCATCAACAGCACCCAGATGGGCATTCTGGGTGCCGCGGACAACATGATCGTGCATGACAGCGTGTTCCGGAACAACGCCTGCATGCGGTTCGATGCCGGGCAGGCACAGCAGTGCGCGCTCGATCACGCCTGGTACATCGACGGTGGCGAGAACGTCGAGACTGGTTACTCCCGCTTCCAGAACGTCACGCTGCGAGACAGTGTGTTCGAGGACAACTGCAACGTCGGCTCGGACGGGTTCTGCTCGTGTGCGGTGGTGGTCAACCGCGGCCAAAGCAACCTGTTGATCGAAGGCAACACCTTCATAAACAACCTCGACTACGAGGCCCGGTGTGTGGCGATCGACGGGACGGGCACGTCGTCGAATCGGATCGAGTCGTGCCTGGGATGCACGATCCGCAACAACCAGTTTCTGGGAGGCTGGACGCGGGCGATCCAGCTCAACGGGAGTCCGGATCTACTGGTGGAGAACAACGTAATCCAGATCGCCGAGTCCGCGAGGTTTCCTGTGCACTGCGCGGGCATCTATGTGACGGACAACCGCCACGGCGATGGCGGCGATGACGAGGAGGCCGCGTCGGACAACCTGACGATCCGCAACAACTCGATGTATTTCGAAGCGGACCTGCAGGATCCCGGTGGCGGTACGGAGGAGTGCACCGGTGTGGAGATACCCGACCAGGGGAGCAGCCACGTCGTCGTCAACAACGCGATCTATCTGCGCGGCCAGGCGGACCTGGATTGCTTCTCCATCAAGGCGCCCTCATCGGACATCGAGGCGATGGACCACAACCTGTGCGAGCGCGCCGACGTTGGTGCCTTCACCTGGAACAAGGCTGGTGAGGACCTGGCGCAGTGGCAGGCGCTCACCGGCCTCGACGGTAATTCGCGGCGTGAGGATCCGGGCTTTGCCGCACCGGGTGCCGCGCATCCGGACCAGGACTTCCGGGCGTCGGATGGCAGCGCGATGGTCGACCGTGGCGGCGCGAGCCACGCTGCCCCCATGTCGATCGAAGGCACCGAGCGTGGTGGCGAACCCGACGTGGGTGCGCACGAGCGCTGAGGGCCGAGTCGCCGGTCGCTCATGATCGGATGTCCGGCCCAAAGAGGGGACGTGCCATGGGCGGTGCGACAACGCGGCCGTGCTGCCCGCGGTTGCGTCGCCCGGAGAGTCGTGGCAGCTAGGCCCGGGTTCGCATGCGACGGCGCCGCATGTCCATGCCGGCCCGCTCACAACAACGGAGGCACGTCATGTCCGACTGCAAGATCATTTTCGCCCACAGCCTGAGCCTGCTCTTGGTTGCGACAGCCTGCTCGGATGACGAGAAGAGCGCGCTGGACGCGGGGCAGGCCGACGATGGCGACGGCGTGATCGGCGGGCCGGGGGACGGCGATGGCGTGGAGCCGATCGAGGCGCCTGCGGACATCGATCTGGGCGCACCCGAAGTGCCAGGGACGGCCTCCCACTTTTGTGATTGCCAACCGGGAGCCGCCGAGGACTGCGTGCCCGGCTCGGACAGCGCGGGCGACGGTAGCATCGACAATCCGTATCAGGGCGCCGAGCTCGCGCGCACGACTCTCGCAGAGAGTGCATGTGGTGATGCCGTCCTACTCTGTCGGGGGGGTGCCTTCGACGTTTGGGGGCCGGGTGAATGGACACCTGATGGCGAGACGTGCGAGCCCGGAGCGTACCGCAAGCTCGGCGCGTACTCGTCGGCCACTGGCAACCAGGAACGTCCCCTCATCGCTGGCGGCCGTACGTTCTTCCAGGCCATCGACGACGACACCGGCGGGGGCCTCGAGATCGAGAGCCTCAACCTCCGATGTGACGGCTGCGATCCGGAGGACGGCTATCGCGGTTTCCAATTCTACGGTCCGCAGCGCAACTGGCTGATCGAGGATGTGGTGATGGACGGGTTTTCGTTCGCCATCCAGCTGGGCAGCGACGGCCAACGGCCCAACAGCGAGCGCATCGTCGTCGCGCGATCGTTCGTCATCAACAGCACTCAGATGGGCATCCTCGGCGCGGCCGACAACATGCTCGTTCACGACACGGTGTTCCGCAACAACGCCTGCATGCGCTTCGAGCGGGGGGAGGCCCAGCAATGCGCGCTCGACCATGCGTGGTACATCGACGGTGGTGAGAACGTCGAGACGGGTTACTCGCGCTTTCAGAACGTGGTCCTGCGCGACAGTGTGTTCGAGGACAACTGCAACGTGGGGTCCTCCGGGTTCTGCTCGTGCGCCGTCGTGGTGAATCGCGGGCAGAGCAACTTGCTGATCGAGGGAAACACGTTCATCAACAACCTCGATTTCGAGTCCAGGTGCGTCGCCATCGATGGAACCGGGACATCTTCGGATCGGATCGAGTCCTGCGTCGGCTGCACGATTCGCAACAACCAGTTTCTCGGCGGCTGGACGCGTGCGATCCAGCTCAACGGAAGTCCGGGCCTGCTGGTGGAGAACAACGTGATCCAGATCGCGGAGGCCGAGACGTTTCCCGTGCACTGTGCGGGGGTCTACGTGACCGACAACCGGCATGGCGAAGGCGGCGGTGAGGAGGAGATGGCGTCCGATAACCTGACCATCCGCAACAACTCGATGTACTTCGAGGCGGATCTTCAGGCGCCCGGCGGCGGTACCGAGGAGTGCACGGGCGTCGAGATCCCCGACCAGGGCGGTAGCCACGTCGTCGTAAACAACGCGATCTACCTTCGCGGCGACGCGGATCTGGATTGCTTCTCGATCAAGGCTCCACCGTCCTCCATCGAGGCGATGGACAACAACTTGTGCGAGCGCGCCGGCCCCGGGGGCTTCACGTGGAACAAGGCCGGAGAGGACTTGCCTCAGTGGCAGGCGCTCACGGGTTTCGACGGGAACTCCAGCCGGTCCGACCCGGCGTTCGCCGCTCCCGACGCTGCGTATCCCGACCAGGACTTTCGCGCGTCCGACGGCAGCCCGATGATCGATCGCGGGGATGGGACGCTCAGCGCGCCGATGTCGATCGAGGGTGCCGAGCGCGGTGCCTCGCCGGACATTGGAGCCCACGAGCAGTAGCAGGCGGCGAAGGTCGCCGCCGTGCGCCCGCGGTGTGCACCGCCCCCGCACGTGATAGACCCCGACTCCCGAGATGGCTGACTGGGTAGAGATAGCGGGGCGGCTCGCTGCCGATCCCTCGGCGGCGCAGATTCTCCGCCAGCGTCCAGATGCGCTGGTCGCACGCGTCACAGCAGCCGGCACTGGCTCCGTCGTCGTCAAGCTCTGGAGGCGGAGCGGCGTGAGCGCGATGCTGCGCAACCTCACCCGTACGGGCAATCGACACAGGGAGTGGCGGACTGCGAGGCGCGTCTCGCATCTTCAGCTGCGTGTGCCGCGGGTGCTGGCGTCCTTCACCATGCCCAAGTCAGTCGATGGCTTCACCGAGGCGCTCGTGGCGGAGGACATCGGGGACTGCACCCGAGGCATCATTCATCTCGGGGAGCTGGTGGGCTCGGGCCAAGAGTCCGCCTGCCTGGCATTCGAGGACGAGGTGATTCGAATGACGGGCGTCCTGGTGCGCGCCCGCATCGTGGACCGGGACCATCACCTCAACAACATCGTGGTCGCGCAGGACGGTGGCCTGGCTCGACTGGACTTCGAGCTCGCCCGCAGCGGCGTCCCGGCCGCATTGCAACCACACCGCTACGGCGACATGCTAGGTCAGTTGGTCGCCTCGCACGCGTTCGCCGTACAACCCCACAACGAACGCTCGACCGAGTTCGCAGCGCGACTGGCCGCCGAGCTCGAGCCGTCGCGCATCGTGCGCGCCGTTGCAGCATCGGTGGTGGCCGCAAAGCTCGCTAGCCAGCGGGAGAACGCTGGCATCGACACGCGATGGGAGCTGCGCTGGTAGTCGCCCGCCGCTCCGGTTCGCTAGCGGCCCGCGATGAAGCGGTCGAGCGCTTCGACCTCGAGACCGAGCTGAGGGAGCACGCCGTGCCGCAGGGCCTCGACGCGCGCGTGCTGGCCCTGCAGTACCGACGTCATCACCGCGTCGAAGTCCCGGCCTGGACTGGCCGCTTCGAGCGCCCGCGCGAAGCGGCCGGGGGCCTGGCTGGCGACGATCGCGCCCGCGAGACGTGCATCGTCGTCGTCAGAGGTCAGCCAGTCGATGATCAGGTCTTCGGATGCAAGCTCGTTTCGCAGACCGACGCGGAGTGCCGCGAACAGCCGCAGGGGGAAGGCGTCGGAGCCCGCACCCCACGCGGTCACCATGCGGAGCTTCTCCGTGTCCCCGTCGCGAAGGCCGACGATGGCGCCCCATAGCCGGATGGGGAGCGAGGCGCTGCCCACGTTGCGCGCAGCGCCCAGCGAGAGCCGTGACCACTGACGCAAGGCATACTCCCGTGCGGCGGTGCGGGCCCGTACATCCGCGTAGCCGAGCGTAGCCGTCAGTCCGTCGATGACCTGGGCCGAGCCCTCGCTGTGATCAGCCACCAGCTTGACGTACTCCGCGAAGAGCCGCAGCCCCGCGGGCATCCGGGTGCCCTTGACCCGGGGGTCGAACCACGAGGTCTCGCCCTCCAGCGTGCGTCGCGCGGCGCGGGTCTGCACACGATGGTGGATGCGCTGGAGGAAGAGCTCCTCGGGCACCTCGCGGAAGCGGCCGAGCATCCGAAGCTCGGCAACCAGTGTCAGGTCCGACTCCGCGAAGCTCCGGATCAGGCCCGAGCGCTCGAGGCAGCGCGTACGCGTGAGCCCAAAGACGAACATGGGCACCGCGGACTGTGGCATTCGAACGAGGCTCGCAAGCGAGATGTCATCGAAGGGCCCGGTGCCTCCGCGTAGCTCACGGCTGTAGTCGCTCGACAGCGGCTGACCTTCATTGTCGATGTAGCGAACGCGTGCGAAGGCGACGCTGGCATCGGGGTCGGCATCCAGCAGCGCGACACACTTCTCGACGTACGTGGGCTCGAGCACGTCGTCGTGTCCGAACCACTTGAAGTAGGCTGCGCTCGCACGGGAGAACGCGAGATTGAAGTTGGGCGCGGCGCCGACGTTCTCGTCATTGCGCGTGTACTTGAAGCGTGGGTCGCGGGCCGCCATCTCACGGCAGAGCTGCTCGGTCGCGTCGGTCGAGCAGTTGTCGCTGAGCAGGACCTCGAAGTCGCCGAACGTCTGGTTGCAGAGCGAGTCCAGTGCTTCGGGGAGGTGGGCCTCGCCGTTGTATACCGGCAGGCCGATGCTCACCTTGGGCGTCGTTGCGGCGCGCGTCATCGGCGGCGACCCTAGCCCCAGCTGCGCGAGAGCGTCAACGGAGGGCGAAGCCCAGCGCGATCAGCGCGCCTGTGCAGAGCGTGGCAAGCAGATCGAGGCCCGGCATCCACACGCCATACTTCCGGACCCGCCAGGCCAGGATGGGGTAGTAGGCCAGTGAGGAGGCCGAGGTGCCCACCAGCACCCCGACGGTTCCGCCATGGTGCCCACCGACTGCTGCGCAGCCGAGCAGCAGCGCGAGGCGCGCGGCGGAGTTGAACGCGTGGCTGCGCCCATCGCCTTTGGCAAGCATGACCGGGGTGCTGGTCGAGTTGATGGCGCCGAAGATGCGGCCCGCGGCGAGGATCTGCAGCATCGGGCCGGCGTCCGAGTAGCGCTCATCCCACAGCAGGCCGACGATCAGATCCCCGTACACCACGAGCACCGCCAGGATCGGGAGACTCCCGGCGAGCAGCGCGGCGCGCGCCTTGAGCATCCCGCGCCTCAGGTTCTCGTCGCCTTGATCGGCCAGCCTCGCGTACGCCGGAAAGAGCACCTTGCGCCCGATGTCGTTGATGAGGTTGCCCACGTTTTGCGCCAGCACCAGGGCCACCGACAGCAGGCCGAGCTCCTCCATCGTCATGACCTTGCCGAGGATCAGTCGGTCGCCGCGGTTGGCGAGGAACCCCAGGGCGGTCGAGATGAAGATCCACTTGCCGAAGCGCAGGATGTCGTCCCTGGCCTCGGGCTCCCAACGGAATCGATTGCGTGGCCCGGGGATGAGGAAGTGGCTGATCGCGGTCTGTGTGGCCGCGCCGACGATGCCGCCCGCGATCAACGCCCAGATGGATGGCGCGTGCCACGCCCAGACGACCATCACCAGTACGCCGAAGAACTGCCGGCTCAGCTCGAGCAGCGTCACCTTCGCGAGACTGAGGTGCCGACTGAGGGAGAACTGGGCGGTCGACTGAAACCCGGAGAGCAGCGCGCTCACGGCCGCCACCGGTAACAGCGTGATGAGGTCGGGCTGCCCATAGAGCCACGCAACGGGCCATGCGAGAGCCACCGCGCTGCCCCACAGGATGAAGCCGCGGATGACCTGGAGCGTCCACGCGGTGTCGAGGAAGTCCCGGTCGTCGCCGCGCTTGTGGTGGATGATGCTCGGTCCGATACCCACGTCGGACATGAGCTGCAGTGCCATGAGCGACACGTTCACCAGCACCATCTGTCCGAAGTACTCGGGCGCGAGCAGGCGCGTGAGAATGAGGTTCGAACCGAGTCGAAGTGCCTGGCCGCCGCCGTGTCCCGCGAGGGTCCACATCGTGCCGCGCACGGATGACTTCTCGAGGGACTCCGCGGACTCGTTGCCGCCTGGGGGGCTGTCGCTTGGCATGGGGAAGTACCGCGCGCGCAGCGTTGTCGGGCAGGGCGTCGGTGGCAGCCCATGTAGCACGCAGCCCCCGGTCGCGAAAACCCGCCAGCCGCACTCAGCCGCTAAGCCGGCTCAAGCGCCACAGCACGCGCGACTCCGAGAGCCGTCCGCTGCGATCGCGCAGTCGGTCCGGGTGCATGTCCGAGCGGCGCAGCTCAAATTCCGGCGCGTCGCGGCCGTTGATGCCGTGCGCCGTGGTGACCGCGCACTGGTAGCCGCTATCGCGTACCGCGGCGATCACCCGCGCATCGCAGTCTCCATTGGGGTAGCAGAACGAGCGCGCACGGCCGTTGAGCTGCTCGGCCAGGATGTCGGTGGACTCGCTGACCTCGAAGCGGATCTTGTCGTCCGTACACCGCGGCAGAATCGGATGCGTTAGCGCGTGGGAGCCGATCTCGTGGCCCGTCGCAGCTAGCTCGCGCGCCTGCTCCCAGCTCATCATGCCGAACTCGGCGGCGATCGGAGGTGCGTCGACCGCCGCCTCGATCTTTTCGAGCAACGAGACGCGCTGCGAGTCCGGCAGGGCCTTCACATGTGCGAGCACTCGGCGAAGGAGCGCCTCGGCGCCCTCATCGGCGCGATCTCCGATGCCCGCGCATGCCAGGACGGCCGCCCGCCCGACGCGGCCCTGGGACAAGCCGTGCAGCACCGCGAAGCCCATGCGGTCGTGCCACAGCGCCTGGCCCGTCTGCACGTGGTCCACGGGAAGAAAGAAGGTCGCCTTCACGCCGTGCTTGTCGAGCAGTGGTCGCGCGTGCTCGTAGTTGTCGAGCTGTCCATCGTCGAAGGTCACGCACAGTCGCGGTCGCTCGTCATGCTGCCCGGCACGCCACTCGCGGAAGCCCTCGTCGAGGCGCTGACAGCGGTAGTGCCTGCTGAACACCTCGAGCAGGAAGTCGAGCTCCTCCGGTGTGACAACCAGACCCGGCAGCGGGTAGCGGCGGCGCAGGGCCTCGGGCAGGACTCGGTGAAACGTGACCACGGTGAGCTGGCTGCGCGCCGTCCGGCCCGGAACCGTCATGCCGGTGGCAGCGAGCGCTTGCACGGTCACGTCGCGCAGCAGTGGTCGCAGGCTTGCAGTCATCTTGTCGCGTAGCGCCCCGGGGGCCACCAGAGGGGCAGGCTCGCACACACGGCACTGGCTGAGAAGTCGGCCCGTTGACGGAGCTGCCGAGCAGAGGGTAGTCCTGCTTCCCGTCATGGGCTGGACCTCAAGGAGTGCAGGGGCGACGAGATGAAGCTGCGGGCGCTACCACGGGCGTTGCGGCGCGGTGCTCGTCGCGTCCTCGGCATGCAGCCGGCGGGGGAGCACGCCGGCATTCCCGAAGGTGTCGATGCCGCCCTGCTCGAGTCGCTCTGCGAACAGCTCCTTCAGCAGCCGCTCGGAAGGGTCTCGTACCGGCGCCTGTCCGCGTGGAAGACAACCGGCTCCTATCGCGTACATCTGCACGGCCGTGACGGCGGGCGCACCAGCGTGATCGCGAAGGAGGCGCGCTACGGGGCCGACGAGATCCCGGCCCTCGATGGTTTCCCCATTCTTCCCGGCGCGCCCGAGTACGCGGTGTGCAGCGCGGGGGCACGGCACCCGAGCCCGTTGCTGCCGGGGGTGTACCAGGCGCAGGAACTCGAGCCATCGCTGCGTTACCGCTACGTCTTCGAGGACCTCGTTCCCGAGTACAGTGTGGCGGACGATGTGCGCGGGGTAGCCGAGCTGGCGCCGCGGTTACCGAGCATCCATGCCTCGCTGGCTCCGCTCTTCGAGACCCTCGATTCCTCGCGGCTGATCAACTACGACGCCGACTATCGCGCCGGGCTGTTCAGCTACGCGACCGATAGCCTCACGGCCTACGATGCGCGCTTCCCCAACGATGCCGTGAGGCGGGTGCTCGACGACATGGCCAGGCTCGAGAGCGGAGCCACCTCGGTGCTCGGTGGCGCGGCAGACCTGATTGGGCCTGCCCACGGCGACTTCAACACGTCGAATGTGATGATCCGCGAGAGCGGCCGCAATGATCTCAAGCTCATCGACTGGGAGTGGGCTGGACACGGGCTGCCGCACGCGGACCTCGCCTCCCTGGTCAAGAGTGCTGCGCCCGAGGTGCAGCACGCCGCGGTGCGCGCATACGCTGAACAGGTCCCGGAGCTCACCGAGGAGCGTCACATGCTCCTCTACCAGTGGTGTCAGCTCGAGCGCGGCGTGCTAGACGCCTCCTACCTCGCGACCCAGCGCCGCGTCCTGGGCGAGAGTCCTTCGCTCGATCTGGCCTGGTGCGTTGAGAACTCGGCAAAGATCATCGCGCAACTCTTCGAGACCCTTCGTTAGCTTTTCATCTGCGCCCCCGAGGGCGCGAGAGACCTACGCATGGCGCAAACCCCTTCAGTAGAGCCCTGGCGAGAGCCCGACCTGTCGGTGCTGATCGTCAACTACCGGACGCCCGGGCTGTCGATCGACTGCCTCGCGAGCCTCGAGCCCGAGCTCGCGGATCTGCCGGGCATGAAGGTGATCCTCGTCGACAACGCTTCGGGGGACGACTCGGTCGAGCGGATTGGGCGCGCCATCGACGAGCGCGGCTGGGGCGACTGGGCCCGGCTGGTCCCGCAGCAGACCAACTACGGCTTCGCGGGGGGCAACAACCGCGCCCAGGAAGTGCTGCCGGACGCACGTCACTTCCTGATGCTCAACAGCGACACGGTCGTGCACCGGGGCTGCCTCAAGTACTGCTACGACCTGCTCGAGGCCGAACCCACGATCGGCGCGATGAGCTGTCTGCTGTTGAACGCCGACCGCTCGGTGCAGAACGTCACGCGGCGCTTTCCGCACCCCGCCCGCGCCGCCGCGGACAGTTGGGACATGCCCAACCGCTTCCCGCGCGCTTTCCGGTGGGCAGACATGCAAGACCTGCACTGGGACCGGCGGACACTCAAGCGCGATGTCGACTGGATCGGCGGTGCCTTCGTGATGGTGCGCGGCAGTCTGGTGCGCGAGGTCGGGCTGCTGGACGAGGACTTCTTCTTCTACGGCGAGGACATCGAGTTCAGCCACCGCATCTGGCAGTCGGGCTACCGAGTGCACTACGACCCGGCCGTCTCCATCACGCATTTCGGTGGGGGCTCCTCCGGCAGCATCGGCAGTCGCACACGTTCCGAGCACGCCTGGTCCGGCCGCTACAAGGTCCAGCGCAAGTGTTACGGGCGACTCGCGGAGGAGGCCGCCCGGGCCACCGATGCAGCCAGCTGGGCGAGCAAGGCCGTGTGGCGTCGACTGCGCAAGGGCGGCGATAGCGAGGCCTATGCCGAGGCGCGTGACGTCGTCTCGATCCTCGCGGGGCGGCCATGAGTGCCGCTGCGACCGACGCCAGCTCCGCGCCGCTGAGGATTCTCATCGCGCTGCCCGGCCTGCATGCGGTGCAGCGCGGCGCAGAGGTCGTGTTCGAGAATCTGGCGGACGAGATCGCGAAGATTCCGGGCTACCAGGTGACACTGGTCGGCTCCGGCCAGCCCGACGCCTCGCGCGGCTACGCTTTCAAGCACGTCGGCTGCGTCTCGCGTGAGCGCTTCCTCCGCTTTCCCCGCGTGCCCCTGTTGCGCAGCGAGTACGCGTATGAGGAGCTCACGTTTGCGGCTGCGATGGCGGCGACGCCCGGGCTGTCCGACTTCGACGTGACCGTGACGTGTGGCTATCCCTTCGCGAGCTGGATGTTGCGCGCCAAGGGGCTTCGCCACGGCGCCAAGCACATCTACGTGACCGAGAATGGCGATTGGGCGCCGAGGCGCGAGAACTCGGAGTACAAGCTGTTCCACGCGGACGGCCTGATCTGCACAAACGTGGAGTACCAGGAGCGGCACGCCGAGCGCTGGCGATCGGCCCTCATCCCCAATGGCGTGAATACGGCGCGCTTCGGGCCCGGCGAGCCGTCGTCGACGCCACTCTACAGCGTGCCCGACGGTTTGCCGGTGGTGCTGATCGTCGCGGCGTTGATAGAGAGCAAGCGCGTCGTTCCGGGGATCGAGGCGCTTGCGGGGCAGGATGACATCGCCGTCGTGGTTGCGGGCAACGGACCGCTGGCCGACGAGGTCGAGCGGGCGGGCAGGGCGGCCTTCGGCGAGCGCTTCGACCACATCGTGCTCGGACCCGACCAGATGCCCGACCTCTATCGCAGTGCTGACGTGCTGTTGCACATGAGCAAAGTCGAACCCTTCGGCAACATCTACATCGAGGCGCTAGCGTCCGGGCTGCCCGTGGTTGCCCACGACACGCCGAACACGCGATGGATCACCGGCGGGCATGCCAGCCTGGTCGACACGGAGGACCCGGGTGCAGTCGTCTCGGCGGTGCGAGGATGCCTGGAGGCCGATGCGCCCGAGGCCCCCGGCGCGCGATCGAGGTACGCCGGTGAGCGGTTCGATTGGGCGGTCGTCGCGCGGCAGTATTGCGACTACTTCGATCGCGTCTGCGGCCGACCCGCGCGTGGCTGACCGACCCTGGCTGTGGGCATGCGCAACAGGCTGTGCATTACGCAACACACAGTGCGCATATACACATACATTGTTACCAATTTGGCTACAAGGTCTTGAAAACCTGGGGCCAGTCCATCAGGGTCTCAGCGGAATTTGAGCCCCGAGTCCGGGCTCCGGCGGGTCCGCCCAAGTCCGCTAAACCCAGGAGAGCGCGATGAAAGTAGCCATTCTTGCCGGTGGAGTCGGAAGTCGGCTGTCCGAGGAGACCGTGGTCAAGCCCAAGCCGATGGTCGAGATCGGGGCACGTCCCATTTTATGGCACATCATGCGCCACTACAGCTCGTACAACTTCAACGAGTTCGCGATCGCCCTCGGCTACAAGGGCGAGTTCATCAAGAAGTACTTCGTCGACTACGCCTCGCTCACCGGCAGCCTGACGGTCGACGTGGGCAGCGGCAGCGTGTCCTCCCACTCGGACGAGGAGGTCCCGGACTGGAAGGTCGACCTCGTCGACACCGGCGTCGCCACCAACACCGGTGGTCGCATCAAGCGGCTTGCTCCGTACATCGGCAACGAGCCCTTCATGCTGACCTGGGGTGACGGCGTCTCGAACGTCGACCTCGACAAGCTGCTGGCGTTCCACAAGTCCCATGGCAAGCTCGCGACGCTGACCGCCGTGCACCCGGTTGCTCGCTTCGGTCACCTGGAGGTCGACGGCGACCGCATCGTCGAGTTCTCCGAGAAGCCGCAGACCACGCAGGGCTGGATCAACGGCGCCTTCTTCGTGCTCGAGCCACAGGTGTTCGACTACATCGAGAACGACGACACACAGTGGGACTACGGCCCGATGGTGAATCTCGCGAAGGACGGCCAGCTCATGGCCTACAAGCACGAGGGCTTCTGGCAGTGCATGGACACGCTGCGCGAGAAGAAGCTGCTCAACGACCTTTGGGACGCCGGCGAGGCGCCCTGGAAGACCTGGGGCTGAGCCCCTCGAGGACTAGGAAAAGACTATGCGCGTACTAGTGACAGGCCACAAAGGCTACATCGGCACCGTCCTGACCCCGCTGCTCACGTCGGCCGGGCACGAGGTCCACGGGCTCGACAGCGACATCTTCAGCCGCTGCACCTACGGCGAGATGCCGGCGGCGGTCCCCGAGACGATCAAGGACGTCCGTGATGCGGAGCTCTCCGACGTGGAGGGGTTCGATGCGGTGCTGCACCTCGCGGGCCTGTCCAACGATCCCATGGGCGACCTCAATGCGGAGCTCACCTACGAGATCAACCACCATGCGTCGGTGCGCCTCGCCGAGCTGGCCAAGAAGGCCGGCGTCGGCCGCTTCGTGTTCTCGTCGTCCTGCAGCAACTACGGCGCGGGCGGAGAAGGCCTGCTCGACGAGCAGGGTGACCTGAATCCCGTGACCCCGTACGGCAAGTCCAAGGTCTACGTCGAGCAGGACCTCAGCAAGATGGCCAGCGACAGCTTCACGCCGGTCTACCTTCGCAACGCCACCGCGTACGGCGTGTCGCCCCGACTGCGCTTCGACCTGGTGCTCAACAACCTCACGGCGTGGGCGCACACGACGGGCAAGGTGCACCTCAAGAGCGACGGCTCGGCATGGCGCCCGCTGGTGCACATCGAGGACATCTCACGAGCATTCATCGCAGTGATGAGCGCGCCCAAGGAGAAGGTCTCCGACCGTCCGTTCAACGTTGGCGTTCCGGACGAGAACTTCCGCATCAAGGAGATCGCCGGCCTGGTCAAGGAGACCGTGCCCGGATCCGAGCTGCGGTTTGCGGATGGCGCCTCGGCGGACACGCGCAACTACCGCGTCGACTGCTCGCTGCTCCCGAAGACGGTCCCAGCGTTCGACCCCCAGTGGACGGTCGCCAAGGGCGTCAAGGAGCTCTACGACAGCTACCAGAAGGTCGGCGTCACGCTCGAGGAGTTCGAGGGCGAGCGCTACATGCGGCTGGCGCACCTGCAGAAGCTCATGAAGGACGGCATCCTCGACGACCAGCTCAGGCACATCGCGAAGCCATGACGCAGCCCAGCGAAACCATCGACGCCTGCCGCGCCTGCGGCAGCAAGGCACTCACGCCATTCCTCGACCTCGGCTCGACGCCGCTGGCCGACCGCCTTCCGAACGAGTCGCAGCTGGCCGAGCCCGAGCTCAAGGTGCCGCTCGAGGTCGTCTTCTGCGCGGACTGCACGCTGGTGCAGATCACGGAGACGGTCGACCCCGAGATCCTGTTCTGCAACGACTACCCCTACTACTCGTCGGTCTCGAAGGGACTGATGGAGCACTTCGAGGGCAGCGCCCGGCACCTCATGGAGACGCGGCCGCTCGGCCCGGACTCGCTGGTGATGGAGGCGGCGAGCAACGACGGCTACCTGCTGCGGCACTTCGCCGAAAAGGGCATCCCCGTGCTCGGCATCGACCCCGCCGAGGGCCAGGCCAAGACCGCCCAGTCGCGTGGCGTCGATACGCTCAACACATTCTTCACGCGCGAGCTTGCCCAGAAGCTATCGGACGAGGGCAAGGCCGCGGACGTGTTCCTGGCAAACAACGTGGTCGCCCATGTGGCCGACCTCAATGGCTTCGTCGCCGGCATGTCGACCTTGCTGAAGGACGATGGCGTGGCGGTAGTCGAGTGTCCGTACTTGCTGAAGCTGATCGAGCACTGCGAGTTCGACACGATCTACCACCAGCACCTCTGCTACTACTCGATCATCGCCGTCGACAAGCTGTTCCGCTCGCACGGCCTGTTCCTCAACGAGATCGTCGAGACGTCCGTCCACGGCGGCTCGCTTCGACTGTTCTTCGGCAAGCAGGAGAACGTCGGCAAGAGCGTGACCTCGATGATCGACAACGAGAAGGCCATCGGAGCCGACAAGATCGACTTCTACCGCGATTTTTCGAGCCGGGTTCAGGGCCTGCGCAAGGACCTGATGGCGCTGCTGACGGACTTGAAGGGCAAGGGCAAGACCATCGTCGGCTACGGCGCGCCCGCCAAGGGCTGCACGATGATGAGCTACTGCGGCGTCGACAAGAGCCACCTCGACTACCTGGTCGATCTCAACAAGGTGAAGCACGGCCGCTACATGGGCGGCAACCACCTGCGCATCGAGCCGACCGAGAAGGTGCTCGATGAGCAGCCCGACTACGTCCTGATCCTGCCGTGGAATTTCTCGGAGGAGATCATGCGGCAGCAGGCGCAGTACGTGGAGCGCGGCGGCAAGTTCATCATTCCGGTGCCGGAAGTGCGGGTCGTGCCATGAGCGCCGATCTCAACCTCACCTGTCCCTGCTGCGGAACCGAGGGCGTGAAGCCCTTCCACGAGACCCGTGCGGTGCCGGTCAACAGCGTCCTCATGCTGGCCACGAAGCAGGAGGCGCTCGACTTTCCGACCGGCGACATCGTGCTCGGCTTCTGCGCGAGCTGCGGCTTCGTCTACAACGCCGCCTTCGACCCGGGGCTGCTCGAGTACTCCGAGCGCTACGATCCCACCCAGGCGTTCTCGGCCACATTCAATGCATGGCACCGAGAGCTCGCCGAGCAGGTGGTCGAGCGCTTTGGCTTGCAGGACAAGCGCGTCATCGAGATTGGTTGTGGCAAGGGCGAGTTCCTGCACCTGCTCGCGGAGATCGGCGGCGTCAAGGGCGTCGGATTCGATCCGGCCTACGACGCGGAGCGCGACGAGAACGCCGGGCGTGACGGTGTCGAGTTCGTCGTCGATCGCTACTCGGAGAAGTACGCGAACGTGCAGGGCGACCTCGTGTGCTGCAAGATGACGCTCGAGCACATCTCCGACTCGAGCGACTTCGTCGGCACGGTGCGCCGCGCCGTCGGCGACGAGGCGTCCACGCAGATCTTCTTCCAGGTGCCGGACGTGCTGCGCATCCTCGAGGAGACAGCGTTCTGGGACATCTACTACGAGCACTGCTCCTACTTCAGCATGGGGTCGCTGGGCCGTCTGTTCCGCGGCTGCGGGTTTGACGTCGTCGACCTCGCGCGCGAGTACGACAACCAGTACCTCATGATCGACGCGCGCCCCGCGGGTGCCACGCCCACGGCGCCGCTGTCGCAGGAGGGCGACCTCGAGCAACTCGGCGCCCTGGTGAGCCGCTTTGCCGAGAACTTCGCATCGATGAAGGCGAGCTGGCAGGAGCGGGTCGCGGACTACACGCGGGATGGCTCGCGCGTCGTCATCTGGGGCTCCGGTTCGAAGGGCGTGTCGTTCCTGACGACCCTGGGGCTCGAGGACGCGATCGAGTACGTGGTCGACATCAATCCGCACCGGCAAGGCTTCTACATGGCGAAGACCGGGCAGAAGATCGTCGCTCCGGAGTTCCTGAAGGAGTACCAGCCCGGCGTCGTGATCGTGATGAACCCCGTCTACAGGGACGAGATCGCGGCGCAGCTGGCCGAGCTTGGTCTGACGCCGGAAGTCATCACGGCATGAGCGCTGCCATCAAGTGCATCGCCTGTGGGGCCGACGGCGTTCGGCCCTTCATGGAGATGGAGCGCGCGCCCGTGTTCTGTAACCAGCTGTGTCATACACGGCAAGAGGCGCTCGATGCGCCCGTGGCGCCGATCACGCTCGGCTACTGTGGCGGTTGCGGGCACGTGTTCAACGTGCGCTTCGACAGCAAGCTGCTCGAGTACAACCCCGAGTACGAAAACTCGCTGCACTTCTCGGCGCACTTTCAGCAGTACGCCGACAAGCTCGTGAAGGAGCTGCGCGCCACCTACGATCTCGACGGCAAGACCGTCGTCGAGCTCGGCTGCGGCGGCGGCGCGTTCCTGCGCAGCCTGTGCGTTGGCGCGGGTGCGACCGGCTACGGCTTCGACCCCAGCTATCCGGGTGAGACCGCCGAGCACGACGGCGTGCGCATCGTGCGCGAGTCCTACTTCGATGCGGCCGACGTTCCGCCGGTGGATCTCTTCTGTTGCCGGCACGTGATCGAACACGTCGACAGTCCCATCGAGTTCATGGCGTCGATCGTGAAGAAGCTCGGCGCCGATTCGGGAGCGTCGGCCTACCTCGAGGTTCCCAACGCGCTGTACACCCTGCGCGACGGTGGCATCTGGGACATCATCTACGAGCACCCCTCCTACTTCAGCCCGACGTCCTTCCGACGCATGGCGCGCGCGGCCGGGTTCTCCACCGTTGACGTGGCCGAGACGTTTAGCGGCCAGTTCCTGTCGCTGCACGCGGAGCTCTCGGGCTCTGCCAAGGTGAACGCCGACTCCAACTCGGTTCTTCAGCAGGTGTCCGAGCTGGTGGATCAGTTCGCTGCGGGCTACCGCCAGAAGGTGTCGCAGTGGAAGGGGCGGCTCGACAAGTGGCGTGGGGCCGGCCAGCGCGTGGTGGTCTGGGGCGCCGGCTCGAAGGGCAACAGCTTCCTCAACGTCGTTCCGGGCGCGGACCATGTCGCACAGATCGTCGACATCAACCCGAGCAAGCACGGCAAGTTCGTCGCAGGCATGGGCCAGGAGATCGTCGCACCCGATTCGCTGAAGGCGACGCCGCCGGATGTCGTGGTGCTGATGAACCCCGTCTACGTCGACGAGGTGCGGGCGATGTTGGCCGAACTCGGGCTGCAGCCCGAGCTACTGTGCGCGTAGCAGCTGCGCTAGTCCTCGGCGGACCCTGACTCGGCGCCCTTGTACTCGATCAGCTCACTGCCGCGTCCGCGAATGCGGTTGGCGATGTACTGAAGCGCGCCCTGCGCCTCTGCCACCTTCCCCACCGTCGTGGCCGTGGCGTACAGGCGTGCGTGCTCAGTGGACATGCCCCGGCGTCGCGAGTTGCGGTACACGCGTGTCCACAGCACTCCGTAGGCACCGAGCAGACCTGTGCTCGTCCCGCCCGACGGCGCCACGGGAAGCAATGCAGCTGCGGGCAGGGCGGCGCCCCACGCGAGGATGGACGCGGCCTGTCGCACGCGGTAGCGCTCGTCGTTGCCTCCGTGCAGGAAGGCGGCCTCCATGTACGCGTGGCCGGCGCGCGACGTACGCTTCCACCACTGCGACAGGTGCATCATGTCGGAGTCGTGCCAGGTCATCTCGACGTCGAGCCGCATGACGCGGTAGCCGAGCTGTCGCACGCGGAGGCAGAACTCGGGGTCCTCTCCGGCGATCATGCTCTCCCGGTAGCCGTCCGTGCGCCGCAGGGCATCTGCCTTGACCATTGCGTCGCCCCCCGCGGCCTCGGCCTCACCGATGGGCGTGTCCCACTCGAGGTCAGCGAGCCGGTTGTAGGGGCTCGCTTCGGGATAGCGCTCGCGGCGTCTGCCGCACACGATGCCCACGTCGTCGTGTGCACGCAGGTAGTCGCGCGCCGTCTCCAGCCAGCCGTCCCGTACCTCGCAGTCGCCGTCCACGAACTGGACCCATTCCAGGTCGGGGGCGGACTGCAGCAGGCGTCGCCAGCCCGCGTTGCGCCCGCGCGCAGCGGTGAACGGCCTGGAGGTGTCGAGCTCCACGGTGTCCGCGCCCAGGCGCCGGGCGCTGGCCACGCTGTTATCCACGGAGCCGCTGTCCACGTAGACCACGCGATGGGCGCGTTCGGAGAGGGACTGCAGGCAGCGCACCAGGCGCTCGCCCTCGTTGCGGCCGATCACTACGACGCCGAGCTCGTCACTCACCCGAGGTGCTCCTTCCGTCTTGCCCCTGCAATCGCGCCCACAGCGGCTTCACCGCAACGTCCACGTCGAAGCTCTCGAGGATGCGCTCCCGGCCGGCTGCCCCCATGCGCAGCCGCAGCTGCGGATCACCCGCCAGTCTGCCCAGACAGTCGGCGAGGTCCGACCAGTCCGCCGGGCGAAACAGCAGCCCATGCGTGCCGTCTTCGACGAGCTCGGGGATCCCGGAGAGGCGCGGGGCCACGACCGCGACTCGCATCGCCATGGCCTCCATCAGCACCACCGGAACACCTTCCATGAGGCTGGTGAGGACGAGGATGTCTGCCGTGGACACGGCCTCGAGCGTCTCCGCCTCGGCGACCCTTCCGCGCAGGTGCACGACGTCTCCGAGCTCGCGCGCCGCGACCTCCGACTCGATGAGCGCGCGACTGGGTCCGTCGCCAATCAATGTCAGCTCCGCATCGAGTCCTCCACGCCGCAGTTGTGAGAACGCTTCGAGCAGACCGGTGTGTGCCTTCTCCGGCGATAGCCGCCCGACGCAGATGATCTGGACGGGACCGGCATCGGCGCGCGGCGTGACCTCCGGGACGGACGCCATGTGCAGGCCGCAGCGTGACACGAAGAGCTTGTCCCACTGCGCCGGAGGCAGGGTGCGCATCGCTTGGGCGCGTCCAAAGTGCGAGACGCAAGCGCCGAAGTCGGCGGCCAGCAGCTTCCCTCCGAGCAGCGCGCCCGGCGGGTAGTCGAAGTCGGCGGTCCCGTGGAGCGTCAGACTCCAACCGATGTCCAGGAACCGGGTGGCGATCAGGCCGACGTTTGCAGACGCGTTGGCGAAGTGGTTGTGCAGGTGCTCGACGCCCTGCGCGCGAAGCTTGCCCGCGAGCGAGATCGCCTCGACGAAGTAGAAGACGGACCACAGCGCGTTGCGCACTCCGGGGAGGCGGTGTCCCCAGGCGGTCCTGAGGGCGCGCAGGTAGCGCAGTGGACTGCGCAGCAGCGCGCCCACGTGGTCGAGCGCGAGCGAAACGACCGACGCGGGAAGCACGTAGGTGGTGCGGCTCACCGATTGGCGGTCGTCGTCGGACAGGACTTCGACGTCTTCGGGCCTGCGAATACTGAACATCGCGATGTCGGCCCCCAGGCGCTCCAGGGCCTCCACCTCCCGACGGATGAAGGTGTGCGAAGGAGCGGGGTACTTGCTGACCAGGTAGCCGATGCGCATGGCTCTCCGCGCGTTGCACAGCGCCACGGATGTCGGTGGCGCGGACTCGCGATCGTAGCGCGGTTGTAGCGACAAAAAGCGCCCGTGACGAGTGCCTCCGGGGCACCTGGACCCTTCCATTGAAGTCTTTTCCGCGTTACCTCGGCTGCTGCCAGGGAGGTCGGACCGTGTCCGAAACATCGACGCATCGAACGGTCATCATCTCTCCAGTGCGCGACGAGGAGCGCACGCTCGAGCGCACCATCTACTGCATGGAGCGGCAGACGCATCCACCGGTGCGCTGGGTGGTCGTGGACGACGGTTCGAGTGACGGTACCCCCGACATCCTCGCGTCCGCACAGGAGAGGATCCCTTGGCTGCGCGTCGTGCAGCGGCCCGACCGAGGATTCCGCAAGCTCGGCGGCGGCGTGATCGATGCCTTCTGGGACGGGCTGGACACGGTGGACATCGACTACGACTACGTCGCAAAGATGGACGTCGACCTCGAGTTCTCCGATCGGTACCTGGAGAAGATCTTCGGCTACTTCGACGCGGACCCGAACCTCGCGGCCGCCAGCGGCAAGGTGTTTCGCCCGGAGGGTGGTGGCTTCGTCGAGGAGTTCCTGATCGACGAGATGGTCGCCGGCCAGTTCAAGCTCTATCGCCGCGCCTGCTTCGAGAAGATCGGTGGCTTCGTGCGTGAGATCATGTGGGACGGGATCGACTTCCACAAATCCCGTATGTCGGGCTACCGCACGCGCAGCATCGACGACGACGAGCTGCGCATCATCCACTTGCGGCTCATGGGCTCATCGGACCGGGGCATCTACGAGGGTCGTCTGCGCTGGGGGCGCGGGCAGTACTTCATGGGCACGAGCCTCCCGTACATCGTCGCGAGCGGCATCTTTCGTATGCGAGAGAAGCCCTACGTCGTCGGCGGCGGGCTGATCGTCGCGGGCTACCTCGAGGCCGCCCTCAAGCGCCACCGACGCTTCGATGATCCCGACTTTCGACGCGGTCTGCGCGAGTGGCAGTGGGAGCGCCTGCGCGGCGTGGCCCGCGGGAAGGGCGCCCGCTAGGCGCCCCCTTTGCGGCCCCATCGCTCCCAGCATCACGACGTGTGAATCGGGACGCCCGCGCTGCGTCGGACTGGCAGGCCCTGGCGGTTGTCGATGGAGGAAATGGGATGCGAACGCTCTCGCTACTGCTGTGCGCTGCACTGCTCGTCGGTGGCTGTGGTGACGACGGAGGCAGCGGCTCCGACGGTGGCGGCCCGGCTCCCACCGGCGACGGGGACGGTGACGGTGACGGTGGCGGCACCGACAGCTCGTGCTACCAGGTGTGCGATGCCCAGGCGGCGGCCGAGTCCGCGGGCGGCTGCGCCTTTCTCACCGTCGAGGAGTGCAAGCTGATCTGCGACGGCCAGACGCAGTGCAACGCCGAGCTGGCCGCCCTGCACGACTGCTGGCTCACCGGCACGTTCAGCTGTGGCCTCTTCTCTGCCGAGTCGGACGCCGACTGCGCTGCGCAGAACGACGCGTACAGCGGCTGCACCGGCTAGGGCGCTAGGGCTTCTTCGCGCCGGAGGGCGGCGGCTTGAGGCCGTACTTCTCCATCTTGTAGATCAGCGCGCGCCGAGAGATCCCCAGCAGCCGTGCGGCGTGGGTCTGGTTGTAGTTGTTGTCGGCGAGCGCCTTGATGATCGCGTCGCGCTCCACGGACCCGACGTGCTCGCGCAGCCGACCCTCGCCGCTGTCGGTGGTGTCGCCCGGTAGATGCTCTGCGAGGATCTCGCCACCGTCGGCGAGCGTCATCGCTCGCTCCATCGCGTTGCGCAGCTCGAGGACGTTGCCCGGCCACTGGTACGCGCGCATCTTTTCGATCGCGCCATCCGACAGCTTCACGTCGCGGTCCTTGCCGAACTGCTGCGCGAAGTTTCGAGCGAGCGGCACGATCGACTCGCCGCGCATACGCAGTGCCGGCACCTCGACGCGCCGCGCTGCGATCTTGTCGTAGAGGTCCTGGAGGAACGCGCCTGCGCCACACAGGGTGGAGAGGTCGCGGTGCGTCGTGGACACGACGTTGTAGTCCTCGCTGCCCTCTTCGAAGAGTGTGAGCAGTCGTCGCTGTCCGGTCAGGGGCAGGTCGCCGATCTCGTCGAGCAGCAGCGTGCCACCGGTCGCCGACTCGGCCGTGCAGCCAGTGACGCCCTTGCTACTGCCAAAGGCGCGCGTGAGCGCATCGCTATCGACCAGTGCTGCGCATTGGATCACGACCATCGGCCCGTCCGCCCGGGCGCCCTTTTCGTGGAAGATCCGCGCGAGATGCCGCTTACCGCTGCTCGCCTCACCGATCAGTAGCAGGGAGTCCTCGGTAGCCGCCACGCTGGTGATGTCCGCAATGACGCGCTTGGTGGCTTCGGTGTGGGGCTGGATCTCGCCGCCCTCCTCACCCGTGTCCGCCATGCCGGTGTGAGCGATGGTCTGGTCGGTCGCCACAGCCGCCGCAAGCGCATCGCGCGCCGCGCGCACGCAACGCTCCGCCGTGTCGCCGTCGGCCGGCGCGATCGCCAGGCCCACGTGTGCGCCATCGGCTCCGGCGCGCTCGATCATGCGCAGCACCACCGTGCGCGCGATGTTGGGAGGCGTGTCCGGCAGCAAGAACTCGATCTCGTCGTGCGCATACGTGCCGACGATGTCTCCACCGCGGAAGCTGTCGAGCGCCACGGTGGCCAGCCGCGAGCCGTCGCCGGACTTCGACTTGAGCATCATCAGGCACGTGTTGCGACCGACGCGCCCGGCGCGCGCGAGCTCCTCGGTCACCCGCTCACAGAACTCGGCGTGGGTGAGCGAGCGGCGGCCCTTGTTGTCGGGGGCAAGCGTGATGTTGACGACCAGTGTCGCCGCGCCGATCTCCACCTCGTCACCGGGGCCGAACACGCCCTCGCCGTCGGTCGGCTCTCCGTTGATGAGCACGCGGTCGGGTGTGCCCAAATTGGTCACCTTGAGGTTGCCCGCCTCCCAGCGAAAGACCGCCTGCTTGTCCGCCACGTCCGGTAGCTCGACCCGCACGTCGCACTCCGGGGAGCGCCCGATGGTGAGATCGTAGTCGGGCAGAAGGTCGACGACCCAGCTGTACCCGCCCACGCGGGTTGCAACGAACGCCCTCAGCTCGCCGTTGTCCGGCGGAGCGGGACTGGAAGTATTCGGGCTCATCCGATTTGTCCGATCCGTACCACGCGCACAGTATGTCCCATTTCTTCGCAGTTCATAAAGCCCAAAGATTCCGGGCCACCATGCGGAATGTGTCTTCGTACCAGGTTTGCCTACAATGTGGCATAGAAACCTGGGAGCGTCCCCACTTGGCGATAGCCGGCACCGGGCGCTGCGGAATCACACTGCTATGATCGTCGCCGATGGACACGCGGGCACACTCCGGCGCCGGCGAGGCCCCCGCGGTCGGCCCGCAACATCGGCAGTCGACGCCTGCCGCTCGCCACCGCCCATGGCTGCGCTGGGCCCTGTGGCTGACCGCCTGGCCGGCGCTCCTGGGCGGTGCGGCGGCCGTCGCCGGCGCGGTGCCGGTCGAGCCCGTGCTCGGCTACGCGCTCGCGTTCGGGGTGGTGGCCGCGCAGACGCTGTGCGTCGCATGGGCCGCGCCCACCCCCTCCCGGACGCAGCTGCGCTTGATCGTCGTCCCGATCGCCGTCGTCTACGCGGTCTACCTGGGCGGTGCCTCGGGGGTGGCTGCCGCCATGATCGTCACCGCGGGGTTGCTGGCGGCCGGCACGCTCCTGGGCGCAGCCATCGGCGCCGGCATCGAGCACCCGGGCCACCTGCTGTTCGTGGCGCTGATCTCCTCCGGTATGGACGCCCTGAGCGTGCTGCATCCGCGGGGGCTGTCGGCCGCGCTGGTGAAGTCGGAGGCGGCGCTGTCGGCGCTGGCCATGTCCTGGCCGCTGCTGGGAACGGACGCCATTGCACCCATCCTGGGCGTCGGCGACGTCGTCTTCGCCGCGCTCTACGTGGCCGCGTCCCGCGCCCATGGGCTGCCGCTGACGCGCACACTGTGGGCGCTCTCCCTGGCTTTCTTCGCGACCCTCTGCCTCGTCATCGCCGTGGAGATCCCGGTGCCGGCCCTGCCCCTGCTCGGGCTCGCCATCGTGGCCGCGCACCCGCAGGCACGCCGTCCCCGGGCGTCGGACAGACGGGCGGGCTGGGTCGGGGTCGGGCTGCTGGTGATCGTCGGCGTGGTGCTCTTCTTGACCCGCTGAAGGTCGGCTCTGCGCCCCCGCCCCCGGGTTGAACTGCCGCCTGCCGCCATGCTACCCATGGCTCTTTTTAAAATTCGGAGTTTTCTGCCGTGGACGAGGCGACAAGCAGGCACATGGATGCGGAGATGGACGACATCGTCGGCCAGGAGCAGCGCGCGTTTACCCGCGTGATGAAGCATCTGGCGGGTCGCAAGCGCTCCTCGCGTCAGGCGATCGACTACGACGGGGAGCTGGTCACGCTGCGCGACCAGATCTCGGAGGCTCGCCTCGAGGACGTGCCGGCGCTGGTCGCCCAGATGGAGCGCCTGCAGCAGGTCGCGGCGCGCCGCGCCGAGGTGATCGAGGGTCAGGTCGACGAGGCGTCGCCCTACTTCGGACGTATGGTGCTCGAAGAGGGCGGGCGCCGGCGCGAGGTCCTGATCGGGCGCTCGACCTACCTCGACCCGAAGACCGGAATCCAGATCGTCGACTGGCGTGATGCGCCGGTGAGCCGCGTCTACTACCGCTACGAAGAGGGTGACGACTACGACGAGAACTTCGGTGGGCGCGAGGTCGAGGGCGAGGTGGCGGTCCGCCGCAGCGTCGCCATCAGCAGTGCCAGGCTTCGCCGCATCGGATCCGTCCAAGGCACATTCGTGTGCGCCCGCGACGACAGCTGGCGGCGCATGGGGACGGGCACCGAGCTCAGGGGCGGCCAGGGCGCGGCCCCCCGGCCTGCCGACTACAAGCCCGTTGGCAAGCTTGGCATCGAGGGGCTCTCCGATGGCCGCGAGGACAAGTACCTGCCGGAGATCGCTTCACTGATCGATCCACGCCAGTTCGAACTGATCACGAAGCCCGAGTCGGGGCTGGTGGTGGTCCAGGGCGGCGCGGGCAGCGGCAAGACGACCATCGGTCTGCATCGCATGGCTTACCTCGCGTTCCAGCAGCCGAAGCGCTTCCAGGCCGCGCGCATGCAGATCCTCGTCTTCAATGACGCGCTCGCGCGCTACATCTCACACGTGCTGCCGGCGCTCGGCGTGCCGGGTGTGCCCGTGATGACCCTGCACACGTGGGCGCGCAAGCAGCGCATCGTCCACGCGCAGACCCTGCCGCGGAAGTACACCGATGAGACGCCAGACGTGGTCGTGCGCCTGAAGAAGCACCCCGCCTGGCTGGCGATCATCGATGAGCGCGTGGCGAGCATGGAGGCAGCGCTGCTTGCGGCGCTGACGCCGGACATCGCGGGCCAGCCCGGGGCCGAGGTGGTCGAGCGGTCGCTGCAGGCGACCGAGGGCAAGGCCCTGTGGCAACGCCTGGCCGCGCTCAAGCGCGCTGTGGGTGACACCCAGCGCGGCGCGTCCGCGGGCGTGCGCCACGCGGTCGAGCGTGAGGCGGCGCGTCTGCAGGAGCGTCTCGACCCCGTCGCCGTCTGGGCGGAGATGCTCTGCGATCGTCCCCAGCTGCAGGCCGCGTTCGACAAGCACGCGCCCGGGGAGTTCACCCCCGGCCAGATCGGCCAGGCGTTCAACTGGTGCACGGAGCGCTGTGGACGCATCCTGGGCGACATCGAGGATCGCGAGGACGGCGGTCAGGCGCTGCGCGAGGCGCGCGAGCTCGACTCGGCGGTTGGCGCCGACGGTCGCGACGAGTACAGCAGCACGGGCCTCGACTGGGAGGATGACGTGCTGGTGCTGCGTCTGTTCCAGCGCCTGCGCGGGCCGCTCAAGCGCAAGGGCCAGGCCCTGCTCTACGAGCACATGTTCGTCGACGAGGCGCAGGACCTCAGCCCGCTCGAGATGGGTGTCGTACTGGGGACCGTCAACGCGCAGAGCATCACGCTGGCCGGCGACGTGGCGCAGCGGCTCATGATGGACAACGGGTTTTCGAGCTGGTCGAACGTGATGGGGCACCTGGGCCTGAGCCACGTCGAGATCGAGCCGCTGCGCATCAGCTACCGCTCGACCTACCAGATCATGGAGCTGGCCAACTCGGTGCTCGGGCCGCTCGCCAACGAGGTCCCCGGCGAGGCGCAGCGGCAGGGCACGCCGGTCGAGCTATTCCAGTTCGCCCACACCGGCGATGCGGTCGGCTTCCTGGCCGAGTCGCTGCGTGGCCTGGCGCTCTCGGAGCCGATGGCGTCGGTGGCGGTCATCACACGGACCACCGAGCAGGCGGCGGACTATGCCGAGGGCCTCACGCGCGCCGAGGTGCCCAACGTCCGCTACATCGCCGAGCAGGATTTCCCCTTCAAGGCGGGGATCGACGTCGTCGACGTGCGTCAGGTCAAGGGGCTCGAGTTCGACTACGTCGTGCTCACGGAGGTGACGGGGGCGTCCTACCCGGACTCCGAGGAGGCCCGTCACCTGCTGCACATCGCGGCCACGCGCGCCGCCCACCAGCTGTGGATCACGACCACCGAGACGCCGTCGCCGCTGCTGCCGCGGGCGCTCGTCGAGCGCGGGTACTAGCCGGTACATGGTTGTCGCGTCGCTGGTGGAGCGGCTGTGGCCGCTGTTCGACGCAGCGTGGATCGTCCACCGCGACGAGGACGTGATCGTGATCGACAAGCCGGCGGGCATTCCATGTCAGGCGGTCGATGCAGCGAAGCCCGACGACCTGGTGACGCGGTTGCGTTCGCATATCGCGACCGAGCGTGGCGTCGCGGCCGACGACGTGTACGTAGGCATTCACCAGCGGCTCGACCGCGACACCTCAGGGGTTCTCCTCTACACGCTGCGGCCCGAGGCCAACGCGTCCATCGCGCAGCAGTTCGAGGGCCGTACCGTGGGCAAGACCTACGCGGCCATCGTCGAGCCGTACGGCAGCGATGCGGACCGCGTGCTCGAGCACACCCTCGCTCCAGCGCGCGCGGGTGGGGTGCGGGTCGCGGCGCGTGGCGACAGACGGGGCAAGCATGCGCGCACCGGGCTCAAGGTCACCGAGCGGCGTGGACGGCGTGCGCAGCTCGAGCTGGAGCTGCACACGGGTCGCAAGCACCAGCTTCGCGTGCAGCTCGCGCACGAGGGCAGCCCGATCGTCGGCGATCGCCTCTACGGGAGTACGGCCGCGCCTCGCCTGATGCTGCACGCCCACCGCCTGCGCTTCACACACCCCGGCGACGGCCGCGAGCTGTCGTTCGAGGCACCGGTTCCGGCGGCGTTCGGTCGCTCGCTGCGGACCGGGGCGTCTGACGGTCCGATCGATCCCGAGACGTTCGGCGATGCGCTGGTGCACGCCCTGCGCGTTCGCCACCCGCTCGGCCGTGCCGCACTGGAGTCGGCGCCCACCACCGCGCTGCGGCTGCTTCACGGCGCCGCCGAAGGTGTCCCGGGCGTCGCGGTGGACGTCTACGATCGCTTCGCCGTCGTGCACCTCTCGTCGCCTCAGGCCGAGGCAGCCGAGGCTGAGCTGCTCGACCGCGTTGCCGCGCTCGGATTCGAGGGTGTGTACCTCAAGCGCCATCCGCGTCAGAAGAACCAGCTGACGCCCGAGGTGCAGGCGCAGCTGTGCCCGCCACAGCCGGTTCGCGGCACCGCGGCCCCCGACCCGCTCGTGATCCGCGAGCGCGCAGTGCCCTACGCCGTACGGCTCGGGGAACGGTTTTCGACCGGCATCTTCCTCGACCAGCGCGACAATCGCGGCCGCCTTGCGGAGCGCGCCGCCGGTAAGCGCGTGCTCAACCTCTTCGCGTATACCGGGGGCTTCTCCGTGGCCGCGCTGCAAGCCGGCGCGACGGAGGCCGTGTGCGTCGACAGCTCGCGGGCAGCGCTCGAGCGCGCCGCGGACAACGTGGCGCGCATCGACGCATCGGAGCGGCATCGCACGATCGCGATGGATGCTTTCGAGGCGCTCACGATGTTCGCGCGCCGCAGCGAGGTGTTCGACCTCGTCGTGCTCGACCCTCCCAGCTACGCGACCGCCGGCAAGCGCCGCTTCGTGCTCACGCGCGACTACGCCGAGCTGTGCGGGCTGGCACTTGCCGTGGTCGCGCCGGGCGGCGCGCTGCTTGCGTGCGTCAATCACCACGGCGTCTCGCAGCAGCAGTTGCGGCGCTTCGTGCATACCGCGGGCGAGCGCGCCGGGGTCGAGCTCACGCATCTGCGCGATCTTCCGGGCCAGCGCGACTTTCCGGCAGAGCCTGGAAAGGAGCCCATCGCCAAGCAGCTGTGGGCGACGCGAGGACAGGGCTGAAGGCGGGCGCGACCGCGCGAAACCCGGGCATTCGTTTCCCTGTTGCGTGGGGGGGCGCGCCGTGTATAGTGGCCTCATTGATCCCTGACGGGGGCCGACCTTTCGACGGGTCGCTGCCGATTCACAGCAGCGCGCGTCACACCTCACCGTCACGTAGCTAGCGCGCCGAAGTTCGGCGCACGGGTCGGCGAATCCCAAGGCAGATTGCTGCGTGGGATGGGGGGACCGGGGGCGGTCGAAGGACAGCCTCCTCCCACGGGCGCCAGAAGCGTCATTTGCGGGCAGAGGAAGATGGCGGAGAGCCAAGCTGCTGAGGCCTCAGAAGAGGCGACCACAATCGCGAAGCACGTCGGCAAGATGTCCGACCGTGCGATTCAGCGCCTAGTCGGTGGCAACGCCTTCTTGCGCGGACGCATCTATGCGCGCCGCAATGCGGTGACGGACCTGGAGTCGGGAGACGACACCGCGTCCTGCAAGGTGCTGGTGCGCCAGGACGAGCCGATTGAGACGCAGGGGTTCCTCGGTGACGAGGGGGCGCTGACGTCCAAGTGCAGCTGCCAGGCATGGCGGGGCCCGGACGGCCATTGCAAGCACGTGGCGGCGCTGCTGGTGGCCCTGCGCGATCGCGAGCGGCCGCCGAAGCCGAAGCAGGAGCCACAGCCCAAGAAGGTGGCCGAGACCGTGGACGGCCAGCCGGCCGCCGGTAGCGGCAAGCGCCGGCGCTCGCGCAGGCGTCGCCGTGGCGGTCAGGCCGCCGAAAACGGCGCGGCGCTGCCCGGTGCGGCCGGGCCAGGCAAGATCGAGGTCCTGACCGCGCGTCAGATGGGCCTGCGCGGTCGGCGTGGCGGCGGCGCGGCACCCCGTGGCGGGCTCGACACGTGGCTGCCCGAGGGCGACGACGCGCGCCCGTACGAGTTCGAGTACCGGCTCACGGTGCGCGCGGCGTCGATCACGGTGACGCCCGTGCTGCTCGGCACGCGCTCGGCCGTTCCGATTGTGGACGCGCTGGCCGCGTTCAACGCGGTGCCGCCGAGCGAGCGGCTGCTGCTGCGCGCGCTCTCGCGCCACGTGCCGCGCGGGACGCCGGCCACGGCGGAGCTACGCGGTGAGGATGCCGCCGAGGTGCTCAGCATGCTTCGCGGCCGCAGCGTGCTGCTCGAGCCCGCGTCCAAGGAGCTTCGCTTCGCCGATGGCGAGCTGGTTCCGAAGATCGAACTCGACCTCGCCAACGACCAGTCGGTGCGCATCCGTGTGGTCTTCGAGCAGGGCGTGCGCAAGTTCGCGCTCTCGAGTGGCGCCTGGTTCGAGGGAACGCCGTGCTGGCACATCGACACGACCGAGGGCGTGGCCCGGCCGCTGTGCGACGCGGTGACGCCCGCGTGGCTGCAGCGGCTCTACCGCTCGCCGGCGCTGGTGCAGCCGATCGAGGAGCTTCCGACGCTGCTCGGCGAGTACATCCCGCGCGTCTGCGCATCACTCTCGGCGGAGCTGCCCGACCTGAGCTCGGTGGCGGACATCATGGACGCGCCGCCGAGGTTCCAGATCCGTGCGGGCGGCGACATCGTCGAGGCGCGCGTCAAGCTGAAGGTCGGTTACGAGGAGTTCGAGTACGACGTGCCGTCGACGGGCTTCCCATCGCCGCTCATGTTCCAGCCCAACGACAACGGGGCTGCGCGACCACGCGTCGTCCGACGCGACGTCGGTGGTGAGATGTCCGCGGTGCAGGCGCTCACGAACCTTGGCTTCGAGCCAGAGGATGAGGATACCAGCGCCGCTGACGGCGGCGGGCTGGTGCTACGCGGCGACGGCGCGATCGACTTCTGGACGCGCGGCATCGGCGAGCTACCCGAGGAGTGGGATCGCTTCATCCCGAGCGACCTCGTCGGCGTCCACGTGCACGACAACTCCGTGGCGCCGCGCGCGCGTGTGTCGAGTGGCGTCGACTGGCTGAGCCTCGACATGGTCTTCGAGGTGGGAGGCGTCGCGGTCGACGAGGCGGAGCTCAAGGCATGCCTGGAGAAGGGCCGCACGCTCGTGAAGCTCGAGGATGGCAGCTACGCGCCGATCCAGGCGGAGGCCGTGGGCGAGATCCTCGAGCGCATGGCGGAGATCTACGCGGGTGCGCAGGGGAACGACAAGATCTCGCTGTCGCAGGCCGGCCGCGTGCAGGACCTGCTGCAGATGGTCGGGACGCCCAAGGTGACCAAGGCCGCGAAGGAGCTGTTCGGGAAGCTCGAGGACATCGGCGAGATCGAGCAGATCGCCAAGCCGCGCAGCCTGAAGGCGACGCTGCGTCCGTACCAGAAGCAGGGCTTCTCGTGGCTGGTGTTCCTGCACGGGCTGAACACGGGCGGCATCCTGGCCGACGACATGGGCCTGGGCAAGACGGTCCAGGCGATCGCGCTGCTGCTGTGGCTCAAGTCCAAGAACAAGAACAAGGACCGCGTGCGGCACCTCGTGGTTGCGCCCACCTCGGTGGTGCCCAACTGGTTCAAGGAGATCGAGAAGTTCGCTCCGTCGCTCAGCGCCATGCTCTGGCACGGCCCTGACCGTCACTCGCACGCGGACGAGATCGCTGACCACGACATCTTGATCACGAGCTATGCGCTCATGCGACGCGACGAGGAGTTCCTCTCCGACCAGGACTTCTACTACGTCATCCTCGACGAGGCGCAGCACATCAAGAACCCGCACAGCGCCACCGCCAAGGCGGTCAAGAAGCTCAAGAGCGAGCGTCGCCTGGCCCTGACGGGGACGCCGATCGAGAATCGGCTGAGCGAGATCTGGTCGATCTTCGACTTCGCCGCGCCGGGAATGCTCGGCGACCTCGGGCGCTTCGAGGAGAAGTTCGCGCGGCCGATCGATCGCGGTGACGAGTCTGCGGCGGAGAAGCTGCGCGCCGCGATCCATCGCTTCGTGTTGAGGCGCAACAAGATCGACGTCGCCAAGGATCTGCCGCCCAAGATCGAGCAGGACATCGTAGTGCCGCTCGCCGAGGGCCAGAGCAAGCTGTACCAGCAGATCCTCAAGCAGGTTCGCGACAGCGTGATGAACGACGTCGAGAAGCAGGGCGTTGCGAAGGCGCAGATCCAGATCCTCGCCGCCCTCACGCGGCTGCGGCAGGTCGCCTGCGACCCACGCCTCATGAAGATCGAGGGCGAGTTCGAGGACGAGATGTCCGGCAAGCTCGCTGCGCTGCGCGAGATCATGCAGGAGGCGGTCGCGGGCGGTCACCGCGTGTTGATCTTCAGCCAGTTCGTCGAGATGCTCAAGCTCATCCGCGCGCTGCTGGACGAGGAGGGGATCGAGTACGAGTACCTCACGGGGTCCACCACCAATCGCATGGAGCGCGTCGAGCACTTCAACGACGACGAGTCGGTGTCGGCGTTCCTGATCTCGCTCAAGGCCGGCGGCACGGGCCTCAACCTCGTCGGCGCCGACACCGTGATTCACTTCGACCCGTGGTGGAACCCCGCGGTGGAGGACCAGGCCACGGACCGTGCGCATCGCATCGGACAGACGAGGACGGTCTCCGTCTACCGCCTGATCGCCCGCGGGACCGTGGAGGAGAAGATTCTCCAGCTATCGGCAAAGAAGCGCGCGCTGGTCAGCAACGTGCTGAGCACCGAGGCGCCGCTCAAGGGCCTCACGAAGTCCGACATCGACGAGCTGTTCAGCTGAGGGCCGGGCGGGTTGCCCGCACCGCGCGCTTGCGCAATGACGGGCGCCCGGATCCGGCAGTCAGGCTATTCGCCGGCGCAACGGCCGCTGTTGTTGCAGACCAGAGGCAGGGGGCACTCCTTGTCGTTGTTGCATTCAACGACGCAGTAGCGCGTGCTGCCGAACCCGCCCGATGACTGCGTGTAGCAGGCGGCGGCGCCCCCCGCTCCGCCGTCATCGCTGCAGTCCTGATCGCCGTCGCAATCCGTCGTGCAGAAGCCAGGCGAGCCGGCCGGGTTGAACGGGCTCGGCGCGCCGCCGCCCTCGCAGGTCGTTCCACCGCTGCACTCGTTGTCCGAACTGCACACTTCCCACCTGGTCGCGGTTCCACTCGAGCCACTGGGGTAGTTGCACCGCGCCTGGGCGTTGCACTCCATGTTCTCCGGACACGCGCCGCTTGTGCCGTTGGGCCCATCGGAGCAGTCGATCGCGCACTCACCGCCGTTGCACAGCGTCAGCAGGCCGCCGATGTCGGTGCAGTCGCGGTCGTTGTTGCACGTCTCGGTGCAGAACCCCGGCGTGTCGTTGTTGTCGCCGAAGCAGCCAAGGCCATCGTTGCACTCGTCGCCATTGCAGCTCGACAGTGGCGTTCCGTCGCTGGGCACTCCGGGCACGCTGTCCCCGTCGCCGTCGCCCGCGGGAGCATCGCCGTCTCCATCGCCGTCGCCCGCCGGGGCGTCCCCGTCGCCGTCGCCGGCGGGGGTATCGCCGTCGCCGCCGGACGAGTCGCCGTCACCCCCCGAGGTGTCGCCGTCACCGTCACCGTCGCCGGCGAATCCGCCGGGCATGTATGCGCCCGCGTCCGTGTTGGACACAGGGGCCTTGTTGTCGCTGCACCCGCCGAACATCACGCCCGCGAGGACGCACACCCAGACCCATTTTCCCATGTCTCACTCCCGGGGTTGATGCCGCGAGGCACACCCACGCCTGCCGAGCCGTTGACCCAATACGACCCGATGGATGTATGGATGATGCCCAGGTCATCCAGGCGACGCAAGCGCACCGCGGTGTCCGCGGCCTGGCTGTGCACTGGAGTTCGCAGGGGCGCGGCTAGAGGCCCTGCTCCAGGCGGCGCTCGGTGAACTGATCCTCCGTCACAGTCGCGTCGTCGAAGGTGACCGCGGACATCTCCATGATCGTCCGCGACTCCACCTTCTTGTTGCGGACGGTGCGCACCTCCATTTTGCCGAACGCCCAGACTTTCCCGGCTTTCGTGTCGTGCTGCCGCATGCCGCTGAACTGGATGTACTTGAGCTTCTTGCCCTCGATGACCCACGCCTTGACCTGCACCGGCAGCAGTTTCGCCTTGCTGATCCACGTGTGGGTCTTGAGGTAGCCGGTCTCCTTGCGCTCGCGGTCCGTCTTGGGGCGCGCCTCGATCACCCAGCAGTCCTCGCCGTCGATCTTCACGCTTTGCTTGACGATCTTCGAGTCGTACAGCTTGCTGTCGCGCTTCGTCATGTCCGCGTAGGTGATGTCCGTTCCCATGAAGGAGCCGGACTTGTCTGCGGTCGAGATGCGCGTCGACTTGTGTAGTGACGGCAGGTACAGCCACTGGTCGTCGTCCTTCTTGCCGTCGTCGTAGTCGATCGATAGCAGGCCGGTGTTGCGGACGTCGCCGGGCGACTCGAAGAACATCAGCGACCGGGTGCCGCCGGCGAACTCCTTGCTCATCTGGCGCGTCTTGCGCACGCGCTTGCGCCCCGAGCTGTCGATCAGCGTCAGCGTGACCTTCGTGCGGCTGTTGTCCCCCTCCGGGCGGCCGTCGACCGCGTCGTTGATCGCCCGCACATCCGTCGTGTTCGGGTCCAGCGCGTGGGCGGGCCCTGCGGTTGCGAGGCAGAGCAACGCGCCAGCCGCGGTGCGGCCGAGGCGGGTTGCGGCGAAGGTGTGCGAGGGGCTCGGGTCGGTCGACATCGGGGTCCTATGTGGGGGTTGTCTTTTTGGACGCGCCTGGGCCCCGGGCTGTTCACCGGCATCGACGCGACGAGCCCTCGATTCCGTCGAATTGCCGCGCTGCGGCGAAACCGGTGGCGGGTCTGTCCGAGGACTTCTGGGAAGGGAGGTCGGAAAATGAACATCGGACTTGGCGCTGTCGTGGTCTGCTGCCTCGGGGTAGCGGCGTGCATGGAGGTTCCCGAGCCGGGGGACCCCGGTCATGAGGACGGGGGGCTGCCGCTGCTGCTGCCTCTGCCGCCACCCCCCGCCGTGAGCGTGCAGGGCGGCTGCCACGGCGCGGACGCGGCGGCCGCCTGGGAGGGCGTCCCCGGTGGCACACCCGGCTACGACGGCGGCGTGCTGGGCGCGGGCGAGTCGGGTGAACCTCTGCTCGCGGAGGCCGGGGGCGGCGTCCCGGCCACGCCGACCGCATCGGGTCAGGTGCTCATCAGCGAGTTCATGGCGGACCCCAGGGCCCTGTCCGACACCGACGGCGAGTGGTTCGAGCTGCACAATCCTGGGCCCCAGCTGCTCGAGCTCGGAGGCTGTGAGATTGCCGAGGGGGTCGGTCCGGGTGCGAACATCGAGGGGCCGCTCGGGATCGCGCCGCTGGGCAATGTCGTCCTCTCGCGACGCCCCGGTCCAGGCTTCGCGCCATCCGCCGTGGTGTCCTTCTCGCTCAAGAACAGCGAGGACTCGCTGGTACTGCGGTGCGCGGGCGTGGAGATCGACCGTGTCGACTACGGGCCAGGCTTTCCCCTGGCCGCGGGCGCGAGCACCCAGCGCGACCCGGGCGTGATGGCGGCGGGGGACGGGCAGGGTGGTGCGGACGACTGGTGTCTCGCGAGCGAGCCGTATGGCGCCGATCTCGGCACGCCGGGGGCGCCCAACGCTCCATGCTGGCCGCCCGAGCCCGACAGCGACGCGGGCGTGCCCTAGTCGCGGGTGGCGCGTGGTCTTTTGCGGTTCACCGGCAGGCGGAAATGCGTATGGTGAGCCCGTGACCGCGCGCCGCGACGCCGACAACGACAACGACTGCGCCGCACCCTCGCGCCGTGAGTGGAAGCGCAGCGAGCTCGACCGGATCCCGGACGTCCGCGACGGCCTCACGCGGCTGCAGCGGACGATCCTGCACGTCATGAATGCGGCGAAGAAGGACTTCGGCGAGCGGCGCGTCCCGACAGCCACCCTCTACGGCCGCGTGGTCGAGTATGTCGACGTGAGCGTGGACGAATTCCAGCGCGAGCTTGCGCGGCTGACGGGCCGCGGGGGGCTTCGATGAACCGCGCGCAGAAGGCACTCCGGATCGCCGAGCAGCTTCAGGCGCTGTATCCGCAGACGCCCGTGCCGCTCGATCATACGGACGCTTTCACGCTGCTGTGTGCGGTCATGCTCAGCGCGCAGACCACGGACAAGAAGGTCAACGAGGTCACGCCGACGCTATTCGGGATGGCGCCGACATCGGCCGCGATGGCGGGCTGCGACGTGGCGGACATCCTCGTCGCGATCCGTGTGCTCGGTCTCGCGCCGACCAAGGCGAAGAATCTCAGAGCGCTCGGGCAACAGCTCGTCGAGCAGCACGGCGGCGAGGTGCCACAGGACGAGGAGTCGCTCGAGGCGCTGCCGGGGGTCGGGCACAAGACCGCGTCGGTCGTGCGAGCGCAGGCATTTGGCATTCCGGCGTTCCCGGTCGACACGCACATCCACCGGCTTGCCGCGCGCTGGGGGCTGTCGTCGGGGAAGAACGTCGTGCAGACCGAGCGCGACCTCAAGGCGCTCTTTCCCGAGGACAGCTGGAACCGCCTGCACCTGCAGATCATCTTCTTTGGCCGCGAGCACTGCCCCGCCCGCGGCCATGACCTCGCGGCGTGCCCGATCTGTGGCTGGGCCGCGACCAAGAAACGCATTCGCGAGGAGTCGCCACGCCGTTCGGCGTGAGCGCGGGAGTTCCGATGGCCTATCTGTGTGTTCAATGTGACGAGCGCTTCGAGTCGGAGGACGAGCGTCCCCGCTGTCCCAAGTGCATGCGTGTGCACGGCATCCATACGCTCGACGACGAGGGCAAGCCGAAGGACGCGGACGAGCAGAATGCTGCGCGCGTGATCGGGTACGGTCCCTCGCTCGCCATCGTCGTGCTGGTCGTGGTGGCGGTGGCCGTCTACTCGCTGCGGGGCGAGGAGCCGGAGGCTGCTGTCGACGGTGAGGGTGGAGCGGGCGCGGTTGCGTCCGACGCGCTGTCGACGCTGCTGGAGGCGGACGACGCCATCGGGGCTTTCGCAAGCGCGGCCGCCGGGGGACAGCCGGAGGGGCTGCCGCGGGCCGAGGCGATCGTGAAGGCGGTGCGAGCGCGGGCCTCGGCGATGGCGTTCGTGCCCTGGTCCCGGGTAGACCCGAGGCCGCGGGCTCCGCTGGTCGCGGCCGCGGCGCAGGCCAAGCTGGCGAAGGACGGCGGTCGCGCCAAGCTCTACCCGCTCGAGGTGGCGGCGGTCGCGGTTGCCTCGATGCGCAGTGTGGGCGTCGATGCAAAGGTCGCCGAGGTGCACTGGTTCGAGGGTGACCGTTCGCCGCCTGACCCGTCTGGACGGCTCGGCTATTTCGGCGTTTCGGTCACGAGCGGCGGGGCGACGCAGGTGCTCGACCCCTACGGCGGGCGTGCGGCGAAGGTGGCTGCGGCCGATCACACCGTGCTGACCGATGAGCAGGCCGTGGCTGCGGCGATCGCACTGCGAGCGATGCAGAACGCCAGCCCGACGGGCGACCTCAAGCGCGCCCTTCGCGACTCGGAGCGCGCCCTGAAGCTGCTGCCGCGCTCACCCTCGGTGCGCGGCGTCCACGGGCTCGCACTGCTGGTCACCGGCGCCGGCGAGCAGGGCATGGCGGAGTTCGAGGCTGCCCACCAGCTGCGCGACGATGCGCCGCGCAACCTCAACCTCGCGTTTGCACAGATGGCCAAGGGCGACATCCCGGGCGCGTCTACCCGACTGGCGCGGGCGCTCGAGCTGGCGCCCGAGTACGCCGCGGCGCACATGAACCTCGCGCGGCTCCATCTCGCACAGGCCAACCGTGACCAGGCACGCGAGGCGCTAGAGGAAGCACAGCGTCTCGACCCCGACCTGCCCGCGCTGCTGCTGGTCTGGGCGACCTACCACATGAGTGCCGGAGAGTGGCCGGAGGCGATGGTGCGTGCGACGTCCGCGCTCGAGCTGCAACCCGACAACCCCGAGGCGCACATCGCCGTGGCGCGCATCCACCGAGAGCTTGGCAACTACGACGAGATGCGCCGCCACGCGCGCACCCTGCTCGAGCTCGTGTCCGAGAGCCAGCGGTCCCGCACCCGCGATCTGCTCACCGCCATGCTCGGGTCGACGGCGCTCGAGGAGCCAGACGACGAGGAGGAGGAGGTCGACGACACCACGGAGGTGACGGCCGATGCCGGGCTTGCCGCCCCGGCCGATCAGTTCGACTTGCGTGCGGGCTCGAAGCTGCTCGGGGGTGGCAAGGGTAAAGGGGGCTTGCAACTGGGTGGTGACAAGCCGACACTTCTTGGCGGTTCCGGCGACGATCTGAAGCTCGAGCTGGATCCGTAGCGGGCCGGCTGCCGCGCCGGTCGTGGAGGTGCGAAATGGGTGGACCCGGGGACCTCGGCTCTTACGCCGAAGATGAAGCTGCGATGCAGGGTGGCAAGGGCGGCATGCAGGCCGGCATTGCGGTCGCGGTTGTCGCCGTCATCGGACTGGTGGCACTGGTGCTGGGCGCTGAGGACGAGTCTCGCGTCTATGGAGACCTCGGCAAGAAGATCAACGGCATCAAGATGGCCAAGTTCGACAAGTTCTGGGGCTGCGCGCTGCAGGGCGTGAACCTCAAGGACATCAAGAGCAATGGCGATGTGGCGACCCAGGTCGGCGGTCGCGCCAGCGAGCGTGGCGCCAGCTATGCCGTGCACGTGCGCGAGAAGTGCCTGCCGATGCTCGAGGACGTCAAGCCAGAGCTGGACGTGCTGATCGTCGAGGACCCCGACCTGGCGGCGGACGTGGCGGGCATGGGCACCGCCACCGGGGACCTGCGCAGCGGCTGGAGTGGATTCATCGCGTACCTGGACGATCCGGAGCTCGAGTACGACGAGGCGCGCGCCAAGGACCACATCAAGAAGATCAGTCGCGCTTGGTACGACTTCAAGCAGGCCCACCGCAAGGCCAACGAGAAGCTGAAGGTGAAGCTCGACAGCTAGTTGCGGTGGTCGCGGCGGTCGAGGTGAATGCTACGGGCAGACCGCTCGCGGCGGTGCGCGCTCGACGGGGGCCAGCTGCAGTGGCAGGTGGACGTCGACGATGCCGCGCGGCGACGGGACGGCGAAGCGCAGCTGGCGCGCCGTCTCCGCGATGCACGTGTCCAGCACGGCGTCGCCGAGCGTGGCAGACGCGATGCACGCCTCGTCGACGGTGCCGCGGGCCCCAATGCGCAGTGCGACGACTACGCGGCCTCCGGCGGCCGCCTCGCCGGTCGCGGATTCGAAGCAGCCGCGTGCGCCCTCCTTGAGCGGCGCGATGGCGGCGACCAGTTGCTCGCGGGGCAGCTCGCCTTCGGCCGCGTCTTGAGCCGGCTCCGGCAGCCCATCGGGACAGCGTGCCGGGACTTTGCCGCTTGGCTTGGCGGCCGGCATGGTGCTGCCCGGTGGCAGCGCGACCGCGAGCGCGACGGCCGCGTCTACGGGCAGGCGGTGCAGCAGGGCGTGCAGATCCCGTAGCGCCGTGCGCGCGCTCGCCGCGACGTAGACGGTGGGGTTGCCCTGCGCGCGCTGCTCCACGACCGTGAGCGCGACGGCATCGGCGTCGAGGGCGTCGCCCGTCACGGCCGCGTTGTCGGTGCGTCGCAGGTGCGCGCGTGGTCCGTCGAGCTCGACCAGCAGGCCCACCGCCTGGGCGGCGCTTGCGGGCAGGGGCGTGAACGCCATGAAGAGCGGGCCCTCGCTGCTGTCGCCGACGAGACCCCAGGCGGTCAGTACGCGGCCTGGCCCCGGCGCGCTCCCAAGGGAGGCTTCGCCGGGCTGTGGCCACGTGCTCGCGGCGGGCGCCGGCTCGACCCCGAGGCCATAGCTCCCCTCGGCGTGTGCAAGCAGGCAGGCCCCGCCACCGCCGCCCTGTGCGGCCTGTGCGGCCTGTGCGGACGGGGCACGCTGCGCCGCGGCCACGAGGTCGGCGAACGATGCCTCGGCGCCCAGCACGAGCGGCATGGGCCCGCTCGCCCCCGGCGTGTCGCTGGCGTGTGTCTCCCCGGCCGCGGGGGCGGGCTCGTCGGCTGTCGCCTCCGTCGGGGGCGGGGTCGCAGCCGGCGGCGCCGGGCTGGCCGCGCACCCTCCGACCGTCGCGAGCTGCGCGACTGCACCCACCGCGGCGATGCGCAGCACGACGGTGCGAATGGGGCCGCGCAGCATGCTCGGACGGTAGCACGGGCTGTCGAAAACTTGCCTGCCAGGCGTCCTCGCATGCATACGAGAACATGTGTCACGTGCAGCTGCAGTGAGTCGCCTGCTGGTCTGTCTCGCGCTGGGACTCAGCGCCTGGCCGCACCAGGCGAGCGCCGGTCGCCACGCCGAGATCAACCTGCGGCCGCCACCCGGCATGCGCTCGCGATCGGTCGACTTCGCATGGGAGGGGCGCCTGCGTCGCGGCATGCGGCTCAAGGAGAGCAAGTACCTGCGCCACGTCGGCGAGTACAAGGCGAAGGGGCACTTCTACGGCACGTGGGAGCTGGTGCAGCTGGTCGAGCGCGCCGCCCGTCGCGTGGCCTTCCGCATGCCCGGCGCGCAGCTGTCGGTGGGTGAGTTGTCGAGCCCCAAGGGCGGGCGCATCCCGGGGCATCGCTCGCACCAGAGCGGCCGCGACATCGACATCGCATTCTACATGACGACCACCGACGGCCGCCCCTACCACGGTCACGCCTTCGCGGAGTTCGACGCCGGCGGTCGCGGCGTCGGCGCCAACCGCACGCTGCGCTTCGACGATGCGCGCAACTGGGAGCTCGTCCGCAAGCTCGTGACCGACTCGGAGGCGCGCGTGCAGTACATCTTCGTCGGGCGCGCACTGCGACAGCGCATGCTCGATCACGCGCGGCGTCAGGGCGACTCCCGCCGTGCGATCGACCGCGCGTCCGCGGTCATGACGCAGCCAGCCACCGGGCATCCGCATCGCAACCACTTCCATGTGCGCATCTACTGCCCGCCTGCCGATCGTCCACGCTGTCGCGACCAGGGACCCTACTGGCCCTGGTACCCGGGGACGCCGCCCGGCAATCAATATTTACTTCCGTCGCAACGCATTCTCGGCGAGTAGGGCGCGGGAGCTTCCTGGCACGGCCCGGGCGATTCTGACACCATGGGGCGATGCTCTGTGGCGCGAGGAAGTCATGCGCGCTGGTGGCGGCCCTGGCGGCCCTGGTCCTGACCGCGGCGGCCGCGCTACCCGCGAGCGGGCGGGCGGCGTCGGACGCGCTCACGCGCCACGAGCTCGGGAAGCTGGCCTCGGGCAAGCTCGTCGTGCGCACGACCGAGCATCGCGAGCGCGGCGCCCGCTACATCGGCGGCTCGAGCTGGCAGGTCATCAACGCGCCGCCGGATGTCGTCTGGCAGGCGATCCTCGACACGCGCTACTACACGCGCATGATGCCGCAGGTGCATCAGGCCAAGCTGGTCAAGCGCACCGGCAAGCGGCGCGTCGTGTACATCCGCCACGTCACCGGGCCGATCGATACGAGCTACTACCTGATCATCGACCTCGACAATGAGCGGCGAGAGATTCGCTTCAAGCTAGACGAGACGCGCGACCACGACCTGCGTGCTGCCTACGGGATCTACGCCATCCGAAGCTACGGCCGCGGCAAGACGCTGCTGGCATACAGCATCAAGGCCAACATCGGCGGCGGGCTGCTGTCGATGCTGGTCGAGCCGCTCGTGCACGAGTGGATGCTGAAGGTGCCGTGGACCGTCAAGCGCTTCGTCGAGGGCAGCGGGCGCTGGATCTACGACTTCAAGAGCGCCGCGCGCTGAAGCAGAGCGTGCCACAGCGCGTCCTTGCCCTCGGCCGACTCCGCACTGAAAGGCAGCACTTCGCGGCCGACCCCGCGCGCGAGCTTTTCGAGCGCGGGCTTGCGCTTGTTGCGAGGGAGCTTGTCGATCTTCGTTGCCACCAGCACAGCGTCGCAGCCGATCGCCCCGAGGAACTCGAGCAGCTGGGTGTCCTCCTCCTGCAGCCCGCGGCGCACGTCGATGATCACCACCACGCAGCGCAGCCCGACGCGGTGCTGGAGAAAGTTCTCGATCATCGGCCCCCACGCCTTGCGCTCCGTCTTGCTGCGCTTCGCGTAGCCGTAGCCCGGCAAGTCGACCAGATCGAGTACGCCGTCGCCGAACTCGATGCGGAACAGGTTCAGCGCGCGTGTGCAGCCCGGTGTGCTGCTGGTGCGCACGAGCTTGCGGCGGCCGACCATGCGATTGATCAGGCTCGACTTGCCAACGTTGGAGCGGCCGGCGAATGCAACCTCGGCGAAGGTCGGCGCCGGTAGGCTGGCGACGTCGGTCGCGGCGGATACGAAGCGTGCGTCGTGGATGGTGGGCGTCGTCATGGCGTGCTGCTGGTCGCGCGGCGCCGCTTGATGCTCGAGAGCAGACTCTGCAGCTCGTCGATGCGCAAGGCGAAGGCGGCGCCAGCATAGACGGCTGCCCCGAGGACCACCAGCAGCAGCAGGCCGGCGATCGTACCGGGGTCGTTGCCGCCGCGTTCCCACGGGAACATGGGCGCTGCCGCCCACAGGGCGACCCCCATCACTGCGGCTGCGGCGGCGTGCTTGGCGGTGCTGGAGGCGACCGCGCCGAGCTGCGGCGGCCCAATGCGCCGAGACAGCCCCAGCAGCAGCGCACACAGCTGGGCGATCGCGGCGACGGTCGAGGCGGCCGCGATCGCGACATGGCCGTGGGCGCCCATGAAGGCGAGGCTGCAGGTGACGAAGCACGCCAGGTTGAGTGCCGAGCACAGCACCGGCGTCCGGGTGTCGCCGTAGGCGTGGTACATGCGCACGACGGGATGGATGGCGGCCACCGCCCACACGCCTGCGGCCAGCCACACCAGGCAGCGACCGGTCTGCTCCACGTGGTGCGCCCCGAATGCGCCGCGGCCAAACAGCACGCTCACGATGGGCGTGGCCAGCACCGCGATGGCCACGGTTGCGGGGACGGCGATGAAGAGCGACAGCCGGAGGCTGTAGCGGAAGGTGTCGGCCGCCTCTGCGTGCTGCTCGTTGCTGCGCAGTGCTGCCAGGCTCGGCAACGCGGCCGACGCGATCGCGACCGCGAACATGCCCTGCGGGATCTCGACGATGCGCTGCCCGTAGTAGAGGAAGCTCTGGGAGCCCTGGGGCAAGAATGACGCGAAGAGCCGCGACAGCAGGATGTTCACCTGGTGCACGCCCGTGCCGAGCAGCAGCGGTGCCATCAGTGACAGCGAGCGGCGGACGGCGGGGTCGCGGAAGTCGATGCGGGGGGCCGGGCGCATGTTGACGCGACCCAGGGCGGGTAGCTGCACGAGCAGCTGCAGCGCACCGCCGACGAGCGCGCCGATGGCGAGGCCTGCGATCGCCGACAACCCCATCGAGAGCGCCACCGGTACGAAGAGCACGGGGGCGGCGATGAGAGACAGGTTGAGCATCGCCGGGGCGAACGCCGGGACCGCGAAGCGCCCCATCGCATTGAGCGTGCCCATCGCGAGGGCCGAGAGGCCCGCCAGCGTGATGTACGGGAACACCAGCTGCGTGAGGGTCACCAGCGAGGCGAACTGGGCCTCGTCGTCGCGGTAGCCCGCGCCGTACAGGGCGGCCCACAGCGGCGCCGTCGCCACGCCCAGCGCGCTGACGGCCGTCAGGATGACGATCATGGTGCCGAGGAAGCGAGCCACGTAGTCGCGCGCTGCCTCGGTGCCCTGTTTCGCCTTCAAATCCGAAAAAACCGGAATAAACGCTGCCGACGCGGCCCCTTCGCCCAGGATCCGGCGCAGTGTGTTGGGAATCGTCCACGCGACGAAGAAGACGTCTGTGGCGCCCACCGCGAAACTCGCCGCGATTACGGCGTCCCGCACCGCGCCCAGGAGCCTCGAGGAGAGGGTACCGACCGCCACCACCCCCGCCCGGCGGGTCACCGCGGCGTTGTCGTGGGTGGGCTCCTCCATGGGCTTGAGTATCCGCCGGGTCCTGCGGGAGGCAAACAAAGCGCGGCAGGTTGACAAGGTTGGCGGGTCCGGCTAACCCTTCGCGCCCGCTAGAGTTTCTTCGGCTGGAGTTTATCCGTGGCAGATCACGCCTCCGCAAAAAAGCGCATTCGTCAGACCGCCAAGCGCACCGAGCGCAACAAGCAGGTGCGTACGTTCATGCGTACCACCGTCAAGCGCGTCCGCGCCGCCCTCGAGAAGGGCGACAAGGCCGAGGCCCAGGTGGCCCTGAAGATCGCTGCCCAGCAGATCGACAAGGCTGTCTCCAAGGGCGTCTACAAGCGGAAGACCGGCTCGCGCTACATCGCGCGTCTGGCCGCCCAGGTCGCCGCCGCCTAGCTCGCTGTCGTCCTGCCCGCCGTCGCCCGCCCGACATCGCGTGCCCGGCGATGCCTACCCGCCATCGCCGGAGTCTCCGTCAGGCGTGGTCAGGGGCGAGCGCGCCCGCAGGAGGCGCCCCAGGAATGGTGCAGCCATTTCGAGGACGCCTCCGAGGACGTAAGCCGGCCCTGGCCGCGCCTGGCGCAGACTAGCTGACGAGCTGCATGATCGCGCCTTCCAGGATGGTCCCCGGAGGGCGCTTGTCGCCTTTGAGCGCCAGGTCGGTCTCGGCCAGGATCCCAAAGGCTCGGGCGAGACGTGCGCCGTCGAAGCGACGCGCGGCGTTGGCTAGCTCGCGGGCCTTGAAGGGCGGCGCGCCGGCGGCCTTCGTGGCTTCTGGTGGGCTCATTCCGCCGGCGAGGCCGTCCTGCATGCGCGCCACCATCCGCAGCTGTCGCGCCAGCATCGCCAGGATGCGCAGCGGCGGCTCGCGGTCGGCGAGCAGCGAAGATGCCGCGCGCAGTGCCGTTGCCCGGTCGCGCAGCGCAACCGCGTCCACCAGCGCCCAGATCGACTCCACACGGACGCGTGAGATGCAGGCCTCGACCGCCGGCAGGTCGATGATGTCGCCGTCCCCCACGTAGAGTGAGAGGCGCTCGAGCGCGTCGTCGATCGCTGCCAGGTCCGTGCCGATCGCATCGGCGAGCGCCGCGCCGGCGTCCGATGAGAGCTTGAGCTTCCGGCGCCGCGCCTCCGAGGTCAGGAAGCTGCGCAGCCCACCCGCCTTCAGAGGCTTGGCCTCGCTCAGCATCTTCAGCTTCTTGGCGCGCTTGGCGAGCTTGCCGCGCCCGTCGAGCTTGTCGGCGGTCATGACGAGGCACGTGCTCGGCGACGGATCGTCGAGGTAGGGCAGCAGGGCGTCCTGGTCGCTGGCGGCCAGCTGGTCGACCCCGCGCAGCAGAACGAAGCGCGCCTCGGCCATCATCGGCAGCGTCCGGGCCGCCTCGATGACCCGCCCCACTTGCCCGCCCTTGCCGTGGAAGATCTCCTCATTGAAAGCGTTTCCATCGCCCACCACCGCCCGTCGCAGGGCGCTGATCGCGCGCTCGGTGAAGAAGCGCTCCGTACCGGTGAGCACGTGCACCGGGCCGTACTTCCCCTCGTGCGCCTGGGCGATGAGCTGCTCGATCTCCACACCCGCTTGTAGCCGCCGCGCGCGCCGCCCGTAAAGCGCCCAATGGGTCGAAAACTTGGCGAGTTTGGGGTGGGTTGCTATCGGAAATACAGCAGGAGGTAGTGATGTCGGTAGGGCTTGCAGGGCTCTTGGCGAGGGCAGGACGGCTTGCGCAGAAGCGCAGCCAGCGGTTGTGTACGGCGCATTTGCTGTGGGCGCTCGCCGACGAGGAGGGCGTGCCCGCGGACGTGCTGGCGAATCACGGCCTGCCGCCGCTCGAATTGCTCGAGGCGGTCGCGGTGGTCGACGAGGAGCCTTCCCATGCGGTCGAGCTCGCGGTCGAGCGGGCGGAGAAGATCGCCCACGTGCTCGGCGATGGCGTGCCGACATCGACCCACCTGTTGATCGCGATCACCCGTCAGCCGCGCTCGGCTGGCTACCGTTGTCTCGAGCGCCTCGGTGCGGTGCCGGCCCAGGTCAGCGAGCATGTCCTCATCGCGGTCGGTGGTGCCCAGGGGCGCCGCCGGCGCCTCGCCGAGCCCGCTGCGGCGACACGGAGGGCGCCCCGGCAGTCCGCGCCGCCACCGTCGTACATGGGTCCGCTCTTCGATTCTCTCGCGCCGGACGACGAAGTGAATCCCAGCCCCGAGGATCGTGGCCGGCAGGCTCAGCAGCACGCGCTGGCGCAGGAGACGGAGCGCAAGCGACGCGATGCGCGCACGCCCTCGGTTCCGCCGCTGGAGGGCATCGAGCCCGCGGTAGGCGAGTCGATCGAGTCGGCACCCCACGAATCGATCCCTCCCGCGCCGGCACTGCCGCTCGAGGTCGAGCAGGTGCAGGCGCGCGTCGAGCGTGTACTGCCGGTCCCAGAGGTCGACCGCACGCTCGAGCGGCGACGCTTTCCCTTGCTGACGAGTCTCGCCCGCAACCTCTCGGCCGCCGCTGCCGATGGGGAGTTCGACCCGGTCATCGGGCGCGATGACGAGATCGAGCAGCTGCTGGATGTGCTCGCACGGCGGCGCGCCAACAACCCCGTGCTGGTCGGTCCACCCGGGGTCGGCAAGACCGCCGTCGTCGAGGGACTGGCTGCCGCGCTGGTCGAGGCCGGCGTCGAGCGTCCACGGGTGATCGCGGAGCTGTCGGCCGGGGCACTGATCTCCGGTACCGGCGTTCGTGGCGCGCTCGCGGAGCGACTGGCCACGCTCAGGCAGGAGGTCGCTGACGCCGGTGGCGAGGTCGTGCTCTTCATCGACGAGATCCACACACTCGTGGGGCAGGGCGAGGGCGCGGACAGCGTGGGCAATGAGCTGAAGACGGCGCTCGCCCGCGGCGAGCTGCCATGCATCGGCGCCACGACCGACGAGGAGTATCGCAAGGTCTTCGAGCGGGATGCCGCGCTCGCGCGTCGCTTCACGCGTGTCGACATCGAGGAGCCTTCGCCGGAGGACTGTCAGCGCATCGTGCGCGGCGCGGCCCTCGAATACGAGAAGCACCACGGCGTGGCCTACGCTCCCGAGGCGCTCACAGCCTCCGTGGAGATGTCGGTGCGCTTCATCCCGGAGCAGAAGCTTCCCGACAAGGCGATCGGCGTGATCGATCAGGCCGCCGCCCGCGTGAAGCGTCGCGGGGGCAAGGTGGTCGACGTGGAGTCCATCGCGCAGGTCATCTCCGAGCAGGCGTCGGTGCCGGTCGAGCGACTGCTGATGCGCGACGGTGCGGTGCTGTTGGAGCTTGAGAGTCACCTCGGGCAGCGCATCATCGGGCAGCCCGAGGCGGTTGGGGGCATCGCCGCGGCTCTGCGCAAGAGCGCGGCGGGATTCAACGGTCGCAGGCCGCTGGGCACATTTCTGCTGCTCGGCCCCACCGGCGTGGGCAAGACCGAGATGGCCAAGGGCATCTCCGACCTGATGTTCCCCGCCAGCGAGATGCTCCGCTTCGACATGAGCGAGTTCAGCGAGGGGCACACGGTCGCGCGATTGCTGGGCGCACCCCCCGGCTACGTGGGGCACGAGGATGGCGGGCAGCTGACCGAGGCCGTGCGGCGCCACCCCTATCGGCTGTTGCTGCTCGACGAGGTCGAGAAGGCGCACCCCGACGTGCTGATGGCGCTGCTGCCGCTGCTCGACGAGGGGCGCCTCACCGACGGACGTGGGCACACGGTGGACTTCACCAACACGGTCATCGTGATGACGTCGAACCTGGGTGTCGCACAGGCCGTGGAGCCTCGGCGGATCGGCTTCTCCGGTGGCGACGACAGTGGCACCACTGCGGCGCGCACGGACGCGATCCTGGTGGCTGCACGTGCCGCGCTGCCCCCTGAGCTTTGGAACCGCATCGACGAGCCGCTGTGCTTCGGGCCACTGGGCAAGGCGAGCGTGGCGAAGATCGCACGTAGACTGATCGACGAGGTGGCCGCGCTCGTGGAGCGCACCCATGACGTGGCGTGCGAGATCGACGACAGCGTGATCGACGTATTGATCGCCGCCGGCGGATTCGACCCGGAGCTGGGCGCCCGTCCGATGCGCCGCATGGTCAGTCGCATGGTCGAGGCCAAGCTGGCGTCCGCCGTGCTCGGAGGGGATGTGGGCTCAGGTGAGTGCCTGGTCCTGCGCGGGCGCGACGGTGCGATCGAGATGACGACCCGGCAGTCCGACATCGTCGCGGCGGAGTAGCGCAATGCACGTCCTTGGTCAGTTGTGGTGTGGGCGGGACGTGCACCACGGCCTTAAACCGTGCGGGAGCTTGCACACCGCACCCGCGGACGCGTAGGTTTCCGCGCAATGGAACGGGCGTCGACGACGGCGACGGGGACCGATGCCACGGACGGGCTGCCCCTGCCGCGCGCGTTTGGCAACTACCTGTTGTTCGACCGGATCGGCGCCGGCGGCATGGCGGAGATCTTCCTCGGTCGCGCGAGCAACGAGTTCGGCGGCGCACGACGGCTGGTCGTCAAGGAGATCCTGCCCCAGTTCTCCGACGACCCGGGGTTCGCGCGCATGCTCATCCGCGAAGCGAAGCTCGCCGCGCAGCTGACGCATCGCAATGTCGTTCAGGTCATCGACCTGGGGCGCGAGTCGGGCCGCCTGTTCATCTGCATGGAGTACGTGGAGGGCTACGACCTCAACCAGCTTCTCCGGCGTCTCTCCAAGCAGCGGCTGCCACTGCCGGCGGAGTTCGCGCTGCTGATCATCCGCGAGACGCTCGCTGCTCTGGACTACGCGCATCGCGCGCACGACGAGAACGGCGCGCCGTTCGCCATCGTGCATCGCGACGTTTCGCCATCCAACGTCCTGATCTCCTTCGACGGCGAGGTGAAGCTCTGCGATTTTGGGATCGCCCGTGCGCTCTCGTCCGAACCCGACGAGGGTGGCGAGGAGGAGTCGGCACGGATGCAGCGCTCGAGACTGGCAGGCAAGAGCGCGTACATGGCTCCGGAGCATGCGCGCGGCGAGGAGATCGACTCGCGCGCCGACATCTTCGCAGCCGGCATCCTGCTGTGGGAGCTGTGTGCCGGGCGCCGTCTGTACAAGGGCACCGAGCCGGAGATGCTGGCGATGGCGCGCGAGGCGCGTATCCCACCGCTGCCGGACCGTGGCCTGCCAAACCCGGAGCAGCTGCAGACGATCTTCGATCGCGCGCTGGCGCGTGACCCCGGCAGCCGCTTCCAGTCCGCGGCCGAGATGCTCGAGGCGCTCGATGACTACATCTTTGCGTCCAGGCTCATGGGCTCGGAGCTGCGCTTCGGCGCCTTCCTGACCGAGCACTTCGCGGACGAGATGATCGACCTGCGACGCACACGTGAGCAGGCTGCGCAGAAGGCCCTCGACACGACCGGCGTGACCGTGACGGAGGTCGACGAGGCGACCTTTCCATCCGACTTCCCGCCCGTCGACTCCAAGATCCGTGAGCGTCGCAGCGCCGAACCCGGCGATCGGCCCGGCGTGTTCGCCACAGTGGCGCTCGGCGCCGTGGTGATCTCGGTGGTCGCGGCGGCTGCGACCGCACTGGCGCTGTGGTTGCTCTAGGCTGACGCGCGCTGTCAGCGGTAGAGGCCGTGCTCGGTGGCGTAGGCGGCAACCGCCGGCGTGACCCTGCCCGCGACGCTGCGACCCTGAGAGAAGCACCCGCGGATGTCGGTGGAGCTGACCTCGGGCAGCACGGGCTCGTCGTCCTCGCGCGCATGGCCTCCCCGCTGCACGATGAGGGGTGGCGCCAGCTGCTCGATGCGATCGAAGCGGTACCAGCGCGCCGTCTCTCCGAGCAGGTCCGAGCCGATCACCAGCCGCAGCTGGACCGCGGGCTGCCGCTCACGCAGCGCCTCGAGCAGCTCGAGGGTGCGACCGCTGCCGCCCACCTCACCGGCGATGTCACTGACCTCGACGCGCCGCAGATCCGCCATCGCCAGCCGACACATCGCGAGCCGATCGGCGAACGGCGCGAGCTGCTTGTCGAAGGGGTGGTGTTCGCAGGGCACTACCAGCACGCGATCGACCGGGTGGGCGGCCAGGACGTACCCCGCGACAAGTGTGTGGCCGACGTGGGGTGGATCGAAGCTGCCGCCGAACACCGCGACCTGCTCGCTCACGTGGACACCGAGAACTTCGTCGCTGCGCCCTGCAGCGTCTCGCTCTGGACGATCTCGCCGGACGCGTCGATCAGCCGGATCGAGAGGTCGCCATTGTCCTCGATGTCGAGCCGGCCGATGTTTCCGTCGCTGAGCGGTCCGGGCGTGAAGAAGCAGCGCGGGCCGAAGCGCTTGAAGTATGGCTTCCTCGAGCTGCCGTAGATGATCACGTGGGCGTTGGCGATGTCGTCCTCTTCAAGCACGCCCTTGTCGTGAACCATCACGACGATCCACTTCTCGAGCATCTCGACGGCGAGGGCGGGCGCCGGCGGTAGGCGACGCACGGTGGCCAGCCGCTGGGTTGCGCGGCGCTCGAGGAGCAGCGCGTCGATCGCATCCGCGTCACCGCTGCAGGCGAGATCCACGCTGCGCTCCAAAAAGGAATCCTGCGAGAGCATGGCGCGGGTGCGTGTGGTCATCGCGCCCTCGAGCGCCTCGTCGTCGCCGAGGTAGACGATCTGTCGAAGTGACTCGTCCCCGAGCAGTCGGTCGAGCGTGCCGTCGAGCGCGTCGCTCGCGCCCTCGGCGCTTCCCACCACTGCGATGCGGTTTGCGCTCACGTGGTCTGCTCCTGCGAGTCGTCCCCACCGTCGTCCCCACCATCATCGTCCCCATCATCGTCATCGGCCTCGCCGCTGGGCTTTGCCGCCGGCGGGCTGATCGCGTTGAAGTGGGTCTCGGACAATGCGAACGCGAGCAGCTCGAGTGCCTCGGGCTGCCGTCGGATCGTCACGGCGCGCAGTGCGCTTCCGCCGGCCAGGCTACCCTCGCCCAGCGCACGCAGCAGCGCGCCGAGCGTGCTGGCGCAGTCGCCCGTAAGCACCAACGCCGCACGTGGCCAGTAGTCGCACGCGGCCTGTCGCAGCGCGGCCGGATCGAAGCTGCTGTACTCGTAGGCCATCTCTTGCAGGGCGGAGTCGACGCTGGTCCGCGCGCTGGAGGTCAGCGCCCGTGCGACCAGGGGCTGGAAGTGCGCCACGCCCTCCTCGAACTCCTCCGGGACCACGTAGTTCGGATCGACGTGTTTGACCAGCGCGTGGAAGCACTGGATGAATTCACCCTCGGGGCATCGGACCGCGGCGTGCAGTCCGTTGAGCACGAGCGCGGCGTGTCCGAGCAGCATGGCCGTCAGCTCCGCCTCGCTCGCCTCCGCCAGCGTCTCGACGCCCAGTACGATCGTTGGCGGAGAGCCGGCGAGCGGGTGGCAGCCGCGACCGGGCCGCTGCTCGATGCGCACCCCCTGGAGGTCGAACGCCTCTTGCGCTGCGGCGACCGCAGCGCCAAGCCGCTCGGGCGGGGTAGGCAGCGCCCTGTGATCGCTGAAGGCGGGCTCGAGCGGCAGCACCTGCTCCAGGATCGGCGCGGCCGCACGGAAGAAGCGCATGACCGCCGGCGCGAGGTGGTCGGCGCGCATGCTCGCGAGCATCTCCAGGCGCTCCGCGAGCGTCGTCTCCTCCACCTCCACAGCCTGCCCGTCCTCTCCGCGCAGTTCGTCGGCACTGAATCCAACCGCGTTTGCGGCGCCCTCCACCGCGGCCGCGATGCGGGGGCTCGCCTGGTGCAGCGCGAAACGACGGAATGCAGCCCAGGTCGGCAGCAGCGTCGGGTCCTTTGTCAGCTCGGTGCGGAACGTATGGAAGCTGCGATGCATCAGCACCGACAGTGCGCGCGTGTCCTTCTCCTCGGCGTAGAGCGTTGCCAGTGCATCGACGACGGCGACGCTCGTGGGGTTGAGCTCGTGAAAGTCGGTCAGCACCCGCTCGGCGTGACTGGCCTTGCCGAGCTCCCGCAGCACCTCCGCCTTGCGTAGCGTGCAGCGCTCGATCTCATGCGGCTCCTTCGCGAGGTCGAGCAGGTGTTCAACGGTGCGCATGGCGCGGTCCTTCTGGTCGCTGCGCACGAAGACCTCGAGCAGCCGCTCGAGCGCTGCGCGATCGCCTGGTGCCACGTTCAGGCAGCGCTTGAAGGCGATCTCCGCCCGGCGAAGGTCAGGCAGGTGGCGAGTGTAGATGTCGCCGAGTCGGAAGAAGGTCCGCCGTGTCTGATCCGCGTCGGTGGTCATGCGCGCGAGCTGCACGAGCCGCTCCGCGGCCTGCGTCCACTGTCCGTCGCTCTGGTACGTGTCCGCGAGCTTCTCGAGTGTGTCGAGGTGCGTCGGGTAGGCATCCACACATCGGCTGAGGGTCTCGCGCGCGCGCTCGGGCTGCTCCAGCTCCTCGCGCAGGTCGACCAGTTGGAGATAGGTGCTCGCCGGCGTTGGCGTGTCGAGGCCGAGCCGCCGCTCGAACAGCTCCGCGAGCCCCTCGCGGTCCCCAAGCGACTCGTGCAGGTGGATCAGACGCTCGAACGCGTTCTGGTGCAGGAGGTCGAGCTCCGCGACATGCTGCAAGCTATCGCGCGCTGCCTGTGGCTGTTCGAGCTGGTCCTGCCGAATGCAGCCGGCGTTGTACCAGAGCCGCACTGCCCGATCGCGGGTCGGCGCGGACGCCGCCGCGGCCTCGTAGGCGAGCGCTGCGGACTCGAACTCACCCGCAGCGCGGCACAGCCTGCCGAGCTCCTCCGAGGCGACCGGATGCTCGGGCGCCCCTCGGGCCGAGCCCATGAGCGCCACGCTTGCCTGCGCGATTGAGATCGGCTCGATCACCTCGGCCGCTCGCATGGCCAGTGACGCGCGCTCCAGGGGATGTTCCAGCAGCTCTGCGCTGCGCGTCACCGCTTGCATCACAAGCTCCGCATCACCCGCGCGGCGTGCGGCCTCCTCGAGCATGCCAGCGAACCAAACATCGTCGCGGTCGGCACGATCGTTGGCCTGCGTGATCATCGCGTCGAGCTCGGCCTGGTCCCCCTGGCGCGCGAGCAGGCCCGCGGCCAGCCTGAGTTGCGGCATGCGGTCGACGGGGTTGTTGAGGTGGCGCGCCAACCCACGTGCTGTGTGCAGCGCCAGCTCGTCGTCGCCGTGCAGCGCGGCGTGGCGCGCCATGGCGCGCAGCGTCGGGACGTGCCCCGGTGCGCCACGATCGACCTCCCGTCTCGCCTCCAGTGACGCGTCCGACTGACCGGCCCGCTCGAGGGCGCTCGCCAGCTCGGCCGTCCGTGCCAGCCGTCCCGGCCGCTCCCCCATCGCATCGACCTCGCCGCGGAGGTGCTCGCACAGCCTCTCGTGTTCGTCGGCCGCCTCGAGGCACCGCAGCAGTCCGGCGCGCGCGAACTCGCGATCGGTCGTGTCGCCGGAGCGCAGCACATCGCTGTAGCACTCGGCCGCCGGTGCCCACTGCAGCGCGCGCTCGAGCCGACCCGCCGCGCGCAGTCGCATCGCATCGGCGAGCTCGGGTGTCGCCTGTTGTGCCAGCGCAAGCAGGTGGTCGGTCTGGGACGCGGTGGGGTCCGCGCGCTCCAACGCGAGCTCGACGAGCAGGGCATCGGTGCCCGTGGCGTCCATCGCCTCTCTCAGTGCGCTGCGCGCGTCGTCGTCGTCATCCGAGTAGTGCGCGACGCGCACGAGCCGGGCCGCACGCTCGAGCGGGCCGGCCGCTATCTCGGCCAGGTTCCGCTGCCGTGCACTGCGGCTGCTGCGGTCCGTGCCTGCCGCGCGCTCGAGCGCCCACGCCGATGGGAGGTGCGTGGGTGAGTCCTGCTGCGCGCGCGAGTAGGCATCGCCGGGTGGCTGGTCGGCGAGCTCGAGCGCTCGTCCCGCCTGCGTCCAGGCCGACGCGGCGTAGGCGCCGTGCGCATCCTCGGCGATGCGCCTGTAGGCGGTCGACTTGGCCGCCGTCGAGTGCGCGGCCCAGCGCTGCTCGCAAAGCGCGGCGGGGTGCGCGGCCGAGATCCGCATCACGTCGGAGAGCCGCGTGTTCGATGCGTCGAGGTCCTGGCTCGGCGTGAGGTCGAGCAGTGCGAGCTTCGGCCCCAGGCGCTGTGCGGTCGCCAGTCGGGCCGCCCGCGCCTCGAGATGTCCAGCGATGGCGTCCGGTCGCACCTCGGCGGCAACATCCAGCGCGAGCTCCTGCGCGGTCGCGTCCTCCGCTGCGCTGCCGAGAGCAGCGACCAGCGCTGCGTACTCGTCCGGCGCGGCCCCGTTGCAGTGCTTGGCCGCGCGTGCAAGCTGTCCGGTACCGTCCGCTGGCTCGTCGCCGGACGACGACGTGCGCGCCCCGGTCTCGCGTGCGAGCCAGTCTGCGACGAGCTGCACCAGCCCGAGCGTGGGCGCCGACGAGAGCGCCCCCTCGACATGCGGCGTGGCCGCCGCCGCGTCGCCGTCCTCCAGGTAGAAAGCCGCGAGCTCGGTCGAGGCGGCCGCGCGCTCCGCGCCTCCCGCGTCGGTCGCCCAGCGCTCGAGTGCCAACCTCAGCTGCTCGCGGTCGCCCGCGGCCTGGGCGATACGCGCACGCAGGCGATGGTTGGCGGTACCACTCGCGTTGGCCAGGACGGGCAGCGCCCGCTGCGGTTCCTCGCGGCGGTCGAGCAGCAGGCGGGCACGCATGCGCAGCAGGCCGTCGCGGATGGCACCCTCGGGACAGCCATCAGCTGCTCGCTCGAGTGCCTGCAGGGCAGCCTCGAGATCGCCCTTGGCCATCGCGGCGCGGTGGCTCTCGAGATGCGCAGACAGCGGCGCGTCCTCACCGCGCGCCGCGCGCTCGAGTAGCGACAGGGCCTGGTTCTCGTGACCCTCGGACAGCAGCATTCGGCCGGACTGCAGCAGCAGCGCGCCGCGGCAGCGCTCATCGTTCCACATCTCCGCGACGCGTCGGATCGCCTCGGCCGCGGCGGTGCCGTTGCCCGCCGCGCTCGCCAGGTCCGCGAGTGCGAGCCCCGCGGCGAGTGCGCGTGGGTGGGCCTTGACGGCCTCGTGCGCCTGCTGCTCTGCATTGTCCGGCTGCGACAGGCCGGTGCGCTGCAGCTCGCAGAGCGCCGTGCGCGTCAGCGCCTGCTCCAGCGGTGCGAGGTTGCACTCGAGCTCCTGCTCCAGCAGCCCGCCGGCGCGGGTCATGTCATCCGCGAGGATGGCGAGCTTGCGCAGTGCGCGAATCGGAACGACGTCGCGAGGTGCGGCCGCGTGCGCGCGCTCGTGAAGCTGCTGCGCGCTTGCCGTGTCGCCCGCGTGTCCGTGGAGCTCGGCCGCAGACGACAGCAGGCGCGCCTGCGCCTCACCGTCGCAGCCCTCGGCCAGATGCGTCAGCAGCGTGGCGCGGGGCAGGGTGGCCGCTGCCCCGGGGCCGACTCTACGCGGGGCCGCCCGCAGCGCCGCGACGCCCTCGGGGTCCCCCTCCGGCGTCGCACGCGGCGTGAGGCTGGTGGTCGCGACGGGCGCGTCGTCGTCGTCCAGGTGCAGGTCCAAGAAGTTGGGGGCCGGTGCCTGGGGCGGGATGCTCGGCATCAGCGCGTCCAGTGCGCGAGACCGGGCGTCGGCACCTTGCTCCGGGATGAACGAGGGCAGCCCCGTGCGCCGCTCGATCACCGAGGCGATTGCGGCGGACGTCCCGGCGCTCTGGGCCGGTAGGCTCGGGCGCTGCTCGGGCGCGTCGTCGGGTGGGCGCTGCGACTTGCTCATCGCGATGCCTCCCCCTCGTCCGCGTGCCCCACGGCCTCCACGAGGGCGGGCGACGTCCAGAAGCGCAGCATGTCGAGCGTGCGCTCTGAGTGATGCACGCGCTGCAGGTCGACCGTGCCTCCGAGCAGGTGGTCGAGCATCGGCCGCAGCTCGCCGGCCAGCAGCAGGCCGGCGCGCAGATGCGACAGCTCGGCGGCCTCCAGGTAGGTCGCCAGCTCGTCGAGGCGGTTGATCGCGGCGCCCAGCGGGCGCAGCCCGTTGCGGACCGAGCGGGGCATCCGGCGGGTTAGCTCGTGGGCGAGCTGGCGCACCTCGGCCCGCTCACCCGCATCGGCGATCGGCGCCTCGGCAGCCAGCGCTGCGGCACACAGCAGGTCGCGCCAGCGCGTGCGCGGCTCGCTGAACAGGGGCCATACGCCGCAATGGAATGCCATCGTCTGGCGCCCGATCTCGAAACGCTGCGCGGCGGTGAAAGGCGCCGTGACGGACGCGCCGACCACCCACGACATCTCTGCGCCGGAGGTCGGCAGCACCCGCAGCTGCCGCGGGTCGTCGCCGCCGACGTAGAGCGTTCCGATCGACAGCCCAAACACCTCGAGCTGGGCGCCGAGCGCCGCGCGCAGTCCCGCGTCCTTGCCCCGCCCGCGCTTCTTGGCGGTGCCTGGGCCGGTGTCGCCGGGCGTGTGCTTGCGCAGTGCAGCGATCGCCTCGCAGGTCAGCACCGCGAGCTGGGCGGCGGGGCCGTCGTCCCGGTTCTTGCGCACGCCTCTCAGCTCCTCGGGGGTCCATGGTCGCAGCTTCCAGGGCGGTCCGTCGCGATGCGGTGAGCCCTCGTCCGACTCGAGCCCGAGGGCGCCGAGCGCCTCGTCTGCCAGGTACCTCGCGACCTCGTCGTCCTGCCACACGCCGAGCTGGCGCATGGCGCGCAGCAGCTCGGGATCGGCCGGGGCGGCGGCCAGCGCCTTGACCACCTCGCGGCGGAAGCCGCGCAGCTGACGCTCCTTCACGTCGTCGTCCTGGAGCACGTCCCGCAGTGCGCGGCACGCCTCCAGATCGGTGGGCAGCGCGAGCAGCGCGCGGTCATAGGCGGCGGCGGCGGCCTGGCGGTCCTCGACGTCGCGGGCCCATACCGCACCGGCGCGGCGCTCGAAGGCAGCGCGCCGTGTGCCGGAGCAGAGACGTGCCGCGTCCGCATAGGCCTCGGCCGCTTCACGGTGCAGGGCGGCCTTAGACGCCAGCTCGCCCATGCGCTCGAAGGTCGCCAGCTCCGCCAGCTCGTCGCGGGCCAGCGTGGCGAGCTGGCGATAGGCCCCTCCCGGGTCGTCGAGCTTGCCCGCGAGGAAGTCGGCGGCTCCGTTGCGAGCGAGTCTGCGCTGGCCGTCGGGGAGGTCGCTGTCGGCGAGCGTCTCGAGCGCCGAGACGGCCTCGGCGTAGTCCTTCATCGAGACGTGGATTTCGGTCTTGAGCCCCAGCGCGCCGATGTGCGAGCCGTCGAGCGCCAGCAGCTCGTCGAGCGCGGTGAGCGCACCGAGGCGCTCGTCGAGGGCGCGCATGAGGCGGCTTGCTTCGTAGAGCAGGTCGACGCGATCCTCGGTCGTCTGCACGGTCTCGAGTCGCGCGCGCAGCAGCGCCAGCAACTCGTCGGGCGCCTCGCGGTCGATCAGCAGGTCGTGCAGCCGGTCGAACGCGCCCTGGTGCGTCGGGTCGGCGCCGAGGGCTGCACGAAGCTGACGCTCCGCGCCCGCAGGGTCGCCCATCACGTCGAGCAGCAGCCGCGCCGACTCGTCGAGCAGCTGCGCTTGCAGCTGTGCACCGCACGCGAGTGCGAGTCGTTCGTTCGCCTCGAGCACCGCCTGGAAGTCCTGGCTCGCATAGCCCGCCGCGCGCACGACCTCCCAGAGCGCGAGGTCCGACTCGTCGCGCAGCAGCAGGCGCCGCGACTCGGCCATCGCCTGGTCGTGCAACCCCAGCAGCAGCAGTGCGCGCGCGTGGGCGGCTCGCAATGTCGGGGCCTGCTCGGGCCCACTGTGCGTCAGCCGCGCGCGCAGCGAGCCGACGCGGAAGCGCGCATCGCCGGCGGGCGTCGGTGCCTCGTCGAGCGCCATCGCGGACGCGAGCGATCCCGGATCGGCCGCCTCCACAGCGGACGCCAGGTCGGCGAGGGTCTCGTGGGCGGCGTCCGGTGCTGCGTACATACGCGTGCGCATGGCATGCAGCAGGAGTTCTCCACGCGCGTCGGCGGCGGTCGAGCAGCCCGAGAGCTGCTCGAAAGCGGCGGCGCGCTGCACCGGGTCGCTGGCGACGCGTATCTTGGCGAGCGGTAGCCATGGGTCGTCGCGCGTCTCACCGACCTCCTCGATCTGGGCGAGCAGCCCACGCGCGGCTTCGGCCTCCCCGCGCCACAGGCGCTCGACTGCCTGCGATTGCAGCAGCGCAGCGCGCAGTGCGCCCGTGCTGTGCTGCACCAGGCGCTCGAGTGCGGCGCCGCGCTCGTCGGCATCGACGGCCGAGGGTGGCAGCTGCGCGAGCACGACCGCGGCGGCAACCTCCACCTCCGCGCGCTCCATCGCCGCGCGTAGAGGCTGGATGGCGAGCGCTGGCTTTCCGGCCGCCTCGAAGTGCTCGCCCAGCTCCAGACTGTGGATGCCTGCGCTCTCGAGCGAACCTTCGCATAGCGACAGCCCTTCGAGCGCGCGCATGCGCAGCTCGCGGTCGCCGGTGCGGTCTGCGAGTCTGCGCAGCGCCCACAGTGGCGAGACCAGGTTGGGCATGCGGTCGGTGGCGTCCTCGTAGTTTCGGACCGCCGCCTCGAAGTCGCCGGCGCGCTCGGCAGCGAAGCCGGCGTGCAGCAGGCTCAGCTCGCTGCGTGCGGCATCCTGCTGTGCGACGGCTGCTTCCCTCAGGACCTGTACCGCCTCGGCACTCTCGCCACGCGCGAGCAGCAGCTCCTCGATCAGCGTGACGGCGTAGTCGTTGTCGGGAACGAGCTCGAGCGCGCTGCGCAGGCTCTCGGCGGCCGCATCGGGCGCGCCTCCGCGAACGTACGCGCGCGCTGCCGCACAGCGATGCGCCGTCACGCCGGCGTCGTCATCGGCCAGGGTCGCGAGGCGGTCGTGGGCGCGCGCCAGCAGCGCCCAGTCGCCCACGGGGGGAGCGTGGATCCGCGCGGCATCCGGCGCCCAGTCGTCGCAGATGCCGGCGTCCAGCACCTCGCGCAGGAGCTTGCACAGCGCAGCGCCGCGAGCCGCGTCGTCGCTTGACGTCGGCTCGGCGCCGGCCTCGCCCTCGCCGTCGTCTGCCGGCAGTCCGCTCTTGCGCAGCATGACGTAGCGCTCGCGGTACAGCGACACCTTCTCGCGGTCGTCGATCGGCTCGGCGCACAGTCGGCTTGCGGCCTCCTGCACGGCGTCCTCGTCGCCCGCACTCAGCGCGGCAGCGAACATCTCACGCAGCGCGACCTGGGGCTCGCTGGCGGCGTCGGCTGCCTGCTTGAAGATCCCCACCGCATCGTCGGTCTCGCCGATCTCGTGTGTCAGCACACCGGCGCGCAGGAAGCACGCCGCCCGCTCGTCGCCCTCGCATCCCTTGGCGCGCTGCAGCAGGTGCTCGCGCAGGCGTGTGGTCATGCCGGCGGCGGACAGTGCGTCCTCGAGTGCGGCCGTCGTCACCGGCGAGTTCGGTGCGCACCGGAACGCCTCGGCGAGCCCGCGCAGCTGCCCCTGGGTGTCGCCCTGCTGCGCTGCGAACTCGGCCACGCGCGTATGCAGCAGCGCCGCGTGCTCGCCTTCGACGCCCGCCTCCAACAGGCTTCGCGCCTGGGCAGCCGCGACCTCGAGCTCGCCGGCGGCGGCGCACCGCGCCATGTACTCGAGCTGCAGCACGAGCGCGTTGCTGTGGTGGATCGCCTGCTCGTAGTCGAGCGTAGCGGCCGCGGCGCCATCCTCGAGCGCGGCGCGTGTTCGCCCGGCCTCGCGCCACAGGATGGCGGCCTGCATGACGTGCGACTCGGCCGTTGCGGACCTGCCCAGCAGCGCATTGTCCTCGTCGGCCGGTGGCTCTTCACCGCGTACGATGCTCCCTATCAGCCGCGCGTGCGTCTCGAGGGCGTCCGCCAGTACCTCGTTGCGGCCGAGCCGACGCGCCACGCGTTCGAGCGCGAGCAGGGCGCCCTGCTGACCCTGCGGCAACCGCGCGGCGCTCTGCAGCGCGGCGATCGAGGCGTCGACGTCATCCTGCGCGAGGCACAGCTCCGAAAGCTCGCGCAGCAACAGCGACTTGAACAGTGGGTCGGTCGTCTGGTCTGCTCGCAGGCTCAGGACCTCGCGGCGCTCGGCCGTCGTCGCGACGGCGGAGAGCCGCCGGTCGAGCATCAACGACGCGGTCTGGCAGCTCGGGTCGGCTACCAGTGCGTCGCGCCACAGCTCGATGCCGCGCTGGGTCTGGCCAAGGTGCGTGTCTAGCAGCTCGGCGTGCTCGCACAGGATGGAGGCACGCAACCGCGCATCCTCGGCCACCCGGGCGCGCGCCTCGAGGATGCGATCGAGTTGCGCGTGGTCGTGCTCGGCTTCGTAGATGCGCTGAAGGGCGCACAGCGTGGGGGCGAAGGCGGGCTGGAGGTCATACGCCTTGCGGTAGTGGTCCTTGGCGGCCTCGATGTCGCCGAGACGATGCTGGCTGAGCGCGCCGATTTCATAGCGGAGAATCGCCTGAGCGCTGTCGTCGTCGAGCGCCTGAAGCTCGGCCTCGAGGGCCCGCACGCGTGTCCGCGCGACCACCTCAGGTGGGAGATTCGGCGGCGGAAGACTGCGCGAAGGGGCGTTGGACATGGTCGGTTTTGAACGACCGGCCCAGCATATCAGTCCGGGTTGCGTGTTTGGGCGCGCGCTTGACCGCGCAGACCCACGCCGACTTCACTCACTCGACACTGCACGGTTGCGCAGTTCCGCAGTTCCGTGGACGGGGGCTATTCGAGCAGGCGGCGCGCAATGACGTCGGCCTGGATCTCGTTGGCGCCCTCGAAGATCGACAGCACGCGGGCATCCACCAGCAGCCGTGACGCCGTGTACTCCTCGGCGAAGCCGTTGCCGCCGTGGATCTGCACGTCCGCGTCGGCGTTCTCCCACGCCGCTTTAGTCGCGAGCAGCTTGGCCATGCCCGCCTCGAGATCACAGCGCTTGCCCTTGTCCTTCTCGCGACCCGAGAAGTAGGTCAGCTGCCGTGCCACCTGGGTGCGCACGATCATGCGCCCCAGCTTGCGGCCGACGCGCCCGAACTCCGCGATCGGCTTGCCGAACTGGATGCGCTCGTGGGCGTAGCGCATGGCCTCGTCGAGGGCGGCCTGCGCGACGCCGACGCCGCGCGCCGCCGTCTGGATGCGCGCGCTCTCGAACGTCGCCATGAGCTGGCGAAACGCCTTGCCCTCCACGCCACCGAGCAACGCGTCGGCGGGCACGCGGAAGTTGTCGAACGACAGCTCGTACTCCTTCATGCCGCGGTAGCCGAGCACCTTGATCTCGGTGCCCGTCAGACCCTCGTCGGGGAACTCCTTGCCGAGCTCGTCCTGTCCGCGCTGCTTGGGAACGAGGAACATCGACAGGCCGCGGGCGCCGCTCTCGTCCGGGTCCGTGCGTGCGAGCAGCGTCATCAGGTCGGTGCGCACTGCGTGGGTGATCCACGTCTTGGCGCCCGTGACGATGTAGGAACCGTCGGCCTGCTTGACCGCGCGCGTCGCGACGTGCGCGAGGTCGGAGCCGTTGTTGGGTTCGGTGAAGACGGCGGTCGGGAGCGTCTCCCCCGAGGCCAGCTTCGGCAGCCAGTTGGTCTTCTGCTCGTCGGTGCCGTTGCCCATGATCAGCTCGGCGGCGATCTCCGCGCGCGTGCCAAGCGAGCCGACACCGATGTATCCGCGCGACAGCTCCTCGGTGACGACGCACATCGCGACCTTGCTCAGACCGAGGCCGCCGTTGTCCTCCGGGATCGTCAGACCGAAGACGCCCATCTCGGCGAGCGACTCGAGGATCTCCAGCGGGATGAGCACGTCCTTGCGGTGGATGTCCTGCGCCTTGGGGATCACTTCTTGATCGGTGTAGCGCGCGAACTCGGTGCGGATGTCCTCGAGCGTCTCGTCGTCGAGGCCGAGCTTGCCGTAGGCGCCCTCCGCGCCCTTGCGTGCGATGTCCAGGTACTGCTCGCTGCGCGCGTGCTCCTCGATGAAGGACAGCACCTCGGAGGTCAGCACCGTCTGGCGCAGGTCCTCGTCGCTGATGCCGAGCTCGCGGACGTCGACCGACTCGCAGGCGCCCAGCTCGACCGAGCTGGAGAACGTGCGCGCGACCTCACCGATGTAGACGCGCGCGATCTGCAGCTCGTAGTCGCCGCCGACGCGGGTCGACCACTCGACGGCCTGTCTGCAGGCCTGCAGCTCGGTCGCCATGTAGGCGAGCGCATGCGCGGCGACCTGGCGGTCCGCGAGCTTTGTGCGGTCGACCTTTCCATCGACCACGACCTGTGCCTTCAGTCGATCCTTCGCCCGACCGTAGAGTTCGGCAATCGCCTCGACGACCCGTTCCATTATGCAATCCTCGTACGTCCCCACGCGCGTTTCGTGAACTCGCTCGGCGGGGGCGCAGGGTGCCCGCCGGGCCGGGGCGCCGTGAGGTTGAAAAGGCAACGCCGGGGGGCTACATGCCTAGCACGGAAGCGCCGCCGGAGCGGCGTACCGGAAAGGAGCCTTACGTGTCAAGCAACGGCGAGCGGCAGCGGGATCGTCCCTGGATCATGCGAACCTATGCGGGCCATAGCACCGCGAAGGATTCGAACGAGCTCTATCGGAGCAACCTCGCCAAGGGCCAGACCGGCCTGAGCGTCGCCTTCGATCTCGCGACGCAGACGGGCTACGACCCGGACCACACGCTCTCCCGCGGTGAGGTCGGCAAGGTGGGCGTTCCGGTCGCCCACATCGGGGACATGCGCGCGCTCTTCGACGAGCTGCCGCTCGAACAGATGAACACGTCGATGACGATCAACGCGACGGCGCCCTGGCTGCTCGCGCTCTACATCGCGGTGGCGGAGGAGCGCGGCGTCGACCGCAAGCTCCTGATGGGCACGACGCAGAACGACCTGATCAAGGAGTACCTGTCGCGCGGCACCTACATCTTCCCGCCGTCGCAGTCGCTCAAGCTGACCGCCGACATGATCGCGTACACGGTCAACGAGGTTCCCAAGTGGAACCCGGTCAACATCTGCAGCTACCACCTGCAGGAGGCGGGCGCGACGCCGGTGCAGGAACTCGCCTACGCGCTGTCGACGGCGATGGCCGTGCTCGACGCGGTCAAGGACGGTGGCCAGGTCAGTGCCGAGCAGATGGGCAAGGTCGTGGGCCGCATCTCGTTCTTCGTCAACGCGGGCATCAGGTTCGTCGACGAGATGTGCAAGATGCGCGCGTTCGTCTCGCTCTGGGATCGCATCACGCGCGAGCGCTACGGCGTGGAGGACCCGAAGTTCCGCCGCTTCCGCTATGGCGTTCAGGTCAACTCGCTGGGCCTGACCGAGCAGCAGCCCGAGAACAACATCATCCGCATCGTGCTCGAGATGCTGGCGGTGACGCTGAGCAAGGATGCCCGCGCCCGCGCCGTACAGCTTCCCGCATGGAATGAGGCGCTGGGCCTGCCACGTCCGTGGGATCAGCAGTGGTCGCTGCGCGCGCAGCAGATCCTGGCCTTCGAGACCGATCTGCTCGGCTTCGGCGACATCTTCAATGGCAGCGAGGTGATCGAGACGCGCGTGAACGAGATGATCGATCAGGCGTGGGCCGAGATCGAGGACATCCAGGCGCGCGGCGGGACGGTCGAGACGGTCGAGAGCGGCTACCTCAAGCAGCGTCTCGTCGAGAGCAATGCGGCGCGCCTACGCAGCATCGAGGCGGGCGAGCAGGTGGTGGTCGGCGTCAACAAGTACATCGAGTCCGCCGAGTGTCCGCTGACCAAGGATCTGGACGGCGCGATCATGACCGTCGATCCCGCTGTGGAGAAGGCGGCCATCGACAACGTCACAACGTGGCGCGGGCAGCGCGACCAGGCCGCCGCCGATGCTGCGCTTGCGGCGCTGCGCAAGGCGGTGCAGGACGGCGACAACGTCATGCCACCGTCGATCGCGGCGGCACGCGCGGGCGTGACCACGGGTGAGTGGGCCGCCACCATGCGCGAGGTGATCGGTGAGTACCGCGCCCCCACCGGTGTCGCCGGTGCGCGAGTTGGCGTCGCCGGTACCAACGGTGCGGCCGCGCGCGTCGAAGAGCTGCGTGGGGAGGTTGGCAAGCTCGAGCAGTCGCTGGGGCGCCGCCCGAAGGTGCTTGTCGGCAAGCCCGGGCTGGACGGGCACTCGAATGGCGCCGAACAGATCGCGCTGAAGGCCCGCGACGTCGGCTTCGAGGTCGTCTACGAGGGCATCCGCGTGACGCCCGAGCAGCTAGTGGCGTCGGCGCTCGAGGAGGGCGTGCACCTGATCGGGATCTCGATCCTGTCGGGTTCGCACATGGAGTTGGTGCCCGAGCTCGTCGAGCGCGCGAAGAAGGCGGGGCTCGTCAACGTGCCCATCGTGGTCGGCGGCATCATCCCCGAGAGTGATGCCCGCGCACTCGAGGACGCGGGCGTGGCCCGCGTGTACACGCCGAAGGACTTCGAGCTGAACACCATCATGGGCGACCTGGTGCGGCTCGTCGGCGAACATGCCCAAGCCTGAAGCGATCGCGGGCGGCGACAAGCCGTCCGTGGCTGCGGCGCTGAACCTGATCGAGGACCGACGCCCCGAGGCGCAGCAGCGCATCGAGGCGTTGCTGCGCGAACTCTTGACGGTGGGCGCAGCCGCAGCAGGCCAGCGCATCGGCCTGACCGGTCCGCCGGGCGTTGGAAAGAGCACGCTGACGGCGGCGCTGTCGCGCGGCATGCGCGGCCGCGGGCTGAGCGTGGGCGTGGTGGCCGTCGACCCCTCGAGTGTCCGCAGCGGTGGCGCGCTGCTCGGTGACCGCGCCCGGATGGCGTTCGACCCGGGGGACGACGGCCTCTTCGTGCGCTCCCTGGCGACCGCGGGTGACCCCGGTGGGTTGGCCTACGCCGTGCCCGCTGCCGTCGAGGTGCTGGCTGCCGCCTACGACCGGGTGATCGTCGAGACCACCGGCGTCGGCCAGACCGAGACCGACGTCGAGCACGTGGCCGACACGGTGGTCTTGGTCATCCAGCCCGGCTCCGGGGACGTTCTGCAGTTCATCAAGGCGGGGATCATGGAGATTCCCGATGTCGTCGTCGTCAACAAGGGCGACCACGGGGCGCTCGCCCAGCGCGCCGCCTCCGACCTGACCGGGGCACTCGACACCCTCCGTGGGGTGGGGGTGGGTGACGGTGCGGGTGCCGGCGGCTCGACCTGGCAGGTCCCCGTTCTGGTGACCAGTGCCCGCGACCGGACCGGCATCGAGCCGTTGCTGGACGCCCTGGACGGGCATCGCGGCGCCATCGGGACGGTCCTGACCGAGCGGCGACGGGCAGGCGCGGCGGCCTGGGCGCTGGAACTCCTGGCCCGGCGATACGGCGACCACGGGCTCGAGACGATGGGCGGACGAGCCTCGGTAGTATCCGCAATTGCTAAGCTTTTCTCCGATGGAAGCGCACCGCTGGAGGCCGTGCGGGTGCTGGGGCAGCGCTACCTCGCACAGCTCCGCACCTCCGGCGGGGCTTGAATCCCCGCGCTGCGCCCCCGTCCACGCTTTGGGTGCGCCCGACGGCGCCCTGCACCCGGGTAACCGGGGCCTGATACCTTGCCATCCACGGCGTTCCGCTGTAACTAATCCGTACAGCTGGCCTCGCCACCAGGATTGGGGTGAAGGCGTCCTTGAATGGGGATATGCTAGTTCGGCCTCAGGAGGCGTCCATGGTGAGTTGGCGAGTAGGTCTATCGTTTGCAGTTGTCGTCGCGTGCTCCACGCCCACGCTGGCGTCAGCGGGTGATGACTCGCGGGTCATTCGGCGGCTGACGAAGCACGGCAAGCTCAGTAACTCGGCCGCCCGCGCGGTGTCGGGCAAGGTCGGCAAGCGCATGGCCAAGAGCGCCGACAACTTCGCGCCGAAGAACGATCCGCTGCGTGTCGCTGTCAGCCAGCGGCTGTTCGGCGCGCCCACGCCGCCCGATCCGATGGCCGGCGCCAAGATCCGGCTGCGCCTCTTCAGCGGGCTCAACGCGTGGGCCCTCGAGACGCTCTTCAACCCCACCGGCGGCCAGATCACCAATTGCCAGCAGGCCTTCGGCCTCTCGAACAAGCAGTGCACCGCGCTGGTGGCCGCAGCAGGCGCCATTTCGGTGGCCGATGCGCGCAGGCTCGGTGGTGGACAGAGCGCGCCGGTGATGGCGCGTCGCCCCATGCCGCAGCAGCAGCAGCGCTTCGCGCCGCGCCCGCAGCAGCAGAAGAAGAGCCGCTTTGGCAGCTACAACTCGGGCTTCAGCCAGAACCGCGCCGCACCGCAGCGTCAAGTCGCAGTGGTTCCACGGCAGCCGGTTCGGCAGCAGTCGCGGTTCGGTGGCGCGCGGCCCGCGCCGCAGCGTCAGATGGCACCGGCCCGCCGCCCCGCGGTCAACCAGGGCGCGCAGCAGTCGACCGCCGCTGCCTACAAGGCACGCCGCGCCGCCCGCATGGCCCGCCTCCAGGAGGAAAAGGCGAAGAAGAAGGCCGCCAAGTCAGCGGTGGGATCAAGCCCCGCCAAGGCGCCGGTCGCCAAGGCGCCGGGTGGCAAGCCCGCGAAGGCTGCGCCTGCTGCCGTGGAGGAGGCGCCGGTCGAAGAGGGGCCGCCGCCCGCAGGTCAGCTCGACGAGGGCTTCCTCGACGGCCTGCTGGACGATCCGCTCGGCAAGAACTAGTCGGGCGCTGTGACGCGGTCGCTGGCCTAGGATTCGGCGGCAGCGCGTAGCCGTCCCGCCTCGCTCGGCCGATCGAGCGAGTCGTAGCATGCCGCCAGCAGGTGAAGTGCAGCGCCGCTTCCGGTGCCGTCACCGTCTGCCCGGGCGGCTGCGAGCGCGGAGAGAGCCGCGGTAATCGCCTCCTCGGTGTCGCCCGTCGCCATGTGCAGCAGGCTCCAGCTCATCGCCTCGCGTGCGTCGGCGGCGTGGCTGACGTCCGGCTGGTGCGCGATCTGCAGCGTGTGCAGCGCCGCCTGCGTGTCGCCGCGCGACATCTGCGTGATCGCCCGTAGGCGTCGCGTGGCGGTCTGGTCCCAGCCCGCGACGAGCGCGGTGTCGAGCCAACGCTCCACGGTCTCGTAGTCGCCGCCGACGATCCCGTCGACTGCGCTGCGCATCGCGCGCTCGGCCATGCTGTCGCTCGGCGGCTCGGTCTGGCGTGGCTCTTCGCCACCCTCGGTGCGTTCCGTCGGCGCGCGCGTGGGCGTCGAGAGCCTACGCGCGAGTGCCTGGGCGCTCGATCGGGTCTCGCTCGACGGGTCGAATTGCATCGCCACGGCCGCGAGACGCACGGCCATGCGGTGGAAGCCTGACTCGGAGGTCGCGTGGGCCGCGTTTAGCAAGGCGGCACCCGCATCGGCATCGAGGCCGCCTTCGGAGCGATGATAGGCGAGCAGGGCGTCGAGGAAGCTCGGGTCGTCGGCGCGCGCATCGTCGAGCGCTGCCGCGCAGAAGCGATGCAGCTCCGCGACTCGAGCCGGGGGCATGTTGTTGCGCATCGCGTTGCGGACGGTTGTCTCTGCGCTCCCCAGGCTGCCGTCGCGCTCGGCGAAGCCCTCCTCGACGAGCTTGTCGAGCGCCGGCGCCCAGGCCTCGCGCGGTAGTCCGTCGCGCTCCGCGACCCCATAGGTGAGCTCGAGGTAGCCCCCGGGCGAGGTCACGGTGAGCGCCTCGAGCAGGCGGAAGGCATCGTGATCCAGTCCCGCGACGCGCTCGCTGATGAGCGCGTCGACGGGGATGGCGCCTCCGCCCGCACGTGGGTCGGAGCGCCACATGAAGTCCTTGCCCCTGCGAACGAGGTCGCCAGAGGAGACCAGCGTACGGGCCGCTTCCAGTACACCGAGCGTCGTGCGCCCCCCGAGCGCTGCCACGCGCCGGGCGATCGGATCGCGAGGAGGCGCACCCAGCAGTGCCTCGGCGAGCTCGGTCGCGCCTGCCGCCGTGAGCGGTGAGAGCGCGTGCTCGTGCGCTTCCCCTCCCGCGGTCAGCGCTGCCGGGACCTTCGTGCCGGGGGGGACGCTCAGCACGATGACGCCGTCCTGGCCGCGGGCTGCGACCTCCGCGACCACGCCGAGTGTCGCGGCGTCGATGTCGTGCAGGCGATCGAGCACCAGCCAGCTGCGGCCGTCGGTCGGGCTCAGCAGCGCCGCCAGCATGTCGGCGGCCGGCTTGCGCGCGACCGCTCTGCCAGCCATCAGGTCCGCAGCGGTCTGCGCAGCGGCCTCGGGCAGCGGCGCCGCCGCGAGTGCCTGCGGGTTTGGGAACTCGTCATGCAGGCTCGCCGAGAGTCCACCGAGGGGCTGCAGGCCCCCCGCCTGTTGGCGCATGCGCAGGCAACGCTCGGCGCCCAGTTCGGCCGCGAGCCTGCGCGTCCAGTCCAGCGTGTGGTGGCGACTGTCGCCGCGAACGATGACTCGCTGGGGGCCCTCGCGCGCGAGGCTCTCGCGCAGCTGCTCGAACGACGTCTGCGCATCGCCCGTGACGATCGGCTCGCCGAGCTGCGCTACCGCCTCGCGACAGTGGCTGCGACGCAGGTTCTGCAGGTCGAGCACGTGTCCGCGTTGGCCGCTCGCGAGCAGGCTGCGGCTGAAGAGGAACAGCTCCTGACTGTGCTGGTGGGCGACGTGATCGAGCACCACCTCGCCGGCGGTGGCGTGATTGGCGAGCAGCTGCGCCCGATCGAGGGCCGAGCCGCTGTGTACCAGCGCGAGGCTGCCGCGGCCGGCCCCAGTGTGGACGTTGCCGATCGCGATGCCGTAGCGCACGCGTGGCCACGCCTCGTCCGAGCGCGCCTCCTTGCTGAGCGACGCGCACAGGTCGACGGCGTCCTCGAGGTCCATCGTGTCGAAGGCGCAGGCGATGCTGCTGCCGACGACGCCGGCGAGTGTCCCTCCGGCGACCTCGATGGCGGTCAGCGCGCGATCCACCCACCGCTGCAGGTCCGCGTCTTCGGAAGCGCTGCAGCACTGCCAGATGACCACGCGTTCAACGCCGGCGTGGCCAAGCTCGTCGGGAATCGTCGACATGTAAGCCTACGGCGCCGGCCCAGGCCGCCGCACCCGGTCATCATACCACCTCGGCGCGCGTCTATTCGTCCGAGTCGACGCGGCGCTTGAGCTCCGCGAGCTCATCCTCGACGCCCTGGTCGCGCTGGTCCGACTCCAGTCGGGCGAAGCGGGCCTCCAGGTCCTGCTTGCGGGGGTCCTCGAGCGTCTGCGCGACCTCGATCTCGGCCTCCATCGCGTCGATGCGGTTGGTCAGGTTGTCGAGGTCGCCGCCGGCGCTGCCCGCCGCCGCCGCGCCGGTGCCGGCCGTACGCGCCGCGCGCACCTGCACAGCGAGCGACGCCTTGCGCGCCTCCAGGTCTGTGCGACGGGCTTCGAGCCGCGCGATCGCGTCCTCCAGCTCCGTGACCGCGCGCTTCGCCACGTCGGCCTGGTTCGCCTTGGCGGTCGCCTCCTGCTCGATGATGAGCTTCTGGCGCAGTGCGTCGCGTGCCAGCGCGTCGTCGCCCGCGCGTACCGCCAGCGCGGCGCGGTCCTCCCACTTCCTGGACTCGTCGGCGGCGGTCTGCGCCTCCTCGACCAGGCGCTTGGCCTTGCCCAGCGCGCTGATCTGGTCGCGCTTCGCCTCCTTCAGCCCGTCCTGCATCTCATCCAGCGTGCTCTGGATGATCTTGTCCGGGTCCTCGGCGCGGTCGAGCAGCGAGTTGACGTTCGCCTGTAGGACGCGGTTGAGTCGTGTGAATGCGCTCACTCGATGACCTCCAGGACAAACGTTCCACGGCCGGACCCCGCTTGTAAAGTCCGGCCCACAGGTGCCATTTCGTCGCAGCCGCGCACCGAACTGGCTATGATCGAACCATGATTCGCGACGCAACCGTGCTGGTGACGGGTGGAGCGGGGTTCATCGGGACCGCCCTCTGCCGACGCCTCGTCGAGCACAATCGGATTCGCATCCTCGACAACATGCACCGCAACGCGCTCGCGGGCACCGACGTCGAGGGCCACGCAAACCTCGAGCTCGTCGTCGGCGACGTGCGCGACATCGAGGTCATGAACGAGGTCACGAAGGGTGCGGACTACGTCGTGCACATGGCGTCAATCGCCGGCGTCGACACCGTCATGAAGAACCCGGTGCTGACGATGGAGGTCTCGATCGAGGGCACCTTCAACGCCCTGCGGGCCGCGCGCGCGGCGGGCTGCGTCAAGCGCTTCATTGACTTCTCGACCTCGGAGGTCTTCGGCCGCTACGCATTTCGCGTCCAGGAGGGCGACGTGACCAGCCTCGGCGCGGTGGGCGAGGCGCGCTGGACCTACGCCGTCAGCAAGCTGGCCACCGAGCACCTGGCCCACAACTACTGGAAGCAGTACGGCCTGCCGACCGTCTCCGTGCGGCCGTTCAACATCTACGGCCCCGGGCAGGTCGGGCTGGGCGCCATCCACGCATTCGTGACGCGCGCGCTCGGCAACGAGCCCATCCTGGTCCACAACCAGGGCGACCAGATCCGCTCCTGGTGCTACATCGACGACATCGTCGAGGGCGTCCTGCTCTGCCTCGAGAAGGACGAGGCCGTCGGTGAGGCGTACAACATCGGCAACCCGCGCAGCACCGTGACCACCTACCAGCTCGCCAAGCTGATCATCCAGCAGGCCGGCAGCGCATCGGAGCTGCAGTTCGTCGCCTGGGACTTTCCCGACGTGGAATTGCGGGTGCCGGACATCAAGAAGGCCGAGCAGCAGCTGGGCTTTCGGCCCCAGGTGGACCTCGATGTCGGACTGGAGCGCACCCTCGACTGGTACCGCCGCAGGCTCGCTGGCGCAGATCCTGCTGACGACTGAGGTCGAATCGGCATATGATCCTCAGTCTGTTGGCCGCACGACATCACAGCCCACCAGCTCCCCCCGTGGGTCGCGCTGAGCCGCTGCCGTATTGGTGGCGGCCATGAGCGACGGGGAGCGCAAGTCCATCGACCTGGCCTCTGTCGCCGCCGAGGGCTGGTTCGACAAGCTCGGCGACGAGGTCGAGGAGTTCGACGAGCTGGTCCAGGTGGTCGGGGAGCGCTTCGTGGGCTTCTCGTACATCGTCGGGATCCGCATCACCTCAATCGCCTACGACCCCGATGCGCCGGAGTCGTCGCAGGTCGACTTCTGCGGCGTCGGCAGCGACCAGGCGCAGACGCTCGCGCTCGGTGACTTCCGCGAGCGGCTCGGCGCCTCGCTCATGGGACGCGACACCGAGGAGGAGGCGCTTCCGGACGACGCCGGCTCCGAGCAGGTGAGCAGTTACATAGGCCGTCGCCGGCTGTTGCTGGCAGGGCTCTTCGGCATCCGCCTGATCACGCTGCACCACGGCGGTGGTGCGGCGCCCACGTTCTCGGTCAAGCTCGGGTCGGTCGACGAGGAGGTCAGCCTCGACGGGCTGCAGGAGATCCTCACCAACGCCGTGCGGGCCGAGGTGGCGCGCGCGCGGCCGAACCAGCCGTTTTCGATCGACTTCAAGCGCGTGCCCAAGGCCGAGGCCGCCAACCGCGAGGGCAACTACGACGAGACCATTGCCCTGCTCGGAGCGTGGCCCGGACCGCTGTCGATGTTCCTTCGGACGGCCCAGGGCCAGTCGCTCGGTACGCCCGAGCGCACCAAGCTGGTGCGTGCACTCGGCGCCCTCGGCGATGCCTACATCGAGAAGGGTCAGGCCGACTGGGCCGAGGACGTGCTGCGGCTTGGCATCCAGTTCGGGCAAGAGATGGAGGTCGCCGGCAACCTCTTCGGCTTGCTCGGCAAGACGCGCTCGCTCATGGACCGTCACGGCGAGGCCATCGGGCTGTTTCGCCGCGCGCTGTCACTCGGTGCCGACCCGTCCCGCGTGCTGCCCGGCCTCGCCGCGGCATTTGCCGAACGTGGGCGCAACGTCGCCGCCCTGGCATGCATCCAGGAGGCGGCCTCGGCCGGGGTATCGGAAGCCACGCTCCAGGGCCTGCGGCTGCGCGTCCAGGAGGCGCTCGGGGACGGCTACGACCGCTTCCAGTCGATGATGGCCGAGCCTCCGGCGAAGGATCCCGCTTAGTGAGCCGTCTCGCACCTGCGCGCGACCGGGGCGCGCAGCGGTCCGGAAGGGGCCGTTTTGCACTTTCTACGGGCGTAAAGTAGCGTAATCTTGGGCCATGTCGCGATTTCTGCTGGCGCTTGATCAGGGGACGACCGGTTCGACGGTCGTCGTGCTCTCCGAGCAGGGGAAGGTCCTCGGCCGCGGCGCCCAGGAGTTCCCGCAGCACTTCCCGCAGCCCGGCTGGGTCGAGCACGATCTCGAGGAGATCTGGGCCAGCATGATGGCGGCACTCGCCGCGGCGCTCACCGATGCGGGCGTCGCCGGCAAGGACTGCGCGGCCATCGGGATCACCAACCAGCGCGAGACGACGGCGCTGTGGGAGCGCGGCACGGGCACTCCGATCCACCGGGCCATTGTGTGGCAGGACCGCCGTACCGCACCGGCCTGCGCCGCGCTGCGTGAGGCCGGCCACCTCGAGCTCTTTCGCTCGCGCACGGGGCTGGTGCTCGACCCCTACTTCAGCGGCACCAAGGTCGGATGGCTGCTCGACAACGTCGACGGCGCCCGCAAGCGCGCCGAGGCTGGCGAGCTGGCGTTCGGCACCATCGACACCTTCCTGTTGTGGCGCCTGACCGATGGCGCGGTCCACCGCACCGACGTCACCAATGCCTCGCGCACGCTGATGTACGACATCCGCACCGGCGCCTGGGACGACGAGCTGCTGGGGCACCTGTCGGTTCCCTCCGCCCTGTTGCCGGAGGTCTGCGGCTGCTCCGAGGTCTATGGCGAGACCCGCGGCATCGACGGTCTGCCCGACGGCATTCCGATCGCGGGCATCGCGGGCGATCAACAGGCGGCGCTGTTCGGACAGACGTGCTTTGCGGTCGGCGACGCCAAGTGCACCTACGGAACCGGGGCCTTCCTGCTGCAGAACACCGGCAGCGAGGCGAGGGTCTCCGAGCACGGGCTGCTGACGACGGTCGCCTGGCGAATCGGCGACGAGACCACCTACGCGCTCGAGGGCAGCTCGTTCGTGGCCGGCAGCGCGGTGCAGTGGCTGCGCGACCAGCTGGGCATCATCAAGGCGGCCCCCGAGGTCGAGGCGCTGGCTGCCCAGGTCGAGTCCTCCGAGGGCGTCGTCTTCGTGCCGGCGCTGACGGGCCTGGGCGCGCCGTACTGGGACGCCGACGCGCGCGGCATGATCACGGGGCTGACCCGCGGCTCGTCGGCTGCGCACATCGCGCGTGCGACACTCGAGGGCATCGCGTTCCAGATCGCCGACCTCAGCGATGCGATGGCGCGCGATGCGGGCTCGCCGCTGCGGCGTCTGCGGGTGGATGGCGGGGCGTCGCTCAACCACCTGCTGATGCAGTTCCAGGCCGACCTGCTCGACGTGCCGATCGACCGTCCCACGTGCGTCGAGACCACCGCGCTCGGAGCGGCCTACCTCGCCGGACTCGCGGTCGGCGTGTTTACCGACCTCGCGCAGATCGCGCAGGTGCACCAAATCGAGAAGGACTTCACACCGGCGATGGACGCCGCCGCCCGTGACCGTCACCTGGCCCGCTGGCGCGATGCCGTGGGCCGGGTTACAGCCAAGATTGGATGACGATGAGCGACGACACGAGTGACAAGGGTGCCAACAGGAAAGTGCCCGTGGCTTGGGAGGCCCTGGAGGATGCGTTCGAGAACAACGCTCCCGAGGTGCACAGCTACCTGAATGTCGATAGCGGCGATGTCATCCGCGTGGTCGACGGCGTCGCCGACCCGGCGATGCACGCGCGCATCACACAGGACCCGATGTACATGCTCGTCGATCCGGTCTCCTCGCGTGAGCAGTACCGCTGGATGGAGCGGTACATCACGATCATCGATGAGCCGGAGCTGCGGCAGAAGCTCGTCAGCGCGATCGATGGCAAGGGCGCCTTCCGTCGCTTCAAGGACGTGTTGATGAACCAGCCGGTCGAGCGGGAGCGCTGGTTCACCTTCCGCTCGGAGCGGCTGCGCACGGCGATGGAGACATGGCTTTCGGCCCACGGCATCGAGGCCGTCGAGCGCAAGAAGTGGGAGGTCCCGTCCGCGGATGCGTCCGCCGCGACGGCCGGGGCCGCGCCAGTGACGACCGACGCGGCGGCTGCGCCTGTCGACGATGGCGTCAAGTCGGCTGCCCCCACGGCCCCCACGGCCCAGGACGGTGCCGAGGAGGCGACCCGTGCGCGGCTGGCGAAGCTCGTGGCATCGCTCCCCGGCCGGGAGCTCGAGATGGCCGTCGACTTCCTCGAGTACCTGCGCGAGCGCAGGCCGCTGTCGCGGGCACGCGCGAAGGACCCGGGCTCCGGTTCCGACCCGGGGACGGACGCGGACGGCGCGTAGTGCGGTGCGACGTCGCTCGCTGGCTGGCGATGGCGGTGACGGGCCTGTCGCTCGTCGTGCACGGGTCCGTTGCGCACGCCCAGATCGGTCCGCTGCGCCTCGACGGCGTGGCGGCCACGGTCGGGGGCCGCAGTCCGGGCCCCAACGTGACGACCATCCTGCGCAGCGACGTCGAGCTACGCGCACGGCTCAAGCTCAGCGGACGTCGCGGCTTGGGACCGCAGCCCCAGCTGCCCGCCTCGCTGCTCTCCGCCACGCTCGCGGAGATGATCGGGGAGTACCTGATCGTGCGCGAGGCCCGTCGCATCCGCTCGGTGGCACCCGCGAAGGCGGAGGTGCGCGCGGAGCTCTCGAGGCTGCACGATGCGGCGGGCGGCTCGGAGCGCGTCACGCGCCTGCTGACGCAGCTGTCGGCTGATCCCACCGAGCTGGCACGCATCGCCCGACGGCGGGCGGCGGTCGCGGCCTTCCTGCGCTCTAACCTCGAGGGCGCTACCGTGGTCACCGAGGCGGAGATCGATGTGGTGGTGGCCGAACGGGCGGTCGAAGGCGTGCCGCCGGCGCGCGCTCGCGAGGCGGTGCGTCGTCGCCTGTGGCGCACCGCGCTCGACCGCAGCATCGCACACTGGGTTCGCGTCCTGCGGGCTCGCACCGTGGTGAAGGTCCATGCCGACTTCGTTGCCGACTGACGACGACGCACCAGGCGTGCTGCCGATGCTGCGCTCCGACGTCGATGCCGTGGCCGCCATCGCTGCAGCCGTCTTTCCGGTGCCGTGGCGCGCGGAGGACTATGCGCGCGAGCTCGAGCGCGACTATGCCCACGTGCGCGTGGTGCGTCCCGGGCATGGCGAGCCCATCGGAGCCTTCGTCAACTACTGGGCGGTCGGCTCGGAGCTGCAGATCATGAACGTCGCCACGTTGCCGAGTGTGCGCCGTCGGGGCTTCGCGCGCCTGCTGCTGACGGACGCGCTCGCGTGGGGGCAGCGCAACGGGTTGAAGCGCGCGACCCTCGAGGTGCGGCGCTCCAGCGCGGCCGCGCTCTCGCTCTACGACGGGCTGGGCTTCTCGCGCATCGGCGTGCGCCCGCGCTACTACTCCGACAACGGCGAGGACGCGGTCGTGATGAGCCGGGATCTGACGGTGGGCGCATGACGCCGCGTCGCGTCGCTTCACGCAGGCCGCCGTCATGACACCGCGGGATGACGGCGCCCCGCCCGACGACGACGACGTCGCAGAGGGCCCCGGCTCCGACCTCGACGCACTCTCGGCCCAGGTGGGTGACGACGCGGTCACGTCCGACGAGCGGGACACGTCGGCGGAGGGCGACGACGATGCGAAACTCGACCTCGGCGCCATCGCCCACTCGAGCATGCCGCGCCCCCCCGAGCCGCGCGACGACGCGGGGCCGCGGCAGGGTGCCCGTGCCGAGCCCGACGCCAAGTCCTCGCAGGAGCCCTCGTTGGCGGTGTCGGTTCGCCTGCTTCAGGGCCTGGGACTCGGCTTCGCCCTCGGCGTCGCCTGCGGCTGGGTGCTCTTCGCCGGTCGGGCCCCGGCGACGGAGGCGACGGCGGTGGAGGAGGTGACGCCGTCCCCGCAGGCGCCCCCATCCCCACCGACGCGTCCGCCAGCCGCCGTCGATCCCCAGTCGCCACCGCTGCCTGGCTCGCCGGTTGCTGTCGAGCCGGCGGCCGCTGCCGTCGAGCCAGCCGTCCCCACCGCGGTGCCCGCGGAGGCCAGCCCACCGCCCGCGCGCGGCCGGTCCGTCGCCTCCGCCGAGCCCCCCAGGCGACCCCCGGCTGCTGCCCCCGACCCCTCGCCAGCCCCGGTCGAGCCGGCATCGCCGTCCGCACCCGAGCCCGCAGCCGGGTCGACGCCTCGCGGCATGGACTCGCTGCTCGAGGAGGCCCTCGATCGCAAACCCGGTGCGGCCCCCGAGCCACCGCCCGCCGCGGCGTTGCCCCAGGCGCCCGACCAGAAGGATGTGGGGAAGGCGATCCGAGTGCTGATCCCGGCGATCAGCGGCTGTGCGGCGGGGCAGAAGGGGGTGGCGGTGGTGTCGCTCGTCGTGCGCAACACGGGGCGCGTCGCGAGCGCGCGTGTGAGCGGCGCACCCTTCGAGGGGACATCCGCGGGGCGCTGCATGGAGGGCGTGGTGCGCAAGGCGCGCTTCCCGCGCTTCGCACGCCCCACGTTCCGCGTGCGGTTGCCGCTGAAGATCGAGTAGCCCGGTGCCAGCGCGGGGGCTACCCTGGGGCGGTGTCTCGACGTGCCTGCGCATGCATGCTCGCTACGGTATTGGCCAGCTGCGGCGCGCCCGCCGGCTCCGCGGGTCCCACGCGGACGCTGCCCGAGCCGGCGCAGCGGGCTGCCGCCACCGCCGCGGTCGATCGGCTCGCTGGCCGCCTGCACCACGCCATCGCGGCCGACACCGTGGCGTCGCTGCTGTTCGACGACCAGGCGCTGCGTGCGCTGTTGCGATCCGAAGCGGCCGGCCGGGCCTCCGTGCTGCGGCTCAACGCGAGCGCCCACCTGAGCGTACCGGAGGCGCCGCGCGCGCTGCTCGGGCGCACGAGCTACGCCGGGGCGTGCGTGCAGGAGCTGCGCGACGAGGCCGCAGGGGGCCCAGGCGGACTACGGGCGGCTGGCTGGGCGTTCCACCGCATCCTCGTGGTGGGGCGGGAGCCCGGAGGCGGCCACGTGGCGACCTGGGTCGAGGGCCAATTCGTCTACTCGGATGCGGGGTTTGGGGCGGTGGTCGTGGAGCGCGTGGAGACGCCGCGCAGGGACCACTCAGATCTGGAGATCGCCACATGCGATCTGCGGGTCGGAATCGACTGACCCCCACCCCTGGTAGACCCCGCTATTTCAGCCCACTAGATGGGGCAGAAGTCGTTGCAACTTGCATCGCCCCGGTGCTACCCCAATATCGCCCGGAAAGGTCTTTTTGGACGCCGGGGTAAGGGTCTTTTTCGCATGAAAATCAAGAAGCTCGAGGTCTGCGGGTTCAAGTCGTTCGTCGATCGGCACGTCCTGAAATTCGACCACGATGTCACCTGCGTCGTCGGCCCCAACGGCTGCGGCAAGTCCAACATCGTGGATGCCATCCGCTGGGTAATGGGCGAGCAGTCTGCCAAGAACCTGCGCGGTCGCGGGATGGACGACGTCATCTTCGCCGGCTCCGAGACGCGCGGCCCGCATGGCTTTGCCGAGGTCACGATCACCTTCGACAACAGCGACCACCTGGCGCCGCCCGAGTACAACGTCTACGAGGACATCGCGGTCACGCGCCGGCTCGACCGGCAGGGCCACAGCGACTACCTGATCAACAAGACGCCGGTGCGTCTGATGGACGTCACCAACCTATTCCTCGGCACCGGGGTAGGGCGGCGTGCCTACTCGATCATCGAGCAGGGCCGCATCGGTCTGATCGTCTCTGCCAAGCCCCAGGACCGCCGCCACCTCATCGAAGAGGCGGCGGGCATCACGAAGTTCAAGGCGAAGAAGCGCGCCGCCGAGCGCAAGATGGAGCACACGCAGAACAACCTTCTGCGCGTCAGCGACATCATCACGGAGATCCAGAAGACACTTGCCTCGCTGAAGCGCCAGGCCCAGAAGGCCGAGCGCTACAAGCGCTACCGCACAGAGATCCGCGAGCTGGAGCTGTGGATCGCGTCGCACCGCTGGTTCGAGCTGACGGCCGAGCACCAGGTGCTGCGCGTTCAGCTCGGAGATGCCAGCGCGAGCGCCGACGGTGCGCGCCTGGCGCTGCGCATGCGCGAGGCGGAGCTGGAGGCGGAGCGCCTCAACCTGCAGGGTGTCGAGGCGGACGTCGACCGCGCCCAGACCGCGGCCTACGAGGCGGACAACTCGGTCAAGCTGCTCGAGAGCCAGATCGCACACCACGGGGAGCAGCTCGGTCAGCTCAAGGAGCGCGAGCAGGCGGCCGCGGCGGACGTGGACAACATCGCGCAGCAGCGCGAGGACCTGTCGCGCGAGTCGGAGGGCCTGTCGGAGCGCCTCGAGTCTCTCATGGCGGCCGATGCCAACGAGGCCAGTCAGCTCGAGCACGAGAACGCCGAGCTCGAGCGTCGGCGCTCGGCGGCCGAAGAGACGGAGGCTTCCCTGCTTGCCGCGCGTGGGCGCGTGGCCGAGGCGGAGCGCGAGATCGCGCGCGCGGACGCCATGCTTGCGAGCTTTGAACAGCGTCGGGAGGAGAGCCGTCGTCGCCTGTCGGAGATCGACACCGAGAAGCGAGAGCTGCGCGCGAAGATCACCGACGAGACCCAGGAGGCCGACGCGCTGCGCGTGCGTCTCGAGGGCCTGCACTCCGGCAAGGACGAACTCGGCAAGCACCGCGGCAAGATCGAGGAGGAGCTCTCCGAGCTGCGCCAGGACATCGTGACCAGCGACGACCGGGTCGAGGCGCTGCGCTCCGAGGTCGCCACGAAGCGCTCGCGACTGCACTCGCTGCAGGAGATCCAGAAGCGCTTCGAGGGTGTCGGTGCGGGCGTGCGCGCGGTGATGGCACACTACGGTGCGGAGGACGCCGACGCGGGCGTACGCGGCCTGGTGGCGGATCGCTTCGAGTGCCCAGTCGAACTGACCAAGGCGCTGGCCGCCGCGCTCGGCGAGAAGCTGCAGTACGTGGTCGTCGATGACCTCGCCGCGGGTGTCGATGCGGTGCGCTACCTGAGCGAGGGCAAGCGCGGGCGTGCGACACTCATCCCGCGCACGCCGCGCAGCGATCGGGCGCAGCAGGCCGCCACGCCGCAGGGCCCGGGCGTCGTCGGACCGCTCATGGAGCTGGTCCAGGTGGAGGGGGACGACCGGGTGCTCGCGGAGCACATCCTCGGTGACGTGCTCGTGGTCGATGACCTCGACTGTGCACGGCGCCTTCACGAGTCGGGCGGTGGCTATCCGGTGCTGGTGACGCGCGATGGCCACGTGCTGGCGGCCGACGGTACGCTCAGCGGCGGAGACGGCGAGGAGGCCGGCGCGCATCTCATCGAGGTCAAGCGCGAGGTGCGCGAGCTCGACGGGGCGGTGGCGGCGCTTGACGCCGACATGGCCGAGGCGATGGCCCACCATGGGCAGCTACGCAACGGCATCGCCCAGCGGCAGGCTGCGCTCGAGGCGGCGACGGCGGATGCGCACGACCGGGAGCTGGCGCAGGTGCGCGGCGAGAAGGACCTGCGCCGCGTCGAGGAGGCCGCGCGCGCGGCCGAGGGCCAGCTCGAGAAGATGGCAGCCGAGGCGGACGCGCTGTCGAAACGGCTCGACGGTAGCGACGAGGACGAGACGCGCGAGCAGGGTCAGCGCACGGCAGCGCTCGAGGCCAAGACGCTGGCCGAGGGTGAGGTGACCGCTGCCGAGGAGGTGAGCCGCGCGCGGCGCACGGCGGTGGACGCACAGAACGCGATCGTCACCGAGACGCGCGTGCGGGCCGCGCAGGCGCGCCAGAAGCTCGAAGGTGATCAGGCGGCGGTGGAGCGCCTCGCGCGCAGCCTCGAGGAGCTCGGCGCCCGCGATGCGCGGCAGCGCGCCGACATCCAGGAGTTTTCGGACCGACAGGTGGCGCTCTCCGAGCGCGCCCGCGATGACCGCGCCGCGCTCGAGGGCCGCGTGGCTGATGCGATGCGGCTCGCCGACGCGGTGACCGAGGTGCGCACGGCCTACGATGCGGCCAAGGAGCGCCTGGTCGAGCAGGAGCTGGTGATGCGCGAGGTGCGCAACGGCATCGAGGCGGACACCAACACGGCCAACGAGCTGTCGCTGCGCGAGCGTGAGGTGGCGCTTGCGCTGCAGCACCTGATGGAGGGCGTGCGCGACAAGCACCGCACCGATCTGCGCTTCGAGCTGACCGACTACCACGACCGTGAGCAGCCCGACGAGGCGGTTCGCGAGCGGGTGCGCGAGCTGACGCGCATCGTGGAGCGCATGGGTGAGATCAACCTCACGGCCATCGACGACTACGAGGAGCGCTCCGAGCGCCACGAGTACCTGACCGGGCAGCGCGATGACCTGCAGAAGGCGCTCGACCAGCTCGACAAGGCGATCCGCCAGATGAACCGCAAGAGCCGGCAGATGTTCCGCGACACCTTCCACGAGGTGAACACGCGCTTCCAGACCATGTTCCCGCGGATGTTCGGTGGCGGGCGCGGCGAGCTGCGGCTGACGGAACCCGACAATCTGCTCGAGTCGGGCATCGACATCATTGCGCAGCCGCCCGGCAAGAAGCTGACGTCGATCGAGCTCATGAGCGGTGGTGAGAAGGCGCTTACGGCCGTGTCGCTGATCTTCGCGATCTTCAGCTTCAAGCCGAGCCCCTTCTGCCTCCTCGACGAGGTCGACGCGCCGCTGGACGAGGCGAACATCGAGCGTTACTGCGAGATGATCCGCTCGATGACGGACCGCTCGCAGTTCATCCTGATCTCGCACTCCAAGACGACGATGTCGCAGGCCGATGTGCTCTACGGCGTCACCATGGAGACGCCCGGCATCTCCAAGCTCGTCGCGGTGGAGATGAAGGACGAGAGCGAGACGGCCAGCAAGGACGACGACGACGACAGCAGCGCTGCCGTCGCCTAGCCAGTGCGACTGGCCCTGCTGGACCTACTCGACCTACTCGACGACAACGTCACAGGGAAAGCTGGCGTGCAGGATGCCGCCGGCCATCAGCTGGTCGCAGGCTGTTCCGAACAGTTCCATCTGTGACGGCCCGGTCACCTGGAAGCCGTTGTTGGCGTCGCACGCCAGCTTGTCGGGGCCGAGCAGGACTGTGCCGCGGTCGCAGGCGCCCTGCAGATCATCGAGGGCACCGTCGGTGAGGGTGATGTCGCAGCTTGCGACCGAGGCGGTCGACTGCAGGATCATCGACATCGCATTCTGAAGTTCGACCTGGTTGGCCGGGTTGACCGACGTGCCCGTGTTGCCGGCCGCGGCGACGGCGTCGTTGAACTGGGTCCCGGCGCCCCCGGCCATCGGGTTGACGTTCACCACGTAGGTGTCGATCGGGTAGTTTGCGTCGCCTGCCCACTGGCCGGCGAGGCCAGCGGCGGTCGAAGCACCGGTGCAGGTGCCCTCGCCGTCGGTCACGAAGATCACCGCGGTGTTGCCATCCAGCACGGGCATGCCGTTCTTGAGCGACTGGATGGCGCGGTCTGCGGTCTCGAACGCCGCGACGATGGGTGTGCCGAGCTCCAGCGCGTGACTGCCCCAGTAGCTCATCCACGCTGGGATCCAGTCGGTGGACTTCATCCAGTCGATGTGGTCCGCCGTGCCGAGATCAGGGATCGCGGTGCACTCACCGAACAGCCCGCTGCCGCCGTTCTGCGGGAAGAGGACCGTTGCGATGGTGAGCGGGTCCGTGCACGGAGTGCCGTCCGGGTTGACGCCGGCGTCCGCGCACGTGAACGGATCGATGGCGGTCAGCAAGGCGATGTTGGCCGCGTCGAAGCGCGTCATCCCGTTGAAGTCCGAGGTGTTCATGCTGACCGAGCGGTCGAAGATGATGAGGATGTTGCCCGGTGAGAACTCCGCCATCGGGGTGATCTCCACGTTGCCGCAGTCCGGCTCGCCATCGCCGTCACCCGGCGCGTCGCCGTCGCCGAACATCGTCCCGCCCGTTCCCGGGTTCGGGTTGCCGAAGCCGTCACCGTCTCCGCCACCGAGTCCGCCCGAGCCGTCACCGTCGCCGCCGACCGGATCGCGCCCGGTGTCGTCAACGCCGTCATCACCGCAGCCGACCATCGAGAGCAGTCCAGCCATGACGCACGCGAGCGCAGGCCTCTCCGTGGCGCGGCGGCTGCCGCGCAAATTCATCTGTTCCACCATCGGTCGCTCCCAAGTTTCGACGGCCGTCACAGCCGTCACCCACACACCGCAGCCGCCGCGGCTCCCCAGCCGCGACTCACAACCCACGCAGGGCATATATTGCGGGTGCTCCGCGACTTGTCCACCGGCGCGCATCATCGCGACTCGAATACGAGCGATTCGTCGCCTGGCTGGCCCCATCGGCTACGGCGGCCGGTACCTGCGGCTACGGCAGGCGGTAGATATCGGGCAGGTCGTCCAGGCTGCGGACCGACGCGCCGAGGTCGTGCAGCAGGCCGTCACCGAGTCTGTAGATCCAGCCGTGGACGGCCAGCGACTCGCCCCGCGCCCATGCTTGCCGGACGACGCTCGTGTAGCAGGTGTTCTTGACCTGGGCGATCACGCTCAGCTCGCACATCCTGTCCACCTTTGCGGACTGCGACAGCGCATCCACCTCCTGCCGGTGGCGCGTGTAGATGTCCTTGATGTGGGCGAGCCAGTTGTCGATCAGGCCGTCGTTCCCGTTGTCGAGCGCGGTCTCCACGCCTCCGCAGCCGTAGTGGCCGCACACGATCACGTCCGTCACCTTCAGCACGTCGACCGCGTACTGCAGCACCGACAGGCAGTTGAGATCGGTGTGTACGACGAGGTTCGCGACGTTGCGGTGCACGAACATCTCGCCGGGCTGCAGCCCGCAGATCTCCGTCGCCGGCACGCGGCTGTCCGCGCAGCCTATCCACAGGTACTTCGGTGTCTGCTGCGCTGACAGCTTGTCGAAGAAGTCGGGTTGCTCTGCGGTCCTGCGCTTCGCCCATGCGCGGTTGCTATCGAACAGATCCGGGATGCTCTTCACGGAGCCCCACCGTCGCCGCCGTCGGCAGCCGTGATGCGCGCGCGGAAATCCGCAAGCGTGCGACGCAGCCCCTCCTCGAGCGGTATCGCGGGATCGAAGTCGAACAGCTCCTTGGCCCGCGTGATGTCGGGCTTGCGCTGCCTGGGGTCGTCGGAGGGCAGGGGGCGCATCACGAACGGCTTGTCGCTGCCTGCGATCTTCTGCAGCAGCTCGGCCAGCTGACGCACCGAGAACTCGACCGGGTTGCCCATGTTGACCGGTCCATCGAGGCTCTCCAGCTGGCTGACGCGGTAGAAGCCCTCGATCAGGTCGTCGACGTAGCAGAACGAGCGCGTCTGCTGGCCGTCTCCGTAGAGCGTCAGCGACTCGCCTCGCAGGGTCTGCAGCACGAAGTTCGAGATCACGCGCCCGTCGTTGAATGCCATGCGCGGGCCGTAGGTGTTGAAGATGCGTACCAGGCGTGTGTCCAGCCCCCAGCAGCGCCGCGCGTCGTTGAGCAGCGTCTCGGCGGCCCGCTTGCCCTCGTCGTAGCAGGCGCGCTCGCCGATCGGGTTGACGTGTCCCCAGTAGCTCTCCGGCTGGGGGTGCACGTCGGGGTCACCGTAGACCTCGGAGGTCGACGCGTGGATGACGGTGCAGTCGCGTCCGCGTGCCATCTCGACCAGGTTCAGCGCGCCCTGCACGCTCGTGGTGAACGTCGCGTGGGGGTCGCTCTGGTAGTGGACGGGCGAAGCCGGGCAGGCGAAGTTGAAGACCACCTGCGCGTAGACGTGCATCGGCTCGCGGACGTCCCCGAGCTGGAAGTGGAAGTGCGGGTCGCGCTCCGCGCCTGCCAGGTTCGTGAGATCGCCGGTCATCAGGTTGTCGAAGCCGACGACCTCGTAGCCCTCCGCCAGCAGGCGGTCGACCATGTGAGAGCCGAGGAACCCCGCGGCTCCCGCGACCAGAGCTGTCTTTCGTTGCGCGCCTAGGCCCACTCATGCCTCCGTTCAGTGGCTCGATTCCAGTGCGGCGGAGGCTATCAGGTGCCGGCTGTGACCGCATGACTCGGGCGGCGGCGCGCACGTCGCACCGAAGCTCCGAAGGTGCCCCTCGGCCACGAACCGATTACACCCATACGAGAATAGTGGCCGCCGCATCTGGCCTATCTGTTGCGCGCCGACAACCGACATTCGTGGACATTTCACCGCGCCGGGACCAACCCCGGGTAGACTGCGCGCATCGCTTGTTTCGTATGGGAAACGTCCGGGAGGAGATCGATGCAGCGCGTCTGGAGGCTGCCCGTGGCGGCCATGCTTTGGGTCGTGGTCGTCGGGACCGCAGGGTCGTCGGCCCATGCCCAGCCGGCGCAGGACACTGCGCCCGCGGGTGACGCGCCGCCGGCCGAGCCGTCGTCGGCCCCGGCATCCCCGCCCGAGAGCGCGACGCCGTCGACTGTCGATGAGCCGCCGCCCGCGGTTGACGCGTCGCCGCCCGATGGCGAATCGACAGCGACGCTCGAGGAGCCGAGCGCGGCGCTCGAAGCGCCGAGCGCGGCGCCGACGACCGAGCACGTCGAGGCGCCCACATCGACGCGCATGCAGGCGCCGGTCGTGGTCGAGGTGGTGCCGCAGTCCAGCGAGCGCGTTGGGTACGACGACGGCTTCTTCATCGAGAGCGCCGACGGGGACAACCGCCTGACGCTCAGTGCCTACGCGCAGACCAGGCTCACCCACCTGCGGCCGGATGGAGAGGACAGCGAGACGATGCTCCGTCTCCCACGCACCCGCATCGGTCTGCACGGGCACGTTCACAGTCCGCGCTTCGCATACCGCTTCGAGGCCGCGTTTGACCATGGCGTCGCGGGCGTGCGGGATGCGTATCTGGACTACGCCCTGGTGTCCGACTGGCCACGGCTGCGCGTCGGCAACCAGCGTCGCCCGTTTTCGCGGCAGCGCATCACTCCCGGCGGCGAGCTCGCCCTGATCACGCGTGCGACGACGCAGGTGGTGGGCGTGGATCGCGACCTCGGCGTCGTTCTGCACAACGGCTACGACCAGTCGCCACGGCTCGAGTACGCGCTGGGCGTGTTCCATGGGGGCGGAGCACTGGGTGGCACCGCACCGCGGGTCGTGCTCACCTCGGTCGAGGTCGACCCTGTGAGCGGTGACCGGCAGCTGACCGAGATCCGCGGGCCGGCGGCTGACTACCCGACGTCCTCGTGGAACCCGACCGTCGTGGTGCGCGTCGGGTACAACTACAACGGCATCGACGGCTACCGCGAGGCGGACTTCCGTGGCGGCGACCTGCGCGCGGCGATCGGGCTCGCCGGGCAGCTCGACCTGCATGGCGGGCACGTCGTCCTGGCCGAGGAGCGGACCGACGACGACACGCGTATGATCGGCACCGTCGACTACATGCTGAAGGTCGACGGCTTCTCCACGAGCGGTGGCATCCGGCTGAGCAGCGTGCAGAACGGTCCGGACCTCGGTGACCGTGTGCGCGCGGACACAGGGCTGCACGCCCAGGCCGGCTACCTGATCGGCGGCGTCTACCAGCCGGCGTTTCGCTACGCGCTGCACGACCCGCAGTGGCCGCTGGACCGGCAGCTGCAGGAGATCGCGGTGGGCCTGTCGCTGTACGCGGTCGAGCACGCGGTCAAGTGGCAGACCCAGTGGACGCTGTACGTTTCGGAGGACGACGCGGGTGACAGGATCAGCCACGTCGTCGACACCCAGCTGCAGTTCGGCTTCTAGCTGCTGCTGCTCAGATGCCAATCAGGTCGGCGACGTCCGCGTCGTCGCGAAAGCTGACGGTGAACAGGCAGCACTCGTCGCCGTAGGCGCGACAGGCGGTCATGTCGATGGTCGCCGGAAGCTCCACGATGCTCACGATCTCCCTCGCGTAGCCGAGCGTCAGGTGACACAGCTCACGGCGCGCCGGGAAGTCGTGCAGTGTGGCGGTCACGACCCGCTCGCTTGCCCGCTCCAGGCGGAACTCGCCTCGGTCGTAGTAGAGCTGGTGCATACCGAAGGCACGGCGCAGCACCTCGGCGTGGTCCTGGCCCTTCTTGAGCGCACCCTTCCAGATACCCGCGTGCTCGGTGCGGAACCGCTCGCGGACGGCGTTCTGCGTGCCGTCGATGTCGCGCCGCGCCGAGACCGCCCCGAAGTACTGGAAGCGCTCCTCGAGCTCGGTGTCGGGCACCTCGACGTGGGCGAAGACCTGCAGTAGCGCGACGAGGTCCTCGGTCGGATACCAGTCGGCCGGCTCGACCTCGAGCGTCAGGTAGCGCTCGAGGTGCTCAGGCAGGTACCGGCTGTACTTCTCGCGGTTCGATCGCAGCGCAGCCACGATAGGCAAGATGCCCGTTCCGTGCACCTCGGGAAGGGTCGCCATCGAGCCAGTATACACCCTCGGGTGGAGGCACGCGGCCGCTCAGATCGACCACTCGTCCTTGAGCTCGCGATCCTGCAGAGACGCCATGGCCTGTGCGACGGGGACGCCGTCGTAGATGACGCGGTAGACCATGTCGATGATCGGGGTGTCGACGCCATGCTTGCGGGCGAGCTGATAGGCGGACTCGGTGGTGGCGACGCCCTCGGCGACCTCGGTCATCTGCCCGCGGACCTCGTCCATGCTCATGCCGCCTGCGAGCAGCTTGCCCACCGACCGGTTGCGGCTCAGGTCTCCGGTGCAGGTGAGCACGAGATCACCCACGCCGGCCAGCCCGAGCATCGTCTCCGGGCGGCCGCCCATGCGCACGACGATGCGGGTGATCTCCGCCAATCCACGTGTGATGATCGCCGCTCGCGTGTTGTGGCCGAAGCCCAGCGCGTCGCAGCCGCCGACGACGATGGCCATCGTGTTCTTCAGTGCGCCGCCGATCTCGACGCCGACCATGTCGTCGGTGGTATAGATGCGGAACATGCGCGTGCCCACGGCGGCCTGGACCTGCCGCGCGATCGTCTTGTCGCGGGCGGCCACCGTCACGTTGGTCGGCAGCCCGGCGATCACCTCGGCGGCAAACGACGGCCCCGACAGCACACTGAGGTAGCGGTGGAAGTGCTCCGGCAGCTCGGCGGTGAAGACCTCCTCCATCGTCGCGAGCGTGCCGCGTTCGATGCCCTTCGAGCAGATCACCAGGGGCACGTCCCGCGGCAGCAGCTGCGCGAGCTGTGCGAGGCACCCGCGCACCACCTGGGCCGGGATCACGAAGAGCACGAGCTGGGCCCCCTCGAGTGCCTCGGCGTAGTCGCCGCTCGCCTTGAGGTTCGGGGGCAGCTCGGCGTCCTTCATGTAGATGGGGTTTTTGTGCCGCGTGTTGATGCCCTCGACGACCTCCGGCTCGAGCGCCCACAGCGTGACCTCGTGCCCGCTGCTCGCGAGGAAGTGCGATAGCGCCGTGCCCCAGCTGCCGGCACCCAGGACCGTGATCTTCTGCGGTTGTTGCTCGCCCATGTCGAAGCGAAACGTCGCACACCGGCGGCGACATCTCAATCCTGAGAGCGTCCGACGGGCGGCATGAATTGTTCATGATCACGGTGGATTGGGTCGACGTCGGCGGTCCGCCCGTGACCTCGACGACTGCAGTTTTGTCGACTGTGCGCAGGGCGCCCCGATAGAATTCCTCATGTCGAAGTCAGGAGCGTGCCCATGAGCCAGACCAAGCAGAACCCCAACCGCGCCGGTGTGCGTCGAGCCATCAAGACCCCGTGCATTGCGGTGCAGTCGGAGCACTACAAGCTGTTCGGGCAGCGCGCGTACGATGTGTCTGCCGACGGCATGCTCGTCGAGACACGCGTGCCGATGAGCGTCGGCGAGCGCGTGATGGTGACGTTCCAGACGCCGCGTGGACGCTGGATGCAGAGCCGTGCCGAGGTCGCTCGGATCGTCAGTGGTCGGCGCCCCGGGGATCGGGGCTGCGCCGTCGGGCTGCGCTTCGTCGACATGGATGACGCCAGCCGCAGCACGCTGCGCGCGAGCCTGCGCGGCATCCCGCCGACGATCCCCGCCCGCGCGCTGCGGGTCGCGACGGTCCAGCAGCGCCTCGCCGCCTGAGCTACTCGCTCCAGCCGTCGGTGTCGAAGCGGTCCGACGGGTTGGCAAAGAAGTAGCCCTGGACGAGCGGGCAGCCGAGCCCGATCACGGTCTCGGCCTCCTCGGGCGTCTCGATCCCCTCGGCGACCGTCGTGATGTCCTCGCCATCGGCGTACTCGATGATGTGGCGGATCAGGCGCGAGGTACGCGAGTCCGACGTGATGCCGCGCAGCAGCTCCATGTCGAGCTTCACGAACTCGGGCTCGAGCCCCGTGAGCGAGTTGAGGCTGGCATAGCCCGAGCCGAGATCGTCGAGCGCGATGCGGAAGCCCTCCTCGCGGTGGCGCTGCAGCGCGGCGCGCGCGGCGCTGTAGTCGTGGATCGCCGCCGTCTCCGTCACCTCCAGCACGATGCGTGAGGCGTGGGACAGCAGGGGCTCGTCGGTGAGCAGGTGGCGGTTGAGCACCTCCTGCGGGTGGACGTTGACGAAGAGCAGGGCCTCGTCGGGCAGGTCAGACAAGGACCTCGCGAGCACCGAGCGTGTGGCGCGTCCGAGCTCGAGCACGCGGCCGAGCCCCGAGGCGACGGCGAACATTTGCTCGGGGCCATCGAGATCGGGATGCTCTGGCCGGCACAGCGCCTCGTAGCCGAAGAGCTTGCGGCTGGTGCTGTCGAAGATCGGCTGAAAGACGATACGGAACGCCAGCTTGCGGATCGACTCCTCGACGGCCGCGGCCAGCCGTGCCCTGCGCACCTCCTCCTCGGACGGCTTGCCGGCCTCGGCTGGCGCCATCCCGGGGGCGAAGGGCATCACGCGGTTGCGTCCTTGCCGCTTGGCTGCGACCAGGGCCGTGTCCACCGCGGTCACGAGCGCCGGGCGGCTCTCGCCGTCCTCGGGGTAGCCAGCCACACCCAGCGATGCGGTGAAGAACGGCAGGGTGTCGTCGTCGTCGTCGTCGCCGGCGTCGCCGATACGCACGCGAAGCCGCTCGGCCAGCATGACCGCCGCCTGCTTGTCGGTCTCCGGGAGGATCACGCCGAACTCGTCGCCGCCATAGCGCGCGGCGATGTCGGTGGAGCGGATGCTCCCCTCGTGTCCGGGGGTGTCCGTGAGCATCTCGGCGATCGACGCGATGATCCGCTCTCCGTCGCCGTGCCCCAGCCGGTCGTTGAGCTTGGTGAAGTGATCGATGTCGATCGACAGGATGCTCAGGGGATGGCGGTAGCGCTTCGCCCGCGTGATCTCCGTTTCCAGGCGGTCCTGGTAGTAAGCGTGGTTGAACAGCCGCGTGACCGGGTCGCGCACCACCAGCTCCTCGAGCTGACGGTTCTTCTCGCGCAGCTCGTCACCGAGCTGCTCGAGGTGGTCGTTGCGGCCGCGCAGCTCGTCGACCAGTCCGGCGACCCGACGCTGCAGCGTCATCCGTTGCACGATCCGTCGCAGTCGCTGCGAGAGCATGCGCTCGTCGACGAAGGGCTTGAGTAGGAAGTCCACCAGGTGAGGCTGCAGCTCGTCGCCCGGCGCCTCCGTCTTCTCCCGGTCGCCCATGAGCACGACCGCCGGTCCGCCCGCATCGGCGAGCTTCTGCGCGAGCGTCAGACCCGAGATGTGCTCGAGCTTGGCCTCCACGAACACGAGGTCCGTGCCGGTGGGCAGGGCCCCGTCCAGTAGCTCCGGGCTCGAGCCGGTGACCGATGCGTCGAACCCGTGCCGCTCGAGCAGGTCGAGCAAGGGCACGATCTCGCTACGGACGTCGTCGACGACGAGCGCGCGGAAGTCCGAACCGAAATCAGCCGAGGTCACCGTGCGCGATCGTATCACCGGGGCGCCACCGACCGTAGCGCGTCACACCAACCCGGGGGGGCGAGGTCATACCCGGTCGGGAGCTGCCGCACATGTCGTTGGTTGGCGCCTCCGGACCCCGTTGCGCGCAGTGGCCGTCGGTACGAAAGTTGCTCTGTACTGCGTCTGGACAGGACCGCGTGTCGTTCTGTGCCACCAGGAGGACAGCCATGCCACGAATCCAGCCCAACCGCGGTCGTAAAGCCGGGATGCGTCCACAGATGCGCGTACCGGCGCCGCGGCGCGACTTCGACAGCCTCAGCCGCATCTTCCGGACCGTGCTGCGCAATGGCGCGATCGGAGGCGCGGTCGGCGGCGCGATCGTCGTGGGCGGCTGCATCGGCGGCGACGGCACGAGCAGTGGTGAGGGTGGCCTCGGCAACATGGAGGAGGGTGGCTCCGGTGGCTCGGACACCGGGGGCGGCAGCGGTGGCATGGGCGGTAGCGGCGGCGACGACACCGGAAGCGGCGGCGACAAGGGTGGCGGCACTGGCGGCGACGACACTGGGGGCGGTAGCGGCGGCGACGACACGGGCGGCGGCAGCGGTGGCGGCGACACCGGTGGCGGCACGGGTGGCACCACAGCGGGCGGCGGCGACGAGCCCGAGTGCGACGGCTACCAGGCGCTGCTCGCGCACGGCCTCAACCCTGTCGAGTCCCCGACGTACACAGGCTTCCACAGCTTCAGCGACGGCAATGTGGGCATCGAGCACAGCGTCCTGGACTCGGTCGGTACGCTGTGCGGCGATGCCAGCGACTCGGGAACGTGCACGACCGCGGCGATGATGCCGGCCCAGGACGTCGTCTTCAACGAGTGCGGCATGATCGGCTGCTCGGCCAACATCATCGTCACCACCGACGGCGACGACGTCACGCAGTACGGCACGATGGACGAGCTGCTGGCATTCCTCGGCGACATCGACACGCCGCAGGAGGCGCTGCTCGTCGCGCGCTACGCCGGCTACCTCATCCAGTGCGACGGCGCGACCACTGTGACCGAGGTCGACGGTGGCTACCAGGTGGTGGTCGACAACATGAACAGCTGCGACTCCCACTACTACCGCTGGACGCTGCTGATCCGGCCCGACGGCAGCATCGAGGTGGTTGACGAGGAGGACCTGGGCGCCTCGATGATCGCCTGTGGCCGCCGGCCCGTTGGACTGCTCAGCGACGGGCGCGCGGCGACGGACTCGCGGGTTGCCGACTACTTCGCGGCCTGCGTGCACCTCGAGGGTGCGGCGGTGCACGCCTTCGAGACCATGACACTGGAGCTGCTGCACCACGGCGCACCGCGCGCGCTCGTGGACGCGGCCCAACAATCGGCCGCCGAGGAGCGACACCACACGGCGCTCGCGAGTGTGCTGTGCCAGCGCGCCCAGGCACCCGAGCCGACGCCCCGACTCGACGACGTCGTGATGCGAGACCTGCTCGCGATGGCACGCGAGAACGTCATCGAGGGCTGCGTGCGTGAGACGTTTGGTGCGCTGCTCGCGCACTACCAGGCGCAGCATGCACAGGACCCGAAGGTCGCCGATGCGATGCGGACGATCGCGCAGGACGAGACGCGCCACGCGGCACTCGCCTGGGAGCTCGAGCGCTGGATCGAGCCGCAGCTGACCGTCGCCGAGCGGAAGCATCTCGACACGATCAAGCGGTCGGCGGTCGCACAGCTCGCGCGCGAGATGGCGCAGCCGATGCCTGCCGAGCTCATCCGCGACGCGGGTCTACCGCCGGTCGAGGTCGCGGCGGCCATGCTCGATCGGCTGCGCGCCGAGCTATGGGCGTGAGCGTCGGGGCGCTGCCCGGCGGGCCTTGCCCTTGCGTCCCAGGAAGATCACGTGGTGCGGCCCCCGTCCTCGGGTGCGCTCCGTGGTCACCTTGAAGCCGGCGCGCTGCAGTCGTCGCTCGAAGCTGGGGCTTGGCTCTTCGCCCCAGACGGCGTAGCTGCCGCCCTCGGTCAGCGCTGCGTGCACGGACTCGATGGCCGCGTCGCCGTAGAGCGGGTGTCGCGCGCCCGCGCGCGTGTCATCCGGCCCGATGTAGAGGTCGAGCACGATCGCATCGAGGCGGTCCTTGGCGCGGCGGCCCGCGCGCCCGACCTCGTCCATGACGTCGGCCGCGACGGCGCGCGTGCGACGGTCGCCAAGGGCGTCCTCGCTGAGCACGGCGAGCGGCCCCGCACACCAGCGCAGCACGACGGGATTGAGCTCTGCGACGGTCACGCTGGCTCCCGCCGGCAGGGCGTCGAGGGCGGCGCGCAGTGTGTAGCCGAGACCCGCACCTCCGATCAGCACCTTCGGTCGAGGTCGATCGGCGATCGGCATGCACCCCAGCTGGGCGAGCGCGACCTCGCTGCGGTGATATGCGCTCGTCATGAGCACGCGGCCGCCGTGCTGGATCATGAAGTCGCGCGGCCCGCGCTGGCGCAACGTCAGCGGACCGTCTGGGGTCTCGGCGGTCTCGATGACGGTCCAGGGGCGAGGCATGGGCGGTGGCACCGCGACATAGCGCGTGCACGGGCGCTTGTCATACCGCGGCGGCTGCTTTCGCGGGTAGCATCCGATGATGGCCACCCGAACCGCACCGGATGAGCTCGACTGCCGAAGCTGCGGTGCCTGCTGCCGCGACGCGGAGGACGGCCGGGTGTGGGTCGCGGCCGATGACCTCGTGCGATGGCGCCGCGAGGGCCGCGACGACGTGCTGTCCGGGCTGGTGGAGGGGCACTTCGGGCAGCGGGCGTTTCCAGCTGCGCAAGATGGCCGCTGCGCACACCTGGGCGTGACAGGCCACCCCCTCGACTGCGCGATCTACCCGACGCGCGGGGGCGCATGCCGGCAGGTCCAGCCCGGCGACCGCCAATGCCTCGAGTACAGGCGCAGGTTCGCGTCCGAGTAGGGGTAGCCGGGTAGTCGGGGTGCTCAACCCGCACGAAATGATTATCATTTGGTGTGGTCGAATCCTTCTCCCGCTGGCGCGTGCACAAGGACACGGAGGCGCTGCTGTTCCAGGTCAGCGACGGCGATATCGGGATCCCGGAGCAGCACGCGCACAAGGAGCTCGAGGTGCACTTCGTCGCCTCGGGCGAGCTCACGCTGCTCGGTGGCGGGGAGCGAGTGCGCGCGGTGCGCGGCATGCTGGTGGTCATCGCGCCGGGCTTCCACCACCTCGCGCTGCGCTCTGACGGTGTCGAGCGCTACGCGATGCTCGTGCGCGAGCGCATGGCGCGGCGCGTCCTGCCCACCGACGTGCATCGTCGCTGGTTCGGGACACGCGGCTGGAGTCAGCGACAGCTGTCGCCGCAGATGACCTCGCGACTGACGCGCCAGTTGCGCGAAGCGGTCGTCGCGCAGCGGGCCCACCAGGGGTCGCTGTGGAACGCCATCGCCTCGCAGACGTTGGCGATGTTCGCGATCGGCCACGAGGGGGGCGGGGATGCGCTCGGCGGTGCGCAGATGCACGCCGGCGTGGTGCGCGCGATCGAGCTGCTGCGTGGCCCCGATGCCCCCTCCACGATGGGTGCGCTGGCGCCGCGCTGTGGGATGAGCGAGTCGCACCTCAGCCACATGTTCGCCACGCAGGTTGGCGTCTCGGTCACGGACTTTCGCAACCAGTGCCGGCTCGGGCGCTTCCTCGAGCTCAACGAGCAGCGCCCCAACGACAGTCTGATGAACCTCGCCATCGACGCGGGATTCGGCAGCTATCCGCAGTTCCACCGCGTCTTCATCGCGCTGATGGGTGAGACGCCCGCCGCCTATCGACGCCGCGGCAGCCCCCGGCCGACGGCGGCCCCGTCCCCCGGCGTGTGAGCGTCGCGCCGCGTCGCGCTAGTTCGCCAGCCGGCTCTCGGCCTGCTTGCTGCCCAGGGCAGCCGCGCGGGTCCATGCCTTCTGCGCCGCCTGTGCATCGCCCGAGAGCTGCTGTGCGTCGCCGAGCAGCAGCTGGTTGTGCGCGCGCGGCCGCTGGTTGCGGTTGAGCCGCTTGGCCCAGTGCAGCGCGCGCTGGGCGTCCTTCTTCGTGAGGTAGACGCGCGCCAGGCCGGTCATCGCGCGCCCGTAGCCGCGGTGCAGTGTGAGGGCTTGCTTGTAGTTCGCGATCGCTTCGAGGTCGCGGCCGTTGCGGCGCAGGTAGACGGCCTTGTCGACCAGCGCCGTCGCCTGCGCGAGTGCCGCCGCGCGGTCGAGCGGCGCAGCCTCCTGTGCCGTTGCGGCGGGGTCCGCAGCGGGTGCCTCTGCGAGCTCCCCATCGGGCGCCTGCGGCAGCGCGTCGTGCGGCGCCTCGGGCGCCTCCGTCTCCGTCTCCGTGTCTTCCTCTGCGGGCTCCAGCGCCGCCTCGTCGGCTCCATCCTCCACGGGGTCCACCGGCGCCGCCTCCTGCGGTTCAGGTGCCTCGTCGACGGGCGGCTGCGGCTCGGCCGTCGGTGGAGCCACGGGTGCCGCGGTCGGAGGCGCACTGCCCTCGGTGCGCTCCGCAAGACGATCCGGCGCGGTGGCCGTCGACGCACCCGTCTGTAGCCACCACAGCCCCGCAGCGCCCAGGGCCATGCCCACGAAGAGGACCGCTGCCAGGCCGCCCGGGCCGATGCCGCGGCGGGCCGGTCGCTCCTGCACGACCGTCGGCGGTGAGCCATCGTCCCCCTCGAGCGTGGCAAGGTCGGCGTCGCCGCCGTCCGCCATCGAGAGCGAGTTCACCGCCGTCCCGAGTGGAGGTAGCGCGCCCGCGTCCTCGTCGACGCCCCACGGTGCGTCGACCGGCGGCCGCACGCTGACGGGGTGCTGGCTGCGGCGCCCCGGCTGGTCGCGAACACTGTCGAGCGGTCCGACCTCGCTGACCGGGTCGTCGTCGAGCTGTCCTTCGATCAGGCTGCGGATCTCGCGGCTGCCCGGATCGGTCGGTGGGGTGTCGTGGACCCTCGCGGGGGGCGCGACGTTGATCAGCTCCGGCGCCGACGGCCGCGGGGCGTCGTCCATGTCGAGCGGTCCGACGTCCGTGACGGGATCGTCGTCGAGGGACGAGTCGATGAACTGGCCGATCGCGTTGCCCGGCGGTCCGCTCGAGCGTGGCGGGTACAGCCGTGGCGTGTCCTTGCGATGCCGCTCCGCGCGGCCGTCCACCGGCTCGCGCAGGTGCAGCGGCAGACCGCGCTCCGTGTCGTCCCGGGGTTCCTGCGAGGGCGGCGTACTCGAGGTGAAGCTGCGGTCCGAGAAGTCGTCGACCGCGTTCGGCACGCTCGGTCGACGCGGCTCCGATCGCACGCGCGCGTTGAGCAGCGCATTGGCCCACGCGCCCGCGCCCGGGGTGCTCGCCTTCGTGGCGTCGGCCACCGGTCGCTCTGGGGGCGAGGCGGCTGCCTGCTCGGCTTGCGGCGGGGCGCTCGGCTCCTCAGAGGGCGCGGGCTCCTGCGGGAACACGGGCGCCCTCATGCCGACGAGCGTCTTCTTACGAGCCGGTTTGTTGTGGGCGCCCGATGACATGATCGACGCGGCTTGCCGGCTGCGCCTTCCCCTGGAGCGCGTCGAGCCACTGCGTCGTCCTCGACCGCCGGGGCAATCCTCCGGGATCGGGACCGCGGGCGCAAGTCGCACATTGGATTACACGCGGGTATCACCTGCGGACCCGGCGCGCCCGGATCAGAAGCAGTAGATCTCGCCGACACCCATCACGTCGCAGAAGTTCCCCCAGTTCTCCTCAAGGTCGAACTGGCTGCGGAAGAGGTGGCAAGTGTCGAAGCTCGGACAGACATCGGAGATCCCCCACCGGTCGAGCGCCTGGAACCCGCGGTACTGGCATGCCCACAGCGCGCAGGTGTCGGCGTCGCCGCAGTCGTTCCAGCCCGAGCACTCCCCGTGGTGGCCGTAGGCCTCGGAGGGCGCGGTCAGAAGGACGCTCTGCTGGCCCCCGTACAGCCGAATGCCGCAGTCGGCGCCACCGTGGTTGCGCAGCGCCGGTGACGCGAAGTTGTCGACGTTGGGGTTCATCACGAGCGAGGTGATGCCACCTTCGCTCTCGGCCACGGTGTCGTAGGACCAGGCGGCCGCGATGTCGGCGATGCCGATGACACCGTACGAATGGTTCGCGAGCAGCCTGAAGCTCAGCGGCGCAGACATCTTCCAGGTTGCCCCGTTGCGATCGCCTGCGAAGCCCTCGGGTGCGCTCTCGAGCAGGAGCTGATGCCCGCTGTCGTGGTCGAGGATGAGGAACTTGATGTTGCCGGCGGCGGACATGTCGTTGAGCACCGAGATATGCGAGATCGGTACGTCCGTTGGGCCGACGCGGATCAGCGTTCCGCAGCTGTCGCCCGCGAGCCTGCTCGTCGTCGAGTCCGGCATGGGCGCGCTGTCGAAGAGCAGCTCGGGCATGCCGCAGATCGGCACGTTGTCGCAGCCGATGTCCACGCTGCAGACGTCGTCGGTGCATGAATCGCCATCGTTGCAGCGTCCGTCGAGCGGCTGGTGCGTGACCGTGTCGCGGGCCTCGTCGCAGCTGTCGAGCGTGCAGGGGATGCCGTCGCTCAGGTTCGGCGGGTTGACCGTGTAGCAGCCGGACTGGGCGGAACACAGCTCGGTGCCCGTGCAGAACTGCCCATCGTCGCAGAGCGCATTCCAGGGGGTGTGCACGATGCGGTCGGACTGCTCGTCGCAGCTGTCGAGCGTGCACTCGATGCCGTCGTCCACGGCGGGCGGGAAGCCGGGTCCACAGCCGCGGCCGGCGATGCAGACCTCGGAGCCGTTGCAGTACGCCCCGTCGCTGCATGCAACGTCATCAGGGATGTGATCCACACGATCGAACTGCTCGTTGCAGAGGTCGAGCGTGCAGGGGATGCCGTCGCTCAGCGGGGGCGCGCCGGAGGTGATGCAGCCGGCGTTCTGATCGCATTGCTCGCTGCCGTCGCAGAACTGGCCGTTGTCGCAGAGCTGGTGCAGCGGCGTGTGCGTCACGATGCGGCGCTGCTCGTCGCAGGCGTCGACGGTGCAGTCGATTCCGTCGTCGATGTTTGGGGGCGTGTCGCGTACGCATCCGCCTGCCATCGGGGAGCACTGCTCGAGCCCGTTGCAGAAGAGGCCGTCGTTGCAGCTCCCGTCATCGATGATGCGACGACAGCCCTGGTCCGTGCACCAGTCGAGGGTGCAGGTGACGCCGTCCTGGCAGTCGGCGTCGCTGCGGCACCGCCCATTTCCGTCGCCGTCGCCATCACCGTCGCCGTCGCCGTCGCCATCACCGTCGCCGTCGCCATCGCCATCACCGTCACCGTCGCCATCACCGTCACCGTCGCCGTCACCGTCGCCATCACCGTCGCCGTCACCGTCGCCGGGGCGGCGGTCACCGTCGCCATCGCCGTCGCCATCGCCGGGGCGGCGGTCGCCATCACCGTCACCGTCACCGCCGCCATCGCCGTTGCCGGACCGGCCGCCAGTGACGTCGGACTCCTCGGGGACCGGGAGCGTCAGCGCGTCGGAGCTGCAGCCCACGCACACGATGAGCAGCAGCAGGGGAGTCGGTGTGAGTCTGGCAAGCATGGTGCGGCGCCGGCCGCTGGCCGAGCCTGACCATGATAGCAGCCGGCTGTCGCGCGCGCCGTCGACACGCAACAATTGGGCTCCCGCGCCGCTGTCGTGCGGAAAATCGCTGCCTAGAGTGTCGCGGGAAGCACCAGGTCGCTCAGGATCCGGCGGTGGTGTCCGGCGTCGCCGAAGGTGGCCTCGCCCCAGCGCGCGCGTCGGAAGAACAGCTGCGCGTGACACTCGTAGGTGAACCCGATGGCGCCGTGGAACTGGATCGAGCGGTCGGCTACCTCGGTGAAGGCGTCGCCCGCCTGGGCCTTGGCCATGTGGGTTGCGACCACGGCGCTGGCCGTGTCCGCGTCGATCTGCGTGGCCGCGTCGTAGACCAGTGAGCGAGCCATCTCGACACCGAGCGTCAGGTCGACCATCGGGTGCTTGAGCGCCTGGTACGAGCCGATCAGCTTGCCGAACTGCTTGCGCGTGCGCAGGTACTCGAGTGTGAGCTCGACCGCCCCCGAGGCGCCGCCGGTCATCTCCGCGGCGACCAGCAGCGTGCCGAGCCGCCGCACGCGACCGAGCGCCTCCTCGGCGTCGCCACCGATGCGCGCGCCGGCCCCGAGCGCCAGGCCCTCGATGCGCAGCGCATAGCTACGGCGCGTCTCGTCGATCAGCTGCTGCCGCTGCAGGGCACCTTCAGGAAGCTGACCGGACTCGATGGCGAAGACCGCGACGTCGTCGCCGAGGGTCGCCGGGATCAGCAGCAGGTCCGCCGCCTGCGCGTCGAGTATGAAGGCGCAGTCCGCGTTGAGGAGGAATCCGTCGCCGTCGGCGTGCGCGTTGGCGAGCGGCGCATCGTCGGCCCAGGAGCCCTCGCGATCGCTGAGCGCGACGGTGGCGATGGTCTTGCCTTCGGCGAGCGCCGGAAGCAACCGCGCGCTCGCGGCGTCGTCGTCGAGGGCGACGATTAGCTGCGTGGCGAGTGACGTGGAGAGGAAGGGGGCGCCCAGCAGGTGTCGTCCCATCACCTCGGTCATCGCGACCAGCGCGGTTGCGCCGAGGCCGGCACCGCCGTGGGCCTCGGGCAGGGCAACGCCGAGCCAGCCGAGCTCGCCGATGCGCTTCCAGAGGGCCGCGTCGTAGCCGCTGTCGGTGGTCATCCAGCCGCGCACGTCGGTGATGCCGCAGTTGTCCGCGAGCAGGTCGGCGGCGCTGCGGGCGAGCAGCTCGCACTCCTCGCTGAAGGCGATGGGAACCTCGGTCGGTTGCTTGTCGGCCATGCTGCTATCCCTTCGCCAGGCCGAGCACGCGCTCGCCCACGATGTTGCGCTGGATCTGTGAGGTGCCGCCGCCGATGGTCATGGAGAAGGCGTTCATGTAGTGACGCAGCCACTCGGCGTCCTCGATCGCGTCCGGGTCGCCCACGTAGAGCGCACCGGCGCCGCCCTGCAGCGTGACGGCGAAGCGCGCCAGCCGCCTGCGGAACTCCGAGCCCATGAGCTTCGAGGCCATCATGATCAGGTTCGGCCGCTCCGCGTTGAGCGCCTTGTGTCGCAGACGCTCGCGGCTCTTGTACATGGCCCGCTCCTCGATCACCAGGCGCACCATCTCGTCGCGCAGGATCGGGTCCTCGAGCGGCGGCCGACCGTTGCGCTTGCAGTGCTTCGCCATCTCGATCACGTCCGCGGTGCTGAGCGAGACCATCGACAGTCCGCCGGCCTGACCGCCGCTGGCGCCCCGCTCGTACATCAGTGTCGCCATCGCGACCGACCAGCCCTCGCCCTCGTGGCCGAGCATGCAGCTCTCGTGGACGCGCGCGTCCTCGAAGCGCGTCTCGTTGAACCCGTACTCGCCGGTCATCTTCTTGATCGGGTGCTTGGTGACCCCGGGGACGTCGACCGGTGCGAGGAAGAACGTCAGCCCCTTGTACTTGCTGTCGGCGGTCTTGTCGGTTCGCGCCAGCAGGATCATGTGCTTGGCTTCCGTGCCGAGGCTCGTCCAGATCTTCGTGCCGTTGACGATGAAGTGGTCGCCGTCGCGCACCGCGGTCGTCTGCACGTTCGCGAGGTCCGAGCCGTTGTCGGGCTCCGAGAAGCCCTGGCACCAGATCTCCTCGCCGCTGAGCAGCTTGGGCAGGTAGCGCCGCTTCTGCTCTTCGCTTCCGAGCTGCCGAATGACCGGCCCCGCCCACATCAGGCCGATGATGTTGACCATGAAGGGCGCGTTGATGATCGCCATCTCGTGGTTGACGATGCCCTGGTAGACCGGGTCCATGGCGCGGCCGCCGTACTCCTTCTCCCAGGCCATGCCGAGGTAGCCGGCGTCGTAGACCTTGCGTTGCCACGCGCGCAGGTACTCGAACTGCTGTGGCTCGCCCACCTCCATGAAGCTCTCGGGGAGCTTGAAGTCGGGCTGCTTGGGTGCGTTGTCCGCCAGCCAGGCGCGCACCTCCTGCCTGAATGCGTCGAGGTCTTCACTCATGTCTCACCGTCCACTGTCTATCGTCTCTTGTCTTGTCGTATCGCCCACAAGCGCTCGTCTACAGGCGCGCAACGCCGAACGTGTTCGGGTTGATCGGGGTCAACTCGGCCTCGGCGCGCGTGTCGAGCAGCAGGCCGAGCACCCGGCGGCTGTCGCGCGGGTCGATGATGCCGTCGTCGAAGAGACGCGCGGTGCAGTACATGGCCATCGAGATGTGATCGAGGCCGGCCTCGATCATCTTCGACTGTCCGTCCAGCAGCTTCTCGGTCGCCTCGTCGATGGTCCCGCCCGCGCGCGCGACCTTGCCCTCGGCCACGATGCGCATGACCTTCGCGGCCTGCGCCCCGCCCATCACCTGGGTGCGCGCGGTCGGCCAGGCGAAGACGAAGTGCGGCGTCAGCGACCGGCTCGCCATCGCGTAGTTGCCGGCGCCGTAGCTGTTGCCGACGACGAGTGCGATCTTGGTCGTGCGCATGTTGGCGACGGCCTGGATCAGCTTGCTGCCGTGCTTCACCTGCCCGCTGCTCTCCGCTTCGACGCCGACGAGGAAGCCCGTGGTGTTCTGCAGGAAGATCACAGGCGTCATCGCCTGGTCGCAGATCTGTATGAACTGCGCCGCCTTCTTGGCGCCGTCCGGCGTGATGGGGGCGTTGTTGCCGATGATGCCCACGCGGTGGCCGCAGATGCGCGCGTGGCCGCAGATTGTCCCCTGGTCGATGGCGGCGCTGAACTCGAGGAACTCCGAGCCATCGACCAGTCGCGCGATGATGTCGCGCACGTCGTAGAAGGTCTTCGGGTCCTCCGGCACGATGCCGATCAGCTCGGAGGGGTCGTGGCGTGGCGGCTCGACGGCCGCAGCGTCGACCGCGCGCGGTACCTGCGGCAGCTGCGCGACGATCTCGCGTGCGATGCGCAGCCCGTCGGCGTCATCCTCGGCGAGGTACTCGCCCGTGCCGCTGACCGTCGCGTGCATCTCGGCGCCGCCCAGCTCCTCGGCCGTCGCGTCGGCGCCGGTCGCCGCCTTGAGCAGCGGCGGCCCCGCGAGGAAGAGCTGCGTCTGTCCGCGCACCAGCACGATGTAGTCCGACAGCGCCACGTGGTAGGCGCCGCCCGCCGTCGCGTTGCCATGCGCGACCACAATCTGCGGGATACCGGAGGCCGTCAGCTTCGCCTGGTTGCCGTACGTCAGCCCGCCGTCGAGGAAGTCATACGCGCCCCACTCGTTCTGTCCGCCACCGCCTGCGAGGTTGCCGCCGCCGCTCTCGGACAGCGACACGATGGGCAGGCGGTTTTCGAGCGCGATGGTCTGCAGCCGCAGCATCTTGCGGATGGTCGCCGACGAGATCGTCCCGCCCTTGATGGCGAAGTTCCACGCCACCACCAGGCAGCGGCGCCCCGAGACGAAGCCGATGCCGGCGATCAGGTTGCCGCCCGCCGTGCTGCCGTCCTTGTCGTCGCCCATCTGGTAGCCCACCAGGCTGCACAGCTCCAGGAAGGGCGCGCCACGGTCGAGCAAGAGCGCCAGCCGCTGTCGAGGCAGGAGCTTGCCCTTCTTCTCGGCCCGCGGTGCGTAGGCGAGCTCCTTGTCGGCGGCAGCCTGTTGGGCGATGCGCACCAGCTCGACCTTCTCGGCCATGTAGCGCTCGTTGTCGCGGTAGGCGGCGCTGCCCGTCGTCGTCTGGCTCTCGAGGGTCGGCATCAGTCGGACTCCTTGCGCATGAGCAGGGACATGATGGTGTCGGCGAGGCCGTCCAGGTCCATCGCGCCGTCGCGGTCGAACCAGTACGCGCTCTGCGTGAGCATCCCCATGATCAGCTTGCGAAGCATGGGCGGCGCGATCGCGACCAGCTGGTCGGCTGACGCGGCCAACGTGTCGAGCCAGAGCTGCTCGTAGCGGTCGCGCAGTACCAGGACGCGTGCGCGCGCCTCCGGGTCGAGCGAGCGCCACTCGCGCGTCAGCAGCGACATCGCCTCGCTGGTCTCGCCGTGGATCGAGTTGAGCTCACAGATGATCAGAGCGCGCAGCCGCTCCAGCGGCGTCGCGCTGTCGACCATCGCATCGCGCATGCGCTCGGTGTTGAGCTCGATGACCTCGACCATTACCGACTCGAGGATGTCGTGCTTGGTGACGAAGTGATGGAAGAGGCTGCCCGACTGAATGCCGACCGCGGCGGCCAGCTCCCGTACGCTCGTGCTTCCATAGCCGCCGGTCACGAACAGGTGCGAGGCGGCCCTCAGGATGCGCCCCTTGGGTGTGTCGCCCATGCGGGTGACACGCTGGGGTTGGGCGCGCCGCCCTTGACGCGTTGGGGTCTCTTTCGCTCTTTGCATTTTGGTCTTGCCCACCAAGCGCTTGCTTGGTACCTAGCAACCAAGCGCTTGCTTGGTCAAGTGCAATTGGCCGGGAAACACCGGCGAACTGGCCCGCAGCGGCGCTCGCGGGTGGGAGCATGGGCAGCATGGGGTCGAAGCACGTTCTGGTGGCGAACCGCGGCGAGATCGCAGTGCGCGTGATGCGCACCGCCTCGCGTCTCGGCTACCGGACTACCGCGATCCACAGCGAGCCCGACCGCGACAGCCCCCACGTCGCGATGGCTGACCACGCCGTGGCGCTGCGCGGTGACAGCGCACGGGAGACGTACCTCGACATCGCACAGGTGATCGCCGCCGCGAAGGCGACCGGCGCGGACGCCATTCATCCTGGCTACGGCTTCCTGTCCGAGCGCACCGACTTCGCGGCCGCGTGCGACGAGGCCGGGCTGACCTTCATCGGGCCACCGGCGAGCGCCATCGCGACGATGGGCGACAAGCGTGCCGCGCGCCGCGCGCTACAGGGAGCCGACGTGCCGCTCGTCCCCGGCTACGACGGGCCCGATCAACAGGACGCCGCGCTCGAGAAGCACGGCAACGCCATCGGCTTCCCGCTGATGGTGAAGGCGGCGGCGGGCGGCGGTGGGCGCGGCATGCGCCGGGTCGACGAGGCCGGCGGGCTTGCGGGGGCGATGCGCATCGCGCGCGCGGAGGCCGAAGCGAGCTTTGGCGATGGCACGCTCATGCTCGAGCGCTGCGTCGTTGGCGGGCGCCACGTCGAGGTGCAGGTGATCGCCGACGCGCACGGCAACGTCGCGCACCTCGGTGAGCGCGACTGCTCCACGCAGCGGCGCTTCCAGAAGATCATCGAGGAGTCGCCCTCGCCGGCGGTCGATGCCGACCTGCGCGGACGCATGGGCGCAGCGGCGGTGGCCGTGGCGCGCAGCTGTGACTACCGCGGCGTCGGTACCGTCGAGTTTCTGCTCGACGACGAGGGCGCGTTCTACTTCCTCGAGATGAATACGCGCCTGCAGGTCGAGCATCCGGTGACCGAGGCGGTGTACGGCGTCGACCTGGTCGAGCTGCAGCTGCGCATCGCCGAGGGGCGGCCGCTGTCGCCCGACGACTGGCCCGCGCAGCCCCGGGGCCATGCCATCGAGGCCCGCCTGGTCGCCGAGGACTGTGCCGCGGGCTTCCTGCCGCAGACCGGCACCGTCGGCGTGCTGTCGCTGCCACCGGGCGTGCGCGTCGACCATGCGCTGCGCGAGGGGCTCGCCATCGGCGCCCACTACGACTCGATGATCGCCAAGGTCATCGTCCACGGCAGTGACCGCGACGAAGCCCGGCGAAAGCTCTCGTACGCGCTGTCGCAGCTGGTGGTGCTCGGCCTGCGGACCAACCGCGACTTCCTGCGTCGAGTCTGCGATGACGACGTGTTTGCAGCCGGCGAGGTGCGCACGGACTTTCTCGAGACCCGCGGCGCCGCGCTGGCCGACGATCCCGCGCTGTCGCCGTACGACCGCGCACTGTCGGCGGTCGCATGGGCGACGCGCGAACGCGCCGGCGAGTGGGGCTGGACCAACGGCGTGGGCCACGCGTGGCCGGTCGTGCTCGGCTTCGGCGAGGAGCGGCAGTCGGTGACGGTGCGCGCGGGCGATGGGCCGGCAAGCTTCGTGGTGACCTCGGAGGATGGCTCGGAGCTCGCGCTCACCGCGCGGTCCGGCGATGGGAAGCTGCGCGTCGGCCACGATGGCACCGAGCGCACCCATGCGCTCGCGTTCGTCGACGGCGCGCTGTGGATCGATGGCGTCGACGGTGTCCGGTGCGTGGAAGACCTCACCTACGCCCCGCCCCAGGCCGCCGATAGCGGGGCAGAGGCAGGCGTGCAGCGGTCGCCAATGGAGGGGCAGGTCGTCGAGGTCGCAGCCGCCGCGGGCGACACCGTGAGCGCGGGCGACACGGTCGTCGTGATCGAGGCGATGAAGCTTCAGCACCGGGTCGTCGCGCCGATCGACGGCGTGGTGGCCTCCATCGAGGTGGAGCAGGGCCAGCAGGTCGCACTGCGGCAGCCGCTGTTTGAGATCAGCGCCCCTGGCGACTCCGGCGACCAGGACTAGCGGCCACGGGTTTGCCGCAGTGCCGCGCCGCTGCTAAGACACAGCGTGCCTTGCCTTGCCGGTGTTGCCGGCCGTTTCCCCGGAGTGTCGATGGGCCCCCTGCGCGCCGCGTGCCTCGCCGCCTTCTCGCTGGCTACCGCGGCCTGCCTGTCATCGAGCCCCCTGGGCGTGCCCGAGCTGGAGTCCACCGACTCGGGTGATGGCGATGGCGACGGTGATGGCGACCGCGCGCAGTGCAGCGATCTGGAGGTCAGCTGCGGCGGCGAGTGCACGGACGTTGAAAACGACATCCTCCACTGCGGCGGATGCTTCAGCGAGTGCGGGTCGTCGCAGGACTGCCAGGTCGGCGGCTGCGTGAGCGTGTGCGGTCCCGGGACCGAGATGTGTGACGGCGCTAGCTGCGCTGACCTGTCGATCGACACCGACCACTGCGGCCGCTGCGGCAACACGTGTGGTGCCGACGCCTTCTGCGACGCAGGCGTGTGCACCTGCGGCAGCGGTGAAGAGCTTTGCGATGGCGGCTGCATCGACATCTTCACCGACGTCAACAACTGCGGTGGCTGCGGCATCCCATGTGAGCCGCGCAACGCGTTCGGCGTGTGTGAGGGCGGAGGCTGCGCGGTCGTGGAATGCGACCCCGGATGGGGGGACTGCGACGGCGATCCCCGAAGCGGCTGCGAGACCAGCACCGACGGCGACCCGCTCAACTGCGGGGGGTGTGGCATCGCGTGTCCGACGCCCGATTGTCAGACAGGCCTGTGCCTCGGCGGTCCCGGCGGCGTCCGCATCACCAACGGCCGCGACGCCTACGGCCACCACGGCGCGTGCGAGGGCTGGAACGGATGCCGCAACGCCGACACCTGCGCGCTGTGGGCGTGTCAGTACCGCGGCTTCATGGGTGTGGTCAGCTGGGGGCGGCAGGACATCTGCGGCAACTTCGACGAGTGCTACCTGTTCGAGGACCAGAACAGGCTCGACGAGAGCTGGGGCAACGGCGATGGCTGCGACCTGATGGGCGTCGGCGACATCATCTGCTTCTGAGCGCGACGCCCTGTCACTTGGTCACCGGGTCACCGGGGCACCGCGTCACCGGGGCACCGCACCGCTCGCTCAGCCGCCGAACAGCGACTCGGACAGGTCCAGCAGCTGCTTGAGCAGCGGATGGCTACCGGCCCACGCCTCGAACTCCGCCCGGTCGACCTGGCCATCGCCATCGGAGTCAGCCTCCTCGAGGGCACGCATCGCGGCTTGCTCGATGGCGCCGAAGTCCGCCAGCGAAAACAGCACGACCTCGGGGCCCGCGTCGGCGCTCCCATCGGACTCGGGCAGGTACTTCCCGAACAGCGCCTCCACCAGGTGCAGCCCGCGCAGCAGCGTCGTGTGGATGAAGTCGTGCAGCTCCTCGCTGTCGAGGTGCCCGCTACCATCGGCGTCGAAGACGTCGAAGCAGACCTGCAGCCGCTCCTGCTTGCTGCCGCTGCACAGCACGTTGAGCGCGACCACCACCTCGCCGGCGTCGACGGTGCCGTTGTAGTCCATGTCCAGCAGCTCGTAGAGCGTGCCCAGCGCCGCGTCTCGGCCCGGGGAGTCGCCGAACAGGTCCCCCGCGAGCGTCTTGAAGGTACGCCGGTCGATCGGCAGCGTCCGGCGCACCCCGTCGCGTGTCGCCTCGTAGGTGACCTGACCCTGTGTGCCGAGCTCCTGGTAGCGGCTGAAGAGATCGGTCAGCGGCCGGCGGCGATAGCCCGTGGCGGCGATGAAAGCGTCGATGGCAGCGCGCGGGATGCGCACGTCGCCGGCGGCGAGCAGCGGGCAGCCGATCGCCATGTTGAGCGCGGGCACGTCGATCACCTTGGGCACGCTGGTCTTGGCGCTGCGCGGTGGCCACGTGGCCTCCTCGTCCTTGAAGATCGCGTGGGTGACCGCGCGCAGCTTGCCGCCGAGCGCCTCGCCGCGCGTCATCGTGTCGAACGATGCCTGCTTGGTGCTGAGCGTCGCGTGCCGATAGAGATCGGTGAACGTGATGCTGTCCGCGCCGAGCGTGTCGAAGACGTCCGCGACGCCGCCGTCCGCCCCGGAGCCGTCCACGCCGAGCGATGCCTGCCAGCGCTCTACCGTCGCGCGGTCGAGTTGCTGGCAGTCGAGGCTCGCGTCGAGGTCGTGCAGCGAGCCATGCAGCGCGTAGTACTCGGGCCGTGGAGGCTGCGTGAATGACCACAGCGGCCGCATCTCGCTCGTCAGGTAGTGGATCTCACCGGCGCCGTGGGCGCGACACATGATCGGGTTGCGGTGCGGGAACTTGCCGTAGAGCAGCACCGCCTCGCTGTGCTCGATGATCGACTTGATGAAGTACCAGCTCACGTGTTGGTTCACGCGCCGGTTGTCCCTGGGCGATGCGGCCACCAGGTCGGCGCTCCAGCGCGTCCACTTGTCGACGGAGAGCTCCTGCAGCTCCTGGTCCTCGGGGTGGCTGAGCGCCACGTAGACCCACATGCGCTCGACCTCGTCGTACTCGGTCAGGTCCCAGCCGGCCTTGCAGATGTGCTTGAGCAGCGGCGCCGTCAGTGCGTCGTTGGCGTAGGCAAGCGGGGTGCCGCGGTGGACCGAGCGGCCGAACTGGTCGAGCACGATCACCTTCGCGAGCCAGCCCCGCGGGGTGTCCCACAGCTCGGCCGGGGCAAAGTAGCTGTCGGCGCCCTCGTTGTGGATCGCCTCGACCACGCGCTCCTGCAGCTCGGCGAACGCCCTGTCCTCGAATGCGCGCGCGAACACGCCCACGCGCCAGCGCAGCATGCGGTCGCGCCAGGCATCCTCCGTGGTGGACTCGATGCCGCGCAGCGGGCCAAGCCAGAAGTCGAGTACTGCGTCGGGGGTCCTCGGGAGCGTGCTCATGCCGCCATGGTGCCACGCGCGCCTGCCGTGCGGAATCACCGCCCGCGTCGTGACGCCCTCGGTGCACCGATGGGTAGGGCGGTCTCGTACTTGATCTGACGTAGTGCGAAGCTGGAGCTTGCCGACGCCACCACCGGGTGGTGGAGCAGGGTCCGCGTCAGGAAGTCGTCGTAGGCGGCGATGTCGCGCACGATGACGCGCAGCATGTAGTCCCGCTCACCGCTCATCGAGTAGCACTCGACGACCTCGGGACACTTGGCGACCAGGGCCTCGAAGGCGCGCGCGGTGCGCGGGCTGTGCTCGGTCAGGCTTACCTGTACGACCACGTGTACGCCGAGCCCGAGCGCGGCCGGGTCGAGCAGCGCGACCCGCCGTCGGATGACCCCCGATGCTTCGAGCCGCTGAATGCGCCGCCAGCAGGAGGTCGTGGACATGCCGGCGCGCTCGGCGAGCTGCGCCTGCGACAGCGAGGCGTCGAGCTGCAGCAACTCGAGCAGCCGAAGGTCAGCGTCGTCCAGATCGGCATGAATCATATCAACCGAATACTTAGCATAATCGGAAAATTTATCCCTATAACGATCCGATAGCCGCGAAAATCGGGCGGAATATGCGCGAATCCCGGGATAAAATACGCGTATGCACCTCCAGCATGAGAACCCGCTCGGCACCGATGGCTTCGAGTTCGTCGAGTTCACCAGCCCCGACCCCGACGCGCTCGGAAGCCTCTTCGAGTCGCTCGGCTTCACCGCGGTCGCGCGCCACCGCAGCAAGCGCGTCGTCCGCTACCGCCAGGGCGACATCAACTTCATCCTCAACGGCGAGCGCAGCGGTCATGCCGCGCGCTTCGCCGGGCTGCACGGCCCCTCCGCCAACGCCATGGCCTTCCGTGTGCGCGATGCGGCGGCCGCGCTCGAGCAGGCGGTCGCTCGCGGGGCCACGCCCGTTGCACCGCGCGTCGGTCCGATGGAGCTGAACATCCCCGCCATCGAGGGCATCGGCGGCAGCCTGCTCTACCTCGTCGACCGCTACGGGGCGCGCTCCATCTACGACGTCGACTTCGAGCCCCTCGAGGGCGCGACCGAGGTGGCCGACGTAGGGCTGCTGCACATCGACCACCTGACGCACAACCTCTTCCGCGGGCGCATGGACCACTGGCGCGACTTCTACGAGCGCATCTTCGGCTTCCGGGAGGTGCGCTTCTTCGACATCGAAGGCAAGCAGACGGGGCTGCTCAGCCGCGCGATGGCGAGCCCCTGCGGCAAGATCCGCATCCCGCTCAACGAGTCGGCCGACGACCGCAGCCAGATCGAGGAGTTCCTCACCGACTACGGGGGCGAGGGCATCCAGCACGTGGCGCTTTCGTCGGGCGACATCCACGGGAGCGTCGAGCGGCTGCGCGCGCGCGGCGTCACCTTCCAGGATACGCCCGACAGCTACTACGAGGGCGTCGACGCGCGCCTGCCCGGCCACGGTCTCGACCTGTCGCGTCTGCGCGCCGACCGCGTGCTGGTGGATGGCTCGGGGCCGCGCGACATGCTGCTGCAGATCTTCACGCACAACGCGATCGGACCGATCTTCCTCGAGCTGATCGAGCGGCGCGGCAACGAGGGCTTCGGCGAGGGCAACTTCCAGGCGCTGTTCGAGTCGATCGAGCTCGATCAGATCCGTCGCGGCGTGCTGCCAGCGCAGGACGAGACCGGATGAACCTGCAGGGCATCCACCACGTGGCCTACCGCTGCAGCGACGCGCGCGAGACGGTCGAGTTCTACCGGCGCGTGCTCGGCATGGAGTTCATGCTGGCCATCGCCGAGGACGAGGTGCCGTCGACGGGCGAGCCCGACCCCTACATGCACGTCTTCCTCGATGCCGGCGGCGGCAACGTGCTGGCGTTCTTCGAGCTGCCCAGCTCGGCTCCAGCGGAGCGGGACCCGGCGACCCCCGCGTGGGTCCAGCACATCGCCTTCGAGGTCGAGTCGCTCGACGCGCTGCAGGATGCACGCAGGGCCGCGCTCGCCGAGGGGCTGTCGGTGATCGGGCCGGTCGACCACACCATCTTCCAGTCGATCTACTTCTTCGACCCCAACGGCCACCGGCTCGAGATCACGGCCAACACGGGCACGGGTGCGATGTACGATCGACTGCGCGCGGTCGCGCCCGCGATGCTCGAGGAGTGGTCGCGCACGAAGCGGGCGCCCCGGCATGCCGCATGGCTACACACGCGCAGCGCTCCTCCGCCCGCGGCCGATGACGACGACGGGCCGGCCTAGCTTGCCGGTGTGTCGATTTCGGCTTGATGCATGGGCGTGCGTGGTCTATCAACGCGCGCCCATGCCAGTATCGAACGACGCCGAAGTTGAAGTGAAGAGCAGCGCGATCCACGGCCTCGGCGTGTTCGCCGGCCGGGCCATCGAGGCCGGCGCGAGGGTGGGCGTCTACGAGGGCGCCGTCACCGAGGACAACGGCACCTACGTGCTGTGGGTGATGCAAGAGGACGGCACCGAGCTCGGCATCGACGGGCGCAACGAGCTGCGCTTCCTCAACCACTCGGCGCAGCCCAACTGCGAGTTCGACGGGACGGACCTGCTCGCGCTAGCGGAGATCCCCGCCGGTCGTGAGCTTACGTTTCACTACGGTGAGGACTGGGCCGAGATCAGCTAGATCGCGTTCCGGTGCCACGCGAACTTTGCGCGGTGCGCGCGTGCCGGGGCTTGCGCTTCTGGGGGCGAGCGGCGAAAACGGGGCATGCGAGTGGACTCGACCGTCAAGTTCTTCCGTAGCGGTGCCGCGATCTGCGTGGGCCTGCTGACCCTGCTGTCGATCGATGTCGGCAGCGCCGATGCGCAGATCAGTCGCCCCGGGGCGCACGACTCCTACGCCATGGAGATCGAGCCACACCTCGTGGTCCAGTGGTCCAAGGAGCCGACCTGTGGCGACGAGGGGCTCGGGATCGGTGGGCGTCTGAGTTTTCCGGTCGTCGACAACGGCCCGATCCCCAGCATCAACAACTCGCTTGCCGTGGGGGTTGGCCTGGACTTCGCCTTCTTCGAGGGTGACTGCTGGGGGAGATGGCAAGGGCAAGGGGCGCGGGGACGCTGGGACGACGGTGAGGGCACATCGCTGTGGGTGCCGGTCGACGTCCAGTGGAATCTCTTTTTCGCGAAGAGCTTCAGCGCCTTCATGGAGCTTGGCCTGGCGCTCAACCGCCAGAGCTACACATGGCGGGACGGGGGTGGCGGCGAGTACAGCAACAGCGACATCGACGTCGATCTCGTGCTCTGGTTCGGCGGGCGCGTGCACATCAGCCCGACGGTCGCCTTTACGTTCCGTCTCGGCTACCCGTCGCTGCTGCTGGGCGTCTCCTTCCTCCTGTGAACGCCGACCCGCCGCTGCCGCCACCCACCTGGATCGGTCGCACGCGGCCGTCGCTGCTGGCCGGTGCGATCGGTGGCCCCGGCTACAACGCGCGCAAGCTGCGCTCCAGCGCCGTGACGCTGGCCGCGTACGCATACTGGCCGACCGTGCGAGGTCGGCTCGAGCGCTTGGTGCGCGTCGGCCTCACCGAGTCGGTGCCGACATTCAGCCAGCTCATGGTCGGTGGTCAGCACATGATGCTCGGCGCCGCGAGCGATGAGACGCGGCTGTTCTACGAGAGCCAGGGCATCGGCTTCACGTTCCACAACTTCCGGCGCTTCGTCGACTACCCGGCGACGATGATGGATCCGGTGGGCTTCTTCGCGGACCGCGACGCCATCATCCACCACATCCTGTCGACCACGCATCGCCACCCGGTCTACGACTTCCAGCTGCTGCTCATGTTCGACGACGGTCTGGGCGAGCTGCTGCGGCGGGTCGAGCTGGCGGCGCGCGGGCAGGACCGCGACCAGACCAGGCTCGACCAGCTGGTCGAGGACCCGACGTACTACGCGCGGCTCCTGCCCCAGACGCGCGAATTCTGCGCGGACCCGACCACCGCGACGATGGCGCTCGAGTACGCCTACAGCGCCGATCCCCACCTGATGCTCGCCATGGATCAGTTCAAGGACGTGCCCGGCTTCGTCCGCTACGCGGGCCGCCTTCCGGCGCGTCCGCGGGATGTGGGCCGCGCCGTATCCGAGGAGATCTACAAGGCCACCCTGGGGCGCATCCTGACCCGACCTGGGGTCGCAATTCGCTACGATTGTTGCGACCCGGCGCTGATCGATTCGCATTTTCCAGGGGGTCTCAACATGCCAGGTCTGGCGCCCGCCTGACGTTTGGGTTGCGGCCGGGAGCGACCCGATTTGGGTGGTGGTGACGGCAGACCGCATCTTGTAAGCTCCGCCGCGCACGGCACACTCGAGCGAGCCGCAGCACCCTGACGGGCCACGGGCCCCGCGTCACACTCCGGAACGGCCAAGCGTTTGTCCAAGCTCAAAGTAATGGTCATCGACGATGACGTACTCGCACTCGAGGTGGCGGGTGAGCGTCTGCGCGGTGCGGGATACGAAGTCGTGCTGCGAGACGAGGCGCTCGGCACCACGCGCGTCGTGCGCGAGGAGGCGCCTGACGTCGTGCTGCTCGATCTCATGATGCCGGCGCTCAACGGCGAGCGCATCGTCGAGCTGCTGCAGGGCACCGCCGCCACCCGCAAGGTCGCGGTCGTGCTGCACTCCAGCAAGGAGGGCGCCGAGCTTGCGACCATCCTCGAGGAGACCGGCGCGGCCGCAGCGATCACCAAGACCTCCTCGGACTCCGGCTTCGTGCAGCAGTTCGACCGCGCCGTCGCCTCGCTCGGCCTCTCCAAGTAGGCAACGCATGGCCGCTCGCGCTCGCCTGGCGCCGGTGTGCTATGCCGTCACGCGAGGTGGCGTTGAGCGACTGGCCGCGACGATTCGAACTGGCGCTGGACGACGGTCCGCGCATCTCGCTGTTGCGCTGGGGCGGTGAGGGTCCGCTGATCCTCTTGCACCACGCCAACGGCTTCTGCGCAGGCACGTGGTCGCGCGTCGCCACCGCGCTCATGGACGACTTCGACGTCGTGGCGCTGGACGCGCGCGGGCACGGCGAGTCGGGTAGTGGCGACGCCCACGGCGGCTACGACTGGGCGGACTTCGCGTCGGACCTCACCGCGGTCACCGAGCGGCTGCTGCGCGAGCGCGGGCAGGACGCGGTCCCGCTGGTGGTCGGGCACTCCTTTGGCGGCACGACCGCCTTGCAGGTCGCCTCCGAGCGCCCGGCGCTCTTCGAGCGGATGCTGCTGCTCGACCCGGTGATCATTCCGGCGGAGCTGCTGGCGGTGCGAACGCCCGGGCCCTCGCCGATGGTGCGCGGGGCGCTCAAGCGCCGCGACCGCTTCGAGTCGCGAAAGGCCGCGCGCGAGGCGTGGGAGGGGAGCCCCTTCTTCGCCAGCTGGGATCGCGGGGTGTTCGAGGACTACCTGCACTACGGCCTGCGCGATGATCCGGCGGGCGGTGTGACGCTGAGCTGCCCCAAGGAGGTCGAGGCGGCCGTCTTCGGCTCGCCCCTGCCAGACCACACCCCGCAGGCGCATCGCGTGCGCGCGCGCACCGTGCTGCAGCGTGCGCGCACCACGAACTTTCCGCGGGCGGGACACCAGCGCGTCGTCGATGCGATCGAGGGGGCCGCGCTGGAGGTCGTCGACGCGGGCCACCTGATCCCGATGGAGCAGCCCACCGAGACGGCGGGGCGCATCCGGGCGCTCCTCGCGCAGCCGCCGCGTCAGCCGGCCAGCGACTAGGCCCGCGGCGTCTCGTCGCGCACCACGCCCGCCTCGAGCAGGAAGCGCTCCGTGAGCTCGCGCCCCTGGCGCGTGAACATGGGCGCCATGTGCCCGGCGGCGAGGTCGATGACCGCGTTGTGCCCCTCCTCCGTGAACGCGGCCCATACCGGGTTGACGATCTGATCCTGCAGGCCGACCACCGAGTCGATCGGCACGCCGCAGCGCGCGGTGATCGGGAACGCCATCATGTGGGCGCTCGTGTAGGTCATGTCCGCGGCGCTGCGGCCGGGCGTGCCGGCGGCCCAGGTCACGCCGCGGTGGGGCGACGCGAAGCACACCAGCGAGTTGACGTGGTGGTCATCAGGGTGCTGCAGCATCATGCAGCGCGTGATCACGCCGCCCATGCTGTGGGCGACGACCGCGACCTTGTCCGCCCCGGTCCGCCGCCGCACCTCGGCGATGCGCTCGCGCAGGAAGCCCGCGTTCTTGGCGATCGGCGCCATCGTCGACGGGTACTCGACCTGCTCGACCCGAAAGCCGCGCCGCGACAGCCAGTTGGCGACGAACGACATCGAGGCGGCGGTCTCCATGTACCCGGGCAGCACGAGCACCGGCATGCTCGCCGCCTCGCCCTCGAGTCGCGGGGGCGCCCGCCAGATGCGGAGCGCCCGGTGCACGTCGACGGTCACCGTGAGCACCTGGGCTGCCGCCTCGACAATCAGACCCCACGCGCGGTCGAGCGGACCGGGCGAGACGGCGTCGAGCGCAGCGCGCTGCGTGGCGTCGATGGGGCGCACCCGGCGCGCCACCCAGCCGAAGAGGTTGCCGCCGACCACCACGGACAAGCTCACCGCATAGCAGGCTGCGGTGAAGTAGAGCAGGCCGGTGGCCACCGTCATCCACATCGTGCGTCGTCCATGGGCTCGCGGCATGTATCAGGGCACAGTCGCCGTTGCCAATGCCGACACCGCGGCCGCATCGGGCCGCCACCGGACAGGCCAGGGCCTGGACATTTCACGCCACGGTGCCCATTCTCGCGCGGCCTGGGCGCCCTGGATGGGGTGAGGAGAGTGACATGGATAGCGTGCTGAAGATCTTGCTCGTGCTGATGTCGGTGACGTTTGCCGCGGCCTGCGGTGACTCGAGCGACGATGCGGATGACGAGACGGATGCCGGCGGCGACGGCGATGATGTGGTGGTGGACCCGCTGGAAGGCCTGGAGCCGCCCCCTGCCGATCGCCTCCCCACCGTCACGGGGACCTGCCCGGGCTTCGTGGACGGCGACGGCTGCACCGAGGACGGCGAGTCGCTCATCTGCACGTTCCAGCCGGCGGACGTCGACCTGCCACGCAGCGTCCGCATCTACCTGTCCGACGCGGCCCGCGACACCGACGAGAGCGTCCTGGCGTTCTTCTGGCACGGCAACCTCGGCGCCGCGGCCAACGTGACCGTCCCGCTTATTGGACTCGGCCCTGACGTGGTCGACTCGATCGTCGAGGGCGGCGGCATTGTCGCCTCGCCCGAGATCGAAGAGGGGCGCGTCCAGAACCTGTCCATGCTCGACTGGATGGCGGCGACCGGTATCGGCCCCGAGGACGACTTTCTCGTGATGGACGAGGTGACCGCGTGCGCGATCGAACAGCTCGGCGTCGACACCCGTCGCATCCACTCCACCGGTCTGAGCGCAGGCGCAATCCAGACAGGTCGGCTCACACAGGTTCGCTCGAACTACCTGGCGAGCGTGGTGCTGTTCTCCGGGGCCGTGGGCGGGACCATCGAGTCGCAGGATCCAGACAACCTGCTGCCGGCGATGATCTTCCATGGAGGCCCGAGCGACGTCGTGCTGCCCTTCCGCTTCCAGGACGAGGCCGAGTCGGCCCGTGAGAAGCTCGAGGGCGCCGGCAACATGGTCGTCTTCTGTCCACACACCGAGGGTCACCAGGTGCCCGCAGGTGGCCCGGAGGCCGGCTGGCAGTTCATGCAGGCCCATCCCTACGGCATCGAGTCGCCGTGGGCCGAGGCGCTGCCCGAGGACCTTGCCACCGACTACTGCGAGCTCTGAGATGGACGCGCGCGTGCAGCGCGGGCTACGGCGCCACTACGATGGCTTCCACGCCCGCATCGCGGCGGGTGCACCGCGGCTCGGGCACAAGGTCGCCTTCAACGCGCCGGCGGTGCAGAAGCTGCTCGGGATCGACGGGTCGCTGGTCGCGGGCTTGACCCGCGGCACGCTCGTTGCGGCGGGCGCGCGGGTGGCGGTCGGTGCGATGACCAAGCCTGTCCTCGAGGCCGAGGTGGCCGTCCGGCTCGGCGCCGACGTGGAGGCCGGCGCCGATGCCGCGACCATCGCCGACGCGGTCCAGGCCATCGCCCCGGCGATCGAGCTGGTCGACATGAACCTGCCGCTCGACCGCCTCGAGGACATCCTCGCCGAGGGCGTCTTCCATGCCTCGGTCGCGTTCGGGCGCTTTGCGCCGCCGCCGGCCGGGGCGAGTCTCGCGGGGCTGGCCGTCGAGGTGCGCTCCGCGGGCGAGACCGTCTTCGAGGGGGACGCCGGGGCGGCGACCGGCGTGCTCTCGGACGTGGTCGCCCACGTCGCCGCGGTGTTGGCCAGCTGCGATGCGGGGCTACACGCCGGCGACCACATCATCCTGGGCAGCATGGCGCCGCCGGTCCTCGCCGAGCAAGGTGGGCGCTTCAGCGTCTCGCTCGCCGGCTACGGTGACGTCGAGCTGACCTTCGAGTAGGGCGTTGGCCGCAGGCCCCTCTGGGCACGGTGACGCCCGAAATTCGGGTCATTGACAGCGAGGTAACACCACTGGTAATCCCAGGACTCGATGATTACCGCACCGGAGAGCGCATGAGTGTGGTCGAGGTTCAGACCGAGCGGGGCATCCTGACGGCCACCCTCTCCGACGTCGACAACCGCAACGCGCTGGGCCTCGACATCCTCTCGGAGCTGCACGGGGTGGTCGAGCGCGCCAACGCGGAGCCGTCCATCCGCGCGGTGGTTGTCACGAACGTCGGCAACACCTTCTGCGCCGGCGCCAACCTCAAGGAGCGCGCCGGTGCGCGCGCGCCCTCCGCATCCGAGCGCAAGCCCGTCGCGTTCGACGCGGTGCTGCGCGCGATTCAGACGTCGCCCACGCCGATCATCGGCAAGATCAACGGCCACGTGATGGGCGGCGGCAACGGGCTGGTCGCGACCCTCGACATCTCGATCGCGAAGGACGACGCCAAGTTCGGCTTCACCGAGGTGCGGCTCGGGGTGGTGCCGGCGATCATCTCGGTCGTGTGCCTGCCGAAGATGCGGCAGGCCGAGGCGATGGAGGCGTTCCTGCGCGGCCATCGCTTCCCCGCCACGCGCGCCGCCGAGCTGGGACTGATCAACCGGGCGGTGCCCGAGGCCGAGCTCGACGCGGCCGTGGAAGAGGTCCTCGAGGACCTGCGCAAGGCGGGTCCCAATGCGCTCGGCATTGCCAAGCGCCTGGTGCACGAGGTGCCACTGATGACCCAGAAGGATGCCTTCGAGTGGACGAGCAAGCTGTCGGGGGAGCTCTTCAAGAGCGACGAGGCGAAGGAGGGCATGACGGCATTCCTGCAGCGACGCCCAGCCGAGTGGACGAAGTGAGGGCGCGATGATGAAAGAGATGGCCGCGGAATTTCGGGCGGAGGCGCAGGAGCTGCATGCGCTGTGCAAGACGCTGACCGCCGAGCAGTGGTCGACAAAGACGCTCTTCATGGAGTGGACGCCATGGGACGTGATCGCGCACCTGCACTTCTTCGACGAGAGCTCGCTGCTGGCTGCCACGGACGCCGACGCCTTCAAGGCGCACGTCAAGGAGCTGATCGAAAACGCCATGAAGGGCGTCAGCAGCACCGAGCAGACGCGCCAGAAGTACGAGGGCATCGGCAACGAGGCGATGCTCGCGCGCTGGGATGCGACGAACGCGAAGCTCGCGGCGACACTCGGGGGCTTCGACCAGAAGGCGCGGCTGCCCTGGTACGGCCCCGACATGAGCGCGCGCATGTTCACGACAGCGCGGCTGATGGAGACGTGGGCGCACGGCCAGGAGATCCACGACCTGACCGGGAGCAAGCGGGTGCACACCGACCGCATCAAGCACATCGCGACGATCGGCGTGAAGACCTTCGGCTGGACGTTCATCAACCGCAAGCTCGAGGTCCCGGGCGCGGCGCCCTACGTGCGCCTGACCGCGCCGTCGGGCGAGGTGTGGGAGTTCAATGAGCCGAGCGAGACCGAGCGCATCACGGGCGACGCGGTCGGCTTCTGTCAGACGGTCACGCAGACGCGCAACGTGGCGGACGTGGAGCTCGAGGTGGTCGGCGAGATCGCGAACCAGTGGATGTCGATAGCGCAGTGCTTCGCGGGTGGTGCGGTCGATCCGCCCAAGCCGGGCGCACGCGTCGGCGCGTAGAAGGAGGCGGGGATGGATCTGCAATACGGTGAGCGGTACGAGGGCTTTCGCAACGAGGTGCGGAGCTTCCTGGACGAGGCGAAGGCGAAGCGTCTCAAGGGCAGTCACTACGACGTCCCTCGTGCAGAACTGAGCAAGTGGCTCAGCCTTCAGATCGACAGCGGCTACTGGGCGCGGACGATTCCCAAGGCGTACGGCGGCTACGGGGCCGACCCGGACCTGCTCGAGACGGTGATCATGGACGAGGAGTTCAACCGCGCGGGTCTCGTGCGCGGGTTCGGGGCGCAGGGGCCGTCGATGCTCGTGCCGACGCTGCTGCAGCACGGCACCGAGGCGCAGAAGAAGGAGTACATCGGGCGCACGATGCGCGGCGAGCTCATCTGGTGCCAGGGCTACTCGGAGCCCGAGGCGGGCAGCGACCTCGCGAGCCTGCGCACGGCCGGCCGTGAGGACGGCGACGACTTCGTGATCAATGGCCAGAAGATCTGGACCAGCACAGCCGAGATGGCCGACATGTGCTTCTGCCTCGTGCGCACCGAGCCCACGGCGAAGAAGCACGCGGGTATCAGCTACATCCTGATCCCGATGACCACCCCGGGCATCGAGGTGCGGCCGCTCAAGACGATGGCCGGCTCCATCGGACACAATTCGTTCAACGAGGTCTTCTTCACCGACGTGCGCGTGCCGCAGAGCAACGTGGTCGGCACGCGTGGCGAGGGCTGGAAGATCGCCAACACCACGCTCAAGCACGAGCGCAACAGCCTCAACAGCAACGGCGAGGGCACGCTGATGCGCCTCATCAAGCTGATGAACAGCGAGACCAGCAATGGCGCGACCGCGATGGCCAGTCCGGTCTACCGCGACCGCCTCATGAGGCTGCAGGCGCGCGTGCTGTCGATGAAGTACCACAGCATGCGCATCCTCACCTGCAGCCTGAAGGACGAGTCGCCCGGGGTCGCGGGTCTCATCACGAAGCTGCAGAACTGCCAGGTCAACTTCGACATGGCGGCGCTCGCGATGGACGTGATGGGCGAGCTGGGCGCGCTCTACGACCACAGCAAGTACCAGCGGGACGGCGGCTACTGGCAGGCCCACTCCATGTTCTCGCTCGGCCTCATCATCGGCGGTGGCACCGCGCAGATTCAGAAGAACATCATCTCCGAGCGCGGGCTCGGCATGCCACGCGAGCCCCGGCCCGCGCCGGCGAAGTAGGGGAGGCCGCCATGGACTTCGGACTATCGGAAGATCAGAAGCTGCTCGACGAGAGCGTGGGACGGTTCCTCGCGGAGCAGGTGGGCACGGACCGGATCCGGGCACTGCGTGAGAAGGGCGTCCGCAACGACCGCGCCATCTGGGGTGCGCTGGCGGAGCTCGGGGTGACCGGGATCCTCGTGCCGGAGGCCCAGGGTGGTAGCGAGCTGTCGCTGCTCGATGCGGCCGTGGTGGCGCAGGCGCTCGGTCATGCCGCGGCGCCGACCGCGTACCTCGGCGCGGCGATCATGGCGCCCGTGGCGCTGCGGGCGGCGGACCTCGCCGGCAAGGAGGCGTGGCTCGAGGGCATCGCGTCGGGCGAGCTGGTCTTCGGTGTCGCGGCCACCGAGGCGTTTTCGGTGCGCGAGCAGGCGGGCGTCAAGAGCGCCGGGGGCAAGCTCAGCGGCAAGGCGCTGATGGCGATCGACTGCGAGACGGCCGACCGGATCCTGCTGGTGGTCGACGCCGACACGCTCGCCGTGGTGCGCAGGGACGCCGCGGGTCTCGTGGTCAACGCGCTCGCGACGGTCGACGCCACGCGCTGCACGACCGAGCTCGTGCTCGATGGCGTGACACCGGAGGCCGTGGCCTCGGGCGCGGGCGACGCGATTGCACGCATGCTCGACGCGGGCCGCATCGCGCTGTCGGCAGACACCCTCGGGGCCTGCGGCTCCATGATCGGGCGCGCTGTGGTCTACGCGGGCGACCGCAAGCAGTTCGATCGCGTCATCGGCTCGTTCCAAGCGGTCAAGCACATGTGCGCGGAGATGGTCGCCGAGCTCGAGCCGGCGCGCTCACTCATGTGGTACGCGGCGTACAGCTTCGACTCCCAGCCCGACGAGGCGCCACTGACGGCGTGTCACACGCTCGCGCACGCCTCGGAGATCGGCCGCGACATCGCCAGCGTGGCGACCCAGGTCCACGGCGGCATCGGCTGGACCGACGAGCAGAACCTGCACTTCTGGTTCAAGCGCATCGGCAACGCGCGACACCTGCTCGGCGGCCCCGAGTTGCTGCGCGAACGCGCGGCAAAGCTGCAGGGCCTCGCGGGCTAGGGAGCGCCGCCGGCACGCACGGCGGCGCGCACCTTGCGGACCTGGTTGCCGAAGTAGAAGATCGCAATCGTCGCGGAGACGAGGTGCAGGACGAGCAGCGGCTGCAGCAGCCCGAAGACCGCTAGCAGCCCGTAGAACACCGTGATCGCGTCGATGCGAAACATCATCTCCACGCGCGCGACGAGTGCCTCGATGGGCGTCTTGTTCTCCGAGCGATGCCCCCAGTCGATGTTGTGGAAGCACCCGTCGCCCTCGCCCTGGACGATGGCCACGTAGTACTGCTGGCCCTGTACGATGCACCATGCCGCAACGCCGTACATGCCGATCGTGAACCACTCGGGCTGCGTGCGCCCCGCGTTGATCGCGATGCCCGCCACGTAGGCCGCCATGCCGACGCCGTCGCCGACGCTGTCGAGCCACTGGCCGAAGCGGCTGCCCTGGTAGCGCAGCCGCGCCAGCTCACCGTCGACGCAGTCCACGACGCGCATGAAGATGTGCAGCAGGCCGCCCGCGACGAGCATCGAGCGGTCGGGGAGGCTCACGAGGTAGGCGGACCACAGCGCGAGCCCCAGCGTGATGACGCTCACGTGGTTGGGCGTGATCGGCGTGGACGTGAGCAGCCGGGTGATCTGCTTGGACATGCGGCGCATGAAGAGGCGCTCGAAGAAGCCGCTCGTCGGTTTGACCAGGCTGTTGAGGTGCTCCTTGAAGGCACGGCGGCGCCCGGCGTCGTCATCGAGGGGCAGCACGAACTCGTTGTCGAGCAGCGGCTCGTCCTCGTAGCCCGTCGGCTGCTCGCCCGCGCCGATCGCTGCGGCGACCTCGGCCGCCCGATCGCTACCGGCGATCCAGATGTGCGCGTCGGTTCCGAGTCGGCGCACACCGTCGGGGGGCACCTGCAGGAACGTCAGACGCGCGGGCATCTGGCGGTGCGTCGTGACGTTCGCCGCGACGACGACCGTCCGCTCGCCGCCCGGGGTGCCGGCCTCGACCGGCACGGTCACGCGCGGGTCGTCGAGCGGCGCCGTCGCCTCGCCGACGAGGTGAATGCGGCGGGCTCCCGCCTCCTGCAGCGACAGCACGTGGCGCAGCAGCAGGCTCAGCCCCGCGAAGCGGCGGCTGTCGTCGAAGCCCGCAGGGACCACGATCGCTGCCTCGAAGGGCACCTGGTTGTCGACGCCGGGGCTTTCCACCATCGCTCTGCGCGACTGAATCGCATCCCACCCGGGCAAAAGCAACGGGACCGGGTCCCGGCGCGCACTTTGGGCGATTACGCCTTGGCGATCACGGTCTCCGGAAGGCGTCGGGCGAGGATCTCGACCGCCTCTTCGACCATCTCCGCGACCACCTCGCCGGCCGGCTGCACGCGGTCGATCAGGCCGGACACCTGCCCGGAGAAGGGCCCGACGTACTCGTACTTGCCCGCCTTGTGGAAGCTCGCGATCACCGCCGACGCCAGCAGGTTCTGCGCCGGGAAGGGCAGGGCCTCGAGGCCCGACTCTTCCCACAGGTCGTGGACCTTGCTGTAGATCGTGCGCGAGGTCTTGCCGGTGTAGAGGTAGGAGCGCCGCGTGCTCTCGTCGTCCGCGTTGAGGATGAACTCGCGCTGCTCGTCGACGAGCCCGCTCTCCTTGCACGCGAGGAAGCGCGTCCCGACCCACACACCCACACAGCCCATCGCCAGGCACGCGGCCAGTGCGCGACCGTCGCCGATGCCACCGGCGGCGATGAGTGGCGTGCTGCCGACGGCATCGAGTGCCTGCGGCAGTAGTGCCATCGTGCCGATGCGACCGGTGTGCCCGCCGGCCTCGTGGCCCTGGGCGACGACGAAGTCCGCGCCGGACTCCGCGACCCTGCGCGCGTTCTTGGTGTTGCCGGTCAGGCCAAGCACCTTCACGCCCGCCGCACGCGCGTCGTCGACCATGAAGCCGGGGTTGCCGAGGCCCGCGCAGAACAGCGGGACCTTCTCCTCGAGGATCACCTTGATCGACGCGCGCGGCCTGCTGGTGGTGGAGCCGCCTTCGATCTTCAGCTCGAGCTCGGGCAGCGCGTGCTCCTCCTTGATCCGGAGGAACCAGTCCACGTGCTCCTTGGGCAGGCTCTTGAGTGCGTGCATCAGCGAGACGGACTCGGTGCGCGCGGGTGCGTCGCCCGCCGCCACCTGCGCGGCCGGCAGCAGGATGTCGACGCCGAAGGGCTTGTCGGTGCGCTTCTTGACCTCGCGGATCGCCTCCTGCATCTCGTCGACGCTGTAACCCGCGGCGCCCAGCACCCCGAGCCCGCCCGCCTCCGAGACGGCGACCGCCAGATCGACGGTCGCCCCGGTGGCCTCGCCGAGCATGCTTGGGCCCATGCCGGCGCTGATGATCGGGTAGTCGATACCCATGGTGTCGCAGAGTTTCGTTCGTAGTGTCGGCTTGCTCATGCTGTGGGTCCCCTTCGTCCGCTTGCTTCGTTCAGCGGGCCAGCCCCCGCAGGATGATCTCGGCGATGGCGTCGGCCGTCGGCTTCGGCCCGTCGCCCATCTGCTCCGCCACCTCGGGTCGCACGAACTCCGAGCCCAGACCGCCGAGCACGTGCGCGACGGCGGTCGTGTCGACGGGCGCGATCTCGCCGACCTCCACCGCGCGCTCGAGCAGGTGCTGCGTCATCGCCACGACGTAGTCCGAGTGCCCACCGAACATGTGCGCGGCGCCAGAGACGCCGGACAGCGCCCGCGACAGACGCTGCGTCGTCGGCGTGACCGCCTCGTTGGTCGTGGCCAGGTAGACGCGCAGCATCTCGAGCGGCGTCATGCGATCGTCGAGCCTGTCGAGCGCCCTACGCCCGATCGCGCGCATCTTTCGGTCGACCACCACGCGCAGCAGCTCGTCCTTGCTCGAGGCGATGCCGTAGAGCGTGCGCAGCGAGCAGCCCATGTGCGCGGCCACCTCCGCCATGGTGCGCTCCGTCATGCCGTCCTCGGCGATGTGGGACTCGAGCTGGTCGAGCAGCTCGCGCTGGCGGGTGGTCAGCGCCCGCTCGCCCTCCGTCGAGAGCAGCGGCTTGGGTGCGCGCACCTTCGGGAAGCGCGGTCGCTTCTTGCGCAGCGCCCCCTCGCCCGGTCCTGGAGGTGCGGAGCTCATGGCAGCAGGGCCTCCGGGAGGTCGACCACGCGCGCGCGGAACCACTCGCCCAGGCTCTTGGCCTGTGCGTCCTGTCGCGTCGAGGCGGCGACGCCCTCCTCGAGCAGACCGTGGATCACGAAGTTGAGCGAGTGGATCGAGGCGAGCCGGTGCCTGTCGACCTGCAGTCCCTCCACCTCCGGAAGCAGCTCGCGCAGCTTCTTCTCGGTGAGGAATGCGTCGAGCCAACCGAAGGCGGCGTCGCTGCGCGCGAAGATGCCGAGGTTTGCGTTGCCCCCCTTGTCACCCGAGCGCGCGCCGAAGACCGCACCGAGCGGGGCCCTGCGCGTCTCGCCGCCGGGCACCGTACCGCCGGGGCCCGGTCGTGCATCGATCCGGACGTCCGGGTGTGGCACGAGGGAGGACACCTCGCGCGTCTCGCCGCCGAGGATCGTCACCGCCTGCGGCACGATCTCCGCGGAGATCTTGGCCGGCATGTAGACGCCGTAGGGGCGGAGGCCCGCGCCTCCGAGTCCGTAGAAGCCCGGGATGCTGGCGAGTGCGGTCTCCGTGAGTGCGCTCGTGAGGGTGCGACCGAGCTTGCTTTCGTCGGCGTCCTTCACGCTGATCTGCAGCACCGCACCCGCCTCCTCGTTGCTTGCGGGGTCCTGCTTGTCGCTGCGGATCAGCCGCGTCTTGACCAGCTCGTAGTCGGCGGGCTCGTTCGCGCAGGCGCGCCAGAACGCCTTCAGTACCAGCTCGGCCTTCTCCTCGATGTCGAGGCCGGTGAGCGAGACGCGGATGTCCTGGCGGTAGCCGCCTGGTCGGTTGACGCAGACCTTGAGTGTGCTCGGAGGCGGCTCGCCCTTCGTGCCGGAGATGCGCACGCGGTCGTTGTCGACCTCGGCGACCTCGATGGTGTCGAAGCGCGCGGTGACGTCCGGGCCAAAGTACTGCGGTCCGCCGATCTCGTAGAGCAGCTGCGAGGTCACGGTGCCGACGGACACCTGCCCGCCGGTTCCGTCGTGCTTGCCGATCACGCACGAGCCGTCCGCGGCGACCTCCGCCCAGGGGAAGCCGATGCGCTCCATGCCCTCGACCTCGGTGAAGAACGAGTAGTTGCCGCCGGTCGCCTGTCCGCTGCACTCGATCACATGCCCCGCGACCACAGCCCCTGCCAGCGCATCCCAGTCTTCACGGCCCCAGCCGTGGTGCCACGCCGCGGGGCCGCAGGTGACCGCGGCGTCGGTGACGCGTCCGGTGATGACGATGTCGGCGCCCTGCGACAGCGCGTCGACGATGCCCCAGCAGCCGAGGTAGGCGTTGGCGGTCAGGAAGGCTGATGCGTCGCGGATCGGCTCGCCCGTCTCGAAGTTCAGCAGCTGGTCGCCCGCCAGCAGTTCCTCGATCCGCGGCAGCAGGTCGTCGCCCGAGACGTATGCGATCTTTGGGTGCAGTCCGAGTCGCTGCGCCGCCCGCTCGACGTCCTCGGCGCAGCCGTCGGGGTCGAGGCCGCCCGCGTTCGAGACCACCTTGATGCCCCTGTCGAGGCAGGTGCCCATCACCTGCTCCATCTGCGTGACGAAGGTGCGCGCGTAGCCGCCGTTGGGGCGCTTGAGGCGCGTGCGCGCGAGGATCAGCATCGTCAGCTCGGCGAGCCAGTCGCCGGTGAGCACGTCGATCGGTCCGTCCTCGACCATCTCGCGCGCGCCCGACAGTCGGTCGCCGAAGAAGCCCGAGCAGTTCGCTATCCGGATGGGGTCTGCCATGTCGTCCTCCTATGCCTCGCTGGCTTCCGCGTCCGAGACGGTGAGCAGCACCGCCTTGCCCTCGACCTGGTCGCCGATAGCCACGCGCACGTCGGAGACGACGCCCGACTCGGGGGCCGTCAGCGCGTGCTCCATCTTCATCGCCTCGAGTACCAGCAGCTTGTCGCCGGCCTCCACGCGGTCGCCCGCCTTGACGTGGAGCGCGATCACCTTCCCCGGCATGGGCGCGACCAGCCCCCCCGAGGTCTGCTCGGAGCCCGGCAGCACGAAGCGCGGCTCGAGCTGCAGCTCCACGTCACCGCGCGGCCCGTGCACCACGAGCTGATCGTCGGCGCGGCTGATGCGCGACGACTGCCGCCGGCCATCGATCTCCACATCGATGCCCTCGGCACTCCAGGTGTGGATCCGGGCGCGGGCGTCGCCGTCCACGCGGAAGCGCCCGTCGCGCAGTCGCCGATAGGTGACGACCTGTTCCTGCTCGCCGTGCTTGAACACGAGTCGCTCGTCGGGCGTGCGGCCGTTGCGCCACCCGCTCGGCGCTGATGCGAGCACGTCCGCCTGTGCGCGGTGGACGCCCTGCAGCCACAGCGCGGCGATCCGCGCCGCGTGCTGCAGCGCCGCCTCGTCGAGCGGCAGGGTGCGTGGCGGGGCGACGCGCGCGATGAAGTCGGTGGTCGTATCGCCGGCGAGGAACTCGGGCGAGCGCAGCGTCGCCACGAGGAAGTCGCGGTTGGTGGTCACGCCGCCCAGGTGCATTCGCTCGAGCGCGAGCGCCAGGCGTCCCGCCGCGTCGGTACGCGTCGGGGCAGAGCCGATCACCTTTGCCAGCATCGGATCGAAGTCGGTGCCGATCACCGAGCCGCTGGCGACGCCCGTATCCCAGCGCACCTCGGGGGTGGCGGCGGGCTCGAAGGCCGTCAGCGTCCCGGTCGCCGGCAGGAAGTCTGCTGCAGGGTCCTCCGCGTAGAGGCGCGCCTCGATCGCCCAGCCGTCGAACCGGATGTCCGCCTGAGAGAGGCCGAGCGGCTCGCCCCGTGCCACGCGCAGCTGCTCGCGGACCAGGTCGATCCCCGTGACGGCCTCGGTCACGGGGTGTTCGACCTGCAGGCGTGTGTTGACCTCGAGGAAGTAGAACTCGCCCGTCTCGTCGTCGAGCAGGAACTCCACCGTCCCTGCAGACTCGTAAGCGAGGGCGCCGGCCAGCTTCAGCGCGGCATCGCCCATGCGCGCTCGCAGCGCTGCATCCACGCGCGGGGAGGGCGACTCCTCCAGGATCTTCTGGTGACGTCGCTGGATCGAGCACTCGCGCTCGCCCAGGTGCACGAGCCCGCCGCTCGAGTCGCCGAGGATCTGGATCTCGATGTGGCGCGCCCGCGCGACGTAGCGCTCGAGGAACACGCGGTCGTCACCGAAGCCCGCCGCCGCCTCGCGCTTCGCAGACGCGATCGCATCCGCGAGGTCGGCCGCCTTCTCCACGACGCGCATGCCCTTGCCACCGCCGCCCGCCGCCGCCTTCACCAGCAGCGGGAAGCCGACCGTATCCGCGCCCGATGCATCGTTGGAGCCGGGGAGGGTGGGTACGCCGAGCTGCTCGGCGAGCTTCTTGGCCTCGAGCTTGTCGCCCATGCGATCGATCGCTTCCGGCGACGGGCCGACCCACGCGATGCCCGCGTCCTTGACCTGCCGCGCGAAGCTCGCGTTCTCGGACAGGAAGCCGTAGCCCGGGTGGATCGCCCCTGCGCCCGTTGCCTTCGCGGCGGCGAGGATGGCGTCGGCGTCGAGGTAGCCGTCGGTCAAGCGGACGGCCTCGTCCGCATCCGCGACGAACGGGGCATCGGCGTCGGCATCGACGTAGACCGCGACGCAGCGGATGCCCATCTCGCCCGCGGTGCGCATGACGCGGCGCGCGATCTCGCCGCGGTTGGCGATCAGCAGGGTGTCGAAACTCATAGCCGAAACACCCCGTAGCCCCTGGCGCCCTCGATGGGCTTGGTGCGCACGACCGACAGGCAGATGCCGAGCACGGTGCGCGTGTCACGCGGGTCGATGATGCCGTCGTCGCTGATCGTGCCCGTCGCCTCGAGCGCGAGCGAGCCGCGCTCCTGCCCCGCCTCGACCGCCTTGCGGATCTCCGCGTCCGCATCCTCGTCGAAGGGCAGACCCTTTCGCTTGGCCTGGTTGCGGCGGACGATCGACATGACGCCGGCAATCTGCTTGCCGCCCATCACCGCGATCTTCGCGCACGGCCAGATGAACGTGAAGCGGTTGTTGAATGCGCGGCCGCTCATCGCGTACGTGCCGGCGCCGTACGAGGCGCCGATGATCACGGTCAGGTGTGGCACAGTCGAGTTGGTCACCGCGTTGAGCATCTGCGAGCCCTTCTTGACCATCCCGGCCTGCTCGTACTCCTTGCCTACGATGAAGCCGGTCAGGTTCTGGAGGAACACCAGCGGGATGTCGATCTGGTTGCAGAGCTGGACGAAGTGCGCGGCCTTCTCGGCGGAGTCGGGGTAGATGACGCCGTTGTTGCCGAGGATGCCGACGGGGTAGCCATCGATCGACGCCCAGCCGCAGACCATGGTGGTGCCGTAGCGCGGCTTGAACTCCTCGAAGCGCGAGCCGTCGACGATGCGCCCGATCACCTCGCGGACGTCGACGGCGCTGCGCAGGTCGTCGCTCACGATGCCGAGCAGCTCGTCCTCGTCGAGCACCGGCGGCTCGGGGCGCAGCGATGCGGGCGGGCCGGCCTTGCGCCAGTTGAGGTGGGACATCACCTCGCGGCACAGGCGCAGCGCGTCCGGCTCGTCCTCCGCGAGGTATTCACCGAGTCCCGAGATCTCGGCGTGCATGCGTGCGCCGCCCAGGCTCTCGTCGTCGGAGTCCTCACCGGTCGCCATCTTCACGAGCGGCGGCCCCGCCAGGAAGATCTTCGACTGCTCCTTGATGACGACGTTGTAGTCCGACATGCCGGGCTGGTAGGCGCCGCCGGCGGTGGAGCTACCGAACACCACGCACACGACCGGGATGCGTAGCTTCGACAGCTCGATCATCTCGTAGAAGGGGCGCCCCGACTCCGCGAAGTGATTCACCCGTGCCGGGCGCGCCTTCTTCTGGCCGTCGCCGCCGCCACCGCCGCCGCGACGTAGGTCGGCGCCGGCCGACTCGACGAAGCTCACGTAGGGGATGCCGTTGTCGCGTGCGATCTCAAGCGCGCGCTGCCACTTCTTGCCCGCGTAGGGGGTCAGGGCGCCGCCGAGGACAGTCGGATCGTTGGCGAAGATCACGCACTCCACGCCGGCGATCACGCCGATGCCGATCACCGCGCCGCCCCCGACCGTGTAGTCCGAGTCGTAGCCTGCGAGTCCGCTGATCTCGAGGAAGGGGCTGTCGGGATCGAGCGCGAGGGCGATGCGCTCGCGCACCGGCAGCTTGCCGCGCTTGGCGAGTCGCTCGTGGTGCGCCGGGCCTCCCCCCGCTTCGGCCTGGTCGAGCAGCTCGTCGATCTCGGCGAGCCGAGCGAGCATTGCGCTGCGGTTGTTCTGGAAGTCCTCGGAGCGTGGGTCGAGTGCCGACGACACCGGTGGGGCTAGCAATTGCCTGGTCGGACTGTGCATCCACCCACCGGTAACACTGTGGGTAATGGTATGCAATCGAAATTACCGGTGGTCACGCTTCGCCCCTTTGCCCCGGGTTTTTTGGCGCACCGCGGAGCGGGCCCCACCGGTAATGGGAAGTGCGTGGCGAGCGGCCGGGCTGCTCAGGCGTCGCCGGCGAGCCAGCGGTGGGTGTCGCCGGGCAGCTCGGGGATGCCGTCGATCCAGTCCTCGAATCCCTCGTCCGCGCGGACGCCGTTGCCCTTCTGCCCGAGGAAGCCGTGGAAGTGCTGTGCGACGCGCTCGCTGAAGAGGCCGCAGCGCTGCAGGGTCGGGACGATGAAGCCCTGGACCGCGCCGCGGCGGCGGCGCTGCGGTCGGTCCTTCATCAGGTCCTCGCGCTCCTTCTCGATCGACTTGAAGAGCGCCTCCACGTCGATGCCCGCGTCGGTCCAGATCGAAAGGACGGTCTGGAAGAGGCTCTGCTGCCCAACACCGGAGACCAGCGCGCGCGCGGACTCGAGCGCGAAGTCCTCGACCTCGATGAGTGCCTTGTCGTCGAGCTGCTCGACGCAGCGCTTCACGTAGTGGACGCCGTAGGCGTGGTGGCGTGCCTCGTCGCGCGCGACGTAGGTCAATAGCTCCTTGAGCAGCGGCTCCTCGGTCAGCATCAGCATCTCGCGGAAGTTGAAGAGCGCCAGCCCCTCGACGACGATCTGCATGCCGACCAGCTTGAGGATCCAGCTGTCGGTTGCCAGGGTGTCGTCGAGCACCTGCTTGAGCGCGGGCGCGACCGGCACCACGTTGTCGAGCTTGTCGATGTAGCGTGCGAACACCTCGACGTGGCGCGCCTCGTCCATCGTCTGCGTGGCGGCGTAGAACTTGGCGTCCGTGTGGGGCACCGCGTTGACCAGCTGCCCGGCGACCATCAGCGCACCCTGCTCGCCGTGGAGGAAGTTGCTCAGCCTGAAGGCCGCGGTCCTGCGAGCGGCCTCCCAGCGCATCTCGGGCGACAGCGACTTCCAGTAGCTGCAGCGCTCGATCGGGATGCCGCTGGTCAGCGGAGTCGTCATGAAGGCGTCGGGCTCGATCTCGATGTCCCACGGCAGGTCGCGGTGCGCGACCCACTGCTGCTCGGTCGCCATGAGGTAGAGGCGGCGCAGCTCCTCGAGCTCGGGGTCGTAGTTCCACTGGAAGATCACCTTCATGGAGGTCTCCAGGTCGGCTTCCTGTGTCTTCGTGTGCAGTGCGAACTGACTCATCGGCGTATCCCTCTCTCGATCGATATCGCACGCCGGCCTGTGGGCGGCAATCGACCTATTCGGACGTGTGAGTGTAGTTGGAGACATCGACGCCTGCCGGTTAGACTTGTCGCCGTGGTGCGCGTCTTCCCGCGCTATGGAGGATGCATGCGGCAGGAGCGCTCTGTGCGATTGATGCGATCGATGCGACGGATGTCATGGATGAGAGCCTGTCCGTGGACGGCGGCGGTCATGCTGCTGTCGGTCGGCTGCTCGTCGAAGCCTGACAAGGCACCGGCGCCGACCCGTGAGGTCGCGCTCGAGGAACAGGTCGAGAAAGCTGCCGACCGCGCCGTCGTGGCGGGTGAGCGCGCGGCCGCAGAGGTTCGCACCAAAGCGCCGGAAGGAATGGCGGCGGAGCGCGTGGAGAAGCAGGCCGCTGTCGCGAACGCGCAGGCGCAGCAGAAGGAGATGCAGAAGGGCGCCGCCGACGCCGCGATCGTTCGCTGGCAGCAGCTCACGCCATTCGCGCCGAAGCTTCTCGGCAAGTTCAGGGCCATCTCACCCGTCGACGGCCGCGACCGCGTCGGGCCGGGGCCACGCATGGCCGCCGTGCGCCGCGTCTACGAGCGCGGCACCACGCGTGCGACGCTGCAGGTGATCGATGCGCTGATCGCCAAGACACTGCAGGCGCCCTTCGACGTGACCGCGAGCATCAACGAGGAGACCGACAACGGCTTCAAGCGCAGCCTCAAGGTGGGCGGCATGCCCGGCATCCTCGAGTACCGCGCGCGTGAGGAGTCGAGTCGTCTCGCCGTGATGGCGGGGGGCCGCTTCCTCGTCGACGTGCGCGTCAATCGGGCGCAGGCGGGCACGGACGCCCAGGATCTTGCGGCCGCCATCGATCTCGCGAGCCTCGCGGTCCTGCGTGCCAATGTGGGTGCGCCGAAGGGCAAGTAGGGCGCACGCCCCATCGCAACAACTCCGGGGGTCATCGGTTTGCATGAACGAGCGCCGGCTGTCCGCAGTCGTCGCGCGTATCTTGGGCTAGAATGGTGACCGGGCCGCGGGCCCACAGGAGGTGTCGCGATGCGTATTGCTTGCATGGGTGGTCTTCGAGGGTGTGTGTGTCTGTCACTGCTGCTGTCGCTGGGCGGCTGTGAGCAGGGCTTCACCTCGGCGGAGGCGCGCCAGGCCGTGGACGAGTCCAGCATCTCTGCGCAGGCGTCGGCGCTGATGGCATCGAGCGTCGAGATCTCGACCGACTTCACCATCGGTGAGGCGGTGCAGAACGCCGCGATGGAGATCCGTGACACCGTCGAGGCGAACCTGCCGTGCGCGGAGGTCACCGTCGAGGATGCCGTGCTCAGCATCGAGTACGGCGCGCGCCCCGGCAACTGCGTGCACAACGGTCGCTCGCTCTCCGGCCTGCACACGATCCACGTGGCCGCCAACGACGACGCCGAGGTGCTCGTCGAGCACACGTGGGACGAGCTCGACAACGGTCTGATGATGGTCTCGGGCGAAGCGGACGTCACCTGGAGCCTCGCCGATCGCACACGCCACATCGTGCACGAGCTGACGTGGACGCGACTGCGCGATGGCCGCACCGGAGTGGGCCGCGGCGACCGTCTGCAGTCGGCGCTCGACGGGATGTTGCTCGAAGGCATCGTCGTCGACGGTGACCGCAGCTGGGAGGGCGAGCGCGGCGACTGGTCGCTCGACATCGACCAGGTCGAGGCGCGCTGGCGTGACCCGGTGCCGCAGTCGGGCTCGTACACGCTCGACACGCCGTTCGACAAGTCGCTCACCCTGAGCTTCGACCGCGTCGACGACGCACGCATCCGGGTCACCGCCGAGGGCCCGCGTCGCAGCTTCAGCTTCACGGTCACGGCGCTGGGCCTGATCGAGGGCTGACGCCGCGGTCTCCTGATGTCCGCCTCGGGACGCCTGCCGCCAGGGGGTGTCCCTAGTCGTCGGAGTCTGCGCTGCGCTCGCGCGCCCACTCGGGCCAGCTCGGCCGCTCGTCGAGTCCCTGCACGCGACGTAGCAGGTGGACATCGCCGGCGCCGAGGGACTCGCAGCGCGCGCGCATGGGCGCGACCCGTGGCCCCTCGAGGCCGAGCATGCTGTGCACGACCGTCGATGGATGCTGCTCCACCGCACGCTCGCGCAGCTGCCACGCGGCGTCGCTGTCGAGGCCGCGGATCGAGTCGACCACCTCTCGCCCCGTGTCCCACAGCCGCTCGCGGATCGCGTAGGCCGCGTCGTCGTCGCGTCCGGTGAGCGCTGCGAGCACAGGCTTGGCGGCCTGCTCGGCGTGGGCATCCATGGCGGCGTGGGTCTCGTCATCGGCGAGCCCACGCATGGTGGACATCCCGAGCACGGGGTTCTTCTCGAGCAGCTTGCGCCGCCGCTTGCGCGCGCCCTCGTCGGTGCAGTGTGTGATCGCCGCAGCGCGCGATGCGTCGTCGGCGTCGCTCCAGCAGCGGTCGCGCAACGCCACGGCGCGCGCGTCCATCCGCCCCGTCAGGCTGCGCATCACCGCGTCGGGCTCGCTGTCCGCGTGGCGCTCGCGGATGGCGTCGACCTCGTCGCCGACGAGGTGCTTGAGCGCCTCGATGGCGGGTCCGGGCGCCCGGGACATGAGCTGCAGGCGCAGGTCGTCAGGGCCGTCGATGGGACGCCGCCGCCACGCGCGCAGCGCGTATCCCGGGTCGACCTCGGCGGCCGCGTCGCGCAGCGGGTCCTGAGGGTCCATGCCCCAGGCGGCCAGCTGGGGCTCCTGCTCCAGCGCGTCGCGACGCAGCTCGCGCGCGCAGATGAGCCCGTTGCTCAGGAACAGCGCCGCGGCCGTGTCCTGCGCAGCCAGTCCCTGCTGGAGAGTCCAGTCCGCGGGCCCGCGCCACCGGGGCTGGCGGTCGGCGTCGGTCTGCAAGCCCTGCGCGTCCGCGCCATCGAATACGACAGGCAGCACGCGGGAGGACAGCTCGTCGGGCGTGGCGCGCTCGACATGGAACAGCGGGTAGCCGTGGCTGGCAGCGATCTCGATGTACGCGTCTCGCACGCGTGACTTGAAGCCCGAGCCGCCCATCCCCTTGCGGCCGCCCTCGGCGCGGTCGTGGTTGCGGATCTTCTCGATCTTCTTGCGCAGGCGACTGGTGCGCGTTTGGACCTCGAAGACGAGGGTGAGATCCGGCTGCAGCCCGGCGGTCGCCACGCGGGCAGCATCCTCGCACTCCTGCGTAGGCACCCCCCGCGCGGTGCCGAGCACCACGGCGGTCAACACCGAGCGGTCCATCAGCACGGTCTCGCCGCGTGCCAGCGCGGGCCTGACCAGCTCGCTGAGGACCTGTGCTTCGCGCGCGCAGTACAGCAGCATCTCCGTGCGCCCGTCCATCGCCAGGTTGCGACGGTCGCGGGTGAGGCGCCGGATCATGCGCGTCGGGCGCGAGCTGTGCTCCTTGCCGGTGCGCGGCATGAAGACCGTCTGCCCGGACTCGCGCAGGCGCTCCGCCACGCGCTTGATGACGGTGCTCTTGCCGGCACCATCCACACCCTCGAATGCTATCAACCTTCCGCGACTCATGGTTTCGACGCTATCCGATCCGGCCGTAGCGCGCCACGACACGTGCACTCAGTCCAGCAGGTCGGGCTGCGCGGCGATTACGCGGTCGAACAGGGGTTGGAAGTTGAACCAGCCCGCGCCCTCGTGGCCGACCTGCGCGCGCGTCTTCTCCGCCTCGCCCGGATCGATCAGCTTCGGCGTGCCGGCCGCCTCCGCCATCAGCTGCGCGCGGCAGGCGCTCTCCATGAAGACGTACCAGAAGGCGGCCGACTCCACGCAGCCGCCGACCGTGAGCAGCCCGTGGTTCTTCAGGATGCACGCCTTGTACTGCCCCAGCGCCTTGCCGATGCGCTGTGCCTCCGCCGCCTCCCACACCACGCCGGTGTAGTCGTCGAACAGGCCGTGGTCCTGGTAGAAGGCGCATGCGTCCTGGCTGATCGGGTCGAGCTTGCGACCCAGCGCGGCCCATGCGCGCCCGTACGTCGAGTGCGTGTGTGCGGCGGCGTCCACCTCCGGCCGCGCGGCGTGCACGGCCGAGTGGATCACGTAGGCGGCCTTGTTGACCTTGCCGGCGCCCTCGACGACCTCGCCCGCGTGGTCGACCAGGATCAGGTCGCGCACGCGCACCTGGCCGTAGTGCTGTCCGAAGGGGTTGACCCAGAAGACGTTCGGGTCCTCCGGGTCGCGGAGCGTCACGTGGCCGGCGACGCCTTCGCTGAAGCCGCAGCTCGCGAAGATGCGGAACGTGGCGGCTAGACGGATCTTCTGGTGCTCGCGCTTTGCGTTGGCGTCGGCGAACTCTTCGCGCTTCGGCGTCTGGTAGGGGGGCGGTGTGTCGGTCATGTGCTGCGCTCCGGGTACGAGTGCTTCCAGGCCCGCCCATGCTGGCCCAGGCGCGCTGCGGGGGCTACTCGTCTCAGGCTGAATGCATTTCATTTGTTGCGAATTGCTGCGACGAAACACCCCGAAATCGCCCACTGCCCAGCCTCCGTAGACTGGACGCCGTACATCGCGGGCGCTACGTTTCCCCCGCTGGTGCCGAGCGGCCATGTCGGCCGCTGGGGGGCACCCAAGGAGAGCACTTCGATGGCACAGAGCTTTGCAGCAAGCCGCGGTCGGATCGACTCGCGCAGCCAGTTCATCACCATGACGTACCTGCACCTCTTCGGTGCGATCATGGCGTTCGTCGCGCTCGAGGTGTTCTTCTTCCAGACGGGCCTCGCCCACCGCATGGCGCAGGCGATGCTGGGCGGCAGCTGGCTGCTCGTGCTCGGCGGCTTCATGGTCTCGAGCTGGATGGCGACGCGGTTTGCCAACAGCGCGAAGTCACTCGGTGCGCAGTACTTCGGGCTCGCGCTCTTCATCGTGGCCGAGGCCGTCATCTTCGTGCCACTGCTCTTCATCGCCAACACCTACGCGCCCGGTGCGATCGAGACGGCGGCGGGCATCACGGTACTGGGGTTTGCGGGCCTGACCGCGGTCGTCTTCACCACGCGCAAGGACTTCTCCTTCATGGGATCGGTCCTGCGCTGGATGGGCATGTTGGCGCTCGTCGCCATCGTCAGCGGCGTCGTCTTCGGCTTCCACCTCGGCGTGTTCTTCAACATCGCCATGGTCGGCTTCGCCGGTGGCGCGATCCTCTACGACACCTCGAACGTCCTGCATCACTACCCGGTGAACCGGCACGTCGCCGCGTCGCTGCAGCTCTTCGCCTCGGTCGCGATGCTCATGTGGTACGTGCTGCAGATCGTGATGTCGAGCCGGGACTAAGGGGGTGTCCCTGGTGTTCTCCCGTCGATTGCAGCACGAATCGCGGCCCTGGAACGCTCCGCTTCTCCGCAACGATGCTCTGGCATCGCATTGTCGCAGCGAAGCGCCCCAGGACCGCGCTTCGCACCGCACTCTCGGTCCGAAAAACCAGGGACACCCCCTAGCGCCCGCGCCGTGATCGAGCTCGACGACCCGGCGCCGCGGCGTCCGATGACGCCGGGTGAGCGCACCGCCGCCTGGATATTCGGCGGTGGCTTTGTCGCGCTCTTGCTCGCGGACATGCTGCAGGGCGACGACCGCATGCGCTACGGCATGGGCTTCGTTGCGCTGTCGTGGTTCCCGACGCTCGTGCTGCACGAGCTCGGGCATGCCTGGGCGGCGCGCAGCGTCGGCTTCGGGGTGGCGGAGCTGGTGATCGGTCACGGGCCGCCGCTGTGGCGCACGCGCTTCGGTTACACGCGCGTCGTACTGCGCGCGGTGCCCGCGGGTGGCTACATGGTGCCGTTTTCGCGCACCGGCAAGGTCGAGCGCGCGAAGCTGGCGTGGATCTACTTCTGGGGGCCGGGCGCGGAGATGGCGCTCATCGCGCTGCTCGCACTCATCGTCGGGCCCGATGCGCTGCTGTCGCCAACCCAGTCGATACCGTTGATCGCCGTGCAGAGCCTGGCGCTCGCCGCGGCCATCGGCGTGGTGCTCAACATGTTGCCGCTGCCGCTGTCCGACTCGGTCACCGACGGGCTCGGCATGATCCTGAGCGCGACGTTCCCCGTGGAGGCGTTCGAGCACCAGGCGGCCGAGCCGTACGTCGCGGAGGCGGAGGTTCGGATCGACGCCGGCAGCCTGGATGGCGCGCTCGCCGTGATCGCCCGCGGGCGTCAGCGGCTGCCCGACAACCGGCTGATCCAGATCGAGGAGGCCGTGGGTCTGGCCGCGTCCGGCGACCACGCGGCTGCCCACGAGCGCCTCGAGCAGCTGCGCGCGCTGCCCGAGCTGCCGCCGAGCATCGAGGCCGAGGCGCTGCACGCCGCCGCGCGTGTGGTGGTCGAGGGCGGCGACACCGCGTTGCTGTCGGAGGCCGAGCGCGCGTGCATCTCCGCGCTGGAGCTGTCCGCGCAACCCGAGCACATGCTGACGCTCGGTCGCGTGCAGCTCGGGCTCGGCCGCATCGACCACGCCCGTGCGAGCCTGATGACCGCGTACAAGGCGACCGCTGCTCCGGACCGTGAGGACCGGTGCCTCGCGTACCTCGCGATCGCTGCGCACCGCGCGGGCGAGCATGCCGAGGCTGCGCTGTATCGCGACGCACTTCGCCGCCGGCGCCCGGGCGTGCGGCTGTTGCAGCGCGTGGACGGCGCGCTCGGGGAACCGGCCGACGCCGAGCCGCCGCGCTCGGCGTAGTGCCGGGAGTCGTGAACACGCGTTCGGGGCGGCGCTGCGATCCCCACGCGGGTGCGCGCGTCGACGCCGGGGGGGTCGCGGCACAGCCAGCGCGCCAAACGACTGAACCAAATGGTCAGCACGGCCGCTCGGGATAGCTGGGTGGCCGGCAGGGGTAAGCGTTCCCGCAGCGGCTCGCGCTGTGGCCTCGGCGGTCAACTGGCGTGGCCCCGGGGGTCCTTCCCTTGGGGCACATTGTCGGTACATTGAGGTGGGGAATGGGATGGTGAGGTGAGTGATATGGATACAGTGGACATCGGCTTTCGCCACTCGGCCCGGTTCATCAAGCCCTTCGTGAAGGTGCTCCGCCTGCACGGTTCAATCCCGAGGGCGCACATAGAGGCGCTGGAGGCGATCGACCTCGACACGTGGATCTCCTACGCCGCGAGCGAGCAGTTCATCGACCGTGCCGTCACCGCGACGCAGGACGCTGACCTCGGCCTGCATGCGGCGGAGGCGGTGGAGCACGGCGACTTCGACGTCGTCGAGTACGCCGCGCGCTCCGGAAGTTCGGCCGAGGAGGCGCTCGAAGTCGTCAACCGCTACATCGGGCTGCTGCGCGAGGGCGCCAACTTTCACATGGTGCGAGACGGCGCGACCTGTCGCTGGAACCTCGACATGGCTGCGCGATTCCCGCGCGCGATCAACGACTGGACGGTCGCCGTGTACGTGACCATGGCCCGCCGCCTCACCGGCGAGCACTGGCGACCGCTCGAGGTGCACGTGATGCACTCGGAGCCGTTCGATACGAGCGAGTACCGGCGCGTGCTCGGCGTGCCGGTGAAGTTCGACATGCCGAACAACGCGCTGGTGTTCGATCCCCTGTGGCTTCAGACGCCGATCATCGAGGCTGACCAGCGCCTCCACCTGCTGATGCGACGCTACGCAGGCGACTTGCTCGAGCGCAGGCCGCGCACCGATCGCTTCGTCGATCGCGTGCGTGCCGCGATGGCGGAGTCGCTGCGGGCGGGCCACACCAGCACCGGCCGCGTCGCCCGGCAGCTGCACGTCAGCGAGCGCACCCTGCGCCGCCGGCTGCAGGACGAGGGCACGAACTACAAGTCGGTACTCGAGGACGTGCGCCGCGAGCTGGCGATCAACTACCTGCAGTACCAGCGCGACTTGGGCATCGCCGAGATAGCGTTCATGCTCGGATTCAGCCACACGCCAGCGTTTTCGCGCGCGTTCAAGCGCTGGACCGGCTCCTCACCGGGCGAGTACCGCGAGAGCATCAAGCTGCGCCAGGTCTCCTGACGAGGACCCGCGCCGCTGCCCTTCGGGTCGCGGTACAAGGTCACCGCCGTAAGACGACACCTGAACCTGCAGCCGACGTCCTGCAGACCCGGACGCCAACGTTGCGTTCGTGGCGACCATTGCCCTGCGCGCCGCGCTCGTCCGCGCGCCCAGTCTGGGCTAGCCTCTCGCGCCTACACTTGGAGGTTCGAGATGTGGAAATGTTGGGTGATGTCCCTCGCGGTGGCGATGACGTCGATCGCCTGCAGCGACGATGATGACGCGTCGGCGGACGACGATGCGGGCGAGACGGCAGCGGCGTTCGAGGCGCCCGTCGCCGACGGCTGCATCGACGATGTGGCACCGGGCGCGCACGACTACATGTGCGGCGAGCTCGAGTACCACGTCACCGTGCCCGCGCGCTGTGTCGAGGAGCCCTGCGGTCTCGTGCTCGACGTGCATGGGTGGATCATGACCGGCGCCGACGAGCTGGCGGAGACGGAGGTCGATCGGCTCGGCATGGAGCACGGCTACATCGCGGTGCATCCGACCGCGACGCTTGGGCCCGGCCGCTTGACCGCCGAGCCGGAGCACAGCTGGCGCGCCGGTGAGGACGACGTGGCCCTGCACGCTTTTCTGCAGGACGCGATCGACGTCTTCCACGTTGATGTCGACCGCGTGCACGTGATGGGCTTCTCGCAGGGCGGCGCGATGACGTGGCGCCTGCTCTGCGCCTACTCCGAGATGTTCGCGTCGGTCTCCCCCGGTGCCGCGGGCGCGGGCTATGGACTGCCGATGCCGGGTGGCATCTGCGAGGACGGTGACAACCCCGCCGTGCAGGTGCCGGTGCTCTTCCTGCACGGCACGGCGGATGCGCTGTCGCCCCACAGTACGGCCCTGCAGCAGCGCGACCAGGTGATCGACAGCTGGGAGATGGAGCAGGACGAGGTCCTCTCCGAGGACGACGCCCACAACTGGACGCGCTACACCAACGCCGACGGCAACGTCTTCGAGTTCATGGAGCACGACTACGCGAGCTCACTCGACTTCCTGCTCGGGCACTGCTTCCCCGGCAGCACCACGGGCGGCATCCTGGCCTGCAAGGACGAGGCGGCGTTCACCTGGGGTCAGGCGGCGATGGACTTCTTCATCGCGCACCCCAGACGCTGAGTCGACCTGCTAGCAGCTCTGCCCGAGGTTGGGCGTGCCGCCGCACTCGGGGGCACCCGCGGGGTCTGCGCCCTGTGCGCACGACAGCACGTACTGGTGGTCGCCGCCGTTGCACGAGGTGAGCACGACGCGCTCGCCATCGCGCAGGCGCGTGAAGTCCGCGGCCGTGATGTCGATGAAGTGGTCGTGCCCGGCGTCGCCGCGCGCGTTGTAGCAGGCGTCCTCGCCCGCGATGACGTCGGCCATCGGCACGAGCAGCGCGTGCCCGTGGTTGCCCGCGATGTCCGCGGTCAGGTCCGCCCCGCAGCTGTCCACTGCCATGCTGCCGCCGCTACCGGTGTCCATGCCACCTGTGCCGGCGCTGCCGCCGTCGGCGATGCCACCGCTGCCGGTGTCGGCCATGCCGCCGGTGCCGCTGTCGGGCGGTGCGCCCATGTCCGTCCCGCCTGCACCGCTCGCGCTGTCTCCGCCCGCGCCGTTACCGCCGGAGCCACTGCCACCGCTGCCGGTGTCGCCCATGCTGCCGGCGTCGTCATCGCCGCTGGCGGCGTTGTCGCATCCGATCAACGCGCTGCCCAGGGCGCCTGCCCCCAGTGCGATCAGCTGCCTTCTCGTGAGCTCGGGTCCCATGCGCGCCTTCCGGTTCGAGGTGACCGTAACACGGCGAAAGGGCGCTCACTCGACGATCGCCTTGACCAGCCCCTTGGCGATGCTCTTGGCCCCACCTATGTGAATGATGTAGGTCTGGGCCGAGCCATCGGCGGCTGCATAGGCGGCCGGCGCGCCGGGGTTGGAGCGTGACAGGCCGAGCCCCTGCCCGTTCTCGAACAACGCCGTGAGTGCGAAGCTCATGTCGTAGCCCCAGGCCGGAATGCCGATGGCGATCGACGTGCCGAGCGTGTCGAACTGATCGCGCACGTGCACGTCGGAGGTGTCCGGGATGTCCGGCGCGGAGCTACGCTCGTAGAAGACGCCGCCGCGCAGCGGCACCTTGTCGAGCACGACGTACTCGAAGCCCAGCGCCCCGTGGAGGGTCGGCTCCCGGTACGTGGCCTCCGGCACGAACGCGCCTAGCTCCACCGTCTTTCCGCGGCGCTCCACCAGCGGCAGCGGGTTGCCGGCATCGCCTACCGGCCCGAAGCCGGAGATGTCCAGCGACAGCAGCGTCGCCTTCGCGGGCCGCCACGCGAGCCCCGCGCGCAGCTCTACGGGCACCTGGAGGTTGGCGCCCATGCCGTCGACGTCGAACGTCTGTAGCGTCGTCGGTCCGGCGCCGCCCGCGACACTGCTCAGGCCCTCGGCGCGCGCGTCGTTGCTGACCTCGATGCCCGGCAACTGGAACATCATCCCGAGCCGCAGCGTGTCGGTGAGGTCCATGAGCGTGCCCACGCGGGCGATCAGGTGGTCGGCGCCCGCGTCCAGCGACAGCGCGCGGGTGAACTGCAGGTCCGGGGCGCTCACGGACTGGGAGGTGCGCGCCTGGATCTCGACCTCGTCATGGGAGAGCGACCGTCGTGAGTAGTAGAGCGAGGCCCCGAGTGAGACGCCGGGCTTGAAGAGGTAGCCGTAGGAGAGGCCGTACCAGGCCGAACGGTCGTCGTGCCGCACCTCGAGTCGGTCCGCGGCCTCGTCGCCGTCGCCCACCAGCTGGGTGACGAAGCGGTAGGCGTCCGAGTGCGGGTGCACGATCGACGCGCCGACCGCATGGCGACGCACGCGCCGGCGGTTGCGCTTGCCGAACTTCACGACCGCGGCGAGGAACAGGGGCAGCGAGCGGCTCGCCGCGTGCTCGAGCGGTGCGGGCCCGAGCTCGGTCACGTAGCCCGGGTCGAGCGTTCGGTTGCCGCTGATGAGCGTCCAGACGCTGGCACCCGCCGAGGACTCGGTGATGCCGGCGACCCCCGCCGGGTTGTGGAACGTGGCCGAGGTGTCGTCGGCGACCGCGACGTACGCTCCGCCGAGGCCCGGCGAGCGCTGGCCGATCAGGAAGTTCGAGTAGGGCCCCTCCGCCCGCACGCTCGTGGCGAGCAGCATGGCCGATGCGGTCAGGATGGCCAGCGGCCCGCGTCGGGGGTGGAGCGGCTTGCTGCGCGGCGCCGCCACACGACGGACAACCCTCCGCGGGGGGCACAGAACGTCGGCGAGCACCGCGGCAGAGTGCAGCCTGGCCCCGCATCGTGCAACCGCATCCGCGTGCGAAGCGCCCGTCGCGGCAACCCGATCACGACGTCCAGCGACATCGCCGGCCAGCAGCGCGTCCCACGCGTCTGAGAGCTACGCCGCAGTCGTCAGCTCGGCGGAGTTGAGGGCGGCGCTTGCGCTGGGTGTACTCGTGCGCATGGCGGTCGGTGCCCACGGCGAGCACCTCGCGCGCGCCCGGCAGCGCGGCGGCGATATCGACCACTGCGGAGCCTGCGCCGAAGGCGACTGACGCGGGCGCCCGCCGCCTCGTTGGGATGGTCCAGCGGGTGCCTCGCGGGCGCGTGTCGCAGTGCTGCGTGATGTCGACGTCCGGGCACAGCAGCGACAGCCGAACCTCGGGGACCCGGGGCGGGCTCGGCACCGCCCTGCAACGTTGGGTCGGAAGCACCGGACCGGCGTGGCGATGGCCGCGGCAGCTGGGTTGGAGGCAGCCGCTTGCATCGCCCCGTGATCCGTGTAGATTGGGTTACCCAATATGCCTGAGCAGGTTACCCAAATGGCGCCGAGCGAGGTGCGCACGCTGCCCGATCGTCTGGCGGACGAGCTAATTGCCCGTATTTTCACCGGGCAGCTCGTTCCGGGGGAGTCGCTGCCGGCGGAGCGTGTGCTAGCGGCCCAGCTGGGGGTCGACCGCACGTCGCTGCGGATCGCCCTGCGTCAGCTGACGCGCATGCGGCTGACGCGCACGGTGCGGGGCTCGGGCGTGACGGTGCTCGACTACCGGCAGCACGCCGGGATCGATTTCCTCGCCGCCGTCCTCGACGTGCCGGGCCTCGAGCTTGGCGGGGCATTCATGCTCGAGGCGCTCGACCACTGGGACGACGCGATGCCGCACATCGTGGCCACCGCCTTCGCGCGTGCGACGCCGGGGACGATCGCCGAGATCGACGACCTCTTCGGCGAGCAGCTGCGGCTGCTCGAGCTGCCGGGGCAGGGCGCCCGCGACGAGGTCGTCGAGGTCGAGCTCGATGTCCACGACCGCATCGTCGCGATGGCGGGCGACGTCACGCTGCGTCTGATCGCCAACTCCACACGTCCGCTGCGCCGCCAGCTCACGCGCCTGCAGATCGACCTCGTCGACATGCGCGAGCAGGTCGCGGGCCAGCGCGCACAGCTGCGTGCCGTGCTCGCGGGCGGCGAGCAGATCGACGCCCTGCGCGCCGCGCACGGCCAGTCCATGAAGCGGATGCACCGGCGGCTTCACGCGCACATCGCGACGCTGCCACCGGCACCGTGGCGAACGACCAAGTGGGACCCCACGCGGGCCCACGCATCAGGAGACGAGCGATGACACTACGGGACATGATCAGCGACGGCGACGCGGGCATCGATGAGATCGCGGCGCATCTGGATGGGCTCTCGCCCGAGGCGCGCAAGCAGGAGGTGTTCGAGCTCGGCCGCGCGGGCCAGCGCACCCTCTTCGAGCGTGCCGCGGGCTCGGCGCCGATCACCTTCGAGCACTTCGTGCCCCCGTCGGTCGAGGCGGCGCAGGAGGTGAGCCACAGCGGCAAGAACACGCTGCCGCTGCCGAAGGCGTTCAAGTACTTCGAGAAGCGCTTCACGCGCCCCGACGACGGCTCACCGCGGCTATTCGGCTACAACGAAGGCGTGTCGCGGCCCCTGATCGGCCCTGGCTACTTCGTCGCAGTGCCCACCGCAGGCGAGTCCGAGTGGGAGCAGCGCGGTCCCATCGTGGTCGACTACTACCAGGTGCCTGAGCGCGAGGCGCGCGTGCCCGAGCAGTGGCCCCGCGTGGTACCCAACAGCCGCGGACTGCAGTTCTTCGTGTACAGGCACACCCGGGACTTCATGCGGCGCGTCTCCGAGCACGTCTCGATCGGCGCAGCCTTCAAGGGGGAGAAGGCGCTCGATCATTACTTCGTGCTGGTGCGCGATCCCCAGGCCGACAACTGAGTTCACGCGGGCGCAATTGAAAACGGGCCGCCCCCACGTTGGGGAGCGGCCCGTCGTCGTTCCGAGTGACGTGTGAGCTAGTTGCCCGCGTCCGCGTCGGTGCCGCTGTCGGGATCGCCGCCTGCGTCACAGGAGATCGACATGATCATGCCCGCGTCGGGAAGCGACATGCCCATCACGTTGCTCATCGCGGCCTCTTCGCGCTCCATGCAGCCGATGCCCAGGACGCCGAAGTCGAAGCCGCACAGGCCCTCGGGCTTGCAGCAGCCTGCGAGCTCGATGGCCTGACCCATCACGTCGACGTTGACGCTCGGGCATGCGTCGTTGGGCTCTCCCGGCTGGGCCTGCTGTACGCAGCCTTGCTCGGCCATCACGCCGCACGGGTTGTCGGCGTTGTCGGTGCAGCAACCCTGGACCATCAGCAGTCCGCTGACGAGGTCGGGCATCGATGCCGCGATCGCCGCGATGGCATCCGGCAGACCGGAGGTGTCGATCTCTGGCTCGCTGCAGGTGATGGCGCCGCACTCGAATGTGCTGGGTCCCGCGTCCTCTTCGGGCGGGGGCGGCGGAGGCGGGTCATTGACGTCGGCGTCCATGCCGCTGTCCTCGGCCGCATCGCTGGTGTCGTCGCCACAACCGGTGCTCACCAGAGTGAGCGCGAGGGAAATAAGTAACCATTTGAGCATCTTCATCGAGTCCATCCTTCCGGACGCCGCACTGCGCCCGCACAATCGTGGCCGCAATGGTCGGCCCGCAAGTTCGGCCCTGTTTATCACGTCTGGCGCCCAAAGGGCCGGGGTGGCCGCTTTCTGGCCAAAGATGCCAACCCGATGGCCCCCTGGGGGCCGATACCGATGGATTCCCGCGGCCGGGTGGCCGCGGGGCGGCTGCCGGTGGCCCGATCGGTCAGTCCGGGGACGGGGCGGGGGGGATGGCCGCGATCGCCTCCCGCAGCTCGGAGACGCTCTGCTGGCGTTCGGCCTGGGGCTTGCGCAGCGCGCGCGTGACGAGCTCGTTCCAGGCCTCGGGGACGCCGGGCCTGTACTCCTCCAGCGGTGGCGGGTCGTCGTGCACATGGGCCACGCCGATGGCGACCGCCGAGTCACGCCGGAACGGCGGGACGCCGGCGATGGAGTGATAGAGGATGCAGCCCATCGCGTAGACGTCGGTGCGGGCATCGACGGGCTGACCGAGCATCTGCTCCGGCGCCATGTACTCGGGCGTGCCCATCACCGCGCCGGTGGCCGTCAGCCCCTCGGCGGTCTGAAGCTTGGCCAGCCCAAAGTCGATGATCCGCACCTGCCCGTTGTCGTCGAGCAGCACGTTCTCCGGCTTGAGGTCGCGGTGGATGACGCCGACGCCATGGGCGGCCGTGAGCCCGTCGCACAGCTGCAGCGCGATGCGTGACAGCTCGTCGAGGTCGAGCTGCAGCTCTTCGTGGATGTGTTGACCGAGCGTCTGCCCGGACACGAACTCCATCGAGATGAAGGACAGCTCGGCGTCGCGACCGATGTCGTGGATGCGGATGACGTTGGGGTGCGTGATGCGGCGCGCGGCCTGGGCCTCGCGGTGAAAGCGCGCCACGGCTTGCTCGCCTACGATCGAGGCCGAGATCGTCTTGAGCGCCACGTCCTCGCCGAGCACCTCGTCGTGCGCGACGAAGACCTCTCCCATGCCGCCCTTGCCGAGCGGCCGCTCGATCACGAAGCGGTCGGCGAGGCGCTGGCCCGGTGTCAGCGTCGCACCGTTCGCCGCGGCTCCGTCAGGCAGCTCCGACTCCCAGTTGGTCGGCGCCCCGCTATCGGACTCGGCGGGTGCGCGTACCCGGGTCGCGGAGTTGTCGTCATCCTCAATGCGCTGCCGCGGGCTATCGGCTGGTAGGTCGCGCCGCCGCGGGTTATCGGCGGGAAGCTCGCGCTTGCGTGGGCTGTCGGCGGGCAGCTCTCGACGCCGTCCGGGCTTTCGGCGCTGGGCCTTGCGTTGTGCGCGCTTGATCTTGTCGCGTGCGCGCTGCAGCGCGCGCTTGCGCTGCTTGGTGGTCGAGCGCAGGACGCGGGCGCTCATGTAGTGCATGAACAGGCCGAAGCTCCACGGGCCCATCACCCACAGGAACCAGAGGTAGCTGGAGCTCGTGGCGAGGTTGATCGCGGCGAGGAAGACGTTGGTCGAGATGAAGACGGGCAGGTGCCAGGCGAGGCTCGTCGCCATGCCCTCGTTGGTCTCGTCGTACTCGTCGCCCGTGAGACCCGCGGCCAGCGCAACCGAGCGGATCGTCTGCACGTCGCGCACCGACAGCACGATTCCCCTGGCGGTCGCCAGCGTCACGGCGTCCTGCGGTGGCAGGTCGCGGGGCAATTCCAGTACGAAGCTGGTCTTGGCCTCGTCGACATCACCGACGTGGGCCACGAGCTGCGCGTCCGTTTCCTCGTTCACTGCTCTGATATACCCGAAAAAGGTGGTCTCTGGATACGCAACAGCTAGTTCTCGGGCCCCACGACGTAGTCGCCGGGCGTGTCGAAGACGAGCTCTCGGGTCTCGTTTCGCACGAGTTCGAAGCCTCGGATGGCGACGGCCTCCGGTACGTCGCGCCCGGCCGTCGACAGGGCCTCCCAGCCACGATTGTGCACGCGCAGCCCCGCGATCCGAACGCGTGCGCCGGGGGCCGCGCGGATGGTCAGCGCGCCGTCGAGCACCAGATCCTCGAGCACCACGTCATCGCCGTCGACGACGAGTGCCGAGCGGGCGCTCACGCGTACCGTCCCCACGCGCGCGCTCACCGCTTGCATCGACACACAGGCCGCCGGCGAGAGGCAGACGATCGGAAAGAGCGCTAGCTCGACGCCCCCGAACGTCTCGGTCGGTGCCGTGTCGAGCTGCGCGCCCGCCGTCGCGAGGTAGCGGCGATGCAGCGCGTACAGGTCCGCCTCTCCGCTGCCCGCGCAATCCGGCGGCAGGCCCTTGTCGAACTTGGCGGCGGCGTCGGGCAGGGCGTTCTTGACGGCGGAGAAACACAGCGAGCGCTCGAAGCGGCTGAAGCCGACGGCCGCATCGGTGGGCAGCAGCTTCGGGTAGTCCTGCATCATGCACTCGAGGCGGGTCGGGCTCTTGAAGCGCGTGCGCGCCTCGTCGGCGTACTTCGGGTTGACGAACTCCGGGATCGCGCCGCCGCTTTGCTCGAGCGTCGAGACGTAGCCATCGAGCTCCATGATCAGCACGTTGATGTTGCCCGGGTAGGGCGAGTAGCCGGTGGCGTCTGCCACGTCCCCCTCGGGATCGACGGTTGCGCGCAACAGCGGGTCGAGCTGGTTGTACTCGACGTTGATCGTCAGGGTGCGCTCCGGGGATCGCAGGGTCACGATGCCTCCGGCGGCCTCTCCGGCGCGGCGCGGTACGACGATCGAGTTGACTGCGTAGGCGTGTTGTTCGCTGACGCCGAGGGCGGCGGCCATCGCGTGGAAGACGAGTCCGTTGGTGTCCTGGAAGAACGCGATGTAGCGGACTCCGTCGTCCGCCCAGCGTCGCGCCAGGCCGCTGCCGTGCAGCAGCACGTGCACGTCGCCGTGCCCGTGGGGCTTGGTCTCGATGCGGTACGGGTCGTCGTGGGCCTGCGCGAAGCGCGCCTCGTTGTCGGTCAGGCTGGGGACGAGCTCCTGCTTGATGATCGAGACCTGCTCGGGCGCGAGTCCGAAGTGTCCGTTGTCGCGCAGCAGCGCGCGGGTGGGGCCATCGGTGTCATCCGAGGTCATGATCGCCAGCGGGATGCGCCGGTCGTCGCCCGTGAGCGCATGGCTCGCCTTCTGAAGCGCGAGCAGGTGCTGGGCATATCGCGCGATGAAGCTCCCGCCGGTCGCGGTCTCCGCCGGCAGCGCGATCTTGATCCCGTCGTATCCGAGCCGCTCACCGAGGCCGCCCGCCACGAGCACGAAGCCGCACCGCCCTGCGACCGCGAGGCCGGCCTGCTCGGCGCGGTCGAATGCGTCGTCGCCGAGCGCGAGCCGCTCACCGTCGGGGACCTCCGGCACATACCCGGCGTAGGGATTGTCACCCTGGCGCGACGCGGCGAGCAGCCGGCGCGCGTTGTCGACATAGGCCCTCAGCCCGCCCGGATACTGCGCGTCGAGCTTGCGCAGCTGCGCGAGCTGGCGCTGCTTGTCTGCCTGTTCTTCGCCGGGCGGGGGCCAGTGGGCGAAGAGGTGCCCCTGCCCCAGCTCCATGGCGAGCGCAAGTGCGCTCCGGTCATCGATCCCGAGGGCTGCTCGCTGTGCTTCTGCGTCGTGCATCGTCGGTCCCGACGTTAGCGCGGCGGATCGCGCGCGGCTACAGGCGACGGAGCTTGACCGCGCACACCGAGTGATCCGCCGCCTTCTCGAGGATCACGTGGGCCCGCTCGCGGGTCGGCAGGATGTTGTCCTCGAGGTTGACCCGGTTGATCGTGTTCCAGACGTTCGTCGCGAACGTCAGTGCCTCGTCGTCCGACATGGATGCGTAGCGGTGGAAGTAGGAGGCCTCGTCGCGAAAGGCGGTGGCACGCAGCACGGAGAAGCGTTGCAGGAACCACTGGCGGATCGTCGACTCCTGCGCATCGACGTAGATTGTGAAGTCGAAGAAGTCCGACACCACGTTGGGATCCGTCGACTCCGCACCGGGCGGCTGCAGCACGTTGAGCCCCTCCACGATCACGACGTCCGGCTGATCGACCTCGACGAAGGCGTGCGTGTCGACGTCGTAGCGCTGGTGCGAGTAGATGGGCGCGCGCACATTGCGGCGGCCCGCTTTGATGTTGGAGAGGAATCGGACCAGCTGCGTGAGGTCGTAGCTCTCGGGGAATCCCTTGCGCTGCATGATGCCGCGCTGTTCGAGGATGCGGTTGGGGTAGAGGAAGCCGTCCGTCGTCACCAGGTCGACCTTGGGATGGTCGGGCCAGTGTGCGAGCAGCGCCTGCAGGATGCGCGCGGTCGTGCTCTTGCCGACTGCCACACTGCCGGCCAGTCCGATGATGAACGGCACCTTGGGCGCGGAGCTACCGGTGAAGGTGCTCGTGACCGCATGCAGCCGCTGGGCCGCCGCCACGTGCAGGTTGAGCAGGCGTGAAAGCGGCAGGTAGATCTGCTGCAGCTCGTCGATCGAGACGTGCTCGTTGACGCCACTCAGGCGCTCGAGGTCGGTGGCCGAGAGCATCAGCGGCGTGTCCGCGCGCAGTGCCCCCCAGGCCTGGCCGCTGAAGCGCGTGTAGGGAGACTGGTCTCTGTCGTCCGAGCTGCTGGTCATCGTTCGGCCTGGCGGGCTGCGAACATACCCGCTGCGACCGCGCGAGGCCACATCCGCCTGTGCGCCCAACTGCGTGTCCCGATCGGGTACACTGCAGGTCGCGCACAGGGCGCTTCGAGCACAGCGGGAGGGCACCATGCGGCTGGACGAGCTGACCGAGGACGAGAGCCACGTGCTGGGCGCCATGCTGCGCCTCATGATCCGTTCCGACGGTGACTTCAGCTTCGAGGAGGAGCAGGCCGTCCGCGCGATCGGCGAGCGCCTGGGTGACGGTCCACGCGCGCTGTCGGACCTCGCCAACGCCTCATCTGAAGCGCTGCCCGACGCGACTGCGGTGGAGCAGCGTCTCGCGTCCGTGACGCGCCCCGATGTGCGTCAGCTGATCCGCGAAGTCCTGACCGAGGTCTCGGCGAGCGACGAGGTCGACCCGCACGAGGCCAAGCTCATGAAGTGGCTCGACACGCAGTGGGCTGACTGAGCCGGCTGGGCTGACCGAGAGCCGGCGGCGGTCTCAGTCGACCGAGATGCCGCGACAGTCCTGGCAGATGAGCCAGTTGCCGCAGCCGTCGGGCCCCGCCGCTAGACGTCGACCTCGTAGCGCCTCTTCATCTCGGTGATCGAGCGCTTGATCAGCTGCTCGAGGGTGGGCATGTGCACGTCCTCGAGCCGCTTCACGTAGAGGCAGCTCTTGCCGGTGCGGTACTTGCCGAGCTTTGCCATCAGCTTCGGGAAGGGATCGAAGCCCGGCATGATGTAGATGGTGAGCTCGTTCTTTCGGGGAGACAGGGCCACCACCGGCCACTGCGCGGGCTTCTTCGTCGTGTTGACGTAGGTGTAGGACCCGTACCCGATCAGGCTCGTGCCCCACATCTTCGGAGACCTTCCGGTGATCTCCTTCATGACCTTCATGACCGCGCGGCAGTCGGCGCGCCGCTTGTCGTCGGCCACCGCGTCGACGAACTTCTTCACGCTGGCGTTGTTCTTTTGGGTTTTCAGGGCAGCCATGGCGCCCCAGTATAGCCCGCGGCCACTGCGAGTCAGCGGTTGCCGGTCGGGAGGCGCGCGATGGAGCTGTACGAGGCGATGGGCACGACACGGGCGGTGCGCCGCCTGCGTCCCGATCCGATCCCCGACGACGTCCTGCGGCGCGTCCTCACCGCGGCGACGCACGCACCGAGCGGCGGCAACCGGCAGGCCTGGCGCATGCTGGTGGTGAAGGACCCGGGGATCAAGCAGCGGCTGCAGGCACTGTGGCTGGAGCCATGGCGGCTCTACGCCGAGGCCGGGCGCGCAGCCCTGCAGGCAGCACCGGAGGCGAGCCGCGACAAGGGGCTGCGGAGCCTCGCGGCGGGCGACTACCTGGCTGAGCATCTTCACGAGGTGCCTGCGATCGTCGTGCTGTGCTTCGATGCGCGCGGCCTCGCGATTACGGATGCCAAGCTCGCGCGGCCCTCCGTCGTCGGCGGTGCCTCCATCTATCCGGCGGTCCAGAACCTGCTGCTCGCCTGTCGCGCGGAGGGGCTCGGCTGCGTCCTGACCACGCTGCTGTGTGCGTTCGAGGAGGAGGTGCGGCCGATCCTCGAGCTTCCTCCCCAGTGGTACCTCGGGGCGTTCGTGCCGATCGGCTACCCGGTGGGTCGCGGCCATGGGCCGGTCTCGCGACGGCCGCTCGAGGCGATGACGTTCCTCGATCGCTGGGACCAGCCGCTGTTCTGACGCGCGGCTACTCCCAGACGATGCACACGAGCTCGGGCGCAGCACCGCTCACCGTCGCGGCACACACGTCTGCCGCGGCGGCCTCGTCGATCACGCCGGGGCGCGTCCACTGACACGCGGTCTGGCCGGCCTCGCACAGCTGCAGGGGGTCCTCGTCCCAGGAGCAGTCGAACGCGGGGGCCGCTGCCTTGAGCTGCGCCTCGGCGTCGGCGTCGTCGACGCACGTGAAGATGTCGTCGCAGAAGACGCCCTGCTCGATCGGGTCCCCGCCGCGAAAGGTCTGGGCGCGGTCGAGATCGCAGCCGGTCGGTGTGCCGTCGCCGTCACCGTCTCCGTCGCCATCGCCGCTGCGGTCGCCGTCGCCGTCGCCGCCGGTGTCGCCGTCGCCGCCCGTGTCGCCGTCGCCGTCACCGTCGCCGTCGCCATCGCCGCTGCGGTCGCCGTCGCCGTCGCCGCCGTGGTCACCGTCGGCGCCGTGGTCACCGTCGCCGTCACCGCTCGAGGTCTCGGGCCCGATAGCAGCGTCTGTCGTCCCGCCGCCGTCGGTGGTCGAGCAGGCAAGGGCGGCGCAGGTTGTTAGCAGGAGGGCGGCGCGCATCATGCCCATTTCTCCCGGTTCGGGCGCCCGTTGGCAAGTCCCGTCGCGGGGGGCGTGCCCGTGGCGGGCTTCGTGTACCCTGGCGCGATGCGCGACCTGGCACCGATCCTCTCCGCCCTGATGCTGTTCCTCTCCGCCGCCTGTGGGGGTGACGATGGGGATGGGAACTCCGCTGCGTCGGGCGACGGCGACGGCGACGGAAGCACGCTCGGCGACGGCGACGGCGACACGGGCGGCGACGGCGACGGCGACACGGGCGGCGACGGCGATGGAGATACGGGCGGCGATGGCGATGGAGACACGGGCGGCGACGGAGACGGCGACACGCGCGGTGATGGCGATGGCGATGGAGATACGGGCGGCGACGGCGACGGCGATGGAGACGGTGACGGCGACGGTGACTCGGGCTGCCGCAGCATCTCCGTCCGGACGCCGCAGGTGTCGTGTCCCGGTGGACCGCCGCCGGCGCTGACGGTCGAGGAGGTCGCATCCGGCCTGAGCTCACCGATCTTCGTGACCGCTGCACCGAACGACCAGAGCCGCCTGTTCGTGGTCGAGCGGGGCGGGGCGATCAAGATCGTCGACCCCGGAAACGGAGCGGTCAACGCGACCCCCTTTCTCGACATCAACGTCGCGCGCAACGGCAACGAGCAGGGGCTGCTGGGCATGGCGTTCCACCCGGAGTACGCCAGCAACGGGCGCTTCTACGTCAACTACATGACGCAGTCCGGCGGGCTGCGGACGAACATCGCTGAGTTCAGCGTCTCGGGCGGGGACCCCGATCAGGCCGACCCCAACAGCGCCCAGGAGCTGCTCTCCTACAGCCAGCCCTACGGCAACCACAACGGCGGCATGATCGCCTTCGGCGCGGACGACTGCCTCTACATCGGCTCCGGTGACGGCGGCAGCGGCAGCGACCCCGATGGATACGGCCAGCGGCTCGACGCACCGCTGGGCAAGATCCTCCGGCTCGACGTCGACAACCCCGGTGACAATGCACCCGGCAACATGAACGTGGCGCAGGACCACATCTGGTCCTACGGCCTGCGCAACCCGTGGCGCTTCAGCTTCGATCGCCTGCACGGCGACATGTACATCGGCGACGTGGGTCAGGACCGCTGGGAAGAGGTCAGCGTCGAGGCGCGCGGCGACGGCGGGCTCAACTACGGCTGGAACGTCCAGGAGGGCGACCACTGCCTCAACCAGGATGATGCGGTGGGCAGCTGTGGCAGCAACGCCATGGTGCCGCCGGTCGACGAGCTCAGCCACACGAACACCGGGGTCGACTCCGTGATCGGAGGCTACGTCTATCGAGGCGCGATCCCTGGCCTCGGGGGCTACTACTTCTACGCGGACCTCAACCAGCAGGGCGAGCACCCGGTGATGCGCGCCTTCGTGTGGGACGGCGATGGCGGCCGCTGCGGCGACACCACGCACGTCCTCGACACGCAGCTCACGGACATCGCGGGGGACATCAGCTCGTTCGGCGAGGATGCGCTCGGCGAACTCTACGTCACCAGCATGGACGGCTTCGTCTACCGCGTCATCGCGGAGTAGGACGGCACGCGTCGCGAGCGGCTAGCGGTTAGCCACAGCTGCCACCGGTGCAGGTGCCGCCGGCGCATGCCGTGCCGTCGGCCTTGTTGGTGTAGCCGGTGGCCGGGCCCTGGCAGTGCCGGCACTCGTTGCCCGGGTCCTCGTCGCCCTGCGGGATGCACTGGCTGTTGATCAGGCAGCCGGTGTCGATGCTCTGCTGGCAGCCACCGCCGCTGCAGGTGTGCGTCGTGCAGAAGAGGTTGTCGGCGGTGCACGAGGCGCCGTTGGGGCGGTCGACGAAGCGCGTGCGCCCGCTGCAGCCGAAGCCGCAGCTCGCGCCGGAGTCGCAGTGCTGGCAGGTGTTGTCCGGGTCCGGGTCACCGTCGGCGTAGCAGACCCCACCGATGTCGCAGAAGCCGTTGTTCAGCGAGTTCTGGCAGTTGCCGTTGCCCTGGTCGCAGGTGTCGTTGGTGCAGCTCTTGCCGTCGCTGCAGTCCTTGGCGGTGCCAGCGACGCAGAAGCCCCCGCGGCAGACCTGGTTGTCGATGCACGGGTTCATGTCGCAGGGGAGGTCGTTTTCGGTCGGCGGGTGCGTGCAGGCCCCCCCGTCACAGATGTCCTGCGTGCACTCGCTGCCGACGCCGCCCTCGTTCGCGCACGGGGCGCCCGTCTCGTGGTTGGGGTGACCGCAGACTCCGCCCGTGCAGACGTCGCGCGTGCACTCCAGGCCATCGTCGGCGCAGGGTGTGTCGTTGGGCACGGCGGGGTGGCCGCATGCGCCCGCGCTGCACACGTCCAGTGTGCAGACGTCCCCGTCGTCGGGGCAGGGCGGGTCGCCGGGTGTGGCGCGCGCCTCGCAGATGCCGTCGAGGTGGCACACGTGGACGGTGCACACGTCGCCGTCCTGAAGGCAGCTCGGCCCGCAGGGCGACTCCGGACGCAGCATCGACGAGGGCAGCACGGCGGTGGGCGTACAGGGGGCATCGCCGCCGGCGCAGTAGTTGACGTGCATCGACTTGGCGTCGCCACCGTCGTCCATGACGTAGTGCCAGCGGATCGGGTAGATGCCCGGCTCGAGATCGTGGCAGACCTGCCCACCGGTCTGGAGCGGCTGGGCGTTGTCGTCGAAGAAGAGCGTGCCGCAGCCGCGACTGGTGGCGCCTGTGATGCCGAAGCAATGCAGCCCGGCGGTCTGGAGGTAGACGAAGCCGCTCCACTCCGCCTGCCAGGTGTTGTCGCCCGTCACGAAGGGCGGCATGAAGCCGTACCCCGACGCGGTGATGTCATCGGGGGCGTCCTGGAAGTCCCATCCCGCGTACTGGTCGAGCGTCTCCTGCACACTCTCGTCCCCGATGCAGCCATCGACCTCGCCCAGGGAGTCGAACTCGCTGCACCCCGGGGTGCCGTCGCAGCTGTTGAGGTGGCGCACGCGCATGCCGTTGAAGACATTGGGGTCGGTCCACGGGCTGTTGTCGCCGAGCTCTGCGCAGTCCGGCAGCGAGTCGCCGTCGGTGTCCGCGCCGTCGCTGCAGCACTCGAGCGGGTCACCGCAGCGGCCCTCGCCGTCGCAGGCATCGTTGGCCGGGCAGTAGCCGTCATCGCAGCTGGCCCCATCGGAGGCGACGTCGTCACCGCCGACGCAGCCGCAGTCGCCCGCACGGGTGCGCGCCACATCGAGGGGGCACTCCTCCTCGCAGTCGAGGTAGGTGTCGCCGTCCTGGTCGCGGTCGGCGACGCCGCAGCCGCAGATGCCGGGCACCAGCTTGTCCGGGTCATCGGGGCAGCGGTCGTCGAGGCGTTCGCAGATGAAGCCCTTCTCGCTCGCGCACGAGAGCGCTGACCATCCCATGGAGGGCGGGAAGTAGATCGCGCACGCGGTGGCGGTGGGGTGGCCCGCGATCCACCCGGTGTAGGCGCCGTCGATAGCTGCGCCGCCGCTGTTGCCGCGCCAGAACACGTCGTCACTGCGGTTCCACACCCAGTCGCCTGCCACCGCCTGCGCGTTGGCGCCGATCCAGCTGTCGATCGATGCGTTGTCGCGCACGAAGGCGTCTTCCTCGGCGGTGTCGATCTCGACCAGCGCGCCGCCGGAGACTCCCTGGCACGCCGTCGCCGCGTCGTCGCGCGTGAGCTCCTCGGTGCAGAAGTAGTAGAACGTCCCGGCGAACGTCGCGCCCGTGCAGCTGGGGTGCGGCAGGCAGTCGTTCGGATCGTCGCAGACGCCGTCGTCTCCGTCGCCGTCGCCCGCCGCATCGCCGTCGCCGCCACCGCCGTCCGCGTCGCCGTCGCCGGTCCCGCCGGTGCCGTCTCCATCGCCGTCACCGACGCTGCCGACCGCCCCGTCACCCTCGCCTGCAGGCGCCATGTAGGTCACCGGATCGTCGTCGGAGCACGCTGCGGTGAACAGCAGCAACAGCGCGGTGGCGCTGGCGGTTACGCGGCGGCGTCCAGTCGAGATCATCTACTCACCCAAGGCAAACGCGATGTGGGCATCCGCGCACGGTATGCGACACACCAACAGACCCAATCGAATTGGGCGTAGCAAGAACCGCCGCCCGCGCCAAGGCAACGCGCCCCTCACTCGCGTAGCGCACGCACGGCGGCCACCAGCTGCGCAGCGTTGAACGGCTTGGCGATGAACGCGATCGGCGCGGAGGCGAGTGCCCTCAGCTCGGGCGTGATGGTGCTGTCCGGGTCACCGCTCATCAGCAGCACCGGCAGCGAGGGCGTCTGCGCTGCGAGCTGCGTCACGAAGTCGGCGAGCGTCAGCCCCGGCATCCGCATGTCGCACACGATCACGTCCACGCGTGGTACCTCGCTCGCGCGCTGCAGCGCGGCGCTCCGTGTGATGACCACCTCCACGTCATGACCGAGCGCCTGCAGCTGACGACCCACGCTGTCGCCGACAGCGCGCTCGTCGTCGACCACGAGCACGCGGCTGTCGGCGCCGATACGCTGGGCCGGCTCCACGACGCCCGTGAGGCGGACGGGCTTGTCGGAGAGCTCGGCCGGCAGGCTGACCACGAAGCTCGAGCCGCTCGGCTCGCTGCTGGCGGTGAGATCTCCACCGGACTTCAGCACGATGTCGCGGCAGGTCGCGAGCCCGAGCCCCGTTCCCTGCTCCTTGGTCGTGAAGAAGGGCTCGAAGATCTCTGGCAGAACATCCGCCGCGATACCCGGGCCATCGTCCTCGACCACCAGGTCCACGGCCTGTCGCGGGCCACCTTCGTCGTCGGGCCCGGCCGGCAGGGTCGAGTGGCGCGTCGAGACGGTGACGGTGCCCCCGCCCTCGATCGCCTCGCCCGCGTTGATCACGAGGTTGACCAGGACCTGCTCGATCTGTCCGGCATCGATGCGCACCGGCAGCTGGCCGGCGGTGAGGTTCATCGTCAAGCTGATGTCGTCGCGCAGCAGCCGCCTCAGCAGGCGCGTCATCGAGCCTGCCAGCTCGTTGAGGTCGACCACGCGCAGCCGGAACGCACGGCGCCGGGTGAACGTCAGCAGCTGTCGCGTCAGCGCCACCGTTCGCATCGAGGTCTCGACGATGGCTTCGAGTGGCTGGCGCTGCTCGGGCGCCTTGGCCGAGAGCAGGGCCACCTCGGCCTCACCGATGATGGCCGTCAGCAGGTTGTTGAAGTCGTGCGCGATGCCGCCTGCCAGCAGCCCCACCATCTCGAGGCGCTGCGACGCCAGCACGCGGCTGTTGAGCAGGTGCGCGTCCGTCACGTCGCGCGTGACGCCCAGCTCGAGGACGACGCGCCCGTGGGCATCGCGGTGGGGAAAGCCGGTCGCCTCGAGGAAGCGTATCTGGCCGTCGGCGCGCTTGATGCGGAACGGCACCGTGTAGGACTCGGCGGTCGAGTCGGGCGAGTGGACCTTGCTGGCGGCCGCCATGATCCGGGGCTGGTCCTCCGGATGCAGCGCCTCGAGGAAGCGCTCGCCTGTTATCTCTTTGGTCTCGTCGAACCCGAAGATGCGATAGAGCTGCGGCGACCACCGCACGTAGTCACCCGCGTAGTGCTGCAGATACAGCCCCACATTCATAATCGACAGTGCTTCGTCGATCAGGTGGGCGTGCTCGAGTGCCCATTCGGCGATCGCCATTGGCTCGCCGTGCCGCTCGTCTCCCCCGGGCATCGACCCCAGTATAGGGCGGCAAACCGCTTCCAGCCAAGGGGGGGGACCGTCTGGGCCACGCGGGGGCTAGCCCATGCGGGCTTCGTCGATCCTGGCGGACTCGTCGACCACCACCGCCTCGACGGTCCCGTCGCTCAGCACGTAAAACCGCCCGTGCTCGTGGGTGTCGAGGGCCATGGTCTCCTCCGGGCCTAGCCCGAGGTAGGCGCCCCGCAGCATGCGGCTGAATCCCCCGTGCGTGAACACGAGCGTGGTCGCATCGCCATCCACCGTCGCCAGCCAGCGCTTGGCGCGCGCGAAGACCGACGCGCGCGGCTCACCGCTCGGCGGCTGGTAGTCCCACGTGTGAAAGGTGGGCGGTGCGATGCCGTAGCGCGTGCGGATCTCCGGCCACGTGTAGCCGGCGAACTCGCCCACGTCGTGCTCCGCCAGCAGCGTGTCGAGCCGGACCGTGCCCGGCTCCACGCCCATCACCCCGGCCACGGCGGTCGCGGTCTGCCACGCGCGCCCCAGTGGGCTCGACTCGAGCACGAGGTCGTCGGCGCGCGAAAGCGCGTCGCGCAGTGCCTCGCCGTACGTCACCGCCAGTCCGACGCCCTTGAGCGTCAGCGGTGAGTCGAGGTGTCCCTGGAGCCGCTTCTGCGTGTTCCAGATGGTCTCGCCATGGCGCACGAGGTAGATCGACATGCGCCCGCGTTAGCACATGCGAGGCTGCGTCGACAGCCCGCGCGGCAAATCGCGCGCGGCCTGCGCGAGTCACGCCCCCGCTGTCGCGGTGTGCTGCTCGGTGGGGTGGTCGGGGCGTCCTGCGAAGGCAGCCGCGAACCCGCGCTCCACCACCACACCGTGCTTGTCGAGCAGCGGCTGCAGCTCACGGAAGAGTGTGCCCAGGTGATAGAAGGGCACGCGCGGGAACATGTGGTGGATCAGGTGGTGGTCGTGTCCCTGTTGGAAGATGAAGCTTCCGGGGAACTGCAGCACGCGCGTGTTGAGGTAGCGGCTGGTGCTCTGGTGCGGGTGGTGCGGTAACCAGACCAGCGTGATCTGCAGTGCCAGCAGTGCCAGCTTGCCCGGCACGTACCAGAGCACGAAGGCCTCGGTGAAGTGCCCCGTGGCGGCCGCGACGCCCAGCAGTCCGAGCGCGACCGTCTGGCTGATGCGCAGCTTGTCGAAGGAGGCCTCGAGCTCCTTGATGGCGGGGGGCAGCGAGCGGTTGGTCGCCTGCTTGATGCCCGGCATGAGGGTGATCGGCGCCAGCAGGGAGAGCAACTCGCCCGCAGCCCACTTCGCGCACAGCGCGCCGAAGGAGCCGGCCATCACGTGATCGGGGTCGCGCCGCGGATCGTTGCAGTGCCCGTGGTGCGCGAGGTGCCAGCGGAAGTAGGCCGTGCCCCACATGCCGAGCAGCGCCAACGACAAGTTCCCCAGGATGGGCTCGAGGAAGCGCCAGCGGCGGTGGTAGCCGGCGATGTTGCCGTGGTTTGCCTCGTGGTGCGTCCCGTAGGCCATGACCGCGAGCACGAGGTTGATCCCCATGCCTGCCCACAGCGGCAGCGAACCCTGCAGCACCATGTAGACGCTCGTGCCGAATGCCGTGAACACGAAGCCCGCCCACAGCAGCGTGCCGACCGCGAACTTGCCCATGTACTTGCGTGCGATGGCGGTCTCCGCCTTCTTGTCCTCGAGTGCTGTGCTGGTCATCGCCCCTTCGCCTTCCCCCGTCGGGCCGCGCGGGCCCGTAGCTGTCGTTCGAGCTTGTGGATTCGGCGCTCGATGTCGCCGCGCGTCTTGTCGGCCGCGATCGCGAGCAGCGAGACGTTGAGCCCGTACAGTGCCGCCGCGAGAAAGGTCTCGTCGTCGATGGCGCCGACAGCCCATCCGGTCATCGCCGCCTCGTAGGAGTGGTAGATCTGCAGGCCGAGCATCTGCGTGTCGAGCGCACGCCGAAGCTGTCCGGTCGCGATGCCGGCATCGATCGCCGCCGTCATCGCAGCGCCCGCCCGGCCGCTGACGACCGCGTGGTGTTCGGGGCGCGGCCAGTCGCCCTGGTAGGCGGCGAGCACCATCGGTCGATAGAGCGCGTGGTCGCTGACGATGAGCTTGACGCCGAAGGTGATGATCGCGGTGCAGCGCTCGATGGGATCGTCGGGCGTCTCCTCGCTGGCGAGGGCGGCATCCATGCTATCGAGGCCCTCCACGGTCAGTGCCTCGATGATGGTCGTGCGGCCGCCCCACAGGTTGTACAGGGTCTTGACCGCCAGGCCGGACTGCTCCGCGAGCCTGCGCATGGACAGCGAAGCGACGCCGCCCTCGGCGATGATCGCCCGCGCCGCGTCGAGGATGCGCCGGCGGCGCTGCGCGATGTTGCGCTCGCGCAGGCTCTCCGTACGTCCGCTCTCAACTTGCAACACCCATGTAACTTAGTACGGTGTTGTAAGTTAATGCAAGGCCCGGCGTCCGACCACAGCAGCCCCGATCGTCGAAATTGGCGAAGAAATCGGATTGCCGAATAGTTAAATCTAATTCAATACTGGGGCCGCGCGCGACCCCATGGGCACGCAGCAGACAGGAGTGAGTAGTGATGACCGACCCCGGCACCGCGTCTGACAAGGAGGAGTTGGGCTTCGATCCCAACGCGCTCCACGAGAAGTACCGCATCGAGCGCGAGAAGCGTCTGCGGGACGATGGCAACGATCAGTACGTCGAGATCAAGGGCAAGTTCGCCTACCTCGAAGAGGACCCGTACGTAGATCCCGGCTTCACGCGCGAGCCGTCCACCGACGAGATCGAGGTGGTGCTCATCGGCGGTGGGTTCGGTGGGCTGCAGACCGGCGCACGCTTACGGGAGGCGGGCGTCAAGGACATCTGCATCATCGAGCGCGGCGGCGACTTCGGCGGCACCTGGTACTGGAACCGCTACCCCGGCGCGCAGTGCGACGTGGAGGCGTACGTCTATCTTCCGTTGCTCGAAGAGCTCGAGTACATGCCGACGCAGAAGTACATCCCCGCCGCGGAGATCTGGGCGCACGCGAAGGCCATCGGTCGTCACTACGACCTGTACGACCAGGCGCTCTTCCAGACCGGCGTGACGGACCTCAGCTGGGACAACGACATCAAGCGCTGGATCGTCTCGACCGATCGCGGCGACCGCATCCGCGCGCGCTACGTCGCCATCGCCAACGGCCTGCTGAGCAAGCCGAAGCTGCCCGGGATCCCCGGCGTCGAGGACTTCGAGGGCCACACCTTCCACACCGCGCGCTGGGACTACGAGTACACGGGCGGTGGGCCGGACGGGAACCTCGACAAGCTCGCCGACAAGCGCGTCGCGGTGATCGGCACCGGCGCGACGGCCGTGCAGGCGGTTCCGCACGTGGGGCAGACCGCCAAGGAGCTCTACGTCTTCCAGCGCACGCCGTCGGGCGTCGATGCGCGCCACAACAGCAAGACGGATCCCGAGTGGGCCAAGAGCCTCGAGCCGGGCTGGCACAGGAAGCGCATGGACAACTTCCACGCGCTGGTGTCGGGCAACCCGCAGGAGGAGGACCTGGTCGCCGATGGCTGGACCGACCTGATCGGCAAGACGATCGAGCGCTGGCGCAAGGGCGCGCTCGCGGGCAAGAGCGTCGACGACATCTCGCAGCTGGTTCAGCTGGCGAACTTCGAGAAGATGGAAGAGATCCGCGCGCGCGCCCAGGAGATCGTGGACGACCCCGCGACCGCCGAGGCGCTCAAGCCGTACTACAACATGTTCTGCAAGCGGCCGTGCTTCCACGACTCGTACCTGCAGACGTTCAACCGTCCGAGCGTCACGCTGGTCGACACCGACGGCCAGGGCGTGGAGCGCATCACGAAGACAGGCATCGTGGTCGCCGGCAAGGAGTACGAGGTCGACTGCATCATCTACGCGACCGGCTTCGAGTTCGGCACCGGCCTCGCGCGGCAGACCGGCTACGAGGTGCACGGGCGCGGAGGGCAGACACTGACCGAGAAGTTCGAGGGCGGCGTGCGGACACTGCACGGCATGCAGAGCCGCGGCTTCCCGAACCTCTTCATCATCGGTCCGGCGCAGGGTGGCTTCGCGGTGAACTACCCGCAGCTGCTCGACCAGGTGGGCAGCCACCTCACGCACATCCTGAGCCATGCGATGAAGCAGGGCCACGAGACCATCGAGGTCTCGGAGGCGGCGGAGGAGGCGTGGGTGAAGGCGGTGATCGAGAAGGCCCGAAGCTCGGCGAGCATCGGCAGCGCCGAGTGCACGCCCGGCTACTACAACCAGGAGGGCAAGGTCTCGTCGCGTCGCGCGCAGTCCGGGCCCTATGGCGGCATGCTCGGCGGCTCGCTCTTCTGGAAGGTGCTCGCGGACTGGCGTGACGCCGGCGGCTTCGAGGGCCTCGAGTTCGACAACGGGCGCTAGCCCTGCCTGCCCGCAGGGCGGCCAGAGGCGCGACCGAAGTGCGCTTGGTCCGCCGCTTCTCGCCATTAAATCGCCCGCATTGATGAAAATTGAAAACTGGTTCAAGGTTCAGAGATGCCCAAGAGCGCCAGCCAGCAGCCACCAGCCGGCGCCCCCCGGCGCGCCAGCTACGCCCGGTCTGCGGACACGCGCGCCAAGATCCTCGCGGCTGCGCTGGCCGAGGCGAGCGAGACGGGCTTCCACAAGACCTCGGTGGCACGCATCGCTGCGCGCGCAGGCGTGGCGGTCGGCAACCTCCACTACCACTTCGGCTCCCGCGGTCAGCTGCTGCGCGAGCTGATGGGCTCGCTCATGGCCGAACTGGTCGAGCGGCTGCACGTCGCTGTGCCCGATCCCAGCGCGAACTTCTTCGACGTCGAGCGCGCCGCGCTGCGCGTGTACATCGAGTACCTGCGCGAAAACCCCGCGTACGGTCGCCTGATCGACGAGATCAAGCTGCATGAGCCCGAGCTCTTCGCGAAGGGCGTCGCCGCCTGGATCGAACTCCTCGTCAAGCGAATGCGTGTCGAGGTCGAGCGCGGCAACCTGCGCCCGATGACGGACGACGAGCTCAACGCGCAGGCGTTCTTCATGCTGGGCTCGCGCCACTACCTGGGCCACCTGCTGGACATGCAGCGGGCGCTGGGCCGGCCGTACCCCGGCGATGAAGTGGTGATCGATGCGTACCTCGCGCTCACGCAGCGAGGTCTGGCTGCCGACCCGAGGGATGCGACGACGAAGGAGAGCGAGTAGGGATGACCAGCGCTGACAACAGCTTCAACCTCGCCGCTCTGCAGGAGGCGATCGCCGAGGCGCTTCCCGAGCGGGAGTGCTTGGTCTTCCGCGACCGCCGCTTCACGTGGTCGCAGGTGACGGAGCGCACGCGTCGCTTCGCCAATCACATGCTGGCGCAGGGGTTGGGGCACCACGCCGATCGCGCTGGGCTGTCGAACTGGGAGTCCGGCCAGGACCACGTGGCGCTCTACCTGCACAACGGCAACGAGTACCTCGAGTGCATGCTCGGCGCGTTCAAGTCGCGCACGGTGCCCTTCAACGTCAACTACCGCTACGTCGAGGAGGAGCTGATCTACCTGCTCGACAACGCGCAGGCGAAGGCCATCGTCTACCACGCACGCTTCGCCCCGATGCTGCGCACGCTGCTGCCCAAGCTCCCGCAGCTCAAGGTGCTGGTGCAGGTGCAGGACGACTCGGGCGAGCCGCTGCTGCCGGGCGCCGTCGAGTACGAGGCGGCACTCGCCGCGGCGAGCCCCGAGCGGCCGGACGTCGAGTGGTCGCCCGACGACCTCTACATGCTCTACACCGGTGGCACGACGGGCATGCCGAAGGGGGTGCTGTGGCGCCAGGCGGACGTCTTCACGGCCGCGCTCGGCGGGCGCCGCAAGGACGGCACGCCGTTCGAGTCCGTCGAGCAGGTCGTCGAGCGCGTTGAGACGGGCAGGGGCGTGCGCCTGTGTCCGCCGCCGCCGATGATGCACGGCGCTGCGCACTGGGGCGCGTTCCACACCTGGCATGGCGGCGGCACCGTGATCATCCAGGGCGAGGTGCTGCGCTTCGACGCGGCGGACCTGTGGGCGACGGTCGAGCGCGAGAAGGTGCAGGCCCTGCTGATCGTCGGCGACGCGTTCGGTCGTCCCATCGCGGACGCGCTCGAGCAGGGCGACTACGACATCAGCAGTCTCAAGGTGCTGACGAACAGCGGCGCGGCGCTGAGCGCCGACGTCAAGCAGCGCATGCTCGACCTGCATCCCCCGCTGCGCATCGTCGATGCGATGGGCTCGTCGGAGTCCGGCCAGCAGGGGCGGCACATCAGCGAGGGTGGCAAGGTCTCCACCGGCATGTTCGAGCCCGCGCCCGGCGCGTGCGTATTGAGTGCGGACCTCGAACGTGTGCTCGCACCTGGCGACGACGAGACGGGCTGGTTTGCGCAGCAGGGCTACGTGCCGCTCGGCTACCTGGGCGACGAGGACAAGACGCGGCGGACGTTCCCGGTCGTCGAGGGCAAGCGCTACTCGGTCCCCGGCGACCGTGCGCGCTGGCAAGCGAGCGGCATGGTCGAGCTGCTCGGCCGCGACTCGGTCACGATCAACTCCGGCGGCGAGAAGATCTTCGCCGAGGAGGTCGAGGCCGCCCTCAAGCACCACGAGGCGGTGTACGACGCGATCGTCTGCGGGCGACCCTCGGAGCGCTGGGGCCAGGAGGTGTGCGCCGTGGTGCAGCTCGCCGAGGGCCGGGACGCGCAGACGGCGGACCTGCTGGCGGAGTGCGAGAAGCACATCGCGCGCTACAAGCTGCCCAAGCAGCTGCGCATGGTGGGGACCATCGAGCGCAACCCGAGCGGCAAGCCCGACTACCGCTGGGCGCGGGCGCAGTTCCCGGACTAGTCCGCCGGCACGGGCCCGGCGGGACGACGATAGCCCGGTCTGCTACGATCGGGCGCAGGTGAACGGCGCCTGCCGGGCGGGTACTCGCCGGCGCAAGCGGAGTCGATCCTGTCCACACTTGCCGCATTCAGCCCGCGCGCCCGTCGCCAGCCATGGGGATCCCGTGCGCGGCGGGGCAGCGTGTCGACCGCGTTGCTCGTGGGGTATGCGGCCTCGCAGCTGGCCGGCTGCTCCGACCCGGCGGCGGACGCGCAACCCGACGCGGCCGAGCGTGCGCCCGATGGTGGCGATGTGGGCGGGGGCGACGGCGGCTCCCGACCGCTCGACGGATCCATCCCGCAGGTGGACGACTCGGGCGTGCCGCTGGACGCCTCCGGGCCGGTGGTCGATGGCGGCACGGGCGGCACGGGCGGCACGGGCGGCAACGGCGGGACCGGCGGCGCGCCGACGACCCCCGACTGCGAGCTTGGCATCCCCGATCCGATCACCGGGCTGAGCTTCGAGGCGGCGAGCGACGGCGCGGAGCTGCCGCTGCGCGGCTCGGGGCAGACTGGCGCGCGGGCCATCCTCGCGGTGCGCACGCTCGGACTCGGCGAGACCCCGTTGTTCACGTTCGTCCTCACGCGCACGGACGCGCCACCTGAGCTCGACGCCGGCGTCGACGATGATGCGGGCGTGGATCCCGAGCCGCTCCCGGGTATGGCGACCACGATGTGGCAGGTGCAGCCCGGCTCGGGGAGCTGTGGGGACGACGGTTATTGCGCGTGGGTGCCCGTGGTGCTGCCGACCGACGGCCTGGCGACACCGCAGGAGCTCAACTGCCTCGACGTGGAGGTACGGCTGGACGTCGAAGGTGACGCCGCCACTTGCAGTGCGTCGCTCGAGGGCGTGCTTGCGCGGAGCACGTGCGGTTCATGATGACGCGGGCGAACAGCCGCAGGGCTTCGGTGCTCATCGGCATGTTCGGCGCATGCGCGTGCGCGGTGATGGTGCTTGGCTGCAGCGACCGTGGCTCGGACGCCGCCGAGAGCCAGCCCGACGCGAACGTTCCGCCCCCGCCGCCGCCTCCTCCTCCGCCCCCGCCGCCTCCGCCACCGGAGCCCACGTTCGAGGGCTGCCAGGAGGCGAGCTGCCACGGGGGAGCCGACGACGGTGCAGCGATAGAGGAAGCGCATCCGGGTGCTGCACTCACCTGCACCGAGTGCCACGGCGGCGATCCCGAGGCCACGACGCTTGCCGCAGCCCACGTCGCGACCACGCAGAGCTTCGTGATCGAGCGCAACGGCTACATCAAGAACCTGTCCGTCAACGAGCTCGACGCGCTCGACCCCGCCGTGCTGCGCTTCAAGAACCCCGGCGACTACCGCGTCGCGGGCGTCAGCTGCGGCAGTGACTCCCCGGCCAACGCGGGCTCCGGGTGCCACCAGCGCAAGGTGGACACCGCACGGCGCAGCATCATGACGACCTTCACCGGGCACTTCGGCCCCGCGCGCTTCCAGGCTGGCATGCAGGGCCGCAGCGCGCAGCTTGGCAGTCAGGCGATCGATGCGCTCGACCCCGATGCCCCGGTGCCGCGAGGTGCGGTTGCCTCACTGGAGCAAGCCCAGCCGCCTGCCGACGACGCACCGCGGGACACGATCGCGACGGCCATGGACCACTACCTCACCAAGAATTGCACGCGCTGCCACCAGGCCAGCTTCGGCATCAACGACGCGCCGGGGAACTTTCGATCGTCGGGTTGCACGTCGTGCCACATGGTCTACGCGAACGACGGCCGCAGCGAGTCCAGCGATCCATCCGCCGTGCGCGCCACGCCACCGCACCCTGCCCGTCACGAGCTGACCAGCAACATCCCGAGCTCGCAGTGCGAGCACTGCCACTACCAGGGGGCGCGCATCGGGCTGCGGTACCGCGGGCTGCTCGAGTGGGGCTTCACCGATCAGCCCGCGCCCTTCGAGAGCCTCGGTGAGTCGCTGCACGGACACCCGCCGGACTTCTACCGACAAGACGCCGAGGCGTTCCCGCCCGACCTCCACCACACCGCAGGCCTGACATGCGCGGACTGCCACCTGGGGCGGGACGTGCACGGCGACGGCAACCTCTACACGAGTGCCAAGTTCCAGGTCGCCATCCGATGCGAGAACTGCCACGGCAACGTCGACAGCGCGGTCACGGCCGGCGTCGCGACCGCTCCCCTACTGCCCAACGGTGTGCCGTCGCCCGACTGCCAGCCCGCCGCGGCGACCGAAGATGCGGGTGCCTTCCTGAACTGCAACGGTGATTCGATCGACAACCTGCAGCGCGACGCCGATGGGATCGTCACGTTAACCCTGCGCGCCGGGGGGCGCCGGCCGGTACCGCAGGTGCACGACATCCTCGCATCGGGTGCGGCGAGTGCAGCGATGCGCAGCGCGATGGGGCGCAATCCCGACACCGGCGCGACGCACACCGAGCAGATGGAGTGCCACACCTGCCACACGCACTCGCGGCAGTACTGCTTCGGCTGCCACGTCACCGTCGACTACTCCGTCGAGCAGCGCGATCACCTGACGGGCGCCCTGACGCCGGGAGCGGAATACGTCAGCCGCTCGTACACCTCGATCGACCTCTACTTCCTCGGCAAGAACGAGCGCGGCAAGATCAGCTCGATGTGTCCATCGATGCAGGTCTTCTTCGGCGCGACGGACACCGATGTGGACGGCAACCCCACCACCCTGTTCGAAAACCGCGCGCGCACCACCGCCAGCGGCAAGGTCGGCTTCAACTGGGCCGCCGACGCTCCCCATGGCACATCGGCCACACCGCGCGCGTGCAACACGTGCCATGCGGATGCCGACGATGCCTGCTCTACGGCCACGGCGCTCGAGACCTACGGGTTCGGGACCGGGCGTTTCACGCATACCGATTCCGAGGGGCGCACCCACGACCTGACGCAGCTGCTGGACGTCGATGGCACACCCTTGCATGACTTCGCCCACATCGATCAGGGGCCGGTGCCGATGGACCAGATCGGACGCGCGCTATCGGTTTGCGCGGACGAACGGGCCGCTCGCTAGCGAGCCGAGTGCCGGCCGCTGGCGCGGGCGCGCGGGTTCGGTATGATTGCGATATCCCCGTGAACCTTGTCTTACTCGCTCTGGAGCGTGGCCGGCACCGCCGAACGTCGGCTGCCTGCCTCCTCGCAGTTTGCTGTCTCGTTGCCTGCGGTGACGACGACGATGCCACCCCCAAGGGCGACGACGCAGCCGCGCCGATGGATGGAGGGATGGACGCCGCGATGCCCCGTCCCGGCGACGCCGGCGCGACGGACGCCTCGACGGACGCCACACTCGACTCGGAGCCGGACGCCGATACCCCGGACGCCACCATTGTCGACGACGAGGACGCGGGCATCTACGATCCCGGAGACCCGTCGCGCCCGGTCGTGCACGGCGCCCGCTTCACCGAGGTAACCGAGGCCGCGGGCGTCTCCTACCTGCAGGGCCCGCCGCACTCGCAGGACGGCGGCGTCGATTTCTACTCGCAGGCGGGCTACATCGATGAGACCGAGTGGCTCAGCGGTGGCGCTGCGGTGGGCGACTACGATGGCGACGGCTTTCCGGACATCTACGTCACGCGCGTGGATGCCCCGGGGATCCTCTTTCGCAACCGCGGTGACGGGACCTTCGAGGATGTCAGCGCGGCCGCCGGCCTCGATGCGCTGCCGCTCGCGTCCAACGGCGCCGCGTTCGGGGACATCGACAACGACGGGGATGTCGACCTCTACGTCGCCGCGATCGGCGAGCTGCGGTTCTATCTGTTCATCAACGAGGGTGGCGCCTTCGTCGAGCAGGCCGTCGCCCGCGGCGCCGCGGTCGAGGACGGTCTGTGGCACGGCGGCTACGGCGTCAGCTTCGGAGACTACGACCGCGACGGCTGGCTCGACATCCACGTCTGCGAGCTGACCTGGCAGTCCGGAGGCGAAGGCAACGCACACACCCGTCTGCTCCACAACCGAGGCGGCGAGGGCATGCCCGGGCACTTCACCGATGTCACCGTGGCCGCCGCAGTCGGGATGGATGTGCTCGACGCGGGCATCTGGCGGAGCCTCGCGTACTCGTCGGCCTTCTCGGACATGGACGACGACGGCTGGCCGGAGCTGCTGGTGGCCTCGGACTACGGCACCAGCGCGCTGTTTTGGAACAACCGTGACGGCACCTTCGAAAACGGTACCGTCGCTGCGAGCGTGGGGACCGACGGGTTCGGCATGGGCTCGGCGATCGGCGACTACGACGGCGATGGCCACCTCGACTGGTTCATCACGTCCATCTACGACTACGACGTGCCCGCGCTCGACTCCGGAAACCGCCTCTACCGGAACAACGGGGACCGGACCTTCACCGACCGCACGGACGTGGCGGGCGTGCGCGACGCGAGCTGGGGTTGGGGCACGACCTTCTTCGAAACCGACAACGACGGCGACCTCGATCTGATCGCAACCAACGGCTATCGGCGCGAGGGAGCGCTCAACCTGCTGCAGTACCGGGACGACGCGACGCGCCTGTGGGAAAACGACGGCGTGGGTCGCATGACGGAGATCGCACAGCAGTCGGGGGTGACGGACACCGACGATGGCAAGGGTCTGATGGTGCTCGACTACGACCTCGACGGCGATCAGGACGTCTTCATCGTCAACCACGCGGGTCGCCCGGTGCTCTATCGCAACGATCTCGGCAACGACAACGACTGGCTTCAGCTTCGCCTGGTGGGCACGACCGCGAACCGCCAGGCCTTCGGTGCGCGGGTCAGGCTGCAGCGCCACCCGGGTGCACCGGTGCAGCTGCGCGAGCTACGGGGCGGCAACAACTTCCTGGGTCAGGACGAGGCCGTCGTTCACTTCGGCCTGGGGGTGCAAGACCGCCCCGTGCATCGCATCGAGATCGTATGGCCAACCCCCGAGGAGCCGAGGGTCCGACAAGTGCTCACAAACGTGCCGGTCAATCGGCGGCTCGTCGTCACACAACCGTAGCCCCGTCCCACGCGATCTGCCGCATCACCCCACCCCCCAATCCATGCATCGTAGACGCACTCAGGGCCCCGTGGGCACAGCAGAGATGTGCCGGGCGTGTGTCCATGCGGCGCTCGTGGCGGTTTGTCTGTTAACGGGTTGCGGTGACGACTCATCGGGCGACTCGGGAGTTGGTCAGCCGAACGCAGAAAGCGACGGCGGCGTGACGGTAGCCGTGCAGATGGATGCGGCGCAGTCTACGGAGGATCGGGACGCGGCGACGGGTCCCGACGCGATGACCGGCGATGCCGCCGCCGACGATGACGGGTTCGATGCCGGAGACGCGTTCGATCCGGACCTGGATGCCGGCGCCTACGAAGGCGCCTGCGTGAACGACCGATGCTTCGTCGAGCTGACCGAGCAGGCGGGACTGAAGGACGTGGTGGGTTACGGGCGCGGCGCGGCGTTCGTCGATGTGGACGGCGACGGCTGGGATGACCTGTTCGTCGCCGACACCGACTCTCGATTTGCCGGGCCCGGCTACGGCGTCACCGCGCTCTACCGCAACCTGGGCGACGGAACCTTCGAGCGCATGGACTGGGGTCTACACGAGGGCGACCTGCACGGCACGTGGGTCGGGTCCTTCGCGGACTACGACAACGACGGCGACCCGGACCTGTTGATCGCCAACGGCGGCTACACGATGAACTCGACCGTCGCGTTCTACGAAAACCGCGTGCAGGCCGGGGGAGGGTTCGTGAACCGGACCACCGAGTCGGGCATCGCCGCGATGACCGTGGGCGCGCATGCCTGGTGGGGGGCGACCTGGGCGGACTACGACGGAGACGGCTTCCTCGATGCAGCGATCACGCGCCGCAATGGTCAGCCGCTACTCCTGCACAACGAGGGCAACGGAACGTTCGCGGATCGGGCGGCGCAAGCGACGGTGGTGCTCTCGCTGGAGGGTGGAGACGATCTCAAGAATCCGCTGTTCTTCGACTACGACGGCGACGGCGACCAGGACCTGTACATCGCCGGCATTGGAAGCCACGGCCTGTTCGAGAACCTCGGGGCGGGGGCGTTCGAGGACGTCACCGAGGCGGTACTGGGCGCCGCGGTGCCGGGGAGCGCACCCTATGTGTTCGCTGCGCTGGTGGAGGACTTCGACCAGGACGGCAAGGAGGACCTCTACCTGGGCCGGTGGGACCTGCAGGACATCCTCATGCACAACCTGGGCGGCGGCGTCTACGAGCCACTCGACACCGAGATCGGAATCGTCACCTCGCTGACGAACCACTCGTCGCCACAGCCGTACGAGAACACCATGGGGCTCACGGCCGTGGACCTGCTCCACGACGGCTTCCCGGACATCATCATCGGCACAGGCGATCCGAACCGCGCCAGCTACGATATCTTCTACTGCAACGATGGCACCGCCCACTTCACCCGCTGCAGCGAGATGTTCGACGACCCCGCGGCTGAGCACTACCTCACGCGGGCCCACGGCATGGTGACGTCAGACTTCGACCACGACGGCGATGCGGATCTGTTCCGCAACCTGGGGGGGCACCCGAACCACGACCAGGCGAATCCGCCGACCGACTCGCGGGAGTACAACAAGCTGCACGTTGCTCAGGCGATCGACCCGCCGACGGCCGCGCTGACCCTCGAGGGAGACACGAGCAACCGAGATGCGGTCGGCGCACATGTCGAGGTCACGGGGAGCACCACACGCCACTACCGCATCCGATCGACGCAGGGATTTCAGAGTCAGAGCAGTCGCACGTTGACCGTGCACCTCGGCGGGTCGCGCGCGGCGACCGCGACGATCACCTGGCCGAGCGGCATGGTCACCGTCGTGCAGCTCAGGCAGGGCGATCGCGTGCGCGTGCTCGAGGGTGTAGGCATCGTTCCCTGAGTCGCGTCCCGCTGCCGGGTCGCCCCGCCTGTCCACATCGGGCATGATGCGGTGGTGGAGCGCGGCGACTACTTCTGCGACGCCTGCGACGAGGTCGTTCCCGGAAGCTACGTCGTGCGCGACGCGCCCGCCTCGCGCCTCACGGGCGCGCCGGTGTGCCCGAAGTGCAACGCCGCGCTGCGCTGGGTGCCCGAGGGCCCCAGGGGACCGTATGTCCCCGCGCTCGCCAGCGGACTGCGCGCGTTCGCGACGCGCGACTCGATCGTCTGGCTGCTCGCGATGGCGCTCTTCTGCTACGTGCTCGGCTTCATCCCATTCGGGAGCTTCCTCGCGACCGGTGTGATGCTGAGCCTGGGCAGCCAGGTCTTTCACCTAGCCACCGACGGAAAGCTCGAGCTTCCCACGGCGGTCGACCTGCCGAGCACGGTGGACTTCATCCAGATCATCGGGCGCTTCTCGCTTGCGGCCACGCTGCCGTTCCTGCCCGCGCTCATCGTCCGGAGCCTCAGGCCCGACGAGACGCTTGTCGCCGCGGTGCTGGCCGGGGTTGGCCTCGTCTACCTGCCGGCGGCGATGATCCTGGCCACCCTGAACGCGAGCGCCTTCGCGGCGGCAAACGTCCCCGCCGGCCTGGCGCTCATGGGGCGCGTCCCCGCCGCCTATGGCGTCACGAACGTGCTCGTCATGGTGGTGTGCGCTCTGACCTTCTTCGGTGGGGCTGCCCTCGTGGCGCTTGGCATCCCCGTACTCTCGGGCCTGCTCCACACCACGCTCGTGCTCGTGGGCGGCATGCTCCTCGCGCGCGTGCTCGGCCTCTTCATCTACCAGCACGAAGATGAGCTGGGCGTGTTCGACTACGATTGAGCCGTGAAGACCTGGCAGCTCAGTCGGGGACCCACAGCCCGTGGAAGCCGAAGGGCACGCGGTACGGCAACTTCACGCGGGCGACGGGCTCATCAGCCATCGTCTGCGCATCGTGGATGACGAGCGCGCTCTCATCGCGCGTGCTGTCGTAGACGAAGCCCATCAGGTAGCCCTCGTCCTCGCCGGCGTCTGCGGAGGCCGGGACGAAGACGCGCTCGTCGGGCACGTGCCCCTCGGGCATCTCGATGCTGGAGCTGCTGCCGTCGCGCATGTCGTACTTGAGGATGCCGCTCGGCAGCTGCGGTCCCTCGCCCGGCGTCGGAATGTCGTAGCGCAGCGCGTAGCTGTACCGGTAGGGCTTTCCGGTAAGTCGCGGGTCGACCTGTGGGAACTCGATCGGCACGTCATCGAGCGGCTCCTCACCCGCGCTGCCGGCGGCCGGGTCCATCCGCCAGCGGTGCATTGCGGGCTGGCTACCGAAGTCCCCGGGTCCGCTCTGCCACAACGACGTGTGCCGTGCGCCCTCGAGTACGACGGCCTCGCCGTCGTCGTAGGCGTTGTTGAGGTGGAAGACGTAGCAGGGGTCGACGTCGTACCACTGGACGTCCGCATTGCCACCGTCGCGCGGCATCACACCCATGCGAGCGCCGTAGTCGTCGTCCCAAGCGTAGGGGAAGCCACTGCCAGCGACGGCCTCGTCGAAGTCGAAGACGATCGGCAGATCCATGAAGACGACCTTCGACTCGGTGATGGCGAAGTTGTGCATCATGGCCGGGCCGGGGATGTCGATCACCTCGCTGCGCACGAGCACGCCGTCGGCGTCCACGAGGTGATAGGTGAGGTAGGGCGGCGCCCAGTTGTAGCCGAACATCAGCATCTCGCCGGTGACCGGGTCGATCTTCGGATGCGCGGTCATCGCCGTCATCAGCGCGCCGTCGAAGTCGTAGGCGCCGAGCGTACCGAGGTCCTCGGTCGCGAGCTGGTAGGGCAGGCCGACCTCGCCGAGGCTCAGCAGCTTCGAGGCGTGGTGGACGAGCGCGACGTTGCTGTCATTGGCCTCGAGGCTCGGTGGCTCGCCCTCCGCCGGAGGTTCACCCACCAGGTTCTGCGTCTCGACCCAGCGGTTGCGGTACCACAGGGGCCTGCCCTCTTCGATCCGCAGGCCGTGCACCATGCCATCGCCCACGAACCAGTGCGCACTCTGACCGGACTGCGCGTTCGAGCCGTTGCGCGCGAACAGGCCGCTCAGTGCGGTCGGGATCGCGCCCTCGACCTCGAGCTCCATCGTCTCGCGCTCATCGGACAGCACGCCGTAGTTGCCCTGCAGCCACCACGGCATGTCCGGGTCGAACGGCGGCGCGACGTAGGCCATCGAGGCGTCCCCCATGGAGGCATCGCCAACGGCCGCGTTCGCGGCGTCGTCTCCGCAGCCGGCCAGCAGTCGGGGCAGCAGGGTGCCCGCGGCCCCAAGGCCTGCCAGCTGCAGCACATCGCGTCGTAGCGGTCTCTTCATGGTGCTCACTCCTTGGAAGCGGGGGACTTGAACAGCGGCGCGGGTGCGGCGCGCAGCGCATCGAGCGTGCGCCCGAGGTTGAGCTTGCCTGCGAGGTGGAGGGCAATCAGGCCGTGCACCTGCGCCCACAGGAGGTGCGCGACCGTCAGCGGGTCGCCTGCCAGGTAGTCGGCCTCCACCGCCTTCTGGACGGCGTCGCGCAGGTAGCTGAATGCGCGCCCGCTCTGCTCGCCGACCGCCGACGAGGGATCGGCCGCGGGTTGATCGAGCTGAAACATGACGCGGTAGGCGTTGGATTCCGCGAGGGCGAAGTCGAGGTAGGCCTCGTGCAGCTGGAGCAGTCGCTTGACCGGGTGGTTCGAGCGCTCGAAGGCGCCGCGCTGCGTGTCGGCGAAGCGGCGGTAGGCCTCCGCGCGCACGGCCGCGAAGATCTCGTCCTTGTTCGCGAAGTATCGGTACGGCGTCATCGGGCTCTTGCCGACGCCCGCCGCGATCGCCCGCATCGTCACCGCGTCGTAGCCGCGGGCCGCGAACAGCCCCGTGGCGGCTTCGATGATGCGGTTGCGGAAGTCCTCGACCTCGACTTCGCTGAGGGCCGAACGGGGCACTCAACATGAGTACACCGTAAAATTTACAATGTAAACAGCGCGGTTTTCCCTGATTTGGGGCACGCGCGGGTAGGGACCCGGGCGTATGCTCCGGCCTCCGCGGCCAGCGCGACCGAGGGGGTGGCGAGGCCGGGCAGCGGGAGGATGGGCAATGGGCGGACGTCTCGAGGGGAAGGTCGCGGTCATCACGGGCGGCACCAGCGGCATCGGCGAGGTCACGGCCGAGGTCTTCGCGCGCGAGGGTGCGCGCGTCGTGATCGCGGGACGCGGCGAGGAGCGCGGCGCCGAGATCGCGCGACGACTCGGCATCGCCTACCGCCGCTGCGACGTGATGTCCGAGGACGACATCGCCGCGCTGATCGCCTACGCGGTGGACGAGTACGGACGCATCGACTGCCTCTTCAACAACGCGGGCGCCAGCAGCCGCGGCACGCTCGAGACGGTGACCCCCGACGACTTCGACTACAGCATGCGCCTGCTGCTGGGCAGCGTCGTCTTCGGCATCAAGCACGTCGCGCCCGTCATGAAGGCGCAGAAGGGCGGCTGCATCCTCAACAACTCGAGCATCGCCGCGCTGCGCATGGGGCAGGGCGGCTACCTCTACAACGCGGCCAAGGCGGCGATGACGCATCTCAGTCGCACCGCCGGCCGCGAGCTTGGACCCCACTCGATCCGCGTCAACACCATCTCGCCGGGCGCCGTCGCCACGCCGATCTTCTGGGGCGGCTCGGAGCGCGCCCGCGGCCTCGACGACGCCGACAACGAACGCAAGATGCAGAAGCTCCAGCGCAACCTGGCGCGCGCCACGCCGCTCCCCCGGGCCGGGCTGTCCCAGGACATCGCCGAGGCGGCTCTCTATCTGGCGAGCGATGCGGGCAGCTTCGTCAACTGCCACGACCTGGTCGTCGACGGCGGCCGCACCTCGATGTGGGTGGACCCGCCGCGCGAGTAGGCGCTCGTCTGGTCGCAGCGCTCCGTGGATCCGGCCGCCCAAACCCGCTAGCGTCGGCCGCGATGGATACGCTGCTGCTCGTGCTGGGCATCGCCGCCGCGCTGCTCGTGCTGAACGTCTACCGGCCCCGCCAGAGCCTGGGGATCTCTGCGGTCAGCTTCTTCCTTGGCTGGCTGGTCGCGGAGCTGGCGTTCTTCGGCCTCCTGATCGGCGCGCTCGTCATCGGCTGGGCGCTGGGGGCTGGACCCGATGCGGTGCGCGCCCAGGTGGGCGTCGGCCTGCTCGCTGCGAGCTGGACCGCTCTGCTCGTCTACACGATCCAGGCGATGCGCGGCGCGCACGTGTTCGAGCGCGCGGTCACCGAGGCGTTCGGCGAGTCGTTCGCGAAGCACATGGCCAAGCGCAGAGAAGCGGGCCTCGACGAGGCGCCGAGCTGGCAGCGCATGCTCCGCCCGTTCTCACCCCACCGCGCCACGGTCGAGGCGATCCGCGGCATCGAGTACAAGGTCGCCGACGGCGTGTCGCTGCAGCTCGACATCTACAGGCACGGCGACGCACCCGAGGGCTGTCCGGTACTGATCAACATCCACGGCGGGGGCTGGACCCAGAACTGGGGCGACCGTACGCAGCAGGCGCTGCCGCTGATGAATCACCTCGCGGAGCACGGCTGGGTGTGCGTGACGATCGCCTACCGCCTGAGCCCGACGTTCACGTTCCCCGACCACCTGCACGACTGCAAGAGCGCGCTCGTCTGGGTGCGTCAGCACATCGCTCAGTACGGCGGCGACCCCGACTTCGTCGTCGTGACCGGCGGCTCGGCCGGTGGCCACCTCGCGCTGATGATGGCGCTCACCCAGAACGATCCCGAGTACCAGAAGGATCACCCCGGCGCGGACACGAGCGTCCAGGGCTGCGTGCCGGTCTACGCCTGCTACGACTTCCTCGATCGCGAGGGTCATCAACCGAACGCCGGGATGGAGCGGCACCTGCGGACCGTGATGAAGCTGGACCGCAGCGAACACGAGGAGGCCTATCGCCTCGCCTCGCCGGTCCATCGCGTGCACGAGGACGCGCCGCCGATGCTCGTCGTGCAGGGCGAGCTGGACACGCTGATCCCGGTCGCGTCGGCGCGCCACTTCGTCTCGGAGCTGCGCGCCGTCTCCCGCGAGCCGGTGGCGTACGCGGAGCTACCGCTCACGCAGCACGCCTTCGAGATCTTCGCGTCGCCCCACACGGAACACCACATCCACGGTGTCGAGCAGTTCCTGCATTTCCTGTACCGCAACCGCGCGGGTCTCGGCGCGGCGACTGCGCGCACGGAGTCGACGTCGTGATGGGAGCGGCGGGGAGCGCGCAGCCGCTCGAGGTGGAGAGCTCGTTGGGGCGAGTCACGGGGTACGACTCCGGTGATGGCTTCCAGTCCTTCCGAGGCATGCCCTACGCGCGGGTGCCGGGACGTTGGCAGCCCGCAGCACCGATCGAACGTTGGCAGGACGTCATCGACGGATCGGGGCAGCCGCCGTGCAGTCCGCGGGTCGATGTGGGGATGCCTGGCCTGGGCACCGGTGAGCAGCGCAAGGATGGCGAGACGCTCCACGTGAGCGTGCACAGACCATCGGCGGCGGGCGCACCGCGCCCCGTGATGGTGTGGATCCACGGTGGGGGCTTCATCATGGGGTCGCCCGACGGCCCCCTCTACAATCCGCAGCAGCTCGTGGCCACGGGCGACCTGATCCTCGTCACGCTGAACTATCGACTCGGCGTGCTCGGCTCGCTCGACACGCGCTCGCTCGGTCTTGATATGGACGGCCTCAACCAGCACCTGCGCGACCAGCTGCTGGCGCTGCGGTGGGTCCGAGACCACATCGCCGACTTCGGCGGCGACCCGCAGCGCGTGACCGTGTTCGGTGAGTCCGCCGGTGCGACCAGCGTGGCCTGCCACATGGGTTGCCCGCAGGCCCAGGGCCTGTTCCAGCGCGCGATCCTCCAGAGCTGCGCGGCCGGTCAGCTGATGACTGCGGAGCAAGGGGCGCTCGTCGCGTCGAGGGTCCTCGAGGCAGCGACCGAGGCCGGCGGTGACCCGGCGCGACTCGCCGCCCTGTCTGATGAACAGCTCTTTGCGGCCGGCATGCGGGCGTCCGCAGGGCTGTTGAGCAGCGGTGTCCGGCTCGCCTTCGTGCCGACGGCGTCGGGCGGACTCTTTCCCGCGCACCCGCTGCACGCCATCGCTGGCGGCCTCTCACGCGGCGTCGCGACACTCGTCGGCAACAACCTCGATGAGTGGCGGTTCTTCGGTGCCGGCGACAAGCGACTGGACGCGATGGACCGGGAGACCACGCGCACGCTGGTGCAGAAGCGGCTCGCAGCCGGTGGCGAGCCCCCCGACGGACAGGCCGAGCAGCTGCTGTCGGTCTACGGTTGGCCCGAGGGCGCGGAGGCGAGCTCGTTCAACGTCTTCTGCGGTATCGAGGGCGACCGCATCTACCGCAACAGCGGGCTCGCCGTCGCGGAGGCGATGCTGCGCCACACGCCGGACGTGTACGCCTACCTGCTGACGTGGGCCTCCCGCAGTGCGCGGCTCGGCTCGTGCCACACGGTCGATCTGCCGTTCGTCTTCGGCAGCCTCGACGCGCCGGGCATGGCGGGCTTCGTCGGTGATGGACCCGAGGCGCGAACGCTCAGCGCTGCAATGGTCGAGGCGTGGACGCGGTTCGCCAACGCGCAACCACCGGGCGCGCCGTCGCTGCCAACATGGCCGCACTACGATCTCGAGCGGCGCAGCACGATGGTGCTGGGGCGCGAGCGCGAGCTGGTCGATGACCCCCACGCCGAGCGCCGTCGTGCATGGGGCGCGCTGCTGCCCGACGCCGACTGACCGCATCCACGCTTCGCCCGCTGGGGCTACAACCCGAACCCGCGCACCTGGCCCCCCGGGGGGCCTGCCGCCACCCTCGAGGAAGAAGCTGAGACCCCATAGCCCGGATGACGGGCCCGCAATGGCCGGCTTGACCCACCGCCGGGCGGGTGAAAACGTGGCCCGCACCAGTGGCCGTGCACCGTCACGGCGAGGAGGTTTCCATGGAAGAAGTGCTCTGCGAGATTGAGGACCACGTCGCTACGATCACGCTCAACCGTCCCGACCGGCTCAACGCGATCAGCTACGCGATGCTCGACGGCCTCGGCAAGCTGCTGGTCTCGTGCAACGAGGACCGTGACGTTCGCGTCGTGCTGCTCACCGGTGCGGGCAGGGGTTTCTGTGCAGGGCTCGATCTGCAGGACGCCACCAAGGGCGACGGCATCGGCTCGGGCAAGGGCGGCGGCTACCGCATGTTCGACCTGCGCAACTCCCCGCCGACCGTTCTGCACAACATGGACAAGCCGGTCGTCTGCGCGATCAACGGCGGGGCCGCGGGCTACGGCATGGACATCGCCCTGGGCTGCGACATCAGGCTGATGGCCGACAGCGCGAAGATGAGCGCCGCCTTCACGAAGCGGGGCATCGTCCCCGAGAGCGGGGGTACCTGGCTGCTGCCGCGGATTGTGGGCAGCGCGCGCGCCAGTGAGATCCTGTTCACCGGCCGCAAGCTCACCGCCGCGCAGTGCCTCGACTACGGGATCGTCAACCAGGTGCTGCCGGCCGCCGAGCTTGCGGAGACGGCGCGCGCCATGGCCGTCGAGATCGCTGGCAACGCGCCGCTCGCGATCCAGGCCACCAAGCGCATGATGCGGCTGGCTGCCGACGAGACCTTCGAGGCACACGTCAACCACGTGCTGCTACAGCTCATGCCGCTGTTTCAGACCAAGGACTTCCAGGAGGGCATGGCGAGCTTCCTCGAGAAGCGCCCCCCGAAGTTCGAGGGCCGCTAGGGCTCGCCTACGCCTTGACGCGCTCGTCGCGTAGCGCGCTGCGGCGCACCTTCCCGGCGTCGTCGCGCACGGGCTCGCGGACGAACTCGAGCGTGCGCGGCACCTTGTAGCGTGCGAGTCGCTCTCCGAGGAAGGCCAGCAGCGTCGCCTCGTCGAGCTCGGCGTCGGCGATGTCGACGATCGCGTGCACCGCCTGCCCCATGTCCTCGTGGGGTAGACCGATGGCCGCGCTGGAGCGGACAGCCGGATGCGCGTCGACGGCCGCCTCGACCTCGGCCGGGTAGATGTTGGCGCCGCCGCTGAGGATCATGTCCGTCTGGCGGTCGCCGAGGTAGAGGTAGCCGTCCTCGTCCACGTAGCCCATGTCGCCGAGCGACTCCCAGCCGCCGCGCGCCTTGGCCTCCGCGCCGACGTAGCGGTAGGTGCTGCCCTGGCCGCCCGCCGCCATCATGAAGACCTCGCCCATCTCGCCGGGCGGCAGCTGCTTGCCGTCCTCGTCGAGGATGCGGATCTCGCCCGACATCGGCTTGCCCACCGACCCGCGGTGCGCCAGCCACTCGGTCCCCGTCAGGTAGGTGGCGACCTGGGCTTCGGTCCCGGCGTACAGCTCGTGGATCTTCTCGGCGCCGAGCCAGTCGATGAACGCCTGCTTGAGCCAGGCAGGGCAGGGGGCCGCCATGTGCAGCAGCACGTCGAGGCTCGACAGATCGAAGCCCGCGCGCGTCTCCTCGGGCAGGCGCCAGATGCGCTGCATCATGGTGGGCACCATGATCACGTACTGCACGCGGTGCGCGTCCATCAGCTGCAGGGCCGTCTCGGCATCGAAGCGCGTCATCAGCACGATGTGGGCGCCACCAAAGAGCCCGCGCGTGGAGAAGAGGAACGGCGCATTGTGGTAGAGCGGCCCGGGCACGAGCTGGGTGCGCGGGTCGCCGGCCTCCGGGTCGGTCTCGCCCTTCAGCGCCGACACGATGATCTTCGGCCGCCCGGTGCTGCCGCCGGAGGTCGGCGCCTTCAGACTGGGCGCGGTCCGGTCCGCGGGCGGCCCGTCCTCCAGCACGTCCTGCGGGGCATGTCCTGCGGGCACGGCCGGGACGCCATGGGCATCGGCCTCGTCCAGGCCCACGACCAGCGACGGCTTTGCGAGCTCGATGATCGCCTGCCGCTCGATCGCCGGCAGCCTCGCGGAGATCGGCTGCGGCGTAGCCCCGAGTTTCCAGGTCGCGACGCTGGCCTCGTAGAACTCGATCGAGTTGGGCAGCGCGATGGTGACGAAGTCGCCCTGCTTCACGCCGCGCTGCGCGTAGTCGCGTGCAAGCCGGTTGGTGCGCCGCTCGAACTCGGCGCGCGTGATCGTCGTCCCCTCGTGGGTGATCAGCGGCGCATCCGGCTGCTGCTGCGCGAGCCACCCGATGGCTCGGCCGATGGACATCATTGCCATGCTCTATCTCCCGGTAGAACGGAGAGGCTACTCGCCCGCGTCCGCTAGCGGGGGATCGGATTGCGCCCCGGGCTCGGCCGCCTGGGCCGCCTCCGCCTTACGAGCATCGAGTGCGGCCCGGATCTCGGCGTGCTTCTCGCGTGTGATCTTGTAGCGGGTCAGCATGCTGATCGGGATGACGTGCAGCAGCGGCAACATGATGCCGACCACGAGTCCGAGCCTGAAGATGGCGTCGGGAGGGACCTCGGCGGGGGCTATGCCGGTGGGGAAGTCGATGACCGTGATGATCATGCCGCCGAGCATGGTGCCGGCGCCCGATACGGCCTTGCCGGAGAACGAGAGTGCCGCGTTGAACATGCCCTCCTGTCGATAGCCGGTGCGCAGCTCCTGATCGTCGAGCAGGTCTGCGACGATCGACGAACCGATGATGCCGCTGATGATCAGGATCACCACCATCACGACGCCCTGCAGGATGAAGACCTGCAGCAACAGCGGGTCCCCGTTCTCGGGCAACACGCCGAGGAAGCGCAGGGTGACGAGCACGAGGCCGTCCACGAGCAGCACAGAGTTGCTCGTGATGAGGATGTGCTTCTTGTCCCACCGCCGCTGGACGGCCATGACGATCGGGAAGCCGATGAGGGCGCCCACCGCAGACAGGGGCAGCCAGCGCAGGTCGGCTGCGGTGAAGCCCCAGAAGAACGTCTGCATGTAGATGCCGATGTTCAGCGTCGTGCCGCCGATCGCCGATGAGATCAGGACGACGAAGAAGATCAGGCGGAACTGGGAGTTCCTCAGGGAGAGCACCAGGTCGTGGTACGTCCGCGCGAAGCTGAACCTCTCGACTGCGACCGGCTGGCGCAGGTACGGGATCTCGCGCCACGTCAGGAGGGTCGTCAGCACCGCGCCCATCGCCATGAGCGACGCGCAGATCGCGGCCATCTTCGGGTAGGCCAGCGGGTCGAGCTGCCCAGTGATCATCGTCTCGCCCTCGAGTCGGTCCACCATGACGAAGGTGAAGACGTAGACGGGCGTCAGCACGCCCACCGTCCAGCCGACCGCGTAGCGATAGGACATGACGGTGGTCCGCTCGTGGTAGTCGTCCGAGAGCTCCGCGGCGATCGCCGCCCACGGTACGAAGTAGAGCGTCATCAGGCCGCGCGTGAGGATCGTGAACGTGAGCAGCCACGCGAAAAGCCCGGTGCTGTCGAGGCCGCTGGGCGGCATGAACACACCGTAGAAGGCCAACCCGAGCGGCACGGCCGAGATCAGCATCAGCGGGTGTCGCCGGCCCCACTTGGTCTGCATGTTGTCGGAGAATGAGCCCACCACCGGATCGGTGACGGCGTCGAAGACCATCGCGATCGCCAGCGCCGTCGACACGAGGAACGCGTCGATGCCGAGAACCTGGTTGTAGTAGAGCAGGGCGAACATGTTGAACGCCCAGTTCTTGACGGTGTCCGGGACGGCGCCCAGGCCCTGGTAGAACTTGGTGGAGAACTTGAGTTTGCCTTCGCGTTCGCGGCGGCTGTACTGAGGTTGTGCGTGATCGGCCATGTAGCGTGGGACTCCCAACCCATCCCGGTGGCAGCGCTCTGTGCCAGCGCATACCTTGCGCCGCCGCGCCGGTCAGGGCGCGACGAAAGTATCATAAATGAACTGTTCGTTCACTCAAAAGGCGCCGCTGCCGGGCCCCGACCAGGCGCCCCTTGCGCCTCGTTTCTAGCGGTTTTCGCGAGGTCGGCACACCGCACTGCCGCGCGGCCCAACGCGCGCGCAACCCGGTAAGTGAACCCCAGCACCCATGAGAGATGGGCGCGTTCGTTTGTGACAAATCAAAACGACGGTGCGGGTTTGACCAACTGACGAGGACGCGTGGCCCCTGACTGGAGAGCGTAGTGCCGTCCGCCGCGAACGCTCCGATGCGTGTTTGCGTGTGCGACATTCTCTGCTATCGACTCCTCAGTCTGGGATCTCCGTGGGTGGGGATCGCCACATGATCAGTACGAGGGAACAATCATGAACGAGCATATGAAATTTCTACTAGGGCTTCTGCTCTGTCTCGGCCTCGGCCTCGGCATGCAGGCGTGTGGCGACGACGACAGCAGCGACGGCGACGCCGGCGGTGACGGCGACGGCGACGGCGACGGCGACGGTGATGGCGACGGCGACGGCGACGGCGACGGTGACGGCGGCGGCGGCACGGTGTGCGGCGGCGTGACCTGCACGGCTGCGCCTGCAGGTACCCCGCTGTGTTGCACCATCGAGGGCGCCGGAGTGTCGGGCGATGTGTCCGAGACGACAGGGCGCGGCCCAGATCTGTGTGGGACGGACATCGGCATGTTCGCACCGACCCTCGCGGGCGTCTGCCTGCAGCTCGCCCAGCCCGGTGACCTCGACGATGCATGTCCTGACACCGACGACGGCGCGGGCGGCACGAATCAGGGCTGCTGTACCGACCTCGGCGTGTGTGGTGGGCAGATCCCGGGCGACGGCCTGGGACTCGGCTGCACGTCCTACGCGGACGGCACCTGGGGCGCGGCCTGCGGCGACGGTGCCGACGGCGGTGTCGAAGACGCGGGCATGTAGCCGCGACACTCGCCAGTGGCGACGCAAACGCCCGGGCCACTCGGCTCGGGCGTTTTGCGTTTGGGGTGTGCGGCGTGGAGCACAGGGGGCGGGCGTCCGCGGTGGTCAAGCCACCGCTAGACGCCGCGCGCGCTCACTCGCAGCTACTTGATCGCCTGTTGGCCGACTACTTGGGAGGCATGCGGATGCCGCCGTCGACCCGGATCGTCTCGCCGTTCATGTAGGGGTTGGTGATGCACTCCATCACCATGAACGCCAGCTCCTCGCCCGAGCCGAGACGCTTCGGGAACAGCACGTTCTTGCCGAGGTTGGCCTTGAACTCGTCGCTCGCAGGTCCCTGCCCGTAGATGGGCGTGTCGATCAGCCCGGGCGCGACCGTGTTGACGCGGATGCCGACGGCCGACAGGTCGCGCGCGATGGGGAGCGTCATGCCGACCACGCCGCCCTTGGAGGCGGAGTAGGCGCACTGGCCGATCTGGCCGTCGAAGGCCGCGGCCGAGGCCATGTTGACGATGGCGCCACGCCCCAGGTCGTCGTCGAGCGCTTCGTTCTTGGCCATCGCCGCAGCCGAGCGGCTGAGCATGTTGAACGATCCGATCAGGTTGACCTTGAGCACGAACGCGAACTTCTCGAGGTCGAGCGGCGTGTTGTGCCGGTCGATGGTGCGGCCGACGTAGCCGAGGCCCGCGGAGTTGACGAGCGCTCGCAGCGGGGCGAGGGCGGTGGCCGCGGCGACCGCGCGGTCGGCGTCCTCGACACTCGAGACATCGCACTTGACGAACACTCCGCCGAGCTCGTTGGCAACGGACTGTCCCTTGTCCTCGTTGAGGTCGGCGATGACGACCTTGGAGCCGGCGGCAGCGAGCTGCCGTGCACAGGCTTCGCCGATGCCCGAGGCACCGCCGGTTACGATTGAGGAGCTTCCTTCGAGGTTCATTCGCGGCATGGTTCCACCCTTCCTTCGAGTGTTTTCGTGGTCATCGGATTCCGTCCGAGGCGCCGCAGAGTAGCGCCGGTGGCGGCTTCAGGTCACCTGTTTTAATTGCACTCAAACAGTTGTCCCCAGGCGGTACAACGCCGGTCCAGGCTCGGTCCATGCGCGGTGCTGGTCGGGGCCCTGGCCTGTGGTAGAAAACCCCGTGACTGACGGCGGCGCCATCGAGGTCGAGGGGCTGACGAAGACCTACCGCGTACCCGTGCGTGGCGCCGGGCTCGCGCAGGCGCTGAAGAGCCTCGTGCACCGCGAGTACCGCGATATCGAGGCCGTGGCGGACGTCAGCTTCAGCCTGTCGGAGGGCGAGGTGGTCGGCTTCCTCGGACCCAACGGCGCCGGCAAGACGACCACGCTCAAGATGCTCTCGGGGCTGCTGCATCCGAGCGGCGGCCAGGCACGCGTGCTCGGTCACGAGCCCTTCGCACGCGACAAGGAGTTCCTCCGGCAGATCACGCTCGTCATGGGTCAGCGCAACCAGCTCGTCTGGGACATCCCCGTCATCGACTCGTTCGAGCGCAACCGCGCCATCTACCGGCTGGGGCCCGGCGACTACGACCGGACGCTCGAGGAGCTGACGGAGCTACTGGATCTCGGGCTGCTGCTGCAGCAACCCGCGCGCAACCTCTCGCTCGGCGAGCGCATGAAGTGCGAGGTTGCGGTGGCGCTGCTGCACCGTCCGCGCGTGCTCTTCCTCGACGAGCCGACCATCGGGCTCGATGTGACCATGCAGCGGCGCATCCGCGAGTTCGTCGCGCGCTACAACGCGGAGACCGGCGCGACGGTGCTGCTCACGAGCCACTACATGGCGGACGTCGAGGCGCTCTGCAAACGGGTCATCGTCATCCACGAGGGCAAGCTGCTCTTCGACGGTCAGCTCTCCGATCTGCTCGAGCGCTTCACCGCGCACAAGACGGTCGTCGTCCAGCTCGAGTCGGGCACGGACGCGGACATGAGCGACTACGGCGAGGTCGTCAGCAGCGAGGGCGCGCGGGTAACACTGCGCGTGCCGAAGGCTGACACCGCGCAGCTGGCCGCACGGTTGCTGCAGGAGCAACCCGTCGCGGACCTGACCATCGAGGAGACGCCCATCGACGAGGTGATCGAGCGCGTCTTCAGCGAGAGGCTCGAGCCGTGAGCCTGCTTGGCATGTGGTGGGGCATGTTCCGCACCAGCCTGCTTGCGAACCTGCAGTACCGGGTCGCCGGAATGATCTGGATGGGCGGGATGATCCTCGAGCCGATCATCTACCTCGTCGTGTGGCGCGCGGTGGTGGACGCCGGTGGCGGCGAGGTCGCTGGCTACGACGCACCCGGGGTCTCGGCCTACTTCCTCACCTTCTTCTTCGTACAGAACATCACCTTCACGTGGGTGATGGAGACCTTCCAGTACCGCGTGCAGCAGGGGCAGCTCGCGTTCGAGCTCCTGCGCCCCGTACACCCGGTCGTCGCGGACATCATGGACAACTTCACCTTCAAGCTGGTGATGCTCTTCATGGTCGTCCCCGCGATGCTGGGCATCTACCTCGGCTTCGACCCCGAGTTCACGTTCCAGGCGTGGTCGGTGATGCTCTTCTTCCCTTCGCTCGTCATGGCGTGGTGCGTGCGCTTCACGATTGAGTGGACGCTCTCGCTCGCGGCCTTCTGGACCGTGCGCGTGACGGCCATCAACCGCGCGTACTACGGCGTCATGCTATTTCTATCGGGGCGCGCGGCACCGCTCGCCTTCCTGCCGGAGGGTCTGCGCGACGTCGCCTTCGTGCTGCCGTTCTACTCGATGGTCGGCATGCCCGTGGAGCTGGTCCTCGGCCGTCTATCGCCCGAGCTTGCCGTGCGCGCGCTCTCGGTGCAGGCGATGTGGGTCGTCGCGGGGATCCTGATGGTTCGCCTCGCGTGGGGCAGGGCGGTGCGGCAGTTCTCGGCGGTGGGCTCGTGAACGCGATACGCCTCGCGTGGGTCTTCATGCGGCTGGGCACGATGGCCGAGCTGGCGTACCGCGCCAACTTCTGGATCCAGCTCGTCGAGTCGCTGCTCACCGTGGGCACGGTGCTGGGGCTCGTCGCCGTGGTGACCTCCCAGACCGATACGCTTGGCGGCTGGGGTCCGGGCGGCCTGCTGATCATCGCCGGCGTCTACTTCATCGTCTTCAGTGTGCTCAACGTGGTGATCGCGCCGAGCCTCTCTCGCTTCATCGAGGATGTGCGCGATGGCACGCTCGACTTCACGCTCACCAAGCCTGCGGATGCTCAGCTGCTGGTGTGCATGTCGCAGTTCCAGTTCTGGAAGCTGATGGACCTCGTGCTCGGCGTCGGCGTCCTGCTCTACGGCGTGCACCTGCGGCAGATGGACGTCACGCCGGTGGATACGCTGATCTTCGCCGGTGCGCTGCTGTCGGGGATGGCGGTGGCCTACAGCTTCTGGATCGTGCTGGCGACGCTCGCCTTCTGGTTCGTGCGCATCGAGAACATTCTTCAGATCTTCTGGATGGTCTACGGCGCCGGGCGTTGGCCGGTCGGCATCTATCCCGGCTGGCTGCGGTTCGTGCTCACCGCACTGGTCCCTGTTGCGGTGGCGGTGACCATCCCGGCGCAGGCGCTGACCGGACGGCTCGGCTGGGTGGGGCTGTTGCAGGTCGCGGTCGGGGCAGTCGTCTCGCTCTGGATCTCGCGGATGTTCTGGAAGTTCGGACTCCGCCACTACTCCGGCGCCTCGGCCTAGCGACCATCGCGGGGCTTTCCCCCACGATGGTCATCCGATAAAGCTCTGCGTGTGAACGGACGCACCCGCACGGGGCGCAAGGAGCACTCGCGATGAGCACATACATGATCGTCTCCCTCGACATCGATGACCCCGAGGTCTTCAAGGCGTATCAACGCGCCGTCGTTCGTACATTCAAGGTGGGCGAAGGCCGCGTCCTGGCGGCCACAGGCGACGCCGAGCGTGTGGAGGGCGAGCAACCGCAGAGCTGGAACGTCATCGTCGAGTTCCCTTCGAAGGAGCACGCCCACAGGTGGTACGCCTCGCCGGAGTACGCGCTGGCGAAGCCGGTTCGCGTGGCGTCCTCGTCGAATCCGAACATCCGCCTGCTCGACGGGCTTGCGTGAGCGCGGCGGTGGCCGCGGCCGCTGCTTGGTTTTTCCGGCCCGGGTGGGCAGCTGTGGGTGTGGCGGAGCATGGCTGCGCGGGCCGCGGTGACCATCGCGTCCACGATCTGGTATCAGTCGAGTCACGACCCGGGGGTGCACGATGCGCGATGAACTGCGAGTGGTGATGACGGTGGCGGCCCTCTGCGGGCTGGCCGCATCTGCGGCGGGCTGCGATGACGCGTCCGACGACGATGCCAATGCGTCCGACGCCGGTGACGGCGACACCAGCGGTGACGGCGACAGCAGCGGCGACGGTGACAGCAGCGGCGACGGTGACAGCAGCGGTGATGGCGACAGCAGCGGCGACGGTGACAGCGGCGGTGACGGCGACGGCGACGGTGACGGCGACGGCGCGTCACTCCCCCGGCCGCCCGGCACGCTGGTCTCGACGCTCACGGGGCTGCCCGGCGATGAGCCCACCGCCTGCGAGTGGGAGTGGACGGTGCGCGGACTCACGTACCTGCCCGGCGCCCAGGTGCCGCGCAGGATGTACTTCGACGCGTGCAACACGGACACCGACACGCCGACGTTCTTCACGTCGCTGACCGTCGGGGAAAACGCGCAGCATCCCGCGGAGGACCCATCTTCCGGCGGCATCGTGCGCGCGACGCTCAACGCATCGACCGGTGGGCTCGAGGTCGCCGAGCTCGGCTACTTCCCGGAGTGCATCTCGATGCACGGCATCGCCACGAGTGACGACTGCTCGACCGTCGCGGCGCTGTGCCGCATCCCCAGCGGCACCCAGGGCTTCGATAAGGACGTGCTGGCGACCCATCCGGCGGCCGACTGGATGACCAACCCCTACGAGTGCGGAGACCGCGGCGTCAACGACGAGATGTGGCTCTACGAGTGGGTGGGGGGCGACATCTCCGCGACTCCCGACAAGTACATCGTGCACAAGTCGATCGGCAGCTGGGAGTACGGCAACAACTACCTTCGTTACGGCGAGGGCGACGACAGCTACGGCATCGCGGTGAAGGCGACCGTCGGCGGCGTCGACGGGCCTGACACTTGCCACGAGGCCGATGCCTACCTGATCTTCGACCGCAGCGACTACACGCTCGCGAGCGACCGCGGCTGGAGCTGGGCCTGCGGGACGGGCCACACGCAGTTCAACCGACCGGCCTACAATCCGGCCACGGGCCGGTACGCGATGATGTGCAGCACGGACGGCGACGTCGACGGGGAGCCGAACATCGGCGGCTACTTCTTTCGCACCGAGGACGGCGACGCCGATCAGTTCCACGAGCTCAACTTCGACGGCATCACGAACAAGGGCGCCGCCGGGTCGTTGCTGCCGCTTCCCGATGGTGGCTACCTCGGCGTGCTCGTCGGCGTGCCCGGTCCGGTGCAGCCCGGCATGGGCGTCCCGCTCGAGCCGCCGACATCGATCGGCCTGGTTCACTGGGGCAGCGACGGCGCGATGGTCGGCGAGATCGAGTGGATCGTGAGCGACGCGGGGGCATACCTCGGGCACGCGACGCTCGCGCAGCTCGGGCCCGATCACTACCTGCTCGGCTGGGGCGCATTGCTCGCGCTGGGTGGCGACGACTCCAACGGCGACGACCTCGCCATACCGCGCGAGCACTACGTGATGGAGATCGATGCTGCGGGCGCGCGGCTCACGGAGCCGCAGCTGCTCAAGCGCGTGGGCTGGGGCGAGATCGACGAGATGGTCGCGCTGGGCCCCGGCCGCGTCGCGTGGACGTACATCGAGGACCCGCAGCTGGACGACGACGGCGCGCCGTTCTGCAACCAGCCCCAGGTTCAGATGACCGTCTACACCGCATCGCAGTAGAGTCCACGGCGAGACACCCGGGCCCGCGGGCCCACCCCACGGAGACCAGCATGCCTGCCGAGTCCATCGCCATCATCGCCGCCGGACTGTTCTTCCTGACGGGTCTCGTGACCGGCGTCTGGAAGTACCTGCAGATACGCGACAGCGCCGATGGCCAGGCGCACCCCTACGTCGACGTCTGCCACCGCGCCTCGCTGCTGTACGCGTTTGCGTCGATGCTGCTCGCGCGCTTCGCGGAGATCAGCAAGCTGTCCGAGCGCGTCGAGATCATCGCGACCGTGGCGGTGCTTCTGTACTTCGCCTCGGCGATCCTCACCTATGCGATCCACGGGCTGCTGAAGGACACCGACAACCAGCTCAAGCCGCCCTTCGCGCTCGGCGACCGCAAGCTTCCGGGCGGTCTCGTCGCCGCGCACATGTGGATGCTGGTTACTGCAGAGATCGGCGGCTTCCTCGTGCTCTTCTACGGAGTCGTGCGCGAGCTGATCTAGCGGTGCTGCGTCCGACTTTGCGCACCCGGATGGATGCGGTCCGGAATTGCGCGTGTGCTTGCGCCCGATGCGTGCGACCAATGGTGGTCGCCGTGTCACCCTCGCGCTCCCCATCCAGCCGCGCCGCCCGACTCGTCCTTGCGGGCTGCCTCGCACTCGCCGTCGCATGCAGCGGTGACGATGGCGATGGCAGTGGCGGCCGAGGCGGCGGCGCCGGACAGCTAGGCGGCGGGATGACTGGCACGGGATCGGTACCCGGCACGGGCGGCGCCACCGGCGCTGGCACCGGTGGCAGCAGCGGTGTCCAGCCCGGCGATCCCACCGACGCACTCGACGGCTGCGTGGGCGTGATGGCGAAGGCCGAGGGGCAGCTGCTGCCGACGGACGTCATCTGGGCGATCGACACGTCGGGCAGCATGACCAGCTCGTTCCCCGCCATCCAGGCAGCGCTGACCGAGTTCTCGACGCGCATGGTCGCCGCCGGCATCGACGCGCGCATCGTCCTGCTCGCGGGCGCGGAGGCGGGCTTTGGCGGCGGCGCCGGGCTGTGCGTGCCGGGGCCACTCGGCTCGGGGCAGTGCGGCACGACGGGTGCGGACCTGCCCGCCGCCGACAGCCTCGACCCGGCCTTCCTGCACCTCGACACGCCCTTCGGTGCCAACCAGGGCATGGGCGTCATCCTCGACAAGCATCCGCTCTACGAGCACATGCTGCGGCCGGGCGCGTGGACGCAGATCGTGTTGACGGAGGATGGGATACCGCCGGTAGCCGCGGGCGCTGTCGTCGATCACCTCGAGGGGCGCGCGTCCGCGACCGCGACCGCGCCGTGGAGTCCGCCGCTCGCACCTGCGACGTGGCAGTTCAACGGCATCGTGTGCAAGGACGGCCCGGGCGTGGGCACCTGCACGTTCCTCGCGGCGGTGCCCACCACGACGCTCGAGCTGATCACCGCGACGGGCGGGCTGCTGAGCAACCTCGACGACGCGGGTGTGATGGGAGCGGCCGACCCGTTTTCCGATCTGCTCGACCGGCTGGCCGAGGCGGTCATCGTCGGGGCCCGCGTCGGCTGCGAGTACGACATCCCGCAGCCTCCTGATGGTGAGGCGCTCGACCCCAACCTCGTGAACGTCATCCACGCCGGCTCGGCCGGCACGCTGCTCTACCCGCGCATCGCGGACGGCGCGGCATGCGACGATCAGCTCGGCTGGGACTACGACGACCCGGCGGCGCCGACGCAGGTGGTGCTGTGCCCGGCCGCGTGCCAGGCGGTGCAAACCGACCCGCAGTCGCAGGTGGACGTGCGCTTCGGCTGCGCGACGCAGCGCCCCGAGTAGTCCGCGAGTGCTCCTAGGGTCCGGCGTTACCCGCGAGCGGGACGACGGCTGGATCGACCGTGCCGCAGCCGATGCCGTCGGTCGGGTCCGCCGCACAGCGGTAGACGCGCACGTACTCGAGCACGAGCTCCTGCGGGAAGGTCGTCGTGTCGTCGGGCCAGCCGGGCCACTCGCCGCCCACGGCCAGGTTGAGGATCAGATAGAAGCGCTTGTCGAAGGGCGCGGGGTACGCGTTGCCGGCGGAGTACCAGGTGTTCTGCGTGGCGAAGTGCACATCGTCTACGTACCAGCGGATCTCCCCGCGCTCCCACTCGACCGCGTAGGTGTGGAACTCGGTGGTCACGTCGCCCGGCGGGTCGTGGTGCTCGCCGGAGTGCACGTTGTTGGGCCAGCCGTCGCCGTAGTGCAGCGTGCCGTGCACGCGGTTGGGCTCGGCGCCGGCGGCCTTCAGGTTGATCGCCTCCATGATGTCGATCTCGCCGCTGCGCGCCCACCCGCCGTACTCGGAGTCGGTTGGCATCATCCAGATGGCCGGCCAGATACCCTGGCCGAACGGTAGTCGCGCGCGGACCTCGATACGGCCGTACAGCATGTCGCCCATGCCCTGGGTCGTGAGCTTGCCTGACGAGTGGCCCTTGCCGACGATGTTGCCGTCGCCATCCGGCCCGCCGACCGCGCCCGTCGGCGAGTCCTTCAGTGCGACCAGGTGCAGGCGACCGTCGGCGACGAAGGTGTTGTCGTCCTCGTCGACGTAGCACTGGTCCTCGTTGTTGCCGCCGCCCCAGCAGTCGACCGCGTGTTGCCAGCGTGCTTCGTCGATGCCGTCGCCGTCGAACTCGTCGGCCCACACCCGCTCCCAGCCCTTCGCGAGCAGCGCGGCATCGACGGGCTCGCTGCCGTCACCGTCACCGTCGCCGTCGCCGGTGCCGATACCATCGCCGTCGCCATCGCCGCCCGGTTCGACGTCGCCGCCGGTGCCCGGCGTGCCACCTGTGCCGATGCCGCTGCCACCGGTCCCCGTCACACCCCCGGTCCCCGACGGGGTGCCGTTCGCGGAGGAGCTCCCGTCGTCATCGCACCCGCTGACGAGGGCGAAGGCGAGAAGGGCACCAAGGGCGGGGATTACGGAGGTCGGCATGTGGGCAGCATGGACGCAGCCTGTCGCAGCCGTCTAGAGCCCCAACAGGGCACATGCGGCCCGCCCGGCCCGGTACCGGGGGCCAGGCCGGCGGTGCATCGTGGGGGTCGCCCACGTCGACCCACCTGTACCGACCCTCGCCGCGACAGATGAAAGTTGACATGCCGCGCCAGGACCGTTGAGCTATCGAGTGATGCGACCACTCAGCGCAATGGATCTGAGCTTCGTCACCGCGGAACGTCGGGAGATGCCGATGCACGTGGGGGCGCTCCTCGTGTTTGACCTGCCCGAAGGGGCGTCTCCTGACTACTTGCGAGAGCAGTACGAGGCCGCCGTCTCGGAGCAGAACTTCCGGGCCCCGTTCAATCAGAAGCTGGACTTCCCGCTCTCACGCCTGGGTGTCCCCCGGTGGATCGATGACGAGGAGTTTGACCCGGGCTACCACCTGCGCCACGCGGCGCTCCCCGCGCCCGGTCGCTACCGTGAGCTCTTCTCGCTCATCTCGCGCCTGCACGGCACGCTGCTCGACCGCAGCCGTCCGCTGTGGGAGTGCTACCTGATCGAGGGCCTGCAGGGCACGCAGTTCGCGATGTACGTGAAGGCACACCACGGCATGGTCGACGGTGTGGCAGCGATGAGGCTCGTGCAGAAGTCGCTCAGCGAGGACCCGGATGCGCGGGACGTGCGCTTCGCGTGGTCCGCCGAGCGCCGACAGGAGGCGAGGCCGCAGGAAGCTCCCGCGATCGACGAGAAGGGCGGCCTGGGCAAAGTGGTGGATGTCATCAGCGAGCAGCTCAGGACGTTGCCCGCTGTGACCCGTGCCGTGGCGCGCTCGGCCCTGTCGCTGCGCACGCCGCAGGACGCCCGCATGGCGCTGCCCTTCGAGGCTCCGCACTCCGTGTTCAACACGCCTGTCACCGGTGCGAGGCGCTACGTGGCGCAGTCCTACTCGCTCGATCGGATCCACGGCATCGGCAAGTCCTATGGCGCCACGGTCAACGACGTCGTGCTCGCGATGTGCGCCAGCGCGCTCAGGCGATACATGCAAGAGCTCGGCGGCGGCGTTCCAGACAAGCCCCTGATCGCGATGGTGCCCGTCTCCATCCGACCGACCGACGCCGAGAGCCTCGGCAATGCGCTCACCGGCGTGCTCGTCAATCTCGGAACCCACGTCGCAGATCCGGTCAAGCGCTTCGAGGTCATCAAGACATCGATGGCGGACGCCAAGACGCTGGTCAAGGAGATGACCTACGCCGAGATCATGTTCTACACCGCGCTGGTCGCGGGCCCAGTCATGACTCCATCGCTGGTCGGACTCGGCGCGGCGATTCCCTCGGTCAACGTGGTCATCTCCAATGTCCCCGGTCCCAACGCTCCGCTCTACTGGAACGGGGCCAAGCTCTGCGGCATGTACCCCCTGTCGATCCTCTTCCACGGCATGGCCCTCAACATCACCCTGGCCAGCAACATCGACCACCTCGACTTCGGCATCGTCGCCTGCCGTCGCTCGCTGCCGAGCGTCCAGCGCATCATCGAGTTCCTCGAGGAAGGCCTCGTCGAGCTCGAGCAAGGCGCGAAGCGGTAGTGCCGGTGGTGGGGCGGCGGGGGTCGAGCCGTCGAGCGCAAGACCCCAGCGCCCGGTCGCGCTATCATGGCGGCGTGCGCCGAAGTATTGCCTCGAACACGTGGCTGCCACTGCTCATCGCGGTGTTGTTCGGCTGCGCCGAGGGTACCGAGCCGCCGCCGGTGCCCGACGATGGCACGGGGGGCGCGTTGGACGACGGCACGGGGCCGGGGAATGCGGCCAGCGGGGATGGCGATGGCGACGGGGGCGACGGAGATGGAGATGCCGGCACCGGGGGTGGTGACGGCGACGGTGACGGTGACGGCAACGGCGATGGTGACGGTGACGGTGACGTCAGCCCTGGACTCAAGCGCAAGGTGCTGACGATCCAGGGCAGCCAGGTGCCGGCGGCCCAGCCCGGCTTTCCCGTCCTGGTCCGCATCACCGACGCGGACCTCGCGGCTGGCGCCGACCCCGCCGGTCTCGACATCTACTTCGAGAGCGTCGGCGGCGCCCCGCTGGCCTTCGAGCGCGAGTCCTACGACAGCGCCACGGGCACGCTCGTCGCCTGGGTCACGATGACACTGACCGGCAGCGATCAGCCATTCGATCTCTACTATGGCGATGGCGATCAGACGGAGAAGTCCTCGCCGGCGGACGTGTGGGGGGTCGGCTTTGCTGCTGTCTATCACATGGGCGGTGGCGGCGCGTCCGAGGCAGACTCCAGCGGCAACACAAACAACCTGACCGCCGCGTCGACCCCGCCTGCGGATGTGCCCGGCCAGATCGGTCGCGCACTGGACTTCGAGGGTGGCGCCACCTGGCTCACCGCCCCGGACAGCCCTTCGCTCGACATCAGCTCCGAGGTCACGATCTCGGCGTGGGCGCGCACGAGCGCGAACAACCCGAGCTGGTGGGAGGCGATGGTGTCCAAGCGCATCGGCTTCGACACCGTCAACTATCATCTGGGCCTCGGCGGGCCGACGTCCGAGCGCAATGTGCTCTGGTACGACGGCAATCCGAATCTGCCGCCGGCCAGCGACCATCCGCTTGCGGACGAGACGCCCACGCTGATCGCGGTCACGGTCAAGAGCGGAACCTGCAGCTGGTACTTCGACGGCGTGCTCCAGGGTCCGGAGGCGGGGTGCGGCCTGACGCCGAACGACGGGCTGCTTTATGTCGGCGGCTTCGACCAGCAGACCGACGAGGTCTTCCACGGCTGGCTCGACGAGGTGCGCATCGCCAGCGTCGCCCGCTCCACCAACTGGCTGCTCACCGAGTTCAACAACCAGAAGGCGGACTCGACGTTCATGACCGTGGGCCCGGAGCAGGACCCCTAGCCATCGGCGTGCCCCGGGATCTCCGGCGATCTGCTGGCGGACCGCGTCCCGGGCGTCTGCGGTGGGCGGGCGGACCCTGTGGCCAGCTTTTGCCTCGAGGCGGGGCGTTACCGGCTGCGTCGGGGTGACAAGCGTCGGCGGTGCGGGCTACATGATCCCTCGGTGATCAAGTACATCGGCTCAAAGAGGACGCTCGTCGACGATTTGATCGGGCTCCTGGGCGGCGTGCCGGAGCTCACGTCGGTCATCGATCTGTTCTCGGGAACCTCCCGCGTGGGTCATGCGCTCAAGGGCGCCGGCTACCGCGTCCTGAGCAACGACCACAACGCCTACGCCCACACGCTCGCCCAGTGCTACGTCGAGGCGGACCGTGAGGATGTCGAGGACGACGCCCGGCGCCTGATCGCCGAGCTGGGCGCGCTGCCCGGCAGCCCGGGCTACTTCACCGAGACCTTCTGTCGGCAGTCGCGCTTCTTCCAGCCGCACAACGGCGAGCGGGTCGACGCCATCCGTGAAGAGATCGAGCGCAAGAGTCTGCCGCCGCTGCTCAAGAGCGTGCTGCTCGTTTCGCTGATGGAGGCCGCCGATCGCGTCGACTCCACGTGCGGCCTGCAGATGGCGTACGTGAAGAAGTGGGCGCCGCGCTCGTTCAACGAGCTGTCGCTGCGGATGCCAGACGTCGTCCCTCGCGCGGAAAGCGGCCCGTGCAGCGCGAGCCAGATGGAGGCCAGGGACGCCGCGCGGCAGCTCGAGGCGGACATCGCCTACCTCGACCCGCCGTACAACCAGCACTCCTACCTGGCGAACTACCACGTCTGGGAGAGCCTGGTGCTCTGGGACAAGCCCGAGGTCTACGGCATCGCGTGCAAACGTGTCGACGTGCGGGAGCGCAAGAGCGACTTCAACTCCAAGCCGAGGCACCTCGGCGCCTTCCGGGAGACGTTCGAGGCGCTCGATTGCCCGCTGGTCGTCGTCTCGTTCAACAACGAGGGCTACCAGACCCGCGAGGAGATGGAGTCGCTGCTCTCCAGCCGCGGCCCGGTGTTCGTCGTCTCCAAGGACTTCAAGCGATACGTGGGTGCCCAGATAGGCATCTACAACCCATCGGGTGATCGCGTAGGGGAGGTCACCCACCTGCGCAACAAGGAGTTCATCTACCTCGTAGCGACGGAGCGCGGCGTCCGCATGCCAGGGCTGGTGGACAGGCTGCAGAGGATCGCGGGCGAGTCCGGGCAGGCGGACGCGTCGAGCGAAGCGCTGGACGACACCCACGCGCCCGCTCCGAGCAAGGGCCGCGTGCGAAACACGGACGACCTTCGTCAGCAGATGCTCGAGCTGCTGGGGCGATGTGGCTCCGCGTCCGTCTCGGAGATCGAGCGCGAGCTGAAGCTCAGCGGCTACCACGTCCGACTGCACCTCGGCGCGCTCATCGCCGACGGTCGGGTGGCGAAGTCGGCAGCGCGACGCGGCAGTCGCTACTCGCTCGGTGCCGTGTCCGCAGACGAGCCTGGCGCTTCGGACGACGTGCCGAACGCTGGCCAGCCCCACACGTAGACGTCAGGCGCTACCCGCGCTCGATGCCGTAGCGCTTGATGCGCGCCCGCAGCGTGCTCGCCGGGATCTCCAGCTTCCTCGCTGCGCCGCTCTTGCCCCCGACCATCCAGTCGCAGGCCTCGAGGGCCGCGCGGATCATACGCACCTCGACCTCGTGGAAGGTGCGGTCTGCGGCTGCTGAGCCGGGCGCCTCGCTTGCCTCGGCCGCCGCGGTCTCGACGGGCAGCGGCTGGTCGAGCTCGAGCGTTCCACTCTCGGAGACGATGGTCGCGCGCTCGATCAGGTTTTCGAGTTCGCGGATGTTGCCCGGGAAGTCGTAGCTCTCCAGCTGTTCGAGCATGCGCGGCGAGATGGCGTCGAAGTGCTTGCCGAGCTTGCCGCCATGCTTGCGCACGAAGTGACTCGCGAGCAGCGGGATGTCCTCGCGCCGCTGGCGCAGCGCGGGCGACATGATGGGGAAGACGTTGAGGCGGAAGTAGAGGTCCTCGCGGAACCGCCCCGCCTCGACCTCGGCGAGCAGGTCGCGGTTGGTGGCCGCGATCACGCGCACGTCGACGGCGAACGTACGGCTTCCGCCGACGTGCTCGAACTCGCCCTCCTGCAGCACGCGCAGGAGCTTCGACTGCAGCGACAGCGGCATCTCGCCGATCTCGTCGAGGAAGATGGTCCCGCTGTCCGCCAGCTCGAAGCGCCCGGTGCGTCGCGCGGTGGCGCCGGTGAAGGAGCCCTTCTCGTGGCCGAAGAGCTCGCTCTCGATCAGATTCGCGGGAAGCGCGGCGCAGTTGACCTTCACCAGCGGGCGGCTGTGGCGCGGGCTGAGGTTGTGGACCGCCCGCGCGAGCAGTTCCTTGCCGGTACCGGACTCGCCGCAGATGAGCACGGTGGCGTCGGTCTTGGCGACCTGCTCGATGGACCGCAGCACCCGCCGCAGCGCGTCGCTCGTCCCGATGATCTCCTCGAAGTTGTGCTCGTGCTTGATCTCCTGGCGCAGGTAGATGTTCTCCGCCTCGACCTTGCGCTTGAGCTTCTCGACGTCCTTGACCGCGCGTCGCAGCTCGCCGTTGAGTCGCTCCAGCTCGTCGTTCTGCTCCTCGAGCTTGCGGTCCTGGTAGTAGCGACGCAGCGCCTCGCGCAGCGTGAGCACCAGGTCGTCCTCGCTCCAGGGCTTGCTGATGTAGCGGTAGAGGTCGGCGGCGTTGACGGCGCGCCCGACCGCGTCAGCATCGGCCTGGCCGGTCAGCAGGATCTTCAGCGTGGAGCCACGGCGCGCGTGGATCTCGCACAGCAGCTCCGCGCCCTTGATGCCCGGCATGATGTGATCGCTGACGACGACCGGCACCTCGACGCCGTCGGCCATGAGCTCGTCGAAGAGCTCCAGCCCCTCCTCGCCGCTCTGCACGCACTCGATGGCGTACTCACCCTGGAACTGCCGGCGTAGCTGCTCCTTGATGCCGTCGAGCACGAGCTTCTCGTCGTCGACACACAGGACGACCGGTCTAGGCATTGGGTTGCTCCTCGAGCGGGATGCTGACGGTGAACACGGTTCGCCCAGGGCGACTGTCGACGGCCATGGTGCCGTCATGGCGGTCGACGATGCGCTGACAGATGTCGAGCCCGAGGCCGCTGCCTTCGCCTGCCGCCTTGGTCGTGAAGAACGGCTCGAAGATGCGGTCGAGGATGGCCTCGGGAATGCCGGGGCCGTCGTCGGCGACGGTGACCACGATGCGCCCGCCGTCCCGGCGCGCACGGATCTCCAGCCGCCCCTTGTTGTCCATCGCCTGCAGGGCGTTGTGCAGCAGGTTGGTCCAGACCTGGTTGAGCTCGTCGGGGTAGCAGCTCACCTCCGGCAGCTCCGCGAAGTCACGCACGACCTCGACGCCCTGCTTGAGGTTGTTCTGGTAGAGCGTGAGTACGGTCTCGAGGCCGTCGATGATGTCCGCGGCGCTGCGCTTACCCTCGTGGTCATGGTGGGCGAATTTCTTGAGCGCGAACACGACCTTCGAGGCGCGCTCGACTGCGGTCGAGATGCTGTCGCTGTTCCGCTGCAGCGAGGCGAGCTGATACGCGGCCTCGAGCGCGCGCCCGTCGTCGTGCCGCAGCAGCCCCACCAGCTCGTCGAGACTCTCGACGATCCCGGTGTCCGCCATGTCCGCGAGTGTGTCGGCGACGGCGTCCGCGTTGTCGATGCCGTGTTCGTGCAGTCGCTCCGAGAGCTTGCGTCGCAGGCTGCGCTGCTCGCGCGCCGTCAGCGTCTGCCGGGCCGCGCGCGCCCGGTCGAGCAGCTTGATGAACGCCTGCATGTGCTCCGGCGGCATGCTGCGCAGCAGCTCTGGCAGCTGCGTTAGCGTGCCGGTCAGCGAGCTCTCGATGTTGCCGACGGAGGCGCGGATGACGCCGACGGGCGTGTTGATCTCGTGGGCCACACCCGCGACGAGCTGGCCGAGCGCGGCCATCCGGTCCGACAGCACGAGCTGCCGCTGGCTGAGCCGCAGCTCGGTCACGTCGCGGATCAGGCAGTGGATCATCTGCTTGCCGTCGAGCTCGAAGACGCTCGCCGTGATCTCCACGGGGAACATGCTGCCGTCCTTGCGCACGCAGCAGCTCTCGAAGCGCGTCGAGCCCTCGTCCCGTAGGCGCGTGATGTGCTGTCGGTGCGCGTCGCGCACCGGCTCCTCCGACAGCATGTAGACCGGCATGCCGATCAGCTCGTGCTTGTCCCGCCCGAGCATGTCGAGGGTTCGCTCGTTGGTGTCGACGATCGTGCCGTCGAGCTCTGCCAGCAGCACCGTGTCGTTCGAACGGTGGAACAGCACGCTGTACTTGCGCTCGCGCACGACGACGTTGAGGTTGTAGTTGAGCCACAGTGCGCCGATCTGCTGCACCATCACCGTGAACGACGAGCGAACGTCCGCGCGGATCGGGTCGTACGAGTGCTCGCGGGCGATCGAGCGGCCGCCCATGAGCAGCCCGTAGGGCTTGCGGTCGGCGTCGAGGAACGGGCAGATGATCGTCTGCGCCAGCCCGAGGTCGGACCACGCCCGCAACATCGGGTCATCCCGCTGCACGATGACGCTGTCCTGGCCCTGCAGCCACTCGGGATCGAAGTCGAGCCGCGGCGGCATGCCGGGGCAGTTGAAGTGCCCCACCACCTCGACCCCGCGGCCGTCATCGACGAAGCGCAGCATCGCGCTGCGCTCGAACTCGAAGGCCTCCACGAGCGCCTCGAGACTGAGCGTGGTCAGCTCCTCGAGGCTCTCGGTGCGCAGCGCGCGGTCGTTGTAGGACTGGAACGTCCTGAAGCGCGCCAGCTCCTGATCGAGCGCCTTGCGGGTGTCGATCAGGTCCTGCTCGACCTTGAGATGGCGCGACACCTGCGACTGCAGCTGGTCGACCATCTCGCTGAGCTGCTCTCGGCTGTATTGCTCGGTCGCCATCAGCGCCTCGCTGGCGAGATCACTCCCGCACCAGCGCGTAGATGGAGGAGGTCTGGGTGTGGAAGCGGTTTTCACCCGCCACCGGCGTGAACTCGCCGAAGCCGTAGGATCCGAGCCACGGGACGTCCTGGCCCTGGCAGATGGGATACTGCAGGCGCTTGACGATCTCGTCCTTGAGGATCTCGTTGAACATGAAGCGGCCGCGCGCCGCGCAGTCCGTGTGGAACACGGCGACCGGCGTGCGGCCCGCGAGGCGCTCCTTGAGCTTCTCGGTCATGCGGTCGGTGCCCTTGAAGATCAGGTCCTCGTCGCGCTGCATCAGCCACAGCTTCGTCCCCACCGGGCACGCCGCGGGCGCGTAGATCGACCTGCGCTCGTCGTCGACCTTGAAGATGGTGTGGATGAAGTGGCTGTTGTCGTACTCGTCGGTGAGCCCGCCAGGTAGCTCCTGCCCCAGCGCGAGGTGCGCGAAGGTGTCGGCGATGTCGATGTTCACATCGAGGTCGAGCTTGGCCATCAGCAGCGGCCACGCGGGCTCCCCGTTGAGCTCGTCGACGCGGTTGCCCTCGGAGCGCGTGACCTCGAACGGCTTGCCGATCGGAATCGAGCCGTGGTGTGCCACAGGGATCATCGTGAGCGTGGGGTCCGCGAAGCCGATCAGCAGCAGCCCCCGCTCGAGCACCTGCTCGTCGACGAACTGGTAGCTCGTGCGCGCGCGCATGTTGTCACTCGACGTACCGCCGAAGATCGGGACGTCCTTCCCGAAGACCGACTCGATGCCTGCGATCGCCTGGTCGCCGGCGATGTCGATGCCGGATGCCAGGAGGTTGAGCATGGTGATGTTCGCGTTCTTGGCCTTGAGCTCGCCGGCCACCCGGGCTGCGACCTCGAAGGAGTTGGCGCCGCGCACCGCGTCGGCATACGCCACCGCGAACTCGCCCATGCCGCTGACCGCCATGACCGCGAGCGCACGCGCCTTCTCGCTGACGCCGTCCTTGCCGACCACGCCGGTGCTGCTGCAGCCGACGACCTGCGCGGAGGGACAGCGACGCTTGGCCTCCGCGAGTAGCCCGTCGAAGTCATGCCCGACGGTGGTGTGGAAGACGATGAGGTCGCACGGGTCACTCCCGAGCTGGCCCACGGCGTCCTCGATTGCGCCGGCCATGGCGCCCGCGGAGTTCACGTTGTCGTTTCTGGATGATGCGAATTTGAGCATTTGGAGTCCCTCCGCGCGGCAACCGCTACCCCTGCCCGGCGTACGGTACCACGCTTCTATTGGCTGATATCGCAAGGCGCGTGCCATCCCGGATGTGCTGCCACGGTCTCGGATGACATGAAAACCGCCGCAATTCGGTGGGTGCCGGCGATGTCGTCGATGGCGCCGGTTGACGCCGACACCGTTTCGGCGCCGGAAGTGGCGGGTCCAGTTTTGTCGACACGCAATCGGTGCCGACCCCGTCTGCGGACACGCCCCCGAGACCTTTCGAAACGCGAAGCGGGCCGGGCGCTCGAGGCACCCGACCCGCCGATGGGTCGCAAGGTTCGACGACCGCGTCCTAGCCGCGCATGCCCATCGGCTGCACCGGCCACACGCTCGCCGTGGCGCTGCTGCGCGCGCTCATGCGCTTGTACCAATCGCCGACATTCTTCAGCGACTCGTCGAGCGGCTGCCCGGCGGTGCTGAGCTGGTCGACGTACGTGAAGAGGCAGATGTCGGCCACGGTGAAGCGGTCGCCGCAGAGGAACTTGCCCGGCTGCAGCAGCCCGTCGAGCCATGCCAGCGCCTTCTGCGTCTTGACCTTCAGACCCTCGGCGGCCTCCGGGATGCAGTGGACGCGCGTCTTGAAGAGGTCGAGACCCTCGCCGTAGTAGAAGGCGTGGATGGCGGGGATGCAGATGTTGATCTCCACCCGGCGCAGCCACATGCGGGTCTCGGCGCGCTCCTCGGGCGTGTCGCCGATCAGCGACGGCTTGTTGTCGAACTTCTCCTCCAGGTACTCGTAGATGGCCTGGGTCTCGGCGAGCATCGTGCCGTCGTCCAGCTCGAGCGCCGGCGTCTGGCCCGACGGGTTCTTGGCGAGGAAGGCCTCCTGGCGGTTTTCGCCGGCGAGGATGTCGACCTCGACCTTCTCGATGTTGATGTCCCTCTCGAGGAGGTACATGCGCATCAGGCGGGGGTTCATTCCGAACGAGTGGTAGAGCTTCATGGTCAATCTCCCAGTGTGGTGCCGGTGTTCGGCAGGTCCTGCACGGAGACATTGCGAGTAGCGTGCCAGCTTCGATCAGAAACTATGAAAAGCCATATAGACGAGTAATTACAGTCAATTATGGCCGATCGCTGATCGGGTCTAGCATCTCGCCGGTCGAAGCGGATTCGGTGTCGGCACCGATATGGCGTCACATTCGGCTCCGCGGGGCCCGAGGGATGCCACCGTGCTAGGCGCCGTCGACGCGCACGATGGTGGTGCCGACGGTGGCGCCGGAGAGCAGCTGGACGAAGGCGCCCGGGGCGCTCTGCAGTCCCTCGAACTCGCTGGTGCGCGGCACGAGCTGTCCGGCGTCGATCCACTCGCGCAGCTGGGTGCGCGCCTCGGGGTAGCGGTCGGCGTAGTCGAAGACGAGGAAGCCCTCCATGCGCACCCGGTTGTTGACGAGCAGCCCCGGCACACCGCGCGGGCCGGGCTGCGGGGTGTCGGTGTCGTACTGGCTGACGGCGCCGCAGCAGACGATGCGACCGTGGGTGTTCATGCGGAACAGCGCGCTGCCGAGGATGTCGCCGCCCGTGTTGTCGAAGTAGACGTCGATGCGGTCCGGGGTGGCCGCCTTGAACTTCGCGCGGAAGTCCGCGTCCTTGTAGTTGACCGCCGCATCGAAGCCGAGCTCGTCGACGAGGCAGCGGCACTTGGCGTCGGAGCCCGCGACGCCGACGACGCGCGCGCCCTTCAGCTTGCCGAGCTGCCCAACCACGTGGCCGACGGATCCCGCGGCAGCGGAGACCACCAGGGTCTCGCCCGCGCTCAGCTTGCCCACGTCGAGCAAGCCGAAGTACGCGGTGACGCCGTTGGTCCCGAGGACCCCGAGGTGCAGTGCCGGGTCGTCGTCACGGTCGACCCGCGTCAGGTGGCGTGCTTTCAGACATGCGTAGTCCTGCCAGCCGGTGGGCGCGAGCACGACGTCCCCGACCGCGAATCCGTCGTCGTTGCTCGCCTCCACGCGCGCGACGCCGGTGCCGCCCATCACCGCGTCGACCTGCGGCGCGCCCGCATAGCTCGCGCTCCCCTGCAGGCCCGCGCGCTGCCCGGCACCGATCGTGATCGCAAGTACGCGGCACAACACCTCGCCGTCCGCAGGGGAGGGCGCCTCGGTGGTGCGCAGGGCGAAGTCGCTCTCCGAGAGCGCGCCCTTGGGAAGGTTCGCGATGATGATCTGCCGGTTGTCCATGCTTCGTCTCCCGTCCGCAGGCAGCCGACTATAGAGCACATAGGTGCGGTACTGGGGCGCTTGACTGCGTGGATGCGCCCGCGGAACATGGCTCCACGCCGGTGCGTGCCGGGACACCCGAGGAAACCCATGAGCTACATCGAAGACAGAGTGGTCCATGACGCCGACGCCCATGTGATGGAGACGGCCGACTGGCTCGACGCGTTCCTCGAGCAGGATGTCGCCCAGCCCGTGCGCGAGATGATCGCCCGCGGGTTCGGTGAGATGCGCTCGGAGCACGTGGCCAAGGCGATCGCTGCGCAGGACGATCCCGAGCTGCGCGGGCGGGACGCGCAGGAGTTCATGGCGCGCAAGAACTACCTGGCCATCGGCGCGACGCGCAAGGCCGACCGCGGTCACCTGCTCGACCTGCTCGGCGTGGCGAGCCAGCTCGTCTTCCCGACCTACTACAACGTGATGCTCGAGACGCTCGAGCTCGGCGACGACATGGACCTGCTCTATGGAACGGCCGCGGCGGTCAACCGCTCGCAGGTCGACTTCTGCGCGGTGGACCGAAGGCTTTTACCCGTCGGCTACGTGCCGCTGGCGGACCTCGAGCGCGCCCCGGCGGCGGGCAAGCAGGCGATCGAGATGGGCTGCTCAGCGCTGCTGGTGCCGTGGCACTGCCCGCGCAACCACGCGACGAGCCACGTGGCGCTCGACGCGCTGTGGGCGCAGGCACAGGAGGCGGGCATCCCGATCCTCTTCCACGTGGGCCTGGCCGACCGCGTGCTGCCCGCGGCGCACAAGAACAACGGCATGCCGGCGGTGCCCGACTTCCACGGTGGTGATGAGAACTTCCGTTCCATCTCGTACATGGGGATCCCCGCTGGACCGCAGCTGGCGCTCTCGATGCTGATCCTCGACGGCGTGCTCGACCGCTTCCCGAAGCTGAAGATAGGCGTCATCGAGCTCGGCGCCGTCTGGGTGCCCGGCTTCATGCGCCAGCTCGACTCCGCCATGGAGGCGTTCTCACGGCTCGAGGAGCGGCTGCAGGGGCTGTCGCTCAAGCCGTCGGAGTACGTGACGCGCCAGGTGCGCGTGACCCCGTATCCGACCGAGCCCACCGGGTGGATCATCGAGCAGGCGGGCCCGGAGGTCTGCATGTTCTCGTCGGACTACCCGCACGTGGAGGGCGGACGCAATCCGTACGGCCGCTTCGAGCGCTCCACCGAGGGCACCTCGGCCGTCGCGATGGATGGCTTCTATCGCTACAACTTCGAGGACCTCATGGGGTCGCAGCTGCCGTAGCGCGACCGCTCAGCCGGGCAGGCGCTCGAAGTGCGCGCAGCCCTCGGGCAGGGTGTGGAAGCTCTGCTGGTCGACGGTGTAGAACGCCATCTGTGCCGCGCCGAACTCGGCCGGGTCGTCGAGCGTGCCCACCTTGATCAGCGCCAGCGGTACGCCCGGCGAGCGGCTGACGAGGTGCGTGCCGCACAGCTCGCAGAACTCGCGCTTGACGGGCTTGTCGAGGTCGCTGCGCTCGAAGGTCTTCGGCGTGCCCTTGACGTATTCGAAGGTCGCGTCCGGCACGCCCATGATCAGGTTCGGCCCGCCGCCTGCGATGTACTGACACTCGCGGCAGTGGCACTGCCCCTTGAAGACCGCCTCGCCCTCGGCGTGATAGCGCACCGCACCACAGTAACAACCACCTTCGAATGCCATCTCTCGCCTCCTGTTGCACGTCCTGCGGCCGGTCACCTACGTGCCGCGGCGCGCGCTGCGGAGGTTAGCCCTGCTCGTCAACGACCACCAGCGTCTTGCCGAAGTTGTCCCCTGCCAGCATGGCGGCGAACGCCTCGGGTGCTCGCGACAGTCCCTCGACGCGGTACTCGCGGTAAGTCACTTCACCGCCGGCGACCAGCGGCGCCATCTCCTCGAGGAAGCGCGCCTGGTGTGCCTCGACAAAGTTGCCCACGAAGAGGTCGTGAACCTGTACGCCCTGCCTGTCGAAGGTCGGCTGCCCGAGCGCCATCCAGGCGTCGCGCGGGTTTGCGCCGTCCATGTTGCCGTACTGGGTGATGACGCCGCAGAGCGTGATGCGCGCACCGCGCTGCAGCAGTGGAAGGACCGCCTCGAAGACCGCGCCGCCGACGTTCTCGAAGTAGACGTCGATGCCGTCGGGGCACGCGTCTGCGAGTGCTTCGGCGAACGCCGGGTCGCGGTGTGAGACGCAGGCGTCGGCGCCCAGGGCCTGGACCACGTGCGTGCACTTGGCCTCGCTCCCGGCAACGCCGACCACGCGGCAGCCGCGTTGCTTCGCGAGCTGCACCGCGACCTGGCCGACGCCACCCGAGGCTGCCGAGACCAGCACCGTCTCGCCGCGGCGTGGCGCGCACTGCACGATCAGCCCGCTGTACGCGGTGAGCCCGAGCATGCCCATCACGCCGAGCGCGGTCGACAGGGGCGCGGCGTCCGGGTCGAGCTTGCGCGGGAACATGTAGCCGAACGCCGAGATGCCCTCGCCGGTGAGACCGTGGGTCTGCCAGCCGTTGGTGTTGAACACGAAGTCGCCCTCTGCGTACCCATCGAGGCGACTCGCGACCACCTGCGAGACGGTGCGGCCGTGGCAGACCTCGCCCGGCTTCTCGAGCCCAGCTCGCCGCCGGCCCCACTGGTACGGGTCCATCGAGAGGTAGCGCGTGCGCGTCAGCATCTGCCCGGGCCCGGGGGATGGGATCGGCGTCCGCCCGAGTTCGAAGTCGCCGTCGGTGGGCCACCCCTGTGCCGGTCGTCGCGCGAGGCGCCACTGCTGGTTGTCGTCCCGACTCGACACGTCACCCCCCTGCGAAGGGCGCGACGGTAGCATCGACGCCGCCCGGACGCGCGGCCCCGTGGTACTGCTGGGGCAGCAGGAGAGAGCCATGAGCCACGAGTACGTCACCGTCGAGCGCCCCTCGCCCCGCATCGCGATCGTCCGGTTCGACCGCGGCAACCGCGCCAACGCCCTGTCGCTGCAGGCGATGCGTGAGCTGACCGAGGTTGCCGGTGAGCTCGACGCCGACGCGGAGCTGTCCGCCATCGTACTGACCGGCGGGTCCGACAATTTTTCCCTCGGCGCTGACCTCAAGGACCCCGAGCGCGCGGGGAGCCCGGGCGATGGCCTCGCCCAGCGCCGCATGCACCTGCGCGCCGGCCCGCGCATGTGCGAGGCGTGGGAGCGCCTGGAGCCGATGACGATCGCTGCCATCGAAGGCTACTGCGTGGGCGGCGGCGCAGCGCTCGTCGTCTCCTGTGACCTGCGCGTGGTGACCGAGGACAGCACTGTCTACGTGCCGGAGATCGAGCGCGGCATGAACATGAGCTGGGGATCGGTGCCGCGCATCGTCAACCTTGTGGGCGTCTCGCGCGCCAAGCGCATCGTCGTGATGGCGGAGAAGATCGGCGCCGAGCGCGCGCTGTCGTGGGGACTCTGCGACGAGGTCGCACCGGCGGGGCAGAGCGTCTCGCGCGCGCTCGAGCTCGCGGAGCGCATCGCCGAGCTGCCGCCCGTGCAGGTGCGGATGTGCAAGCAGGGCTGCGATGTGGCGGCCAAGGCACTCAACTTCGCGACCAGCTACATGGACCGCGATCAGTTCGCGCTGTCGCAGACCTCCGCTGACTTCGCGGAGGGCGTGCAGGCATTTCTCGAGAAGCGTCCGCCGAAGTACACGGGCGGCTAGGCTCCACCCGGCCAGCCGGGCAGCCGGGCAGCCGGCCGCAGTCGCCATGCTCGCCATCGGGTGAGTCGACGCGGTGGATTTCTGTAGGTCGGCGGTCGATTTCTCGTCGCTGCCACCTTCACAACCCACGGCCTCGCACTCTGCTCCTCGTGGATTGCCGCAATCGGTCATCGGCCCCCGTTGGGGGGGGCGTTCGTACGGTGACCGCTAGTTTGTCCGATGGTTTGGGGAGGTCAGAGATGCCGGGTTTGGTACGGGGTTTTCGAGGTTGGGTGGCGCTACCGCTGATGGCGCTGATGCTGGGCACGCTGCCCGCAACTGGCGGAGCGGAGAACAAGGCGAAGACGCTGAAGTTCGCCACCATGATTCCGCGCTCGCCGCGCATGGCGCTCGAGCTGAAGAAGCGCAACAAGGACCTGGCGGAGCGCACCGGCGGTCTGGCCAAGATCCGCGTCTACTGGGGCGGCGCCGCCGGCGATGAGAAGAACGTGCTTCGCAAGATGCGCGCGCGCCAGATCGACGGCACGGGGCTCGGCCTCGAGATCCTGAGCAACTTCGTCCGCGAGGCGCTGGTGCTCGCGTCGCCGGCGCTGTTCGTGAACTACAAGCAGATCGACGCCGTGCGCGGTCAGCTGGTGGGGGACTTCAACGAGGAGGCGTACCGCAACGGGTTCAAGGCCCTCGTCTGGGGTGACGTGGGGCGGCTGCGGCTGTTCTCGAAGCACAAGATCCAGACGATTGCGGACCTGAAGAAGGTGCGCCCCTGGCTGTACCCCGAGAGCGAGATGGCGAAGGTCTTCTACAAGATCATCGGCGCCACCGGCGTGCCGCTCGGCCTCAACGAGGTCTACGGCGGCATGCAGACGGGCATGATCGACACGTTCTGGAGCAGCTCGGTGCTCGCGGGCGCACTGCAGTGGCACCGCACCGCCAAGTACGTCTCGCCGCCGCTGGGCTTCATCCAGGGCGCGCTCATCTACAAGCGCGAGAGCTGGGACGAGCTCGCGCCGGTCGTGCGCGAGGTCATGATGGACATGGTCAAGAAGGAGGCCCGCAAGGGCCAGCGCGACATCCGCAAGCAGGACGTCCAGGCGCACCGCAAGCTGCTCAAGCGCGGTTACACCGAGGTCGAGGCGACCAACCCGCAGGAGTGGTGGGACGTGGGCCACAAGCTGCGCAAGCAGATGGTCGGCCGCATCTACACGCAGGCGCTCGTCGACAAGGCCGAGAAGATCGCGATGAAGTACGCGACCGAGGAGCAGCTCAAGCAGTTCGAGTACATGCGGAAGAAGGCCGGCAAGGGCGCGCTCGCGGCCAAGGGCGGCATGTAGTCGAGCGCGTCTAGCGCGGCTCGGGGTCCTCGCTGCAGTCGTTGGGCAGACAGCAGGGGTCGGTGCCGATGGTGACGAGGATGCGCTCGACGGCGTCGGCGAAGGCGTCGGCGATGTTCGCCTCGTCGGCCTCGATCAGCACCGCCTCGCCCGTGCCCCCGTGGTCGGCGTAGGTGTCGAGCTGCTCGCGCGTCGAAAACGGCGAGGGCGTCGCGGCGCTCTGCGGCTCGAGCCCGATGACGTAGGTGTCGATGCCGCGCTCGCGCAACATCCGCAGCACCGGGATCGGGCTCGAGTCGGGCGAGGTCTCGCCGTCGGTGATCAGAATGATCGCGAACGGCGTGCTCGGGTCGAGCTCGAAGCCGCCGGGTTGGTCGCGGTAGGTGACGATGTTGGCCGCCGCCGCGAGCAACCCCAGCTCGGTGTCGGTGTTGTACATCGCGCCGACGCAGCGAACCGCGCCCCCACCGTTGCAGGGCGGCATGTAGCTGTAGGTGGTCTGCACGAAGGGCGGGTCGCGGTCGCGGTCGCTCGCCTTGAACGTCCACTGCGGCATGCCGACGTACGGGTCGCTGCAGCCGGGCAGCTCGCACGAGACGTAGGGGTCCATCGCCCAGCGCACGTTGTCGCTCGCGCAGGGCGCGTACTGCAGCATCATCGCGGTGTCGTTGTTGAACGCCAGCATTCCGAGGTGGAAGACGTCCTCCATCGTCACCAGGTTGCCCTGCACCTCGATCTCGCGCTCGAAGGCGGGTTGCACGTAGCCGGGATCCTCCGGGCCTGCGGAGTCAGGGCTGCCCGCGAGCGCGATGCGGGCCTTGTCCCAGTTGGTGGTGCCGGGGCCCACCCCACCGAGCATGGAGCTCGAGGCGTCCATCACGATCATCACCCGCGGGAAGGCGCCGATACACTCCCGCGTGGGCTCGGCGTCGCACACCACCACCTCCTGCAGCGGCCGCTCCTCGACCGGCTCCAGCGTGTCGAAGACGCGCGCACGCGTCGCCACGGGGTCGGCCTCTGCCTCGAACGGCGCGGGGGTCGGCGGACGCTCATGGCTCTCGTAGCAGCCCGTGGCCGCCAGCAACGCCGGAAGCAACGCCGGCGTCAGACACCGCGCGTACAGACCGTGGGCGCGCCGCATCCCCGTTCCCCTCGCATCCCCGGCCCCCGGGCCGCGCACGAATACGGGCTTACCCGATCGATGCGGCCGTGCAAACCCCGCGATCCGGGGCTTTTCCGGCACGGCCATGCTTGCTACGTTCCCATCCCTGACCCCAGGAGAGCTTGCCAAATGTCGGATACCGAACGCACCAGCCTCATCACGGACCTCTTGCTTGGCGCGGCCCACGCCGACGGAAACCTCGACGGACGCGAGACCGCGAAGGTCAAGGAGCTGATCCGGAAGCTCAGCACTGACGAAGAGACCATCGCCCGCGCCGACGCGCGCATCGAGGCCTTCTCGCCGGCGAGCTTCGACGTCAAGAGCGCAGCGCAGTCGTTCGCCTCCGACCCGGACGAGCAGAAGCTGCACCTGCTCGAGCTGGTGGTGCAGGTGCACGACGCCGATGGCGAGCTCGACCTCGACGAGGACTCCTATCTCAAGGACCTCGGCGGTGCGCTCGGGCTGCCCGATGACGCGGTCGGCGGCCTCGGTCTCGAGTACTCGGTCGAGGAGCAGCAGGAGCACTTCGACGTGCTCGTCGACGCTCCCGAAGACTGAGCGCGCCCGGCCCGCAATGCCGAGCTGCTAGCACGTCGGCGCGAGCTACTAGGGTTCGAACGTGACCGCCTCGATGTTGTGTCCTTCCGGGTCGAGCACGAAGGCCGCGTAGTACGCGTCGTGGTACTCGGGGCGCGTTCCCGGGCCGCCGTTGTCACGCCCGCCGGCGGCCAGCGCGGCTTGGCGAAAGGCGCGCACGGCATCGCGGCTACCCGCGCGGAAGCAGACATGGGCGGGGGGCGTCTGTGCACCCCGCTCCGCGAGCCAGAAGCTGCCCTTGCGTCCGCGACCGAAGCCCGCGAACGCGACGCTGCCCGAGGCTTCGGCGGTGACCTGTCCGACGAGCTCGAGGCCCAGCGGGGCGAGCGCATCGCGGTAGAAGGCGACCGCGCGGGGGAGGTCCTGCATCGAGACCGTGATGTGATCGAGGGTGAGTTCGAGCTCGTCCATGTCGACGCCAGCATAGCCGATCGCCCGGCGCCCGGTGCTCATGTGCCGTGCTGGTTGGGAAGGGCGGCCAGCTTCGGTAGGCTTGCCCCGCGATGCAGGACAACCCCGCGCTGCAGCCGTTCTTGATGATCACCGTGGCGCTGATCATGTTGTCGCTCGGCCTCGGTCTCACGCGCGATGACTTCCGCCGCGTGCTGAAGCAGCCGCGCGCCGCGGTGGTGGGCCTGGTCGGCCAGCTCGTCTTCCTGCCGGCGGCCGGTTACCTAGTCGCCGTGCTCTTCGGGCTGCAGCCCGAGATGGCCGTCGGCATGATGGTGCTCGCCGCCTGCCCGGGGGGCGCCCACTCCAACCTGTTCGCCAACCTCGCGCGCGCCGACACCGCCCTGTCGGTCTCCCTGACCGCGGTCAGCAGCCTGGCGTCGATCATCACCATCCCGCTGTGGATCGGGCTTGCCACGAGCGTGTTCGCTCAGGGCGGCGAGGTGCCCGCGCTGCCGGTGCTACCGACGATGCTGCGGGTCTTCCTCGTGATCGCGGTGCCGACGGTGCTCGGCGTGTGGGTGCGCGAGCGGGGGCCGGGCGCTGCGGCCACGATGGAGCGCTGGACGAAGATGGCCGCGGTGCTGCTTCTGCTGGTCATCGTGGTCGGCTCGGTCGCGCGCCAGTCGGACAACGTGCTCGCCTTTGCCGCGCTGGTCGGCGTGCCCGTTGCGGTGCTCAACCTCGGGACGATGGCCGCTGGCTACGTGGCCTCGCGGCTCACGCGCCTCGAGCGTCCGCAGGCGATCACCATCGTGCTCGAGATCGGCGTGCAGAACTCCGCGATGGCCGTCGGCATCGCCATGGGTCTGATGGGCAGCGTGACCGTCGCGGTGCCGGCCATCGTCTACAGCCTGCTGGTGTACTTCACCGGCGGTGCGGTGGTGCTGTGGGGACGTCGCACGTGAGCCCCGGCGCCCGGGAGGGCGCGGCCAAGCCAGCTCAGCTCTTTGCCGCGAGCTTGTCGGCGTGGTCGAAGTCGGCGCGCACACCCGCAAAGCGCTCCTCCACGTGCTCGCGCGCCTGCGGGTGCGTGAGGATGTGCAGCACGTTGTTGCGCACGGCGTCGACGACGATCGGGCCGACGTCCTCCGCGGCCATGGCCTTGGCGAGCTCGGGCGTCTCGCCGCCCGATGCTGCGAGCTTGGTGAGGTCCGGCACGGCCTGCTTGCCGAAGTCGTCGGGCCGGTTGCCCATCGACGTCCGAAAGAGCTCCGACGCCACCAGGCCGGGGCACAGCACGGAGACGCCGATGCCGTCGTCCGCGAGCTCCTGCCGCAGCACCTCGCTGTAGCCGACGCACGCGTACTTGCTCGCGATGTAGGCGCCGATGGGGAAGCCCTCGGCCGAGATCAGCCCACCGATCGACGCGGTGTTGACGATGTGTGCGTCGGGTGCGCTCTTGCGCAGCAGGGGCATGAAGGTGCTGACGGTCTTCACGGTGCCCAGCAGGTTGACCGACAGCGTGTACTCCCAGTCCTGCAGCGTGTGCTCCTCGAGTGACGCGATGCGCCCGAGCACGCCGGCGTTGGCGCACAGCAGGTGGACGCCGCCGGCCTCGGTCGCGATCCGGTCGCGCGCCGTCTCCAGCGACTCCACCGAGGTGACGTCGACCTCGACGGCGAGTGCCTTGCCGCCGCGCTCGGTGATCTCTGCGGCCACAGCCTCCGCCGCCTGCATGCGGATGTCCGCGATGGCGACGGTCATCTTCTCGTCCGCGAGCCCCAGCGCGATGCCGCGCCCGATCCCACTGCCACCGCCGGTGACCACGGCCACCCTGTCGTTCAACTCTTGCATGCTCGCCTCCTTGCGCCCCGGCCCCGGCATATCACGGGTGGCTAGCGGAGGAAGCGCGGATCTAGCCGGCGTCTTCGGCGCTCTCGCGCACCATTTGGTCGATGACGGCGCGCGTGTCCCAGTCGTCGATCGCGGCACCGAGGCGGCCGAACAGCCCCTCCTCCCAGGTCGTCCCCTCGGCGCGCGCCTGGGCCCCGAGGATCTCGGTGTCGGTCTGTAGGGCCGCGAGCATGTTGATGAAGAGGTTGTTGAGGGTGGTCAACCGCACACCGTAGCGAAGTCGTTCGGCGTTCAGGTCGGTCACGCCGTGCGAGCGCAGCGCATCGAGGTAGTGGGCGAGCAGTGCGTCCTCGTGCTGCCGTCGCTCGTCGGTGGTCACACCCAGCACCAGCAGACGGGAGACGTCGTGCGCGGCGATGCCGTAGCTCGGCGCCTGCCAGTCGAAGATCACGAAGCGGTCGAGCTTCTCGCTCGGGAAGAACATCTGCTTGGCGTGGGCGTCCGAGTGGACCAGCGTCTCGGCGTCGCGCGGCCGCACCTTCATGCTGCGGTAGTTGTCGCGGTAGTGCTCGACCACCGACCAGCTGTTGGGCGACAGGCAGTGCTCATACGTGCCGCGCACGCCGGCCACGACCTGTTCGAAGACGACGGCGCCGAGCTCGACCCAGTCCTCGGCGCTCTTGTCCTGCACCCACGGCAGCTCGAGCAGTTCCTGTTTGCCCCAGAAGCGCGCGTGCAGGGCCGCGAGCCCGGTCAGCCCGCGCTCGATGTCGGTGATCGGGTTACTGAACAGCGCCCCGTTGCGGGCATTGCCGAGGTCCTCGAGGATCAGCACGAAGCGCTCGCCGGATTCGTCGATCTCCGCCGCGTAGCAGGTGGGGATCGGGAGCGCCGACTCCTGGCGGAAGTGGCGGTAGAAGCGGATCTCCTTCTCGTATGCCTGCATCGCGAGCGACAGCGCCTTGGCACCCTCGTGGGTGGTCGGCACCTTTGCCACGAGCGTCGCAGGGGCATCGCTCGCATCGCCGACGTAGCGCGGCGTCAGCCGGAAGAGGTCTGCGGTCTGGCCGGGATCGGACAGCGGTGCGAGCTCGATGTGCTCGATCTCTCCGTTCGACAGCAGGCCACGCGCGCGCAGCTCGGACGTCAGCCACTGCGGGGTGATCGCCTCACCGGTGATCGGAAAATCGAGCTTTGTCATCCTGACCTTTCTGGCAACCGCGGCGTAGCCTAGGCGAGTCGGCGCGGCATCACTAGCCCGAACGACGCGGGCGTGCGGCACCGGTCGCACACATTGTCGTTTCTTTTCTCCGACCGCCCGACGGCGCAGCGCTCACTGACGTGATGGGAACGCGATGGCCGCTACTGCAGCGGTTCGGAGGTTGCGATGCGTATACTCACGTTCTTGTCCAGCTTGCTGGCGCTCGGCACTGTCGCCGGCTGCGCCATGGGTCACGAGGTCGATCCGCCCCACCTGCGCGGGTCCGGCGCCGACGAGATGGAGGAGACGGGCGCGGCCGGTGCAGCTGCGCTCGACGACGCGGGGCCGCCGGACGAGGCGCTGCCGGAGGCTGACCTGTCGGCACTCTGCGGGCAGGGGTTCGACGAGTTGCTACCTCCGGGTACGTGTGGCGCCGCCGGTGCGACCGGCGCGGCCGACCTGTCGGCGCTCTGCGGGCAGGGGTTCGATGACGCGCTGCCACTGGGGACCTGCGTGACCGACAATCCGCTCGACGCGCTGCTAGGTGGCGGGCTGCCCGGCGCGGGCGGAGGCGACGATCCCTTCGGTGGTCTCTTCGGTGGTGGCGACAGCCCCTTCGGTGGTTTCGGCGGTGACGGCGGCGATCCGTTCGGTGGTTTCGGCGGTGACGGTGACAATCCCTTCGGTGGCTTTGGCGGTGACGGCGAAAACCCGTTCGGTGGCTTCGGCGACTTCGCTGGGGGCGACGGCGATGGAGACGGCGACGGCGATGGCGATGGTGACGGCGATGGCGACGGCGACGGCGACGGCGATGGCGATGGCGATGGCGACGCGTGAGCGGTGTCGACTAGGGCTGCGGCTCCAGGATGCCGCGTGACATGACGTCCCAGTAGACGGCGAGGGCGCTGTCGAGGCCGAGCTCGGGGTCGGCCTGCATGCGCTTGCCTATCCACATCACCGCGCCGAACAGCATGTACGAGACCGCTTCCGGGTCCAGCCGCCGCACGAGCCCCGCGTCCATCGCCTCGCGCAGCGCGGGCACGGAGTCAGCCGCGATGGCGTGCAGCTCCCGCCGCGCGACCGACGCGAGCGTCGGGTCCCCCTGCGCGAGCGCCGAGTGCAGTAGCGTCTGCATGGCGTCGAAGGGCTCGAAGTCACCGAGCAGCTCGCGTGTGCGCTCGTAGGCGCGCTGCTGGAGCTCGCTCGCGTCGTTGGGGCGAGCGCCCGGGGTCGGCGGGAAGATGCGCTGCCGCAGCCGTGTGATGCACTCGACGAAGAGCGCCTGCTTGCCGTCGAAGTGTTGGTAGAGGGTGGTCTTGCTCATGCGCACTGCGGCCGCGAGGTCTGCCATACGCATCGCGTCGTAGCCGCGTGAGAGGAACTGCCGCGTTGCCTCGTCGACGATCTCGGCGCGCACATCGTCTGCCTCGCCCACCGTCGCCGCCGGTTCGCCTCGTAGCTGGGCGCGGATCTCGTCGAGCGAGAGGCCCTCGGCCCGCAGCGCGCGCACGCGCGACAGCCGCTCGAGGTGGGCGGCGCCATAGAGGTGCAGCTTGGGGCCGAGCCGACGGGGCGGCTGCAGCAGCCCCAGGCCCCGGTAGTAGTGGAGGGTCGAGCGCGACATGCGCGCCCTGCGCGCGAGCTCACCGATCTTCATCCCCGCACGGTGTCGAGTAGCGTCGTCGGCCATGGGTACATTTTATACAGTTCACCAAGGCCCCGATCAACGCACAATTGCACAGTAATTCTGCAGAATTGAGATGCCATGCGAACCCGTGGGTCGTATGAGAATACCCATGGGTACTCACAGTCGGGCAGGAGATGCAATGGACGCGACGCGAACGTTCGGGGGGCGGATGCTCGGGGCGGCGCTGGCCTTGGCAGCGGGCGCCTGCGCGGCGGGTGACGAGGACGTCGCCCGGCTGGCGGACGGCGCTGCCGGTCAAGGCGGTGGACAGGGTGCAGGTGCGGGCATGGCCGCCTCAGCGCCCGGCGGCGGACAGCTCGTCGGCGCGGGTGGCGGTGGCGCGCAAGCCGAAGCGGGCACCGGCATGGACGCACCGCCGGTGACGGGTCCGACCGAGGGGTCCGCAGGCACCCTCGGTTTGCCGCCCGCCCCCGACGGATTCGACGTCCCCGGTCCCTTCGAAACCGTGGAGGAGGCCGCAGGTCCAGACCACAGCATCCACAGGCCGCGCGAGCTGGGCGGCGATGGGGTGCGCCACCCCGTCGTGCTCTGGGGCAACGGCACGCTCATGCCGACCTCGTCCTACGCGGGGCTGCTGGCGCACTGGGCAAGCCACGGCTTCGTCGTCGTCGCAGCCAGCACGACCTCGTCCGGTACTGGCGTCGAGATGCTCGAGGGCATCGAGTGGCTGCGCGGCAGCGCAATCGCCGCCGAGGTCGACCTCGACCGCGTGGGTGCCTCCGGTCACTCCCAGGGCGGCTCCGGCGCCATCGTCGCGGGCTCCGATGCGCGCGTCCACGCCACCGCGGTGATCGAGCCCGGCCCGTCGTACGTGGGCGGCGAGCTGAGCAGCGACGCGAGCGGGCTGATGGGGCCGACCTTCATGATCGCCGGTGGCGCCGACGGCATCGTCAGCCCTGCGGCGATGGTGCAGCCGCGCTACGAGGCGGCGGATCACGTCGACGCGGTCTATGGCATCCACGGCAGCGCCGACCACTTCGCCCCGACCGGTGATGCATCCGCCTTCCGCGGCTACACCACCGCGTTCTTCCGCGCACACCTCATGGATGACCCGCAGGCGCACGCGGTGTTCAGCGGCGACGCCTGCGGTATCTGCGCCGACCCGCAGTGGACGGTGCAGCGCAACTACGAGTGAGCGAGCTGGCGACCCGGTGAGCGCTCAGGCCGAGTGGCCGCGCTCGAGCAGCTCGGAGACGGTGCGGCTGAGCGCGCCCTGCTGCTCGTCGGTGAGCTTGTTGAAGTGCACGCCGCAGCGTCCCCCGACCTTGGCCTGCGTATAGCGGATGACGCCCACCGTCTCGAAGCGCTCGAAGTTGGGCAGCGTAACGCCCACGCGCAGCTCGGTGCCGACGCCGAGCTCGATTACCTGCTCGGAGAGCTGTAGGGCCACGCCACCGACCGCAGCGTCGAGCACCGAGAGCCGTAGCTTCACGAGTCCTTCGCCGTATTCGATGCCGATGCCGTAGTCGCCCGTGGGCACCACGCGTACGTTGAGCCTGCGCTCCTGCATGCCGTACAGTTTAGGGTGCCGCGCCGTTAAAGACAGCTTTATCCGTCGCGGGTGTGGCCAAAACGGACCGGACTGTCGCCGGCGCGACTCGCCTGCAGCTCCTGCGCGGAACGATGCCAGACGCACGAAGCCCCGACGCGTCCTGTGAACGTCGTCGGGGCCGCGCGCGCCGTCGTGGGCGTCGTGTCTACTGGATCGGGCAGCTGGTTCCGGCGAAGATCACCTCGCCCAGGCCGACGTTTGGCAGGTTGCCCCAGCCGGTGCCCACGTCGATCTTCACGTAGCGCGCTGCCACCGGCGGATCGAGATCGAAGATCTGCGCATCGGTCGGACACGACAGTGCCTTCGCGAGCACGAGGTCTCCCGGTGACAGGACGAGCTGCGTGTAGTCGACGTCATCGTTGGAGACCGAGATGGCCGCGCCCGAGACGCCGCGGTCGCCGCTGGCCTGGCCGGAGTTCCAGATCGCGATCTCGTCCAGGGCATGGACCTCCTGCAGATCGAAGGTGACGAATCCGGCCGTGCTGGCGTTCGACTTCCAGCCGTTCTGGTCCGTGCAGTCGTGGGTGCCGAGGTTGGTCGCTTCACTCAGCCCGCTGCCGTCGCTCATCTTGTCGAGCGTGCTGGCGTTGAACTCACCCATGTCCGTCGTGGCGGTCACGTCTTCGATGCGGTCGGTGTGGGCCGGCTGGCAGCTGTCGCCGTCGCCGTCGCCGTCGCCGTCGCCATCGCCGATGCCGCCGTCCTCCCCGGTGTCGCCGTCGCCGTCGCCATCGCCATCGCCGTCGCCATCGCCGTCGCCATCGCCATCGCCGTCGCCGTCGCCATCGCCGTCACCGTCGCCGCCATCGCCGTCACCACCGGTTACGCCGCTGTCGCCGCCGCCGCCGCCCGAGTCGTCGCCGCAGGCGCCACCGAGCAGCAGGATCAGGATCAGGATTGGATAAGTTCGCCAGATGCTATTCATGATTGTCCTCCCGGGGCCCTGGCCTCGACGCAGTCGCCGGTCCCTCGCCCGCTAAAAAATGGCGCCACACACTGCGCAGCACCTCCCTCATGGGCAAGTGACTCCAGCTCCCGATCGGTTCACCGTTCGGAGAGAAAAACATCCAGGTCGTCGCCCTTCCGCCGCGATCGCGCGCCTTCTCCGGTGCATTTGTGCACTGCCTGGTGAGCAGCGGCGCGACCCCGACCTCGATGCCACGCCGGCCTCGCGCACCCGCGGGCGGGCCGCTAGACTCGGCCGCCGAGCACCCCACGACACGGAGCACCCATTGACGACCGAAGCATGGATCATCGACGCAGCGCGCACCCCGCGCGGAATCGGCAAGCAGGGCAAGGGGGCGCTCGCGCACCTGCATCCGCAGCATCTCGGCGCGACCGTCCTCAAGGCGCTGCGCGACCGCAACGACATCGACACGCGCGACGTGGACGACGTCGTCTGGGGCTGCAGCTCGCAGAAGGGCAAGCAGGGCGTCTGTCTCGGGCGCATGTCGGTGTTGCTGGCCGAGTGGGACACGGCCGCAAGCGCGGTGACACTCGACCGCTTCTGCGGCTCGGGCATCACGTCGGTCAACATGGCGGCGGCGAGCATCATGGCGGGCATGGAGGATCTCGTCGTGGCGGGCGGGACCGAGATGATGTCGTACACCACGGCGCAGCAGACCGCCGGGCTGCTCGATGCGGAAAACCCTGCGCTACGCGACCTCCACCCGCAGTTCCATCAGGGTATCTGCGCGGACCTGATCGCGACGCAGGAGGGCATCACGCGCGACGACGTCGACCAGCTGGCGCTGCGCAGCCAGCAGCGCGCGAAGGTCGCCCTCGACGAGGGTCGCTACGATCGCTCGCTGGTGCCGGTGCACAACGCCGACGGAAGCGTTGCGCTCGACACCGAGCAGTTTCCGCGACCGCAGACGACCCTCGAGGGGCTTGGCAAGCTCCCGGCGGTGTTCCAGTACTTCATGCCGGAGCCGTTCGACGAGTCGGGCGAGACGTTCGACCACCTGGTCAAGCGCGTCTACCCCGACGTCAAGATCAACCACGTCCACCATGCCGGCAACTCGTCGGGCGTCGTCGATGGCTCGGCGGCGCTGCTGCTCACGTCACCCGAGTACGCGAAGGCGCGCGGGTGGAAGCCGCGCGCGCGCATCAGGGCGATGGCCAACGCGGCGGGCAGTCCGGAGCTGATGCTCAACGAGCCGGTGCCGGCCGCGCGCAAGGTGCTGAAGAAGGCGGGCATGGCGCTGTCGGACATCGACCTGTTCGAGATCAACGAGGCGTTCGCCGTCGTCGCGTTCAAGTTCATGCGCGACCTCGAGCTCGACCCCGCGTCGGTCAACGTCAACGGCGGCGCCATCGCGCTGGGCCACCCGATCGCCGCCACCGGTTCGATCCTGATCGGGACGCTGCTCGATGAGCTCGAGCGGCAGGACCTGACGACCGGGCTGGTGACCATGTGCGCGGCCGGCGGCATGGCGCCCGCGGTCGTGATCGAGCGCATCTGAGCGGGTAGGGTCGTAGACAGCGCCGCGGGCAGGGCCGCGGGGTTGACGCCCACCGGGAATCACACTAGCGAAGATCGCTCGCGGCGCTCAGGGGCGGCGCGGAAGGTCCGGGGAGAGCGATGAGCGACAACGAAGAGCTAGAGGATCCACAGCAGCAGATCCGCATCGACGAGGCGGCGCTCGACGCCTACCTGAAGAAGGAGCTGCCCGACTACGCCGGCGGGCTGATCGTGCGGCAGTTCCGTGGCGGCCAGTCCAATCCGACGTTCATGCTCGAATCCGGCGACACGCGCTACGTGCTGCGCAAGAAGCCGGGGGGCACGCTGCTCAAGAGCGCCCACATGGTGGATCGCGAGTACCGCGTGATGACCGCCCTGCGCGACACCGACGTGCCCGTCCCGCGCACCTACTGCATGTGCGAGGACGACTCGGTGCTCGGGACGATGTTCTTCGTGATGGAGTACCTGCCGGGGCGGCTCTTCTGGGATCAGGCGCTGCCCGACCTGCAGCCCGCGCAGCGTGCGGCCTGTTACGACGAGAAGAACCGCGTCCTCGCAGCGCTGCACTCCGTCGACCCGGTCGCCGTCGGTCTCGGCGACTACGGCAAGCACGGCGAGTACATCGCGCGGCAGGTGCACCGCTGGTCCAAGCAGTACATCGCGGCGAAGACCAGCGACGTGCCGGAGATGGACCGTCTGATGGAGTGGCTGCCCGGGCACATCCCGGCGCTGGACCTGACGTGCCTGGTGCACGGCGACTTCCGCTTCGACAACATGATGTTCCACCCGACCGAGCCGCGGGTGCTCGGCATCCTCGACTGGGAGCTGTCGACCCTGGGGCACCCGTTTTCGGACCTGGCGTACGACCTGCTGCGCTACCACCTGCCGGCGGAGGATGGGAAGTCGCTGGCGGACCGCGCGGGCGACAGCGGCATTCCCACCGAGGCGGCGTACGTTGCGGACTACTGCAGGCGGCGTGGTCTCGACGCGATCCCCGACTACGGTTTCTACATGGCGTTTTCGCTGTTCCGGCTCGCCAGCATCGTGCAGGGCGTCTACAGGCGCGGACTCGATGGCAACGCCAGCTCACCGGAGGCGCTCGCCGGCGGCGAAAACTGCCGGCTCTACGCGCAGCGCGCGGTGGCGATGCTGGAGCAGGACGAGAGCTACGAGTTCTGACGTCCTGCGGGCGTAGGGGAGGCGCGTATGGACGAGTTCTACGGCCCACAGCAGCGGGCGCTGCAGCAGCAGTTCGACAGCGAGCGGCTCGCCGACCGCATGGTGCAGACGGTGGTGCGCACGCAGCTGGGGGACTTCGACCGCGAGTTCATCGGCTCGCGGGACATGTTCTTCCTGTCCACCATCGACCACGACGGCTGGCCGACCGTCTCGTACAAGGGCGGCGGCATCGGCTTCGTGAGGGTCGTCGACGATCACACGCTCGCCTTCCCGAGCTACGACGGCAACGGGATGTTCCTGTCGATGGGGAACATCGCGCACAGCGGCAAGGTGGGGCTGCTCTTCATCGACCTCGAGCAGCCGCGGCGGCTGCGCGTTCACGGCACCGCGACCGTCTCCGCGGACGACGCGCTGATGGTGGAGTACCCCGAGGCCACGCTCGTCGTGCGCATCGCCGTACAGAACGTGTTCATCAATTGTGGCCGCTACATCCACACCCACGAGCGCAAGCACGCATCGCCCTTCGTCCCGACCCCCGAGGCGACGACGCCGGTCGCGCCGTGGAAGTCGCTCGAGGTCTTCGAAGAGGTGCTGCCCGCGAAGGACCGCAAGCCCGACGAGTAGCGGCGCCGGACTGTCGCGCAGCCAGACACCCGGACCGGCACTACGGCATGTCGTCGACCCAGCCCGTGTACCAGGTGCCGTTGCCACCCGCGCTCGGGTCCGCAGGCTCGGTCACGTCCCACTTGCCGTCGAAGAACTGTGAGTTGGCGGCGTCGTACGACGCCTCGATGGTGCCCTCGAAGTAGAAGGGAATGCCGGCGACCTCGTAGTGGCCGTTTTCGATGAGGCCCTGGAAGTTGCCCTGGTCGCAGTCGAGCTGGCCCTTGAGATCCATCTCGAAGGGGAACAGGCCGTTGGCGACGCCCTTGGCCTTGCCGCCCTCGACCTTGAAGTCCGGGCAGAAGGTGAACTCTTCCCCCGGCACCGGCTCGCACTCCACGACCTCCTCCGACGCCTCGAGCCAAAACTCGAAGCCCGGGCCGACGCCGCCGGCGGGCGGAAAGAGCATGTTGAGTACGGCGGCGTCGATGTTGTTGGGATCGGTGGAGATGGGCACGCCCTGGGGCGTGAAGCCGACCGCGGCCGGGCTGATGTACGTGCCCTCGAGCTGCCCGACGTAGTGGCCGGCCTTGCAGCCACCGCCGGTCACCATCGCGCCGGTGCTCGGAGGCGGAGGCACGAAGCCGGTCGAGTTGCCAAAGTCCGTTGCGGCCCCGGAGCCGGCGCTTCCGCCGCTGAGGCTTTCGCGGGAGCCGCGCTGCGCCTCCTCGTCCGCGGCACAACCGACGATCGACAGCGCAAAACACAGGGAAAGCATGCGTGGGGTCATTCAGGCACTCCTCGTTGGGCTCCCCAGGTTGGGTACGCCGCTGTGTAACTAATGCGCACCGAGGCGCGATCCGTTATCACCAGATGCACAAAATGGTGAATTGCGAGCTGAGACACGCGTATTGCAGGGCATTCTGTTAACACCCGGGGGGCTGACGCGCGTCATTCCCCCCGCCTGCCTGGCATGCCCGAGCCGAGGAACCCATGTCCGACAAATCCATCGACACCGAGAAGCTGAAGCGCGTCGCTGCCTGGCAGCAGGCCCTCGTGGACCGCGGGGCGCTGCCCTGTGCGTTGACCCAGGTCGTGCACCGCGGGCGCACCGTGCTGCTCGAGGGCGCCGGCCACGCGGACGCCGCGGCGACGCAGCCCATCCGCGAGGACAACATCTTCCGGCTCTACTCGATGACCAAGCCGATCGTCTCGATCGCGCTCATGACGCTCTACGAGGAGGGCCGCTTCCAGCTCGGCGACTCCGTGCACCGCTACCTCGGCCCGGCGTGGCGCAAGGAGAACATGCGCGTATGGAGCGGCTGGACGGGCGACGAGGGTCGGCAGCAGCTGCAGTACGAGACCGCCGCCTGCGACAGCTCCATCACGGTCGCCCAGCTGCTGACGCACACCTCCGGTCTCTCCTATGGCTTCGACCCCTCTGGGCGCGGCATCCCGATCGACCGCATCTACGCCAAGCGCTTCGAGCGGCCGACGGCGAAGACCGTGGGCGAGGGCGACCCCTCGATGCTCGGCGCGTTCTGCGAGGGGCTCGCCGGCATGCCGCTGTGGTTTCAGCCCGGCACGCGCTGGAACTACTCGTACGCCACCGACGTCTGCGGGCGGCTGGTCGAGGTGCTGTCGGGCAAGCCCCTCGACGTCTTCCTCCGCGAGCGCATCTTCGAGCCGCTCGGCATGCTGGACACGGCGTTCGAGGCGCCACCCGAGAAGGCGGCGCGGCTGGTGCACAACCACCAGCACGTGGTGCCCGAGCGGCGCGGCCACGACGTGATCGCCGGCGACGAGTCGCTGACCTTCCCGCACGTCGGCTCGCTGCGGGACGTCGACGCCCACAGCCGACCCGCCTACCTGGACGGCTCGCGCCCGAAGCACCTCTCGGGTGGCGGCGGCCTGGTGGGGACGCTCGCCGACTACTCGGCCTTCTGCTCGATGTTGCTCGCGGGCGGCGTGACGCCGTCGGGACACCGCATCCTCGGGCGCAAGACGATGCAGTTCGTCGTGAGCAATCACCTGCCCGGCGACCAGAGCCTCAGTGACATGGTTCCGGACCCCGACGCGCAGTACTCGGAGACGGCAACCAGTGGTGGCGGCTTCGGCCTGGGGTTTTCGGTCGTGAAGTCGCCCGCCGCGGCGGGTGTCATCGGCTCGGTGGGCACGTTCGCGTGGGGCGGCGCGGCCTCCACCATCTTCTGGTGCGACCCGCAGGAAGAGCTCTACGTGATCTTCCTCACGCAGGTGATGGGCATGCGGCCGCAGGGCTCGCTGCGCGCAAAGCTCGGCAGCCTCGTCTACGCCGCGCTGACCTGACAGCAAGCCCTCGCGACTCACCATCGAGTTACTTCTTCCGGCGCGCCGACAGGCGCCGGGGGGATGGCATCCGGCGCGCTTTGGAGCTATCCAGGGTGCGGGACTGACGGGGGGTCAGTGGGATGGACAGCACTCGGTTGGGGATGGCGGCGCTCTGCGCGTCGTTGGTGATGGCTTGCGCGGAGGGCGGCTCGACGCCTGCAGCCGAGATGGCCGGTACAGGCGGCGTCGGCGGCACGGGCGCGGTGGGCGGCACGGGCGCGGTCGGTGGCACCGGAGGCGATCCTTCGACGGGCGGCATGCAGTCGACGGCCGGCATGCAGTCGACGGGCGGCACGCAGTCGGTGGTCGACGCGGGCCCCGTGGACATGTGTCCCGACGACCCCGACAAGATGGAGCCGCTCGAGTGCGGCTGCGGGGGGACGGAAGACGACGGCGACGACGACGGCACGCCCGACTGTGTCGATGGCTGCCCCGACGACGCGACCAAGGCCGACGAGGGCCAGTGCGGTTGCGGAACACCGGATGCGGACGGCGACGGCGATGGAGTCGCCAACTGCGTCGACGCGTGTCCGCTCAACGACCTGCTCACCGAGGCCGACGACGTCTGCGCGTGCGACGACGCCGACGAGGATGGCGCGGTCGACTGCAATGACGCGTGCGTCGACGAGCCGAAGATCCAGACGGACGACGGCGATCAGTGCGGCGACTGCAGCGCGCCCGACGCCGACGGGGACGGCGCCTTCGACTGCATCGACGCGTGCCCCGACGAGCCCTCGCTCCAGGAGCTCGGCAGCTGCGTGGAGTGCGATCCAACCGACACGGACGAGGACACGACCCCGGACTGCGTCGATGGCTGCCCGAGCGACGCGGACAAGGTCGAGCCAGGGCTGTGTGGCTGCGGCAACGTGGACGACGACAGCGACTCCGACGGCACTCCCGACTGCGACGACGACTGCCCCGATGACGCGGACAGTGTCACGGGTGTCGACGGCAACGGCAACGGTATCTTCGACTGCAACGAGCCATGCGGCGGACGGTGTGATGGCGACGAGTGCTGCAATGACCAGTGCGTCGACATGAACACCAAGCAGCACTGCGGTGGCTGCAACAGGACGTGCCAGGCGTGGCAGGCCTGCTCGGTTGGCAACAGCAACGGCCCGATGTGCTGTCGCGACTCCGAGTTCTCGCCCTGCGCGTGAGGGCGGTGGTCAGTCGCAGTTGAGCGGGCAGGTCGGCTCGTCGGCGCACTCGCTGAGGCTGAGCGCGAGCTGCACACCGGCGCCGTCGACGCCGCCGCTCTCCTGGATCACCTCCTCGCACGGTGTCAGGCATCCGATGCCGCGGCACTGCACCTCCAGCGCACAGGCGATGATCGCTGCGCACTGGGGCACGCCGTCGCACTCGAAGAACTGTTGGCCGCACTCGTCGCACATGCAGCCGTGCATAGCTTCGCAGTACTCGCCGTAGCCGTCGCCGGCCAGCTCGCGGCACGCGGCCGGGTCGTCGTCGAACGTGCCGACCAGGACGCTGGGTTCGGCCGGTAGCTTGGCCGAGCCTTCGATGGCGTTGATGATGTGCGAGACGAACACAGCGTCTTCCCACAGCAGCGGCGCCTGGGTGCCCGGCACCCTGATGGTTCCGACCAGGAAGTCCAGCCCGCTCTTCATCAGGAAGTCGTCGGTGCCGCTGCCACCGCGCGGCTGGATGTCGAGCAACCAGCCCTGGCCGAGCGTGCCGCTGGCCACCTCCTCCCTGTCCGGCTTGTCGTAGAGCGTGTTCTTTGCGATCACCAGATCCAGGCTCGGGATGACGATGATGCGCTGGGTGTCGAGGCCCTGTGCCGAGTACATGTCCGACGGGAAGTCGACCGCCGTGTTGGCGGCCGAGGCCCACCACTGGTACGCGTAGCCGTCGTAGTTGGTCGCCAGCGTCTGTGTCGACTCGCGTACCCACTGCTGCGAGACGACCTGCTCGCCATCCCAGTGGCCATTGCGCAAGAAGAGCAACCCGAACTTGGCGAACTCGCGCGTGGTGGAGTCGACGCAACAATAGGTCATGCTGTGTCCGCTCTGATCGGTCCACCAGGTGGCGCTGTCCATGCCGATCGGATCGAACAGCCGCGCGCGCGCGTACTGCCCCGCGTTCATTCCCGTGGCCGACTCGATCACCCCCGACAGCAGCATCGTGTCGCCGCTCGAGTAGTACCAGTTGGTGTCCGGATCCCGCGCCGGCTCCAGCCCCATCGCGAACTCGAGCGCATCGGGGGCCGAGGCGAGCTGCACCATCTCGGAGTCGGTGTCGGAGTAGTCTTCGATGAAGTCGAGCCCCGACTGCATCGTGAGCACCGAGCGCAGTGGGATGTCGCCCTTTGCGGAGTCTTGCCAGCCGGAGAGGAACTCTCCCATCGGCTGGTCACTGGCGTCGATCAGTCCGTCGTCCTTGGCGATGCCGATGAGCGCGCTGGCGAAGCTCTTGGCCGCCGACCAGCTCGTCGCCGGCGAGTCCTGGTCGCGTTCGTCCGCATAGCGCTCCGCGACGATGGCGCCGCCGCGTATGATCACCACCCCCTGCGTGTTCATGCCCTCGCCGAAGGCGTACTCCATGGCCTTGTCGAGATCGGCCTGCGCCATGCTCATCTCCGACGGGTCCACCACGGTCCATCCGTCGGTCGGGTAGTCGACCTGCTGTCCGATCGCCAGCTCACCCAGCTCGGGGTCGGGCGCGCCGTCGTACGCGTTGCCGTCGTCCATGCCTGCGTCGTCGTCGTCGTCGCTGGCGTCTGAACAACCGACGGCGAGTAGAGGCGAGAGCAGAAGGGTGAGGAGGGTGAGTACGTGGGGTCGGTTCGTCATGGTCTTGTCCTGTCGTCGCGTGGCGTGGGGGTCACTGCGCCGGCGGCGCGCTCTTCTGCGTCGGGTGGCGATCGAATCGCGGTGGGATCAGCACGCGGTAGGGGCGCCCCAGCTTGACGCGGACCCAGCGGTCCAGGCGCCGTAGCTCGAGTAACGCCCCGAAGGTGCGCGCATCCTCGGCGTAGTAGCGCTCGACCTCGCGTCGCGTGATCGGGCGCTCCAGTGCACAGCTGCGGTTGATCTGCTCGGCGAAGTCGTCGAGCTGTCCGCCCATGTCTTCCTTGATGAGGTTGCCCAGCAGGTCCACCAGGACCATCCGCAGGTCGTGGTACTTGCTCACCACCGAGGGCAGCTGCATGCGGATCACCGGCCGCAGCAGCCACGGGTGCGCATCGAGGAAAAACTCCCAGTCCAGCTCGGTGCGTCCGCGCTCGTCGAGCAGGAAGGGCGTGCTGACGTCGAGGTACTGCAGGCGGTCACCCACGAAGGCCCAGTTCGACAGCTGCCCGTCGGGCGTCACGCGCGCGGTCACGGCCCGCTTCAGCGTCGTGAGGATGCGCTCGAAGGTCTCCCCGATCTCGTCGCCCTCCAGGCGGGCGAAGTGCTGCGGCCCAAGCGAGCCGGCGGGCAGCATGGGCTGCACGAGGTAGAGGATCGCCGTGCCGTCGGGCTGCTCGCGGATCCGCGGATCGGTGTCGACCACGTCCACCCCCAGCGCCGTGAGCTCCGTGGTGTAGCGCTCGATCGACGCAATGTGGCGCTGCGCCGCCTCCATGCTGCGGAAGCTCGGCAGGCCCTTGACCGCGAAGTCGCCCTCGGGCGCGTGGATCCCGATCACCGTCGTGACCTCGCCGTAGCCGAGCACCGAGAGGCCGGAGTGGTCGCCGCTGAGCGATGCGTGCTGCAGGCGCGCGTCCAGGTCGTCCAGTCTCTCGTCGTCCAGCTTCGCCATCGTCGACATTGCTCCTCGTCAGCTCCGCTCGCCGAGCTGCAGGTGCGCCATGAAGGCATGCACCAGATGCTCGGTGTACTGCGCGTCATCGAACTCGAGCGCCCCCGGCCCACGAAAGAACACGCGCTGGATCAGCGCGCCGAGCATGCTCACCACCGCGAAGTCGATGGCGCGCTCGGGGTCGGGGTGCCCGATCGAATCGCGATGTGGCTGCAGCGCCTGCGCGAAGCGCTCGGCGATGTGGTGGTTGAGTGTCTCCTCGCGCGCCCGGAACTCGGGGTCGATGGCGGCCTGCGCATGGAGCGCGCGCATCAGCCCCTGCATCTCGGCGTGCGCCTGCACGAAGACGGGCACGACCTCGCGCAGCAGCGCCTCGACATCCATGTCGGCGATCCGCGCCGGGTCGAGCAGCGCATCCACGCCCTCGACGACTTGCTCCTGGTAGTGGGCATGCAAGTACGCGAGGAAGGCGTCCTTGTCCTTGAAGCGCGCGTAGAAGGAGCCGACCGATGACTGCGCCTCGGCCACGATGTCGCTGACCGTGATGGCGGAGAACGAACGGTCCTCCAGCAGCCGCGCACCGGCGTCCATCAACCGCTCCAGGGTCTGCTGGCTACGGGATTGCTGGGGACGGCTCACCCAGCGGGCGGCGACCCCACCCGGCTCGGCGGCGGCAGCGGCCCGGTCCTGCGCAGGGGCAGTGCCCGCACGCCCGCGCCGGCGTGGGCGCCGGGCGGAACCAGCAGAGGTGCGTTGACCGGCCATACTAGAAGTAGTATACCAGTTCTAGTTTAGATGCTAGCCGCGACCGACACATCCACGAACACTGCTGAAACCCCTCACGATCCGGCGAGCGCCGGCGGGGGTCCGGCAGGGAGCAGTTCCAACATGACCACCGCATCCAACTCCTCGCAGTCCGGTCCGCGCGACATCATCGACGAGTCGGGTACGGCCCTCGCGGCACGCATCCGCGCCGGTGAGGTCAGCTCCCGCGAGGTCGTCGATGCGCACATCGCCTGCATCGAGGCGGTCAACCCCGCCATCAACGCGGTCGTCGCCGAGCGCTACGAGGCCGCGCGTGCCGAGGCCGACGCGGCTGATGCTGCGCTCGCGTCGACGCCGGTCGATCAGCTGCCTCCGTTCCATGGCGTGCCCTGCACGATCAAGGAGACCTTCGCGTTCGGCGGCATGCCCAACACCGGCGGGCTGCTCGCTCGTAAGGGAACGACGGCTGACGCGGACGCCGTCACCGTCCGCCGCTTCCGCGAGGCCGGCGCGATCCCGCTCGGCGTTACCAATGTCTCCGAGCTGGCGATGTGGATGGAGTCGGTCAACAAGGTCTACGGGCGCAGCAAAAACCCTTACAACCAGGAGCGGCTCGTCGGTGGCAGCTCGGGCGGTGAGGGCGCGATCATCGGTGCAGGCGCTTCGCCCTTTGGACTCGGCTCGGACGTCGGCGGCTCCATCCGCGGTCCGTGCTTCTTCAACGGCATCTTCGGTCACAAGGCGACCGGCGGCATGATCCCGAACAGTGGCCAGTATCCCGCGCTCTACGCGCGCCACATCAAGATGCTGACGGCCGGGCCGATGTCGCGGCACGCCGAAGACCTGATGCCGCTGCTGCGCATCCTTGCGGGTCCCGACGGAGAGGACGCGGGCTGCGTGCCCATGGAGCTGGGCGATCCGGAGGGCGTCTCGTTCGAGGGTCGCACGCTGATCACCGTGCCCGACAACGGGAAGATCAAGGTGAGCGATGACCTGATGGAGGCGCAGCAGCGCGCGGCCGACGCCCTCGCGAAGCGCGGCATGAAGGTCAAGGAGATGCGCTTCCGCGCGCTCGAGAAGCAGTTCGACATCTGGTCGGCGACCATCGGCAACGAGCGCGACGAGCCCTTTGGCAACATGCTCAAGGAGGGCCGGCGCATGTTTCCGATGCTCGAGCTGCTCAAGATGTCGGTCGGCCAGTCGGACCACACCATCATGGCGGTGCTCACCGCGCTGGTGGAGCCGGTCCCGGACCTGCTGCCGAAGCTCAACGCCAAGCTCGTGAAGATGCGCGACCAGCTGCGTGCCGAGCTGCTCGACGAGCTCGGCGACGGCGGCATGATGCTCTACCCCGTGTACCCGACGCCCGCACCGAAGCACGGTGTGCCAGTGTGGCAGTCGCTGATCCTGCGCATGCCCTTCGCCTACCAGGGCATCATCAATGCGCTCGAGATGCCGGCGACTGCGGTGCCGCTGGGGCTCAACGACGAGGGCCTGCCGCTGGGCACGCAGGTCATCGCGGCCCATGGCAACGACCACCTGACGATCGCCGCAGCGATGGAGCTCGAGCGCGAGTTCGGCGGCTGGGTCAGGCCCACGATCGCATCGGGAGACAAGACATGAACACCTATGACCTGGCAGTGCGCCGCGAGGCCGTCTTCGGCAAAGGCACCTATCTCTTCTACGAGGAGCCGGTGAACGTGGTCCGCGGCGAGGGCGTCCACCTGTTCGACGCGGACGGCAAGCGCTACCTCGACATGTACAACAACGTGCCCTGCGTCGGACACTGCAACCCCCACGTGGTCGAAGCGATGCACCGGCAGGCGTCCACGCTCAACGTGCACAGCCGCTACCTGCACGAGGGCGTGGTCGAGTACTCCGAGCGCCTGTTGGCGAAGCACCACGAATCGCTCGAGCACATCGTCTTCGCCTGCACCGGCACCGAGGCCAACGAGATCGCGGTGACGATGGCGCGGCAGTTCACCGGCGGCCGTGGTCTCATCTGCTCCGACCGCGGCTACCACGGCAACACCGCCGAGCTGGGTAAGCTGACCTTCGCGGGCGTCAAGGAGGACCCGGAGATACGGCCCATCAAGTTCCCGGAGAAGTACCGGCCGCTGAAGGAGGGCGCGAGCGAGGCCGAGCTGACCGAGCTGCACCTCGCGCAGGTGCAGGAGGCGATCGACAGCTTCGCCGCCGCCGACGTGCCCTTCGCTGGCATGCTCATCTGCTCGATCTTCGCCAACGAGGGACTGCCGGACATCCCAGCGGGCTTCATGGAGCGCGCGACCCAGCTCGTGCACGACGCGGGCGGCGTCATGATCGCCGACGAGGTCCAGGCCGGGTTCTGCCGGGTCGGCACGTTCTGGGGCTACGAGACGACGGGCTTTGTCCCGGACATCGTCACGATGGGCAAGCCAATGGGCAATGGCGTGCCGCTGTCGGCGTGCGTCGCGCGCGAGGAGATCGTCACGGCGTTCCGCAGGACCGGCTACTTCAGTACCTTCGCCGCCACGCCGCTGCAGGCCGCCGCCGGAGCCGCGGTGCTGGACGTGATCGAGAAGGAGGGCCTGCTCGAGTCGGCAGCTGCTGTTGGTGCGCGTCTGCGCGAGGGACTGTCGAAGATCGAGCACCCCTGCATCGGGGACCTGCGCGGTCACGGTCTGTTCATCGGGGTCGAGTGGGTCAGCGACCGCGACAACAAGACGCCCGACCATGCCGGCGCCAAGCGCGTCGTCAACCGGCTCAAGGAGAAGGGCTACATGCTCAGCAACGCGGGCGCGTTTGCGAACACGCTCAAGGTCCGCCCACCGCTGGTCTTCACCGACGCCCACGCCGACGAGTTCCTCGGCGTCTTCGAGGAGACTGTGCGCGAGTTCTGAGCGATCACGCGACGACAGGCGGGCGTCGATGTGCGAAATAGCTGCGCTGGAACGCCGACTGCGCACGGGGTATCTTTCGCCGCGTTGGGTTTGCAGTTCAGGAGGTAACCCATGGCGATTCGTCCCGAGCGCGTGGACGCAAAATACCCGGGCTTCGTGTACGCGCACGCGCCCCGCAACGTCTACTGGGAGATGACGCAGGCCTGTGATCTGGCCTGTCAGCACTGCCGCGCCAACGCGCACCCGAAGACCTCGCCCGACGAGCTGACGACCGAGCAGGGCAGGGCGCTGATCGACAGCATCAAGGAGCTGGGCAGCCTGCTCGTCATGACAGGCGGCGACCCGATGAAGCGGCCGGACCTCTTCGAGCTCATGGAGTACGCGCGAGCGAGTGGCGTGCCGCTCGCGATCACGCCCAGCACGACGCCCACCCTGACGCGGCCGGTGGTCGAGCGCTTTGCGTCTCTGGGCATCACGGCGATGGGCGTCAGCCTCGACGGCCCCAGCGCCGAGGTCCATGACGCCTTTCGCAATGTCGAAGGCACCTTCGAGCGCTCGCAGCAGGCGCTGTCCTGGGCGCGCGAGCTCGAGATTCCCGTCCAGGTCAACACGACCGTCACGACGACGACGCTGCCGCACCTGCAGGACCTCTACCGTCTGCTATCGGAGCAGCACTCGCCGCCGGTGCGCCGCTGGAGCCTCTTCCAGCTGGTGCCCGTCGGGCGCGGCGCCTCGCTCGGCATCCCCACGTCGCAGCAGATCGAGGAGCTCTTCGAATGGGTCTACGACGCGGCGCGCGATGCGCCGTTTCACGTGGGCACGGTCGAGGCACCGCACTATCGCCGCTACTTCATCGAGCGCAAGCTGCGAGACGGCGCGGACCTCGACGAGATCGGACGCATCGCCGGACGCATGGGGTTTGGTATCCGCGATGGCAACGGCGTGATCTTCGTCTCGCACACCGGTGACGTGTACCCGGCGGGCTTCCTGCCGTATCCGCTGCTCGGAAGCGTCAAGGCGCAGCCGCTGCACGAGATCTACCGGGCCTCGCCTGCCCTCGCCCACCTGCGCGACGCTGACGCACTGCAGGGGCGCTGCGGTCGATGCGAGTTCAGATGGGCCTGTGGAGGTAGTCGCGCGCGGGGCTACGCGGTCTCGGGCGACATCATGGGCGAGGATCCGCTCTGCAGTTACCAGCCCGCGTGATCCGCGGGGCGGCTCGCCGGGGCCGACGACATGCGTTTGCATTCGTGCGGCGCAATCACTGCGCCGGCCGCCGCGAGCGTCGGCGAGCGGGTCGATGTGCGCATCCTAGGCGACGATCCTCGTGTTGGTGAGGGGGTCGCCGGCGAACAATATGCGCCGCGGCCGGGGGCGCTGGCCCTGGGTGCGGCGACATCCGGGCGCCAAAGGCGACCGCGGCGTCTCCGGTGGTGGATAGCGGTTGCATTCGATGGGCGCGTGCGTTGTTACTCGTGGCATGCGCTGTCGCGATTCCATTCTCGTCCCGATGATGCTCCTGCTGGCTGCATGCTCGCAGTCCGAGGCGCCCCCAGCGCTGGTGGAGCCACCGCCCGAGCCTCCGGCGCCGGAGCCCGAGGCAGCACCGGCCGCGGATGAGCCGGCGGCGCCGGCCACGCCCGTCGCCGAGCTGATGCGCGGACACTTTGCGCGCGCGACCATGGCGCGCATGGCGCTCATCCGCGCCGACATGCCGGCCGCCAAGGAAGCGATGGCGTGGCTCGCGACGCACGAGCTCGGTGGTGCTCTCCCCGCGGAGCTCAAGCCGAGGCTCGGTGAGATGCAGACCGCCGCGGCCGCGTTCAAGGATGCCGCGAACCTGCGCGAGGCTGGCGTGGCGTTTGCCACAACCCTGTCGAAGTGTGGAAGCTGCCACGCCGCAGCGGGCAAGGGTCCGACGATCGCCGCCGAGCCGATGCCCGACACACCGGGGCTAACCGGCCACATGCAGCGCCACCACTGGGCGACCCGTCGCATGTGGTCCGGCCTCGTGACCGCGTCCGACGAGGCCTTCGGTCACGGCGTGGATGCACTCGACGAGGCGCCGCTCGATGCGGCAGCGCTCAGCGCCGTGGGCGACCAGGTCGACAAGGTCGGCGCCCTCGACGCGCACGTGCACAACCTCGCGAAGAAGATGAAGGCAGCCGAGACGCAGCCGGAGAAGATCGAGGCCTACGGCCACATGCTTGCAACCTGCGCCGTCTGCCATCGCCTGATGGGCCGGGGCCCGGCGCCGGTCGGTCCGACGGAGTAGGCGCTTAGCGCTCCCGGCCTGCGAGCTGCAAGGGATCGTCTGCCGCCGGAGCGGATCCAGCATTTGCGGCGGCAGGGCAGGTCGCGGCGTCCTGAATCTGGGTCTGCCAATCGGCTCGATTCCGAGAATGTCGGTGCGATCGGGAACCGTGGCTCCGGGATCGTGCCATCGAGGCCATTGCCGGGCACCGAACGGCCGCGCCGGCCATTGACTCGCGATCCGAGTTCGGTGCCTACTGCTGCGCTGAAACTGCCGGAACCCACGCTGGGTTCCCATGATGGGATGGTTAATGGATATGACTAACGACAGAACTTGGACGCTATTTTTCCTGGTCGCCCTCCTGGGCACCGCCCTGAGCCTCGGCTCCGTGGGCTGCGGCGACGACGACAGCAGCAGCGACGACGACGGCGGCACGGCCGCCGGTGACGGCGACGGCGACGGCGACGGCGACGGCGACGGCGACGGCGACGGCGACGGCGCCTGTGTGGACACCGTCTACGCATCGCTGAGCGACGGGTGCAAGACCTGCATCTGCGGCGAAGACGAGGCCTCGGCTTCCGTCTGTGACGAAGCTTGCTGGAACCTGGTCGACTGTGCGGCTTCGCGCTGTGCGGGCGACACCGGTTGTGCGCTCATGGAGTGCGGCGAGTTCCTCGGCGCCACCGCACCTGCGACCGCAGTTGGTCCGGCTGTGACCACGTGCACGGCGGAGTGCATGGCTGACTTCGCGATGCTCCCCGAGGGCGACGCGGGCATGTAGTTTCAGGTTGAGGCCGGGTGCCATCACGGCACCCGGCCTTTCTGGCTGCGCCTCACAGACCAAGCGCGACCGCGCATCCGTGCCGGTACCGCGCAAGCTGTGGACGGTCGTTCGCGTAGAACGACGAAGCTATCGAGCACGCCGACTGGTTGTCATGCCGCAGGGCTACACAGAGCGACGCAGAACCAGGCAGGGTGTACGCACGCAGGCCGCGGCAGGCTTCGATGGGCTGCCGCAGGCTGCCGCAGGCTTCGACAGGCCTCCGCACGCCTCGCTGGGCCGCCGCAGGCTTCGGCCGGCCGCGCGCGGCCGCTACAGGTTGAAGACCATCCGGTAGGCGAGCAGGAACGCCAGCGGCACCTTGGTGTCAGTAGTGAGGGTACTGTTGCCCGAGTAGATGTTGGGCAGGCCCCAGTTGTCTCGGTTGTCGTCCCCGCCGAGGTCGTCGCCGAAGTGAAAGAGCATCTGCAGCAGGATCAGGTCGCTGTCGCGGGCGAAGCCGGGGCTGCCGACGAACATGAAGCCGTAGTTGAGCTGCGTGGTGCGCGCCGGGCCCAGCTCGTAGTTGAGGACCTGGAACAGCGGACCGAAGCCGCCAAAGCTCGGGTGGTGCGCCAACAGGAAGTGGTCTGACCGAAAGAGCATGTCGGCGTCGCGCACGACCGCGTTGCGGCGGTCGACCGAGCGTGGCTCACGGTCGTCGAACAGAGCGGTCGTGGTGCTGCTGTAGACGAGGTAGTCGTTGAACGGCAGCGCCAGGCCGACTCGGCCCTCGACGTACCCGTAGTCTTCCTTGCCGTGGTCGAAGGGATCGCCGTGGAACGTCCCCGTGTTGTCGCAGGTACGCATCGCGGCACGGTCGTGGGGCTGGCCCGTGAGGAACGTGCAGGAGCGCCAGTTGTCGCGATAACCCACCGAGGCGCCGAGCGTGACGACCACGATGCGCAGATCGGCATCGGTCCGCACGTCCGAGAAGGCCGACGTCATCAGGGCCGAGCCGCGCAGGGTTAGCGAGTTGGCTCCGCCGTAGATCGGGATCGTGTGCTCGTAGCCCACCTGCAGACCCGGGAAGACCATGTCGACGTTGAGCTTGCCGCCCTCGGTGGCGGCGCCGATCATCCAGTCGCGGGGCTGCTCGGCGTACGCGTCCGACAGCGGCATCGCACACAGCGAGAGCAGCACGAGAAGCGGGAACGTTTTCTTCGGCATCGTCATGGGTCCCACTCAGAAATGCGCCGTGATGGCGATGGCGAAGAGTTCGAGGGACGAGGTGTACTTGCCCGAGTTGACCACGTAGGCCGGCTTGTCCCGATCGTAGCTGGAGGTGTTCTGCTCCCAGGCGGCCGTCGCATCCGAGTTCTTCGGTTCGCTCGGGTCCTCCACGGCGCCCAGCACCTCACCCGGCTCCGTCCTGTATCCGACGCGCTTGTCGATGACGCGCTCGCCATTCGCGTAGCCGTCCTCCGACACATCCCTCTCGTAGGCGTCGCCGTGTGGCGGGCTGCCAACGATCACGGTCTCCTGGAAGATGTGGCCGTAGGCAAGGGTGAAGTCGAGGCTTCGCCAGCGGTAGGTTACCCCGGTGTGCAGGCCGATGCGCTGTAGCGGCCAGGCCTCCGGGGTCATGTACGCGAGGTCGATGCCGCGGGTCTCGTAGTGGGCACCGGCATGCAGTGACACCACGCCGGGCAAGATGTTGTAGCTGCCGCCGAGGCGCAGCGACCACTGATCCTCCCACTGACGCTGAACGAAGATGCCCTGCTCGCTCTTGGCGCTCGGAAACGCCAGCTCCTCGGGTACGGCGCCTGGTTGCGCCTTCTGGAGCACGATCTGCTGACAGCTGTCCGGTACGCTCTGGTCGCAGGTATTGATGGGGAAAGCCGAGCTCTGGTCGACGCGACTGTTGAACTGGTATTGCGCGTCGAACTCGATGTCCCAGCGCTCGTCACTCATGGCATCGCGAATCTCACCCCTGCCGGCTTCGCCGTGCCCCGTCCCCGTCGGTCGCGGCAACAATCGGTCGGCGTAGCGAGCGCCCAGCGTGAGTGCCCAGGGCATCGGCTGGAAGATCTCGTGGAAATTCAGCTGCTGATTGGCGACCTCCGTGGCGTTTTCATGTAGCGAGCCTGTCGTCACGAAAGCCGAGGGATTCTTCATGGACACGTTGTCCTGCCAGCGGAAGGCCAACACCACGTCCACTGCGTCGATGGGCACCGCGTGAATCGAGGAGGTCACGCCAGGGACGAAGAGGTCCTTGCCGATGATCCGGGTTGCGATGTCGTTGCCCGGGTCGGTGCCCCCCGACGTCGACGAGTTGGTGGACACGTCCGCCCAGACGATGCCCCACTGGAGCGCGACCCCGACGCGAAGCCAGTCCATGATGCGGTACCCGGCTCCCACCGTCGGGAAGATGCCGATGGTGCCGTTGGAGACGATCATGTTGCGGGCGGGGGATGGCCTCAGCTCGCCGTCCTCGTTTCGGACCAGGCCGTCTTGATCGCCCCACCGTCCGCCCGGCATGGCGGATGGGAAGATCATCCCGAAGCCGACGCCCAGGTCCTCTGTGACGCGGTAGCTCGCGGCGCCGTTGGGGATCGGCGCCACGGACTGCTCGAGGCAGACCTCCGGCAGTGGCTCGCTGAGGAACACATAGCTGCTGGGGTCGTCCGGGTCGGTGAGCCCCTTGACCGTCGGGTCCTGCGGACGCACTTCGATGCGGGTGTCGATCTCGCCGTCGGGTCCGGGCAGCGCGAGCCCGCCCGGGGTCACCGTGTAGAAGCCCCAGCCATAGAAGCCGTAGGCGTCGAAGCACGCGTCCATGAGGGCCAGGTTGAGCGATCCGTTCAACATGCCGCCGCGCAGCTCGGCCAGGCCAGCCGGGTTGTAGCGAAGCACGAGCGGGTTATCCGCCTTGGCATGGACCGCGCCGCCACGGGCGAGCGAGCGAGCGCCAGTTCCGCCCGCGTACTCGAGCCCGCCTGCGAGCGCGACCGAAGCCGGCAGGGTCGAGAGCAGGAGAGTCGCCACCAGGGCGACGCGCGACGCTCGAACAGGGCGAATCGACATCAAACAAACCACCAATCCAAAGCCGGACAAGACGAAATCGACGCCTCCGCATATCGCATGCGGAGGCGTCGGTAGGCAAACCGTTTGCCGGGATTACTACTCGATGGGCAAGGCCCTAGAGGATGATGTCGGGCTCGGGGAACGTCGAGCCGAGCACCTGCGCACAGGTCGGAGCAGCATCTCCCTCGTTGGCGATGCGGATCGAGCGGAACACCGGGCCGGGGCTCGCGTGATGGCTGTCGAGCAGGAGCCTGTCCTCCGGGACCTGCCCCTTTGTGCCGATGTGCATGCCCTGGTCCGCACCTTCGTTGATGTGCTTGTTGGACCGGCTGTCGATGAAGGTCACCTCGTCCACCGTGCACTCGCGCTCGGTGCCGAAGCCGATGGCCCTGCAGCCAACCACTCGCGTGTCCTTCAGCTCGACCACACCCTCGGAAGTGCCGCAGCCGCAGCTCGACCCGATCGTGCGACTGGCGACGCCCATGCGTGCCCGCGTACCCGCATGGACCTCGCTGACGGTGACATTGAGGATCGCGCCGATGCTGCCGTCCGGTGGGGCGTTGGAGTAGTCGTGGGGATTGCCGTTGGAGCACGGGGTGTGCTCCGTGTACTGGCCCGTGGTCCTGAAGCCGGCGGTGATGCCGGGCTTGCTGTCACCATCGATGTCTTCAAAGCAGACCGCGCCGTTGCCAGCCGGGCAGCTCATGGCATCCCAGCTGGCGCCCCAGGGGCCCGCCTTGTCGTTCATCTCGATGCCGACCAGGCTCGTCTCGAGATTCGCCGACACCACACAGTTGGAGTCCTTGTCCAGGCAGGTGTATCCACCGCCCGTCACCACCGCCGGGATCTTGTCCCAGGTGGGCTCAGGCACGACGGTCGAAAACGCCTTGCAAAGGAGGTCACTCAGCGACGGTGGCGCCTCCTCCTTGCAGACCTTGTTGGTGACCGTCACCGTCTTGGCTGCCGGATCGTGGCCATCCACGTGCTGCAGAATGTGGGTGGTGTACGTGCCGCGGTTGTCGGAGCTCGTGGACGTGTCGTCCTCGTCCCACCAGACGTCGTAGGTGGCCTTGACCGCGAACCAGCCCCCGACGATACAACTGCCGTCGTCGGCCTCGCCCGGGAGGTAGTCCAGCCCAGCGCACAGGCCCACGTCATCCATGCCGCCGCCGTCGCCATCGCCGCCCCCGGTTGCAGCCGTGCCACCCCCGGTCGCAGCCGTGCCTCCACCGGTCGCAGCCGTGCCTCCACCGGTCGCAGCCGTGCCTCCACCGGTCGCGCCCGTGCCGCCGCCGGTTGCACCCGTGCCGCCACCCGTTGCAGCCGTGCCGTCGCCAGCGTTGTAGCCACCGGGCTCATCGCTGCAGCCCGGGACGGAACCCACGAGCGCCGCAGCGCACAATGTCACCACATAGATTCTGTTATTCATGAGACGAACTCCGTCGGCAGGCCAGACCCTGCGCATAAGAAGGGCACCACCCAAGCGTGTGCACACCAAACCAGAGGCGCCGTATGGCGCCCAGACAGTCACGCAGGTTGCTGCGTCGCGTGCCCAAACGCAACCGCATCATCCTCGTTGGCCGCAAAGGATCGTCTGGCGCGGCCATCGTCGCACTATTACTCACGTTTTCCGCCGCTGGCTGCCTCAGATCGGAGCCCCCTCCTCCGCCCGCGGACACGCCCGCAGCCGCGCCATCCAAGGCCGGCAAAGACCCCGCCAAATGGACCCTGACCGAGGCCCAGCGAGCCCAGCCGCTGATCCGGGTTGGAGACGACGTCATGACCCTGGGGTTCTTCGTCGACATGATGGGCCCGGACCTGCTGCTGTGGCGAGAGGTCAACGGGGCTGACAGTGCCAACCGGAAGATCGCCGAGACGCTCGAAGGGCATCTGGTCGGCATGTTGCTGGCCAAGCCCGCGCTGGCGGCTGGCCACGGCCGCCTCCCCGAAGCCACGCAGCTGCGCAGCCGGCTGCTCGTGGACGCGCTGACGAGGGAGCTCGTCCAGGCGCAGGGCGCTGCGTTCGACGTCGTCACGGACGAGGATCGGCAGCGCTACCACGCCGCACACCGCGCCGAGTTCACGACGCCCGCGGCGCTGCGCATCTCGCACATCCTTTGCGACACCCGCGCCGAGGCACAGCAGATACTCGACCGTCTGCTGAGCGCGGCCGACCAGCGCGCCGCCATGGCGAAGGTCGGGGTCACGCGCGCGCGGAACCTGGGCATGTTTCCGATCGACGAGTCTCTTCCCGTCGAGCCCCCCAACGACTCTCCGAAGCCCCCTGTCACGGCCGCGCTGCGCAGCGCGGCGAAGACGCTCACGGTGAACGGCGAGATCTATCCCGAGGTGGTCGCGGGTCCACGCGGGTTCCATATCCTGAAGCGGACCGGTGAGCGCGCCGAGCGCACCACGCCACCCGACCGACTCAAGGCCACGCTGAAGCGCGGCATCCTCGCGGAGCGCAGGCAGCAGCTGCTCGACCAGCTAGCGGACAAGCTCGAGCTGGAGGCGGACGTCCAGTACCACCCGGAGCACCTCGAGCACCTACGCGTCGCACCGTGAGCCGGTCGGCGCACCCAACCGGTACCTGCCTCGGCGTCGAAGGGCCTAGCGGTAGCCGGTCACGGCTACGGTCATCCGCTCACAGGCGAGCCATGACACGGGAGTGAGGAACATCTCGCCGCGGCCGCGATAGGCGCGCTTCACGACCGTGCGCACGCAGTGGATGTTCGGGTCCACGATGTCGGAGCGCGCGATGCCGACCGTCAGCTGCCCCGCCACGATGGAGGCCACGATGGTGGCGCGGTGCTCGCTCGGCAGGCAGTAGTTGACCGCCAGCTGCAGCACCTCCTTGAGGGCCTTGCGCGAGTCGACGGGGCAGGGCCCGGGGTCGTAGCCGCCGAGGCCGACGCCACCGTCACCCATTGCGCCGTCGGGCAGCGCGGCGTCGGTGAGTCCGCCGTCGGGCAGGCGCCGCAGCCTGGGACGCGCGCGGAGAGGCGCCGTGCCGCCGGGTCCACCACCGCCCGGGCCCACACCCGCGCCGGTGAGTCCGCCGCCGGGCCCGCCACCGACGCCTTCGCGCTCGTTGATGTGCGTCCACGCCACGATCGGCGAGTACTCGTCGCCGATCCACACCCCGACCGGACGTCCCGCGTCGCCCATCTGCACGTCGACGAGCGGCCCGCCACCGTCGAGCGCTGGCAAGGCCGCGTCGAGGTAGACCGCCGGCTCGGGTGCGGGCGCCGGTGCGACCGCCGCGGGTCCGCCGTCGCCCCACAGGTGGTATCCGGCCGCACCGCCGGCTGCTGCGACCGCGAAGAGTCCGAGCGCCACCCCGAGCCGTGGGCGCATGCCGACGCCGAGCTGTCCGCGCACCTCGGCCACCGCGTCGCCGACGCTGGTGCGCGTGCCACCGCGCACACGGGGTGCGGCGGCCACCTCGGGCGGCGGGATCACGTGGTCGTGTCCGTCGGCGTGGATGCCGAGCAGCCTGCGCCGCGCCGAGACCGCCCAGTCGAGCACGGTCAGCGTGTGGGCACCGTGCTCGACCGCGTCGGCGCTGATGACGAACAGCAGCAGCTGGCACCGCCTCACCGCATCGTGGACCTCGGCGGCCGCGCGCTCGCCGTCGTCGAGCACGACCGCGATGTCCGCCGCACGCAGCCGTCCCGCGAGCTCGTGCGCGAACGACTCCGCGTCCTGCGCATATGCGATGAACACCCGACGCTGCACGCTGGAAGTGACCTGCGACACCCTCGACCCGCTGACATCCTAGATCGCCCGGGGGTAAATGGCAGGGCCCCGGGACGGCGGCCGCCCGGTCCCGGTGCCGTCGCGCGGGTCGCGCAGCGGGCTGTGGTACCGTCGATGGCCTCTGATGGCCCTGTGATGGCCCTCTGATCGACCCTCTGATGACCGACAGTCCGCCTTCCCATCCGTTTGCAGACCTGGTCGGGCTTCGGTTCGAGTCGATGGAGGCAGGCCACAGCCGCTGCAGCCTCGAGGTGGTCGAGTCGCTGATGAATCCGCACGGCGTGGTGCACGGAGCAGCCCTCTACGCGCTGGCCGACACTGGCATGGGCGGCGCGCTGTACCCGACGCTCGAGGCGGGCGAGCTGTGCGCGACCATCGAGATCAAGATCAGCTACTTCCGTGCCGTGCGCGGTGGGACGGTCGCCTGCGACACGACCATGGTCCACCGCGGCAGCCGCGTGGCGTCGCTCGAGTCCCTCATCCTCGTGGACGGCGACACGGTCGCCAAGGCCACCGGCAGCTACTCCATCTTCCGGCCGCGGTCGTGAGCCGGCGGCGGCCGGTCCAGCTCGCCGAGGCGTGGCCGGAACCTTCGCCCACGGTGGCTGTCTCACGGTGATGGTGGAGGTCCAGGACTCGGTACTCGCGAGCGAGCTGCTGCGCACGCGCGTGCTGTCGCGCTACGATCTACCCGGGCCCGTGCGCTGCGAGTTCTTCACGCCGGGGCTCAACGACAGCTACGAGGTGCACGCGGGCAGGCGACGCTTCTTCCTGCGCGTCTACCGCCACGGTTGGCGCAGCCGGTCGGAGATCGACGCCGAGGTCGCGGTGCTGCGCATGATGAAGGCTCGGCGGCTCCCCGTCTCCCATCCGATCGCACGCCGGGATGGCCGCTTCGTCACGCGGCTCGCCGCACCGGAGGGGACTCGCTACGCGGTGCTGTTCTCGAGCGCGCCGGGCAGCCCGCCGGACTTCAGCAAGCGCGATCGGGCGCGCAGCTACGGCAGGATCGTCGCCGACATGCACCGGTGCGCAGACCGTCGCCCCGAGACGGGCAAGCGCTTCGACCTCGACTGCGCACACCTGGTCGACGACCCGCTCATGCGGCTGCGTCCGTTCCTCGCGCACCGCCCGGCGGATCTCGAGTACCTCGAGGACGTCGGGCCGGCGCTGTGGCGGTCGATCGAGCAGCGCCTGCCGCGCGAGCTTCCGGAGTACGGCTTCTGCCACGGCGACCACCACGGCTTCAACGTTCACGGGGACGCGCGCGGCCGGATGGTTGTCTTCGACTTCGACTGCTATGGCCAGGGCTACCGGGCCTACGATCTGGCGGTGTTCCTGTGGGTGGACGTGCAGCACCGGGGCCTCGGCCGCAGCGACAGGGCGGCCGCCAGCCGCAGGTGGAACGCCTTCCTCGACGGCTACGAGTCGGTCCGAGTGCTGAGCGCCGACGAGCGCGCCGCAACCCGTGCCTTCGTTCCGATCCGCCACATCTGGTTGATGGGCCTGCAGGCCGAGCTGACCCCTCGGATCGGACGCGTGCACATGAGCGACCGCAACTTCGATGCGGCGATGGGCTTCATCCGCGGCTGGGTGAAGCACTACCGCCTGCTGTAGCAGGTCGGTGACAGGGCGCTAGCGCGGCTACTCGAGCACGAGCGCGAGGTAGTCCGCCAGTTGCTCCGGGGTGCCAGGCGACTGGTGGGTCCCGGTGCCACCGGCCTCCGCGATGCTGTCGAGGAGCATGGTCGCGGTCTCCGAACCGGGCAGGCCGATCACGTGTGTGTCGACGCCGCGCTCGAGCCAGCGGCGTGGGTAGTCCGCGATCACCGCGGGATCGTCCTCGCAGGTCGGCTCGCCGTCGGTGACGACCAGCACCCGGAAGCGATCCTCCAATAGGCCGAGCGCCTCGGCGCGGTCGAGGGCGGCGTCCGCGTGCTGCAGCGCGAGCTGCAGCGGGGTGCCCCAGGGGTCGTGCGGATGGCACACGCGCTGTAGCCAGCTCTCGATGAACTGCGCGCCGGGCTGGTAGTCGAGCTGCACGGCGTCCTCGATCGGCGCGACCATGCACAGCTCGATCTGCGGGAACATCACCGCGCCCATCGTGAGGTTCGACACATAGGGCTGCATCGCGCCGAGCATCGCATCGCTCGCGGCATGCCACCGCGTGCGGTCGTCCCACTGCAGGTCCATGCTGGTGGACTTGTCGAACACCAGCAGCACGGTGAGGTCGCCGGTGCCGAGCGCCACGTCGACGCCCGCGTCGGTGTCGGCCAGGCCGGCGTCGTCATCGATGGCGCAGGCGGGCGGCGGCTCCGTGCGCACGGGTCCCGCGGGGTCGCCTGTCACGGTCGCGTCCAGGTCGCGCTGCGCGGCCGCGTCGCCCGTATCCGCGGCGCCGCCGTCCACGACGTCGTCCGACGCGAAGCACGCCGACATCCACAACACCGCAGTGGCCATCCCGACACGGGAGAGCGCATGCATCACCCATCGCACCCATCGACGATGGGTGGTGAATACGGCACGGTCAAGCCATGGCCACATGATTGCGGCGATTGCGAGCCGTGGCTCACGCGTGCGAGCCACGGCATCGCGTTCATGCCAGCTACTGGGCGGGCTTGATGAGCCCGATCACGCCACCCACGGTGTCTGCGACGTGTGCGAACCTGCCCACGCCCTCGACGTCGATCGCCGGCATCACGACCTTGCCGCCGTTGCGCTCGGCGCGTCCAACCGCCGCGTCGCAGTCGTCGACCGCGATGTACTGCTGCCAGTGCGGGTCGCCGCTGCCATCCGGCGCTGCCATCACACCACCGCGCGGCGTCTCGCCGTCCTTGAGCACGACGTAGGTGCCGTTGGGCATCTCCATCGGCTCGGCCGTGTAGCCGAAGATCTTCGTGTAGAACGCGACCGCCGCGTCGACATCGCTGGTCGCGAGCTCGTTCCAGTGGAACGCGCCGGCGCCCTCGGCAGCGGGCTTGTCGCCGTCTGCGGCGTGGAAGAGGAACACGGCCGCGCCCTGGGGATCGGCGACCGGCTGCATGCGTCCGACGCCCGGGGCATCGAAGGCGTCCATCAGCGCCTTGCCTCCCAGCTCATCGATGCGCTTGGCGGTCGCGTTCACATCCTCCACCGAGACGTAGCTGACCCAGTGGGGCGGCACGTCGGGGCGCGGCGGCGGGACGAAGCCGCCGATGGGCGTCTCGCCCTGCAGGATCATCGGGTACTTCATGCCCCCGGGCATCTCCATCGTCGTGCTCTTCCAGCCGGCGACCTCTCCATAGAAGGCCTGGGCCTTGTCCACCTCGGTGGTCAGCAGCTCGAACCACACAAACCGTCCGTAGTCGTAATCCATCGTGATCTCCTGTCGTTTGGCCACCTGGCTCGGCGGCGCATCACTACCAGGTCGCGCCAGCGGTGCCCGGATCGACACGGCCGTCGAAAAAAGATCAGAAAATCGCCCACGCCCTGTCGATGGCGCGTCCCGTCGTTCGACTACACTGTGAACCCCAACGAAAGAGGGCCGGCTCCATGCAATACCTGCTGTTGATCTACGAAAACGAGAGTGCGGGCGCGGCGCGCTCCCCCGAGGAGCAGAAGACCATGATGAAGGAGTACTTCGCCTTCAACGAGGTCGCGAAGGCCGGCGGCAACTACATCGGCGGCGAGCCCCTCGAGCCGGTGGCCACCGCCACTACCGTGCGTGTGCGCGACGGAGAGGTGCTGCACACGGACGGCCCCTTCGCCGAGACCAAGGAGCAGCTCGGTGGCTACTACCTCGTCGAGGCATCGGACCTCGACCGGGCCCTCGAGCTCGCGCGACAGATCCCGGCCGCGCGCGTCGGCTGCGTCGAGGTTCGGCCGGTCATGGTGCTGCCCGACCTCGACTCGATGTGAGCGGCGGCTGAGTGGCGACCGTCGCCGAGACCGTCGCGCGGACCTTCCGCGAGCACCACGGCTGGGTGCTCGCGCGCCTGGTGCGGCGCGTCCACGACCTCGACCTGGCCGAGGACGCGCTGGGTCAGGCCCTCGAGGCCGCGCTCACACAGTGGCCGCGTGCCGGGATCCCGGACGAGCCGCGCGCCTGGCTCGTGCGCGCCGCACGCAACCGGGCCATCGACGAGCTGCGCCGGCGCCGCGTCGCCGATGACAAGAGCGAGCAGCTCGCGTGGTTGGACTCGCTGACCCGCGACGCCGCGAACAACGACGACACCCCGATCCGAGATGACATGCTGCGCCTCGTCTTCACCTGCTGCCATCCCGCGCTGTCGCCCGAGGCACGGGTGGCGCTCACGCTGCGCGAGATCGCCGGTCTCGAGACGGGGGAGATCGCACGCGCGTTCCTGGTGCCGGCGACCACGATGGCGCAGCGCCTGGTGCGCGCCAAGGCGAAGATCCGCAAGGCGCGCGTGCCCTACCGCGTGCCCGACGAGAGCGAGCTCGACGGGCGCGTCCCCGGTGTGCTGAGCGTCGTCTACCTGATCTTCAACGAGGGCTACCTCGCGACCACAGGCCCGCTCGTGCGCACGGGCCTGTGCCGCGTTGCCATTGGCCTGTGCCGCGACCTGTGCGAGCTACTGCCGGCGCAGCGCGAGGCACGCGGGCTGTTGTCGCTGATGCTGCTGCACGACTCGCGGCGCGAGGCGCGCGCGGCGGCCGACGGCTCGCTGGTGCTGCTGCAGGACCAGGACCGCTCGCTGTGGCGAGCCGAGCAGATGGACGAGGGTAGGGCGCTGCTGCGTGCCACGCTGCGCGAGGGGCTGCCCGGGCCGCTGACGCTCCAGGCCGCGATCGCGGCGGTCCACGCCGATGCGGCGAGCGCGCAGGACACGGACTGGGCGCAGATCGTCGGGCTCTACGATCGGCTGGTGGTCCTGACCCCGACGGCGGTGGTGGCGCTCAACCGCGCGGTCGCGGTCGCGATGCACGAGGGGGAGCAGCGCGGCCTCGCGGAGATGGAGCCGCTCGGCGATGCGCTGCGCGACTACGGGCTCTACCATGCGGCGCGCGCCGACCTGCTGCGGCGGCTCGGGAGCGCGGCCGACGCGCGCGACGCCTATCGCCGTGCGCTTGCCTGTCCGTGCAACGAGGCCGAGCGGAGCTTCCTGGAGGCGCGGCTCGCGGCACTGGATGCGGCCGAGGCCTGACGCCTCGCGTGGTCAGCTGCCGCCACGTCAGAGCGGCGTGTACCCGGCGCGCTGGCTCCTCAGCCCGGTCAGGTCGCCGTAGGAGTAGGGGTTGTTGAGGCCGTCGTAGACGTCGACCTGGCCGGTCGAGGAGTCGAGACGGTACGCGTTGTTGGCACCGCCGCTAACGCCGCCGGCGCCCAGTGCACCTAGTCCGCCCGTGCCCCAGATGTATCCATCGACGTCGACCGAGACGCCCTTGACGCCCGCCCCCACGTCGAAGCTGTCGATGTACTCCAGCGTCGAGGCGCGGAAGCGGTGCAGGCCCGAGATGCCCTCGTCGACGCCGCCGCCGACCCAGATGTACTCGCCGCCGTCGCTGGCGCAGCCGTTGTAGCCGAGGTTGATCCCGCCCGTGTTGGTGGTCCAAGTCTGGCTGGACGGGTCGAACTTGGACACGCCGAAGTGCCCGCACAGGTGGATGTGGCCGACGCCATCGACGGTCATCCCGTAGCCGTTGCCCATGTCGACGGGCCATGCCCGCCACGTCTGGGGATCGATGGCGTCGACGTAGACGAGGTCGGTAGTCTGCCCGTTGAAGATCCAGAAGTTGCCAGCCCCGTCGGCGGCGCCGCCGTAGGGACCGTAGTTGCTGATGACGCTTCCGGCGAAGTTGCCGCCGGAGGTGAACATGTTGATGCCCGACAGGCCGGTGATGCTCACGGTGTCATCGATCCTCCCCGTCGCTCCGTCGAGCCTCAGCACCGTGAAGCTGCAGCCATTGTCCTGGCAGTTGCCGGGCGCCGGCACGCCGGCCGTCCACACCTGCAGCGGCGCATCCGGTGCTGGGCTCGGTGCCCAGGCCACCGCGCGGTTGCTGACCCAGTCGAGCGGCAGGTGCCACGCCACGCACTCGTCCGTGCCCCAGGTCATGATGTCGTTCTTGCCGGCGGACGTGTCGATCACACCGTTGCCGTTTGAGTCGACGCAGGCCGTCACGCCTCCGTAGATCTTCGTGACGCCCGCCTCGGTCCCGACGTCGTTGGCCGCGCGTCCGCGGTTTGCGATGACCGCGTGGCCGAGCGCCGAGACGGAGATGCGCGAGGGTAGGCCGCCGCCGCTCGGGCTCGTTAGGTAGCGGCCGACCTCGACCAGCGTGCGCGTGTCGATCTTGCTGACCGTCCCCTCCTGGGTGTTCGCGATCCAGATGTGGGAGCCCTCGATCTGCGGGTCCGGACCGGGTGGAGGGCCGTCGCCGTCGCCATCGCCATCCCCGTCGCCATCGCCATCGCCGCCAGCGGGCCTGTCCCCATCACCCCCAAGGGGATCGTCGCCGTCGCCGCCCAGACCGCCCCCGCGGCCGCCGATGTCGTCGGGATCGATGCAGAGGTCGGACGCGCACTCGAGCCCGTCGTCGCAGGCGCCCCCCGGCGTGCATTCGCAGCCCACCGCGCCAACGTCGCACGTGCCCCCATCGGCCTGCCCACCGCCGGAGCCGCCTACGCAGGCCACCATCATGAGCGCAGCGGCGCTCGCGATCCCATTGGCTATCCTCGCTCGCATGATGGCCATGGTCACCCCGGCCGGCCCGGACTGGCAAGGGGTGCCGTTGCTATCCGCAGGTAGGTGATTGTGTGGGCTAGACGGCCGTCGCGAGCTTGTCGTAGTGCGCGGCACACTCCTGCTCGCGGCCGCGCACGACACGGCGGTCGGTCAGGGGCCCGCGGTGCTCCGTGACCACCGTGCACTGCTCCTCGTGGCCGTCGCGCTCCTGGAACATCACCACCCAGTCGCGGGTCCGCCCCAGCCGGTGCGCGCGGGCTGTATTCGAGAACATCACCGTGAGGTGCCAGCCGTCGACGTGACGGTGCATCACCGGCAGCCACGCCGCGCCCGAGGGGTTCATGCGGCGCGGGGCGATCGCGGTCAGCGCGCCCTTCGCCGCCGCCGAGCGGTACTGGATGTCGGTCTCGAGCAGCAGGTCGACCGAGGGTCGCGGCCCGTTTTCCGGCTCGAGGTGGCGCGCCCTGCGGCGTGCCGACCGGCTGAGCATCATCGCCAGCGAGTCGCGCGCCGCCCGCAGCTTGCGCTCGCCGATGCCGTGCATCGCCGCGAGCCTGCCGTCGTGGGCGGCGACCTCCAGCTCCTCGAGCGTGTCCACGTGCAGCTCGTCGTGGATGCGCTTCGCCAGCGACTCGCCGATCCCCGCGACGGCGATGAACGCGTCCTCCGGCGAGACCTGGCCCTCGAGTCGCTCGAGCATGCCGAGGCGCCCGGTGTGCACCAGCTCCTGGAGCGCCGCGCCGATGGACGCGCCGACATTCGGCAGCGCCTCGAGTCCCTTGAGACCGTGGTCGACCGCGACCTTCGCGACCGACGCATCGAGCTCGCGCAGGCTCTGGGCGGCGGCGTCGTAGGCGCGGATGCGGAAGATGTCCGCGCCCTGCGCCTCGAGCAGCTCCGCCACCCGCGTCAGCGCGGTCGCCAGCCGCTCGTTGCTCGGTGCGCTACCCACACATGAAGTGGGTGCAGCAACCGTACCAGTGCCGCACGTCCGTCAGAGTGCGTCCTTCCGGCCGGCTGCTGCGAAAAGCTTGCGCTCGCCCGAGGCGATCGCGAACGGATTCGGCGTCCGCGTGGGCCGCGGCGTGTAGCGCGTCGCCCACGGCATCGGTGTTCACCGACGGCGCTAGTGCCTGGTGATCGCCGTGATCGGTATCCGGAACGCGGTGAGCTCTTTTTGGCGTGGGAAGCGCGTGCCGCGCGCGACCTTCAGCAGGCAGCTTCCGAGGTCGGTGGGCGCCAGTGCTTCCGGGAACAGCTGTACGAGCTGGATCTTGCCGCTCGGCTCGAGCTGGAAGCGAAGCTCCAACTTCGGTCTCCCGGCCAGTTCCTTGGCGTGGGTCTCGAAGCATTTCTCGAACTGTGTGCGCCGCCGCTTGAGATGGATCGTCAGCTGGCGCGGCGTCGAATTCTTGCGCTCGCTGGATGCGGTCGCCCGTCGCGCGTCCGCCTTGGGCGCCGGGACCGATGGCCCATCGCCCTGGGCGGCCGGCGCGGGCTCGGGTCGTGTCCCTCCGTCGTCCCGCGCTGCGACGCCGGGAGAGGTGGGCGCGGTCGGCTTTGGCGTCTCGGCCTCCGGCGTCACGTCCTCCCGTTCGATCACGACGAACTCGTCGCTCGGAGGTGGGGGTGGTGACGCCGGCCTCGTCGATAGGGCGCCGGCGACCGCGAGGGCGATCAGCGCGATGGCAGGCCACAGGAAGCGTGTCGCGCTCTTCGACGTCGCGTCTGTTGTGGCAGGCTGCTGCTGCGGCGTGGGCGCTCCGAGCGGGGCTGGCGGCGGTGGCGGTGGCGGGGCGGCGGGTGCTGGCACGTTGGCCGGCCCGTCAGCCGGCACGACCTCGAATTCGAAGGTCTCGCGGTCGTGCGACTCCGGGTCGCGTGCGGCGAGCTCCTCCGCGATAGCCTCCTGCAGTTGTCTCGCCTCATCGTCGGAGGGCGCCGTGGTGCGACCCTCCGGCGGGACCGTGGGGTGTTCCGAGGGTCGCAGCTCCCGCATGAGCTTCTCATCCGCCTGTGCGCGCACGGTCGGCGACTCGTGCGAGAGGTCCGCGTCCGGTGCCCGCGGCTTGATGCTGAGCGGCCCCGCCCCGCGCCAGGCTTTCTCGCGCAGCGCCAGGGGAAGCACGCCAACCATCTGCGCGAGCCGTGGGCCAAAGTCCTGCGAAAGCACGGTCGACAGCCGCTCGGTTACCGCGTCGTCGGCCCGGCTGCGCATCTTGCGCAGCGCAGCGCTTAGCTCCGCGGCACTTTCATGTCTCGCCTCGGGGACGCGATGCAAGGCGTGACCGATTACCTCGTCTATCGCCTCCGGTAGATCCTCGCGCAGCGCGTGCAGGGGGGTGGGCTTGTTCTCCTCGACCTTGCGACGCAGCTCCGCCGCGGTATCGGCAGTGAACGGGTTGGTGCCCGAGAGCAGCTCGTGGAGGAGCACGCCGCACGCGTAGACGTCGCCCTGCACCGTCGGCTCCGCGCCCCGAAACGCTTCGGGGGGCAGGTACGGGAGCTTGCCCTGCAGCCCTCCGCTGTCGGTAGCGCGTCCTCGGCCCGAGACGCGCGCGATGCCGAAGTCGAGCAGCTTCACCACACCCTGCTGCGTCAACATGACGTTGGAGGGCGAGACGTCGCGGTGCACGATCTGAAGCGCCTCCCCGTTGGACTGCTTGAACGTGTGCGCGTAATGCAGCGCATCACAGACCTTGATGATCACCTGCAGGGCGAGGTCCGGTTCGACCTGTCCTCGGACCTTCTTGACGTAGTGCAGCCAGTGCCCGAGCTGGAAGCCGTGCACGTACTCGAGCACCATGACGTAGGCCCCGTCGTCGGCCTGGCCGAAGTCGAGTACCGAGACGATGTTGGGGTGCTGCAGGTGCGACAGGATGCTCGCCTCGCGGATGAAGAGCTGCGCGACGCTGTCGTCCTTCATCAGATCGGGCAGTACGCGCTTGATGACGACCGGGCGCGCGAAGCCCTCGGCGCCTTCGGTGCGCCCGAGGAAGACCGCGCCCATGCCGCCTTCGGCCAGCGAGTGCATGATTCGGTAGCGACCCAGCACGGTACTGCCGATCAGCTCGTCGGTGCGCTGCGGGCTCACTTCGCACCTCGCACTCGGCGCAGGTAGTAGCGGGCTCCCTGGCGCTTGTTGTGGAAGCGTATCGCCAGGGTGCGCTGCCCGGGTGCCAGCGGCACGGTGGCGGAGAAGCGTCCGCCCTCGCGCACGCGGATCTTCTGATCGCCCACGGTGATCTCGGAACCCTCGGTCGCCACGCCCTTGAGCTGCGTCGAACTACCCGCCGAAAACCCTGCTGGTGGCGGCTCCGACACCGAGGCGGCTGGCGCGGCATTGTCGAAGATGACGTTGAGCGTTGTGAGCGGCGACTTCGTCTTCTTCGTATCCCGAGCCTCGAAGTAGAACTCGTGCTTGCCGTCGGCGAGACTGCCGGACTCGAAGCGATGCTTGGGCTGCTTCGTCTTGATCTTGCGTGCCGTTCGCCGTCTCGACTTCACGTGCAACACATAGCCCTTGGCCTTGGGCGCGGGCTTCCACTTGATATCCAGGCTCGGCTTCAGGTTCTGGTACATGGCGTTGTATTTGAGACCGTCGGCCAGGATCGTGTTGTGCGGCGGGGTCGAGGCCGGCTTGCGGATGCCGCGGCTGCGTAGCACCCGAACATCACCGGACTTGGCCGCCCTGCGCGCGGGCTTGCCATTCTCGAGGCAGTGCACCTTGTAGCCGACCTTGCGAGCCTTCAGCGAGACGTTGACCTGTCGCTGGCCACGCACGCTGCTGCCACGGCTCAGCTTGACCTCGGCGCCCTGCGTGCACTCGGCCGGTAGCTTCAGGCCGAGCGCTGTGGGCGGCTCCGGATCGTAGATCCGCAGTGAGTCGCCCGCGGAGACGATGAGGTCCGCGTGGTCCAGGCCCCCGACCTCGGGCGGCCCCTCGACCGCCGGTGTTCCATCGGTGTCGGTTGCCTGCGCATCCGCGGCCGCCGCGAGCGAGGTCGACTCTCCCGCCTTGAGCGTCGACAGGGCGCCGGGACCCTTGCTCTGCACCTCGCCCGACAGCGCCGTGACCTGTGTGCTGCCGTCGTCCGCGGAGACGTCCACTCGCGCCTCCGATCCACCCTCGAGGGCACGCGCGACAATGACGCCACCGGGCACGCGGATGGTCACGTCCTGCTCGGTGGCACGCACCTCGAGACCGCCGACGAGCGCCTTGACCAGACCCTCGTCGCGCTTGCCCACCCGGTAGCGACCGTAGCCCACGAGCGTGGCCGTGCGGCCGTCACGCTTGACCTCGATGCGGCTGCCCGTCGGTACCTCCACCTCGGCTCCCACGTCGAGCTCAGCGAGCCCGGTGGAGACCTCGATCCACTGGTCGGCCCCGGCCTTCTTGATGCGTGCCTTGCCCTTCACCTCGGCCGTCAGTGGTGCCGCGTCGGCCAGTCCGTCCTGGGGTGCGTCGGTCGCTGCGAGCTTGGCCGGTGCGATCGGCTTCTCCATCTTCGCCAGCCCGAAGCCCACGGTGACACTGTCGCCTTCGCCGATCTCCCGTACGCCGCCCTCGGCGCTCTCCATCTTCATGCCGCCGAACATCACGTGGAACTCCGTGCCGTCGTCCGTCGGTGTCAGGCGCACCCGGCTGTTGCTGCGCATCCGGGCCACGCCGCGGCCGGTCTGCACGGCGAGCTCCTCGTCGCCGGCTTCGAGTACTGCCTCGCCCTCTTCCATGTCGAGGGAGGGCGCATCCGGCGCGCTCTTTTGCCCCGGAGCGTTGTGCTTGCGCGAGCCGCGCCGGAAGCGAAGCTTGGAGTTGGGCTTGACGTGCGCCACCCCCGCGCGGCCCACGCGCAGCTCGGCCGTCGAGTCGGGCCCCGTCTTGAGGCCGTCGCCCTCCTGAAAGAGCGCGCCCGCGCTCGCCGCGACCCACTGGTCGACGGTCGTCGCGGAGTCGCGCTGGACCGTTCCCTCGAGCGAGCGCAGCTCCGCGAGCGCTGCCGGAGGAGCCGCGTCGCTCCCCTTGCACGCCAGGAGCAACGACACCGCGATGGGCAACAGCCAGGCCAGACGCGCGGTGCTCACTTCTTTCGCAGCTCCACGTTGAGCAGCGTGACGCTTCCCTCGGTGATCACGATCTCGCGGTTCTGCGAGCGATAGCCGTAGGCGCGCAGCCGTACGGTGTACTTGCCCGGTGGCACGGGAAGGCTGAAGGTGCCGTCCTCGTCGCTGTCGACCTTCGTGCCGAGTGGATAGACCACCGCCGACGCCTTGAGCGGCTTGCCCCGGAAGCTGCGCACCTGCCCACGGATCTGTCCCATCGGCTCGCCTGCGGGGGCTGCCGCGGGTGCTGGAGGTTCCTCAACCTGCGGCTCGGGTGCTGGCGCTGCGATGGGCGCAGGGGCTGGCTCGGGTGCGGCACCTGCGACCGGCTCGCCGGCCGCGGTCACCCCGCCGACCGCTGGTCGCTCGACCTTCCCACCGAATCCGACCGTCAGTCCCACCTCGAGCTGCAGCCGCGGGCGCGCACCGATCAGGGGTGCGTCGGCGTCGAGCGGCACGCGTCCGTTGAGCTCCGTGCCCGCCCGTATATGCAGTCCGACGCTGTCGCCCATCGCCTGGCGTAGCTCCGCGCTGAGACGCAGGGGCGCTTGCCCGATCTGGTCCGAGCCGGTGCTCATCGGCAGGTCGCCGGTGACGTCGGCGAAGAGTGTCGTGTTGCCCATCCGGTAGCCGAAGCCGATGCCGACCAGTAGTCCGTTGAATTCGTCGAGCGCGGCCGCGAGCCGCTCGTCGCCGTCAAGCGTCGTGGGGTCGTCCACCTGCGCGTCGGTGTTGTCGAGCCGGAAGCCGAGCTCGCCGGCGATGATGACGCGTTTCGACGCCCGGCCGCCCAGCAGCGCTTTGATTTCCCCGCGCAGCGCTGCGGGATCGCCGGTCACTGCGTCGAGACCCGGCGGTGCTGCAATGCGGGTCGCAAAGCCGATGAGTAGGTCGTCGTGGAAGTGCGGGTGTACACGAAGCGACAGCTCGGGGGTCAGGCCGATCACCGATGCGCCGCCATTGGGCCCCGGACGCACGCGCCCGTCGCCGATCACCGAGCCGCTGAACCAGGACGCCGGTGAAAACCCCACGCCGGCGTGCCACAGGCCGCGGTGATGGGTGCCGCTGGCACCGTCCTGATCCTCTATGAAGCCGTAGCCGCCCGAGGCCGCCAGCACGAAGATGCGCTGGGGCGCGTAGCCCAGGTCGATGGCGGCGAGCGCGGGCAGTCCGCGCGCACCGCTGTCGAGCAGCTGCGCTGCCGCCGTCGTCGGCAGTAGCAGCAGCGCTCCGAGACAGGCGCAGACCAGGGGGCTTCGCACGTTCTCGATCCTAGCAAGGCCCCCCTGCCAACGCCGTTTTTCGGCCATTTACACCCGTTTCTACGTCTAGAGCATCAAGCGGTAGCCGACAGCGAGGTTCAGCTGGCCCACGTCCGTGTCGCGCATGATGTAGCCGTCGAGGGCGGCGTAGCCCCAGGAGAGCTCCGCGAGCAGTGCACCGGGGCCGAGGAAGATGTCGACGCCGGCGAGCAGGACGAGGCCGAAGTCGTTCTGCGTCTCCTCGTTTTCTCCGAAGGCCTCGCCGCTGGCGTCGCCCTTCACCTTGGTGTTCAGCATGTACATGCGCGCGCCCGCACCGCCGTAGGGCATGAGCAGGTCGCTGCCGATGTCGATGCGGTAGAGCGCGCCGAGGGTCCACGACAGCTCCTGCTGCGTGACCTCGTACTTGAACGAGCCGTCGCCGGGCAGCGACGGGTTCGGCGAACCCTCGACCCCGTCGGTCTCGGGCTGCGTGTACTGGCCGCTGACGAAGAGCTCCAGCGCCCGGTTCGCGAACGGCAGCGCGTAGCCGACCTCGAGCTCGAGCACGAACGTCGCGCCGAACTCACTGGTGCCGATGCCGCCGCCGACCTTCGCGCCGACGATGAAGCCACTGCCGCTCTGGAGCGGTGAGCCGTCGTCGGTCGAGTCGCCGTCGCCCGCGAAGTCGTCGAGGCTCATCGAGGCGCTGAGCCGACCCTCCTCGGGCGGGGGTTCGGCGGGCGCGGGCGCAGGGTCGGTGGGCAGGTCACCAGGCTGCTCCCCGGATTCCTCGGCGGGCGGCGCCTCGGCGGGCGCATCCGCGGGCGGTGCGGAGGGCTGCGTGACAGGAGGCGCCTCGGCATCCTGCGCCTGTGCGGAGGCCGCGGCCAGCGACAGGAGCAGCGTCAGGGCGATGATGGAGTGTGCGTATGTGTGATGCATTTCCATGGCGTCCTCCTACTGAACCGTCCGCTCGGTGGTATCGAGTGCAGCCGCGCCGTCGTGGCCGCCGCACAGGAAGAAGAACGCACTCTCCTGGGTGGAGCCCGCGTAGATGCGTGGGTCGAGTGGCGCGCCGCTGCCCAGTCCGTTCCATGCGCCCGGTTCGAGGTCGGGGGGTCCGGGGTCGCAGCCCCCCGGGCTACCGGGCCCGCCGCACAGCTTGGCCGAGCCGCCGTTGCTGCTAGGTGCGCCGCCCGCGCCGCCGAAGATGAACAGTTGGTCGTTGGCCGCGCCGTAGCCGTAGCCCGCGTCCTGGCCGGGCTGATCGGACATGTCGACGGTTGCCAGCGGGTTGCCGAGGCTGCCGCCGGCGATCAGCATGCTGACGTCCATGACGGCTTCGAGACCGTTGCCGGCGCGACCGGGGCCGACATAGATCCACACGTCGGCCGGATCGCTGATTGCCTTTGCATTGTCCGACGTCATCACGAAGGCGCCCAGCTCCGCGCGCGCCACCGACAGCGCGCCCACCTCCTGCACCCAGTCGCCCACCGTCTGCTCCCCGGTGAGGGCATTGACCGTCACCGTCGCAACCTCGTAGCTGTCGAGCTCGGCGCCGCCGCCGTCGCGGCCACCGAAGGCGTAGAGGTAGTAGGTCCCCGCGGCGGCCGGGTCCTCGACCGCGACCGTCGCGTGCGACTCGCGCGCCGTCTCGAGCAGGCAGTCCACGTCTCCGCAGTTGGGGCCGCCCACGGTGTGCCATGCGCCGAGTGAGCCGGTGGGCATGGGTGTCTCGTTGGCGTCGGTCGTCCCCGTGCCATCGTCCCGCACCGGGCACAGCGTAAGCACTCCATCAATGTCAGCGCCGCAGTCGCAGTTGTTGACGCCGCAGGTGACCTCGGTGAGCAGCTCCATCTGATCGACGCTCGCGTCGGCCGCCGGTGAGCGGTAGATGCGGTACCCGCTTGCTCCCGTGATCTCCTCCCAGGTCAGCGTCAGCACGATGCCGTCCGGGGTTGCGGGCAGGTCGACGGGCAGGACCTCGCCCGCCAGCCCCTCGCCGCTCGGGTTGCTCGGGTCATCCGCCGGGAACACCGCTGCGACGCGGTAGTACAGCAGACCCTCGCCGTGGCCGGTCATGGCCACCGGGTCGCCCGGGATCGCGTCCAGATCAGCGATGTCCGGTGTCGCCAGCGGGTCGAGGATCTGGGCGCGCTGCAGTGTGTCCGTCGCGCCGTTGCCGTCATGGCCGCCGGTCACGTAGATGAAGCGGCCGATGCGCGCCGAGCCGGCCCAGGTGCGTGGCGACATGGTGTTGCGCTGCAGTGACCAGCTGCCGAGTGAGCCGAAGAGGTCCACCGGTACCGACTCGACGGTGTCGTGCACGGTGGATCCGATCTCGGTCGCGACCGCGGTGCCCGAGTCGCCGCCGATCGCGTACACGAACCGGCTGGTGTTCGTCGGCCGCCCCGCCTCGAGCGACAGTGCACGCCGACCCGTGGTCATCGCACTTTCCGCGCTCCACGCCCCCAGGTTCAGCGAGCCGTTCGTGATCGAGACCGCGGAGAACTCGAAGAACGAGCCGTCCGGGTTGATCAGGCGTGCCAGACAGACGTCTCCTCCGGAGACAGCCGAAGTGTCGAAGGTCGCCGTGGCCGTGTTGGTGTCGGGCGTCGCCACAGCGGTCCCGGTGATCGTCGCTCCGCTGAGGCACTCGAGCTCGATGACCGGTGCAACCGCGTCGTCGAAGTTTGCGCCGATCAGCGTGATGTCGCTGATGCTGTTGGCGACCAGCGATGCGGGCACGACGCTGGTGATGACCGGCGGCTCACCCACCGTGACGGTCACCGCCGAGTCGAGCAGCGCGACCTCCCCGTCGGCGTTCACGAGGATCAGGTGGTAGACACCGGGGGTCACCCCCGCGGGCACCACCGCGGTCAGCCGCGTCGTATCGCTCATCTCCACGGCGCGCAGGGCGGTTGCCTTGCCCATGCCAACGGGCGTCAGGTAGAGCCGCGGCACCTGCAAGAAGCCCATGCCGTTGACGGTCACGGGCGTCGGCACGCTCGGTGAGACGTAGCTGGGCTCGATCGAGGTCAGCAGCGCGTCGTTCTTGGTCGCGGTGATGGCGAGGTTGCCCGGGATCTCCGTCTCACAGCCGATCGTGGTGGTGACGTGCACCTCGTAGTCGCCGGCGGTGAAGGTCGGATTGCCGAGCTCGCCGGGGATGTTGGCGATGATGCGGTTGGCCCGCGGGTTGTCGCAGTCCGGGATGTCGCCTGGACCGGTCATGCCGTCCATGTTGCACAGCACAGTCGCCGTGCCGGCGCCATCGATCACCTCGACGAAGTCGAGCGCAGACGTTACCGACAGGCCCGAGGCGAAGATGGTCGCGTCGATCGAGACCTCGTTGTAGACGACCGGCGGGTCGACGAAGAAGACCAGCGGGTTGGGGTTGACGTTGATCGCGTCCACCATGCCGTCGGCGCAGCCGCCGCCGTTGTCGACCAGCAGGTCCCAGGTCGTGTCGTCGTCGAAGGGCAGGCCGCCGGCGAAGGTCGCTGTGATCTGCATCGGGGTGTCGACGACCACAGGGTCCGAGGTGATCGTCATGTTGTTGTTGGTCAGCGTGACGATGGCCCCGTCGGCGAAGTTGTCGCCGGTGAGCACGAGCACGAGGCCCACGCCGTCACAGACCTGGTCGTCGACGTCGGCGCCGACGATGTCGATCAGGTCGACCCGTGGTGGCTCGACCACGTTGAATTCGATCGTGTCGGTGAGCGGACACTCGGCGACGTGGCTGTTATCGATGGCGATCTCGATGGGACCGAGGGTGTCGGTCTCGGCGCCGCTGAGGTCGACGGTCGTCTCGATCGTGCTGCAGGTGGACACGCTCTGCCCATCGACGGCGAGGTCCTGGCAGTCGTCCACCGGGTAGTCCACGGAGGCGAATGCGCCGCCCCCGAAGGTCAGCGTCGGGTCCGCGCCATCGACGCGCAGGAATCCTGCGCCCGTGAGTGTGACCGCGTAGGCCGGGTCCTTGGCGAACTGGCAGATGTTGGCCGGGCTCGCTGCGGCGAGCTCGAGGGCGGGCGGTACTGTGAGCAGGTCGCTGCGCGCGGCCATGCAGCCAGCGGGACCCGGGTTTTCGACCATGACCTCGGGCTGGCCCTCGGGCAGCGCACCCATGGCGACGGTCACGTCGATCGAGTCGCACGTCTCCACCGAGAGCCCGTTGACGTCCCTGGGCGCGACGCAGTTCATCGCGTCGAGAGCGGCGGGAGTGCCGCCGATGGTCACCACGGGTGCGGCACCGTCGATGCGCAGGAACTGGCTGCCACTGATTGTGAGCGACTTCATGCCGTCGACGGCGCAGACAAGTGCCGGCTGGACGTCGTCGATCTCCGGGCCCGCGACGACCTCCAATAGATCGGCGCGCTCGTCCGAGCAGCCCGCCGGGTCCGGGTTCGTCACCGAGACGGCCACCAGGCCGATGGCCGCGCCCGCCTCGGGAACCGTCACCGTCAGCTCGGTGCAGACCTCCACGGCGGGACCGTCCACCATCTCGGGCTCGATCGCGGCGCAGCCCGCGGGGACCACGGTGGCTTCGTCGATCGTATTGCCGTCGACAACCACCATCGGCACCACGCCGTCTACCGTAAGGAAGTCGGTGCCGAGCACGACGATGTCGCGGGCGCCGTTGTCGAGGCACACCAGGGGCGGCTGGACCTGGGTGACGGCCGGCGGTGCGACGATGCGCAGCGCACCCGTGGCCGTCGCGGTGCAGCCCGCCGGCTGCGGGTTGTCGACGACGACGGTGTAAAGGTCCGGCGACAGCTCGCCTTCGCCGACCGTGATCGTGATCGCCGAGCACTGCTCGAGCTTGTTGCGGTCCTGGGTGCCGAATTCGTCGTCCTCGCAGTCCATCGAATCGACCGCGAACTCCGTGTCGCCGACCGTCACCACCGGCGGGACGTCGTCGATGCGCAGGAAGTCGGCGCCCTCGATCACGAACACGCGCTCACCCTGGGCGACACAGCCCATCGGCTCTACCACCCGATCGATCACCGGCTGGCGCACCACGCGCAGCTTGATGTCCTCCTCGGTCGTGCAGGCCGCCGTCTCCGGGTTGTGCAGGTTGAGCGCCGGGAAGCCGACGGCGATCGAGTCCATCGCGAGCGTCACGTCGGCGGTCGTGCAGATCTCCGCGTCCACGCCCTCGTTCGCCACTGCCGTGCAGTCCGACTCTGGCAGCACCACGGCGAAGGGCGCGTCCACATCCTCGGCGTGCATCATCACCTGGTCGCTGCCGTTGCGCAGGAAGCTCTCGCCCGTCAGCGTGATCGTCCGCTCGCCCTGCTCGAGGCACACGACGCCGGGCGACAGCTCACCGATGCTCGGCTTGTCGACCACCGCGAGCGACTGCAGCGACTCGGTCTTGTCGCCGTTGGCGTTCTCGACCGTCACGTCGTAGACGCCCTGGGCCAGCATGCCCTCGTCGCCGCTCGGTAGCATGAGGCCCTGGTTGACCCTGAAGCGCATCTGCTGCTGGCTATCCCAGGACACCAGCGGTTCGCCGTCTGCGTCCATGGTGTTGGTCGTGTCGGCGTCGGCGTCGCCGCTGTAGAGCACGACCTCGGGCTCGCCGACTTCGCTGCCGTCGATCGCGTGACTGCGGGTGAGCGTGATGTCGGGCAGCGCGACCTTCGGGTCGTTCGGGATGTCGATCGGAACCGGCGAGAAGTCTTCGCCGTGCAGCGTGACCTCGCTCGTCAGCTGTGCGTTGCAGATGATCGGCGGCTCGACCGGGGGCGGCGAGGCCTCCTGCGACGGCGGCTCGATCGCCGGCTTCGGTCCCGTCACGTCCTCGCTGCAGCCCACCGCGGCCAATGCAGCCACGGGCAGCACCACGCCCAGGTGCCAGCTACGCACACGCTTCAAGTTCATCCCATCCATGCCATGCCTCCGTGTCGTGCCTCCGGGTGCGCCCGCCTCGCGCCCGTCGCCACATCCGAGGTGATCAGGATACACAAAAGAATTCCGTAATGGTGTCGCGGACCGCACTTGGGTAGGCACCTGCCGACATGCGATTCAATCGAGCACTGCGGGGCCGAACAACCTACTGACCCTTGCATGTGACCTCGATTGACCACCGCGTACAGATTCTCTTCAACCGCACACCGACTCGTCTCCCCTGTATGTCAAAGTCATCTCTCTGCTCCCCGGAGAACACCCGCGCATGCACAGCTCGACCACGAAGCTCACGTATTCGTCCGTCTATCCATTCATCGCTTCGCTGCTCGCCGTCTCGCTTGCCATCGGCTGCAGCGACGACAAGGCAGACGACCCCGCTGATGCTGGCCCCGATGGGTCGGTCAACGACGGAGGCGCGGGAGCGGACGCCACGTTCAACCCCGCCAACTGCGGCAACGGGTTCACCGATCCCGGTGAGGAATGCGACGACGGCAACGTCAATGAGCGCGACGGCTGCAGCGACGAGTGCCTGGTCGAGGAGGGCTTCACCTGCATGGTGACGGGTGCGGCCTGCGAGGAGTGCGGCAACGCGATTCAGGAGAGCACGGAGACCTGTGACGACGGCAACCGTGACAGCGGCGACGGCTGCGACGAGAGCTGCCAGCTCGAGGGGGACTACGTCTGCCCCGTGGCCGGCGAGGCCTGCGAGCTGTGCGGCAACGGGGTGGTCGAGGCCAACGAGCGCTGCGACGAGGGCGCCTTCACCGACGGTGCGGGCTGCTCCGGCGACTGCACGATCGTCGACGAAAACTTCGACTGCGCCATCGCGGGCGAGCCCTGCGAGGAGTGCGGCGACGGCACGGTCGGGGGCGACGAGGCGTGTGACGACGGCAACGTCGACTCCGGCGACGGTTGCGTCTTCAGCTGCTCGGCGGTCGAGATCGGCTGGACCTGCTCGCCCGACGGTGGCGCCTGCACGTTGTGCGGAGATGGCGTCCTCGACGGGGTCGAGGCCTGCGACGATGGCAACTTCAGCGATGGCGACGGCTGCAGCGCGGCCTGCACGGTCGAGCCCGGTGCGGTCTGCGAGCAGGCGGGCGTCCTGTGTTCGGTATGCGGCAATGGCTTCCGCGAGTACATCCGCACGAACGACAACGGCACGCCCGGCGACCCCGGTGACGACTTCGTCGAGGAGGAGGGCTGCGACGACGGCAACCTCGACGACGCGGACGGCTGCGACAGCGCGTGCACGCTCGAGGACAGCGACCCGCCGTGGCTGTGCCCCGTGCCAGGCCTGGGCTGTGGTCGCTGCGGCGACGGCGAGGTGCAGGAGATCGAGGCCTGCGACGACGCCAACGATGTGGACGGCGATGGCTGCTCGGACGGCTGTACGCTGGTGGATGCCGGCTATCAGTGCCCGGACAGTGGCGGCGACTGCACCCAGTGCGGCGACTCGACCGTCGAGGGCGACGAGATGTGCGACGACGGCAACGCGCGCAGCGGCGACGGCTGCGACCGTCTGTGCCAGGTCGAGGTCGACCGCCCGTGGCAGTGCTACGATGCGGGGCTACCGTGCGAGCTCTGTGGCAACGGGGTGATCGAGTCGATGGAGGCCTGCGACGACGGCAACACCGACGATGGCGACGGCTGCGCGGGTGACTGCCAGGGCATCGAGGCGGACTTCAATTGCTTCTTCCCCGGCTTCCCCTGCGCGCAGTGTGGTGATGGCCTGCTCGCCCCGGGCGAGCGCTGCGATGAGGGTCACCTGGTCGACCCGATGCGCATGACGGCTGGCTGCGACGCGCAGTGCCAGGTGGTCGACCCGTGGCTGTGCCCGATCGCGGGCGAGTCCTGCGACCTGTGCGGTGACGACGTGGTGGGCCAGACGGAGACCTGCGACGACGGCAACAACGTCAGCGACGACGGCTGCAGCTCGTCTTGCCAGCTCGAGGCGGGCTTCGACTGCTCCGCCGGCGTGTGCGTGGCGGCCGCCTGCGGCGATGGGGCCACGGCGGGCGACGAGGAGTGCGATGACGGCAACCAGCTCTCGGGAGACGGCTGCAGCTTCGTCTGCGATGTGGAGCAGGGCTGGAGCTGTGCGGGCGGCCTCGGCTGTCGGCGCACGGCTTGCGGCGACGGCATCGTTGAGGGCGAGGAGCAGTGCGACGACGCCGGCTCGGTCGCGCCCGGCTGCGACGACAGCTGCCAGTTCGAGCTGGGCTACCACTGTCCGGTGCCGGGGGACGACTGCCTCTTGGCGACCTGCGGAAACTCGGTCGTCGAGGGATCCGAGCAGTGTGACGACGGCGGCTCCGGCATGCCGGGTTGCGACGTGGACTGCCAGCTCGAGGCCGGCTACCACTGTCCAGACCCGGGCGCCGACTGCGTGGCGACGGTCTGCGGCGACTCGATGGTCCAGGGCCTCGAGGAGTGTGACGACGGCGGCGTGGCTCCTGACGATGGCTGCGATGAAGATTGCCTGGCCGAGCCGCTGTACCGCTGCGACGGCGACCCCGTCGAGTGCCGGCCGTTCATCGAGTTCGTCTCCATCAGGCGCTTCAACGTCAGCCAGGTGAGCCCGGCGGCGCTGGTCTACGACCCGGACCGGCGTGCCTTCGGCGGCCACAAGAGCCAGGACTCCCAGCCTGCGATCGAGCTGTGCCTCGATGGCACGCTGATCGACCCCACCTCGAACGAGATCGTGCGTCCCGATGGCAGCATCGAGCCGCTCGTGGACTGCTGGGACTTCCCCAACGACCCGGACTGCTGGGAGCCGCCGGTGCGGGTCGATGGCGACGGGACGCTGGTGGGCACCACCTACGACCCCTTCACCGACCACTACATCTTCCTCACGAAGTCCGGCCAGGTGGAGACGCTGACGGACGTGCCGCGCACCTTCGACCCCGCCAACGACGACCTGTCGGCCTACCAGGTGGTGCTCGACCAGGTGAACAACGACGTGCCTGTGCTCTCGACACCGGCGGGGATCACCGTGGGCGAGGACGGTGACCTCTACGTCCTGGACGACTCCGACGACGAGATCCTCGTCTTCGAGCGGCGCCGCGACAACGTACTCGGCATCATCATCCCCGACTGCATTGGCGCGCCGGAGGCCAACTGCACCTCGTTCCAGTCGGAGGCGAACCCCGCACGGACCTGGAATGACCCGGCGTCGGACGGCCTCGACGCGATCTTCACGGTCCCCGGCGAGCAGATGGTCGGCATCTTCAACACCTACGTCGGCGCGCCGAGCTACACGGGCGAGGACCTCGTCGCCGGGACGACCTTCCCCACGAGCACGCACTTCACGTTCTTCGAGCCGGACGACAGCGGTGCGACGGTCTACGGGCGCTCCGGGCTGCCGGGCATCCTCTTCTCGCTCGGGGAGATCGGCGCCAGCTATGACGACCTTCAGGCGACATCGGCGGAGACCGCGCCTGATGGCGGTGCCTTCATCATCTGTCCGACCAATCCAAGCCAGGACTGCCAGCTGTTCGCCCGTGCTTGCCGCGACGACGCGGACTGCGCAGCGGTCGCACCTGGCACGACTTGCAACGTCGGTGAGCCCGAGCCCTACTGCAGTGCGCCAGGCATGGCCCGGGACGACGCTTACCAGGTCGACCGCGACGTCAACATGGCCTACATGCCGGTGCCGCTCGACGTGCTCGCCAACGACACGCGAAGCGAGTCGTCGTGCATCGATCCCAACATGGAGATCCTCGCCGTCTGCGGCGATGGCATCGAGCAGCCCTACGAGACGATGAACCCCGGGAGCTGTCCGGATGACACCGGACCCCTCGGGACCATTGACATGTATCCCGACGAGCTCGGCTACGACGCTCCGGACGATGGCAGCTGCGGCTTCATCGACGTCTTCGAGTACACGGTGGACCTCGGCGGCGGTCAGATCGATACCGCAACGGTGCGTGTGGTGGTCGCCTGCACCTGCGGCGACGGCCTGGTCGACAGCAATGAGCAGTGCGACGAGGGGAACAACAATGCCGATCCGGGGACGGTCCTCGACGATGGCGGTACGCCCGGCGACCCCGCGGACGACGTCTACGCCCGCTGCGGAAACGACTGCTTCTTCAACGTCTACTGCGGCGATGGTTACATCGTGCAGCCGGAGGAGTGCGACGACCGCAACATGGACAACAGCGACGGCTGCAGCGCCGTGTGTACGCTTGAGAGCGTCTGTGGCAATGGCATGACCGAGGGCGTCGAGGAGTGCGATGACGGCAACGTCGTCTCGGGCGACGCGTGCAATGCCAACTGCACCCTGCCTGTGTGTGGCGATGGCAACGTCGACATCCAGGTCGGCGAGCAGTGCGACGACGGCAACCTGGCGCTCGGGGACGGCTGCGACAACAGTTGCAACTACGAGACCGATTGCGGCAACGGGCTGGTCGAGCTGGGCGAGCAGTGCGACGACGGCAATGTGATGCCGGGTGACGGCTGTAGCCAGATCTGCACGGTCGAAAACATCTGCGGAAACGACATCGCCGAGGGCCAGGAGGTCTGCGATGGCGCCGACGCTGGCATGTGCAGCATGAGCCCGTGCATCAACTCGAGTCAGAGTGCACCGAACATCTGTGCCTGTGAGAACTACTGCGGCGACGCGATGATCGGCGGTCTCGAGGAGTGCGACGACGGCATGGACGGCTCGCCGATGTGCCGCGGGAGCGCACCCGCCGACGGAGGTGCATGTACCGAGATTCGCTGCGGTGACGCCATCGTCGATGCGGGCGAGGAGTGCGATGACGGCAACAGCAACGCCGGGGACGGCTGCACCAACGACTGCCGCAGCCTCTTCATCTGCGGCAACAACGCGGTCGAGGGGCAGGAGGAGTGCGACGACGGGAACAACGTCTCGGGCGACGGCTGTAGCTCCACCTGCAAGGACGAGAACACCGTCTGCGGCGACGGGACGGTGGACTTCGACGAGCAGTGCGACGACGGCGGCACGGCGCCGGGCGACGGCTGCGACGAGCTGTGCCGCCTCGAAGGTGGCGTCTGCGGCAACGGCGACCTGGAAGAGGGCGAGCAGTGCGACGACGGCAATGTCACCAACGACGATGGCTGCAACAGCGCGTGCAAGCTCGAGCTGTGCGGCAACGGCGAGCTCGACGAGGGCGAGGGGTGCGACGACGGGAACAACACGTCCGGCGACGGCTGCACGTCCGGTTGCCTGGTCGAGCTCGAGTAGCCGGCGGCTCGCCTGTATCCAACAGTGCTAGCTTGATCCTCGGGATGTTTGACCTGTCGATACGAAGGCCTGCTGCCGTGCTCTGCGGCCTTGCGCTCATCTGTTGGCTGAGCGCGTGCGGTGACGACGGTGCGGCCACCGATCCCGAGCCGTACGCGCCTGGCGGGCTCGACTCGGGCGCCGGCGACGGTGATGCTGCGGGTGACGGCGATGTCGGCGGTGACGGCGATGGCTCCGGCGGTGCGGGCGGCGGGGCCTCGGGCGACTGCACGACCGCCGATGTCCGCACCATTCTCCAGCAGAGCTGCGGAACCGCCGGCTGCCATGGCGTGGGCAGCCCCGCTGCCGAGCTGGACCTGACCGTCGCGGACCCCGGCAGTGCGTTGCTCGACGCGCCGGCGGTGCTGTGCAACGGCGCTCCGCTGGTGGTCGCGGGCGATCCGGGCGCGTCCCTGCTCTACGGGAAGGTCAGCTCCGACACGCCGACCTGCGGGTCGCGAATGCCCCTGGGCGGGGCCCTCCCGAACGCAGAGATCGAGTGCATCGCGAGCTGGATCACGGCCCTGGGCAGCGGCGCGAGTGACTGCGAGACCTGTGGTGGCGAGATCTGTGTCGACGTCAACGCGGACGCGGCGCACTGCGGGGGCTGCGGCGTAGCGTGCGGCGATGGCGAGGTGTGCGACGCAGGAAGCTGCGTGGGGTGTCCGGCCGGCACAGACGTCTGCGCTTCCGGCTGCGTGGACACGGCGACCGATGTGTTCAACTGCGGAAGCTGCGGCGCGGTCTGCGCCGCGGGACAGATCTGCGAGGCTGGCACCTGTGGTTGCGGCGAGAGCGGCGCGGTCTCGTTCGCAAACGACGTCGAGCCGGTTCTCGAAGGCACGTGCGCCAACCGCGGCTGCCACTCCGGCCCGCGGCCCCAGCAGTCGCTCTCGCTCGTCGAGGGCATGAGCCACGGCGAGCTGGTCGGCGTCGCCTCGACGCAGTGCGGGGATGGGCGCCCACTCGTCACCCCCGGCGACCCGGCAACGAGCTACCTCCTCAACAAGCTCACCGGTGTCGCCATGTGTTCGGGATCGCTGATGCCGAAGGGCGCAGGCCGGCTCACGCAGTCGCAGGTCGACACGATCGCAGGCTGGATCTGCGCAGGCGCACCCGACAACTGAGCGACTAGCTGAACTCGATGCCCTCGAAGTCGCCCGTGCTGCGCCAGGCGTCGAGGTACTTGAAGTACGCCGCGGCGCCCTGGGGGTAGCCCGCGTAGGTCTTCGCCGCCGGCCGGGGTGCCTTACCCTCGTTGTTGTAGTAGCCCGGCGTGCAATCGAGCGAACCCAGCATGCGTCCGCCGCCGGAGGTGATGAGGTCGAACCAGGCCTGCTCGGCCTCCTCGCTGACTTCGATGCGGTTGAAGCCGTTGTCCTGTGCGTGCTTGACCATAATCGCGATCGTCTTGCCGGCCTCCACGAGGTTGTGCGGCACGTTCGAGATCAGGTTTGCGCCCTGGGTCGGCTGCACCATGAAGGCGTTGGGGAAGCCGCGGACGTGGATGCCGTGCTTGCTGTGCATGCCCTCGGCCCAGTACTCGGAGAGCTTGAGGCCGGCGCGGCCGATCACGTCGAAGCCCATGCGGCGGATGAACTCCGAGCCAACCTCGAAGCCCGATGCGTAGATGATGCAGTCGACCTCGTAGTGCTTGCCACCGACCGTGACCCCGCGCTCGTCGATGCGCTCGACGCCCTTGCCGTCGGTGTCGACGAGGTGCACGCCGGGTACGTTGTAGGCCTGCAGGTACTCGTCGTGGAAGCACGGGCGCTTGCAGAGCTGCCGGTACCACGCCTTGAGCCCCTGGGCCGTGTCGTGGTCGTCGACGATGTCGTCCACGCGCGCGCGGATCTCTTCCATCTTCTCGTTGTCGGAGGCCTCGAACGCCCCGAGCATGTCGAGCGGCGTTCGCTTGTCCGCGGGCAGGCCCATGATGCGGCCGCGGATACGGCCAGCGAGGTCGGTCCACCCGTCCATGACCAGGTCCTCGGTGGCACCGCCGCCGGTCTGGTTCTGCGTGAAGTTCTCGAGCCACCGCTGTTGCCAGCCCGGCGTGGCCATCTTTGCGAACCACTCGGGGTCCGTCGGGACGTTGTTGCGCACGTCGACCGAGGAGGGCGTGCGCTGGAAGACGTACAGCTCCTTGCAGGCGCCGGCGAGGTGCGGCACGCACTGCACCGAGGTCGCGCCGGTGCCGATCAACGCGACGCGCTTGCCCGACAGCTTGTCCATCGGAGCGCCCGCCGGGTCGCCGCCGGTGTAGTCGTAGTCCCAGCGGCTGGTGTGGAACGAGTGGCCGCCGAAGCGCTCGAGGCCGGGGACGCCGGGCAGCTTGGGCGTGTGCAGGCCGCCGGAGCCCATGCCGATGTACTGCGCGGTGAACTCGTCACCGCGGTGCGTGCGCACGATCCAGCGGGTCGCGTCGTCGTCCCACTGCAGCTCCTTGACCTCGGTGTGGAACAGCGCCTTGTCGTAGAGTCCGAAGTGTCGACCGATGCGGCGGCTGTGCTCGAGGATCTCCGGCGCGTGCGTGTACTTCTCGGTGGGCATGTGCCCCGTCTCCTCGAGCAGCGGCATGTACACGAAGGCGGCGGTGTCGCACTGGGCGCCCGGGTAGCGGTTCCAGTACCAGGTGCCGCCGAAGTCGCCGGCCTTGTCCATCAGCCGCACGTCGGTGATGCCCTGCTCGACCAGCCGTGCGCCGGTAGCGAGCCCGCCGAAGCCGCCGCCGATGAACGCGAAGGTCACGTGGTCCCGCTTCGGCTCGCGCGCCTCCACCGGCGTGTATGGGTCTTCCAGGTAGTGGGAGAGCTGGTCCTTGAGCTGCAGGTACTGCTCGTTGCCCTCGGGGCGCAGGCGCTTGTCGCGCTCCTGCCTGTACTTCTGCTTCAGTGCTTCTGCGTCGATGCTCGGCTCGCTCGCGGTCTTGTCTTCACTCACTGCAACTACGACTCCCGCCACAGGCAAGTGGGGCGTTCGGGTGGGCCAGCGCGCTGGCCGGCCGGGCGAGCCTACCAGGTTGGACCTGCGCGGCACGACCGACGCATGCGGACACCGCGCGCACGAACAGGGCGGGTTCTGACACGCTCCTGACCTGCGGACGCACGACGCGCCAGCTCCTAACGAGGTGGTCAAAAGCACTGGAAAACAAGCGGTGCGGGCGCCTGGTTGCCATGGCATTCCGGGGGGCGACGTCGTATCAACGTTGCCGAACACAAACCGAGGGGAAGCATGTCCGATCTGAGACCCGAGCTATTCAATCTCGCCATGTCCGAGCAGTCGCAGCCGCTGTTCGAGGCGGTCAAGCAACACATCGCTGACAATGTTGTGCCGATCATCGACGAGTTCACGTCGCTGCAGGACCAGAAGGAAGACCGCTGGACCTGGCACCCGCGTCAGCTGGAGCTACTCGAGGGCGCCAAGAACAAGGCCAAGGAGTCGGGTCTGTGGAACTTCTTCCTGCCCGAGGCCGAGGTCGGCAAGGGGCTGACGAACCTCGACTACGCCTACATCGCTGGCGAGCTGGGGCGCTACCTGCTGGCGTCGGAGTCGCTCAACTGCAGCGCGCCCGACACGGGCAACATGGAGGTGCTCGAGCGCGTCGGCACCGACGAGCAGAAGGAGAAGTGGCTCAAGCCGCTGCTCAACGGCGAGATCCGCTCGGCCTACGCGATGACCGAGCCGCACGTGGCCTCGTCCGACGCGAAGAACATCGAGACCCGCGCCGTGCTCGACGGCGATGAGTGGGTCATCAACGGCGAGAAGTACTACATCTCCGGTGCGGGCGATCCGCGCTGCAAGATCCTGATCACGATGGTCAAGACCGACCCCGACGCGCCGGCGAGCCGTCAGCAGTCGCAGATCCTCGTCCCGAAGGACACGCCCGGTGTCGAGATCCTCGAGGGCATGCAGGTGTTCGGTGAGGACCACGCGCCGCGGGGCCACATGCACATCAAGTTCAACAACGTGCGCGTACCCGAGAGCAACATCCTGCTCGGTCCGGGCCGTGGTTTCGAGATCTCGCAGGTGCGCCTCGGCCCCGGTCGCATTCATCACTGCATGCGCTCGATCGGCCAGGCCGAGCAAGCACTCGAGCTCATGGTGCAGCGCGCCAGCAGCCGCGTCGCCTTCGGCAAGCCGATCGCGAAGCTCGGCAAGAACGTCGAGGTCATCTCGCGTGCGCGCATCGACGTCGACGCAATGCGCCTGATGGTGCTGCAGGCGGCCAAGGCGATGGACGTGCTGGGCAACCGCGAGGCCCGCGTCTACGTCAGCGCCGTCAAGGCGATGGTGCCCGAGAAGGCCTGTCGCATCATCGACGAGGCGATCCAGATGCACGGCGCGACGGGCATCTCGCAGTGGTCACCACTGCCCGGGATGTACACCAACCAGCGTCACCTGCGCTTCGCGGACGGTCCAGACGAGGTGCACCACATGGTGGTGGGTCGCGCGGAGATCCAGAAGCACGGTCAGTGGTAGCGGACGCGGCGCACGGCGTGGGCGGGGCGGCAACCGAGTCGGCCTCGCCACACCGTGCGCCCATGTGCTCGAGGTGAGAAGATGGCAGGTGAGTATCAGCTGGCGAAGCGCTTGATCGACCAGGGCCTCGAGGAGGTCGCGGCCAGCGGCGGGATGGACGGGGAGACCTTCGCCCGCGCGCTGCTCTACGAGCTGATCCAGCACGACCTGAAGACCCGCGGCGCCAAGAACGTCAAGAGCGAGCTCGAGCAGTGTCTAATCGAGATCGACGACGGCGGCGACCACGTGATCACCCGCGGCTCCTAGTCGGTCGCGGGCTCGTCGGCGCCGCTGCCGAAGAGACTGATGCGCATGTCGAGCGTGGTGTTGATCGGCGCCTCGATCGTCGGCATGCGCACCGCGACCTCCTCGTCGATGGCGACCGGAAGCTGCAGCAGTGAGAGGCTCACCGGCAGCTTGACCGGTATCTTCATGTCGACCGGCACGGTCGCACGGATCGGGATCTTCACATTGCCCAGGCCCATCACGTTGGGCGCCACCGTCGTGTCGAGCTCGAGGGTCGTGCGGATGGGGACGACGGTCTCGATCTCGATGTCGCGCTCGATGTCGACCCTGGCCTCCATCTTGATCGGTAGCAGCAGGTCCTCGTCGAATGTGATCGGAAGCCGCTGGTCCACCTGCACCGAGACCGGGAAGGTCCGCTCGCGCATCAGGTCTCTGACGACGTCGAGCACACCCTGATCGACGAGCTGGTAGCGGACGACGAGGCCGACACCGACCGCGATGGCCACGGGCGTGAGCCAGAGCGCCAGCACGAGCAGCAGCAGAAGCCAGCGGAAGTCGATGCCCTCGACAAACTGCGCCAGCGCGGCGAGCCCGCCTTCTCCGAGCGCCAAGCTCGGCGACAGCAGCAGCCATGCGATGGGGACGACGCCCAGCAGAACGTAGACGGCAAGTAGGGCTCGGAGCACTCGGGTTCGACGGTCCATTCGCCGAATTTAGCATGTCCGCTCCCGCGCAGAACTCGGCGGTCAGCGAGATGCTACCGTGGCGTCTGGCCCCAGGCGTGGGCGGACGAAGGGGAGGGTGGCCATGGGCGAAACGGAGAATCGGAGCACCGTCGAGCGGCTTTACGCGGCGATGGGAGCGAAGGACATGGAGGCGATCCTCGCGCTCGTCACCGACGACGTGGCGTGGTCGGTCGCCGGACCGCCCGAGATCCCGTGGGCTGGCCCGCTGGAGGGACGCGAGGGCATCGCGGAGTTCGTCAAGCGACTCGGTGGCGCGCTCGAGGTCGAGCACCTCGCGCTCGACGGGACGTTCGCGGATGGCGACCGCGTCGTGACCCTCGGGCACCAGAGCGGCAACGCGCGGCAATCTGGCAAGCCGTACGCGATCGACTTCGTGCACGTCTGGACGCTGCAGGACGGACGCATCCAGCGGCTGCGCGTCTACTACGACACGGCCCACATGGTCGATGCGCTCCGCTCCGACGGGGGGTGAGTGGTGCTGCGGCTAGACTGGAAGCCCGTCCACAGCGGCCCGGCACTGGCCGTCATCGCCCTGTGCACGCTGATCGGCTGGACGGCGGCGAGCTCCGACAACACCTGGGTTCCGGTACTGGACGACGCCAACCTCGCCTTCCACGAAGCGGGGCACGTCTTCTTCGCCGTGCTCGGCTCCACCATGGGCCTCTACGGCGGCACGCTCGGTCAGCTCGTCTTTCCGATCCTGACGGCGGGCTCCTTCGCGCGCCAGGGGCGCGTGCCGGGCGCCGCGCTGTGCCTCTTCTGGCTCTTCGAGAACCTCATCAACATCGCGCGCTACATGGCCGACGCCCGCGCGCGGCTTCTACCGCTGGCCGGCGGGGGCGAGCACGACTGGCTTCACATCCTCACGCGCTGGGGGATGCTCGAGCACGACACACGTCTTGCGGCGGTCGTCGCTGCGATCGGCTGGTTCGGCATGGGTGCGACGGTGGCTTGGCTCGCGCGCCGTGCATGGCAGGACCGCGAGGTCGGCTTCTGGGAGCCGCCGCAGCTGGGGTGAGCGGGCGGGGAGCGTCCCGCGCGCTCGGTTGCTGTACCGACAGTCACCGACTACTTCGACAGCTCTTCAGGCACGCGCGTGGTGGAGACGAAGCGTAGCAGCGCATCGTGGAGGCTCGCCTCCACCTCGAGACCCGTGCCGATCAGGTTGCGTCGCTCCTGCGGGTCCGCGACGTGATCGTAGAGCTCGCTCGAGTCGTTGCTGGTGTCGAGGATGTAGTGGTAGCGGCCCGCGATGACCGCCTTGGCGTCGCGGCGCGGGCGCGAGTAGGAGTTCTCCTGGAAGACCATCCGCCCCGGTGCGGGGTCCTCGCCGTAGAGGACGGGTACCAGGCTCGTCATCGTGGAGTCGGCGGGTACCTGTAGCTGGGCGAGCTCGACCAGTGTCGGGAAGAGGTCGCCGAGGGCGACGGGGCGGCTGACGAGGCGCGGTGTGAGCCCGGGGCCCGCAACCAGCAGGGGCACGTTGGTGACCTCGCGGTAGAGCGTGCGCGCGTGCGGGTCCTTCCCGTGTCCGCCGAAGTTCTCGCCGTGGTCCGCACTGAAGAAGAAGAACTCCGGCCGTCCGCTGCCGCCCTTGCCCAGCGCGTCGCGGAAGCGCTGCAGGTGGCGGTCGGCGTACCGGATCTCCTCGTCGTAGTTGTCGATCGGTCGGTCACCGAAGCTCGGCTTGCGGTGGCTGTTGTACGGCGCGTGCGGGTCGTAATAGTGCACCCAGAGGAAGTACGGCTCGCGCTTACGCGCCCGCTTCAGCGCCGCGATCGCACCGCGTGTGACGGCCGGTGCCATCTTGCGCGTCTGCTTGCCGCAGACGTTGTCGAATCGCTCGAAGCCGCGCCCGATGCCCCAGTCCTTCTTCGCGAAGACGCGTCCGCACAGGACGCCCTCGGCGTAGTAGCCGCCCTCCCGAAGTACCTGTCCCAGCGGTCGCTCCGCGGCCCCGAGCTTCGGCGGGAAGCGGTGTGCCTCCTCGAGCGTCGTCTGGAACGGCGTCTTGCCGACCATCATCGACCACAGGCTCGGACCCGTGCCGGAGTCCTGACTGAAGGCGTTGTCGAACGTCACCGCCGACGGTGCGAGTGCGGCGAGGCCCGGTGCGGTCGGTCGCCGGTAGCCGAAGAACGAGAAGTGGTCCGCGCGTGCGGCATCGAAGGTGACGAGCACCAGGTTCGGCTGTGGCCCGCTCGGCTTCCGATACGCTCGCCACGGTTCGCGGCTGAGCTGCGCCGCGGCATCTTCGCCGTCACAGTTCTCGTCGCGGCCGTTGCCATCGACCTCGAAGGCGTACGGGTGGACCTCACGGTCGAGCGGGGCGCAGTCCGACCAGAACGGGAAGTTGGTGGCGCCGTCCCCGTCGAGGTCCCCGGCCGCGATGGCCGCGGCCAGCAGGTACTTGGAAGTGTCGGTGTGCTGCAGGACCAGCGCACGTGCCTGCGTTGCGCTGCTACCAGCGACGAGCAATGCGAGCGCGAATACGGGCTGCGAGAGCACCCACCTGCCGTCGGGCATGCGGCGATGGAAGACGTCGCCGAGGCCGATGTGAAGCATCACCGCGAGCAGCGGGGCGAGTCCGGACAGCACGTCGGTGGCGACCATCACCTCCCTGAACACCCAACCGCCGGCCGCCAGCGCGACGACCATCGCAACGCACACGGCCGTCGCGAGGGAAGGGGCGTTGACGAAGCGCAGCGCGCGGACGGGGCCAACGCGCGCCATCACGGCAAGCAGCACGAGCCTCAGCACGAGCGCGAGTACGATGCAGGCGAGCGCGAGCGCGACCTGCAGCGCCACGCCGGTCACCGCGATGAGCACGGCACCGTGGCGGTGCTCGACGAGGTACGCGAGGATCGCCACCGAGGCGACGACGAAGAGCGCGACGGCGGCCATCGTCGAGATCATCGTTGCGAGCCGCCCGCGATCGACGGGCCCGTGGCGCTCGGCCCACCAGCGCGAGAGCAGCTGCGTCGCGGCGCGCCGGAGCGCCAACCGCTGCGCATGGCGGAACCATGGCCATACCGCGACCGCCGCCAGCGTCGTCCAGGCCCAGGCCATGGCAGCCCAGGCGCCGAGCATGATGGGTGCCGCCATCGCGCGCGCGCCCGCGGGTGCTTGCTCGCCCCACGACAGGCCCCACTCGACGAGGCCGAAGGCGCATGCGACGAGGGTCGCGCCGGCGAGCTGACGGGCCCACTCGGAGCCGTCGAAGCGACCGGAGTCGTCGCCCTGTGCCTCGCCGCCACCATCCGACATGGGGACGGTGTACCGCCAGAAGATCTGCAAGGAAACCCCAGGCGGCCGCGTGGCGAGGGTGGTGGCGTCCCCTGCGCTCGTGTGGTTGAGTCACGGCAGGGAGGTGGTGATGGGACGGACCGCGGTCAACGGCATCGAGCTCGAGTACGAGGTGCTCGGCGACCAGGGGGCGGACCCTCTGCTGCTCATCATGGGGCTGGGCGAGCAGCTGGTGACGTGGCCGGATGAGTTCTGCCAGCTGCTGGTCGACGCGGGGCACTGTGTGATCCGCTACGACAACCGGGACGCGGGCCTCTCGACCAAGTTCCACGAGGCCGGCATGCCGGACCTGCAGGCGCTGGCGACGGGGGGCGACGCTGACATCCCCTACACGATGGAGGACATGGCGCAGGACGCGGTCGGGTTGCTCGGCGCGCTGTCCATCGAGCGGGCGCACATCGTGGGCGCGTCACTGGGGGGCATGATCGCGCAGACCGTCGCCATCCACCACGCGCCACAGGTCAAGACCCTCACTTCGATCATGTCGGCGACGGGCAACCCGCAGTCGCCGCCCCCGACGCCGGAGGCGGCCGCGCTGCTGACGATGCCGCGGCCCCCGCAGCGCGACGCACGCATCGAGCAGAGTGTGAAGTCAGCCAGGCTGCTCCATGGCGACCCCGAGCTGTTCGACGAGGCGCAGGTGCGCGAGCGCGCGGCGTTCAAGTACGACCGCAGCTCGTACACCGCTGGCGTACCTCGGCAGCTTGCGGCGATCATCAAGCAGGGCAACCGCGAGCCGCTATTGGCGGACGTGGCGGTGCCGACGCTGGTCCTGCACGGCACCGAGGACCCGCTGGTCCCCCACGGATGTGGCGAGATGACGGCCGCTGCCATCACGGGCGCTCGGCTGGAGCTGATCGAGGGGATGGGTCACAGCTTGCCGGCTCACGTGCACGGCGAGCTGGCCCGGCACATCATCGAGCACACCGGCATCGCGACGGGCTGATGACGGGCTGACGACGGGATGACGACGGGATGACGACGGGATGACGGGGCGTCGACGGGCAGCGGTGGTGGCAGCCGTCGTGATCGTGCACGTCGCGATCGGCTACGCCGTGGTGTTCGAGGGCGACCCCGACCCGGTCGCGCTCCCGGCGCGGCCCGATCCTGGAGATGCGGGTGTACGCGCGGGGCCGGCGGGCACCACCTGCGTCGAGGTTGCGCCCATCGAGGTGCCGCTCGCAGGCGCGGCGTCGCCGGCGAAGGCCGAGATCTCGGGCCTCGCGTGGCACGGCGACGATGCGATCCTGCTGCCGCAGTATCCACGACGCCATGCGGATGAGGGCGGCGTGGTGTTCGCGATCGGCCGAGACGCGTTGCGCGCGTGGCTCGATGATCGGAGCGGTGGGCCGATCGAACCGCGCCACCTCGCCTTCGACTCGGGCGGCCTCGAGCGCACCATCGACGGCTTCGAGGGCTTCGAGGCGCTCGCCTTCGACGGGGACCACGTCTTCGTGCTGGTCGAGTCGAACTCGCTGGACGGACCGCGGGGGCACGTGTTCGAGGGACGCATCGACGCGGCCACGGGCATTGCGATCGATCCCGACAGCGGACGCTTGCTGCAGTCGCAGCAGCGCATCGCCAACACCGCCTACGAGGCGCTGGTCGCGTTCGATGACCACGTGCTCGCACTGTACGAGCTCAATGGCAGCGAGAACGAAGGTGCGTTTGGGCTCATGGTGCCGCGCGGGCACGATGGCAAGGGGGAGGTGCGCACCTGGGCGACGCCGCTGCAGTTTCGCCTCACCGACGCAACCGCCGCGGACGGCGCGGGACGCTTCTGGGTGACCAACGTCTACTGGCCCGGCGACGGCCGACCGCGGCAGCCCTGCTCGCTGTTTGACGCCCACGGTATAGGCGCTTCCCACCGCGATGCGACCGGCGTCGAGCGCCTCGTGGAGGCCGAGTTGCACGGTGGCCAGCTGCGCCCGACCGGTCGCCCACCCGTGTTGCTGCGCCTCAGTGGTGGCGAGACCCGCAACTGGGAAGGGCTGCTGCGGCTCGGCGAGCGTGGCTTCCTGATCGTGACCGACGAACACCCCCGGACGATCCTCGCGTTCGTCGAGGCACGCTGACGGTCTGCTGACGCGGTGGCGGGCCTCTGTAATGGATGCGCTGCGCTGCCACCCTGCTAGGCTGCGCAGCCATGTGGGGAGCATGGACCCAGGTCAGGCCCGGCGAGCGCCGCGACGCGGTGATCGCGTTCGCGAGCCTGTTCTGTTTCATCGCGGCGCACAGCCTGATGGAGACCGCCCGCGATGCGCTCTTCCTCGCGCGGCTGCCGGTCTCGGAGCTGCCGTTCGTCTACCTCGCCGCCGCCGCCGTTGCCTTCGTCGCCACGCGCGTCACGCGCGGCGCCGCTGCGGCCGCCGGTCCCGGGCTGTCGATGGGCGTGCTGGTGGCCGCCGCCTTTACCGCCGCACTCGGGATCATCGCCGGCTCGGGCGCCGTCTGGACCCTCTACGCGATCTACATCTGGTCGGCGGTGATGGTCACGCTCCTGGTCGGCTACTTCTATGTCCACCTCGGTGACCGCTTCACGGTGACGCAGGCCAAGCGCCTGTATGCGTTCATCGGCGCGGGCAGCGTCGCGGGGGCCATCGCGGGCAACGCCATCGCCGCCGTGCTGGCGCCGATGGTGCCGCCGCGCATGCTGCTCACGGTCGCCGCGCTCGTCCTCGCAGCCAGCGCCGTCGGTCCGATGATGCTGCGCCGCGCGCCGGACACCAGCGCGAAGGCGTCGGCCGATGCCGAGCCCGCCATGCCGCTGGCGCAGGTGTGGCGCACGCCGTACTCGAGACGTCTGGGCCTGCTCATGATCATCACGACCGCCACGCTGACGGCCGTGGACTTCGTGTTCAAGTCCGCGGTGGTCGAGGCGGTCGACCCCGGCGACCTCGCGGTCTTCTTCGCGCGCTTCTATCTCGCGGTCAGCATCGCCTCGCTCGTGACGCAGCTGTGGCTCGTGCGCCCGCTCGTCCGCGTGCTCAACACCTACGGGGCCCTGATGATCCTGCCGGCGCTGCTTGCCATGGGGACGCTGGGGCTGGGCCTGCTGGGCGGGATGTTCGCGGCGGTCGCGCTCAAGGGTGCCGGCGGCACGCTTCGTCACAGCCTGCACTCGACCGCCACCGAGCTGCTCTTCGTGCCAATGCCAAACAACCTGCGGAAGGCCGCGAAGACCACCATCGACATGATCGGCCAGCGCGCCGGGCAGGCCGCCGCGTCGCTTGCGATCCTCGGGGCGATCGCCATGTCGGCGACCGCCGAGCACCTGTGCATGGCCATCTTCGCGATGTGCCTCTGCTGGCTCGGCATCGCCTTCAGCATGCGCGGCGACTACGTGCGACTGCTGCGCGAGACGCTCTCCGCGTCGGCCCTGCGCGAAGATGCCTTCCCCGAGCTGGACCTGGGCTCGCTCGAGTCGCTGATCGCCGCCCTCAACAGCCAGGATGACCTGGAGGTGACGGCGGCACTTCACCTGCTCGAGGAGCGGGGCCGCGCCAACCTCATCCCCGCGCTGATCCTCTACCACCCGTCACCGGACGTCGTGGAGCAGGCGCTCGATCTGCTTACACGCTCAGGGCGCAAGGACTTCCTGCCGGTGGCGCAGCGCCTCGCGACCCACGAGTACGCGGCCGTGCGCGCCGCCAGCCTGCGCGCCCAGATCGCGATCGACCCGCAGGAGAGCATCCTGCGCGAGCGCCTCGACGTGACCTGCCCCGTGGTGCGCGCGACGGCGATCGTGGGACTCGCGGCCAAGGGCTATGCCGGTCAGGACGAGACGGGCGCCGCGATCGAAGAGGTGATCACAGGGGGCAGCGAGGTGGCGCGCGAGGCGCTCGCCAAGGCGATCACCTATCGACCCGGCACGGGCTTCGACGACGTGCTGATCCGCCTGGCGGACGATCCCAGCCGCATGGTGCAGCTCGCGGCCACGACGGCGATGGCGCAGGCTCCGAGCGCACGCTTCCTGCCGCACCTGCTGCGCATGCTGCCGGTGCGGCAGATGCGCGAGCACGTGCGGCGCGTGCTGGTGGCGATGGGCGACACCGGGATGCAGTTCGTCGTCGGTGCGCTCATGGACCCGGACACCCCGGTGCGCGTCCGTCGTCACCTGCCACGCACGCTGCACCGCTTCGCGCCCGAACGCGCGGCTCCGGTGCTGGTGGAGCAGCTGGCGCGGGAGCACGACGGGGTGGTGCGCTTCAAGATCCTGCGGGCGCTCGGACGGCTCAAGACCGAGCAGCCCGACCTCGTGCTCGACAAGACGGTGCTGCGGGAGCAGGCCGACGCCGCGCTCTCGTCGGCCTTTCGACTGATCGATTGGCGCGTCACACTCGAGCGAGGGCGCGACGGCGACAGCGAGCTGTCCGAGGTCCACCAGCTGCTCGTCACGCTGGTGGCCGACAAGGAGCAGAGAGCGATCGAGCGACTCTTCCGCATCTTCGGGCTCCTGCAGCCCAAGTCGGACATGGTTACGCTCTACCGCGGCCTACGCAGCGCCCACGCCGCGGTCCGCGCCAGCAGTCGCGAGCTGCTGGAGCACGTCGTGCCCTCTCGCTGGCGCGATGCGGTGGTGGCGCTGGTGGACGACGGCGGTGATGCGCTGCGGCTCCAGGGGGCGGGCGAGTTCCACACGCACGAGGAGCGCACGTACGACGAGCTGATCCTGGCGCTCGCCGGCTACGAGAACCGGGCGGTGCGCTTGCTCGCCGAGCACCGTGCCGGCGAGCTGGCCCTGCGATTGCCAACGCCAGTGCCCGCCCCGAAGCCGGCGGGGCAGCGTCTATCGGAGGCGGCGATGGCGGTGCTGCGCGGTCGTGAGAGGTCGCCGGCATGAGCGACTTCGACGGCCTCGACGCGCGCTTCGCGAGTCCCATGGAGCGGCTGCTCTACCTGCGCTCCGCCTTCTACATGAGCGACCTGCGCGGCGGGGCACTCATGAGCATCGCCAACCGTTCGCGCGAGGTCTTCGTGCGGGCGGGCACACGGCTGACATCACCGGAGGCGCCGGCGACTGACGTCTACTTCCTGGTCGAGGGCGAGGTCTCGATCTGGCTGGACGACGAGGTCGTGCAGCGCATCTCACCTCCCGGCGGGGTCGGCTTCCTCGCGATGCTCGGCGAGGGCGCCCGCCGCAGTGTCTCGATCGCCGACACCCCGTGCCAGCTTCTGGCGGTCCCGATCAGCGACGTGCGCGAGCTGCTCGAGGAGGACTACTTCTTCCTCGGCTCGACGATCTCTTCGCTCATGGGCGGCATCGGAGAGGCCCAGGCCAAGCTCGAGTCCGCGGGCCTGATCTCGCGCACCGAACCGGAGATGGGAGAGCACCCGGGCGGTGAGATGGACTTCATCCAGCGGCTGAAGCGCATGCGCGTCGGGCCCTACGCCGCCTGCTCGCTCGATGCGCTCGCCGACCTGGTCACGCAGGCCCCGGAGATCCGCTACGCCCCGGGTGATGTCATCTGGCGCGAGGGCGATCCGGGGGACTGGGGGCTCAACGTCGCCTACGGCATCGTCGAGTGTTCGTCCGAGTCGCCGCCGCGTACGTTCCGGATGGGCGCCGACTCCACGGTGGGTGTCATGCAGGTGCAGGGGCAGCAGCCCCGCGCCTACACATGCATCGCCGAGACGGAGGTGGTGGCCATCAAGGGCGAGATCGAGCTGACCAACGACATCATCGAGGACCACCCGGACTTCGGGCTGACGCTCCTGTCGTTCATCGCCGACATGATGTTCGACTTCACGGTCCGGCTGGCACGCCTCGAGCAGTGACGGTGGCCGGACAATTGCCGGACGTGCTGCTGCTCGACCTCGACGATACGATCGTGTCATTTTCCGCGGGCAAGCCGAACTTCTGGTCCCACGCCTACGCGCGGCATGCGAGCGAAGAGCAGCGCGCCCACATGAGCGCCGAGGCGTTCGTCGCAGCGGTCAACGGTGTTGCTGGCTGGTACTGGGCCGACGACGCGCGTGCGCACCGCGGGCGACTCGACCTGGTGCGTGCTCGCCGGGAGGTCGCTGCTGCGGCGTTCGAGCGGCTCGGGCTGGCGGCGTCCGCGTGCAGCGACGCCATCGCGGACGACTTCACGCACGCCAAGGAAGAAGCGGTCGCGCCCTTCGACGGTGCGATCGAAGTGCTCGAGCGCTTGCAGGCGCTGGGCCAGCGCATGGGCTTGCTCACCAACGGGGGCTCGGAGTTTCAGCGGCGCAAGCTCGCGCGCTACGACCTCGAGCGCTTCTTCGAGGTGATCCTGGTGGAGGGCGAGCGCGGCGTGGGCAAGCCCGACCCGAGCGTCTTCGAGGACGCGCTGTCGTCGATGGGGGTCTCCGCCGACCGCGCGTGGATGGTCGGCGACAACCTCACCGCCGACATCGCCGCCGCCCAGCAATGCGGCATCCACGGCGTGTGGCACGACGCGGGCCGCACGGGCCTGCCGGACAACGCGCCGTGCCAGCCGGACCGCATCATCGAGCATATCGCCGAGCTGTTGCCCGACGCGCAGTGAGCGCACTCATCCCGGTGGCAGCATGCCCTCGAGCCCGTCGAGGATCAGGTCGAGGCCGAACTCGAAGTCGTGCAGGCCGTCGTGGCGGCCGGCGATCACCCCTCGTGCGCCACGAGCTGCGTCGCTACCTCTCGGAACCGAACCACGCGGACCTGGCCGTCCTCAAGGAGCTGTTCGAGTCCGGCAAGCGACGCCCCGTGATCGACAGCACCTATGTGCACATGCTGCCGTGAGATGCGACGCGACCGGTCGCTAGCGACAGCGCTTTCGTTAGCGCCCGGCGGCCCCCCGGCCCACCGGCCTACTCGACGACGACCGGCGTGTAGCCGGCGGCCTCGAGCCCGAAGCCCGTCATGTCGCTGTAGGAGTAGGGGCCGACCAGGCCGTCGAAGACGTCGACTGCGCCGGTGGTCACGTCGAGCCGGAAGGCGCGCGTGTCCTCCTGCTGGCCGACGCCCCAGATGCGCCCGTCGAAGTCCACGCTGACGCCCTTGATCCGGCCACCGACGTCGTAGCTGCCGGTGAGAGCCAGCGTCTCGGCGTCGTAGGCATTGAGCGCGTCGCCGCCGGCCCAGATGAGCTGGTCGCCGTCGGTCATGCAGCCGTTGAAGCCGAGGCCCATGTCGAAGTTCTCGGTGAATGTCTGCGTGCCGGGATCGAAGCGTGTCATGCCGCTCGGACCGCACAGGAAGACGCGCCCCTTCGGGTCGACGGTGATGCCGTAGGCATTGGCGCTCGGGATCGGCCAGGTCAGCACGTCGAGGGTGACGCCGTCGACGCGGAACAGGTGCGTCGTGTTGCCGATGAAGCCCCAGAAGTTGCCGGCGGCATCGGGCGCGCCACCGTACGGGCCGTAGTTCGGGATGGCCGCGAAGCCGAAGCCGAACAGATCGAGCACGCCGCCGCCGATGAAGCTCACACCGGACAGCGGTCCGACGTCGATCAACTCCTCGAGCGTGCCGGTGTCGCCGTTGAGGCGCGCGACGCTGAAGTAGCAGGCGTCGGCGGTGCAATCGTTGGCGCCCGCCGTCCATACCGTCTCGGGCAGGTCGGGGCCGGCCGGCGGTGCCCACGAGACCGGGCGGTTGCTGAACCAGGCCAGCGGCGTCCACCAGGCGAGGCACTCGTCGGCCATCCACGGCAGCACGTCGCTCGCGCCGCTCGAGGTCTCGATGATGCCGTTGTTGTTGCGGTCGTAGCAGCGCGCCTCGCTCGCCTCGATCTTCACGACGCCTGCCTCGCCGGTTGCGAAGTCCTGGCCGCCGCCACGGTTGGCCACCGCGACCGCTCCCGTACCGCCGACGGACGTGCGCGACGGGTGCCCGTCACCGCTCGGGTTGGTCAGGTAGCGACCGAGCTCCTCCATGGTGCGCGTGTCGATCTTGCTGACCGTGCCCTCCTCGCTGTTGGCGATCCAGATGAACGTCCCGGCGACCGTCAGGTCCTCGTCGATGGGCATCGGTACGACGCTGCCATCGCCGTCGCCGCCGTCGCCGTCGCCGCCGGTTCCGTCGTCGAAGCCGGTTCCGCCGCCGCCGTCGCCATCGCCGTTGCCGCCGGTGTTTCGCCCGTCGGGCTCATCCGCGCCGCTGCACGCTGCAACGCTCACGCACGCAATCGTTGCCACCAGGACGCCAAGCGCCCTCCGTAGAGTCGTTCCCATAACCAACACCACACCTAGCTGTCCGCCCAACCGAGGGCGTGACACAGAACCGGTTCGCCGCGCACCACGGCGTACCCAACCCTTGAGTTCTACCCCACCCCAACCGGGCGGGCCAGCCAACGCAGGCCGGGACCCTCCACGAATCGCGGGTATTGCGCGACAATCGTGCGCGTCGACGGCACCGGGAGTGGGAGCGCGATCGACGACTACACGCAGAGGTCGGCGCCCGCGGGCATCGTCAGGGCGTGTCGGGACGCTCGGCGAAGTAGGCGTTGATGGCCATGAAGGCGATCGGTGGGTCGTCGCCCGCAGGGAGGCTGAGCGCTAGCGCGGCTCCTCGGCGCCCAGGGTGTAGAACGATGCGGGGTCGCGCTGGTTGTTGACGCAGGTCGCGAGCCACTCGGGACTTCTGGCGACACTCGAGACGCGCATCTCGTCGATGATCCCGTCGAAGTTGCCGGCGCCCCCTTCCTTCCGGCTGACAGTCAGGTCGACCCCGCTCGAGTCGTCGATCGTTCCGGGCAGGCTCTTGGTGAAGTCGAGCTGGCCATTCACGTAGCTCCTGAGGTCGATGCCGTCGTAGGTGAGAGCCAGGTGCGTCCACACGGCGGGCGGCACGTTCGCGACGCCCTCGTTCCAGAGGTCGTTGCCCGTGTCATCGATCCCCCAAAACGTGCCCAGCTGCGTCACATCATCCGCGATGCCTGCGATGTACAGCGAGTAGGAGCCAGCCTTCCAGGGGCCATTGAACCACTTGTCCTTGGCCGGACGCGCGGGGAGGTTGACCCAGATCGACATCGTGAGGGCATCGCGGATGTTGAGGCTCTCTCCCTGCCCGGCGTTGAGCTCATCATCGACACCGTCGAGGGAGTCCGCGCCGGCGAGCTTGCCTTCGGTCGCTTCATCACCGTCGTAGCCCTGCGGCGTCGCGTGGTTGCCGTTGCCACTCGAGTCCGGTCGGTCCGTCAGCCCCGATGCCTGCATGTGCCAGACGCCTCGGAAGTGGTTGTCCCCACCACCGTCCCAGGTGGCGGCTGCGTTCCACTGGTCGCCGCCGCCGGCGTTGCCGTAGTAGACGTAGACAACCGTGTCGGCACAGGCGGACAGCAGCGGGACCTTCACCCAGGCGACGAGCCCACCGGTCGCAGGCACGTAGCGCTCGATCTCGTGGTCGAGCCGCGTCGTGCCATCGTCGAGGGTGAAGACGAAGTCCCCGCCATCGTCCTGTTCCACGTGGCCGAGGCCGGGGCCCATCCAGTCCGCGGACACGCTCGCGACGACCACGGGGAAGTTGGCTTGGTCCGCGTCGGGGACGCCAGCGTGACCGATCGTCATCCGCTTGCGGTAGGCCCAGTCCGGGTGCAGCCAGTCGTCATTGAACTGCACGCCGCCCGCATCACGGGGACTGTCCATCGCCGCATCGCCGCCCCCATCGCCACCGTCCGCGACAGCGTCCACGCCACCGTCCGCGACACCGCCGGAATCGGTACCCGGACCGTCGATCGACCCGCTGCCATCCCCGCCGCCAGTCGAGCCGGTACCGCCGCCGCCGCCACCGCCACTGACCGCGTCCATCCCGATCCCTGCATCCGGATCGACGCCGTCACCGATCGCGCCGCCCCCAGCCTCGACGGACTCGAAGCCGATGCGCCCGCAGGCACTCGACGCGAGCGACCCCCATGCAATGCAGGCAATTGTTAGCGATATTCGGCCCACGCGTCCGCCCGTCCAGTACCCTCAAGTGGTAGCATCGCGCGTGATGCGGAGCTAGGGCGGTCCACTCGGCCGCCACCTCCGATGGAAACGGCCAGGCGCTATTGATGTCGACGACGACGTCGAAGTGGTCGGCCCAGCAATGGTCCTCGCCGTACTGCGTGTCCGCCCGCCCGTCAGGGTGGCGGAAAACCTAGATCGCAGAAGACATCTTGCGTCAACTTCTGGCCGGGGCCGGTTTATGTGGCCTATCCGCTGGCGGGCAGGATGACGATGCCGGGGTTCTCGGTCTACCACGCCAGCAAGCTCGCACTCGAGGGCTGGGCCGAGTCGCTGCGCCTCGAGCTATCCCCACTGGGCATCGACTCCGTGCTCATCGAGCCGGGACCCTTCGCCACGAACTTCTTTGGAAACGTCGTACCCAGTGCCGACGAGACCGTCATGCAGTCCTACCCCCATGTCGGCGAGTTCGCCGGTCAGTTCGAGGGCATGCTCAACGACGCATTCGACAATCCCGAAGCGCCCACCGATCCTTCGACGGTGGCGAGCGACTTCGTGAAGCTGATCGAGGCCGAGCAGGGCGAGCGACCGCTTCGAACGATCTCGGGGCTCGACTTCGGCTGCCAGATGAACAACGACGCGCTCGAGCCGCTGCGCGTGGCGGGCCTGGCCGAGCTGCAGATCTCCGACCTCGACAAGGTCGCGCGCTGAGCAGCGCGTCCACTGCTGCGACTCGCCCGCGGTGCTCACCCCGTGGGCGAGTGCGGCGGTGGAACGCTCACGCGGTCAACGGACCCCAGGCCTGCCTACGGGCGCGTCCTGCGGATCAGAGTGCACTTACACGGGAGAGTTCCACTCTTGCTGTTGACGTTTGCGAACATTGCGAGGTACCCAACAGCCCGTTGGTCCGAGCCTCCGAGCGGACCGGAAACGAGGGACCCCATGTCGAGCCAATTCTATCGCTTCATTCTAATCGTGGGCCTGTGCCCGATGGCCCTGGTCGCATGTGGAGATGACTCCTCGGGCTCGGCCGCCGACGGCGGCAGCGGCGACGGCAGTGACGGCGGTGGCTCCGGCGATGGCGACGGCGACGGCGATGGTGACGGCTCCGGCGATGGCGACGGCGACGGCGACGGCGATGGCGATGGCGATGGCGACGGTGACGGCGCCGGCAGCGCGGAGGCTTCGCGGCTTGGCTGGTACCAGCAAATCGGAATCACTGACGTGTCCGACGACGTGCCCGGGTCCATCCTCATCGATGACGACGGCGCGGTCACCCTGGTGGGGGCCAACACCGCCCAGGCCTTCACCTTTGGAGGTGGCACGGACGCGGACGTCACGACCCAGAACGGCTCTTACGTCGCTCGCTACGATGGCGACGGCAACCTGGTCTGGTGGAACGCCTTCGCCAACCGTGGGGCTGCGGCCAGCGCGCTTGCGCTGGGAAGCAACGGAGACATGTACGTTGGGGGCTCCTTCGACAAGGACAGCACGGCCTTCGCCGTCAACGACCAGCCCAACATGAACACGCGCAGCCCCTCGGGCAGCGACAACGGGAAGCGCGATGCCTACCTGGTCAAGCTCACCGCTGCGGGCCCCGACCAGCGACCCGTGGTGGCCTGGGCGCAGACCTTCGGCGGGCAGTTTCCCGATACGGTGACGAGCGCGGCCATCGACGAGTCCGGCGGGTCGCCGCAGCTCATCATCTGCGGCTACATCGAAGGCCGGCACACGATGATGGGCATCGACGTGGACGCCAACGCCGAGGACGTGGCAGCGATGTTCGTGGCGGCCATCGATGCGGATGGCAACGCCCTGTGGGTGAACCACGGCCTGGCCATCATGCCAGGGGGTCGCGACGAGTACTCGCAGTGCAACGACCTGACCCTGGATGGAGCCGGCAACATCTACATCGTCGGTAGTGCGCAGGGCACGGGACGCTTCGTCCAGACGGCGGCGACGGTGGGCTCGCCCATCGCGGTCGACGCCGCGGGTACGGACTACGACCTCGGCAGCGGCGACGCCTTCGCGGCCAAGTACGGCTCTGACGGCTCACTGATCTGGGTAGAGGTCTTCGGTGGAGACGACGACGACAGGGCACAGGCCGTGGACTACGACGCGGACAACGGTCGCATCGCGCTGACCGGAACCATCGGTCACGGAGCGACCGTCGGGGCCATCGACCTGGTGGGCACCCACGGCCAGAACAACAAGTTCGGCGGAGCCTTCGTGGCCAGCCTGTCGACCGACGATGGCAGCGTGCAGTGGGCGCAGGACATCGCCACCGACGGCCCCAAGAGCGCCTACGACATCGCTGCGGACGGCGACGGGAACCTCTTCGTCACCGGCGTGACGGGCGAGACCTTCCCCTTCGCCGGAGCGACGGTCGAAGCCAGCGCCGGCGACTACTACCTCGTGAGCTACGACGCGGACGGCGCGGAGCGCTGGTCACAGCAGGTGGTCCGCACCGGTGCAGACATCAACGGCGCCTGGTCATCCGGTAATGCGCTGAACGTGAGCCCCAACGGTTCCGAGATCGCCTGGGCTTTCCTGTGCGCCCCCAACACCGACGGCCAGCTCCTCTTCGGAGACGAGCTGATCGACATGACCTGGGACGGCCGAGGGCTGGAGACGCTGGTGACCACGCTGGACGCCAGCCAGTAGCGGACCAGGCGCGGGGCGCGACACGAGCGCTCGTAGCGTGGATGGCCGATACGGATACGCGTCGCCGTACAAGTACTTCTCCGGGACCGGGTTCAAGACACTCTACGTGGACGTGGAGCGTGGCGTGGCCTTCGACTCCAACTTCGTCACCTGCTACGTGCCGGGCGCCGACTCTTCCACGGGCTCCACGAGCTCCATCAAGTACACCAACACCGAGTAGCGGCCCACGGATGTCACAGGCGACGGGAACTCCACCGCCGCCTGTGACAAGGCGAACGTGGGCGCAGCCCCTGAAGCTCACTGCGCGTCAAACGCCTCCGAGAGCTTGCCGCTCTGTGGCAGCAGGTGGCGCAGGTGCCAGAGATGCAGGTGCAGGCGCTCGCGCATCTGCAGCGTCGCATCGCGGGCGCGCCACACGATGAGCGCGGGGATCAGCGTGAGGGCGACGCTGAGAAAGGTGAGGATGGCGAAGGTCGGTCGGAAGTCGGTGCTCGACAGGATCTTCATCCCGTCCGCCTCCACGATGTAGAAGGGGCGACGACACCGGTCCACTGCAGCGCCATTGGGCCGAGGATGCAACCCATCGCGAGCGCCACCATCGCCACACGGTAGCGTTGGTCGATGAGGTAGCCCGAGGTGACCAGCAAGGTGGCGGCGGCCGCGGGGACGAACATGAGCCGCCCGAACACGTCGACCGTTGTGCCAAGGGCAGCAAAGGCGAGGCACAGGGGTGCCATCGGAAGGATGCCGATGGCGCGCGAGGAACCGTAGATGCGCTGGAAGTGTCGAAAGACGGGCCGGGAAGTCAGCACGGCGGCCAGCGCGGCCAACGCGTACGCTCCAATCCGCCCCCGTGCGGCGTCGTCTCCACTGCCCAGGTCGATCGCCGCGACTACGCCAAAGACGAGCGACACCCAGGGCGCGGCTTCGTGACCCCGAACATCTCTCCGATGGCGATGTTGTCCAGCTCCGCGCGGGCGGCCGGCGGCATGTCGGCCGGGGGCTGGGCTGTCAGCACCAGGATGCTGTTGATGGCGCTCTCGGACTCCGGGTTCAGGGCGAGCGCCCTGCCGGCTTCGCGCATGGCAACGGTTCGCTGCTCCTCGGCGTCCTGCCCTGCGCGCAGCGCCCGGACCACAGCCGCTTCGGCGAGGTCGGCGTGTTCCTGGGCCAGACCCCTGCGCAGCTCGAGGTCGCGGTCACCGTCGAGGAAGTCGCCGATGACGGTCGTGAGCTCGCCGACGCTTCCGTAGCGGTCCGTTGGCGCCAGGGCCGTGGCCATGACGCAGGCGCGCTCGAGCTCGGGCGGCACCTCCAGCGCGGGGAAGCGCACGCTGGGCCGGGGCTCGGCACCGACCTCGGTCGAGTCCATCAGATCGTCGGCGTCCTCCTGATTGTGGAGCGGCTCGAGCGTCAGGATTTCAAAGAGGATCGCTCCCAGCGCGTAGATGTCCGCCGTCTCGCGGGCGCTGCCCTTGAGCTGCTCGGGTGACATGTAGCCGGGCGTGCCGGTGATCGAGTCGTCGTCGGAGCATAGCGCCGGAGTTCGTCGAGGCGATCGCCGCCGTGATGGAGCGCAACACCGAGTGGACCGTGGTGCGCGCGGATGGCGACCTGAGCCTCTCGCTCGGTGACAACCACTTCACGGGCAGCCTCACGCAGGTGCCGCTACCGCAGTAGCCAGCGCGTCGGCTGTGCTCGACCGCCGCCCACCTACAATCGCGGCCGATGTAGGTGGGCGGCGACGTTGCGCGGGTTCCGCAGGCTGGCTCGGAGACAGCCAACCACCCCGACCCTCTGATACGCTGGCAGCATGCATGACGACGCCTCGTACCTGTGGTTGCCCCTGGCCAGTCTGTTCATCTCGGTCGCTTGCATTGGCGGCGGCGGCGGGTCCGGCGGAGGTGGCGGCGACTGTCGCCTCGACGCCAACCAGTGCGGCCCCGGCTTCACCTGCGTCGAGGGCTCGGGCGGCTGGGAGTGCGAGTCGGTCGGCGGCAACGGAGACGGAGACGGGGACGGCTTCAGTGGGGACGGCGACGGCGACGGCTTCAGTGGGGACGGGGACGGCTTCAGTGGGGACGGCGACGGCGACGGCGACTGCGACACGACCGAGTGCGATGGGCTCGAGGTTGCGTTCGGCGGAAATTCGATCCCACTGACCTCGTGCTGCATCTCCAGTGTGGAGTGCGGCATCGATGCGTCCCAGCTCGGCATGGGCTGCGTGGACCGTGCCACCGTCGATTCGATGTTCCCGCCTGGCGGCGATGGTGACGGCGATGGCGATGGCGATGGCGATGGCGATGGCGACGGCGACGGCGACGGCGACGGCGACGGCGACGGCGACGGCGACGGCGACATCTAGCGCGCGGCAAGCACCGACGACCCCGGCTCAGTCCACGAGCCGCAGGCCGCCGCACTCCTCGAGGTAGCGCTCGAGCGCCTCGTGCAGTGACCGGGGGTCATGCCCGGGGTGGCCAAGCAGGTTCTGACTGCGCTTCTCGATACGGGTCTGCCGGCGCAGGCTGCGGGCCTCGGTGCGCAGGTCCCAGGTGAGCTTCAGCCGCCCGTCGAAGGCGGCGACCTTGTCGGTGCGGCGCTCACCGTTGCGGTCGAGGCGCCACGTCTCGGTGATCAGCTGCCGCTGCGCGACCTCGGGCTCGCCCATGACGATGCGGTGCAGGTCGATGCCGTCGAGGCCGTCGGGGATCGGCGTCCCCGTCAGGCCGAGTACCGTGGGGAAGATGTCGACGAGGCTTGCGACCGGCGCGTAGCGCCCGGGCCGGTAGTCGCGCGCCTGGACCATGAGCGGAATGCGCGTGGCCCGCTCGCGCAGGTCGCGGCCATGACCGCGGCCCTTGCGCGAGACGACCTCGCCATGATCCGACGTGAAGACCACCGCCAGGTCCTGCTTGCGCGCGCGGTCGCGCACCACCGCGAGCAGCTACAGCCTTGCAAAGCCAGCACGACCGATTCGTTGTCAGGGCAGCTACCGGCGTGCCGCATACGGTCCGGGTCGCCCTTCCGAGGCAGCCGCAAGTTGATCGCGCGCAAGTCCCGACCCACGCCCGCCGGGCCAGCTAACCCGTTGCGGCCGGAGGCCTCCCAAAACCGGTCGCCCGGTGGTGATCCGATGGTCTTTGTCCGATGATGGGTGCTCGTCGTTGTCTGCTGCGCTCGGCCTGGCGTCGGAGGACCCATCGTGATCATGCGGAACGTGTGTCTACTCGCCCTGGTCTCATCTGCGCTCGCGTCGGCCGCATGTGACGAGGACGCCGGCGGCGACTCGCAGCCGGCCGGCTTCGCCAACAGCGCCACGGGTCCTTGCATGCAGAACGCGGTCGCCACGTGCGACTGCCCGGACGGCACCCGTTCGAGCCAGGGCTGTCTGCCGACTGGCAGCTGGGGGGCGTGCTTTTGCGATGACGTCGCGGGCGCCGGCGGTGGTGGTGATGGTGGTGGTGGTAGCGGCGGCGCCGCCAATGGACAGCCGCCGCCGGCGATGAACGGCGGCGATCAGGGGACGGGCGGCGGGCCCCCACCGGAGCAGACTACGGGCGGCGAGGGTCGACAGCGGGTGATCGCGCCCGACGGCACGTTGCTGTATGGGCCCCACGGCTCGGCGATCAACGCACGGGACGGCGCCACCGGTCAGCAAGAGCTGCTGCTCGCCAAGATCGCACAACAGCCGGTGGCCAGCTGGATGACCGGCTACTCCGGCAACATCGAATCGAGCGTGCGAAGCATCGTCACCGCGGCGCAGGGCGCAGGGGGCGTTCCGGTGCTGGTGGCCTACAACATCCCGGGCCGTGATTGTGGCAACTACTCCGCCGGCGGAGCCGGGTCGGCCGACGCATACCGCACGTGGATCGATGGCTTCGCTGCGGGGATCGGCGCGCTGCCGGCCCTGGTGATCCTCGAGCCCGACGCCATCACCCTCAACGACTGCCTCGACGACGCGCTCAAACAGGAGCGCTACGACATGCTGAAGCATGCGATCGACGCCTTCGCAGCGCAGCCGGCCACTGCGGTCTACCTCGACGGTGGTCACTCGGGCTGGCTTTCGACCGGCGAGCTCACGGCGCGCCTGGAGCTGGCCGGCGTGGCTTCAGCACGGGGATTCTCCATCAACACCTCCAACTTCCAGACCACGACCAACTCGATCACCTACGGGGACACGGTCGCGGGCAACCTGGGCGGCGCGCACTACCTGATCGACACGAGCCGCAACGGGCTGGGCCCCTACGACGGTGGTGGAGAGTCCTGGTGCAACCCACCCGGTCGCGCGCTGGGCGAGGCGCCCACCACCACGACTGGCCAGCCGCAGGTGGACGCGATGGTCTGGGTCAAGCCCCCCGGCGAGTCCGACGGCACGTGCCAGGGTGGACCACCCGCGGGCCAGTTCTGGACACAATACGCGGTGGGCCTCGCCGAGCGCGCGAGCTGGTAGACGGCGACACGCACCGGTCGTCCGCGCCACGCTGGCTCTTGGCGTCTGCTGTACGGGCCAGTCGCGTTGCCGCCCGCCCGTCAGGGTGGCGGAAAACCTAGATCGCAGAAGGTATCCTACGTCAACTTCTGGCCGGTGCCGGCTTGTGTGGCCTATCCGCCTCGTGTCACGCGGTCCGCAAGGCAACACACCCGATGCTCTCGGCAACGTCCAATGACAGCCACGCGGCGAGTGTCCCAGGACCCTTCTCTCTTGCCGGGGGCCCTTACGACACCGACTTCTGCGCGGGTCGCGAGAAGTGGCGGTCGTTCAGGTGGCTCACCATCAGCTCGCCGCTCAGCGTGTCGCGCACCTTCACCATGCCCGCCACGCCGATCAACGCGTTGCCCGCCTCCTGCACGCCGATCGCGCCAAACCCCCGCGCCTGTCCCGGCACGGCCAGAAACTCTTCCAGACCCGGGAACAGAAACGCCAGGTCACCAAACCACGAACCCAGCGGCGGTATTGCCAGCGGCTGAGGCGCCGTCATCGTCTCGCCGGCCTGGTTGGTCACCGTCACCACCAGGTTGGCCTGCGCGTTGGGTGTGCTGCCGAGGAAGAGGTTGGTGGGCGCGAACGCAAGACCCAGGAAGTTCTGGTAGCGCTGCCCGCCCTCCGGCGTCGCCTCCATGATGATGCGCGGACCGAGTAGATCCACGTACGGCCCGATACCCAGCGTGTTGGAGAAGTCCGTGATGAGGTGCACGCTGCCCATCACGTGGCCGGCCGGCCGCTGCCGGTTGATGAAGTCCAGGTCGATGCCCTGGAAGTTCAGGTTCCCCTCCGGTGTCTGGCCCTTGCCCCAGGACCACAGCGCACCCTCGAAGGGCAGCTTGCCCGGATCGACGATCGTCTCGAGGTCCAGCCGCAGGGTCTCGAAGGTCTTGACGACGTGCTCGCTGCGGCCCGCCAGGTTGCCCCGGTTGTCGAAGAGCTGCAGCGTCAGATCCTGCTGGCCCAGGGTGTTGAAGGCGTTGAGCCGCGTCGTCAGCGACAGCTCCGGCGCAAGCTGCACCCACGCACCGACGGCCACCTGGTAGCCCGCACCCGCAAGCGCTTGCACATCGTTGAGAACTGCCGGGTCTGCCATGGGCGTCTCCTTTCACAGAGTTCAGTCGAACAGCTCGGTCGCATCGAGCGACACCACGAAGTGACGGTCGAAGAAGTGGTCGGCGTTGGCGATGCTGCCGGTCTCGTGATCGAAGACGAAGCCGTAGACGACCAGCCCCGCCACCGGCTCGGTCACCTGCATGCTGCCACTCTCGAGGTCCGCGCCATCGAGCAGCGTGCGCACGTCGAGTACCCGCGAGCTGAACGGCGGAATGTCCCCCACAGGCGCCTGGTACAAGATGCCGCCGGCATCGTCGCGGATGGTCAGCTCGGGCTGTGCGAGGTAGGCGGCGGAGCGACCGTCGCCCGAGGCGTTGAGCACCGCCACCTTCGTCGAGTAGCGCGGGCCCGAGTGGACGCGCGGCAGGATCAGGTCCGACCAGATCGCGTCGTGGTTGGAGTTGCCGAAGTCGCGCATCGTGTGCACCGACGCCATGTGTGCGGGTCCCCACCAGTCGACCGTGATCGCCTGCAGGCCCATGAACGCGAGGTTGCCGCCCTGGGGCGTTGCGCCGATCCACACGTTGCCCTCGAAGGGCAGCGGCACGCCCTGCTGCGGCAGCAGCTCGTGCAGCTCGATGTGCTGCGACGTGCCCGCTTGAAACGCTTCGGCCAGCGTGTAGCGCATCACCAGCTGCCCGTTGGGAAGGAAGGCCTGGATGACGATGCGCTGCGGTACCGTCGCCGGATTGTGCAAGTTGAGACGCGTGCCGTAGCTACCGTCGGCGGACGCGCGGGCAAGGGGCGTCATCATCTGCCACAGGCTGCTGCTGATCTCGGGCTCACCCAAATCGGGAAACACCGCGGGGTCGAGTTGCGCTTCGTCAAGTGTGCCCGGCATGATCGGAGCGGTGTCGGGCACGGTCACCAGCGCCGGCTCGCCGGCCTGACCCATCGCCACGTAGCCGCCTTCATAGCCACTACCGCCGCCATCGAGCTCGCTTTCGCCGCAACCGATGAGCGACAGTGCGCCGACGCTTGCGCAGCCGACGACGACCTGCCTGCGCGTGACGATGACCGGTGCCCGGTGGTTCACACGCGTTCGTCCGCCGATGCCCTTGGCTTTCAATTCGCTCATGCTAGCTTCCCCGTGTGCATAGGTTCGACGCGGTCATGATGTTGCTGGTTTCCACGGCCCTCGCGTCGTGTGATGCCGGCGCCGATGCCGACGACGACGGCTCCGACGCCAGCGCTGACGTGGCGAGCGATGGCGGACTCGTCGGCACCTGCGAGCTTCCCGACTACTTCGTGGTCAGTCCCGACGCCGCACTCGAGGGTGCCGGCTGGCACCGCGTCTACGTGCAGGGCGGTAGCGCCGAGCCGTACGCCGACGGCAGCTTCGGGATGACCGAGCTGCGGCACGAGGTCGGCACCAACGATCACTTCATCCTCAGCCCCGGCGCCTTCGTCGAGTGGCGCTACCCGGTGGCCGGCGTGCTCACCGGCAACGTCTTCGCGCACATGGCCCGCACCAACGACCCGGGTGTCGTCGTGCGCTACGAGCTGATCTACGTGCCGCAGGAGGGCCCCGAGGTCGCGCTGATCAGCGCCGACGACTCGGACCCGGGCAATCTCGGCTACGCGCCCTTCGAGCGCTGCTTCGGCTTCGAGCCCCCGGCCGCCAGCGACCGGGTTGGCGAAGGCGACGTCCTGCTGCTGCGCGCCAGCAACCTGACCGGCGGCATGCTCGGCATTGTCACGCAGGCGCCCGACTACTTCACGTGGATCGACGTCGAGGTCGAGTAGACCCGCGAGCGCCGGCGTGTGCAGCAGTCGCGTCACCCGCGCCATGCCCGCATCGAGCAACGTGGGTGAGGGCTCCAGCTGCACGTCGACGCGCGCCGACGACTCCCGCCCGCCGGCATCGACAACGATGACCTCGAGCAGCGCGGCCTGGCCGAGGTAGTCCTGCAGCGGAATCACCGCGTTGAAGACGAGCCACGTGCCGCTCGTCTCGAAGCGCCCGTCGCCCACCTCATCGAGCCCGCGACGCTGCGTGATCACCCCCAGCGGCGTGGCGTCGCCCTGCAGGCTCAGACGAAAGGTAAGCCGCGGGTTGTCCGGGTCGGTGGGGTCGGCCGCATCACCCGGAAGAAGCCCCCCCGCCTGCGCCGCCACGGCAACCATGTAGCCGCCCTGGGGTCCGAGCACGACAGGCACCTGTTCGCCACCGAGCAACGGCGTAAACCCATGCTCCCCGACGCCCGCGGATACCCACATCGGTCCCGCTGGGTGCGCGCCGAGTGTGTCGCGCATGTCCGCCGCATCGACCGCAAGTGTGCCGGCGGTCGCAACCGAGTCAGCGTCCGTATCCGTTGCCGCGCGCCCATCGCTGCAGCCGGGCAGCGTCGTCCATGCAAGCGCACCGACCAGCAAGGCCAGCCGCCACAGCCTGCCCCGCGGAGGCCCGCGATGCGATTGCCTGGCCCTGGTTGATCGCGCCCTCACTCTACATACGTGCCGGTAAGTGCGAATAACCGCTCTGGCAATCCAGCGGACGACGTACCCCGCTTGTGCTCGCGCAAGCCCGGCTTGCCTTCGGCGACAGATCGTTGGCGGGATCGCACCCTCCCTCGGTTGACCGACCGAACCCCAGGCCATCCGCGGGGCAACCGCCACCGACCACCCCGGGGGGGGTAGCAGGTCGGTGAAAAAGGCATTCACGCGCCTGCCTGACGGGGCGGCGCCGTCTTCGCCCATCCACTCAGCTCCACAATACTCGGCATTGCGTCGCTTCGCGGACGGCGAATCCGACGCCGCCGCGTTCCGACAATCACGCAAAGCCCTTTTTCACCGACCTGCTAGTCGTACATGAAGCAGTGGGCGTCGCGGTCCGTGAACGGGTCCTTGCCCTGGCCCGTGCGACGGGGAACGCTGCCGACCATCGACGAGAGCCTCGCAGCCACCCACCCGCTAGTCAGTCTCTTCGCACTCGAACGTTACCAAGGTGTCGCTCATCGAGAGATTCTGAAGTTTGATCCAGTCGGCCGTTCGATCGCCCGTCGATATGCGCAGCTCATCGATCTCGCCTTGGAAATCAAACAGTGGATCGGTCAGCTGGGCAATTCCAATCAACTGTTGAAGCCCCGTAGTTGAGGTCGGCTTTGTGTAGGTGTCCGAGCTGTCGAACGCGCCGTCGATGTAGAAATCGATCGTGGAGGAGTCGCCGTAGACCACCGCGACGTAGCTCCATTCATTGATCGGAAGCTCGCCGGTCGAGTAGGAGCTGTTCCAACTGTCGGTGTACGTCGCGACCGTCAGGACGGTGTCTGTGCCAGCCCAGCTACCAACCGCCGCACTGAAGCTGCCGGGGGTGTTGGGTGCTCTGCGCGAGAAGAACGTGTAGTGCGAACTGGCGACGGGCGCGCTGTACGGCTTGAGCCAGGCCTCGATCGTAAAGGACGCCGTGGGGTCAAAGGTGTCGTTGTTCCCCAAGCGAATGGAGTTGTCGAAATCGTCGTCGTTGAATCGAAATCCGCCGGCGACCGCAGCCCCCACGCGGTCGCTCGGATCCAAGCCCGACGTGGTGCCGTCGTTTCCGTTCGCGGTGCTGTCTTTGATGTCGTCGAACCCGCCGTCGATATCGGTCTCATTCAAATGATGCACCACTATGAAGCTCGAATCCCAAACGGCGCTCTCGTCGGCGGGAAGCTGATCGTACGACGCGAGTGGATTGTCGTAGTACATGAAGATAGATGTGTCGGACGACGCAAGGACGACCGGTACGTTGACCCAAATCTCACCTACTTGATTGGCGTCGTCCCAGTTCTCGATCTCGTATTTCAACTCGTTGCTGGCGGCGTCGGTGAACCGAATGTCGGCGCCACCCGGACTGATCTTATCGAAATCAATATTGGCGGCGTCGTCGAGTCGGATCAGGATCGGTGCGTTGTTTACATCGTTGTTCAGTGGGGCGGCCGAGCCAAGGGTGAGCTTGCGCCGGTGGTTTGAACCGGTGCCCCACCACGACTCGGGGTTGGAACAGGTGTCGGTGTCTGTATCCGCGTCCGCGGCTGCGTCGGCAGCGGCGTGACCGTCCGCGCCGGCGTCGACGGGCGTTGTCATATCGGTATTTGTGCCGTCCGACGCATCGACGACGTGGAGCGCAGCGTCCCCGCCATCGATGCCCGAACCGCCACCGTCGGTGCCGCTGGCCGTGCTCGAGGGTGCCGAGCCTACGGGGTCATAGCCGACCAAGAGGCAGCCCGACGCCGGGCCCAGCGCCAGCGCAACACACATCCACTTACCCCTGAAAGCAACCACTCGTCTCAATCGTAGCACTCCCTGGTCCCAGCCCCAGCAGTCAGGGATCAGAGCTCGTCCGCTGTCATCCAAGCCATCCGCTGCGGCGTGGAGGAGCGACACCGGATGTTCTATCCCCGTGTCACACGCCCCGTGTCCGGCCACGCACCCGGCGGGTTTGGAAAAGAAGAGGGCCGCAACATCGACGTGTTGCGGCCCCCGCGTCCCCCGCGCCCGCCCGTCAGGGTGGCGGAAAACCTAAATCGCAGAAGGCATCCTACGTCAACTCCTGGCCGGGGACGGTTTGTGTTGCCTATCTGCACTTCCGCGAACGAGGTGGCGTGTCCTGGGTTTCCCGGAGTCGGACGTCTGGACTTCGCAGCTGCCGTCGATAGGAAGACGGCATGGAGAGACGAGGATGTGGTTGCCACAGGGGCACCGAATAGCGTCAGTGGGAGCTGCGGCGGACGATCGTGATCGCCCCAGACCGGGGCGGCGCCGGATCGCGCAACCGGTCAAACCCACGACGCGTCCCTTCCGGTCCTGACACCGGTGCACCAGGCATGCCTATCCGCACGCGAACGATCTGCACGGCAGTCGCCCCGTCGTCGCTCGCAGCGTTGCGCAACATTACCTCTTGCAAGCGGCGCCGGGCGATCTCTTGGGCTACCCTATCGGACGCCATGTGCCAGCTACCGCAGAGTTTCAAGGCCATTGTCCCCGCAGCGGTCATCGCGCTGGCCATGTCCGGCTGTGCCACGACCAGCGCCTGGGAGCGTGAGGACCTCGCGAGACCTGTGATGATTCCTGACCCCGGCCCCCATCGTGTGGCGCTACGCCAGCACGTGCTAGCCATACGCGAGGGTGCAATCGATGCCTCCGGGCGCGGTGGTGGCGGTTGTGGATGCAATTGATCAGAGCTTGCCGGCCCGCCACGCTCATCGCCATCGCGGCCCTCCTTTCAGCGTCATGGCAGCTGGCATTCGCGATCGGTGGTGCACGCGCGGACTTCTCCATCGACGATCCGAGCGAGCTAGACCTCGACGTGCTCGCATACGCTGACGATGACCATGTGTATGCCGTGACGACGCAGCTTGCGGTGGCCCACAACCTCGACGGCGACGGCAGCCGGCTGGGTGCACATGCGCTGGTGGACGTCGTCAGCGCGGCGTCGGTCGACGTTGTGTCCACCGCGAGCTACCGCTTCATCGAGATCCGTGAGGAAGCCGCCTTTGAGGCGGCCTATCGCATGGGGGAGTACCTGCCGAGCGCCAGCTATCTTTTCTCGCTGGAGCCAGACTACGAGTCCCATGCGATTGGCGTTGGCGCCTCCCGGCGGCTGGGCACGCCGGACAGCGTACTCGGCGTAAACTACGCGCTCACGCTGGACACGATCGGGATGGTGGGGACGCCCGATCGTGCTTTTTCAGAGGACCTCACCAGCCACAGCGGCAGCGTCAGCCTGACCCAGGTCCTCGGCCCACAGACATTGATACGCGTGAACTACGCGGCGATTGTGCAGCAGGGCTACATGGAGAAGGCGTATCGCTCGGTCCCTCTGTTTGACATTGCAGGGTTGGACGCCGCCCGAGGGGATGGGGTCGAGCTGGACCTGAACACCTTCGACGCCTATCGCTTGCCCGGCCGCCCCCCCGAGGAGGTCCCCGACAGCCGGCATCGGCACGCGGGTGCCGTGCGCGTGCTGAGATACCTGGAGGACCTGAACGCATCGATACGCATCGACTACCGCTTCTACGTGGACTCCTGGTCGGTCATCGCCAACACGGTCGAGCCGGCGTTGTACTGGCAGGTTGCCCAGGACTGGAGGCTCAACCTCGCCACGCGCTTCTATCATCAGACGGGGGCGGATTTCTGGCGACGCGAATACGTCGTTGCGGGTCCCCAGGAGATACCTGCGATCCGTACGGTCGACCGGGCACTCAGCCCGTACTTCGCGGTCGGCGCTCAGGCACGGGTCGAATGGGAACCTGGCGATTGGCGTGTCTACCTGTCCGCAGGTGCATCGCACACCGAGTACCTCGACTACCTCTTCCTCGACAACCGCTTGGTACTCACTTCGCAGCTGGGGGTGCAATGGCAGTTCTGATCGTCTTGGCCGCACTGGCCCTCAGCGGCTGCCTGTTCACGCCACCGGAGGAGCTCGAAGCGTCGGTGGTCGGCGACTACTACGACGGTGATGCGTTGCACCGCCCTGGGCAGCCCTGCCTGCTCTGCCATGGCGCGGACGCGCCTCGGCCGGAGCCCGCGTTCGAGATCGCAGGGACCGTCTACGACGAGATCGACTCGCTCGAGGATGAGGGTGTCGGAGGTGTGCTGGTCATCATCACGGACGCGGACGGCGTGGAGCTGGTGGTGACCACCAACTCTGCGGGCAATTTCTACTCCGCCCGCCAGCTGGAGTTTCCCCTCACGGTCAGCATCAGGCGTGGCGATGTGGTCTCCACTATGCAGACGCTCATCTGGCGCAACGGCAGCTGCGCCCACTGCCACGGCGAAAAACCAGACGAGGCGTCCGTCGGGCGTGTCTTCCTCGACGAGGAGATGACGCCATGAATGCAGCTGGGCGCGTCCTTTGGATTGTTCCGATCCTCGCCGCGGGCTGCACGGCCTACGATGGGGGGAGCTACCCGCTGGAGCTGCCGGCGGCGGCGTTCCCAACTGAAACGGTCGCAACGGAGCTGCAGCCCTACCTGACCGTCCGCTGCGCTTCGCTGGATTGCCACGGCGCCGGGGGGCGGCCACTGAGAATCTACGCGGAGGACGGGTTGAGACTCGCCCCCGAGTTGCGGGGTGAGCTGATCACCGACGACGAGATGATCCTCAATCTGCAAGCGCTCCAGGCGCTGGATCCGGAGGCGCCGCTGGACTCCAGTCGAACCCTGCTCAAACCGCTGTCGCCCTCGGCGGGAGGCATGGTGCACGAGGGCAGGACGGTCTGGTCCGACCGGGATGCGCCAGGATACCGCTGCCTGCGTGCATTCCTCGCCGGGGACCAGCCCGCGCTTGAGATCGACGCTGGCATCGGCAGCACCTGCGCCCAGGCCTACGTGCCGTGGCTTCCGCCCGACCAGCAGGGCGCTGCCGATATATAGGCGCGCCCGGCCGGGAGGGCGGTCACCGCCGACGGCGAGGAACGCGATGCTTCGAACGTGGGCTGTTCATGGCCATTCCTGTGCCGTGCTGTATCGGCGTCGCTCGGAACCAACGCTCATGCATCAGACATCCGCCTATTCGAGCGAGTATCGACATGCCACAATTGTCAGCGGACATGTGGTCCGGCTGCGTGCGGTGGAGAATCCATGGCTCCATGTCAGCCGGAGCAAGCATGATTGTACGAACTATGGTGGTGTTGTCGTGTCTCCGCGCCACCCGCCAGGGTGGTGGAACACCCGCTGCGCAGAAGATATCTTAGGTCAACTTCTGGCCGGGGCCGGTTCATGAGGCCTATCCGGGCGGTTGGGCGACGGTGCGATCTTTGAGCTGACGCTGGTTGGCGCCAATGCGGCCGTGCTACTTGGCCCATCCGCGCCGGTGGCCCGGGCGGCACGCATGCTAGCGTTGCGGAGGGGACACTGTGCAGACGATGCGCGGCGCAGGTGCCCCAACGACTCCCACGAGGAAGGATTGTCACGATGCCCCTGCACCCGCAGATCCAACTACTCGTCGACGGGATGGCAGCCGATCCAAACAGCACGCCGATCCACGAGATGACCGTGGCGGAGGCACGCGCGACCTATGTCGCCATAGGGACCATGTTCGGGCCCGGGCCGGAGGTTCGGTCGGTCGAGGACCGCACCCTGCCGGGTCCGGGCGGCGAGATCCCGGTGCGGGTCTACGCGCCCGAGGGTGATGGGCCCTTCGGCGTGCTGCTCTTCTTCCATGGGGGCGGCTTCGTGATCGGCGACCTCGAGACCCACGACAAGGAGTGCCGCATGCTCTGCCGCGACGGCGGTTGCCTGGTGGTCGCCGTCGACTACCGGCTGGCGCCAGAGCACCACCGGACGGCGGGTGCCGAGGACGGCTTCGCAGTGCTGACGTGGCTGCGCGAGCATGCGACCGAGCTCGGCGGTGACCCGGAGCGGCTCGCGGTGGCTGGGGACAGCGCCGGTGGCAACATCTCGGCTGTCGTGGCGCTGATGGCCCGGGACACCGGTGGGCCGGCCCTGCGCCTGCAGGTGCTCATCTACCCGAAGGTCGATGCGCGGCTGGACGGCAGGTACGCGTCGATGAAGGAAAACGCGGAGGCACCGTTCCTCAGCCGCGAGACGATGGAGTGGTTCGAGGCCTCCTGGGCAACCGAGTCGGTCGACCGCTGCGACCCGATGCTCTCGCCGCTGCTGGCCGACTCCCACGCTCGGCTGCCGCCCGCACTCATCGCAACCGGTGAGTGCGATCCCCTGCGGGACGAGGGCCGCGCCTACGCCAAGGCCCTGCTGGACGCCGGCGTGCCCACCGAGCTGCACGACTACGACGGCATGCCACACGTCTTCTTTCAGCTCTCGCCCATCGTCGATGCCGGAAAGGACGTGATCGCGAAGGCGGCGGCGGCCCTGCGCACCGCCCTCGGGTGATCACAGAGGCCATTTCGCAGAAGGCATCGCATCCAGCCTGGACGGTCGGAGCGGGGTGGGGGAGTCTATCGCGACAAGGGACTCCAGAGCCGTGGGTGCGACGCAATGTGCCGGCGGTAGAGGGGCGGCAGAGGCACTGAGGTAGGCGATGGGCACACTCGAGGGCAAGACGTTTGTGGTCACCGGGGCGAACTCCGGGATTGGCCGGGTGGCGGCTCAGCACTTTGCGGCCGAGGGAGCGCACGTGTTCCTGGCCTGCCGCTCCGAAGAGCGCACGGCCCCGGTCATCGCTGCCATCAAGCAGGAGACCGGGAATCAGAGCGTCGAGTTTCTGGAGCTCGATCTCGGGAGCTTAGCCAGCGTCAACGCCTGTGCGGACCGGCTTCTGGCGCGTGAGACTCCCATTCATTGTCTGGTGAACAATGCGGGGGTCGCAGGTCTCCGGGGGCTCACCTCCGAAGGCTTCGAGATGCACTTTGGAACCAACCACCTGGGACATTTTCTGTTCACCCTGCGCCTGCTCGAGCGGCTCAAGGAGTCGGCCCCTGCGCGCATCGTCAATGTGTCTAGCCGGTCCCACTACGAGGTGCTGACGCGCATCAAGTTCGAGGCCCAGCGCAAGACCACCCGCTCGCCCCTCGGTCTGCGCGAGTACGCGGTGAGCAAGCTCTGCAACGTGCTCTTCACCCGCTCCCTCATCAAACGCCTCGAGGGCAGCGGGGTGACGGCCTACGCCCTTGACCCCGGCACCGTCGCGACGGAGATCTGGCAGCGCAAGCTGTGGAAGCCCATCGCGAACTTCATCAAGCTCTTCATGATCGACGCCAGTGACGGGGCGAAGACCACCATTCACTGCGCAACGTCGGAGGAGGCGGGCGCCGAGACGGGGCTCTACTACCTCAAGTCCAGCCCCACGAAGCCCAGCCGCTGGGCTCGCGACGACCAGCTGGCCGAAGAGCTCTGGCAACAGAGCTTGGAGTGGGTTGGAGAAGCGGGCCGCGCGGGGCTTGCTCGCGCGGAGCCATAGGCGACAACGCAAGCGCCCGGTCACCCATTCGTCGCGTGGCTGCCCGAGACAGCGGAGCATCTTGCTTTGGAGCGTCGGCCAGGGGCGATATCCTCTGGAGATGGACAGCCAGCGGGACGGCGGCACTGATGAAGTCGTCGCTCGACGACTACGGTGGGCGGCGCTCGCCCTCGCGGGACTCACGTCGCTCGCGTCGTGTGCTGAAGGTACCGAACCGCCGGCACCTGCGGGCGACGGTAGGCGCGGCACTGCTGACGGCGGCTTCGACGCGGACGGCGGAAGTGAGGGTGACGCGGGCGACCGAGACGCGGCGAGTAGCGACGGAGGCGGTGGCGGGATCGGTGGCGACGGCGACGGCGACTCGAACGGAGGCGACGGCGACGGCGATGGCGGTGGTGCGGGTCCGTGGCGCAAGCCACTGACCATCCAGGGCAGCCAGGTGCCGGTTGCCCAGACGGCCTTCCCGGTGCTGGTGCACATCACGGATGCGGATCTCGCGGCGCACGCCGGTGCCGGTGGGCTGGACATCTACTTTCAGGACGCCGGGGGCGGCACGCTGCCCTTCGAGCGCGAGTCCTACGACGCGGCGACCGGAACGTTGATCGCGTGGGTAAAGGTCGACCTGACCGGCGACGACCAGGACTTCTACGTCCACTACGGCGACGGCTCCATCAACGAGCGGTCGACGCCTGCCAGCGTCTGGACCGGTGGCTTCGCGGCCGTCTACCACATGGACTACGGCGGGGGCGCGGGCACCGAGGCTGACTCGACATCCAACGCCAACCACTTGAGCCCGCCGATGGTGAGCAGCAACCCATCGTCGGTACCGGGAAAGATTGGCGACGCGCTCTCGTTTGCGACGCCCAACGGAATGCTCCAGGCGCCGGACCATGACAGCCTCGACATCACCGGTGCGCTGACCGTCTCCATGTGGGTGAACAAGAGCGCCACCAACCCCGACTACTGGGAGGCACTCGTGGCGAAGCGCGTCCCTCCCGGGGAGAACTGCAACTACCAGGTCAGCCTCGGTGACGATGGCGCGCAGCGTGACCTCACGTTCTACGACGGAAGCACGATTGCCGGGACATCGCAGACACCCACGGCGGGCACCTGGACCCACGCGGCCGTCGTGGTGGACGGCACTGCGTGCAGCTTCTACATGGACGGGGTCTGGTTTGCGGACGCGAGCAGCTGCGATCTGGCTCCCAACAGCGGCCCGCTGTTCGTGGGCGGTACGGACCAGGAGAATGACGAGCCCTTCTACGGCGCCCTCGACGAGGTGCGCATCGCGCCCGTGGTGCGCTCCGCCGACTGGCTGCTCACCGAGGTCAACAGTCAGAAGTCGAACTCGACCTTCATCACGGTTGGGGCGGCGGAGGACCTCTGAGCATCCTCGGCGTGTCGGGCGCACTCGGAAATGTCAGCGGTGTAGACATCGTCGAAGACGATCGTGCCGACCGTCACCGTCGAGGAGCCATAGCCCGCACGAAAGCGTTGCCCCCGAGCCCGCCGCGTTGCTCAGTGACCAGGTGACAGCTGCTCCCCGCTCTCATCGAGGGTCAGGAGGTTCACACTGTGCAGCTCCCGCAGCGGGGACTCGGCCGCCACCTCCGATGGAAACGGCCAGGCGCTGTTGATGTCGACGACGACGTCGAAGTGGTCGACCCAGCAATGGTCCTCGCCGTACTGCGTGTCGGTCATACCCACCGTCCAGGTGTCGGACTCGAAGACGTCGGGGCGCAGCTGCCGAAGGCGCGCGATCTTCTCGGTTCCGCTGTTGATGTGGTCCTGCGTGGAGGCCTGGAACGTTTCGACCCCGAGGGTGCGCGCTGCGTATCCGACGACCGCCTCGGGTGACGCGCTGGCCAGGATGATCTCGATCCCGGGGCACCGGCTACGTACCCAGTCGAGATCCCGCCGCGTGAGTACCTGCCGGCCCCGGTGCCGGTTCCACACGCGGCCGGCCAGCCGCTGCACGACCTCCGGATCTTCCTCCGCGAGTAGCTGAAGCAACCGCCGCTGCGTTGGACGCTGGGCATCGAGCAACCAGGTCGGCCCCACCGCGCGCTCGATCTGCTTGCCCAACCACGGCGCGCGCGCGGGGACCTTGCCGCCGAGCAGGTAGATCAATCCCGGGACAGCCCAGTTGCGGAGCCCCTGCAGGGTGTAGGAGGCACTCGCAATGGGCCGCGTGTAGTCGAGCGCGATGCGTCCCCGAGCTCGTCGGGGCTCCATCCGATCCAGCCCCTCGTCCCCGTAGGCGCGCCACGCACCCAGCTCCCAGCCGAGCCTCTCGCCCATGTTCACGCCCCGATGCACTGTGCGATCCAGGTCCAACACCAGGTACCGAGTCCGGGGTGACAGGACGTGCTCGCACAACTGACGAAAGGTCATCGGCGTGGTGGGCGAGAGGCCGCGCGCCACGGAGCGCCGCGGACCGGCGTCGCCGGCGGTCGAACCACTCGCTGTTCGCTCACTACCGTGCACCCGGTAAGGATATCGCGGCCGCCGCGCTCCCTTCTTCAGGTTTCTGACACGAATTTGCAGACGGCTGCGTTCGCAGAATATGCGCGATGATCGCGAGCCCGCGCACCTATTTCAGCTTCGGCGTTTTCGCGGCAGTCTGTCGCGGTAGACCGATGACCGCCCAACCCCGCGTCACCAAGCTCGACGGATTCCTCAAGACCCTGTCCGACGATTCCGTCGTCGACTTCGACCGGGTGCAGTGGGTCGACGGCGAGTCCAAATTGATCGCCGAGTGGACGGAGGATGGCGACCGCTGGAACCTCCGCATCGAGTCCAGCGACGGCGTCCACTACGCGGGCGAGATGACCTCGCCGGAGTACGAAGACGTCACTCCATTGAAGCTCACGAAGTGGCTCTCGCCAGGCGGCCACGAGTGGCTCTTGCTCGGCAGCTACGAGGGCGACGAAGAGCCCGAGCCCTGTGCCATCGAAGTGTTCCCCGACGTCTAACGACCGACGTCCATAGGACACCCTCGTGGTTGAGCAGACAACGATTGCGTCGCCAGCTCAGGGTTGCAGTACCGCGGTCCAGGTGCCGGTGCAGGTGCCCTGCTCCATGCCCATGTCGCCGTCGACGGTCAGTGCCCAGTCGCCGCTGAGCGTCTGCGTTGCGCGGTTGAGTGAGCCGTCGAGCTGACCGGCGAAGGTACCGCCCACGGGAATGATCATACCGTTGTTCGCACGGGGTTCTTTGCTACCCTGCCGGGGCGACCTCGTGTGAAGATGCACGGAACGATGACTCTCGAAGACATGTCGCCGCAGAACCCGGACACGCCATCGTGAGCGAGCACGGTGAGGGTTCGGGCCCTGGCGACGTCGATCCTCGCATGGCGACGCGCGCCCTCGTTGCCACGAGTATCGCTGCACTCTTCGTCGAGCTCATGCTCATTCGGTGGTTGGCCGCTGAGATTCCCGTACTGGGGTACTTCAAGAACTTCCCGCTCATGGCCGCGTTCATCGGACTGGGAGCCGGCGCACTGTTGGCGGACCGACCGCGAAGCCACTGGCTGAGCAGCCTCTGGGCACTCGTGGTCCTCTCGCTCGCCGTGGTCTTCACCGAAGAGCTAGGGCTTGTCGACATGGTCTTCCCCGACCCGCGCGTCGATGTATGGAGCCGGGGAGTGAGCCTCAGCGCCGGCGAGCCAAGCAGGGTCTTGTCGGTAAACCTCGGAAAGATCTTTCTAGTGTTGGGCGTCTGTACCTGGTCCTTCGTCGGCCTCGGGCAGGCGATCGGATACTGGTTTCGCCAGGGGCCCGCACTGCGAATGTACACGGCGGACATCGCAGGGAGTCTCGCAGGTGTCGTGTCGTTCGGCGTGCTTTCCTATCTGCAGACGGGACCCCAGGTCTGGCTGGTCGCGGCCGCGCTGCTACTCGCCGTCAGCAGCTGGTATCGCAACCCCGGCGACCGGCGGGGGTTGCTTCCACTGGTGGTCCTGCTGGCGATCGCCGGGACCTATCAGGTGAAGGCGGGTCACACGGCAACGACACTTCGGTGGTCACCCTACTATCGCATCGAGGTACCCGCCGTCGGCATGGAGACCTCCCCAACGGTCTACCAGCTGAACGTCAATCGCGACATCCATCAGCACATGGTGGACCTGTCCGAGAAACAGCCTGGTGCCCTCGCCGCCGGCGGGTCGATGGCCGGCCAGATGAAGAAATGGCGGCGTCAGTACGACTTCCCTTACATTTTCAAGGACCGTCCAGCGACCGTCCTCATCGGTGGCGCGGGCAGCGGCAACAACGCCGCAGCCGCGTTGCGCAACGGAGCAGGGCGGGTCACCGCCGTGGAGATCGATCCGCAGATCATCCAGCTCGGCCGCGATCTGCACCCGGAGCACCCTTACGCGTCCGAGCGGGTGCACGTGGTCAATGATGACATCCGCTCGTACGTCCGGTGGAGCCACGAGAAATACGATTTGATCGAGTACGGGATTCTCGACTCACACACCGCGCTGTCGTCGCTTTCATCGCTGCGCCTCGACAACTACGTGTACACGGTTGAGGGCATCCGAAGTGCCGTGAGACGGTTGAAGCCTGATGGCCTGATGGTGTTGTCGTTCTACGAGGGGAACCGCCCTTGGCTGGGACGCCGGATCTTCCGCAACATCATCGAGGCTACCGGGGCGGCTCCCGTCGCAACCCAGTTTAGCGCGATGTGCTTCTTCGTGTTCGGCCCCAGCCTCGACCGCGATCGGATCGAAGGCGAGCTGGCGCAGCATGGCCATCGGGTCATGAATACGTTCTACGGCGAGGGGGACGTCCGCATGTCTACGGACGACTGGCCGTTCATGTACTCGAACCCCGCAGGGCAGCCGCTGGTGTACTTCCTCTCGCTTGCGCTGTTGGTGGCTCTTGCGTCGCTCTTCATCTCGCGCGCCACTCGTGGCGGACCCTCCGCCCAGTCGGTACGCATGGATTGGCACATGTTCCTTCTGGGAGCGGCATTTCTGCTGATCGAAACAAAGGCACTGGCGGAGCTGTCACTGCTGTTTGGATCGACGTGGATCGTCAACACACTCGTGTTCTCGGGAATCTTCGTGATGGTGTTGTCGTCGGTGTGGCTCGTGCACAGGCGAGTGTGGGTCCGCCTCGACCTCGCCTACGGGGCCCTGATTCTGATCCTGATGGCGTGGTACGCGTTTCCACGCGAGGCTCTCAATGCGTTGCCATTCGGCGTTCGCGCACTGGTCTCCACGCTGCTCGTCGTGCTTCCCCTGCTGTTCGCGGGAATCGTATTTGCGCGCTCCTTTTCCACGAAGGCGAACACGGCGGTGGCCTTCGGCTCCAACCTCATCGGTGCCGTCATCGGCGGAGCTGCAGAGGCTACTTCGCTGGCCTGGGGCATCCGGTCACTCACGATTCTGGCGCTGGTGTTCTATGTCGCTAGCTGGCTGGTCCTCCGCCGCGAGCAAGCCGCCGACCCGAACGCGGCCGACCCGGCCCGGGCCTAGAAGCATCCCGAAGGGCTGGTCGCCCAAGGCCGCCTAGCGAGCACTCTGCCACGATGAACCCCTTGGAAAACACGCTGTTACCGAAACGGTGACTCATGCGTCAGTTTTGGTTGCGGTTAGGTGACGTCGGCGTCATTGTTGTCCATCCGTTGGAGGTGGGTGCGATGTCGAGAGTTCTGGGAAGCAGGTTCACGTGGCTCGGGGTGGTGCTCTGGCTAGCGGCCGGCTGCGCCGCGGATGAGCGCGGCCGCGACGGCAACGGTCAGGGCGGGTCGGGCAACCCGGGCCTGTCGGGCAGCGGGGGCTCGGGAGCGACGGGCACCGGCGGCTTCGGCGGCAACGGCATCGGGGGCGCGGGGCAGGGCGGCCTGGGCGACGGCGAGTGCGCGGGTGCGGCCAAGGTGCCGACCACGCGCACCCAGCCGCTGGTCGAGCTGGTCGTCGATCAGTCGTCGTCGATGAACGAGCTCGCGAGCTACTCCGATCCGCTCGCCGGCAGTCGCTGGACGGCGCTGCGTGAGGCGCTCGTCGGTCCCTCTGGGGTGGTCACCGAGCTGCAGGGTGACGTGAGCTTCGGGCTGACGCGCTACACCTGGGATGGCGGCTCGTGCCCGAACCTGTGGAGCACCCCGGCGGCGCTTGGCAACCACGGCGCCATTGCCGCCGACTATCCCCAGGACTTCGACGGCGACAACACGCCCACGGGCGAAGCGCTCGACGCGGTCATCGACAGCCTCGAAGCGCGCATACCGCAGCTAGATGCCGATGGCGTTGTGCCCGTCATCCTGCTCGCGACCGACGGCAAGCCCGACTCCTGCGACAACCCCGATCAGGGCGAGAGCGACGAGGGCGTGCAGCTGGCCGAGGCCGCTGCAACGCGCGCATGGAACGCGGGCATCAAGCTGCTCGTGCTGTGGGTCGGCATGCCGGACATGGCGGTCGACCAGCACCTCAAGAACGTCGTGCGCAACGGCAGCGGCGGGCAGAACACGAGCTACGTCAGCGCGACCGACACGGCGGGGCTCAAGGACCAGATCCGCGCGCTCGTCACCGGCGAGCTGAGCTGTCTGATGCGTCTCGAGGGGCGGCTCGACGTGGCGCGCGCCTGCGGCGTGGCGGGCTCGAGCGTGACGATCGGTGGCAACCCGATCGCGTGCGACCCGGTCGACGGCTACCGCGTCGTCGACGAGACACACATCGAGTTCATGGGCGCCGCCTGCGACTCCTTGAACACGGGCGCAACCGTCGACGCCAGCTTCCCCTGCGACGTCGTTGCGGTGCTGTGAGGGCCACGGGTCACGCGGCCTCGCATGCCGCATGCGGTGCTTGGCGCGCCGGCTTTCCCTGGGCATGTTGACATAGGTGTCATTTTTACCTACACCGCCAATCAAACAATGACGACGTCGTCATATTTGTGGCCAGCCGAGCGAGTGGGGCATCATGAACGCACGTTTTTTCGCGACAATCAGCATGGCCTTGGCGTTCGCCGTTGCCTGCGGGGACGACTCCAGCGACGGCGGTGGCGGTGCGGGCGGTACCGGCGGCAGCTACGCCGGCACGGGTGGCGACAGCTACGCCCCGCCGACCCCGTGCGGTGCCGTGACGTGCCAGCCAGGCCAGCGGTGCATCAGCGACACGTGCGTGGAGACGTGTGAGGACGACTCCGGCTGCGCATCGGGGAGCTGCTGCGCCGGTCTGTGCGCCGATGTCTCGAGCGACCGCGCGCACTGCGGCGGCTGCGACGCTGCGTGCGACGACACCGAGGACTGCACCGACGGCGCCTGCGTCGCGCTCGTCTGCGATCCACCCGCCGATGACTGCGGCCCGGCCGGCTGCGATCAGGCGCCCACGCCCGACGCGATGAACAGCCTCGCGTGCGCCGAGACGCAGTGCGCGATGCCCGGGCTCGGCGGCACGCTGTGCTGCACCGCGGTCGGCGCCGGTGTGGAAGACGACGCGCTCGAGCTGACGGGCCGCGACGCACAGCTCTGCGGCCTCGACATCGGCGCGTTCGATCCCGCGCTCGCCGGGGTCTGCCTGCAGTACGGCCAGCCGGGTGAGGTCGACGCGGACTGCCCCGAGCTCGACGGCAGGCCCGGCTGCTGCACCGAGGAGGGCTTCTGCGGCAGCATGGAGTCGCAGCTCGGCCTCGGCTGCACCTACCCGGCGTTCGGCAAGGGGGCGAGCTGCGGTCGCGCCGGCCTGCGCTGCAACGGCATCACCTGCGCGGCGCCGCAGCTCGGCGGCGCGCCCTGCTGCACGGCCGAGGGGGCGGGCATCGACGGCGACCCCTACCTGCTGACCGGTCGCGCAGCCAAGCTTTGCGGCCTCGACATCGGCGCGTTCGTGCCCGACCTCGCGGGCGTGTGCCTGCAGGTGGGCCAGCCCGGCGAGCTCGACGACACGTGCCCCGAGGTCGAGGGCCGCCCCGGCTGCTGCTCGGAGGAGGGCCACTGCGGCAGCATGGAGAGCGACCTCGGCCTCGGCTGCACCTACCCAGACGCGGGCAAGGGCGGCGAGTGCGGCAGCGTGCTCGACGCCGTCGACGACGCCCCCGACCCGGAGGCTAATGGTTGCGCCAGCGGCGAGTCGTGCAGCTACGGCGTTGATGGCAACACCTGTCGCTGCGGCGCGGCCGCAGCCTGCGGCGCGGGACAGCGGTGTGTCGACGGCGCCTGCATGTGCGGCGACTCGACCGCCTGCCAGGGCGTCCAGGTGTGCTGCGGCTCGGGCTGCGTCGACACCGCGACCGATGCCGACAACTGCGGCGCCTGCGGCGCGGCCTGTCCCGAGTCCGCAACCTGCGAGGCCGGAGCGTGCGCGTGCCCCGACGGGCAGCTCGCCTGCGATGGTGCGTGCGTGGATCCCGCCGCCGATGCGCTGCACTGCGGTGGCTGCGGGCTGGCGTGCCCTGACGGCTCGGCCTGTGACGCGGGTCAGTGCGCCTGCGACGACGCGGACGCCTTCGCCTGCGCCGGTGGCTGTGCCGACCTCACGCAGACCGACACCGCATGCGGCGTCTGCAACAACGTCTGCGGCGAGTTCGTCTCGTGCCTCGGCGACCCCTCGGTGGGCTACGACTGTCGCTGCCCCAACTTCAACCAGGAGGTCTGCGCGGACGGCTGCCGTGACCTGCAGACCGACGAGGCCAACTGCGGAGGCTGCGGCAACGTCTGCGACGGCATCGCCTCGGTCTGTCGGGAAGGCGCCTGCGAGTGTCCGGTGGAGGGCGAGATCGCCTGCGGCGACGTGTGCGTCGATCCCCATTCGGACGCCGACAACTGCGGTGGCTGCGACGTTGCCTGCGATGGTGCCGGCACGACGCGCCAGTGCATCGACGGGCTGTGCGGCTGCGGCGACACGGACCAGTTCTACTGCGACCTCGACGACAACGGCGGCCCGCAGGACTTCGCGTGCATCGACGGCGGCGTGGCGAACTGCGGCGCCTGCGGCAACCAGTGCCTCGGCTTCTCGTCCTGCGTGGCCGACGCCTGCCTCTGTGACGACGACGCGCAGCTGCACTGCTTCGGCATCGGCTGCGCAGACCTCAGCGCCGACATCGACAACTGCGGCGAGTGCGGCCTGGCGTGCGAGGGCGCCTCCGACTGCGTGGACAGCCTGTGCGAGTGCCCGGCAGGTGGCGACGTCTACTGCGATGGCGAGTGCATCGACGGCGAGACGGACCGCGACAACTGCGGCGCCTGCGGCAACGTGTGTGAACGGCACCTGGTCTGCGACGCGGGCGACTGCGAGTGCCCCAACTCGGGCGACATCAGCTGCGATGGTGTCTGCGCGGACCTGAGCGAGGACGTCGACAACTGCGGCGCCTGCGGCAACGTCTGCGACCAGGGGGACACGTGCTGCAACGGCAGCTGCGTGGACACCGACACCGATCGCCGCAACTGCACGGGGTGCGGTCGGAGCTGCGACTCGGACATGGTCTGCGACCCCGGCCTCAACCCGTCGGAGGGGCCGTGCTGCGATCCCCAGGGCGATGCGAGCGACTGCGAGGAGTACGACTAGTCAGCGGACGACCCCCCCACACCCATGGCGCAGCTCGTCGAGCTGCGACTGCGGTGATCTCAGCTGACACGCTCCGAGCCCGCCGCTATCATCCGGCCCGATCGGAGGTGGATGTGCGGGATCCCAGAGCAGCTGTGCAGGCGACGCGAGCGCGCCCGGCTTTCGCCGTCGCGATCGTTTTGGGGATCGGCGCGGCCGCATGCGGGGAGGAGCCGCTGACGGTCGCGGGCGTCGTGCGCATCAGCAACCTGTGCACGTTCGAGGCCGACCGGACGAGGCTGGTGGCATCGCCGCGCTTCGACATCGCCAACGGCGGCACCGCGGAGAGCAGCAGCTGTGAGCATCCGTTCGTGGTGCAGCTGCTGGTCGACAACGGCAACACCAATGCGGCGGCGGTTGACGAGGCCGAGGTGATGTTGCGCTCGGTCAACGATGCGGTGCTGGACTTCGCGGGCGAGCTGCCCAACCCGTTTCGAGTGGCGGTGTCGGGAGCGCTGCCCGGCAACCAGCTGAGCGTCCTGCCGGTCGAGATCATCCCGGCCGCGCACGCCGAGTACCTGGACGCCTTCGTCGGGCAGAAGGTTCGCACGGAGATCAGCCTGCTCGAGGCCGGTGTCGTGGCGACCGAGACGACTGTGGACGTCGAGATCTGCGACGGCTGCCTCACACGCTGCGAGAGCGAGGCGAGCGACAAGGAGCTCGACAACCCGTGCAACGACGCCGCCCTCGGCGCCGAGGCCACGATCTGCCTCGACCCGAAGTGCTAGCTGCCAGGTGCCAGGGCGCGGGCGCGGGTAGGGCGCCGCGCGTGGCACGGCCGTACTACTCGCAGCCGACCTTGAAGCAGAGCAGGCCCAGGACGCCGTCTTCGAGGGCAGCGCGCGGTATCGCGTGGTTGGACATGCAGATCTTCCCGTCGTCGGTGAAGGTCATGTCGCGCGTATAGGTGCCCGACAGGGGCACGGGGTACATGATCCAGCGCTCCTCGTCTGGGATGAAGCGGTAGATGCGATCGTGCATGGTCTCGTTGACCCAGATGTCCTGGGTCTCGGGGTGCACACCCAGGGCGTAGGGCGAGCCGGGGATCTCGTCGACGAGTCGGGGCATGGGGTAGACGGTCGTTTCGAAGCCGTCGGGATCGATGCGAACGATCTCGCCGTCGGTCCAGCCGGCAAGCCACAGGATGCCCGACTCGTCGAAGCGCATGCGACGGGGGCCGCGTACCGGCGAGTCGTACTCGGTGACCTCCAGGGTGACGGGGTCGATCTTGCCGATCTTGTCGCCCATGAGACGCCCGTACCAGACGAAGCCGTCGGTCGGGCTGATGTCGATCCCGTAGGGCTCGGTAATGCCGGAGGCACCGTTGGTCGGCGTGTGCGACACCGACTCCACGAAGTCGAACTCGCCGGTCGCCGGGTCGAGCCGGGCCACCACCGCAGAGCGGTGGGCGGTCATCGTGAACCAGACCATGCCGTCGGCGCCGACACGGATGGTGTGGGGGTAGACGAGTCCATCGCGCAGCCCAAGCCTGGCCTCCCATTCGCGGGTCTCGGGATTGAACACGCCGATGTTGTTCCCGTTGGCGTTGGTCACGTAGTAGTTGCCGTCCAGACCCATGTCGAGCGAGTGCGGGCCATCGCCCGGCTCTCCCGTGACGTACTCGCTGTCGCCCGTCTCCATGTCGGTTACGACCATCTGGTGGACGCCCTGATCGACCGTGTAGATCAGGCCGTCGTTCGGGTTGAAGATGGCGTCGTGCGGGGCGAAGGTGCTGGCCATCTCGACTTCGTAGATCTTCGTGTACGCAAGCGAGGGGTCGAGCGGGAACTCGGGCCGGGCCGTCACGAGCTGGCCGTTGAACCCCGCCGAGAGGAAGGCCGAGCGCCGGGCCGACAGACCCCTGTCGGTGGTACCGAACTCCGCGTCCATCCGATCCATGATGGGCTGCCATCCCTCGGCGGTACGCGGGACGCGCGTGTAGGGGTTGCCCATCTGGTGGCAGTGCAGGCAGGCCATCCGAAACTGTGAGCGGCTGAACTCATCGTCCTCGTTGGGATCGAAGGGCAGCTGGCCAAAGTGGAAGGCCGCCGGAAGGCTGTTGGAGATCTGCGCGTCGCCGGTCGTCGCCTCCATGACGTGGTCCTCGCTCAGCTCCTCGCCCTCACCGAGCTCGAGGTTGGCGGTCACGTCGTCGAAGTAGGGGAGGCGCAACCGCACCCGGAGCACGCCGGAGAGGTGGGTCGCCAGGCTGAACTCGCCCTCGGCGTTGGTGAACACCGACTCGGACAACCCGACGTCCTTGTGGAGGCGCACCATGACGCCCTCCATGGGGTCGCCGGCCTCGTCCTTGACCGTGCCGCTGTAGACGCCCATGCCGGTCTCGGCCTCGCACAGCGACGCGCCTGCGGCCGAGTCGTCGTCCCCGTCCGCGTCGTCGCTACTGGAACAGCCCAGCAGCAGGCCGGACGCGCAAACCAAAGACACGCAAACCAAACTCGACAACCTCATCACGGCCTCCCATCGATCTACCCAGGCCCCGCCGCCGTCCGTCCGGCATGTGGCAGCCTGGGTGCTCCGCGTACCACCCGACATACTCGCTTACATAAGCGGTCGGTCGCATGCTGACAAGCGGATAGCCAGCCACGAACGCGTACATTTGTAGCAAGCTCAAAACAATTCAAAGTATTTTGAAGAAACTTCAATTTCTCCCTATCACGGGCGATGGGGCGTGGGGCTGTGCCGCGTGCGGGCTCCCGGGCAGGTGCCTGCGTCGAGAATGGCGCCTGCTTGTCGGCTAGAACATGTCGCCGTCCATCACCAACTGCGGAGGGACCCGTGGGTCGGAGGGGGCCGGGGAGGTGCCATTGGGGACGTCGAGTAGCAAAGTGGGCTCGATCCGAATCAGGTCGACTAGCCCGGTTCTGACGACTGGCTTCAGCTTCGCGTGCAGCGCGTCCACCAACTCGTCGAGTGCCGCATCGGTAGCTGCGTTGGCGACCAATCCGCGGGTCAGCTCGAAGATCCTTGGTGCGGGTCGCTCGGTCCTCGCCTCGATCCCCGTGAGCATCACGACACTGAATCCGCCGTCCCCGGGGACTGGCGCTCCCGTCAGTTGACCGACCTCCGAAATGGCGAAGGCCGCGGAGGCGACCGCACTGTCCACGTTCGAGCGCTTGTCCGCCAGGAGCGTCGCGCCTCGGCTGTCGAAGAAGCCCAGATCGCTCCCGCCTGCGCCTCCACCTGCTCCGGCACCGTGTTGCAGTGCCAGCTCGGCGAAGGCGGCGGGGGACAGGCCGGCCGCGTCGCGCAGGAGCTGACGCGCAGTCTGTTCGTCTGCGACGAATATGCGGCTCGCGCGCCGCCGCTCCGGTTGGATGAAACGCTCGCGGTGGGCCGCGTGGTAGGCCCTGACCGCGTCGTCGGTGATCTGCTCCGGCGTGACGGCCATCGCATCGCGCAGCAACCCGACTGCCGCCACCCGCTGCGCTTGCACGACCTCGTCGTCGTTCGCATAGCCTCGCCGGCCGGCCTCCTGCGCGTATAGATCGAACCGCAGCATCCGATCGAGGAGATCGCGCAGTCCCCTGTCCGTGCCGAGGTCCGCGCGCGCGTAGGTTTCCCTGCGAGCGATCGTATCCTCCAAGTCGCCCACCGTGATCCGACCGCCACTGAAGCTGGCCACGACCGCGGCTCTACGACCATCCGGGCCGGTCGCGGGCTTCGGAGCCTGTGCCAGCGCGAGCCTGCCAAGCCCCGCCAGCAGAACCCCAGTGGCTGCCCAGGCAGCGATATGATGGCGCGTCGGTCCCACGACGTAATCCCGTGCGTGACTCTATGCGGCGCAGCGTTGGGGATCCATAGCAGGTCTTCCTGGCAGCCCGGTGCAGTTGACTTCGGGCAACCCGCGGATGGCTGTGCTCGTCGAACTCGCAGTCTGGCGAAGCACCCTCCCGACCTGCACCCCGCCGGCGTTCTTTGAACATTCTTCAGTGGATACGTGGATGCGTGTTTCTGATAGGAGATGCTACGGTTCATGCCTGCAATGCGTTGCTGAATGCACGCGGGTATCGGAGGGAATCCCCATGTTCGGCAAGACGATCCTGATCATTGTGGCCCTGGCGCTGTTCGTGGCCGGCTGCTCCTCGAACGACAAGGCCGATGCCGGCGGGGGCGACGGTGACGGTGACGGTGACGGCAGTGTGACGGTTTGCAGCGGCAGCGACTGGACGTCCCTCGGCCACGACATGGGATCCACCTTCCACGCCTGCGCAGAGACGAAGATCACCAGGGAGAACGTTGGAACCCTGGTCGAGAAGTGGTCGGCAAAGATGGATGGCTCCTCCACCGGCAGCCCGGCGGTCGTGGGCGATACCGTCTATTACGCTTCCTTCGGATATCAGGCGGATGGTCTACCCGCCCACAGGAACATCGCTGCCTTCGACGTCGCTGATGGCACCGAGCGCTGGCAGGCCGCGAACACCTATGGCGGCGTGCAGGGCTCGGTCGCGGCTGCCGACGGGAGCCTGTACGTGATGGAGTCCGGCTCGATCAGGAAGTGGGATGCAGCCAGGGGAGTCAGTGAATGGAGCGCGATTGCGCTGACGATTGGCGGACAGATCCAGTACGCCATGGCATCCACGCCGCTGGTGGTCGGCGACAAGCTCTACGTGGGTACGGCCTCCGGCCAAGAGGCGCTTCTGAACCCGGGCGAGCAGGCGACGTTTCGCGGTGAGATGATCGCGCTCAACCTCGATGGCACCGAGGCCTGGCGCTTTCAAACAGTCGAGGCCCCGTCCAATGGCGCTCCCATTTGGTCGAGTGCCTCGGCTGATCCTGAAATGGGCCTGCTCTTCATGACCACTGGCAACAACTACACAGGGATCGCGAGCGACACTTCCAACGCGATCATCGCGGTCGATCTCGAGTCCGGCGACCTCATGTGGAAGTACCAGGCGGTCGCCAACGACGTGTTCATCCAGCGACCCTTTCCCAGCGGCGGTCCCGGGCCAGACTACGATTTCGGTGCCAATCCGATCCTGTTTGAGGCCAATGGTAGGAAGCTCGTCGGGGCCGGGTCCAAGAGCGGCAGCTTCTATGCGGTCGACCGGGCGACCGGTCAGGAGGTATGGACCAGCGAGGTTGGGATGGGGTGCGCTGCGGGCGGTATTCTCAACAACGGCGCCTATGACGGGAAGTACATCTATGTCTCGAACTGGCCCTGCGAGGGGGAGGCCACGCTCGCGGCCATCGATCCGAATGGTGGCTCCGTGGTGTGGCGCAAGCAGCTCCCGGAGCAGAGCTGGGCACCCATCACGGTTGCCAACGGCGTCGGCTTCATACCCAGCCAGAACACGCTCTACGCCTTCGACACGGACAACGGCGACACGCTGTTGCAGCGGGAGTTCCCAGGGAGCATCTGCAGCGGCTCGGTTGTCTCCGATGGTCGACTCTTCGTCGGCAGCGGGACACCCGACCAATTTAACGGCTTCGGTGGCGTGATCGACGGAGACACCTTCCACGTCCTCGGTCTGCCGTGATCGTCAGTCCGGCAGCGAACACACGATTGGCCGCCGTGGTGGTGCTGCTTGCCGTCGGGTGTGGCGACGAAGCGGACGCCACCGACGTGAAGCCGTCGGACGCGTCGACCGGTATGAATGGAGGGCGAGATGCGGCCGACGACCCGCCCCCCAATCCCTCCGGCTACGACGGGCCGATGTTTCTGTCCGAGACCGGACTGTACGGCAGCGGTGCCGGCGGTGCGCTGGCCGAGGGGGTCGAGAGCTACCGGCCGCACGCGGTGCAGTGGAAGGATGGCGCGGACTCGCAGCACTGGGTGTGGTTGCCCGAGGGCACGAAGATCGACACGGCTGACATGGACCGTTGGGTCTATCCGGCGGGCACCAAGCTGTGGGAGGAGATCTCCGTGGGCGGCCAGCGCATCGAGACGCGCATGCTGGAGAAGCTTGGCGACGACGACTGGCTGATGATCGCGTTCATCTGGAATGCGCAGGACACCGACGCCGAGGCTGCGCCGCTGGGTCAGCTCGACGCATCCGGCACGACCCACGACGTCCCCTATCCAGGCGACTGCCAACAGTGCCATGACGGCATCGCCGACCGCGTACTCGGCTTCAGTGCGCTGCAGCTCTCCGGCGATGCCGAGGGGCTCAACCTGACGAAGCTGATCGCGGACGACTTGCTGACCGCGCCGCCGGCGGCGCCCCTCGAACTCCCCGGCGACGAGACTGCGCAGGCCGCACTGGGCTACCTCCATGGAAACTGCGGCCACTGTCACAACCCCGATCGGCAAGGGGCGGACTTGCAGATCTCGGTCTATCTTTGGCAGGAAGTCGCGTCGCTCGACACCGTCGAGGACACGGTGGGCTACCGCTCGCTCGTCACGGACAGGACGATACCTGCGTGGGTCGACGCGATGGTCTGGCGCATGGATGAGCGGGAGAACCTTGGCGTGATGATGCCACCGCTTGGCAGCAAGCGGGTCGACGCGAACGGGCTGGCTGCGGTCAAGGCCTGGACAGACCGGCTTGCGACGGAGTTTCCGCCGGCCCCGGCCCCTGCGGGGCCCGCGACCTGCACGACGGGTCTGGACGAGGTCTTCAGGATCTTCGACGAGCAAGGTTGTCGTACGAGCTTCTGCCATGGCGCGACCCAGGGCGAGCTGGGGTTCATGACGGCGCAGGCCCTGCACGACGTGGTCGTCGGTGTGGATGCCGCGGGTTCGGCCTGCGCGGAGTCCGGGCTGCGGCGCGTCGAACCCGGTGATCCCGATCGCAGTCTACTCATGATCAAGCTAGGCGCGGGACCACCGTGCGGCAAGATCATGCCTCCAGGGGCGAAGCTGTCGGCCGACGACATCCAGGTGGTCGCCGACTGGATCACCGCTTGCGAGCCGCAGTGATGCGACGCGGGTTCGTGTTGCTGCAGTGCTGGTGCACCGGCCGCGAACCCAAGTCACGGCACGCTGAATCGAAGGTCACTCTACATCGACCGGCCAGATGGCTCCCCCATTGCTTGGCGTGGTTGTTTGGGTTGCTAGCCATCGCGCCCGACGTCCACGCGCAGGAGCCGCGCACCTACGACATCGATGGACAGAAGGTCGCCAACGTACCGCGCTCCGTGGGTGACACGGTCGTGGCGCAATATCGCGCGCTGCTCGACGTGAGCATCGTGGTGGACGACCTCGACATGGTGACCGCCATGGAGAGCCTGCCAGACGGGCGCATGCTGACCTCCGAGAAGGAGGGTCGACTATTGATTCATGGGCCGGGCAAGGCCCGCAAGGTCGCGGGCATCCTTGCGGTCGATACGGTGGGTGCGCGAGGGCTGCTCAACGTGATTCTGCACCCGGACTTCGCCGACAACCGACTTCTCATCATCTACTACTCGGCCAAGGGTTCGCCCGACTCCGACAAGCAGCGCGTGGCGACCGTGCGCCTCGGCCCCGACGACCGGTTGCAGATGAACTCCCTGAAGACGCTGGTACGTGGCATCCACGGGACCGAGGGTTTCGAACAGGGTGGCGGCCTGGTGATCGACAAGGACGGCAAGCTCTACATCGGCGTCGGCGACGGGGGGTGTCGCGCCGGCAAGCCCGTCGAGCCCGTCTACCAGCCGACCAACTACAATGCGACGTGCCTGACCAACGCCAACGGCAAGATCCTGCGGGTCAACCTCGATGGCTCGATTCCCAAGGATAACCCTCTGGTTGGCGTCAAGCGCGTGACGGCCTGTGGAGCGAAGTGCGGCGACGACCCATGGAAACAACCGCGGGCCGCGCCACGCACGGACATCTGGGCCTGGGGCGTACGCAACCCCTGGCGGCTCTGGGTCGACCCCCGGACCGGCAACCTGTGGTTCGTTGACGACGGCGACATCACCCACGAGGAGGTCAACGTGATCACCCCGCGCAGCCACCGTCACTTCGGGTGGCCCTGGCGCGAAGGCGCCGCGGGACACTCGAAGGGGACCTGCAAGCGCGTCAAGCCGCGCGGTCAGTCCTGCGAGGACCCCGCCTACTACTGCCGCCACGGCGAGGCGAAGGACGGCGTGGACGGCGGATGCCAGTCCACGGGCGGCGGCCTGATCATCGACGACTGCCGCTGGCCCAAGGAACTGCAGAACCGCTACATCCTCGGGGACTGCAGCAACGGGAGCCTCTGGTCGCTTGGGCTCGACGCCAAGCGCGCCGCGATCGAAGCGGGGAGCCGGCGTGACTTCGGACGCGTTGCGGGAATGGTTGTCGACATGGACTTGGCGCCGGACGGGGCACTCCTCATTGGGGTGTTCGCATTCCCACCGGTCAAGAGTCACATCGTTCGGATCGCTCCCGCGTCCGGCGGGACCTGCAAGGCCCGGTAGCTCCGACCTGTGCGCTCACCTCGGCAGCCCACTCCGAGAGGCGGTTGACACAGTGTGGCCCGAGGCGAACTGGCCCTGCTGGAGCCAGGTACCGAAGGCGGCGGGTGGTCTCAGCGTGGCGCGCGCTTGGCGGTCCCGTCCTTGACCTTCTGATAGAACTTCAGAAAACGGTAGATGGCCTTGCCCTGCTTGGGCGAGATGCCACTGCCCGGCTTGCCCATCATCTTCTTGACGTACGACTTCCATCCGGATGCGGTCAGGTCCGTGTTGAGCGACCGCGCCAGGGTGTGGCAGCGACTGCAGCGGGACTCGTACACGCCGTAGGCATCTTGGATGGGCTTCGGGTAGGCCCGCACGTCGAGCTTGGCGGGTCCGTTGTCGGCGGCGGCGTAGCCGGGCTTGGGCGATTTGGCGCGCGCGGGGTCGCCTAGCTCGCCAGCGCTCCACAGCACCGCGGTACTCAACAGGGTGATTGCGATCCACCGGCTCATGTCGGTACTCCCTTCGTCACGGCGCGGCGCCATCCAAGATCCATAGACGGATTTGCTCGAGAGAGTCTTCACTCACCGGTTGGACTCCGGCGGGCGGCATTCGCTCTTCGACGATCGCAGTGTAGAGGCTCGACGCCTCCGGAGCGCCCGGACTCACCTGCCGTAGGGCGCGTTCGTGTGTGGACAGATCGACCCTACCCATCGCCGAGGCTCCGCCATGGCACCCGATGCAGTGGCTGTTCAGGATCGGGAAGATGTCGTCCGCGTAGCTGGGACCCGAGCTCCCCTCCCCATCGCCCCCATCGGGCGTGGGCGTGGACGCGCCCGCACCCGCGTCCTGGTCGGGGCTGAGCTCCGTCGGCGTATCGACGCACGCCGACAGCAGAGTCAGGCAGGCCAGGACCTGGAGCGTGGAGGCGGCGGTGTGCTGTGTCATCGTCATCAGAACGTCACCAGTGTTTGGGCAGAGAGCCGATGGGCGTCGGGGAGACCCGGCTCTTGGTTCCAGAAGCCATACTCGAGCCGGATGTGCAGGGCCTCCGCTACGATGAAGTTACCCCCTGCCGTGTGCCGCGTCATGCCCGCATCCGCGTCGGAGGCTCCTGCCGTGCCATCCACCCGTGGGGTCGTCTCCTCGAGCCAGTCGAAGCCGTACACAACCGACAGCCACTGCACCAGCTCCACCTCGAGTGTCGCGTAGGCCCCCTGGGTACGCTCATCGCCCTGCCGCAGCAGCTCGTCGGCAATGATCTCCCGGTCCATACGCACGTACTCGGTATGCAGTCGAATGTGCCGCATCGAGTGGTAGCGGTAGTAGAACATCGCGTCCGCGCCCCAGGCCAGCTGCGCGAGGTCCTCGTGGTACCGATTCCACAGGACCGAACCACCCGTGGACATGCCGAGCGCATCGCCGTGATACCCGAGGCTGACGCGACCGACGACCTGCTTTGCGTTGTTGTTGTCGGTCCAGAAGCGGGCGTGTGAGTTGCTCTCGGGGCGCAGGCCGTTGGTGATGCTCGCCGTGTAGGAGAGCTGAACGCTGTCGCCGAACCACAGGCTTCCGTAGCCCTGGAGCCCGAGGTCGTCCCGGGGAGTGAAGAGGATCGGGGAGGGCGTGAGCTGCCCGAAGTCGATCATCCGGTCTTCGTGGCTCTGGTAGATCAGCGGTCGAGAGACAGTGTTGTATACGCCCGGCATGCTGCGCATGTTGAATTGGCCGAACGGCATCATGAAGCGGCCCGCCACGATGTGCAGTCCGGTTGCGACCGCGTAGTCGAAGAAGGCGGTCATGATGCTGAAGTCGTTCATGTGCGTCAGGCACGGCATGATCTCGTAGGAGAGGTCCTGCGTTTGATCGCCCGAAAGCTTGATGTGCGTGTGCTCGAGCTGGAAGCGATTGTCGTCATCGACCGCGGTGCCATCGGGCAGAGCGTCATCGGTATAGAAGGTGGCGCGATACGACGCCTGCAACACGCCGCTGATGTGAACGCTCCGATCCACCTCGGCGTCGTCGTCGTTCCAGTCGTCCTCTTCCTCGTCCTCTTCCATCTCCTCCCGGGCGCTCTGGATGGAAGCCGCATCGATGTCGGGATCCGGCGTCGCGGCGGGAGCTGGAGCCGGGGCCGGCGTCGCGCTGGGAGCCGGTCCGGTCGCGGTCGCGGCCTCGGGCATGGCTTCGGGCGTGACCCTGGGCGTGGCTTCGGTCGCGGTCGCAGCTTCTGTCGCCGGGGCCAGTGGAGTCGCGGACGGTGCGGGTGCCGCTGCCTCCGGTGCGGGTTCGCCGGACTGGGCGGACAGGCCACTGGGTCCGAGTACCGACAGAATGACGAACCACGCGAGCACGGCGCCCCCGCTCGCGGGAGCGGCGGGCACGGGGCGACGGTCGCCGAGAACCAACCCGTGGATCGAGTCGGTCACGTCTTGGGTGGGTACGGCAAAGGCATGCCCTCGTCGTAGCGCCAAACCGGCGAAGGTGTCGACGCCTTTGCATCGCCCATGCGCGAAGTTTGAAGATATTTCAATCACCGTTTGGCTAGCCCTGTGACCTGTGGTGCACGCGCTCGGTCAATGGTCCGAAGACGTGCCTGCCCTCGCCCCCGACGGAGCGCGCAGCCCGCCGGCGCGCGAGCACCCCGGACAGTCAGTCGTACATGAAGCAGTGCGGGTCGCGATCGACGAATGGGTCGCGTCCATGTCCGGCCACCACGGCCATGCATCCGCCGCAATCTTTGCGTATCGCGCAGTCGTCGCAGGCGATCGAATTGCGGCGGTAGCGCTCGGCCTCGGGCGAGTCGTAGATCTCCGCGAACGAGTCGTGGCGAACGTTGCCGATGGGCGACGGGAACTTGCGGCAGGCGAGCGCTTCGCCGTCCGGGAGGATGGCGATGAAGTTGAACGCCGCACCGCAGCCGAACCCCGTGCAGCCGCCGGTGAGCTCGCGACCGAGGCCGTGGTTGAGGATGTTGAAGAGATTGTCCTTCATGCCCAGCACGGGCAGCTCCTCGCGCGCCACCATGTAGTCCACGAGGAAGTTGCCATACAGCTCGCGCGCCGGGACGCCGAGCTGCGAGCCCTCGCCGGTCTGCGACAGGCGGTTGAAGGTCAGCCGGTCCGCCTTTCCTTGCAACAGTCGTCCGAGGGGGATGATCTGCTCCATGTTCTCATCGGTGAGCGTCGTCATGACGGGGGCCCGTATGCCGAACTCGCGGAGCAGCGGCAGGAATGCCAGCACGCGATCGTAGAAGCCCTCGCCGCGGATCACGTCGTTGTGCGCCTGAAGGCCCTCGAGGCTCACCTGGAAGTAGCGGGGCTTTTGGATGTCGACGATGCGCTGCAGCTCCCGCTTCGACACCGGGTTGCCGAGGATCGCCAGGTGGATACCTCTGCGAGCAATCTCCTCGTACAGCTCGAAGAACCACGGGTAGAACAATGGGTTTCCGCCGGAGAGGATGATGCTCCGCTGGACGCCGCGGGCTTCGCAGAAGGCGTCGTACCGATCGAGGATCTCGATCGCCTCCGGCAGCCGGATCACCGCGACCTTGCTGCGGTCGTAGCAGTGGGCGCAGTGCAGATCGCAGGCGTGCGTGAGGTGCCACTGCAGGGTGAACTGTCGGACCTTGCGCCCGAGGTGATTCTCTAGCATCGGTTGCCCTATTTCGCCCACGACGCCATGGAGTCGTCACGGCGTGCCTCGCTGCACGGTCACATGATAGCGGTCGCTCCCGGCCCTGTCGTCCCCGGTGCAAAACGGCTGGACGCTGCAACGACGCGGCCCTCGTTGCCGAGGCCACACTCTGCATCGACCCCAGGTGCCAGGTCGCGGGCGCGGGTAGGGCGCCGCGCGTGGCACGCTCTGACACGGTAGGGGGCACCAAAAGCGCTGGATCCCGGGCGTCCGGAAGTGGCACGGGGCTTGCTGAAGTATACGGGCATGTCCCGTATCTTCCCGGCACCGCTCCTCCTCATGTCATGCGGCCTGTCCGTGCTGCTCCTCGCCTGCGAAGGCACCAGCGCTGGACCGCCATCAGGCGGCAACGACAACTACGGTGACCACCGCATCGGGTACAAGAACGCGGCGCTGGGGCAGCCGGAGGCGCCCTCGTCCGGGGCAAACGCCGGCCCGGGGGGCGGCAGCGGCTCGGGTGGGGTCGGCGGTTCCGCCCGCGCGGACTACGACGAGTACTCCGGCGGCGAGGCCCCGGGCTACGACGACGGGGGCGATGGCGACGGTGATGGCTACAGCGCCATGGACGCTGCCGTCTCGGGTGATGGAGACGGCGACGGCGACGGCGACGGTGACGGTGACGGCGACGGCGACGGTGACGGCGACGGCGACGGCGACGGCGACGGTGACGGCGACGGCGACGGTGATGGCGACGGTGACGGCGACGGTGACGGCGATGGGGACGGCGACGGTGACGGCGACGGTGACGGCGATGGGGACGGCGACGGTGATGGCGACGGGGACGGCGACGGTGATGGCGACGGCGACGGGGATGGCGACGGTGATGGCACGGCGGTAGCCGTCACCGGCCTGCCCGAAAATCCCTTCCATGCGACGGCGAACGTCGCCGCGACGACCTTCGGCATCGACGTGGACACGGGCTCGTACACGCTCACCCGCGGCGCGGTAGCAAACGGCCAGCTGCCCGCGCCCGAGTCAGTGCGGATCGAGGAGTTCATCAACTACTTCCACTTCCACTACGCCCAGCCCCGCAGCAGCGAGCCCTTCTCGCTCTACGCCGAGCTCGGCAGCTGCCCCTGGGCGCCCGACCACGAGCTGCTCATGCTCGGCATCCAGGGCCAGGAGGTCGTGCTCGACAAGCAGCCCCCGGCCAACCTGGTCTTCCTGCTCGACGTGAGCGGTTCGATGAACGATCCCTCCAAGCTGCCGCTGCTCAAGAAGGGCTTCCGCATGATGGTCCGGCAGCTGCGGCCGGACGACGTCATCTCCATCGTCACCTACGCAGGTCGCGACTCCGTCGTGCTCGACGGGGTGACCGGCGCGGACAGCGCGACCATCCTCGCTGCGCTCGAGGATCTGGAGGCCGGCGGCTCCACCAACGGGGAGGGCGGGATCCAGCGTGCCTACGAGCTGGCGCAGGCGCACTTCATCGAGGGCGGCAGCAACCGCGTCCTGCTCGCGACCGACGGCGACTTCAACGTGGGCCTGAGCGAGGTCGACGAGCTGTCACGGTTTATCTCGACCAAGCGCGAGACGGGCGTCTTCCTCAGCGTCTACGGCTTCGGCCGAGGTGGCACCGTCGCCGACCCGGACGACGACGCGACGATGGAGCAGCTCGCGGACAACGGCAACGGCGTCTACTTCTTCATCGACGGGCCCGAGGAGGCCCGCCGCTCGTTCATCCACACGCTCTCGGGGTCGCTGCTGACGATCGCGAAGGACGTGAAGGCCCAGGTCGAGTTCAACCCGGCGCTCGTCAAGGGCTACCGACTCATCGGCTACGAGAACCGCGTGCTCGACAACCGCGACTTCAGCAACGACAGCGTGGACGCGGGTGAGCTCGGCGCCGGCCTCAGCGTGACCGCGCTGTTCGAGATCATTCCGGCCGATGGCGGTGCGATTCCCGAGGCGCTGCCGGGCACGGTGCCGCAGGTCGAGTCCTCGGGCGACACCGGTGCCTCCGGCGAGGAGTTCGCGCCTGTCAGCGGCGACGCGGTGGTCGAGGTGCGGCTGCGCTTCAAGGACCCGGACGCCGACGCCAGCAAGCTCGTCGTGCACAGCTACACCGACTCGATCCGCCGCAGCAGGACCTCCCCCAAGCACGCCTTCGCGTCTTCGGTCGCCGAGTTCGCGATGGACCTGCGCGGCTCGCAGTACATCGGGGCGAGCCCAACTCCGGAGCTGCTCGAGCGCATCGACCGGGCGGCCGCGCTGGACGCGGAGGGCGCCATCGAGGAGTTCCGCGTGCTGGTGGGCGAGGCACGCGCCCTGCAACGCTAGCGTCCGGTGGGCATGGCGCCCAGGCGTCCAGGGGTGTCGGACGACCTGACCGCTCGGGCTCTAGCGCGTGCTAGTCTGCGCGCAACAGGGCGAAGGGAGTCCGCCTGCGACGTGTGGACGTTCCTCCCATCGCACGCGCACCGATGTTTCACAGCGTGTAGCCGCGCGCTGCAGGGCATTCAACGACCGGGGGAGCCACCGCATGTCACTCGACCAGCCGACGAAGATCATTCGGGCCATAGACCGACGCGTGAGGGCGAGGGCCCAGGCGCCGACGGCGGGACGGCTCGTCCGGGTGCTGGCGAGCATCTCCAGGACGCTGCAGAATCGTCCGGTCCGGCACGAGGACATCTTCGCGTCCAGGTACGGCGTGCGCAACCTCAAGGATCCGATCGACGGTTCCTACTCGGGTCCCGGGTCGACGGTGAAGCGAACCGAGGCGATCCGCGAAGCCCTCCCGAAGCTGCTTCGCGAACTCGAAGCCAAGACGTTCATCGATGCCCCCTGCGGCGACCTGAAATGGATGCAGGAAGTGGAGCTGCCCGTCGAGAAGTACATCGGCGTCGACGTCCTCCAGGAGTTGGTCGAACGCAATCAGAGCCAATATGGCAACGCGCAGCGATCATTCATGCACGTCGACATGGTGCAGGATGTCTTGCCTCGAGGCGACGTGGTGTTGAATCGGGACATGTTGATCCATCTGTCCTTCGCGGATATCTCGAAGTTCCTGCGGCTCCTCCACGCCAGCGGCTGCAGATACCTGCTGACGTCGCACTTCCCCGACCAGCCTTCCAACCGGGACATCGAGACCGGCGACTGGCGCCCGGTCAACCTCGAGATAGCACCCTTCAATTTTCCGCCGCCGCGGCTCACCATCAGCGAGCACTACACGGCCAACATGGATCACGCGGACAAGTGTCTCGCCCTGTGGGAGGTCGACAACGTGCCCAAGCGGCTCTGACCTCCAGTCGGGCACGCAGGCACCGCCCAGGTGCATGCGGCTGGCGCCCGGGGCGCGGCCAGAAAAAACGACATGCGAGTGTCCAATCCGCAGCCGCCCGCGCGTCATGGGGTGTCGGACGAGTTGACCGACCGAACCCGAACGCGAGAACCTGACGAAGGAGGAATCATGCCCAAGTACCTGTGTATGCAGCGGAGCCAGCCCGGCGGTGGCGGTGGCGGCAAGCCATCCCCCGCGAAAATGGAAGAGATGTACGCCGTCTTCAACGCGTGGAAGGAGAAGTACGCCGAAAACATCGTCGACATGGGCGGCAAGCTGAAGGGCGACGGCAAGATCGTGAGCTCGGAGGGCGCGACCGACGGTCCGCTGGTCGAGGCCAAGGAGGTGATCGGCGGCTTCATGATCATCTCGGCCGAGAACATGGAGGAGGCGATCGAGGTCGCGCGCGAGTGTCCCGGCGTCGTCATGCCCGGATCGAGCGTCGAGGTCAGGGAGATCCACGGCCCCTGACTACGCCTGACCCCGTCGAGCACTTCTTCCGGCACGAGTACGGCAAGCTCGTCGCCATGCTGTCGCGCCGCGTGGGCGTACAGCACGTCGAGGCCGTGGAGGATGCTGTCCAGTCGGCCTTGATGGCCGCCCTCGAGTCGTGGACGACCGCGGGGCCGCCGGACAACCGCTCGGCGTGGCTCTACCGGGTCGCGCACAACAGGCTCGTGGGTGATCTGCGGCAGCGCGCCGGTCGCAGTCGGATCCTCGAGCGACACGGCGAGCAAGCCGAGCAAGCGCTGCGGGAGGTGGACATGCCGGGGGACGCCCCGGCGGTCTTCCTGCCGGGCGAGGTCGAGGACAGCCTGCTGCGGATGCTGTTCGTGTGCTGTGACGACGCGATCCCCGAGCCATCGCAGCTGGTCTTCGCGCTCAAGACGCTGTGCGGCTTTGGCGTGGAGGAGATCGCGCTGCGCCTCTTCACGAGCGAGGCCAACGTATACAAGCGACTGGGGCGAGCCCGCAGCCGTCTCCAGACGCTGCCGTCCATCCCGGACGAGCTCAGCGGTGAGCAGTACGCCGTGCGCCTGCCGGCTGTGCACAAGGTGCTCTACCTGCTGTTCACCGAGGGCTACCTCTCCTCGCATGCGCAGCACGCGATCCGTCGTGAGCTCTGCGACGAGGCGATCCGCCTGACCACGCTGCTTGCGGAGCACCCGGTGGGGCAGGGTCCGCAGACGTTTGCGCTGCTGTCGCTGATGCACCTGCACGTCGCGCGGATGACGTCGCGCCAGGACGGTGCGGGCGGCCTGCTATTGCTGGAGGAGCAGGACCGCTCGCTGTGGGACCGGCAACAGATCCAGGTTGGACTCGAGTGGTTGGCCCGCTCCGCGCAGGGCGATGCCTTCTCGCGGTACCACGCGGAGGCGGGGATCGCGGCGGAGCACTGCCTCGCGCCGTCGTTCGAGGAGACGCGGTGGGAGCGGGTCGTCGAGTGCTACGCGCTGCTCGAGCACGCGGCGCCGTCGGCGATCCATCGACTCAACCGCGCGGTGGCCGTCGCCCAGTGGCAGGGGCCCGCGGCCGGACTTGCCGTGGTCGAGGGCTTCGATCCGCCGACCTGGCTGGCCGGATCGTACCTGTGGGCCGCCGTGCTGGCGGACCTGCATGGGCGCTGCGGCAATACGGCGGCTGCGGATCGCCACCGCGACGCTGCGCTCGAGCTTGCGCCCACCGACGCGCTCAGGCAGCTGCTAAAGCGGCGGCTAGGCAGCCGCGACGGCGACTGAGCGACCGCGACTGACCGACGGGCGCGTGGCTACAGGTCGAGGCGGTAGAAGAGCTCATCAGCGGGATCGCCATCCGCGCCGTCGGTGACGAAGCCACACCGCTCGAGCACCCGCCGCGACGCGGTGTTCGCCGCACCGACGCCGCCGACCAGACGGACGACCTGCGGTTGTTGCCGGCCCCAGGCAACGAGTCCGCCGAGGACCTCGGTGGCGAGGCCGCGGCCCCAGCTCGACTCTGCCAGCATGTATCCGATGCGCAGCTCGATGCCGTTCGCGTCATCGCACTCGACTGGATGAACGAGCATCATCCCCACCGCTGCTCCCGTCGAGCGCTCGATGATCGGCGCGATCCATGCGCCCTCCGCGACGCGGTCCGCGAGCCAGCGGCGGGCCCGCGCGTCCGAGTACTCCCCTTGCCAGTCCGGGGGGAGAAAGCGCGTGACCGCGGGCGTCAGCAGCCCGATCACATTCTGCGCCAGCGCTGCCTCCGGCGCGCCGTCCCACCGCTGGGCGCTCAGCCGCTCCGTCTCGAACGAGCACTCTGGAAGTACCGCACCCACGTCCAACACCTGCTCTCAGTCGCTCACGCCCATGAAGATGGAGCCGTCGAGGACCATCGGGTCGCCGCCCTCGATGATGCGACGCATCCGGTCCTCGATGATCTTCTCGGAGCCAGGGTGCGACAGGATGTAGAACGAGCGGCCGCGCACGGCGTCGTGCACGCGGTCGGCGATGGCTTCGGGCGACATCGACGCCGCCATGACCTGCTCCATGAGCGCCTTCTGTGCGCGGCTCTCGTCCGTCTCGACCGGCGTCTCGTCCTTGAAGCGGGCCGCGTCGAGTATCTTCGTGTTCACGAAGCCGGGGCACAGCACCGACACGCCGACGCCGGCCGCCGCAGCGGCGAGCTCCACGTGCAGCGTCTCCGAGAGGGTCACGACGGCGTGCTTGCTCACGTTGTAGGCCGCGATGGACGGGACGGAGATCATCCCCGCCATCGAAGCGGTGTTGACGATGTGCCCCTCGTTCTGCGCCACCAGGTGCTTGGTGAAGACCCTCACCCCGTGGATCACACCCCAGAGGTTCGGTCCCAGGACGAACTCCCAGTCCTGCGTGGTCAGCTCCCAGGTCACGCCCGAGCCCATCACGCCGGCGTTGTTGCAGACCAGGTGCACGGCACCGAAGCGCTCGAGCGTCTGCGCCGCAAACGCGTCCATCTGCTCGGCATCGGAGACGTCGATGACCGACGTCAGCACGTCGGCGCCGTCCCTTCGCAGTGACTCGGCGGCCGCGTCGAGCGGGCCGGACTCGATGTCCGCGAGCGACAGCTTCATGCCCTCGCGTGCAAACCGCTGCGCCATCGCGAGACCGATGCCGCTTGCGCCGCCGGTGATCGCCGCCACCCTCCCGTCGAGCTCATCCATGCGAGTACCTCCCGGGCGAACTAGAGCATGCGACGCCCCGCGGCTCAACGCTGCGCGACGACGTGCCTAGGGCACCGCGGCGTCGGATGCGATGACCGGTAGGTCGTGCGGTGGGTCCGCCAGGCAGAGCTTGCCGACCTCCGTCAGGTCGCCCGGCGCGCCCGGCGCGAGGCGTAGCAGCACGTAGTTCATCGACAGTACCTCGAAGGCCGCCGTCGCGGTCGTGGCGTGCAGCTTGCGCGGCTGCTCGTCGCGCGGGCCGCTGACGAGCAGCGGGATGCCGACCAGCCGCTCGGCGCGGAACGTGGGCCCGTCGTAGGGCGCCGACAGTCGCTCGTCGAGTGCGGACACGTTGCCCAGGGCTTCGCGCTGCCCGTCGGGGTTCACCGAGACGGTGGCGACGCAGCGATGCCCCGCCTTGCTCGTCCACAGCACGTACCCATGTTCCGGACTCGGCGCGATGGCGACGAACTCCGAGAGCGCGACGTTGGCGATCAGGGGCACGGGCATGCTGCACGGGGCCAGCAGGAACAGCGCCACCACGCCAAACATCGAGGCGAAGCGACGCACCCGCAGCGCCTGCGCCTCGCGGCCGACGCGCGCAGCGAGGTCTTGCAGATCCCCGTGACGCGCCTCGCTCAGCTCGGAGGCGTGCTCCGGATCGATCAGGTTGTCGGCGCTGCAGTAGTCGCACGACTCGATCGAGCGCGTGGTTACGTTCGGGTCCCAGTCCACCGCCAGCGGCGCACCGCAGACGTGGCAGGCGCCGTGGCCGCCCTCCGCGGTCGGTGGAAGCGCGCGGCACGCTTCGGTCAGCGCCTCCTCGCGTTGCCGCAGCGTGCGCAGCAGCAGGGTGCCGGCGAGGAACGCGAACATGGCCGGCGTCAGCAGCGTCGCGATCCACAGCCAGGCCCCACCCGCGTGCGTGAGAATCACCCAGAGGAAGGCGATCAGCAGCCCGGCCGGCGCGGCCAGCGTGAGCGCGGCCAGGATCACCGAGCGGCGCGCGAGCCGACCCCTGCGCGAGGCGTCCAGCAGTCGCTGCCTGCGCTGGTCGTCCAGCTTGCGGAAGCCCTCGTCCACGTCCGCGACGATGCGTGCGATCTCCTCCATGCCCGCGCGCAACGCCTCCGGTGTCGCACTGTCGTGCCCGCAGTACTCACACGAGAGCTGCTCGGGGCTGGCCGGCGACAGCCGCGCGGTCGCACCGCACTCGGGGCAGCTGGTCGTGAGCATGCGGTCATCACGCCAGAAGACCGCCATCGGGCGCAAGCGAAAATGCCCACGGATGCGCGAGTCGTGCCCGGTACCGCAGGCCGCCCGAGGCCCCAGCGAGTACGACGGCATACGTTCGACTGGCTGCAGCTGCCCTGATCCGCGCATGGTAGCGTCGGTGGAGTCCTGGTAGTCGCAGATGGGTGTGGACGTCCACGCGCCTACCGTCAGCGGGCCGCACCGGACCCGAGGGATGAGCACAGTGCCCGCAGTACCGTTTCAGTCCGCCGCCGAGCTGCTCGCCTCACTCGACCGCGGCGAGCTGTCGTCCAGGGAGCTGCTCGAGCTCTTCATCGAGCGACATGGGCGGCTCAACGCGCGCATCAACGCGATCGTCGACACCGACTTCGACGGCGCGCGGACGCGGGCAGCCCAGGCCGACGAGGCGCGGTCCCGTGGCGAGTCCTGGGGACCGATGCACGGGCTGCCCGTCACGATCAAGGACAGCATCGAGGTGCTGGGCATGCGCAGCACCTTCGGCTGCAAGGACTTCGCGGGGTACCGCTCGGTGCGCAACGCCGACGTGGTCGAGTCGCTGCTGGCTGCCGGCGCGATCGTCTTCGGCAAGACCAACGTGCCGCTGTGGGCGGACGACACGCAGACGTTCAACGACGTCCACGGTCAGACCGATAACCCTTGGGACACGAGCCGCACCCCGGGCGGCTCATCGGGCGGCGCAGCGGCGGCCATCGCAGCCGGGCTCAGCGGCCTCGAGATGGGCAGCGACATAGGCAGCTCGATCCGCTCACCCGCAGCCTTCTGTGGTGTCTACGGGCACAAGCCGACGTATGGGATCGTGCCGGTGCTCGGCATGGGCCTGCCGGACGAGCACCTGACCCACGACTACGCCATCAAGACGGACCTCCTGGTCACCGGGCCGCTTGCGCGAAGCGCGGAGGATCTGGCGCTGGCGATGGAGGTGGTCGTTCAGCCCGGCAGGCCGCAGCGCAAGGCCGTGAAGATCGAGCTGCCGCCGCCGCGCAGGCAGTCCCTGAAGGACTACCGCATCGGGGTGTGGATCGACGACCCGCTGTTCGGGCCCGATCGCGACGTGGGCGACCGGCTGCAGCACGCCGTCGATGCGCTCGCGAAGGCGGGAGCGCAGGTCGTCGACAGACGCCCGGACCTCGACTTCGCCGGCTGCTTCCGCGTCTACACCGAGCTGCTCACCCTGGCCTCGGTCCACATGAAGCCCCAGGGCGATATCGACCAACTGCTTGCGCTGTCGCGGGCAACCACCGACGAGGCGAGGAAGCATCCGCTCTACGACTATGCGCGCTCGACTGCGCGCACCCATCGCGAGTGGAAGTTCCTCCACGGCGCGCGCGCGATGATGCGAAAGAAGTGGGACGACTACTTCGGCGACGTCGACGTCATGCTGTGCCCGGTGGCGCGCGTGGCGGCCTTTCCCCACGACCACACGACGTTCTCCGAGCGCACCACCCGCCTCGATGACCGGGACCTGTCGCACGCCGAGGTGGTGATGCCGTGGGCCGGGCTCATCACCATGGCGTACCTGCCATCGACGGTCGCGCCGGTGGGGCTGACGCCGGGTGGGCTGCCGGTTGGCGTGCAGATCGTGGGGCCCTACCTCGAAGACCGCACGCCGATCCACGTCGCGCAGCTGATGAAGGACGTCACCGGGGGCTTCACGCCGCCGCCGGGCTTCGACTGAGGGCACGCCGCCAGTCGGCTACGCGCCCTCGACCGCCCGCTTCAGGCCGTCGACCAGTGCCTCCGCCCGCCCGGACATGATCTTCCGTATCGCGACGCGGTAGAGCAGGGCGCCCACCGGGCCCGCGGCGGGTACCGTCTGCATCGTCAGGCTCACACGCGTGGTGCCGTCGCCCCGATCCTCGAGCTGCCAGTCCGAGCGCGCACCCTTGATCACCGGGGGCAGTCCCTGCACGTCATAGGTCAGGCGCTGCCGCGGCTCCCAGGTCACGATGCGCTCGATCAGGGTGAACCCGTCGAGCGATACGCGCCGCTCGCTGCCCACGCCGACGGGCGCCGCGGTGATCAGGCGGCTGTGGTCGGCGTCCGCAAACCAGCTCGCAAGCGCGCCGTAGTCCGACAGCAGCTCCCACACCCGCGCCGGTGAGGCGTTCACGTCGACCGAGTGCTGCAGCTCAAACATGCCCAGCCACCCCGGGCTTGCGCTGCGGCCGCTCGAGCAGGCGCTGCATCATGTGATGCGCCACCTCGTGGCCGGCGTTCTGGTTCTGGCCGGTGATCAGGTCCCCGTCGCACACCACGTGGTTGGCGAAGATGTCGCGCATGGCATGGCTGCTCTCGAAGTGCGCGCCCGCCGCCCGCAGCTCCCGCTCAGGATGCTGCGGGGTGGACGTGATGCCTAGCTCCCGTACCTGCTTGTCGGTGACCGCGGTGAGGCGTCGACCGCGAACGAACGGCGTGCCGTCCGGGTTGACCGCCTGCAGCAGCCCCAGGGGCCCGTGGCAGATGCCGCCCAGCACCGCGCCGTGGGCAACCGCCTCGCTGACCCTGTCCGCCACGACGCTCGACGTCCCAAGGTCGAAGGCGGCGCCCCAGCCACCCGCCAGGAACACCGCGTCGTAGTCGTTCATATCGAGCTCGGCCAGCGACAGCGAGTGGCGCACCCGGTCCTGCAGCACGGGGTCGCCGAGGTAGCGGTCATCCTCGGCCGTGCGCACGACGGGTCGCAGCGACACCGGGTCCACGGGAATGACGCCGCCCTCCACGCTGGCCACGTCCACCTGCAGGCCAGCGTCGACGAACGCGTAGTACGGCACGGTCATCTCGGACGCGAAGACGCCCGTGGCCTGGCCGAGGGAAAGCTCGCGGTGACTCGTCGTGATGACCAGCGCGCGACGCGACGTCAGCCCGCCGCTGTCCATCGACGGTGCAGGGGGGACCCGGTGCAGTCCGAAGCGCGCGAGCAGCCTGCGTGCCGCAACCGCGATCGGTCGAGGCGTGATGGGCATGCCATCGGGTGCACCGTCCGCGGGTGCGTAGGGCCGCGGTGTGTTGCGCTCGGGAATCAGGCGCCCGCGCTCGCTCTCCAGTCGGCGCTGCAGCTCGGCCATCAGCTCGGTGCATGCGGGATCCGCCGCCCGGTTGTGGCCCTCCGACGGGTCGGCGTCCAGGTTGTAGAGCTCCCACTCGTCCGGCAGGGGCTGATCGCGGTACTGCTTGCCGGCGGGCGAGCGCCCGACGAGCTGGCGCTGCCCGGGCTCGGTCCACGTGCGCGGGTCATCGTAGGTGCGCACGATCTTCCAGACGTCGTCGGCCACCGGTGTGACCAGCGCCTCGAGGTTGCTGCCGACGTAGGCCGGCGGACTGCCCGCGAAGGGTCCCACGGGCATGCGCGCGCCGACCACGCGGCCGACGATGCTCAGACCGTCGTCGCCCTCGAGGATGTTGTCGCGGCTCATGATGTACACGCACCGCTCGGCGTCGGGCGCAGTCTTGGCCGCGATCAAGCCGGTCAGGTCCCGGCCGGGGAGTGGGTGCACCTCGCTGTGCGACCGCCGCAGTCCCTTCGACAGCTCGCCCTCGTCACCACCGGCCAGCGCGATGAGTGTTGGCAGAAGATCGACGTGCGACGTCAGCTGCTCCGTACACCTGACGTCCTGGGGCCCGAAGCCTCCGGTGTGCGCGACCAGCAGCGGCACGCGCACACACTCGTCGTAGAGGTTCATCCACTTCTGGTGCAGCCCGCCGTGGGCCCCGAGCATGTCGCCGTGGTCCGAGCTCAGCAGCATGACGGTGTTGTCGGCGCGGCTGCTCTCCATCAGTGCGCTGCGCACGCGCTCGATCTGCCGGTCCACCTCGAGGTGCAGGCGCATGTACGTCCGGCGGTAGCGGGCGGCGCCAGCGGTGTAGCTGCGCTTGACCGCGGGGGCGACGCCGTAGCCGTGGTAGTAGGCGTCGCGGTAGGCGCTCTGGGTCGCTGGCTTGCTGCGCAGGTCCTCGTACTGCGTCGGCGCCTCGGGCACCGGCGGCGGGTGCTGCGGGTCGGAGCGCAGCGGGTTACGTCGCGCCCAGCGTGGCCACAGCACGATGTCGTGCGGATTGACGAAGCTCACGAAGAGCAGGAATGGCCGCAGTGCGGCCCCGTCGCCGCGCGCCCGTGCTTGCTCGCGCTCCGAGAGGAAGCGCAGCGCCTGGTCGGCGTAGATGCGGTCGCGGACCAGGCCGCTGTTCGCAAATGCGGCGCCGTGGGGCTCGGGGCCAACCCAGCCCGAGAAGCCGAAGGGCTCGAGGGCCTGCGCCTCCTCGTAGGCGCGCACGCCCTCGGGCAGCACCTTGCCGCCGCCCGTGTTGGTCGCGATGGTGTTGCCGTCGGCGTCGTGCAGGTCCGCGTGGCTCGCGTGCCACTTGCCAATGTAGACGGTGTCGTAGCCGAGCGGGCGCAGCCAGTGGCCGATGGTGGGCGTCTCGTCGGGCTTCAGCCAGCGCATCCGCGGCTCCGAGCTGCGCTTGCCCAGGCCGTCCGTCTGGGTGACGCCGTGCAGGTCCGGGTAGTGGCCGGTGAGCAGGGTGGGGCGACTGGGGACGCACGCGGTGGCGCCCGTGTAGTGCCGCTCGAAGCTGATGCCGTGCTTGCGGAACCAGGTGCGGGCCGTCAGTGCCTGGCTGCGCCAGCGCTGCAGGTCCGGCGACTCGTAGTGGGGCGGGGCGCGCTCCTCGTCGGTGAGGAAGACGACGAGGTCGGGTGGGTCTGCCATGCCGGTTCTCGAGGGTTCTTGACTTGTGTCAGTCGAACTGACAGAAAATATTGGCAGTGCCAATCACACAAGTCAAGCCGATCCAGGCGCAGGACGGGGCCGGGTCCGATCAGCGGCGACAGCGGCGCAGCCGCAACCTCGAGCGGGTGGTCAGTGCGCTCATCGAGCTGTGGACCGAGGGCCAGCTGCGGCCCGGCGCCGCCGAGGTCGCCGAGCGGGCCGGGCTCTCGGAGCGCTCCCTGTTCCGCTACTTCGAGGACATGCCGGCGCTGCAGGCGGAGGCCCTGGCCCAGCACGCGGCGCGCGAGGCCGAGCTGGGGCTCTTCGACATGCCGGAGCCGCGCGGGAACCTCGCGGCCCGCGTCGAGGCGCTCGTCGATCTGCGCCTGTGGCAGCACAAGCGCCTGGCGCCCATGGCCCGCATCACCTTTCTTCACGCGCCCTTCAACCCGCAGTGCCGCGACTCGATCGCGCTGCGACGCACGTACCTGCGAGAGCAGCTGCAGCACATGTTCGCGAGCGAGCTCGAGCGGCTGCCAGCCGACGAGCGCCGGGTGCGCTGCGCTGCTGCGGAGATCGCCGTGGGCTACGAGGCTCTGGAGACCCTGCTCGTGGAGCGCCGCTTCAGTCGCAGGGACACGCGGGCGGTGCTGGTGGCTTCGCTGGGCTCGCTATTGAGTGCACCGCACCCGAAGAGCCGCCGTCGAAGCGCTCGATGACCCCGCTGACGGCTCGAGGCCCGACACCCACGACGACCACTCGGCGTCCTGAGTGCGGGCCGGTCCGCGCTCGTCTCAGTGGATGGCGATGTAGGAGGGCCCGAGCTGGTCCATCCAGTGCATCGAGTCGAGCGCGCCGTCCTCGAGGTTGATCTTGAGCATCTCGCGCTCGCCGAGCAGGCCCGCGAGGCCCACCGTGCCGGTCGGGTCGACCGCGATGCCCATCGTGATGCCGCGCGCGGGGACGGTCGTGGTCCACTCCACCACCGAAGGCGTGACGCTGAAGTCCACACGTGAGACGCGCGCCTCGGAGAAGCCCTGCTCGGCGGCGCTCATGACCATCGCGGAGGTCCCCGGGATCGGCGTGACCACGAAGGGCACCGAGGTCAGGATGCCGAGCCCGCTGATGTCGGGGCCGCGCTCGATGATCTCGGGCGCCGTCGGATCGCTCACGTCGACCACGACGTAGTCGCCGCCTGCGCTGTTCTTGAAGGAGAGTGAGGCGACGATGGTGTCCGGACGGCCTTCGATCCAGGCCATGTCCGAGGTGTCGGTGCCGAGGTTCACCGGGTCGGACATCGTGCCGGCCGGGTCTGCGGTCTCGAACATCGTGATGGTGCCGGCGGTGGCCTGGTTGACGATCCCGTACTTGCCATCGGGGCTGACGATCACGACCTCGGGGTTGCCGCCGACGTCTAGCTCGTCGATGATCTCGAGCGCCTCGAGATCGACCACCGTCATCGTGCCGGCCTGGGCGTTGGCGGTGAACGCGCGTGTGCCGTCGGGGGTGATGGCGATCAGCATCGGCGGCCCGCTGTTGGGCATGTGCGCCAGCTGCTCGCCGGTCTCGATGTCGACGACCGAGATGACGCCGCCTTCGGCCTGGGGCCCGATCATCTCCATGAGTGCGGCCGCGTCGTCTCCCGCAATCAGCGGCGCAAGCTGCAGCCACTCGGCGGATGCGGCGATCACCGCGCGCTTCCCGTCGGCGGTGATCTCGACGGCGAAGGCTGGCGGCAGCTCGTCGGCGAACTTCACCTCGCGAACCAACGCAGAGTCGCGGCAGCCGCCGCTTTCCATGAGTCGCTCGAGGTCGAGGACCGAGATCGAGTGGTTGATGAAGTCCGCGGTTACGACGGTGGAGGTTCGCTCCAGCACCATCTCGTCCGGGAAGGGCACTGCGGAGGCGTCGGCCACTACCCCGGGACGTGCGGCGCGGGTGGCGTTCTCCCGCTCCTCCGCGTCGTTCTGCGCGTCGAGCTGGCCGTCGTCGCAGTCGTACATAGCCCCGGTGTCCTCGACGACTTCGTCGGTGGCCTCGGTGTCGTCGCTGCTGGTCGTCTCGCCACAGCCGACTGCGAGCATGAGTGCCAAGGTCCAACCGAGGGTGTTCTGTACGCTTGTCATGTTGCCTACCTCCATCCACCCGTCGGCTCTTCGGAACCACCCGGAGTGTCTGTAGGCACAATGCGTGAGGCCCCGCGAGTGCGCACTGGCGAGCGTGGCCGATTGTCCGGCTTCGGTGGCCAGCTCTTCGCGGCGCGGGCCGGCCGTGACGCCAAACGGCCCGAATTGCCGCGTGTTCGGCGGCGGGGCATCGAGCCGCGCGGTTCGGCGGGGACTGCGGTCTCGCGTTCGCTCTGCTAGAAGCCCCGCATGTCCGATGCAACCGAGAGCGCCGCCAGCGTGCGACTGTGGGGGCTGCCGTTCGCCGCACTCGGCGTCGTGGCGCTGCTGTTCCCTGGCGTCACCGCCGATCTGCTCGACCGTCATCCGACCACGGTCAGCGAAGCCATCAACCTGCGCTCCACATGGAGTGGCACCTTGTTTGGCATTGGCGCCGCGATCGCGACCGGACGCTTCACGCCGACGTCCGTGGCCGATGCCGCAGCGGGCCTGGTCGCGCGGCGCCTGACGCCGACGGTCATGCTCGTCGCGTGCGGCCTGCTCTGGATCACGTTGGCGGTCGCGGTCGTGCGAGGGATCGCGTTCGTGGTGGACGGCAGCCCCGATGCACTGCAGTGGTTCTACTTCTGGGGGGAGCTCGCGCTCGCCGGCGGAGCCGCAATCTATCTCCGCGGGCGGTGAGGCGCAGTCTCGGACAAGGCGTGGCCTGAGTTGCCGGTAAGGCGGCCAACTTCGCCGGTGCGTGCGCGGCAGCGTTGGGCTACGACCTCTGACAGGCTCACAGCAAGACACACGAGGATCCCCATGGACGTCGAAAATCGCACCATCGCAGTCACCGGAGCCAGCGGCATGCTGGGCGCGTACCTCTGCAAGGCCCTGCTGCGCGAGGGCGCGCACGTGGTCGGTGTCGTGCGCAACCCCGACAAGGCGCGCTTCCTCGAGGCGGAGGGTGTCGAGTTCCGGCGCGCCGACCTGATGGACCGCGACGCCCTGACGACGGCCTTCCAGGGTTGTGACGCGGTGATCTCGAACGCCGCGCTCTACTCCGTGCTGAACATGCGCTGGAAGGACAACTACGCGGCGAACAAGCTCGGGACGGAGAACGTCTACGAGGCGGTCGCCGCGGCCGGGGTGCCCCGCGTCGTCCACATCAGCACCTTCGGCGTCTACAAGTTCCGCCTGGGGCTGCCCGCCATCGACGAGTCGTCGGCGGTGATCGACGGGACGAAGAGAGAGGGCGGCGCCTACCGCGCCACCAAGCAGCTCAGCGAGTCCCTGGCATTTTCGATCAGTGAGAAGCACGGCATCGCCACGACGGCACTGCGCCCGGCGGGCATTTACGGCGCCCGCGATCACAACGCGATGCCCTACTTCCGCATGCTGATGGCGCTCCCGATCGTGCCGGTTCCGACCTTCCGCTTCCCCTTCGTCCACGCCGACGACCTGGCGCGGGCGGCCATCGGCGCACTGCGCAACGAGGGCACCGCGGGCAAGGCGTACCTCACCGCGGGGCGCAAGGACACGCTCTACGAGTTCTTCCGCGGCTGGAAGCAAGCCGCCGGCAAGCGCAACTGGCTGTTGCCCGTGCCGGTCCCCACCGGCGTGCAAGTCGACTGCAGCCAGGCCGAGCGCGACCTCGGCTTCGACAACCGCCCCTATGCCGACGGCCTCGCGGAGTGCTTCGAGTCCGATGCGCAATACCGCAGTGACCGCGTACTGACCGCCAGCACGGCCTAGGCGCCCCGCACGCGGGCAGCTAGACCAGGCCGGCGAAGGCGGGTGCTCGTCGCTCGATCACGTCGTACCAGTAGTCGAGGGTCGCGCGGATGCGCGGGCTGCGCTGCAGCTCGGGGTGGGTCAGCAGCCAGATGTCGCCGGAGGGCTCCGGCTCGGTCAGGGCGACGAGGCCGCGGGTCAGGCGCGGGCAGCCGCAGATCAGGACCGTGACCCCGGCGCCCGCGCGTGCCGCCTCCACGTGTGCGAATCCATCGGTACTGCGGAACGCCACGGGGCCACCGCCCCAGCGCTGTCGGTACTCCTCGAGGATCGTGCCGCCGGTGGACGCATCCATCCAACCGATCCACGGGACCTCCTCCCACGGCACGTCCTGGAACTCGGGAGCGCCAAACACCGCGATCTTGCAGGGCGCGAGCTTGCGCCCGATCAGGTGCTCCGGAACCTTGAGTCGAAATGCGACGCGCAGCGCGATGTCGGCTTCGCGCTTCGAGATGCTGTGGACATCGTTGGACGTCACGAGCTCGAGATCGATGCCGGGGTACTTGCGCGTGAAGTCCCGGCACTCGCCCATGAGCTCGGCCGCGAAGTAGGGGGGCATCGTGATGCGCACGGGGCCCTCCATCTGCGACTGGCCCCCGAGCATGCGCGCCTCGAGCTCGAGCATCTCCGCCTCGAGGCGCTCGGCCGTCGCGACCATCTCGGCGCCCAGCGGCGTGAACTCGGCCCCGCCGCGCAGCCGCTCGTAGAGCTCGGCGCCCGTGTTCCGCTCAAGCGCCTGCAGCCTCCGGGTCACGGTCGTCTGGTCCACCCCGAGCGCCGAGGCGGCTGCTGTCAGCGAGCCCTGCCGGTGCAGGGCCAGCAGAAACCGCAGATCGTTCCAGTTCTCTACCTGCATAAATACAGGTTAGGTCGGAAATACTTCGGCTTCAACCCTCGGTCGTGCAGGTCCATGATCGCGGGGAAAGCGAGGTCTTCCATGCAGATCACCACGACCATCGACATCAATGCCCCGGCCTCCGCAGCTTGGGTCATCTTCGGCGACCGCTTCGCGGAGATCAGCGAGTGGTCCGACGCGATCACGAAGTCGTCCATCGACCGGGATCTCGGCGAGGGCGCCATACGCACCTGCGACGTGAAGGCATTCGGGCCCGTCCCCGCGGGGCAGTTCACCGAGGAGCTGACGCACTTCGACCCGGCTTCGCGCTCGCTGACCTATGTCGTGCTCTCGGGGACGCCGGGTTTCATGCGCTACGTCGATAACGCCTGGACCTTCGAGGGCCTGGGCGACGACCGCTGCCGCATCACGAGCATCGCGACCTTCGAGTTCGTCTGGTGGATGGTGCCGATGACCCCGCTGATGCGGATGTCGATGTCGCGCAGTGTTCGGAAGTTCACCGAGCAGCTGGGCGAGCACGTCGAGGGTACTCACCGCGGCCCTTCGTCCGCGGCGGCTCCGCAAACCACCTGAGCGCTACTGCACGTAGCGCACGTTGAGGTTGAGGGCGCCTGCCAGCAACCCGGTCGTCTGATCGATGACGATCACATAGCCGTCGTCCTCCATCACCGAGAACGTAACGGTCGCAGCGACGGGTGTGGCCGTCGACGAGGCACACTCGAGCTCCGTGCTGCAGTCCTCGTCGCGAACGTAGACGGTGGCCGTGTAGATGTTCGACACGAGGCTGACCTGGACGCGCCCGTCGCGTGGCGCGATGAACATGTAGTTGTAGTCCTTGCCGTTCGCGCCGCCGCAGCTACCCGTGTTGTTCAGCTCGTGGAACGTCGACGTGGAGTCGACCACGAACGACGGGGGCTCGCCGGTCAGCGTGATCATCTCGCCGCCGCAGGTGCCGACCGGTAGCTCGCCGTCGCCACCGATGGGGATTCCATCGCCGTCTCCGTCTCCGTCGCCGTCTCCGTCGCCATCGCCGTCACCCACCACAGCGTCGCCGTCGCCATCGCCCACCACGGCGTCTCCGTCGCCGTCGCCCACCGCGGCGTCTCCGTCGCCGTCGCCGACCGCGACGTCGCCATCGCCGTCGCCGGGCTGGTCGCCATCGCCGTCACCGTCGCCGTCGCCGTCGCCGTCACCGTCGCCTGCCAGCGCCTCGTCCACGCACAGCGACACGCTCGTGTCGCACTTGTACCCCGGCCCGCAGGGGCAGGGCCTCGACTGCAGATCGCCGAGATCGAGCGCGGGAAGGCTGCAGGCCGCGAGCAAGCACCCGAGCGCGGCCTGGAGGCACATGCGATTCACCACCGGACACAGCATAGCAAGCTCTGACGTGACGTGCCGGCGGGTTGCGAGACCAGCCGCTCCTCCGCTCATTCCTCGATGAACGACGCGTACTTCGCTGCGTAGTCTGGATGCCAGCGGGACAGGGGAGGGCGGTTTTCCACGATGTCCCCGGCTGTCCACAGGATGCGCTTGCGGTCGAGCTCCGGGGTGACCTGGCCATCCGGGCAGATGATGTAGAAGTCCCCGCGGCCGATCGCCTCCAACATGAAGTCGACGACCTGACCGGGCAGCCAGGCGCCGGGCTTGTGCTCGCGGCCGCGCGTGGTGGTCCAGCCCGGCACCAGCAGGTGGGCGCTGACCTGGCAGCCGTCCGTGTTGCGCAGCTCGTGCTGGAGCGCCTCCGTGTACGCCTTCACCGCGGCCTTCGCGACGTTGTAGACCGCGTTGCCGGGCGGCATCGTGATGCCCTGCTTGGAGCCGGTGTTGATCACGACGCAGGGTGCGGCCTGCTCGATCATGGTGGGCACGAAGCTGCGCACCCCCTCGACCACGCCGAAGAGGTTGGTGTCGAGCGCCTGGCGAAAGCCCGGACCGTCGCCGAGGGCCTGCTCGCGCTTGAACGACGCGGCGTTGTTCATCAGCACCGCTACCTCGCCAAGCTGCCCGTAGACCTTCTCCTTCAGAGCGTGGATGGACGCCGGATCGCTCACGTCGGTCACCACCGCCATGACGGTGGTTCCAGGGTCGGAGCGCGCGGCCTCCACCTGCGGCTTCGCGGCTGCGAGACCATCGCTGTTGATATCCGCCATGCACACGTGCATGCCCATGCCCGCGAAGCGCTGGCAGGCCGCGAGGCCGATGCCACTCGCCGCCCCCGTCACCACCGCTACGCGCCCCGCACCAAACACCGAGTCGTTCATACCTGTGCAGTACAACGGCCCGACGGCTGATGCCAGGCCGGCGCAACGGGGCCCGGCCGCCGACTACGGGGCGAAGCAGGCTGCGAGCCCGATGTCGTCGAGCCATTCGATCACGCGCTCGCGCTCATCGCCGTCGAGCCGGTCGCGAATGCGTCGCTGGATCATGCGGCGCGACTGCTCGGGATAGGGCCTGCACAGGTAGCTAACCTGCTCGCCGTAGGTCTCCACGACAAACGCCTTGTCACCCGCGGCCAGCGCGCCCGCGTTGCCGAGCAGGAAGGGCGCGTAGCCCTCGCGCCCAAGGGCCAGGACGTGACGCGCAAACGGCGTCGAGTTGGGAAACGCCGCCAGTGCGCCCGTACCGTCCCAGGCGTCGGCGCCCGTCGCGTCCCACTCGAGCACGCGCGTGAACCGCGACAGGTCGGGGATGGGGTCGGCGTTGGTGTGTGCGCGCAGCCCGCCGAGGAGGATGGCATCCACCGCCGACGGTCGGTCACCCAGCGCGTAGCCCGTGTCGCCGAGCTGCGTCTCGAGTGCGGTCATCAGCGCGCCGTACTCGCGCTCGACCTGCTCCTGTTGGTGCGGGCTCTCCGTGCCCGTCGCGCGACAGGCCCGCGGCCCCCACTTGGCGATCGGTAGCTCCTGCGCCTCCTCGAGTGAGACCTCGCGGCCCAGGATCGTCGAGACGACGTGGCGCGTGTTCTCGGCGTGGTGCCAGCGGAAGTGAACCATGGTGCGCGCGATCCACTCGTCGAGGATCTCCTCGACGACATGCACGAGCACACCGAGGGGGCCCTCGGGCACGAGTCGCCGCGCGGGGAAGCGGCCGTCGAGTAGATCGATCAGCGGCGTCGTGTCCGCGATGGCCCAGTTGTCCGGCGTGTGCAGGACGGGGATCTGGTGCGTGTCCGCGCGCTCCGCGATGCCACCGTCGCCACGCACCTCGGCGGATGCATGCCGAAAGGGCGCGCCGTAGAAGCGAAATGCAGCCTCGAGCTTGCGCGTGAAGAGGCTGAGCGGCGCGCCATGGATTACGTACTCGTCGTGCATGGGGTTGCCTTTCTACCGCCTATCTGCGGCCGGTGTTCAGTCCAGGAAGCCGACCGCACCGACGAAGATGCTCATCATCACCGGATCGGGAGAGGCGTTGTTGTCGGTGCCGAGGTCATCGTTGATGTGCATCACGATGCCCGCCTCGTCCGGGTGGTCGAGGTAGGTCACGGCCGGCCCGCAGATCGTGACGGTCGCAAGCACGACGGCATCCTGCACGGGCTCGACGATCGAGCAGCCGCCCTCGACGTTGATCGTCTGGGCGGGCAGGCCGCTGAAGATTTCGTGCCCGGTGTCCTCGACCGTCCAGGTCTGCGAGTAGTCGTAATCGCCGTCGCCGAAGACGGGCATCATGGCGTGGAAGCCCGTGCCCGGTCCGGAGATGTCGTAGGCCGCCCACTCGTTGCGAATGACGTTGCCGCGAGCCATCACGTGCGCGATCAGCGCCGCGTCCGCTTCGGGCAGTAGGTCTTCGCCGTAGTCCTCGCCATTGAGGTAGACGATGACGTCGTCCTGGTCGACCGTGGGGATCACGCCGTCCCACTCGTAGTAGAGCGGTCCGAGCACGGCGGTGTGGCCGGCGTCGTTGAGCAGTTCGACGAGCAGCGGGGCCGCCAACTCCGAGCCATCATCGAGCACGATGACGTCAAACGGCCTCTGCTCACAAACCGGTACCGCACCGTCGACGTTGGTGCAGGTCATGTAGGTGTCGCTTCCGCAGTCGCCGTTGTCGGTGGCGCACTCGTCGATATCCGCGCACAGCACGTCGCCCGCGTTGTCGTAGTCGCACGCGTAGAAGGCGGGGTCGCCGCAGCCGCCGTTGTCGACGAGGCAGCCGCCGATGTCCGTGCAGGTGACCGGTGCGATGTCATTGTTGGTGCAGGTGACCGACGACATCGGGCCGCAGCCCCCGTTGTCGACCTGGCACTCGTCGACGTCCTGGCAGGTCGCGGTCGCGTCGACCTCGTTGATGCAGGTGCTGCCGTCGGGGCAGTGCTCCGGGTCGAGCATGCACTCGTCGATGTCGGTGCAGACCGCGGCGCCCTGGTCGTCGTAGCTGCACCCGGTCGTGTCGCTGTCGCCGCAGCCGCCGTTGTTCGTCCCGCACACGCCCGTCTCGGTGCAGGTCGGGCTCCCGCCATCGACGTTCACGCACGAAAAGTAGGCCGGGTCGCCGCAGTTGCCGTTGTCTGTCAGGCATTCGTCGACGTCGACGCATGTCGGTGCCTCGCCGATCCCGTTGGTCATGCAGGTGTAGAGCCCCGGCTGCCCGCAGACCCACTCGCTGAGGCAGGCGCTGTAGGCGCCGCAGATGGCGGGGGCCGCGTCCTGGTTCATGCAGACGTAGTTGGCCGGGTCGCCGCATTCGCCGTTGTTGGTGATGCACTCGTCGCGGTCGCCACAGACCGGGTCGCCACCGATGTAGTTGGCGCACGCGTAGATCGTCGGGTCGCCGCAACCGCCGTTGTCGGTCAGGCACTCGTCGATGTCGCTGCAGGTAGGCGCGGCACCGTCCTCGTTGGTGCAGAGGTAATACGTGGCGTCGCCGCAGCCGCCGTTGTCGTCGAGGCACTCGTCGACGTCAACGCATGCGACGGCGTCGTTGTCGTCGTAGGCGCATCCGTAGAGCGCCGGGTCGCCGCAGCCGCCGTTGTCCGTGACACAACCGCCCACGTCCGTGCACGTCGGTGCCGCGGCATCGTTGTTGGTGCAGTCGAAGTTCGCACCGCAGCCGCCGTTGTCCGTGGCGCACTCGTCGATGTCCGCGCAGTTGGGCGCCAGGTCCAGGTTGTCGATGCAGGCCACGAACGCCGGGTCGCCGCAGCCGCCGTTGTCCGCGGTGCAGGTCTCGCCAAAGGCGACGTTGTCGCCGTCGCCGTCGCCGTCACCATCGCCGTCACCATCGCCGTCGCCATCGCCGTCGCCATCGCCGTCGCCATCACCGTCGCCATCGCCATCGCCATCGCCATCGCCATCGCCGACAGCACCAGCGTCGCCATCCTCGCCGTCACTCGATGTGTCGTCACCGCAGGCGGTGGAAAGTCCGAGGAGGCAGAGCAAGAGCAGGGGCGCGAGGTACTTCATGAACGGATTCCTTGGTTGAACAGGAGGGTGCCAGGTGCGCAAGCGAACGGCCGAACATAGGAGCTTGCGTGCGGCCTGTCGATGCTGCCGTCGCCCTGGGGGCAGTGGCTGCCGGCGCAGTGGCCCTCGTCGGAGTCGTCTCGCTAGCCGGCGTCGGGGGCGGCTTCAGTCCGGCAGGTCGAGATCGCCCTTGGCCAGGCGTGCGTGGACTTCATCGAGGGTGACGCCGTCGGGAAGCTGGTCGAGCTCGACGACGTTGCGGTCGGGGTCGCGTACGAAGATCGCGCGCAGGCCGAAGGGCAGCTCCATGCGGCCGCTCAGCGGATGGCCGGCGGCCTCGAGCGCGGCCTGCGCGCCGTCGAGGTCGCCACACAGCAGTGCGATGTGCGTGTAGCCGGGCAGCTTCTCCTCCACGTCCATGAGCGGGTTCGGTACCTCCGCATCCGGGGCGTTGAGGACGAGGTTGATCTCCACGCCGGCGGGGTGCGTCAGGATGGCCACGGGCTCGGGCCCGATCGGGCCAACCACCTTGCGAAACCCAAGCAGCGCGTAGAACGCCAGTGAACGCTCGAGCTCGTGCACCCGGATGCCTACGTGCCCCATGCCCTTGATGTCGATGTCAGCCATGCACCGATGAGTACTCCATGACGGCCTGCGCGTCAGCTGCGGTTGCGTCGCCAGCCGCGTCGGCGCGCGAGGCCGGCGATCAGGCACAGCAACGCCCAGGCGCCGTTGCTCGAGGCGCCCTCGCCGGACGGCGGCGCGGCCACCCGTGCGATGCTGCAACCTGCATCGATGCCTGGCTCCTGCGCTCCGGTGTCCGTGGACGCAGCGGGTGCGCGGGACATGCCGGCGTCGCCGCCTGAGGGCGGGGCCGAAGCGAGCGGGCCCCCGAAGCGCCAGTCATCCCACTCGGCGCCGCACTGCGACTCCACGTCCTGCGCCGGTCCGCAGTCCGCCAGGCGATCCACGTCGTCGAGGGTGAGCTCGGTGCGCCAGCTGTCCCCTCTGTCGCTCGACACCGCCACGGCAGGCTGGGCGCTGCTTCCCGGTGCGCAGGCCCACAGCTCACCCTCCGCGTGTGTGAGGCATGCGACCGCCATGTCGGGCGCGATGTTGGTGAAGCGCTGTCCGCCATCGAGGGATCGGTACAGACCGCCCGCCTCGTCGCCCACCCAGACCGAGGTAGCCCCCGCGCCATCGCCCGCGATCGCCAGGCCACCGAAGAAGCGCACCCGGTGGACCTCGCGCAACGCAACCTGCGGGAGATCGGTCACGAGGATAGCGACCTCGCGCGCCGCGTCGTCGGGTGCCATCGCCCAGAGCCGTGGGGGCGTCCCCGGCTGCAGCGCGAGTAGCCGCAGCGGACCGGCGTGCATCTCAGCGGCCAGTGAGTCGCCTCCGTCGTCGGAGGTCAGCAGCACGGTGTCCGCGCCGCTGGGCTGCGTCATGTAGAGCCTCTGCTCATCGTCCGGCACCACGATCATCGACGTCACGGCGTGGCCGGCCGCGAGGGTTGCGCCCCGCAGCCAGTGCTCGCCGCCGTCGACGCTGCGGTGCAGTGCCGGGGCGTCCCCCGCGGTCGCTGCGTAGACCAGTCCTTCCACGTCGGGGTGCACAGCCATCGCCGCGACCGAAGCGGTGTCGAGCACGCCGGTGTCGGTCCCGGTGTCGCAGCCGGCGGCGGTCCGCAGCAGCAACCCACCGCTGCCACCGATGAGCAGCGAACCGTCGTGGCGGTAGGCGACGGCCGCCTGTTCGTCCAGCGGAGCCATGCCCAGCAGTCCGCTGCAGGCGTAGGCGTAGCTGCGCTCGGTCGCATCGCCATTGCCGATCATCAGCCCGAAGTCGGGCATGTGTACGGAGAGCCCGTTGCCCGTCGGTGCGAATAGGATCTCGCGCGTCAGGGGTGCGTGGGCCCTGGCCCCACCGGCGTGCCCCCAGCTCGACAGCAGCGCCAGCAGGATGAGCGTGCGCACCGTCCTGCCGCGCGCGGACACCTAGAGTCCTACGGGACCCGCGTCTGGATTCGCTTCGGCCGCGGGGCTGTCGTCGGCGGTCCCGATCTGTGTGCAGCTGGCGTCGAGCCGCAGGCCGGACGAGTAGTAGTTGTTGCTCAGCGACGGTGCGTCTTCGTCGGTCGCCTCGAAGCAGAAGCCCACGTCGTTGGTGTTGTCGAGAAACACGCTGTCGCGGATCTCGATCTTCGTTGCGAACGCCATGACGGCGTAGGGCAGGCCCTCGAAGATCGCATTGGTGATGACCGGCGGGTTGTCGGGCTGCCCGTAGACGTGGATGCCACAGTGGCCGTCGGTGATCGCGATGTGGTCGAACGTCGGTTGGGAGTTCGCTCCACCCACCTGCACCATGTTTACGTACGGTGCACTGTTGTCGAAGGTCGAGTTCTTCACCGTTGGCGAGGCGTTGATGATCGTCAGTGCGCCGTTGACGTCATCGATGGAAGCGTCCGTGGTGGGGGCGCTCGTCGAGTCACCCGAGGCGTGGAACTTCGTATGGTCGAACAGGCCGTCGGACTCGATGACCGCCGCCTTGAAGCTCGTGCCGATGTCCGCGTAGTCGACGCTGAAGTCCGAGCCGGGCATGGCGTGGATGCCGTAGGTGGCGCCCGCGATGCGCGCGTGGGTCAGCTCGAGGTAGCCGCCGGACGCGACCACGAGGCCCTCCCAGGACCGCGGCTCGTCACCGCCGAGGAAGGCCACCGGTGAGTCGGCATCGCCCTCCACGATCAAGCTGCCCTCCACACGGATGGCCACTCCCGAAGCAGCCTCGAACGTGGTGCCGGGTCCCACGCGCACGGTCTCGCCCTCGGGGATCGTCCAGCTCTCCTCGAGCAGCACGGTCTCGCCGGCGTACTGCGGGCCCGTCGGCTCCTCGTCGGCCGCATCCGTGTCGGATGCCGCCTCCCCGCACGCGGCCAACACCACAGCCACGCCGAGCCACACCATCGCTTGATTACCAGGCTTCACAATCTACCTCCGACCACCGAACCGCGTCGGTGCGCGCGGGTCACGGGCACGCGCGGAATTACGTAGGACGGTATCGCGGGGTGGTCGTCTGGGATTGGATGAGAAGCGTACGGTATCGGACATGCAACGCGGGTCGCCGGTTGTCCTCGACGGCACCCCGGTTGTCCTCGACGGCACCCCGGTCGTCACGTCGCTGCAGCCGGCTGAGATCGCGGCCACAATGCGCCAGGACAGGCGATGGTTTCGTCGATCGCGTCGCCTTTGGGTGGCCTCCCGCGGCCATTCCTACAATAATTGTCGGATGTCCACGCGTGCGCTGACCCTCCACCTCCTCCTGGTCTCGGCCGTGCTCGTCGAGACCGCGTCCGCGCAGGTCCTGGTGGTCGACGGCACCACCCACACGATCACCGCGCAGGGGCAGCGGCGCTTCGACCACGTCTGCGTCATCAACGGCGGCAGCATCACGGTCGAGCGCTACGACGGCCAGGCGAAGGACGCAGCGGGCAACCTAGAGCTGCTCGCTGGTAGTGTTTACGTCGACGCGAGCTCCTCGATCGACGCGCGTGGGCTCGGCTATCAAGCCACGCAGTGCGAGGACGGCGCCGGGCCCAACGCCGATGCCGGCGGCCGCGGTGGCTGCTCCGTGTGGGACTCGGGCGGCGGCGGCGCGCACTTCGGTGGCGGCGGCCGCGGCACGGTCGACCTCGAGGGCATCCTCTACGACCCGGTCAGCTTCGAGGACGACTGCGACATCGACTTCAACCCCAACGGCCCGAGCCCGACACCCCAGACGGGCCCCGGCGGAAGCTGCGACGCGACGGGCGTGGCGTGTGGCAACCAGATCAGCCCCTGTCCCGACAGCCGTGGCAACGCCCAGGGCGGGCGCTTCTGTCGCATCGGCGAGTCGGTCGCCGGCGACGCCTACTGGCACAACATCTACGACCCCGACTTCGGCGCCGCCGGTGGAGACAAGGGCTGCAACGACGGCGATGGCGACAACAACGGCGACCCGATCGTGGGCGGCCACGGCGGCGGCCGCGTGGTCATCGCCGGCCTGCCACACCTCGGCGACGGGCAGCCCAGCCCCTGCGGGGTAGGGCTCGCGTCCGGCGAGGTGCGCTTCGACGGCCAGCTCGACGCGGGCGGCACGCGCGGCTGTGGCGACGGCAACGACTCGGGCGGCGGCGGCGCGGGCGGTACCGTACTGATCGTCGGCGAGCTCGTGAGCATCGGCCAGGGGGCGTGGCTGTCGGTGGGCGGCGGCCTCGGCGGCGACACTTTCGCCAAGGACAACGACCCTTTTGGCGACTGTGCGCCCGGCAGCCAGGACCCGGGCAACACGTGTGATGACTGCGGCGGTGGCGGCGGTGGCGGCATCATCAGCGTGCTGTCGGTGACCAGCAACATCCACGGGGAGGCCACCTTCGACGTGAGCGGCGCCGACGGCGGCACGTGCGGGCTGTGCCAGGGCGAGGCGGGCGGCGGTGCGGGCGAGCTGCAGCTCGACGGCGCCTACGTGGGCGAGTTCTGCGACGGCTTCGACAACGACTTCGACGGCAGCGTCGACGAGGGCCTCGGCAGCTTCGGCTGCGGCTACGGCGCCTGCCAGGCGACGCTCGATGCCTGCACCGCCGGCGTGCCCACGGCGTGCATGCCCGCGCTCAACGTCGACAACAGCTGCTTCTCGGCGATCGACGGGGCGCGCCCGCGCATCGCCATGGTGATCGACAGCAGCGCCTCCATGCTCCTCGACCTCGCGGGCAACCCGACGTTCGGCGATGGCAGCGTCGAGCACCCCGGGCTCAGCACGGTCGACGACCCCAGCCCGACCGACTCGCGCATGTTCCTCGCGCGCGAGGCGGTGGCCCAGGTGATCAGCGCCTACCCCGAGATCGACTTCGGGCTCGCGCGCTACCACCAGGACCAGGCGCTGCTGCGGTCGTGCCAGACCGCGACGTGGTTCGAGTGCCAGGATCTCGTCGCCAGCTACGACGACCCCACCGACAACACGGGCGCGGTCGCCTGCACCAAGAGCTGGGGCAACGACATCGGCAGCATCGACATCCGCGTCGAGCCGTCGCCCGGCGATGATGAAGAGTGCATCAACTACGCCGGTAGCTGCGGGCCCCCGCGTCGCGGCGCCGACATCCTCAGCGGCTTCGGCACCGAGGTACGCGACATGGTGCGCTGGCTCGACGGGCAGGAGACCGCCTTCGACGCCGATGCGACGCCCGGCGACGTCTGCAACCACTCGGGCGGCGGCGACTGCGAGCTGCGCGCCACCGGGCCGACGCCGCTGGCGGGCTCGCTGCTCGCGATGGAGGACTACATCGCGCCCATCCGCAACACCGATCCGGCGGTCGCGTGCCGCGGCTACTCGGTCATCCTGGTGACCGACGGCGCGGAGAGCTGCAATGGGGACCCGACCGCGGCGGCCATGCGCCTGTACGACATGTTCGGCATCGAGGTCTACGTGATCGCGGTGAGCGTGCTGCAGTCCGAGCGGGCGTCGCTCGACTCGATCGCGCGCGGCGGCTCCGGAGGCGTCCGCGATGCCATCCCCGTCAACAACGCGCAGGACCTCGTCACGTCGCTGACGACGATCATCGCCGGCTCCATCCGCGCCGAGACGTGCAACTCGATGGACGACGACTGCGATGGCCTGGTCGACGAGGACTTCCCCGGCCTCGGCGAGAGCTGCGACGACGGGCTGCTCGGTAGCTGCCGGGGCGAGGGCGCCTTCATCTGCAACCAGAGCATGGACGGCATCGCCTGCGACATCAGCATGCCGGGCAGCGGCTCCGAGCCGGAGCTGTGCAACGAGATCGACGACGACTGCGACGGTCGCTTCGACGAGGGCCTCGACTGCGACAATGTCGTGTGCGTGCCCGCGGGCGCCGATATCTGCAACGCCGTCGACGACGACTGCGACGACGTGATCGACGAGGCGGACCCGGCGGAGGGCAACGACTGTGGCGAGACCGCGGGCGAGTGCGAGCCGGGGCGCACGCGCTGCGTGTCGGGCATGCTGCAGTGCGTGGGCGGCCAGCAGCCGATGGCGGAGGTCTGCGACGGCGACGACGACGACTGCGACGGGGAGATCGACAACGAGGCGCCGTGCCCGGGCGATGCCTCGTGCATCGAGGGGGCCTGCCGTCGCAGCTGCGACCCCACCGACGAGTTCCCATGTCCGCTGGGCTTCGCCTGCATGTCGGGCCCCGACGGTGAGGGAGGCATCGGCAACTACTGCCTGCCCGCGCCGTGCACGCTGTGCCTGTCGCACGAGCGCTGCGACGTGGACACCTGCGTCGACCGCTGCGACGGGGTCGAGTGTCCGGACGGCGAGAGCTGCCTGTCGGGCGAGTGCGTGGACTGCCACGTCGCCGGCTGTCCCGACGGGGAGGTCTGCTTTGCGAGCACGTGCCAGGTGGACGCCTGCGCGGAGGCGGAGTGCGGCGCCGACGAGGTCTGCACCGACGGCGAGTGCGGCGCGGTGTGCGACGACGAGGGCTGCGGCCGCGAGCAGCGCTGCGGCGAGGACGGCAGCTGCGAGGATGACCCGTGCGTTGCGGTGGCCTGCGGGTCGACCGAGTACTGTGACGGCGGCGAGTGCCGCGACAACCCGTGCATGGCCATGCGCTGCACGCCCGGTGACGTGTGTGCGCCGGCGCTCGGCTGCATTGACGACCCGTGCCCGCTGCTCAACTGCCCCGGTGACACGGTGTGCGGCGTGACCGACCGCGGCACGGCCCAGTGTGCAACACCCGACCTGGGGTTGCCCGGCGGTCCGCGGTCCGGTGGTGGCCTGGCAGCGGACAAGGAGCGGGAGGCCGAGTACGTCGCGGTCGAGGGCAGCAGTGTCCTGGGCTGCGCGGTCAGTCGTGGCAGCCCGGGACCCGCGCCGCCGCTGTGGGCGCTGGGACTCGCGCTTGCGCTGTGGCTGCGCCGGAGGACGCGATGAGCGTGCGCGGCCTGGGTGCGGGCGCGCTGATCGCCGCCCTCGCGATATGGACGGGCGGCTGCGACCGCGGCGCGTTCTGCGTCAACTGCTCCGTCGACGGCGGCGACGTCGGTGACGGCGACGGCGACGACGGCTTTGACAACCCGCTGCCCGACGCGTCCACGTCGACCGACGACGGTGGCGCCGGTCGGTTGCCCGACGGCGGGCTCGTCGACGTGTGCAGCCCGCGGCCGGGGGGAGAGATCTGCAACGCACTCGACGACGACTGCGACGGTGCGGTCGACGAGGACTTCGACCTCGATGCGGACCCGCTGAACTGCGGCGTATGCAACAGCCCCTGTCAGGCCGACAACGCGGACGCCACATGCAGCGAGGGCGTGTGCGAGGTCGGCGACTGCTTCGACGGCTTCTCCGACCTCGACGGCGACGTCGGGTGCGAGTATCGCTGCCCCGTGTTCCCGGCCCGCGGGGAGGACTGCAACGGCGTCGACGATGACTGTGACAGCGTCGTGGACGAGACGCTTCCGGCGCCCCCCGTGGATCTTTGTCGGCAGACGCCGGGAACGCCGTGTGCCGGGACGGCCGCCGCCTGTGACACCGTCGAGGGCGTGACGACCTGGTACTGCCGCTACGACGCGGCGGTCGAGTTCGACCCGATCGTGCCCAACGGCATCGCACTCGAGGAGACGAGCTGCGACGGCGAGGACGGCGACTGCGATGGCGTGGCCGACGACCCGTGGCCGGTCGGCGACCCGTGTGACGACGGCGGCATCGGCGTGTGCCGGGACATCGGTGAGCTCGCGTGCGACCCGGCGGACGACATGGCGGTCGTCTGCGACCTCAGCGTGTTGCCCGATGGGCAAGCGCCGGTCACGGAGGCGTGCAACGGCCTCGACGACGACTGTGACGGCCTGGTCGACAACGCCATCGTCGACGACATGGTGCACATCGTCGGGGGCGGTGACTTCTACATCTTCCGCCACGAGGCGAGCCACCCCGACGCCACGGGCGTCGAGCAGGGCCTCGCGGACCATCGCGCCTGCTCCAAGCCGGACGTGATGCCGTGGACCTTCGTGACGCACGACCAGGCCGCCGCCGCATGTCAGGCGGCCGGCAAGCGGCTGTGTACGGGAGCGGAGTGGGAGGCCGCGTGTGGTGCGACGGTCTATCCCTACGGCGACGTGTACGGCGAGGACAGCTGCAACGGCGCTGACTACGGCTACAGCGGCGGTGGCAATGCACCCTCGGTCCTGCTCGCCAGCGGCGCTGTGCTGGCTTGCACCAGCGGCGACGGGGTCGTCGACCTGAGCGGCAACGCCAAGGAGTGGACCGACGATCAGCGCGGCACGACCGGCGACGGCGTACCGATCCACGTCGTGCGCGGCGGCAGCTACCAGAGCCCGCGCATTGGCCTGACCTGCGGAACCACGCTGTCGCAGGCCGCGGCCACGCCGGGGCAGGCCGCCATCGGCTTCCGCTGCTGCAGTGACGGGGCCCCGTGATGCCGGACCCCCGCGTGATCCCCACCGTGCTCGAGTTTCTCGAGCAGCAGGTGGCGTTCAATCGATTCTTGGGTATCCGGGTCGTGGAGCTTCAGCGCGGGCGCTGCAGGATCGAGCTGCCGTTTCGCCCGGAGCTCGTCGGTGACCCCGGGCGACCCGCGCTGCACGGCGGCGTGCTCTCGACGCTCGTCGATGTCGCCGCGGGTGGGGCCGCCATGAGCGTGATGGACTCACCGTCCGACCGCGTGGCGACCATCGACCTGCGCGTGGACTACATGCGCCCCGCTGGCGCGCAGGACGTCGTGGCCGAGGGCACGGTCTCGCGCACCGGAAGCAAGGTGGCGTACGCCGACGTGGCCATCTTCCACCCGCAGGAGCCCGACAGCGTGCTGGCGACGGGCAGGGTGGTCTACAGCGTGTACCGCGCCTCGAAGTAGCTTCCGAGCGGCTGCCGGCTGCTGCCCGGGCCCATCACTCAGTCAGTCACGACGCAGTCGGGAGGCGTGCCACCGTGGATTGCCCATTCGTAGGCTTCAGCCATCTGCTCGCCGATCGTGCTCCAGGAAAACTCGCGCTGCATCCAGTCGCGCCCACGTTCGCCCATCTTGACAAGTTCTGTCGGCGGGCGGCCGAGGGCGTCGGCGAGCGCATCCTCGACCGCGTCGACGGAGTCGCGAGTCCACCAGCCGCATCGATTGCGCTCGAGCCCTTCCCAGGGTGCACCGTGGGTGACGATCGCGGGGCAACCCACCGCCAGGGCTTCGGCGACAGCGAGTCCGAAGTTCTCCGAGTGAGTCGGCAACACGAACAGGTCCGCGTCGCGGAACGTCGCATCCTTGTCGCTCCCATACACCGGCCCCGGGAACGTGACGCGGGCAAGGTTCAATTCGGTCGTCAATCGCTGCAGCTCGGAGAGGTACTCCGGTGGACCGGTACCCACGATCTTGACGTCCCACTGTGGGTGTTGCTGCTCGAGTCGCGCCCACGCGCGAAGCAGTGTGTCGATGCCCTTCTTCGGGTGCACGCGTCCCAGAAACAATAAGGTGCGTCGCTCGCGGGCATGGCGTGGTCCGGCAGTCGGGACGTCAATTCCGTTTGGCGTCAAGACGACCGGGTTTCGAAACCCGAGTCGCCGAACGTCGGCCAGCTCCGACGGGGCCGTTGCATGGATCAGGCTTGCCTTCTGAAGCGCTCTCTTCTGGATAGGCCACACGGCACTCTTGAGCGTTGTCGAATGATCCATGGCCCACTCGGAAATCGATCCGCGCGGGGAGACCACCAGGCGTGCCTTGTGCCCGGGAACCACCCAGCCGCACACCAGGTTCATGAACGCCCAAAGGCTGTGGTTGTGAACGATGTCCGATTCTCGCGCGCGTCCACGAAGACCGGGTATCGAGGTGGGCGAGATCGAGAACTGCCGGAGAAAGGGCAGCTCGATGTAGGTGTCCAAATGGACCCCGGCAACGTATGCGCCCGGCGCCGCGCAGCTCAGGGTCACGTCGTGCCCGAGCTCGGCGAGCGAGCGAGCGAGGCGCGGGACCGAGTAGGATGGCCCAGACGCCTCGTCATGCATTGCGGGGACGACCTGCGTGATTCGCATCGGGGTATGAGCCTTCACTGGCGGACTAGCCAGGACGGGTGGCAGCGAGGTGGGACGCATCCACCCAGGACACGTCGAACCCCTTCTTCTCGAGTGTGTCGTGGATTCGCGCGGGCGCCTGGCGGGCCCCCATGCCATCGAGAACGGCGAAGTGAACCTCGACGAAGAGCGCGCGGCAGGCCGGGTTCGCAAGCGTCGTCAGGAGACCCTGGACCACGTGCTCCTCGTATCCTTCCACGTCGATCTTGAGAACATTCGGTAGCGGGGTTCCCTCTTCCACGAGTCTATCGCCTGTCGTAACGCCTACCTCGATGGTGCCCCCGTCTTGCATGTACGACTCGACGAGGCTGTTGGACACGGCCGTGGGGTCGCTCGCGAGGTTCATCGTGAGCGTGGCGACTTCGCTTCCCAGGGCCAGTTGCCTCACGTCGATTGTCGGCTTCCCAACGGCGCACTCCTTCAGCTTGGCATGGCTCTCGGGTACGGGCTCGAATGCGATCACTTTGCCCTCGGCCCCTGCAGACTCGGCGAAGCGAGTCGTGTACAGGCCAACGTTTGCACCGACGTCCCACACGACATCGCCGGGGCGAATCGACGACATGAGTGCACGGTCGAAGTGCGCCTCATAACCGTCGTTGCCCGTGAGACGCTGCGTGATTCGCCTGAACTTGGCCAGGTGAGGCGTGAGCCCCATCTCCCTGGCGCGGGCGCGGAGCTCGGTCGTGAGCTGAAACCGGAATCGGTCAAGGGCGCGCATGATCGTCGTCCTCAATTGCCGCGTCGAGCAATGCGCGCAGTCTATCATCACTCAGCTTCGGCGCATTGAATGAATCGACGTTCGCGATCAAATGCTGCGGCGTGAACATCGAGACCACCGCTGCATCGCAGTACCCGCTCGCAATGGGACCCCTCAGGAGAAGCTCTAGCTGCTCGGCGTCACCCAATCGCTCTTCCCCTCGCTCGTCCTGCTTGTCCAGGAGCCGCTGCATCGCGGCTGTCCCACCACCACGCAGCTGATGGGCGAGGCGCAGGCCGCTCACCTGCGGCCACAGTGCTGGACCCCGCCAGTGGGACTCCGCGGGGTACTGGTACGCATCGACTTCGGGCCAGTCCACTGACCGTAGCTGCTCGGGCGTGACGGAGATCCCGTGTCGGAGGATCTTGCCCTGCTGCTTGAGGTCCGCGAGGCAAGCGAACACGTCATCCTGGGTGGCCACCGTGGTGGGGGGGCAGTGCAGTAGAAGGACATCGATCCTGTCCGTGCGAAGTTCGCGCAGGCTTGTCTCGACGCTCGACCTGATGCTGTCCGGATCGAAGTTTCCTGGGTTGTGTGCGCTACCGATCGGCCGCCGAAGAAGATCGCGCAGACCCGGTGCGATGGAGAAGACGGTCCTGGCAGCGGCCTTTGCCACCCGCACAGCAGGGCCCGGTGAGAGCGATTGAATCCCGGCCTTGGAAGCGATCACGCATTGCTCGCGCTTGTCGCTGATGAAGTCGCCGAGTACGCGTTCCGCCTCGCCGTAGCCGTATGAGCGCGCCACGTCGAATCCGCTGACCCCGCGGTCGAATGCGAGGGACATTGCCTTCAGCGAATCGCGTTTGCTCACGCGCCCGCCGACAGACGCGCAGCCGAAGACGATCTGCGACAGGTCGGCGATGCCATCGCCCATGGACACGTTACGCATTGGGATTGTTCACCGCTGGAGCGGCCGACGATACACCGGAACGCAACGCACTTCGAGCGCCGACCCGTCGCACGCCGCGGGGCACCGCCGGCCTACGAACGATCGAGGCTGTCCACCCACTCCTGCGCGAGACACAGCATCGTGAAAGTGGGGTTGGCAGTGCCGGCGGACGGCAGCACCGCCGTGCTCACGACCGAGACATTGCGCAGTCCGCGCACCGCGAGCGCGAGGTCGACGACCGCGGCCTCGTCATCGCCCATGCGGCAGACGCCCACGGGGTGGTACGCGTCGTGCGGTTTGTCTGCCTCGAAGTCGAGGCTGCGGCGTGACAGCTTCGGTAGCTCACCCGGTCCGGCTTCCCAGGCGCTCAACACACGCTCTGCGGTGGACCTCAGGTTGGCGACGTCCTCGTCGCCGATGCGCCATCGAATCACGGCCGTGCGTCGACCGGCCTGATCGAGCGTATCTCCCAGGCGGATGCAGTTGGCGGGCGATGCCGTCTGCTCGATGTCGAGCTGCAGTCGGGTGGGGGTGTCGGATGAAAGGTGGAGCCTGGACTGGATGAACCGGCCCTTCGCGAGCCCCAGGACCCCGCCGATTCCCGACAGCGCCTCGCCGGGTGAGACCCGCGGCACACGCCTCGCCTGGAGGGATGTCAGCACGTTCTTTGCAAGCATGAAGCCTGCGTTCTGGTTGTCGAAAATGAAGTGCGTAAACGAACGCGGAGCACCGGGCGGTGGAGCGGTCTCGAGGAAACGAAACGTTCGCATCCACGGCCCCGCGAACCGGGGCGCGAACTGTTGCGTGACCCCGGGCAGGTCTCCGGGGTCCACGTCCGCGATTGGGGCAGAGAGGTGATCGCCGAGGCAGTCACCGATGGCGTTGGACAGCGAGACGCCTGCGGGGGCCACGGCCTTTAGCTCGAGCAGGATGCGGGCGCATTCGATTGCGCCCGCCGCCACGACGAAGCGTTTCGCAACGACCGTGAGCGTCTTGCCGCCGGACGAGGTCGCGGTCAATCCATCGGCGTGTCCATCGGCGCGCAGCTGCCAACCCTTCGCTACCGCACGCGTATAGATTCGGGGTGGCGGGCTCGCCAAGCTCGCGCCTTCCACGAGGCTGAAGAGGTTCTTCTTCCTGAACGGCATCATCAGGCTCGCCTGAACCGCGAAACCCATGGAGTCGAGCTGGGAGTGATGGCCCGTGAGATGACTCTCGGCGAAGGACTCGAACTCGGGCGCGAGCTCGAAACCCAACAACCGCAGGATGGCGGGGCCGTGATTGTCGACCGCATCGACGATGTGCTGCCACGTGCGCGCGTGCGTGCCACCGCGAAGGTCGTGCCGCGTGTGCGGTACCAGCGCGCCGCCCCACAGCGACGTCGTCCCACCCAGTCCGAAGGCGCGGCCCTCGACCGCACCCGGGTAGTAGGCATCGGTGAAGTGCGCGGCGAAGTCGGCCTCGGCGGCACCCTGTCCCCTGTCGCCGCCGGCTTCGAGCACCACGACGTCCACGCCGGCCTCCCACAGCCGCCGTGCGAGGAAGGCCCCCGCGGCTCCGGCGCCGATGATGCAGACCTCGCAGCTCTCCTCGCCAGGCGCGTCTTCGGCCGAGTCGAGATCGATCACGCGTGCTCTGGTCACTGCGCGCGCCCGATGGGCTCGAGCGATCGACGCGCGGTTGCGCACTCGACCACCGCATCGGGCGCCACCCGCTGCAGCGCGGACGGCACTCGCTCGGTGTCGGGCTCACCATCGTAGGTCGGCACGGCCGCAGTCAGGTCCATTCGCGCGAGCATATCGGACAACCGCCACCGGTTGCATCAGCTGAATCGGCGAAGCCGAACTCGACGGCGCGCGCGCGCCGATGCCCCACCGACTCAGTATGGGTAGAGCCCGATGTATGCGGTGCCGGGCGTGTGGTTGCCGGTCACCACGCAGCAGCAGATGGGTTCACTCAACCGCCCCGGTCGCGCCCGTCAGCTTGACGGCGAACGCCTGGCTGGTCTCCGATCCCGCCGCGCCGAGCAGGTCGCCCCCGGTGGTGCCCACGGCCACCGGGTCACCATCAGCACCGACGGCCACCGCAGTGCCATGATCGCCTGCGCTCGAGCTCAGCCAAGTGATCCACAGCAGGCTGCCATCGCCGCCCGCGAGCTTTACGACGAATGCATCGTAGTCCGCGGTATCCCCGGTCACCAGGTAGCGCGTACCTGTGACGAAGACGTCGCCAGCAGCGTCGATCGCCAGCGCTGTGCCGTGTGGCCGTCGCCGTCGTCGAGCGCGTGCGACCACGGCCCGGTGGCCTGCTCACCCGTGGAGCCGGAGGCGGTGTCGCACGGACCTGCATCCGAGGCCGTGTGCTGCTCGCCATCGGGGCCCGTCACCATGCAGTCCGTGCCCCCGACCGCGCAGGTCGCCGCGTTGAGCCCGACGGACGACAGACCCTCCGCGCATGCGGTGCAGTGCCGGTCGGGGGTGGCCGTCGCCGGTGAGTCAACGTACTCACCGGGCTCGCAATCGGTCAGCGGAACACACATCGCACTCGCCGCGTCCGCCGCCTCCCCGGAAGCGTACGCGTCGGGGGCGCATGGCCCCTGTGCGATCGACCCTGACTCGTAGGAGTCGTCGTGGGTGCCCGCTGTCAGGCTCTGGTCCGAGCAGCCGAGGGACATCAAGACGCCCGCGAGGGCGACGACACCGATGGGTCTCATGGGGGTTCAATGCGGCGCGAGGGCGAAACCGTCGCTAAATTCGGTGACATCCGCGCGCAGCGCCCCACTTTTCGACTGCGGCCGTCGCTTTCAACAGAAGCTCAAACGCGTGCTCAAACGCCCGCACGTGAGGTTGTGCCTGTCACCAGCGACACACCGTCGCCGGTCCCACAGGAGAACTCACATGACGCTTTCACTCCACTCCCTGCCCGGCTCCCCCTACGCCTGGCGCGTTCACCTCGCCCTCGAGCACAAGGGCGTGCCGCACGAGATCAAGACCGTCGACATGGGGGGCGGCGAGCTGCGCTCGGACGCCTACGTGGCGATGAACCCGCGGAGCAAGGTGCCGGCGGTGCGCGACGGTGACTTCACCCTCTACGAGTCGGCCGCCATCCTGGAGTACCTCGAGGACCGCTACCCCGACACACGCAAGCTCTACCCGCGCGACCCCGAGCTGCGCGCCCGCGTGCGGCGGCTGATCTGCGAGATCGACAACTACTGGTTCCCTGCGACGATGAAGCTCGCCCAGAACCTCTACTTCAAGTCGGACGAGGCGAACTGGAGCGAGGTGGAGATCACCGAGGGCACCGAGGGCCTGCTGAAGGAGCTGGCCTTCTTCGAGTCCCAGGTGGACCACGGCAGTCTCGCCGGTGAGCTCGGGGCGGCGGACCTCGCGCTGTACCCGATGCTCGCGCACCTCGCCCGCTACGAGCTGCGCCGGCCGGGCCTCGGTCTCACCGACGCCATCGGCACCGGACTACGCAAGCTGATGGACAACGTCGAGGCGCAGCCCTACTTCGACAACACGTTCCCGAAGCACTGGCGCTAGGCGATGCCGGGGATCGAGATGAACCCGCAGGTCCCTGCGGGGACGCACACCGCCACGACTGCGGTCGAGGTCTGGGAAGATGTCGTGGGGCCCAAGTACCTGCGGCATCGCCAGACCATCGTCGGCGGAACCCTGGCGCACGGCCGCGAAGCACTGCGGCGGTTCCCGGCCCCTATAGGCGCACGCGTACTCGACGTCGGGACCGGCACTGGTGAGAGCGCGTTGCTGCTCGGTACGCAGGTCGGTCCGACGGGGCGAGTGCTCGGCATCGACAGCACGGAGCGCTTCCTGGCGGTCGCGCGCGATGACCTGGCTCGCGATGGCGCGACCAACGTCGAGTACGAGCGCGTCGATGTGAGTACGCTCAGCATCGAGCCCGAGTTCGATCTGTGCTTCTCCCAGTTCGGCACGATGTTCTTCGAGCTGCCCGGCGCCGCGTTCCGCGACCTGCGCCGGGCGATCGTCCCCGGGGGCGACCTCATGCTCTGCGTGTGGCGGTCGCCGCAGGACAACGACTGGCTCGAGGTCGCCAAGCGCATCGCGCAGGAGACGCTCGGTGAGGCGCCGTCCGACGCGCCCTCGTGCGGACCGGGCCCCTGGTCCATGGCCGACCCGGAGATGGTCCGGGCGCTGCTCACGGCGGCGGGTTTCACCGACATCCGCCACGACCCCGTCACGATGGACATCCCTGTCGGACCCACGGTCGAGGAGGCCGCGGAGTTCGCACTCGACCTGGGTCCCGCCGGCGAGATCGTTCGCCTCTGCGGCGCGGACTCGGGGCGTGAGCGGGTGCGCGCCCGCCTCGTCGAGCGCTTCGCACGGGACATGTCCCCCGAGGGCGTGCAGCTGTCTTCGGGGTCGTGGATCGTCAGGGCGAAGAACGCCGTGTGACCCCCCGGTTGTGTGGATGCGGTGTACGGTGCCCCTCCACGCAACCGGGGGAGGCCAATCATGCGACAGGGTGAGGCAGTGCGATTCGTGATCGAGATCGATGTCAGCGACGTCGACGCATTCAGATCGCTCGTGGAGGAGGCGGTCGCTATCAGCCGCGACGAGCCGGGGACGCTTGTCTACGACTGGTATCTGAACGACGACACGGGCAAGTGCACGCTGTACGAGGCCTACGAGAGCTTCGAGGCGCTGGGGCTGCACATTCAGGGCAGGGTGTTCACGGAGCTGGGCCCGAAGTTCATGGAGGTCTGCAAGTTCGTCCACGTCGACGCGTTCGGCGAGCCACCGCCGGGTGCGGACGGCGGGCCCACCATCGCGCCGACCACCTGGTGGGGCGCACCTTTTGCGGCCGTCTCGGGGTGATGTTCATCGCCCCCTGCGGCCCTCTCGGTGGCATGATGGCCGCGTCATGAGCAGCGTCGGAATAGTCAGCATTGCCGTGGGCGTCGTCGTGGTGTGCTTTCGCGCGCCTCTGCTGCTCGCCCCGGCGCCCACCCTGCGTTGGTTCAAGTCGACGATCGCGAGCGACGCCCGCATCCGCGGGCTGGGTCTGCTGGTGCTGGCCATCGGTGCGCCGATGTTCTGGGCGGGCCGCTCGGAGGACAGCTTCCTGGCCACCGTGCTTGCGATGTTCGGCCTCATGATCGTGGCGCTCGGCCTCGTCGTCCTGGTGCTGAAGCCCAGCCTCTACCGAACCATCGTCACAGGCATGCTGCCCGACGGCGAGGAGCCTAACTTCCTGCTCTGGCGGTCGGTCGGCTTTGGAGGCGTCAGCATCGGCGTGCTGCTGATCTACTTCGGCATGCAAGCCCTGTAGTGGCCGCATCAGCCGCCAAAGGTCGCTGGTGCCCACCCGTACGCCGGGGTATGGCTGCGTGCATTGGGGATTGCCGTCGCCCCTGTGAGGGGGGGGCCGGCCCTGGAACGTGAAAAGAGGGAACCGTGACAGCTGGCAAAACTGAAATCGTGTCGACGCTCCGACTCCGCATCGGTCAGGAGGACGCGCACTACGGTGGCAACCTCGTAGACGGGGCGCGGATGCTGAAGCTCTTTGGCGACATCATGACGGAGATCGCCATCATCACCGACGGCGACGAGGGCCTGTTCGTCGGCTACGAGAGCATCGAGTTCAAGGCACCCGTCTACGCGGGCGACTTCATCGAGGCCACCGGCAAGGTCGTGAAGGTCGGCAACACCAGCCGCACGGTGGAGTTCGAGGCGCGCAAGGTCATCGCGTCGCGCTATGACATCTCATCCTCCGCCGCGGACAAGCTCGATGAGGCGGTCGTCGTCTGCCGCGCGAAGGGAACGACGGTGATTCCTGCGGAGCACTCGCGAACGTGACACTGCTGCGCAGCTGATCGCCTGCCAGTCGCCAGCGGCCCCGCCCGGGGATAGGTCCCGCGGCTTCCCGGCTCGACTCCATGACCTGACAGTAAGCACGCCCCGTGCCGACGCGTAGACGACCGTAGAGTCACCCGCACCAATCTCCCGCTCCAATTTCCCCTGCCTACGGCGAACGGTTTGCGTGGCCCCGGGCACTGTGTGCGACGAGGCCTCGACGGCGACGGCGACGACGACGCTGCCGACGTCGTCTGCAAGGAGATTCCGCCACAGGACTTCCGCCAAACCTCGGTCGGGCAGCGAAGAAATTCCGCACTTCCGCTGTCTGCGTGGGGATGGGGCTTGCTTGCGGCGGCCACGCCTACGGGGCACGCTGACAGGTATGCGCCCCGTCCACCTGTTGCTTGTCGTGCTGGCGATTCCCGTGGCCTGCGGCGACACGTTCAGGAACGACGCGGGACCTGATGGTGGCGATGCAGGCCGTCCGGGCGAACCCTGCGACGTTGGATCGGAGCGCTGTGAGTGCACCGTGGGTGGCGGCTGCGACCCCGGCCTGTCGTGCCTATCTGGACTGTGCGTGAATGGTGGCTTGCCCAGTGGCGACGGCGACGGCGACGGCGACGGCGATGGCGATGGCGACGGCGACGGCGATGGCGACGGCGACGGTGGCGGCGATGGCGACGGCGACGGTGGCGGCGATGGCGACGGCGACGGTGGCGGCGATGGCGATGGCGACGGCGACGGCGACGGCGACGGCGACGGCGATGGCGGCAACGACGACATCGATGGTGACGGGGTGCTCAACGGGGAGGACCACTGCCCGGCATTGCCTGTAGACGAGGGCGGCGACCACGACGGCGACGGGTGCGACGACGCACGCGATGACGACGACGACGACAATGATGGTGTACCCGACGACGTCGACCCATGCCCGATGGGCGACCTGGGAAGTACCGACACCGACGCCGACGGGTGCGCCGATGACCTCGATCCGGACGACGACGACGACGCGGTCGGCGACGCTGACGAGGTGCGTCTCGGCACCGATCCACTCGACGAAAACGACGTGCCGAACATTCTCCGCGTGGACGCGGCATCGCCAGCCATGTCCCCGGACGGTCTGTCGTGGGCGACCGCGTTCCCGTCGCTGCAGGACGGGCTCGCCGCGATGTCCGCCATCGCGCCCTCCCCATCCAGACCGGGCGAGATCTGGGTTGCCGGTGGTATCTACTTTCCGGACGAGGGCGTGCAGGAGGTCGACGGAGATGAGACGGCTTCCTTCGGTCTGCAGGACTCCGTCGAGCTCCTGGGCGGATTCGCCGGTGTCGAGTTGCTTCGAGCAGGCCGGGACTGGCAGCAGCACACCACGGTACTCAGCGGAGACGTCGACCAGGACGACCTCAACCGCGACCCCGATGGTGTACCCGGCGATGCTAGCGACCTACAGGGCGCCAACGCCCATGCGGTGGTCAATGGAGACGACGCCTCGGCCAGCGCGAAGATCGATGGCTTCGTGGTGACAGGCGGCGACGCGCCGGACTGGGGTGGCGGCCTGGACCTCTTCCCGGGCGCCGCGAGCGCTGCGAACCTGAGAATACAGTCCAACAGGGCGGGGCGGGGCGGAGGGGCGGTCAGTGATAGCTCCGAGTTCACGGACGTGACCTTCACGCACAACAGCGCCTTCGGCGGCGGCGGGGTGTACGTGCTTGGCACCACAACGCTGACCCGGTGCCTGATCGCCGACAACGCGACCGACGGTGCCGGGGGCGGCCTGCTCTCCACTGGCGCCGACGTGACCATCGTCGACAGCATGTTCAGCAACAACACAGGTGGGGGGGGTGGCGGAGTGCGCGCATCGGGGGGCAGCGTGTACATCGAGCGTTCCAACTTCGTCGGAAACGTCGCTGTCGGCCAGTCGGGTGGAGGCCTGCTGTGCTTCGACCTCGAATTGACGATCGCCAACAGTGTGATCGCGGGCAACCGCGCGGATTGGGGAGGCGGGGGGCTTCAGGTACAGCAATCATCTGGTAGCAACGCGAATGTCGAGCTTCGCAACGCCGTGATCTACGGTAACTACGCGCAGAACAACGGCGGCGCTGTTCATCTGGTGGATACCCGGGGTGTCTTCACCAACAGCACGATTGCCGGCAACTCCGCCGGCTACTACGGCGGGGGCATAAAGGGCGACGACCTCGCGCTGCACAACATGGTCCTGTGGAGCAATGCCGCCACGTTGGGCGGTGCGCCGGATGATTCGGTGAACGGTTCGGCCAGCAGCTGGGTCATCACCCACAGCCTGATCGAACACTTCGCAAGCACCGCCGACGGAAATCTCCATGGATTGGTCGGCGTCAACGACCCGATGTTCAAGTTTAGCCCCAACCCCGCGACGGCTCCCGACCCCGTCCGTCGCGACCTCAGCGTCTCGGACCTATCCCCCGTCATTGACCGGGGCGACAATGACGCGCCACTCGACGATACGCCGGGCGGCCCAGTTGCTTCCGACCTCCCGCTCGACGTCGCAGGAAATCTTCGGGTGTTCAACGGGGTCATCGACCTGGGCGCCTATGAGAGCGAGGGCGCCAGTGGCGGCGATGGCGATGGCGATGGTGACGGTGATGGCGACGGCGATGGCGACGGCGATGGCGACGGTGATGGCGACGGTGACGGGCAACCGGGGTGCCAGGTAGACGTCACAACCGTGCGTCAGGGAAGCGTCAATGCAATCTCCCAAGTCTGGATAGACTCACTCGAAGGCGTGCGCGAGGTGACCGGCGACCTGACGATCGGAGGGGATTCGATTGAGTCGCTCACTTCACTCGCTTGCTTGCAGGTTGTCGGTGGCAACCTGACCATCGGCTTCAACGACAACCTGCTGGCCTTGTCCGGCCTCCACAGCCTGATCAGCGTCGGGAGCGACGTGATCATCGAAAGCAATCAGGGTCTGAACGACCTTGTCGGTCTGGACAGCCTCGCCTATGCGGGGGGCGCACTCTCGATTCGCGGAAATTCCTACATCACGAGCCTGAGAGGCCTCGCGAGCCTGTGGGGCGTCGGGGACTTCATGACAATCACTGACAACCCTCTATTGGTGAGCGTGGATGGATTGGAGAGCCTGGTCCTCGTAGGCGAAGAGTGGACCCCGCAAGGAGGCGGTGACTTCGTCATCGCGCGCAACCCCCGACTAGCTAGCTTGGCAGGTCTGAGGAGCTTGACGACCGTCGAGGACCACCTCCTCCTCGAAGGCACAGCGCTGACGAGCCTCGCCGGACTCCAGGGCCTGACTACCATCCACGGCCTCGAGCTCACCGACAGTCCGTCCCTGACCAGTCTGTCCGGCATGAGCAATCTCGTCACCTTGGGGGGTGGAGGGGGGTCGCGTGGGAGTGGCGGATTGCTGATCACTGGCGCCCCTGCATTGACGAGCCTCTCAGGCCTCGAGAACCTCATCCAGAGCGGCACGATTGGCATAGAGGACAGCGCCTCGCTCGCAACGCTGGAGGGTCTTGAGAACCTCGTCTCGGCCGACCGCATCGGCCTCATCGACAACCCCGCGCTGTCGAGTCTTCAGGGCCTACGGGGCCTCACGCAGGCGACCTTCCTTACGTTGAGGAACAACAACGCGCTGACAAGCCTGATCGGTCTTGAGAACCTCGACCTGACACTCTTTCTAGTCATCGAAGGCAACGACAACCTTGGGACGCTGGCTGGCCTCGAGCCTCCCGCGACACTAAACAGTGTCACCATCAGCTTGAATGATGCGCTGTCGGATCTAGCCGCGCTGAGCGATCTCACCGACGTCGCAAACGGAATCCGCATCTCTGGCAACTCCTCCCTCGCGAGCATTAGTGCGATGGGCCAGTTGACAACCGTCCGAGGCCCGTTCGTCCTCGACGGCAACTCGGCGCTGTCGAGCCTCGACGGACTGGAGAACCTTGTCTCGGTCGGATCGCTATCGATTCTCGACCACGACAACCTGTCAAACGTGGCGGGCCTCAGTGGACTCACTGCCATCGTGGGGGTCGAGGAAATCGGGGAGGCGTGGGGCAACCTCAACATCGAGCGGAACGCTGTCTTGATGAGCCTGGCGGGCATGGAGAGTCTCACTACGATCACAGGCGAATCCATCACGATCACCACCAACGGCATACTGTCGAGCCTGGCCACATTCGACCAACTCGTGACGTTCTCTCCGAGTGTCGAACTCAACGTCTACGACAACCCCCAGCTATCCAAATGCGACGCGATTGACTTCGCGAACCGCCTCTTTACCGTCTGTGTAGAGGCGAACGGCAATAGCTGCACGCAGGTCTGTACTTGCAGTGGCAACCTCAACAACGTCGTGTGTCCGTGAGGGGATAGGAGATAGCCAGATGACGACCATCGATGATGAGCGCTTGGTCGTCAGATGATTCGTGAGGGAAAGGGCGCGAGCCGACCCGCACGGTGGAGTTCGAGGCGCGCAAGGTCATCGCGTCGCGCTACGACATCTCATCCTCCGCCGCGGACAAGCTCGATGAGGCGGTCGTCGTCTGCCGCGCGAAGGGAACGACGGTGATTCCTGCGGAGCACTCGCGGGCGTGACGCTGCTGCGCAGCCGTGCTGTCGCCTGTCGCCAGCGGGCGAACCCGGTGCGTTGAGGCGGAGTCGACCCGCGCGCGGCGAGGGTGGGGGCATGCACCGACGCATGCCCCAAACACGCACATACCTGCGGCGCTGTGCACTGCGCTATCATCGCGGCCTACCGCTCGAACCGGGCCCGCCGTCCAGCTCCGGGTCGAGTCATGGAGATGATGATGCCCGTGCTTAGCGAACCGAGACTGCGTCGCCTGTCCCTCCCCCTCCTGACGGCGGCCCTGCTGGTCGGCTCGGCGAGCCAGCTGCAGGCCCAGGAGGATCCCGCGCTGCAGCTCGTCAAGGATGCCCTCGTCGAGTTCGAGGGCGGCCACTGGATCGAGGCGTACAACTTCTTCAAGAAGGCCCACGCCACATCGCCCAGCGCCCGCACCCTGCGCGGCATGGGGATGACATCCTACGAGATGGGCGAATACGCGCGTGCGCTCGAGGAGCTCAACGCCGCGCGCGCGAGCAGCGACCGCCCGCTCACCCCCGCACAGATCGAGCAGGTGGACGGCCTGATCCGCCGCTCGTCACTTCTCGTCGGCACGCTCGAGATAGCGGTCAGTCCAGAGACGGCCGCGGTGCTCGTCAACGGCGAGCGCACCGACAAGCGCAAGGTCGTGCTGCCCGTCGGGCGCGTCACCGTCCGCGCGAAGCAGCAGGGCTACACCGCGGAGCAGGAGGTCGTGAACGTCGAGGGTGGGCAGTCCTACACCGTCCACCTCACCCTCAACCCGCTGGCTTCCACGCCCCTGGAGTCCGCGCCGGTCGCAACCACCCCCGAGACCACGGAGCCGCAGGAACCCGGGTCCAGTGATCTCGTGGCGGAGGGCCCCAGCGACGACTCGGACAGCCTGATCGCAAGCCCGTGGCTTTGGGTTGGCGTGGGGCTCGCGGTCGTGGGCGGGGTTGTCGCCACGATCGTGCTGGCGGGGGGTGACGGGGACGACGGAGAGGTCGAGTCCTTACCCGAGAGCAACGTCGGCACCAATTGGACCGTCGTGAGGAGGTGGTAGCCATGACCACGCCCATCCGTCCATCGCTCATCTCCATCACGGCGCTCGTCGCAGCGCTGCTCCTGTGCGCCTGTGGATCCACCGAGCAGAGCAGCCAGGAGACCGGCGTCATCGTTCGCATCGACGCCCAGACCCAGACCAAGGCCGCGCTCGAACGGGTCGACGTCCAGCTCTACGTCCAGGAGGGAGGCACCTGGGTCGAGAAGCAGGACGTCAGCTACGAAAAGGCCGAAATCCCCTCGTGGCCGATCGAAATCGCCCTGCGCCCGGATGGCAGCCCAGACGTGGTCTTCGAGGTGCAGGCGCAGGCACTCGGTGCCGACGGCACCGCCCTGAGCGGCACGCGCGCGGTCTCCACCTTCGTGGAGGGGCAACACTCCACCGTCCCGATGCTGCTCGAGGACGCGTGTCAGCCGGACCTCTGCGACGACGCCACCTGCCACGGCGAGCAATGCGACGTCTGCCGCGCCGGCGCGTGCGAGAACACGGGTATCGCTCCACCGCTCGTCTACGACGCCAACGCGAGCGTCGAAGAGCAGCAACAGCAGTTCGTTACCGACGGCGACGATGGGATGCCCGACGCCGGACCCTCGCAGGACGCCTCGATGGGCGACGCCACCGTCGTCGACCCCGGCGAGTGCACCGATGACGACACCCGGACGCTCTCCGATGTCTGCGGCCTCAACGAGCGCGGCGATATCGAGCAACTGTGCACGGCGGGCGCGTGGGTCGGCGACACCTGTGCCGACCCCGACGAGTGCATCGATGACGGCGTGCAGACCCTTGTCGGCGTCTGCGGCTTCAACGATCGCGGGGACATCGAGCAGGTGTGCACCGCCGGTGCGTGGGTGGGCGATGCCTGCGTCGACCCTGACGAATGCGCGGATGCCGACACCCAGACCCTCATCAGCGTCTGCGGTCTCAATGGCCGCGGCGACATCGACCAGGCGTGCACCGCGGGTGCGTGGGTTGGCGACACCTGCGTCGACGTGGACGAATGCATCGACGACGCGATGCAGACGCTGGTCGATGCCTGCGGCTTCAATGATCGCGGCGACGCCGACCAGGTGTGCACCGCGGGTGCGTGGGTCGAGGACCTGTGCGTCGACCCGGACGAGTGCGTGGACGACGCGACCCAGACGCTCGTCGACATGTGCGGCATCAACATGCGCGGCGGGATCGACCAGCTCTGCACGGCCGGCGCTTGGGGCGGTGACATGTGCATCGATCCCGACGAGTGCCTGGACGGGGAGCAGCAATTCTCCCGGTGCCTCCACGGCAACGGCACTCGGACCGAGCTGTGCGAGACCGGCGGCTGGTCCGGCGCCGGCTGCACGCTGGATGAGATCTACCGCGCCAGCGTCGGCTTGCAGCACTTGCAGGGCAACGACTCGGGCCACCAGGCGGCGATGTCCGGAGACGGCCGCCATGTCGCTTACGTGGGCCGCGCCAGCAACCTCGTCCCCGGCGACAGCAACGGGGCCGACGACATCTTCGTCTACAACGTGAGGTCCGGCCTCTCCACGCGCGTCAGCGTGGCCACCGACGGCACAGAGGCGGATGGAGCCTCGTCGTTTCCGAGCATCTCCACCGACGGGCGCTTCGTCGCGTTCCAGTCGGCGGCGACGAACCTGGTCGTTGGCGACGCGAATGGCGCAACGGACGTCTTCGTCCACGACCGCTCGTCGGCGACCACGATTCGGGTCAGCGTCGACGACGTCGGCGTCGAGGGCGACGGCGAGTCGGTGTTCCCGTCGATCACCGCCAATGGGCAGCTCGTCGCGTTTCGGTCGGTCGCCACCAACCTCGTGCCCGGCGACGATGCGGGGATCCAGGACGTCTTCGTTCACGACGTTTCCGACGCAACCACCACACGCATCAGCGTTGACCCGGACGGGGCCGAGGCGGATGAACGCTCGGATCGGCCAGTCATTACGCCCGACGGTCGGTTCGTCACCTACAGCTCGTTCGCGGGCAACCTCGTCCCGGGCGACAGCGGCGGCATTCAGGATATCTTCGTCCACGACCGGCAGCAGAACACGACGGTCCGCGCAAGCATCGACGACGCTGGCGTGCAGGGCGACGACAACTCCTACGACTCGTCGATCAGCGCCGACGGACGCTTCGTCACGTACCGCTCGCTTGCGACGAATCTGGCAGCCGGTGACACCAACGGCGCCTGGGACATCTTCGTCAGCGACGTGCAGCTGGGAACCGTCGAGCGTGTCAGCGTCGACGACAACGGAAACGAGGGCAACGGCGGGTGCTTCAGCCCCAAGATCACACCCGACGGTCGCTATGTCACGTTCACCTCCGGATCCAGCAACCTCGTCGTGGGCGACGTCAACGGCGTCAACGATACCTTCGTCCGCGACCGGCAGCAGGGAACGACCACCCGCTTCAGCGTCAGTACCGCCGGGGTGGGAGGCGATGCTGGTTCCGACGAGGCGACCGTTTCCGGCGACGGTCAGCTCATCGCGTTCCGCTCGTCGGGCGAGAACCTCGTCGACGATGACGACAACGGCCTCAAGGACATCTTCCTGCGCGATGTGGGCGCATCTACCACCATTCGCATCAACACCGGGTGGGCCGCCATCGAGGGCAACGGCAAGTCCAACAACCCGGCGCTGTCCGGAGACGGCCGCTTCGTCGCGTTCTCCTCCAACGCTCCGAACCTGATCGTGGGCGACACCAACGGCCTCACCGACATCTTCGTCCACGACATGGACCGCGCAGAGACGACCCGCATCAGCGTCAGCACCGCGGGCGTCGAGGGGGATGAAACCGCGACGAGTCCCAGCATCTCCGCCGACGGTCGCTACGTGTCGTTCAAGTCCAGAGCGACCAACCTGGTCGTGCCCGCCACCGACGGAACGATGCATGTCTACGTGCATGACCGGATGACGGGCGAGACTGTGCTGGGGAGTGCCGACGGCAGCGGCGTGCCAGGTGACGGTGACAGTCAGTACGGCGCGTTGTCCGGCGACGGCCGCTACCTGGCGTTCCGCTCGCTCGGCGCAAATCTCGTGTCGAATGATGACAACGCCGTGTCCGACACCTTCCTGCGCGACCTCCAGGCCGGCACCACGATCCTGGTGAGCGTCGACAGCGACGGAAACCAAAGCGACGGCGGCTCCGAGCAGCTCAGCATCTCGGTGGACGGCCTCTTCGTCGCTTTCCGGTCATCGGCAACCAATCTGGTGGCCGGCGACACCAACGGCACCTGGGACATCTTCGTGCGGGACGTGGTGGCTGGCACCACGACGCGGGAGAGCCTGGACAGCGCCGGAGTCGAGGCCAACGGGCAGTCGGTGAACCCCTCCCTGTCGGCGGACGGTCGCTTCGTCACGTACCGCTCCGCTGCGAGCAACCTGGTCGCCGGCGACGTCAACGGTCAGGACGACATCTTTCTGCGTGATCGCGTGACCAACACCACCACGCTCATCAGCGTCAACAGCGCGGGTGAACAGGGCAATGCGGAGGCGGTGGTCACTGGGATCTCGGATGACGGCAACTACGTCGTCTTCACGTCGCGCGCGTCCAACCTCGATCCCGCGGATGGTGGAGCGCTGATCGATGCCTTCGTGCGCGATGTCCAGGCCGGCACCACCACGATGCTGAGCATCAATGCCAATGGCGAGCGTGGCGTCCTCGCGACGACCGCCGTCGCCATCTCGGGCGACGGCCGCTTCGCCGCCTTCTCGTCCCCTTCGGCCAACTTCGTCACGGGCGATGGCAACGGCGACCACGACGTCTTCGTGGTCAACATGCCCTAGCGGATCGTGGCACGCCCAACCGACGGTTCCCTTCACCGACCAGCTGGTAGATCGCACGACGACGCCGTCATTCATGGGCGGCGATAGACGGCGATACGCGGGTCGCCGTCGTTGGGCTCGAGCACGTGTAGCAGCTCGCCCTGGACGCAGTAGTCCATCGCGATCCCACCGATGGTCAGCTGGTTGCCCGCCGCCGCGTACGTCGCGGCCACCGCCGGCTCCTGAGCTGGCACGTCGTAGCGACAGTCGCACGTGTCGGGAGCCGAGTCGGTGCAGTCGACGCCGAAGGCATCGCTGTGTGCCTCACACGTCTGCAAGCTCGAGCGGTCGCAGCCCAGGTCCAGGGTCGTCATCAGCGGGACGTTCGTCTGGAGCGCCTCGCGGGTGAACTCGCCGGCCGTGAACGAGGCGAGCCCGTCGAGCGGCCACTGCGTGATCTCGGTGAACCGGACCTCGCCGCACCCGGGCTCCCCGTCGCCCCAGCCCTCGAAGAGGATCCCGCGGTAGCCCCCGTAGCAGAATCCCTCGACGATCCACTGCCCTTCCACATCCCCACCGCAGGCTGAGAAGGATCCCGGAGTGTGCGGGCAGTTCGAAGGAAGTCCGCTCAGCGCCCAGTCCAGGAGCACGAACCCCGCTTCGTGAACCTCGCCCGTGACCTCGCCGTCGCCGAAGGTTGCCCGGCCGGCGAAACGGAAGGTGGGCGTCCTGTCGAGGTGCCGGCCCTCGGTGCCGAAGCTCAAGTGCTCGCCGGGGGGCTGCAACACCGTCCGGAGGAGCAGCGTGGCCGGCTCGTCGAAGACCAGCGCCGCGGGCTCGATCAGAAACCGCATCCCCTCGATGCTGCCGCCCTCGCCCTCGGGGAAGCAGCGGAACGTGATGGTCTCGTCCGCCGGCAATGAGCCCGCGTGCACGATCAGCGTCGCGAAGCCCGACGGCAGGGTGAGTGTGCCGCCCTCGTCCGCGTCGATGCTCGCCGTGACCGTGTCGTCCGCCGTCAGGCAACCCTCGCCCACCGTGGGCGAATCGCCGTCGCCGTCGCCGTCGCCGTCGCCGTCGCCGTTGCTGCCGTCGCCGTCGCCGTCGCCGTTGCCACCGTCGCCATTGTCGATGCGGCTGCCGCCGTCGTCGCCGTCCCCGTCCCCCGCGGCAACGCGTACGGAACCCGGATCGCCATCACCGCCGCAGGCCCCGAGGCACACGCTCGCAAAAAGCAGCGCGACCAGGGGCCCTTCGAAGCGACGGCGGGCGCGGCGGATAGCCTCCACCGCCGCCTACAGGAACCCGCCCGTGCAGACCATCTCGTCCAGGCCGTCTGGGCAGTCCGCATCACCATCGCACACCCAGGCGGTCGGTACGGACATGTCGCCTTCGCACTGGAAGTCGGCCCCAAGGCAGACCATCTCATCGAGGCCCGATGCGCAGTCCGCGGTTCCGTCGCACAGATAGCTCGGCGGGACGGTGTCGCCACCAGGCCCGCAAGCGAACTCGGTCGCGGGCGCCACGCCTCCGCAGCTGCCCTCGTCGGAGCCGTCCATACAGTCGACGATGCCGTCGCACCAGTCGGTGTCGGAGATCTGCTGCCCGTCGTCGCAGGAGATTCCAGCGCTCGCCATGCCGTCGTCGCTGGGGTCGATCCCGCAGGCCAGCAGGGCCATCGCGGCCTCGTCGGGGATCGGCCCGCACAGCGCCTCGTCCGACTCGCCCGTGCCGCATGCATCGATGATGTCGCGATTGCAGAGCGCCGCCTGCTCGCACAGCAGATCGGCGTCACCCAGATCGAGACGGCAGGTCACCCATTGCTCATCTCCGATGGCTATCATCGAGTTGAGGCAGTCCATGACTTCGTTGATCATGTCCTCGACGTCGGCGGGGAGCGAGCCGGTCGGGCAGGAGCCGTCGCACATGCACTTCGTCAGCTCGCGATCGCGCTCCTGCTGGGCGAGGCGCTCCACCCAAGCGTTGGTCGGCTGCGGCCTGTCGTCGATGTCGGATCCGGGGTCTTCGCCAGCGAGTGGCGGTGGCGGCTTGTTCTCCGTGCCATCGACAACCGCATCGCTGCCGCCGCCGCACAGGTCCGCGTCCCCGGCGTCGTTGCAGTCGAGCTCGATGGTCCGCGTCGCGCTGGCACCGACGGCCCCGCTCTCGAGCAGCGCCACCTCGGTCACGGTGACGAAGAAGGTCTCGTTGCAGAGCTGATCGCACACATCGCTCTCCACCTCGAAGGCGTTGTCGACCCGCACGCGGGTCTGCGCCTCCGCGGTCTGGTCGCGCGCCTGCACCTCGATGTGGCGGCTCTCGCCCCTGAACTGTACGAGCGTGGCGATCACCGGGTCCGCATCGCCCTCGGGGTTTTCGATCTCGATGGCCATGATGTTCGACGAGCCGGGCGACATGATCACGGTCTCGTCGAGCGGCGCGACCGTGACGTCCTCGTCGGTGGTCGCGGGGATCGCACCGTCGATGACGGTCCCGCCCTCGAACTGCACGGCGTCGGTCAGCGCGGTGGCTACGGACCCCGCCTCGACATCATCCGAGCGCTCGATGGGCGCGATGCAGCCAGCGACGAGGACCCACGAAACGACGATCACGAACTTGCGCATCTCACCCTCCCAGCGCACCTCGACAGCCCGGTGGCACGCGGCCTCCCAATTCTAGGGTATCTGGAGCGTTTGGCCAACGCGGCACACCGTCCTGCGGCTCACCGCCACGAAGGACGCCAACCGCCTGCAATCACCCGGGTCGCTGGCCTCAGGGGTCTGGAGACAGACCGAATTCGGTGGTCACCCGAAAGCTGGAGCAGACATCCTGTGAGGCGATGTCCACCGGGATGACCTCGATGAAGAACTCGCGGCCGTCTTCGTCGCCGCAGGCTCCATCCCACATGATGGCCACACTCTCCTGCTCGCCGGCCGCGCCCGAGTTGCCATCGAAGCACTCCTGTGACGGGGGGCATGTGGCGTCTCCGTAGATGCTCCAGCAGACACGCAGGTCGTAGTCGTCATCGACGGGAGGCGTCAGCGCGACGGTGTAGGTGTATGGACCCTCCGGGTTGGGCGGGAAACAGATCCCCGTGACCTCCGTGGTGCGCTGCTGGAAGTGGTCGCGATCGACCAGCGTCAGCAAGCGCCCCGAGAACTCCGCGGTGGTGCCCTCCATGAGGTCGCCGACGTATGCGCTCGTATCGCAGTCGTCGTTCGGTTCGTGGCCGTCGATGGAGCCCTCGTCGATCGAGCCGTCGCAATCGTTGTCCTGGTCGTCGCAGCTGGTCACCGTCGCCTCGTAGTCGGGCCCGTATTCCGCCGGGCCACACGGCTGCATGAAGAGGCCGCCCACGGGGCGGCGCTTCGAGCCGGCGCACACGCCCTCCTGCAATGGGCAGTCCATCTCCAGGATGGGAGGCGGGCCGTCGCCATCACCATCACCATCGCCATCGCCGTCACCGTCACCGTCACCGTCGCCGTCACCGTCGCCGTCGCCGTCGCCGTCGCCGTCGCCATCGCCGTCGCCATCGCCGTCACCGTCGCCGCCTGTGTCGGTGTCGGTGTCGATCGGCGGACCCTCGAGGAAGGAGGTCAGCTGACGGGTGACGCTCTCGCTGGCGCTGTAGTCGATGGGCGGGAGAATACGGACCGCCTTGCAGTCTCCGGCGCGGCAGACCGCGCACTCCATCCCGTGGCATGCGTTCACATTGCAGGTGACATCGCGGCAGTCGTCTTCGAGCAGAAGTGGGACGCTCGAGTGCTGACCCTCCACGAACGTCGTGATCGCGCGCGTCTCGCTGATGACGACGCCCGCGCTGTCACGCGCCTGGGCGTGGACTTCGAAGATCTGATCGACGTCATCCCGGGGACGAATCGGGATCTCGATGGGCCACTCGGGCACCTCCGACTTCAAGACGGTGTCGTCCACGGCCTTCGTCCAGACAGGGCCCTCCTGTTTGAAGATCAGGAATCGAACCTCCACCAGATCTGCCCTGGTCTGTGCCTCGGCGTCGATGCGGACTGTGACCCCCGTCTCCTGTGAGCCGGTCGTACCCGCGCAGGCGGCCAGACACGCGGCCGTGATCCCCAGGGCCGCACATGAGTGCCACCTCATGGCGCCTCCAGGACTTCAAATGCCCGGTCGACGTTGCCGGGGGGCACCGGGCTATCGGGATCGTCGGTGCCGCTTAGCAGAACGCCGGCCACGACGCCGCCGACCACAGCCAGTCCAACGCCGACCCACAGCCATGGGCTGCTGACCAGGCTATCTTGCTCGGTCGGCTGTTGGCTGCCCGCGCTCGCAAGGCCGATGTCGACGCTCTGCTTCTTCTGGGGCGCCGGCTCCTCGGTGGGAACGACAGCGACCGGAGTTGGAGGCGGAGCTGGAGCGGCGGCGGCTGGCGGCGCGGGCTCGGCGATGACCGGGGGAAAGTCGATGTTGACCGGGTAGCTCTGGCCACTGTCGACGATGACGACGCGCTCGATCGGCGCGTGGCCAGGAAGCTCCGCGCGCACGGTGACCTCACCGACCGGAACGGTGAGGCTCCGCTTGTCGGTCTGCTCCCGGTTCACCACCACGATCGCCTCGGGCGGGTTCACCGTCAGCTCGAGGCTGCCAACGAGGCGGGACGAGCGCTCGATGAGCCCCTCGACGTGGGTCCGTTGCTCTGCCGTGAGCGGGTTGTCGACGCTTGCGAGCGACGCCTTCAGCTGCTGCAGCGCCCGCGGGTAGCGCTTGAGCTCGTAGCTCGTCATGCCCATGCCCCGCAGGGTGCGAGCGTTGGGTGAGCCCTCGTGTGCCCTCTTGAAGAGCGTGTAGGCCTCGGTCCAGTTGCCGAGTTCGAACTCCGACAGGCCTTCCGCGATCAGGGCGCCGTAGTCCGAGGTCGGTTGCGCGTGCGCTGTCGGCCCATCGGCGACGCTGAACAGGAGGGCCGCTGCGCAGGCGGAGGCGAGCGCGAGCCTCCTGGTCAGCGGTGCGGCGTTGGTCACTCGGTCCCCTGAGATCATGTCGGCGCGGGCCCTCCCCGGGCGTGATCCTACCATTCACTCGTCGGACAGGCAGTGGGAGAGTCACGCGAACAGCACGAGGGATGCGGCTGCGATCGCGAGGCTGACCGATATGCAGGTGAGCACGCGGGTGCTCCTGCGTCGCTTCAGGCGGTGCTGGATGACCGCGCCGATGCCGATGGCCACGGTGCCGTAGACCAACAGGCCAAAGAAGAACCACTGGAGCGCGGGGCTCATGCGGGCTCCGTGGCGACCGGCTGGTCGAGCCCGAGGCTGTGCTTGAACTGCGCGTGGAACTTGTACAGGAAGAGAATCGTCAGGCTGTTGAGCACGTGCCAGACAGCGTGGCCACTGATGATGTGGTTGTCGGGGTCGCACACGATGCCCTGCACATCGAGGATCCAGATCGTGAACGACACGGCGAACGCCCCGACGAAGCCGTAGAGGAAGCGGTAGTCCACGGTGCCGAAGTCGCGGATATGCAGGATCAGCTCGATCGTGATCGCCGCCGTGACCTCGAGCGCGAACAGCGGCACCCCTGCGTCGGGGAAGAGCTGAACGACCACGCCGCTGATCGCGACCATGGCCCAGAAGAACGCGCTGAGTGCCCCCGGCCCCCAGCGCAGCCAGCGGCGAATGTTGTAGGTGACCATCAGGCCGGAGATGAAATACATGCCGAGCAGATCGAGCACCTGGAACATCAGCGCATGGGAGGCGTGGAAGAGCCCGGAGAAGATGCCGAGCAGCACCGCGCTGAAGCCGAACATGCTGAGGGCGCGCTGATCGAAGCGCCTGCAATGACGCAGGATGAAGAGGCCCACGAAGACGAATGCGAGGTTGGACCACGTGTTGGCCGGCGTCTTGATCCACGCGCAGAGGTGCGCCTCGCAGAAGGACAGCGTCGCCGGCTCCCAGGCGTCCCACGGGCACGCCTGCACGGCGTCGGGCCCGTTCATGGCCGCGCCCGGGGGCCACCGGGCTCAGGATCGCCGCGGCGCCGACGCTCTCGACGTCGATGCTCGCGGCTCCAGTCGACGTCGCCGGCCTGACCCATCGCGATCAGTGTACACGAGATGCTGCCTCCGCCGATTGGTGCGACGGGTGGGATGACGTGCGCTTGATCGCGCGCATCCTCGAGTCGATCCGGAATCAGGTACCCCCGATCCTCCGCAAGAACGGGGTCGACTTGTCAAACGCGGCGTTGAGGTTCACAACGCGTCTCCGATCCTGTTCGCAGAGTGGCGAGTTCAGGATATCTTGAGAATTCTGGTGAACAACATGAATGCAACTACGCGAGCAATGCAGGGGCGGCGTGCCCTGGTCACGGGTGTCATGCGGGCGATGTGGAGAGCCGGCGACGTCGAGCTGCGCGAGGGCCGCTTGCTCAAGACGCTGTGGTTGACGGCCCAGCGCCGCTCCCTCGCCTTTGCCCAGGACTGGACCTTCGCGGACCTGCTGGAGTGGAGCGCGGTCGAGTACCGGACCCGCACCTTCCTCGAGTACGGCACCGACAGCTGGACGTTCGAGGAGATGAACCAGCGGGCCAACCGCGTGGCGCGTCAGCTGCGTGCGGCGGGCGTGGGACCGAACACCGGTGTCGCGCTCATGATGTCCAACCACCCGCGCTTCCTGGACTCGTTCTTCGCGGTCCAGAAGCTGGGCGCCTACGCGGTGCCGGTCAACGTCGCGCTGATGGGCGACGGTCTGCAGTACGTCATCGATCACTCCGACTCGAGCGTCGTGCTGTGCGACTGCGATGCGGCGCCCAAGGTGCAGGCGGTCGTCGGGCAGCTGCCGAAGGTGAAGCACATCTGGGTCAACACGGCGGAGGCCCCGGACGGCTTCGAGGCGCCGGAGGGCATGCGCCCGTTCGACGAGCTGGAGGTCGCCGGTGACGACGACTCGGAGAACCCTGGCCACCGTCCCGAGTCCGACGATCCAAGCATGCTGCTCTACACGTCGGGCACGACGGGCCTGCCGAAGGCGGTCGTCAGCACCTACAGCAACCAGCGCACCAAGCTGCTGGGCATGGCCGCCAACCTGATCCTGAACAAGGAGGACAAGGTCTACACCTGTCTGCCCCTGTTCCATGCCAACGCGCTGCTGCTGAGCGTGATGCAGGCGCTGTGGGTCGGCATTCCCCTGCGGCTGTCCAAGCGCTTCAGCGCGTCGCGCTTCTGGAAAGAGCTCAGCGAGTGCGGCGCGACCATCTTCAACACGGTCGGCGGCATGATCCCGATCATGCTCAAGACGGCCGAGACGCCCTACGAGAAGCAGCACAAGGTGCGGCTCGTGGTCAGCGCCGCCTGCCCCAAGGATGCGTGGGAGACCTTCGAGACGCGCTTCGGCGTGACGCTCTGGGAGTTCTACGGCGCGGTGGACGGCGCGGGCGTCACCATCGCCAACACGGGCACCGCGCCCGTGGGCTCGCTCGGCAAGCTCCCGAAGAACACCAACTGGCGCCTCGTGCGCGACGACGGTGCCGATGCCGCCCCGGGCGAGCCCGGCGAGCTGTGGGTCGACGTCGGCAACCGCAAGGAGTCGACGGTTCCCTACTGGAAGAACGACAAGGCCAGCAACGACAAGGTCGTCGATGGCTGGCTGCACACCGGCGACCTCATGCAGAAGGACGACAAGGGCTTCCTCTACTTCGTCGGCCGCAACACGGACTCCATGCGCCACGGCGGCGAGAACGTCTCGGCCTACGAGGTCGAGAAGGTCGTGGACGCGCATCCGTCGATCCTCGAGAGTGCCGCGTTCGGCGTGCCCTCGCCCATGAGCGAAGAGGACATCATGGTGAGCGTGGTGCTGGTCGAGGGCGAGACCCTCGACCCGGTGGCGCTGCGCGCATTCCTCGCCGAGCGACTGCCCAAGTACGCGGTGCCGAGCCACCTCGACGTGCTGGAGAGCCTGCCCAAGACCGGCACCCACCGCGTCATCAAGGCCACGCTCAAGGAGCGCGGCGTCAACGACAAGACCATTTCCCTCGCCCCCTAATCAGCAGAGCAGCACGAGACGGAGCAAGCCATGCGAGATGTCTACATCGTCGGTATCCACACCACCAAGTTCGGAAAGTACCTCGACCAGGGGGTCAAGGACCTGACCGCGACCACCGTCCAGGGGTCGCTGAAGGACGCCACAGTCGAGAAGGAGGCGCTGCAGTCGGCGCACTTCTCCAACTGCCTGTGGGGCCAGGCCGAGTACCAGCACTGCATCCGCGGGCAGGTTGCGCTGCGGCCGATCGGCATCGACTCGATCCCGATCACGAACGTCGAAAACGCGTGCGCGAGCGCGTCGACTGCGTTCCACGGTGCCTTCAAGGACATCGCGAGCGGTCTCTACGACGTGAGCCTCGCGGTCGGTGCCGAGAAGCTCTACGACACGAACAAGTACTCCGTCTTCGCGGGCTTCCTGAGCGCGACGGACGTGAGCTCCGCCACGGCGGACGCGCGGCGCTTCTCCGAGAACATGCCGGAGGACGATGGCGCCGCCGAGGCGACAGGCCAGCCCGCCCCGAAGAAGGCGAAGAAGAAGGGCAAGTCCATCAAGGACCGCATGACCGAGGTGCGGGACATGGCAGCCGTGGGCGTGCAGCTCGGCGAGACCCTCGGCTACGACCAGCTGCGGGAGATCGTCTCGATCACCTTCGGTGGTGGCAGCAAGGACAAGAGCGGCAAGAAGCGCGGCGGCGACCACTCGCCCTTCATGGACATCTACGCCTACAAGGCGCGCGAGCACATGCAGAAGTACGGCAGCACGCAGGCGCAGCTCGCGGCGATCGCCTCGAAGAGCCACTGGCACTCGTCGATGAACCCGAACGCGCAGTACACCTTCGAGGTCTCCGTGGAGGATGTGCTCAACGACCGGGTCATCGCGCCCCCGCTGACACGCGGCATGTGTGCGCCGATCGGCGATGGCGCAGCGTCGGCGGTCCTCATGAGCGAGGACGCCGTGAAGCGGCACGGGCTGAGCGACCGCGCCATCAAGGTGCGCGCGTCGATCCTGGGCTCGGGACGCGACCGCGGGCTCGACGAGCCGGACATCGGCGAGCGCCTCTCCAAGGTCGCCTACGAGCGGGCGGGGCTGGGCCCGGAGGACATCGACTTCGTCGAGCTGCACGACGCGACCGCCTTTGGCGAGATGCACCAGACCGAGGCGCTGGGCTTCTTCGACAAGGGCACCGGCGGCCTGCGTGCGGAGGCGGGCGACACACGCCTGGGCGGGAAGATCCCGGTCAACACGTCGGGCGGGCTCGTGTCACGCGGCCATCCCATCGGAGCGTCCGGCCTCGCGCAGATGCACGAGCTGGTCACGCAGCTGCGCGGCGAGGCGGGCGCGCGGCAGGTCGAGGGCGCGCGCATCGGCATGGCGGAGAACGGCGGCGGCGCCCTCGGTGAGGAAGAGGCCGCCATGTGCATCCACATCTTCGAGAAGTGAGCGGCTTCGCGAGGGCGTGACTGCCCCCATCAGGGCCTGTCGTCGACCACCGAAGGTTACGGAAAGACAACTAAAACCCGTACCCGTACCCATAAACCGCTGTTTTGCGCCAACGGCATAGCCTCGAAAGCACATGTAGGTTACGGTTCTCCCCCAAGGTGCCGATCTGAATCATGGACGCCGATCTCACACATGAGGATGCCGAGTCTGTTGGCCAGACGCTCCGCAGCTTCCTGAAGAAGGAGGTGGAGCCGAAGGTCGAGCGACCCGAGGAGCCGCTGCAGTCGGCGGCGCTGTCCGCGCTCACGCACGAGGCGTGCGAGCTTGGCCTCGTCAACCTCGAGGCCGAGGAGGGCTACGGTCTGTGGGAGATGGCGGAGCTGCCCAACGCTCGCCAGACGACGCTCAACAACCTGAAGCAGCTCGCGCAGGTGAGCGCGGGCATTGCGCTGCACTTTCACCAGCTGGCGCTCGGCGCCTGGCTCGCCCGGCGACTCGGCGTGTGCGATGGCAAGGCGACATCCTTCGACCTGCTCGGCACCTACGGCATGGGCCGCGATCTGCTGCCGCGTCTATTGCGCGGCGGAACGCTCGACGCAGACGACCGTACGTGGCTCGCGGGCTACTTCGAGCCGAGCGGCAGCTGCCCGCGTCTGTTGCAGCTGGGATCCCCGGTCCACGCCGTGCTCATGGCGCGCTACGACGCGTCCGACGACACGCTCGCGTTCGAGCAGCACGGCATCGATGCGCTCGGCGGTGAGCGGCTGCAGACCTCCCACGGCCTCGACGAGACCGAGACGCTGGTGCTGCGCAGCCTGCCGAGTGCGGGTGCGCGCCTCTGCACCGACGCGGACCCACGCGGGATCGCGACTTACAGCCGCATGCTCGAGATGCACAGCCTCGGGGTGTGCGCCATCAGTGTCGGTGCGCAGCACCAGAGCCGAGCGCGCGCCGCCGAGTACGCCGAGCTGCGCGTGCAGGGCGGCACCGAGATCATCCACCATGCCGCGGTCCAGCGCCTGCTCGGGCGAACGAGCGCCGCCGCGGCCTCGGGTGACGCGCTGCTCGACGGCCTGGGCGGGGGTGCGCTCAGCAAGGGCAGTCTCGTGCGAAGCCTGGCCGCCCGCGCGGGACTGCTGGTGGAGGGCTGTGCCGCCGCCAACGACGCGCTGCAGGTGTTTGGCGGCAGCGGCTACATCCGCGACAACGGCCTGGAGAAGCTGGTCCGCGACCAGAACCACCTGCGTGTGTTCTGGGGAACGCCCGGGGACTTGATGGGCTTCGTCACCGAGCTGGAGCGTGAAGCATGAGCCAGGGCGCCGAACTCGCACTCGACGGTCACCCACCGGCCAGCCACGGCCTGTCGGTGCGCGGCGCATTGGCCGACGCGTTTGACGTCGCGCGCTACGACCCGCAGACGCTGTGGGAGCAGGACACCGAGCGCCTGCCCTGGGACCTGCGCGGGTATCGCCGTCGCATGCGCAGCTTCGCGCAGCGGCACCTCGCACCGCGCGCACTCGAGATGGACCTGTCGCCGCACCAAGCCGAGCCGGACGCGGAGCTGCTGGCGATCGCCGGACGGGCCGGCATCATGACGGACATGCTGCCGTGGCCGCTGGGCTCGCAGGCCCCGCATCTCTTCCGGCATCCGTTCCAGTTCGTCACCGCCATCCGGGTCGAGGAGCTGTGCGCGGCCTGCGGCGGGCTTGGCCTCTTCCTCAGCGCGCACATCCTGGGCGCGGCGCCGCTGCTGCTCACGGGCAAGCTCTCGACGTGGTTCGGCATGCTCTATCCGGCATACCGCCGCATCCAGCGGGGCGAGCGCTGTCTGATCGCGTTCGCGATCACCGAGCCGACGGCCGGCAGCGACGTGGAGGACTCCGCGGGCGCGGAGCTCTACCGCCCGCGCACGGTGGCCCGACGCGTCGACGGCGGCTACCGGATCACGGGCCGGAAGATCTTCATCAGCGGAGGCGACCTCGCCGACGTGGTCCTCGTGTTCGCGGGCCTCGAGGGCGAGGGCATGGAGAGCTTCACCTGCTTCTATGTCGACACGACGAGCGAGGGTTTTCGCTGCGTGCGCAACGAGCTCAAGATGGGCCAGCGCGCGTCGGGCGCCGCCGAGATCGAGCTCGACTCGGTCTTCGTGCCCGACAACCGCATCGTGGGCGGGCTGCGTGGCGGCTGGGCGCTCACCCGCGCGACGCTCAACTTCTCGCGCATCCCCGTCGGCGCCATCGCGCTGGGCATCGCGCGCGGCGCGGTCGAGGCCGCCATCGACTTCAGCTGCCGCACGCAGCTGTCCGGCAAGCCGCTCATCCACTACCAGGAAGTGCAGATGCAGATCGCCACGATGGTCGCGGAGACCACCGCCATGCGCGGCATGATCTGGCACACGGCGCGCGTGTACACGCCGACGCAGGCGATGGCATCGATGGCGAAGTTCCAGTGCGGCGACCGCGCGGTGGCTGTCTGCAATCAGGCGATGGACCTGCTGGGCAACCATGCGGTGCTGCACGGCAACGGCGTGGAGAAGGCGTTTCGCGACAGCCGGCTCAACCAGATCTACGAGGGCACCAACGAGATCAATCGGATCGCGGTCATCGAGGACATGCAGGAGCAGCTGCTCGCGCGCATCGCGCAGGACGCCGGCACGAACGCCGGCTGAAGCGTCTCGGCGTACGGCGAAGGAAAGCGGACAGATCCATGAAGATGAATGCGGTGATTGCGGGCGTTGGCATGACCAACTTCGGGAAGTTCCTCGACACGGGCTTCAAGGCGCTTGGTGCGGACGCCGTGCAGCGGGCGGTCGCGGATGCCGGCATCGAGCTCGGCGACATCCAGGCGGCCTACGTGGGCAACGCGGCCGCCGGACTGATCACCGGGCAGGAGTGCATTCGCGGGCAGGTCATCCTGCGCTCGATCGGGGTCGGCAAGATCCCGGTCATCAACGTGGAGAACGCCTGCGCGAGCTCGTCCACGGCGCTCAACCAGGCCGCCGCCATGGTGAGCGCAGGCATGTACGACATCGTGCTGTCGCTCGGTGTCGAGAAGCTCTACCACGAGGACAAGAAGGTCTCCTTCAAGGCCTTCAGCGGTGCGGTCGACGTCGAGGCCATGGCCGAGGTCATGAAGAAGCTGAAGGCTGGCGCGGAGGCGACCGGCGCGAAGAAGGGCGGCTCCGGCGCGGGCGAGAAGCGCTCGATGTTCATGGACATCTACGCGGGGCTTGCGCGGGCGCACATGCAGATGCACGGGACCACGGCGGAGCAGTTCGCGATGATCTCGGCGAAGAACTCCTTCCACGGCAGCATGAATGAGCGCGCCCAGTTTCGGGAGGCGTTGACCGTCGAGGACGTGCTCGGCGCGCGGTCGATCGTCGAGCCACTGACGCTGCCGATGTGCTCACCGATCGGCGACGGCGCGGCGGCCGCGATCGTCATGAGCGAGAAGAAGGCCAGGGAGCTCGGCATCACCAAGCCCGTGAAGATCCTGAGCAGCGTCCTGCACTCGGGCTGGGACCGGGACTTCGGGACGGACGGCATCACCGAGCTGTGCGCCGACGAGATCTACGAGGAGACCGGCGTCGGTCCCGAGGACGTGAGTGTCGTCGAGCTGCACGACGCGTCGGCGCCTGCCGAGGTGTCGGCAACCGAGGGCCTGCGCCTGTGTGACAAGGGTGGGGGCGGTCCGCTGGTCGAGAGCGGCGCCACGCGACTCGGCGGTCGCATCCCGGTCAACACCTCGGGTGGGCTGCTGCGCAAGGGACACCCGATCGGCGCGACCGGGATGGCGCAGATCGTGGAGCTCACGGAGCAGCTCCAGGGGCGGTCGGGCAAGCGGCAGGTCGAGGGCGCCCGCGTCGGGCTTGCCCACAACGGCGGCGGCAACATCGGCATCGACGCGGCAACGTACTGCGTCACCATGCTCAGCGCGTAGAGCAGGTCCTTCGGCGAGGCGTTCTATTCTTACCTCCGGCAGGGCCGTGCCCCCGGAGTCGACACCGACAGCGAGGAATCCAAATGAGTGAGCGATCCATCATTGTGTACGGAGCCAGCGGCTACACCGGCGAGCTGATCTGTGAAGACCTGGTGCGCCGCGGCATCCCGTTCATTGCGGCGGGCCGCAACCAGGGGCGACTCGACGAGCTGGTCGGCCGGCTGGGCGATGATGCGGACGTGGAGACGCGGGTCGTTGAGCACACCGCCGAGGGGCTGCGCAAGATGCTCGAGGGCACCAAGGTCGTCGTCGACACGGTGGGTCCCTTCTACACGCTGGGCCCGGCCGTCGTGGACGCCGCGCTCGACTGCGGCGTGCACTTCATCGACACGACAGGCGAGCAGCTCTACCAGCGGGAGATGCGCGATCAGTACGGTCAGCGCTTTGCGGATGCCAAGCTCGTGCTCAACACCTCCTGCGCCTACTTCTGGGGGCCGGGCGCCGCACTCGCGGAGGCCTGTCTCGAGACCGAGGGCGTGGACAGCATCGAGGTGATCTACATGCAGGAGAACCTGCAGACGGTCGCATCGCTGCAGTCCTTCCTCCGGATGTTTCGTCGCAAGGGCGTGGTCAAGCGCGACGGACAGATGGTGGAGGCCACCCGCGGCGACGTGACGGCGGTGGATGTGCCGGGCCTCGACCACAAGCGCAATGCCATCCTGCTGGCGACCGGCGAGCCCACGTGGTTCATCGACGATGATCGGGTTCGTAACATCGAGACGCGAATCGTGTTCCAGGTGGCCAAGACGCGTAGCGCCGCGGAGGTCCAGGCGGGTCTCAAGAGCATCATCGGCGTCAGCGATTTGGGTGGCGCGGTCCTCGGTGACGACCGGCTCGAGAACTTCATGGACTGGTTCGTCCTGCAGGTGAAGAAGGACCCGCCCCGCGAGGATCCGGAGAGCTCCGGCCTGCTCTGCGTCGCCAGGGGCACAGGCCCCAATGGCGAGAGCTCGTATGCCGAGATGCGGTCGCACGGTCCGTACCTGGTCACCGGCTTCATCGCGGCGGAGGTGGCCCAGCGCTGCGTCGAGGGCAAGGCCGTTCGCTTTGGCTACGTCTCCTGCGGCCAGGCCGTGGGCCACCGCGAGATGCTCGGTGCGCTCGAGGAGGGCTACGGCGCGAAGGTGAAGATCAGCTCGGGCGCCGTCGCAGAGGCGGGTTGAGCACCTCGGCTGGGCGTCGAGCGCGCGCTTCCAGTGCCGCCGGCGCTACTTGATGTAGTAGCCCGAGACGCGCCACTTGCCGTCCGCCTCGAGCATCGGTGTGATCGTCTCGGTCGCGTTCTTCTTGTTCGCGAACCGGGTCGTGAACTGGATGACGACGTACTTTCCATCGGGCGCACCGGGCAGCTCGGTGGCGAACGTCTTCGACTTCAGCTTGCGCGAGACGACCTTGCCGAGCGGCGCGCGGGCCGCGCCCAGCGCCTGTGCGAAGGCGTCCTGCGAGATGGCGTCGCGGAGCATCGCGGCCGCCCGGGTCCAGGCGCCCGCGTAGTTGCCGGCGTCGACCGGCTTCATCCAGCGCTCGGCGGCGCTCACTGCCTTGGCCTCGAGTGCGGCGGTCGAGGACTTGTCATCGGCGGACGTCGGCGTGGAGCAGCCGATGGCTCCCGCCAGCAAGACAGCGGTTAGCAAGGTGCGCATGCAACACCGTAGCATGGCCGCGCAGGCACGCCGCAGCGCCGCGCGCGAACGTGATGCTGCTTACCCACAGCCGAGCGTCACGGGCCCCGGCTCCGCGCCGGTGTCGGGATCGTCGCACGTCAGGTCGGGCGAGCTGTCGTGGGTGAAGCAGTCCCCGGCGTTTTCGTCGCAATAGGTCTCGCAGGCCTCGGCGTTGCATGACCGCCAGTTCAGCGTGTGGAAGTTCGAGTCCCTCGCCTTGCCCCAGCTGAAGGTCTGGCAGCCGGGTGACAGGATGGGTCCACAGTGGCCTTCGCACCGCATGACGCCATCATTGTCGGGCGCGCGCTCGCTGATGAAGCTGTCGATGACGTCGGCGCAGGTCGCGCCCCCGCCCTCGCCCTGCACGCGCTCGCCGCAGCGCTTGAACGACGCGTGCGCGCCGTATTCGGAGTCGTGCTCCGCCTCCGAGTTCACGCACGCGTGGCAGGCCGTGCACTCGGCCATCGGTGGCAGGCCGGCGGCCGGGCACTCGACCCAGCCCTCTTCACACGCCCGCTTGCGCCAGTAGTTGATGCGCTCGACACAGCTCGTGCCGCCGGTCTTCCACGTGGACCGCGTCGTGTGATGCGGTCCGCACTCCCACTCGCAGGCCTGGTCGAGCGCCTTGGGCACGCAGGGGCAGACGGCGGCGTAGCGCTCGCCGTAGCAGTTGGCGTTGCCCGGGTGCGTGCCGCAGCTGAGCGCCGTCTCGGTCGGGAAGAAGCAGCTCTTGGTGCCGTCGGTCTCGTCGGTGGCGATGGAGACGAGGTACAGGCCCTCGGCGGGCGCGTCGGGCCACCAGCACCCGCCCTCGCGGCAGCTGAACCCGAGGCCCTCGGCGATCGGTGCAAAGCTGTCGATGTCGGGGTGCGCGACCTCCCTGCCGTCATCGCATCCGCGGAATTCACAGTTGTCCGACAGGGCGCGCTCGCACACGTCCTTGCAGGTGGGGCCGTTGACGTTGCCGTCGTCCTTCATCACCCACACGACGCCCGAGTCCGGGCTGTCGTTGCACGTGTAGCCGCCGGCGCACGTGAGGCCGCCAGCCGTGACGGTGGGCTCGGCCGCTTCCACTTCCGAGCCGGAGTCGCCGTCTCCGGCTGTCCCGGACGCGTCGTCAGCGTCGTCGGAGTCTCCGCAGCCCGAGACCAGCAGGGCGACGGCCATGAACGTTACGGCTCGAGTCATCTTCACCTCTGCGGGATGGTCGACGACAGCGCGTGGCGTTGTCGGTCGTACGCGCGCCCGTCGCAGACGAGTCTACACGACGGCGGCGGCGGCCGACTCGCCAAACCCGGCCCGGCCGGGCTAGAGTCATCCAAGCGAAATGAGTCACGAATCCACTTCAGGTGAAGCGGTTCCGGCCGATCCGTCCCACGGCGGTCCCTTCGACGTCGGCGTGCTTCGCGCGCGGCTGCCAGAACATCACGCCGCCGACGGCACGACGCGGCCGCTGCGTCTGGTGCTCTGGTATCCCACCGGCGACGACGGTGACCTCGACCCGGCCCTGAAGGGGCGCATCGATGCGCGAGCTTCCGGCGCCGGTCCCTTTCCCGTGGTCGGGTTCTCGCACGGCTACCTGGGCATGCCCGAGCAGTCGACGTTCCTGATGGCGCACCTGGCGTCGCACGGGTTCGTGGTCGCGGCGGCGCGCCACGTTGACGGGAAGCAGACGCGCGATGGGTCGTTCCTGAATCGTCCCGGCGAGGTGAGGGCCGCGGTCGACTTCGCAATCGAGCAGTCGGCGCTCGACGATTCGCTGCTAAGCGGCGCCGTCGACGCCACGCGGCTCGGCGTAATGGGTCACTCCTTTGGCGCGCTGACGACCCTGGCGCTCCTGGCCCAGCAGGACAACCGCTTCACGGCCGGCATCGCCATGGCCCCCGGCATCCGGGCCGGGGATGTGGTCGACGTGCGCGATGACCTGCCGAAGATCACTGCGCCCACCATGTTCATGATGGGCCAGCAGGATGTGCTCGCGCTGTACCCGGATCTGACCGCCGGCTACGCGGCGCTGCAGACCGACGAGCGCTACGCCCTCGTCTTTCCGGAAGCGAACCACTTCGCGTTCACCGATCTCCACGTCACCGAGGGCGCCGGCGTCAGCGCCCTCGACCACGCGCAGGGCCACCAGCTCATCAGCACATACGCGACGGCGTTCATGCAGGTCTTCGTGGCGGGCCAGACCGGGTTCGAGCGCCACCTGCGACAGGGGCAGGACATCGCCGACGGCGCAGCCCATCTGACGAGGGGTCCGCTGCTCGACAGGGACGGCTGAGCGGGCGAGGCCGGGCGCCTCCGAGGGATCTAGCTCCTTCGCTACGGCGCGGGGAGCGTCTCGTACAGCGGAAAGACGCCGGTGCCATTGGCGAAGCCGTTGCCGACCTGCCCGTTGTTGTTGTAGCCCCAGCACAACAGGTTGCCGGCCTGCATGAGGGTGCAGCAACCGGCGTTGCTGCACGCCAATGCATCGGCGCGCTGCCCGGCGAGGTCCACCTGCACCGGGTTCAGGTACTCGATGCCACCTGCCTGGCCGCATTGCCTGAGTCCGTTGTCGCCTGCGCACCACACGTCGCCGTCGTTCTCGAGCACACACGCGACCGAGAAGCCGATCGAGACCTCACGGGCGTCGCTGACGTTCTGGAAGGTGGTGGGCGTGATCGACGCCGTCTTGGTGCCATTGCCCAGCTGCCCCCACTCGTTGTTGCCCCAGCAGACCACACCGCCGCTTGCGAGGATCGCGCACATGGACGCGTTGTTGCCGGAGGCGGTCGACAGGCGCGTGACCTGTGTCAGGCCGGGGATCGTGACCGGTAGGAAGACGTGCTCTCCATTCATGGCGATGGACCCGACCCGGCCGTCGTTGTCGTTGCCGAAGCAGCTCACCGTCGACGTGTCGCCATGCAGCACGCAGGTGAATCCGAGGCCCGTACCGAGGTCCACCGCATCGCTGATCCCCTGCACCTGCACCGGCACGGTCTCGATGTCGTCGACCCCGGGTGCCGGGTCGTGGCCGAGCTGCCCATTGGAAGCCGCGCCCCAGCACCAGACGCTCTGGTCGGCCCGGATGGCGCACGTGTGGGTGGGCCCGGCCCGTACCAGCACCGCGTCGTCGATGCCCACGACCGGCACCGGCACGCTGCTGCCTTCACCGGGCTGCAGGACGGACCCGTTGCCGAGCTGTCCGTAGTCGTTGCTACCCCAGCACGAGACGCCGCCGCCGACGCGGGCGCAGGCGTGTCGGACGCCTGCGGTGATCGCGGTCGCGCTGGGGACCAAGCTCAGCACGGCCGGGGTCGTCACGTTGCTGCCCGTGCCGAGCTGCTGATTGGTGCTCTCGCCCCAGCCGATGACACCGCCCTGGCGGCGGACGAGCTTGAAGAACTTGCCGGCCACGACCTGTAGATAGGGTGAGTCGGCGCAGGTGCCGTCGTCGCAGGAGTCCGCCATCCCGCAGCCGGCGTTGCACTGCCCGCAGTGGCGCGCACTCGTCAGCGTGTTGGTCTCGCAACCGTTGGCCTCCAGGTTGTCGCAGTTGTCGAAGGGTACCGCGCACGCCTCACCCGGCTTGATCCTGCACTCGCCGGCCTCGCAGATGCCGACCGTGTTTTCGACATCGCAGCTCTCCTTGGCCTCGGGATCCTGGTCCACCACGTCGTCGCAGTCGTTGTCGACGCCATCGCAGAGGTCCGTCTTGCCGGGGTTGATCCCCGCGTTGCCGTCGCTGCAGTCGCCCGGCCGTGTCACCCAGTCGACGGGCAGGCCGCACATGTCGAGCGCGGGGTCGAGGGTGATGGCGGTCGTCGTGTCGCCGTAGCCGTCCCCATCGACGTCCGCGTAGCCGAAGGGCGGGCAGATCCCCACGCCGCCGTCGGGCAGGTTGACCCCTCCCATGTCATCGGGGCCGACAGCGAACTCCTCGTAGGGACAGCCGGCGAACTCGTCGGCGATCAGGTTGCAATTGTTGTCCCGCAGGTCGCAGCGCTCGAGCTGGGCGGGGTGGCGGCTCGCGTCATCGTCGTTGCAGTCGGTCGCGACCAGGGAGCGACCCGGGATCGGAATGCAGCGGTCGAGGGGGCCCTCGTCGACGTCGGGGTCGGCGTCGCCAAAGCCGTCGCCATCGTTGTCGACGTACCAGGGCACCGCGCCCGCCTCCTCGTCCATGACTCCATCGCAGTCGTTGTCGATCCCGTCACAGAACTCGGGCTGGCCGGTGCGCTGGGCGAGCTTCAGGTCATTGCAGTCGCCGCCGCAGTTGTCGCCGTTGCAGCAGCGGTCGTCGGTGTCGCCGTCGGCATCGAGGTCGAGCTCGCCGAAGGTCGTGGGATCGCAGTCGTCGTCGTGGTCGAAGTCGTCCGCGCTGCAGACCTCGAGGTTGCCGGGGTAGTTGTCGCCGTCCTGGTCGTCGCAGTCGTCGCCGAGCGGCGTGCCGTCGGCCGCCTCGCAGGTCGCGTCCGCGTGGCCGTCGCCGTCGGCATCGGGGGCTTCGAAGAGGCAGCGGTCCTGGGCATTGCTGCAGCTGTCGGCGGTGCAGTCGATGCCGTCATCGCACGTCGGTGGTCCGTCCGGAGCGACACACCCGCGCCCGTTGGCGCCGTCGGCCGCCGGATCGCAGCGCTCGACGCCGTTGCAGAAGACGCCGTCGCTGCAGTCGAGGTCCGTGCGGCACTGCTCCGCCGGGATCGGGTCGGGGCACTGGCACTCGCCGACCCCGCCGTCGATGCAGCTCTGCTCACCGATCTGATCGTCGTCGCAGATGCACGCGGCCGCCGTGGCGCCCGCCTGGCACTCGCCGGGTCGGATCGGGTCGCTGCAGTCGCAGCCGCCGGGGACGCCGTCGCTGCACTCCTGCTCACCGATGGTCGGACCGGGGCAGATGCACAGCACGCTGACCTCCGAGTCGCAGCTCGGCGCGCTGTCGGACTTCTCATCCGAACAGCCGCTCACCATGACCGCAACCACACACACCGCGACGATTCGCAAAGCCATCTGATCTCCCCGGCCGCGGCGAAGAGTCGCTGCGGTCTGCTGCTCAGTATAGGCGCGATGGCGCGCTGCGGGGGGGAGTGCGGAAGCCCCATCGGCGATTTTGCGTGCGCGGTGGCACGCTGGCGCGGTGGCGGATGCCCCGGGTCTGTCGGCGGAACCCGGCGCCGGACGCTGGCCGCTTACAGGCTCTCCTCGGCCCCAACGCTGATGAAGGTCGAGCCGGGCACCTGGTTGTTGTACTCGGTCGCGATCCAGTTGGCCGAGCGCTTGACGCCCCAGGAAAACCGGATCTCGTCCATCTGGGCGTTGAGGGCGTTGTCGGCGTTCATCGAGTTGTTGATGCGATTGCCGATGCGCCCGAGCGTGCCCGCAACGTTGGGCGTGTCCCCGGTGTGCGCTCCCGAGGAGATCTGCGCGCCGTCCCGGTAGACGCGCGTCGTGTTGGTCCATCCGGCCGGCGCGGTGACGGACCCGCCGTCGTAGGTCCAGGTGAAGTAGAACCAGCCCCAACCCGAGGGATCTACGCCCGTACTCAACATCGTGTTGTTGAATCCGGCCGTCATCAATCGGTCCGGGTTCGAACCGTTCTTGGTCCGGAACACGACCTTGGCGATCTCCCAGTCATTCGGGCTCGGACCCGAGCCGAGCTGGAAGAAGTTGTTGTGGGCGCCCGCAGCGCTGCGTTGATTCACCCAGGCGCTGGCCGTGAGCGCAGGCGATCCGGACAGCGTGTGGGCGAATTCCATGTAGTCGAATGGGGAGGACTGGGAGTTGTGGGATTCCGGGTTGAAGTCGGCCCCGTTGCCGATGATGCCGGCGATCTGGTTGGTGGCTGCATCCATGCTCGATGTCACCGCGACCGCTCCGGCGGAGTCGACAGGCGCCCCGGGGTCTTCCTCCAGGTGCCAAACGTGGGTGAACCCGTTGCTCCAGACGGTCGCTGGCGTCGATTTCTCGGTCAGGTCGCCGCCGCCGTAGAACACGTAGAAGACCTGGTTGTTGCCGCCCAGGTCCAGCTGGACCCACGCCTCGAGGCTGCCCGCCGCGTAGGACACCCGCTCGAAGGGAAGCGGATTGCCGCCGGCGTCCTCGAAGTAGATGTCGAGGCCGCTCCCGTCGGCGTTGGCCGCGAGGTCAGCGTCCGAGGTCAACCGCACCAGCACCGGGAAGTCGGACTGGGCCGCCGGCACCTGGCTGCCCTGAATCGTCAGCGCCTTGCGCTTGCCCTGGCAGCCCGGGTAGTCGGCGTCCGACCTGCCGCAGCCGCACAGCCCGGGGTCCTGCTTGAGCGGGTCGGCGTCGCAGCTCTCCTGGCACACGAGCAAGCCGTCGCCGTCGCCGTCGACGTCCGGCGTCCCGCAGCCGCAGGTGCCGGGGACCGTCTTGCCGGGGTCGTTGTCGCAGTCCTCGATGCAGTTCGCCGAGCCGTCCCCATCGCTGTCCGTGTCCGCGACGAAGCAGCCGCAGATGCCGGGCGCGACCTTGGCCGGGTCGGTCGGGCAGCCATCGGCGCAGTTGTCGCTGCCGTCGCTGTCGTCGTCGAGGTTCGGATCGCAGCACATCCCGTCGACGCCCGGGTCCCACTCGCATCCATCGGCGGACACGCCGTTGCAGTCCACGAGGTTGCCCGTGCAGTCGTTGATGACGCAGAGGCCGGCGTTGCAGGTGCTGTCGTCGACACCTGTCAGGTTTGCGCAGGGCTGGTGCCCCGGATCGCCGCTGCATGCGCCGCAGTGCGTCTCACTGCTGCTGGTGGGCGCCTCGCAGCCGTCGCCCGGGTCGCCGTTGCAGTCTCCGTAGCCGCCATCGCACGTCGTGATGTTGCACACCGGGTTGCCACCGCCCGGCAGGCAGGTGGCGCTGGTGACCTCGGCCAACGCGAAGCAGTCGTTGCCGCAGTCGCCGCAGCTGCCGGCCGCCAGCAGGTTCGTCTCGCAGCCCAAGGCGCCGGTGCAGTCGCGGTAGTTCGGCGCACAGCTGTAGCTGCACGCGCTGTCGATGCAGCTGCCGCCCTGCACCTGCGGCCCGCTCGTGCAGTCATTGCCGCAGCCGTTGCAGTGGAGTGCATCGCTGCGGGTGTCGGCCTCGCAGCCGGTGCCCAGCTGTCCGTCACAGTTCTCGTGCTCGACCGGCACGCACTGCTGGATGATGCAGGAGCGGTTGCCGGGACTGCCGCTGCACAGGCCGGCGGCGAAGGGAAAGTCGCATTCGTTGCCGCAGGCGCCGCAGTCGTTGGCAGTGTTGAGCTGGGTCTCGCAGTCGAGGTCGTCGTTGTCGCAGTCGGCCCAGTCGGGGTCGCAGGTGTCGACCTGACAGACGCGGTTTTCGCAGGTCGGCGTCGCGCGCGTCTTGGTGCATACGCTGCCGCAGCCGCCGCAGTTGTTCAGGTCGGTCAGGTCGACCTCGCAGCCGTTGCGGTAGTCCCCGTCGCAGTCGGCGAAGCCGTCGGTGCAGCTCACCTCGCAGCCCCAGGCCATCTGCCCGGGCACGTTGTTCTCCACCGTGCATGCCAGGCTGCCGTGTCCGTTGACGTTGTTGTCGAATGTGCACTGCACGTTGCAGCCGCCGCAGGTCGCGTCGTCCGACAGGTCGGCCTCGCAGGTGTCGTCGCCGTCGCAGTCGGCTCCGCCCTCGGGACACAGGACGCCTGTGCAGACGCCGCCATTGCAGCCGATGGGTGGGCTGACCTGGCACTGGACGCCGCAGCCGCCACAGTTCTCCGGTCGGCCTGCATCGGTCTCGCAGCCATTGCTCGGGTCGCCGTCGCAGTCCGCCCAGCCGCTGTCGCAGACGCCGACCTGGCACGTCCCGTCGCCGCAATCGCCGACCGCGTGGTCCGGGCTGCACGGGTTGCCGCAGCCCGCGCAGTTGTTGACGCCCGTCAGCGGGGTCTCGCAGCCGTTGGGTGCACCGTCGCAATCACCGAAGCCGGCCATGCACTCGAACACGCAGCTTCGGGTATCGCAGCCGGCGGCCGTCACGTGCTCGAGGATGTCCACCGTGCACGCCTGTCCGCAGGCTCCACAGTGCGGGTCGGAGTCCAGCGATTCGCAGGCCGTGAGGCGGCTGCCATCGCAGTCGGCATGCCCCGGACTGCAGGCGTCGACGACGCAGGTGCCGCTGTCGCAGTTCGTCGCGCTGCCGGCGAAGGCGCAGGGGATGTCGCAGCCGCCGCAGTGGGCGGCCTCGTTGAGCGCAAGCTCGCAGCCGTCGGTGGCGTCGTCGTTGCAGTCGCCGAAGTTGCCGACGCACTCGTCGATGGCGCAGGCGCCGTCCATGCAGATGGGCGTGGCTCTTGCCAGGGCAGGGCAGGTGCTGCCGCAGGCGCCGCAGTCGCTCAGGGTCTCGCCGAGCGTCTCGCACTCGGAGTCGTCATCGTCACAGTCGAGGTACGGCTCGGCACAGGCGCCCGGCTCGCAGACGCCGTCCACACAGAGCGCGACGAGGTTGTCGAACTCGCACTCGTTTCCGCAGGCCCCGCAGTTGTCGGGGGTTGAGATGTCGACCTCGCAGCCATTGTCCTGCTCGCCATCGCAGTCGCGGAAGCCGTCGTCGCAGGCGCTCAAGATGCACAGGCCGCGCGTGCAGATGCTGGTCGCGTGGTCCACTGCGCAGTCGGTGTCGTCGGCGCCCTCGTCGACCACGCCGTCGCAGTCGTCGTCCGCCTCGTTGCACGCCTCGGGGCAGATCTGTGGGCACCCGGGGTTTGTGTCGGCATCGGGGTTGAGCCGACAGGTCACCGCCGCATCCACAGCGCCGTCACCATCACCATCGCCATCGCCATCGCCTGGCATGTCCTCCCCGCCGGTGCCGCCTCCTTGGCCACCGCTGCCCTCGGCATCGGGCTCCGGCGGCGTCCGTTGGTCAGACTCCGCACACGCGCCGAGCGTCGCGGAGGCAAGCGCGAACACGCAGGTGAGGGCGAGGGGGCGCAGACTCATGCTGTCGAGGTAGCTAGGCATCGGCCGTTTCACAGACTTTCCTGTGCCCCCACCGCGATGAACGTCGAGCCGGGCACCTGGTTGTTGTACTCGGTCGCGATCCAGTTGGCCGAGCGCTTGACGCCCCAGGAAAACCGGATCTCGTCCATCTGGGCGTTGAGGGCGTTGTCGGCGTTCATCGAGTTGTTGATGCGATTGCCGATGCGCCCGAGCGTGCCCGCAACGTTGGGCGTGTCCCCGGTGTGCGCTCCCGAGGCGATCTGCGCGCCGTCCCGGTAGACGCGCGTCGTGTTGGTCCATCCGGCCGGCGCGGTGACGGACCCGCCGTCGTAGGTCCAGGTGAAGTAGAACCAGCCCCAACCCGAGGGATCTACGCCCGTACTC